>LFEF01007126.1_pt1 | contig 127959 bp, 122 predicted proteins | sample 619371 | NCBI WGS metagenome assembly LFEF01 (sample SAMN03014291, study PRJNA259931) | freshwater metagenome | biome: lake; feature: waterbloom | place: China: Taihu Lake | collected 2006-08 | depth 0 m m
CGATATCGCTCAATGGGCGTCTTACGAGCCATTTGCTACTCCAGTTAAATTTAGAATCGGAAATGCGAGAAGGCTTTGTTGGCTTCAGCCATGCGGTGCACTTCATCACGCTTCTTCATCGCACCACCGCGACCCTCAGCTGCCTCAAGCAGCTCACCTGCAAGGCGAAGGTCCATGGACTTTTCACTACGCTTCTTGGCTGCTTCACGCACCCAACGCATGGCCAGGGCCAAACGACGTGAGGGACGAACTTCCACCGGAACTTGGTAGTTCGCACCACCGACGCGGCGAGACTTCACTTCAACAACAGGCTTTACATTGTTGATCGCGGCGTTAAACACCTCGAGTGGGTCTTTACCAGCTTTCGTTGAGATGCTGTCAAAAGCACCGTAAATAATGCGTTCTGCAACAGCTTTCTTGCCAGACAACATGATGACGTTCATGAATTTGGCTACTTCTGTGCTTTGAAACTTTGGATCTGGCAGCACTTCTCTGCGCTGCACTTCGCGACGACGTGGCATCTTGACTATTCCTTTATCTTCAGCGTGGGCAATCCCACTTATGCATCTGCTTACTCGACACACCAAATGTGTGCCGCACGGAATGCGGTTTTAAACTGACCAATACAAAAATTTACTTGGCCTTATTGCTTAGCGTAATTATTTCGCTTTAGCAGCTTTTGGACGCTTCGAACCATACTTGGAACGAGCTTGTTTACGGTCCTTAACGCCTTGCAAGTCAAGTGAACCACGCACGATGTGATAACGCACACCTGGCAAATCCTTCACACGACCGCCACGGATCAATACCACGGAGTGTTCCTGCAAATTGTGGCCTTCACCGCCAATGTAGGAAATCACTTCGAAGCCGTTGGTCAGGCGAACTTTGGCTACTTTACGCAGCGCAGAGTTTGGTTTTTTGGGGGTTGTTGTGTAAACACGAGTACACACGCCACGCTTCTGAGGGCAATCCTCAAGCGCGGGGCTTTTGCTCTTCATGGTCACACTGGTGCGTGGTTTACGCACTAGCTGATTAATGGTTGGCATAGTTCCAGTTCCGGTTAAAAAAACAAAAGGGCTACGGGCGTGCCCGCAGCCAATTTAGCCCGCGATTGTATTCCAAAACACAAGCGCGGGTCAATGAGGAAAGCAATGTTTTACCATTGCCTTCCATATTTCTGTCAACTACTTAGGCTTCGTCAGAACCCTCAGAGGCTGGCAGATTGAACAGCGCCTCGGCTTGCGCACGTGGGTCATGTTCGGCTTCCATTTGGCGCAGTTCTTCTGCTTCGCGCCCTTCTTTTTCTTTGCGAGCCTTGTGGAACGCCATGCCGGTACCGGCTGGGATCAGACGACCCACAATGACGTTTTCCTTCAAACCGCGCAATTCATCGCGTTTGCCCATAATGGCCGCTTCGGTCAGTACACGGGTTGTTTCCTGGAAGGAAGCAGCCGAGATGAACGAATCGGTGGACAGCGACGCCTTTGTAATACCCAGCAAGATGTTTTGGTAGCTTGCTTCGCGCTTGTTTTCACTGCGCATTTTGTCGTTTGCGTCCAACAACTCAGAACGCTCGACCTGCTCGCCTGGGATGAAGCCGGTTTCGCCCGGATCATCCACGATTACACGACGCAGCATTTGACGAACAATCACTTCAATGTGCTTGTCGTTAATCTTCACGCCCTGTAAACGGTAAACATCCTGAACTTCGTCCACGATGTAGCGCGCGAGGGCTTCGATGCCCAACAAGCGAAGAATGTCATGCGGATCAGCTGGACCGTCCACGATAGATTCGCCCTTGTTAACCACCTGGCCGTCGTGTACCAGCACGTGTTTGTCTTTCGGGATCAAGAATTCATGTGACACACCGTCGAGGTCAGTAATGACCAGACGCTGTTTGCCTTTTGTGTCCTTACCGAAAGAAACCGTACCTGTGACTTCGGCCAACATGCCTGCGTCTTTGGGTGAACGGGCTTCAAACAATTCAGCCACACGTGGCAGACCACCAGTGATGTCACGGGTTTTCTGGCTTTCCTGAGGAATACGCGCCAGAACTTCACCCACAAACACGTCCTGGTTATCGCGTACTGTGATCAGTGCACCAACCGGGAAGCTGATGTTCACAGAATGATCAGAGCCGGCGATTTTCACTTCATTGCCCTGTGGATCGATCAACTTAACCTGCGGACGCTCGCCTTTGCTGCCGGCGGTACGACGCTTGGCGTCAATCACCACCAAGGTAGACAAACCGGTTACATCGTCGATCTGCTTGGCAACAGTTGCACCCTCTTCGATATTCTCGAAGCGGATCTTGCCGGCGTATTCGGTCACGATTGGACGTGTCAAAGGATCCCAGGTAGCCAGCATTGCGCCCGCTTTAACCTGATTACCATCCAGCACGGCCAGTGTCGCACCGTAAGGCACTTTGTGACGCTCGCGCTCACGACCGAAGTCATCGGTGATCAGCACTTCGCCTGAACGGGAAATTACGATCTGCTCGCCCTTGCCATTGGTGACGTAGCGCATAGTGGCAGTGAAACGGATCACGCCGTTTGACTTGGCTTCAATGCTGGACACCACTGCTGCACGAGACGCCGCACCACCGATGTGGAACGTACGCATAGTCAGCTGTGTACCAGGTTCACCGATGGACTGCGCAGCGATCACACCCACAGCTTCACCGTTGTTGACCAAGTAACCGCGACCGAGGTCACGACCGTAACACTTGGCACACAGGCCGTAGCGTGTGTCGCAAGACAGTGGCGTACGTACGCGCACTTCATCGATCCCCAAATGGTCGATCAGTTCAACCGCATCTTCGTCGAGCAGCTTGCCAACTTCGAAGACGGTTTCCTGAGTTTCAGGGTTGACTACATCAGACACCACTACGCGACCCAAAATACGATCGCGCAAGGCTTCAATCACCTCACCACCTTCAACCAGGGCCTTCATGGCCACGCCGTTAGAGGTACCACAATCGTCTTCTACCACGACCAGGTCTTGGGTCACATCAACAAGGCGACGCGTCAGGTAACCGGAGTTCGCTGTTTTCAGTGCCGTGTCGGCCAAGCCTTTACGTGCACCGTGCGTTGAAATGAAGTACTGCAATACGTTCAGACCTTCGCGGAAGTTCGCAATGATCGGCGTTTCGATGATCGAGCCGTCTGGCTTGGCCATCAAGCCACGCATACCGGCCAGCTGGCGGATCTGCGCTGCTGAACCACGCGCGCCGGAGTCAGCCATCATGTAAATCGCGTTGAACGATTCCTGACGAACTTCGTTACCGTTACGGTCGATGACTGGTTCGGTAGCCAGCTGTTCCATCATGGCCTTGCCAACCTGGTCGCCTGCACGGCCCCAGATGTCAACAACCTTGTTGTAACGTTCACCCTGTGTTACCAAGCCAGATGTGTACTGGGATTGAATTTCCTTCACTTCTGCTTCAGCGGCAGCGATGATGACCTGCTTCTGAGCCGGAACCACCATGTCGCCCATGGCGATGGAAATACCACCGCGAGTGGCCATGCGGAAACCGAACTGCATCAGCTTGTCTGCAAAAATCACTGTTTCACGCAAACCACAACGACGGAAAGACGCGTTGATCAGGCGGGAAATTTCTTTCTTCTTCAAAGGACGGTCAATGAAGGAGAACGGCAAGCCCGGTGGCAGGATTTCTGACAACAAGGCACGACCGACAGTTGTTTCATAGCGCGTGCGCTTGGAGGTCTTTTCGCCAGTTTCCTTGTTCACATCGTATTCAGTGATGCGAACGGTTACACGGGTGGCCAACTCGACTTCTTTGTTGTCATAGGCACGATTCGCTTCGCTGACATCAGAGAACATGATGCCTTCGTTGCGGCCGTTGACTTTGTCACGGGTGGTGTAGTACAGGCCCAACACGATGTCTTGTGAAGGAACGATAGAGGGATCACCGTTGGCGGGGAACAGCACGTTGTTCGATGCAAGCATCAGGGTACGCGCTTCGATCTGGGCTTCCAGAGACAAAGGCACGTGAACCGCCATTTGGTCACCGTCAAAGTCGGCGTTGAACGCGGCACACACCAGCGGGTGCAATTGAATGGCCTTGCCTTCAATTAGCACAGGCTCAAAAGCCTGAATACCCAAGCGATGCAAAGTTGGCGCGCGGTTCAACATGACCGGATGCTCGCGAATCACTTCCTCCAGAATGTCCCAAACGATGGGTTCCTGGTTCTCAACGAATTTCTTGGCTTGCTTGATGGTTGTTGCGATGCCCATCACTTCCAAACGGTTGAAAATAAACGGCTTGAACAATTCGAGCGCCATCAGCTTTGGCAAACCGCACTGGTGCAATTTCAGCTGTGGGCCCACCACGATCACTGAACGACCCGAGTAGTCCACACGCTTGCCCAGCAAGTTTTGACGGAAACGACCACCCTTGCCCTTGATCATGTCGGCCAAAGACTTCAATGGGCGCTTGTTGGCGCCAGTCATGGCCTTGCCGCGACGACCGTTGTCCAGCAATGAGTCGACAGCTTCCTGCAACATGCGCTTTTCATTTCGCACAATAATGTCAGGCGCGTTCAACTCGAGCAGACGCTTCAAACGGTTGTTTCGGTTAATGACGCGACGGTACAAATCATTCAGGTCAGAGGTCGCAAAGCGGCCACCATCAAGCGGCACCAATGGGCGCAATTCTGGCGGCAACACGGGTAACACTTCCAGAATCATCCACTCTGGCTTGATGCCAGACTTCTGGAAACCTTCGAGCACTTTCAGGCGCTTGGCGATTTTCTTGATCTTGGCCTCAGAATTGGTGGTACCCAACTCCTCGCGCAGTGTGGTCACTTCGCGGTCAATGTCAATGGACTTCAGCAATTCCTTGATGCCTTCAGCACCCATGAACGCAACGAAATCGTCACCATACTCTTCTTGCTTGGCGAGGTAATCTTCTTCGGTCAGCAGTTGCGCGCGCTTGAGCGGGGTCATGCCAGGCTCTACAACTACGAAACCTTCGAAGTACAACACACGCTCGATGTCACGCAGTGTCATGTCCAGCACCATGCCCAAACGGGATGGCAAGGATTTCAAAAACCAGATGTGCGCCACGGGTGACGCGAGGTCGATGTGACCCATGCGTTCACGACGTACTTTGGCCAAAGTCACTTCAACGCCACACTTCTCGCAGATCACACCGCGATGCTTCAAACGCTTGTACTTGCCGCACAAGCATTCGTAGTCCTTGATTGGGCCAAAAATTTTGGCACAAAACAGACCATCACGCTCGGGTTTGAAGGTGCGGTAGTTGATGGTTTCTGGCTTTTTAACTTCACCGAAAGACCACGAACGGATTTTGTCGGGCGATGCGATCGCAATCTTGATTGCGTCGAACTGCTCGTCTTGCTGGACCTGTTTAAACAGATCTAATAAAGCTTTCATTTAAATACCTCCGTCGCGACCGATCAATTACGGTCCAGATCAATATCAATACCGAGTGAGCGGATTTCTTTCACGAGTACGTTGAAAGATTCCGGCATACCGGCATCGATCGTGTGATCACCTTTGACCAAATTCTCATACACCTTCGTACGACCATTCACGTCATCTGACTTTACAGTCAACATTTCCTGCAGCACGTACGATGCGCCATATGCTTCCAAAGCCCACACTTCCATCTCACCGAAGCGCTGGCCACCGAACTGGGCTTTACCGCCCAGTGGCTGCTGCGTAACCAGAGAGTATGGTCCGGTTGAACGGGCGTGCATTTTGTCATCAACCAAGTGGTGCAACTTCAGCACGTGCTTGTAGCCAACAGTGACCTTGCGGTCGAATGCGTCACCTGTGCGCCCGTCATAGAGGGTCACCTGGGTTTTGGACTCGTTAAAGCCCAAAGCCTGCATGCGTGGGTCTTCGTCCGGGTAAGCCAGACGCAGCATTTCAAGAATGTCTTCTTCGTTCGCACCGTCGAATACCGGTGTAGCGAAAGGCATGCCCTTGGTCAGGTTTTTGCCCATGTTGATGATTTCGATGTCCGTCAGGGAATCAAGATCAACTGTGGTGCCTGTGCCGTTGTATACCTTGTGCAGGTATTCACGCAAGCGCGCCACGGCATTCTGTTCACGCAGCATTTCATTGATGCGATCACCGATACCCTTTGCGGCCCAACCGAGGTGGGTTTCAAGAATCTGGCCCACGTTCATACGTGAAGGAACACCCAAGGGGTTCAATACGATGTCGACAGGACGACCATCTGCCATGTGTGGCAAGTCTTCCACAGGCACGATCTTGGAAACCACACCCTTGTTACCGTGACGTCCGGCCATTTTGTCACCAGGCTGCAAGCGACGCTTGACTGCCAGGTACACCTTGACCATTTTCAGAACGCCTGGTGGCAATTCATCGCCCTGCGTCAGTTTCTTGCGCTTTTCTTCAAAAGCCAGATCAAACTGATGACGCTTGTCTTCGATTGACTTCTTCAGTGTTTCAAGTTGGCCAGCAGCCTCTTCTTCCGCAAGACGGATATCGAACCAGTGGTGATGATCAACTTCTTTCAAATACTCAGTCGTGATCTTTGTGCCTTTCGCCAGCTTGGCTGGACCGCCATTGGCCACTTTACCAACCAGGAAACGCTCGATACGGCTGAATGCATCAGCTTCAACGATACGCATCTGGTCATTCAGGTCCAGGCGATAGCGCTTCAGCTCATCATCAATGATGGACTGTGCACGCTTGTCTCGCACGATGCCTTCACGGGTGAACACCTGAACGTCGATCACAGTACCTGTCATGCCGGAAGGCACACGCAGGGAGGTATCTTTCACGTCGGATGCTTTTTCACCGAAAATGGCACGAAGCAATTTCTCTTCGGGGGTGAGCTGGGTTTCGCCTTTTGGCGTAACCTTGCCCACCATGACGTCGCCTGCCTGTACCTCGGCACCGATGTACACGATACCGGACTCATCCAGACGCGACAGCTGGGCTTCAGACAAGTTGGAAATATCGCGAGTAATTTCTTCGGAACCCAGTTTGGTGTCACGCGCAACCACTGACAGTTCTTCGATGTGAATCGAAGTGTAGCGGTCTTCGGCAACAACGCGCTCCGAGATCAAGATCGAATCTTCGAAGTTGTAACCGTTCCAGGGCATGAACGCGACAAGCATGTTCTGACCCAAGGCCAATTCGCCCAGGTCGGTGGAAGCGCCATCTGCAATGACGTCGCCCTTGGCGATGATGTCGCCCTTGTTCACGATAGGACGCTGGTTGATGTTGGTGTTCTGGTTGGAACGTGTGTACTTGGTGAGGTTGTAGATATCTACACCCACCGAACCAGATTCAACTTCGTTGTCGTTCACGCGAATCACGATACGGTTTGCATCCACGTAATCCACGACACCGCCATGGTCGGCCACGATTACCGTGCCCGAGTCGACGGCAACAGTACGTTCAATACCGGTACCGGCGAACGGTTTTTCAGGGCGCAGACAAGGCACAGCCTGACGCTGCATGTTCGCACCCATCAAAGCTCGGTTCGCATCGTCGTGTTCCAGGAACGGAATCAATGAGGCAGCAACAGACACGATCTGGCCTGGAGCAACGTCCATCAATTCAACGCCGGAAGGATCCATCAGTTCGAATTCACCAGCCACACGACAGGAGACCAAATCACCGACCAAGCGCTTCTTCTCGTCGATTTCCGCGTTCGCCTGCGCGATCACAAAACGACCTTCTTCAATTGCAGACAAGTAAACGATTTCATCGGATACAACGCCACCTTCAACCTTGCGGTAAGGAGTTTCCAGGAAGCCATACTCGTTCAAACGAGCAAACATCGCCATGGAGTTGATCAGACCAATGTTCGGACCTTCTGGAGTTTCAATTGGGCACACACGACCATAGTGGGTGGTGTGTACGTCACGCACCTCGAAGCCGGCGCGCTCACGGGTCAAACCGCCTGGGCCCAAAGCTGATACGCGACGCTTGTGCGTGATTTCAGACAGTGGGTTGGTTTGGTCCATGAACTGTGACAGTTGGGAGGAACCGAAGAATTCCTTGATCGCCGCAGAAATCGGCTTGGAATTGATCAGGTCATGCGGCATCAGGTTTTCGGCTTCAGCCTGACCCAAGCGCTCTTTCACAGCACGCTCAACACGCACCAAGCCCGCACGGAACTGGTTTTCAGCCAATTCGCCTACACAGCGAACGCGACGGTTACCCAGGTGATCGATGTCATCGATCTCGCCATTGCCGTTGCGCAAGTCAACCAGAATCTTGATCACGGCGAGAATGTCGTCATCTTGCAGCACCATGGCGCCTTCCACTTCCGGACGACCAACACGGCGGTTGAATTTCATACGACCCACACGGGACAAATCGTAGGAGTCTTCGCTGTAGAACAAGCGATTGAACAACATTTCCACCGCTTCTTCTGTGGGCGGCTCGCCTGGACGCATCATGCGATAAATCGCAACGCGCGCCGCGGTTTGATCTGCTGTTTCGTCGGTGCGCAGCGTTTGCGAAATGTAAGCACCGTGGTCAAGTTCGTTGGTGAAAATGGTTTCAACCACTTTCACACCCGCATCACGGATCTTGCCCATGATTTCTTCGGTGATTTCGTCATTGGCAGAGGCCACAACTTCACCAGTGCTGGCATCGACAATGTTCTTGGCCAAGGTGCGGCCAATCAGGAAGTCTTCAGGCACAGAAATCTTTTTTAAGCCTGCTGCTTCAATGTCACGAATGTGCTTGGCGTTGATACGCTTGTCCTTCTGGACCAACACTTTGCCGGACTTGTCAACGATGTCAAATTTGGCAACTTCACCTTTCAGGCGTGAGGTCACCAAATCCATCGATGCGCCTTCTGATTTGATTTCGAACTGATCGAATTCAAAGAAGGTAGACAGAATTTGCTCGTTATTCATGCCGATGGCTTTGAGCAGAATTGTCACGGGCATCTTGCGACGACGGTCGACACGGAAGTACAGCACGTCTTTGGGATCAAATTCGAAGTCGAGCCATGAACCACGGTACGGAATGATTCGAGCCGAGAACAGCAATTTGCCAGAGCTGTGTGTTTTACCACGGTCGTGTTCAAAAAACACGCCAGGTGAACGGTGCAGCTGAGACACGATAACGCGCTCGGTACCATTGATTACGAATGAACCGTTTTGTGTCATGAGTGGCAATTCACCCATGTACACTTCCTGCTCCTTGACCTCCTTCACCGTAGGCTTGCTGGCCTCACGGTCCAGAAGTACAAGGCGCACGCGCGCACGCAGCGGAGAGCAGAAGGTCAGGCCACGCTGTTGACATTCTTTGACGTCAAAAGCGGGTTCGCCCAGTGCGTATTGCACAAACTCCAAGCGAGCGTAACCGTTGTGCGAAACAATCGGAAATACAGACTGAAATGCTGCCTGTAGACCTTGTTCCGCGCGCTTTTCAACTGGAAGACCCAGTTGAAGAAAGTCGGTGTAAGAGTCAAGTTGAGTGGTGAGAAGGTACGGTACATCCAAAACTGGAGGCCGTTTCGCAAAGCTTTTGCGTATGCGTTTTTTCTCGGTGGCAGAGTAAGACATATTTTCTGTCCTGATGTCGAGCGGATTAAGCGATATGCATGTGATCTACACATGGCTTAACACACTCTAGTTTGTAATCGCTTTCTCAAGCGCAAAAAGCCCGGAGGCAAAAACCCCCGGGCATTTCAAAAACCGACATTACTTAACGTCGACTTTTGCACCAGCTTCTTCAAGTTGCTTCTTAACGTCATCAGCTTCAGCTTTGGAAACGCCTTCCTTAACAGCTTTAGGTGCGCCGTCAACCAGGTCTTTCGCTTCTTTCAGGCCAAGACCTGTCAGTGCACGAACTACCTTAATTACGTTTACTTTGCTTTCGCCAGCAGCAGTCAGAATTACGTCGAATTCTGTCTTCTCTTCAGCAGCAGCGGCACCGCCACCAGCAGCAGGAGCAGCAACTGCAACAGCAGCAGCAGCGGCAGAAACGCCAAACTTCTCTTCCATTTCTTTGATCAGTTCGGACAGTTCGAGTACGGTCATGCCAGCGATGGCGTCGAGGATTTCGGCTTTAGTTGCCATTTGAGTATTCTCCAGTTAAAAGTTTGATTCGGCTATCTTGAAAAAAGTTAAGCAGCTTGCGATTCTTTCTGATCACGAACGGCAGCAACACCGCGAACAAATTTCGTAGGTACTTCGTTGAGCGTACGTACGAATGTCGCGATAGGTGCTTGCATCGTGCCCAGCAATTTCGACAGAAGCTCGTCACGACTTGGCATGGTGGCCAGGGCCTTCACACCATCAACACCCATCACTTGGCCAGGCAAAGCACCCGCTGTAAGAATGAGTTTGTCGTTTGTCTTCGCGAAATTGACCAACACTTTGGCTGCTGCAACGGGATCGGGACTGATACCGTAAATCAGCGGGCCAACCATTTTGTCGGACAAACCTTCAAAGGCTGTACCGGCAATGGCTCGCTTTGCCAACGTGTTCTTCAGAACACGCAAATAAACACCTGCTGCACGAGCTTCCTTGCGGAGCTGCGTCACACTTTCTACAGACAGACCACGATATTCAGCAACAACCACTGCTTGAGCACTGGCCAACTGACCTGTGATCTCTTCAATGACTGCTGCTTTTTCTTGGCGATTCAATGCCACGGTCTTTCTCCAAAAAGAAGCGCTTATTGCACTGTTTAAAACAGGCGACCGAAATCAAGCTTTGAACATACATTCATTACTTTTACTCGGGACCGCCATCTAGGTTGGATGGTTTTTTAAAATACAGAAATCAAAGATTCCTGCATTTCCAACGGTCTTTGACAACCTGTGAGCGCCGACAAGTCGGCTCACACAGCCCAAAGTTCTTTACTGACCCAACACAGAGGTTTGGTCAACACGTACACCACCACCCATGGTGCTGGATACGGCAATCTTTCTCAGGTACACACCCTTAGACGATGCTGGCTTTGATTTGTTCAACGCGTCCAGCAAGGCTGTCAGGTTGGACTTCAGCTTTTCAACATCGAAAGAGGCGCGACCGATTGTGCAATGAATAATGCCAGCCTTGTCAGTACGGAACTGCACTTGACCTGCCTTGGCGTTTTTAACCGCTGTGGCTACATCAGGAGTCACGGTGCCAACCTTCGGGTTTGGCATCAAGCCACGTGGACCCAAGATTTGACCCAAGGTACCTACGATGCGCATTGTGTCTGGTGAGGCGATGACCACGTCAAAGTTCATGTTACCGGCCTTGACTTCAGCAGCCAGGTCGTCCATGCCAACGATGTCTGCACCGGCGGCTTTGGCTTCTTCAGCCTTGGCGCCCTGGGCAAATACGGCCACGCGAACTGTCTTGCCAGTGCCTGCTGGCAAAACAACTGAACCACGAACAACCTGGTCAGATTTACGTGCATCAACGCCCAGCTGAATAGCGGCATCAACAGACTCGTCAAATTTGGCAGTTGCGGTTTCCTTGATCAGGCCCAGAGCCTGCTCTACTGGGTATACAGCATTGCGGTCAATTTTCGCGCGCAATGCTTGTGTGCGTTTGGACAACTTAGCCATTTACAGACCCTCCACCACGATACCCATGCTGCGAGCTGAGCCAGCGATGGTGCGTACAGCAGCATCCATGTCAGCAGCCGTCAGGTCGGGCATTTTTGTTTTTGCGATTTCCTGAGCTTGCTCAAGAGTGATTTTACCCACTTTGTCCAAATGCGGACGTGGGGAGCCCTTGGTGATCTTTGCGGCCTTCTTGATCAACACGGTCGCAGGAGGCGTCTTCATGATGAACGTGAAAGACTTGTCTGCGAAAGCGGTGATCACCACAGGAATCGGCAGACCTGGCTCGAGGCCTTGAGTCTGAGCGTTAAACGCCTTACAGAATTCCATGATGTTCAGACCACGCTGACCCAGTGCTGGGCCGATGGGTGGGGATGGGTTTGCCTTACCAGCTGGTACTTGCAGCTTGATAAAGCCAATGATTTTCTTGGCCATTGAAATTTCTCCGTGAGTTCAAACGCAGCCAGAGGCCGCTCCTCTCATTGCTTGAATTACCGTTCACCCTGTCAGCAATCAAATACAGGCGGCGGGAAAACATGACAGCCTCAGATCAAACTTTTTCGACCTGATGGAAATCCAGCTCAACGGGCGTGGCTCGACCAAAAATGGTAACCGACACACGAAGCTTGCTTTTTTCGTAATTAATTTCTTCGACATTGCCATTAAAGTCTGCAAATGGGCCTTCTTTGACACGAACCATTTCACCCACTTCATACAACACTTTCGGACGCGGCTTCTCAGCGCCCTCTTGCATTTGCTGCATGATTTTATCGACTTCCTTTTGGGAAATCGGTGTAGGGCGATTGCCTGTGCCGCCCACAAAACCAGTGACTTTCGGCGTGTTCTTGACCAAATGCCATGAATCGTCTGTCATTTCCATTTCGACGAGAACATAACCAGGAAAGAAACGACGCTCAGAAATTGATTTTTGACCACCCTTGATTTCAACCACTTCTTCAGAGGGAACAAGGATTTGGCCAAACAAGTCCGAAAACTCGGAACGGTCAATGCGCTCCTGCAGTGCTCGCTGCACACTCTTCTCAAGTCCTGAGTAGGCGTGCACCACGTACCAGCGTTTTGACATTATATTGTCCACCCTAAAATCAGATCGTAGAACACCCACTCAAGCGTTTTATCCACCAGAAGAAGATAAATCGACATGATCAAGACGAACACAAAGACCACACCGGTCATTTGCATACCTTCTTTGCGGGTTGGCCAAACAACGCGTTTGGCTTCGTTCACGGAATCCTTGGCGAAACCCACAAACCGCTTGCCGGTTTGCGAGAGCAGAAAACTACCAACCGCCAACACAACACCTAACAAGACAACGCCAAGGCGAATGAAGAAATCTTCTGCCGACAAAACTTGATAAGCCACCGCGCCGCCGATTGCGAATGCAACCGCCAGCACAAGCATCAGCTTGTCCTGCCCTGTAGATACTGTTTGAATGTCGTTTTGTGCCATATTCTCAAAATGTAAGCCGCCGCTGAAGCGATTCAGCGGCGACAGTCCTACCAAATTTGGCAGGGCAAGAGGGAATCGAACCCACAACCTTCGGTTTTGGAGACCGACGCTCTGCCAATTGAGCTATTGCCCTAAAAAACTCGAATGTTACTTGGTGATTTTGGCAACTACGCCTGCACCTACCGTACGGCCACCTTCGCGAATCGCGAAACGCAGACCCTCTTCCATCGCGATCGGGGCAATCAACTCAACACTGATTGACACGTTGTCGCCTGGCAGTACCATTTCCTTGTCCGCGGGCAAGCTGATTGAGCCTGTCACGTCGGTTGTACGGAAGTAAAACTGAGGACGGTAGTTATTGAAGAATGGCGTGTGACGACCACCTTCATCTTTGCTCAATACGTAAATTTCCGCACTGAAGCCTGTGTGTGGCTTGATCGAACCTGGCTTGGCCAATACCTGACCGCGCTCCACGTCTTCACGCTTGGTACCACGCAACAAAACACCCACGTTGTCGCCAGCCTGACCTTGATCCAGCAGCTTGCGGAACATTTCCACGCCGGTACAAATAGTCTTGACTGTGTCTTTGATACCCACGATTTCGATTTCTTCACCAACTTTCACAATGCCGCGCTCGATACGACCTGTTACTACCGTGCCGCGACCAGAGATGGAGAATACGTCTTCGATTGGCATCAAGAATGTGCCATCCACTGCACGCTCAGGCGTTGGGATGTAGGTATCCAATGCTTCGGCCAAACGCTTGATTGCGCCTTCGCCCAAATCACCAGTGTCACCTTCCAAGGCCAGCTTGGCTGATCCCTTTACGATTGGCACGTCATCGCCAGGAAAGTCGTACTTGGAAAGTAGCTCACGCACTTCCATTTCAACCAATTCCAACAACTCTTCGTCGTCCACCATGTCGCACTTGTTCAGAAACACGATGATGTAAGGCACGCCAACCTGGCGGGCCAACAAAATGTGCTCACGGGTCTGTGGCATGGGGCCGTCGGCTGCGGAACACACCAGAATTGCGCCGTCCATCTGCGCCGCACCGGTAATCATGTTCTTTACATAGTCGGCGTGACCTGGGCAATCTACGTGCGCGTAGTGACGTGTTGCTGTCTCGTACTCCACGTGGGCCGTATTAATCGTAATACCGCGAGCCTTCTCTTCTGGCGCCGCATCGATCTGGTCGTAGCCTTTGGCTTCACCATGGCCGCTCAGACGCGCCAATACTGTTGTGATCGCCGCTGTCAATGTTGTCTTGCCATGGTCCACGTGACCAATCGTTCCAACGTTTACGTGTGGCTTCTTACGCTCAAACTTTTCTTTTGCCATGACGACCTCGGTGCGGGCACCCAACGAAGGAGTGCGGTTATAACGGTTTGGTGCTCATGGGCAGGATCGAACTGCCGACCTCTCCCTTACCAAGGGAGTGCTCTACCACTGAGCCACATGAGCAACTTTCTATTAAAGCCTGGAGCGGGTGAAGGGAATCGAACCCTCGTCTTAAGCTTGGAAGGCTTCAGCTCTACCATTGAGCTACACCCGCACACCTTGTACACCCCTTTTCAGAGGCGCACTCGGTTAAACTGCTTGAATTCTTGGTGGAGAGAGTTGGATTCGAACCAACGTAGGCGTAAGCCAACAGATTTACAGTCTGCCCCCTTTAGCCACTCGGGCATCTCTCCAAAAGAGAACCCCGGATTATGGATGCTTTTTTAAATAACGTCAACACCTCATGCCCCCTTTCCGTCTTATTTGTATATTAATTCTTGGTTTTTCGAGCGGACTGCCCCTTGCTTTGACAGGAAGCACCCTGCAGGCGTGGCTTGCGGTTGAAAATGTAGACATCAAAACCATTGGTTTGTACGCGGTGGTGGGATTTCCTTACACCTACAAGTTTTTGTGGTCACCCTTTCTTGATTATTTGAAACCTGGCTTTTTTGACCAAAGGCGTGGCTGGATTGCGCTCATGCAATTGGCCTGTGCCGGATTGATTGCGGCCATGGCATTTGTTGATGCGCATTCTGCCTGGACAGTGGCTGCGGTTGCGGTGGCAATCGCCTTTTGCTCATCCACCCAGGACATGGCCATAGATGCTTACCGCACCGACTTGCTGCCCGCTACTGAACGCGGCCTCGGGGCGGCCTACTATGTGACTGGCTATCGAGTGGCCATGCTGGTTTCCGGCGGACTGGCACTGATACTGGCCGGCGAGTACTTGGGCTGGACCGGTACCTACCTGCTGATGGCTGGGTTAATTGCCGCCTGTGCGGTGATAACAGCCTTGAGCCCCACAGCTGACACCCCCGAGGACCTCGCCAGGCGTGAAGCAAAACGGAAGCTGTTTGACATTGTTAAAGAATCAACGCGCAACTTCTTGAGCAAGGAAGCGGCAATCTGGATTTTGGTGCTGATTGTGCTTTACAAGGTGGGAGATGCGTTTGCGGGATCTTTGACCACCGCATTTCTACTCAAGGGACTGGGCTTTACCCTGACTGAAGTTGGCGCCGTGAATAAGACAGTGAGCCTGATCGCGACATTGCTGGGTGCATTTTTGGGAGGCGCCCTGATGACACGGATGGGGCTGTATGGATCGCTGATGCTATTTGGTATTTTTCAAGCGGTGTCCAATTTGTCATTTTGGGTGCTGTCTGTGATGGAGCCAAGCATTTGGGCAATGGGCGGTGCGGTGTTTGTTGAAAACCTGTGCGGTGGCATGGGCACAGCTGCGTTTGTGGGTTTGTTGACCAGCCTGTGCAGCAAGGAGTTCTCAGCCACCCAATACGCTCTGCTGTCCTCGCTGGCGGCCATGGGGCGTGTTTACCTGGCCGCGCCTGCAGGGTATGTGGTGGCAGCTTACGGATGGAGCGACTTTTTTGTGTTTTCGACTGCAGCAGCAATTCCCGGGCTAGTGGCGCTCTATCTGCTTCGATCGAGCATCCAGAAACTGGCGAGGTGAGCAGTTGTGCCATTTCTGAAAGGCGTGGATAAAAGCCGAGGGCGATGAATAGCCCAACCGGGCCGAAACCTCGGACACGCTGAGCCCGGTGGAACTGAGCAGTTCTTCGGCCATGGTCTGACGGACCTCCGCCAGGAGGTCGCGATAACTGGTGCCTTCATCGGTGAGGCGCCTGCGCAAAGTGCGCTCGGTCATGAAGTGATCCGTGGCAATTTGCGCAAGGCTTGGAGACGAGGACAGGTCAGCCAACAATTTATTGCGCAACCAAGCCGACACGCCGCCCCGCTGCATGCGGCGTGACAGCAAATTTTCAAGTTGGGTTTCACAAAAACGGGCGCTGTGCTCGTTGGCTTTGGGCAGAGGCAAGTTAAGCCACTGTTCATCAAATGTGGCCCTGTTGACGGAGGCATTGAACTGCGGAATGCAACCGAACATGGCTTCGTATTGAGCCATGGGTGCATTGGGTGCGAAGGCAAATTCAACAACGCGCAACGGCAAACTGACACCAAACAATTCTCGCTGCAAAACCTGAATGGCAGAACAATCGCGCTCAGCCACGAACGAACGCACTGCCGGGGGCAAATGATCGACAGACAAGATCATGGACGCCAACCCGTTGCCCAAGGCCAATTCAACTTTGGAGAAAGCAAATGTAAGGTCGAGATACCTCAAGCCCAGCTCGACGGCTTGCCGGAAGGTGGGGCTGGTAATGAGTGCATAACCCCAAATTCCGTAGGTGGTGAGGTGATACTCGGAACCAGCCATCAGCCCAAGCCCGGGTACTTTGCCATGCAGGCGCACCAGGTTGTGAATCACCTGCAGTTCTTGATCAGGATCAATTTCGAGATGAGGGTCATCAAGCTGGGCCGGCAAGATCGAGGAGCCCGTGAGCAGCGCGCTGCGGGTTGAGCCGAGCCTTATGCCCAGTTCACAGAGGATTTTCACGCTGACAACAGTTCGACGAGCTGGCATAGGAGTGCTGGATTTGTCCGGAAATATCAACCACCATTGATTGTAATCAAGTTCGCGCGCGGCGTGGGGCTTCTACACTGTCATGAATAAAACCCTGGGAGACATCGATTGAGTGGATTATTGAATGAGTTTGGATGGGCAGGCCCGGACAGGAATACGCTGATCGAGAAACATGCGCTGCCAACATCGATGTTTCTGGAGTGCATGGGTCTGAAAGTGCACGTGAGCATCGAGGGCAGCGGACCCGATGTAGTCATGATTCACGGCTTTGCTGCCAGCCTGCATACATGGAGTGATGTCTGTGCGCAGATGAGCAAGCAATTCCGGATCATTCGGTTCGATTTGCCACCATTTGGTTTGACGGGGCCGGCACTCGACGAACAAGGGCAAGTTCGAAAAATGGACGTTGCTTTTTATCAGCAGTTTGTAGATGCCGTTCTGGACGAATTGCAGATTAAAAAATGTGTGATGATCGGCAATTCATTTGGAGGATTCTTGAGCTGGGATCAGGCGCAAAGGCATCCAGAGCGCGTGCGTGGCTTGATCATTTCTGATGCGGTGGGGTATCAGCAACCGCTGCCGATTTACATCACGCTGTTTACGATTAAACCGATTGCCTGGATGACTCGACATGCAGTACCGGCATTTTTACTGCGAATGGCGGTGCGTGATGTGTATGGTGACAAACGCAAATTAAAGAAAGAAGTGCTGGACAGGTACCTCGAGTTGTTTATGCACAAACCAAATCGAAGCGCAGTGGGTCAGATGGTCGGTGTATTTACCGATGGAGAACTGGGTTCGGAACGTTTGCCTGAAATTCAGTGCAAGACGTTGATTGTATGGGGCGGGGATGACCGATGGGTGAGCATTGAAATGGCGGACCGATTCAACCGGGATATTCCAAATTCGGAACTGAAGGTGTATCGAGGGGTGGGTCACATTCCGATGGAGGAGACACCCGAACGTTTTGCCGGAGATTGCATCTCTTTCATTGAAAATCTTTGATCTCAATTCTGGAATAGATTATGAAAAATAAAGTGGTATTCATTACTGGCGGCGCAAGGGGCCTTGGTGCTGGATTGGCAGCAAAAGTGCTCGAAAAAGGCGGGAACGCTTTTATTGTGGACTTGAACGCAGAGGCGGTGTTTGAGCAAGTTGAAACACTGGGCGGAGAACGTATTGCTGGCTGTCAGGCCAATGTGTGTAAGCCCGCAGACCTTGAACTTGCCATGGCGGAATGCAAAGAGCGCTTTGGCAAAATTGACGTGGTAGTTGTGAATGCGGGAATTCTGAAAATGGGCTCAATCGAGCATATGAATCCGGCTGACTTTGACGCAGTGATGCAGGTGAATGTACACGGTGCATTCAATACTATTCGCGCTGGTATTCCTTACCTGCGCGAAACAAAAGGTTACCTACAAGTTATTTCCTCATTGGCAGCAGCAATTCATACGCCACTGATGGGTCACTATGCAGCCTCCAAGGCGGCAGTTGAGGCGTTGGCAGATGTCGCACGGCAGGAGCTTGCGCTGGACGGGATTGATGTGGGTTGTGTACACCCCACCTTCACCAACACTGCAATGATCAAGGAAGTGAATGCCGGTGTGCTGTGGGGAGGGCACAAGGGCGCCTTTGCTGCGGTGGAACCTGAACAGGTAATCGATGCGATGTTCCGTGGCATCGAGAAGCGTCAGCGTAAAATTATTGCGCCCAAAACCATTGCACCTTTGATCCTGGCACCCGGCTTGTTTCACCGGGTGGCTGAGGGACTGGGGCGACTGCAGGGCTCAGAGCAGGCCCTGAAAAAATTCAAGGCTGAAGAGGCAGAATCGCTTACTCGACGGTGACCGACTTGGCAAGGTTACGGGGTTTGTCCACATCCGTACCCTTGACCAAAGCCACGTGATAAGACAACAACTGCAAAGGCAAGGTGTGCAAGATGGGAGACAAGTGCCCGGCGTGATCAAGCAAGTTGATAACGTGCACACCATCGGCTTTTTCGATCTTGGTGTCACGATCTGCGAAAATATACAGCTCGCCACCCCGTGCACGGACTTCCTGCAAATTCGACTTCAACTTTTCAATTAAGGTGTCTTTGGGTGCGACGGCAACCACTGGCATGTCCGCATCCACAAGCGCCAAGGGACCGTGCTTTAACTCCCCAGCCGCATAGGCTTCAGCGTGGATGTAGCTGATTTCCTTGAGTTTCAATGCACCTTCCATAGCAATGGGGTAATGTACGCCTCGCCCTAAAAACAAGGCGTGGCGCTTCTCGGCAAAACTGAGGGCCAGTTCCTTGATTTCCGGCTCGAGCGCCAGAATATTCTGCATGGCCGAGGGAAGATGACGCAGTTGCGTGAGCAAGGTTTTTTCTTGTTCAACTGTGAGTTTTCCGCGCAACTTGGCCATGACCAGCGTGAAAGTGAAAAGCGCAGCCAGTTGCGTTGTAAATGCCTTGGTTGAAGCCACTCCGATTTCGGGACCTGCACGCGTTAAAAATTTCAGGTTACTTGCACGTATGAGTGCGGACTCTGGCACGTTGCATATGGACAGCGCATTGACCATGCCTTGTGACTTGGCGTGCTCAAGTGCAGCCAGGGTATCGGCAGTTTCGCCGGATTGTGAAATAGTGATGACCAGTGTGTTGGGCAGGCTGACGCTGGTGCGATAGCGATACTCACTTGCAATTTCGACATTGGTGGGGAGCGCTGCAATCGACTCAAGCCAATAGCGCGCCACGGATGCGGCGTGGTAGCTAGTGCCACATGCCAGAATAAGCACTTGCTGAATGCCGGGAAGAATATTGCCCGCTTCCGCACCAAACAATTCAGGTTTGACCGCCGACGCATTGCTGACCATTTCCAGCGTGGCAGCAATAGCGCCAGGTTGCTCGTAAATTTCCTTTTGCATGTAGTGGGCGTAAGGGCCCAGTTCAACCGCATCGGCTGACAGCTGACTTTCAATAATGGGCCGATCAACCTGAAGGCCCTCGCCGTCAAAAAATGAAACCCCGGTAGTTTGAAGTTCGACGACATCGTTTTCTTCAAGGTAGGTAATTTGTTTTGTGTAGGCCACCAGTGCGGAAGCATCGGAGGCCAAAAAGTATTCCCCCTCGCCGTGGCCCACCAAAAGCGGCGCACCTTTCTTGGACGCCAGCAAGGTAAGCGCCGCCGTGTTGCAAATCACTGCGATGGCAAAAGCACCTTCCAGCTTTTTCACTGTGGCCTGAACGGCAGCTCGCAACTCAAGACCCTGAACCAAATGCTTGTGGGTGAGGTGTGCAATGACTTCTGTATCGGTGTCGGATTGAAAAACATAGCCTTCCGCGGTGAGCGCTTTTCGGATTTCTTCGTGATTTTCAATGATGCCGTTATGCACCACGCTCACTGAGACGCCCTGCCCTTCACTAATGTGAGGGTGTGCATTGCGCTCACTGGGCACGCCATGAGTGGCCCAGCGCGTGTGAGCGATGCCCATGCGTGCACTGAGGGTTTTGGTGCTGGAGTCAAGTTCAACCACACGCCCCACGCTGCGCGCACGGTGGATCGATTGGTCGGTATCAGACTGAATGGCCAGTCCTGCCGAGTCGTATCCGCGGTATTCGAGTTTCTTCAGGCCATCGATCAACACTGGCACGCTGTTGGTTTTGGAGAGTACGCCGACGATTCCGCACATGGTGTGAGGTATTCCTTTATTTTTTGGTTGATTTGACCGGGCGTTTCCAGCCCGTGATCGTAATTTGTTTGGCACGCGAGACGGTGAGTGCGTTCTCTGGCGCGTCTTTGGTGAGAGTTGTTCCCGCACCAAGTGTGGCGCCCTTCTTCACGGTCACGGGCGCTACCAATTGGGTGTCTGAGCCGATGAAAACATCGTCCTCAATGATGGTGAGGTGCTTGTTGGCACCATCATAATTACAGGTAATGGTGCCTGCTCCCACATTCACCCGCTCACCAATTTGCGCGTCACCAATGTAGGCCAGGTGATTGGCTTTGGATTGATTTGCAATGCTGGCGTTTTTAACTTCAACAAAATTGCCAATGTGCACTTCATTGCCCAATTTTGCACCGGGGCGCAAACGCGCATAGGGGCCGATGACGGCCTTTTCGCCCACAGTGGCGTCAGTTAGATGGGAATAAGCTTCGATGCGGGTACCCGCGGCAATAGTGACGTTGTTAAGCACACAGTAAGGGCCGATGGACACTCCGTCACCCAAGGTGACCTCACCTTGAAAAACACAGCCCACATCGATGGATACATCTGCGCCACAGCGCAGCGTGCCACGCACATCGATTCGGGCGGGATCGAGCAGCTGCACACCTTCGATCATTAATTTTTCAGCCTGATGAAGTTGCCAGATACGCTCAAGCTCGGCCTGTTGAACTCGGGAATTGACGCCCGACACTTCCCAACTGTGCGTGGGCTGACAGGTGCGCACCAGCAGCCCATCTTCATGTGCCATCGCGATGATGTCGGTGAGGTAATACTCACCTTGCGCGTTGTTGTTACTCAGTTTGCCTACCCAGTTTTTTAACTGCGCGGTGGGGCAAGCAAGAATGCCGGTGTTGACTTCGGTAATAGTGAGCTGCGAGGGAGTCGCGTCTTTTTGTTCGACTATGCCAACCACGGCACCTTCGGTATCGCGAAGTATGCGGCCGTAACCATGCGGATTGGACATGTTCAGGGTCATCAATCCCATTTGACCAGCCAGCGCGGCTTGAACCAAGGGTTGCAAAGATTCAAATTGAATGAGAGGGACGTCGCCATACAGAATCAGGGTGACCGGATGATCAGCCAAGGCCGAGCTTGCACACTGAACCGCATGACCCGTGCCCAGTTGCTCTGACTGAGTGGCAAACCGAATACCAGGCTGGGAGGACAAATGATGCTGAACCGCCTGGGCACCGTGCCCGACCACCACCACTACATGCGGGTTTTCAAACTGCAAAGCTGTACCCACCACACGGCCCAGCATTGATTGACCGCCCACAGGATGCAGCACCTTGGGCAGGGCGGACTTCATGCGAGTACCCTTGCCTGCTGCGAGTATCAAAATATTCATGTCAATAATCAAATTTAAAAAAATAAGGCCAGGACACCGGTGTAACCGTACAGGGCTCCACGGAAAATTTCACCGTTTGCTGAGAAACCTATAAGAGGAATGTCCCCCAATTGTTCTCGGACAATTTGCTGCTCGACGCCCTGCAGTCCGAACAATGCGGCACCCCGCCCATTGCAAGCAATGTACACTGCGCCACGAGGTTTGCGCTGAGAATGGATTCCAGAAAAACCGGCAGCCTGAAGTTCATTGAGTTTGGGTGCAGGTGCATCCAGATCTTCGCGCAGTTCAGCGCACATTCGCGTCAAGTCGACCCGAGCGGAATTCTCATCGCGGGTGCAGAAAGACAGGCGATCACCTAACTTGAAGTCTTCAGCTACAGCCAAGGATTTTTTGTTCGGATCCATGCCGACCACAGGACGTACTTTCAACTGATGCGCCTCGGAGCGGCCAGCCGTATAACCTTTTAACGCAATAGATTCGGCAAGTGCCCGGTCTGTTAACCCCACAAACAGGCCATGTGCAAAACGTTTGGCCAACACCTCGGCGGCCTGGCTTGCGGGATCGCCTTCGTCCGAATCGGGCTGTAGACCCAAATCTGCGAGCAACACATCTAGCGCGGGCAAACCATCAAGTTCTTCGACAAAATTACCTCGAAGCCCAGTAATTTCATGCTCGACGCCCACCACTTGAACGCCCTGAGTCATGCGTACCTCGATGGGTAAACCACTGGCAAACACCACACCTGACACACCACCGGAAAGAGGTTCAAGCGCAATGTGGGTATTGGCTGTACCAGCGCAGACCAGACCACCAAAAATTTGGCGAGTACTGACTTTGAGCGACAGATCATCAAGCAGATCGTCAATGTCCTCAGTCAGCGGATCGATGTGGATTAGCGCGGAGTGCATGGCGTCCCGCCCCGAAGCGGTAACTGTACCTGGCTTGGGCAATGGCAATTTGCCTGAAAAAACGCGCGCAGAATCGGCAGGGAACTCCATCAACATGACGGCCAGTGCCGGCTCTTGGTAATACTCAACACCACTGCTGCACACACCGGGCGCCAACCCGCCAACCCATTCTTTGATACCCGTTCTCTGGCGCAACCCATGAAGAATTTGCGGCATGCTCTCGGCGAAGGCTTCTGTGGCGTAAATCAAACCCAGCTTTTGTGGCCGGGAAATGTCGCTTGCGAACTGCTCCAGTTGCATTTGGCCTTCGAGTTGCACCAACACGAGTTCAAGTGCTTCTCTCCAGTTGGGGTGTGTGGCGTGGCCAAAACGAAACATCTAGGTCCTTGTGCGCGCGGGGCGGGTGCTGCTTGAAGTTTTCTTGCGAGGCGTAGCCGCGCGCTTGGCTTTGGGTTTAACTGGTTTTTTGGATGGTTCAGCATCATTGGGGCTAACATCAGCCCCAGAACCTGTCATGGCTGCGGTGGCAACCACTTTGTTGAATTGGTCTTGAAGCAGACCCCACCAGGCAGTGGCATTTGAAACAATGGCCTTTGAGGACTCCTGGGCCGCTGCATCGCTTGGTGTGGTAGCGGCTGGCTCAGGATCGGGAATTTTGGGCGCAACCGGCTCAACACGAGGTACGGGTGGCGGAGCCACCGCAGCCTGCATGGCATTTCGGATGATTTCCTCGTTCACGGCTTGATTAACATCGCTGGCCCGGTCACCACCCAGACCAAGATTCGAACTGAAGGACTTTATGGTGGCGATGGTGCCGCGCTGCACTTCCAGCCCCTGGATGGTGGCCCGAAGCATACTGAGGTTGACATTCAACCACTGTTCAACAGCTTTAAGATCGGAGATGCGCTTGTCGAGCTCATCGAGATCGGTGGTTGGATTCATCACGCTGGGGATAGGCAAACTTCCCCAGATTTTTTTTACAAAATCAAATCCATCGGTGACCGACAAATTGGATATTCTTTTGTTCGACATGCTTCCCCCTGCGTTTGGCGCGGATTGCCCTGCTGAGCAGCTCAGTAAACGGGAACTCAGTGACTACGAATCATGGTGCCCACGCCCTGGTCTGTCAGAATTTCAAGCAGAAGGCAGTGAGGAACACGGCCATCTACCACGTGAACTGAGTTTACTCCGCTTTTCGCTGCCTCAATCGCAGAAGACAACTTGGGCAGCATTCCGCCCGAAATGGTGCCATCTTCGAACAATTCATCAATTCGTTTGGCGGTCAGGCCTGTGAGCAACTTACCATCTTTGTCCAAAACCCCTGGGGTATTCGTCATCATGATGAGCTTTTCAGCCTTCAGGATTTCGGCAATTTTACCGGCCACGAGGTCGGCATTGATGTTGTAGGCCATGCCGTCTTCACCAAAGCCAATCGGTGAGATGACAGGAATAAAGGCGTCGTCTTGCAAGGCCTTCACAATGGCAGGGTCGATGGATGCGATTTCGCCCACGAAGCCAATGTCGTGGAACTTGCCTGGTTCGCTTTTGTCCGCCAGCTTCATTTTGCGAGCCTGAATCAGCCCACCGTCCTTGCCCGTCAGGCCCACTGCCTTGCCGCCATGCTCGTTAATCATCATGACGATGTCTTGCTGTACCTGACCACCCAAAACCCACTCCACGACTTCCATGGTTTCTTCGTCGGTAACACGCATGCCTTGAATGAAGGTGCCTTGTTTGCCAATGCGGCGCAAGGCTTCATCAATTTGGGGACCACCCCCATGCACTACAATGGGATTGATACCCACCAGCTTGAGCAAGACGACATCGTGAGCGAAGGATTTTTGCAGATTGACATCAGTCATCGCGTTGCCGCCGTACTTGACCACCACTGTTTTGCCATGAAAGCGGCGGATGTAGGGCAAGGCCTCGGACAGAACTTTGGCTTTGATTGCGGAGGTTAGATTGTCTGTGGTCATGAGTTGTCCGGGTAGAAACAGGGCACAAAATGCATTTTAAAGCGAATCTACCCGGACAACGGTGGCGAGAATGCCGATCGACGGATTCTAGAGAATGAATTGGGCAAGATCCTCGGATTTGGCCGCCTCGCCGAGACGGGAGTCGACAAACTCGGCTGTGATTTTCACTGGTCTGGGTTGACCATCGGCCTCGAATGCCACCTCTTCGAGAAGACGCTCCATGACGGTGTACAAGCGACGCGCTCCGATATTCTCGGTTTTCTCGTTCACGGTGAATGCGATTTCGGCCAACCTGCGAACGCCTTCGTCGGTGAACTCGAGCTCGACGCCATCCGTCGCCAACAGGGCTTTGTACTGCTCGGTAAGACAAGCATCGGTGCTTGTCAGGATTCGTTTGAAATCATCAACGGTCAATGACTCCAGTTCAACCCGAATCGGGAAGCGCCCCTGCAGCTCAGGAATGAGATCGGAAGGACGCGACAAGTGGAAGGCGCCACTGGCCACAAAGAGGATGTGATCTGTCTTAATCATGCCGTACTTGGTGTTGACCGTGGTGCCCTCCACCAGCGGCAGCAAATCGCGCTGAACGCCCTGGCGTGAAACATCGGTGCCTCGCCCATCGGCCTTGGTCGCAATCTTGTCGATTTCATCGAGAAATACGATTCCGTCCTGTTCTACCCTGGCTATTGCCTTGGCTCGCACTTCTTCCTCATTCACGCGCTTGGCGGCCTCTTCATCCTGAATCGCCTTGAGCGCCTCGGCCACTTTCATTTTCCGCAGCTTTTTCTTGCCGCCAGAAATATTCTGAAACATGGACTGTAATTGCCCGGTGAGTTCTTCCATGCCGGGCGGGCCGACGACATCTAGCGAAGGTGACGCTGCAGCCACCTCAATCTCGATTTCCTTGTCGTCAAGTTCGCCAGCGAACAACTTCTCGCGAAAACGAATTCGGGTGCGGTTCTCATCGGGCTCAGGGGCTTTCTCGGTGAAACCGAAATCGCGCGCAGGGGGCAGCAGCGCATCCAGCACCCGATCAAACGCAGCAGACTTGGCTTCTTCGACCACGCCAAGCTGCGCCTCTTCCCGAACCTGTTTCAAGGCTATTTCAATCAGGTCACGAATGATGGTGTCTACATCGCGCCCCACATAACCCACTTCAGTGAATTTGGTGGCTTCAATCTTGATGAAAGGCGCGTTGGCCAACTTGGCCAGGCGACGTGCGATTTCTGTTTTACCCACGCCGGTTGGGCCGATCATCAGAATGTTTTTGGGTGTAATTTCCTGACGCAGGGGCATGGGCACCTGCATGCGACGCCAGCGGTTGCGAAGTGCAACCGCGACAGCTCGCTTGGCGGCATCTTGGCCAACGATGTTCTTGTTGAGTTCTTCAACAATATTTGAAGGTGTAAGTTGAGTCATGTTGTTAACCTTTGCTGCCAGATGCTTCGGGAGCACCCAACACTTCAATGGTGTGATGTTGATTGGTGTAAATACAGAGTTCGCCCGCAATGGTCAGGGATTTCTTGACAATTTCTTCAGGCAACAGCTCGGTGTTTTCCAGCAAGGCTTTCGCAGCAGAATGCGCATAGGCGCCCCCGCTGCCGATCGCAACCAGCCCTTGTTCGGGCTCGAGTACGTCGCCGTTACCGGTGATAATCAGGGAATGATTTTCGTCGGCAACCGCCAGCATGGCCTCAAGCCTGCGAAGCATACGGTCAGTGCGCCATTCTTTGGCAAGCTCGACTGCGGCACGCAACAAATGCCCCTGATGCTTCTCTAGTTGAGCTTCAAAATGCTCAAACAGCGTGAACGCGTCAGCCGTACCGCCGGCGAAACCCGCCAGAATTTTGTTGTGATGAAGACGCCGGACTTTGCGGGCCGAACCTTTGACCACGATATGCCCGAGTGTTACTTGCCCATCGCCACCCAGCGCGACGTGCTTTCCTCTGCGTACTGACAATATGGTGGTGCCGTGATATTGCTCCATGCCTTTCCTTTAATTGGGGGTTGCGCTTGGTGCGCCGATGTCCCGATATGGGGGCAATCAGGGCAGGATCAAGTCTTGTTTGATAACCGGCTGAACCTGTACAAAGGCGCTAAGTTCGATTGCGGCCTCGTTGGCTTGATCAATACTGCTGAATGGGCCCACCAAAACGCGGTGAACCCCCGATTCAGAAAGGATCTGGCTGACTTTGCCAAACGCCTCGTGATTGGAGGACACTTGCGACACCAAGGCCTCCGCATTGTTTTTGTTGCCGAAAGCACCAATTTGAAGATACAAGGGTGTTCGATGGACAGGCACGAGTGTGGAGGCGTTGTTAAGCGCAACCTGTTCTACCTGCACACCATTCTTGCCCACCACGGCGCCATTTTTTTCAGCATGGTACTGAGCGATTGCATCCGGTGTCATTTTCTCGACCAGCACCTCAGCGCTGCCCTGCTTGATGTAATCGAGCTGATAGGCAGCCGCGTAGCTGAGATCAATAATTCGGCCACGCAAAAAAGGCCCACGGTCGTTAACGCGAACAATGACTGACTTGCCGTTGGCCAGATTGGTGACTTTGGCATAACTGGGCAAAGGCAAGGTTGGGTGCGCAGCTGTCATTTGGTGCATGTCGTAAATTTCACCATTGGCGGTTTTCGCGCCATGGAACTTCTTGCCATACCAACTGGCCCGCCCTTTCTGACTGTAGGGCTCTTCAAGTGATGTTTGTGGTGTAAAACTTTGCCCCATCACGGTGTAGGGCCGGGTGTTGCGGATTGCAATGGGTTCAAGCTGTGGGGTGGCCGATGGTAAGTTATCCAGATTGGCTGGACGCAAATCGCCCGGGCCATCGTCCAGGTAGTAACCACCGCCCTGAGGTGCCGGCTCCCAGTTTTCATGTTTGACAGGGGGCGGTGCGGATGGCTTGGCCACCGTTTTTGCCGGCGGCGGCGAAACGGGTTTGTCCAGAGGAACACTGGAGCAAGCGGCAAGAATCAATGACAGTGACGCATACGCAATAAACCGGATCACACCACTGTGCATAGAGGCCTCCTTCATTGTTCCCCCAGCAGTTTAGGCTTGACGCTGTCGTCGAATCAAGGCTTCGGCAACACGAATTGCATTGTCTTCGGAACCCGCGATGGATGCGGAGGTGAAGAATTTTCCATCAATCCCCAACGTTGGAACACCGTCGGCACCGTACGCTTCGAAAATCGTTTTGGCTTGGGCACATTTTGCGTTGACGCCAAATGACTTGAATACATTGGCGAATTCCTCGCGTTTCAAACCAATCGATTCGGCAAAATCGAAAATTTGTTCGTCGTTGGCCAACTGCTTTTTGTCTTTGTGCATGGCTTCGAACACTTTGCTGTGTGCCATGTCGAGCTTACCCATGGCTTCGAGTGTGTAGTACAGGCGCTGATGCCCCTGGAAGTTGACACGCTGGCTTTGGTAAGCGATCGGGATTTTCGTGAATACGACGTCACTGGGCAGCTTTTTGTACCAAGCATTGACCTTGGGCTCAAAGTTGTAGCAGTGAATGCAGCCGTACCAGAAAAATTCGACCACATCGATTTTGCCCGGAGTAGAACGGGGAACTTCCCGACGGACTTTTCGGAACGCGCCGGCATCTTGGGCAAAGGCTGGAGATACACCACCGAAAGCACTCGCCAGGCCCAGGGCCACGGCACTTTGAATTAATTCACGACGCTTCATTTTTTTACTCCTTAACCACAGTTGCCTCGAATCCGCCTTTCGTCAGGGGGATTCGGGCCTGGTAGGCTTCGTTCGCACTGCCAAATGGCCCCACACGAACGCGGTTTACAACATTGCCGTTGACCTCGCCCACGGCAATTTCGGATTCAGTGCCCACAAACGCAAGTTGAGCCCGCAATTGTTCAGCGTCTTCACGATTGCGAAAACTGCCCAATTGCAGAAAGTAAATGGTTTGGGCCACAGGTTCAATTTGATCAGTTTGAGTGGCGTCACCGGCCTGAGGTTCCGTACCTTGCTGAAAAGGATCGATGGTGACCACATTGCCTTGGTTGACATTGGCTTTGCCGTAAATAGCGCTGTTAGGATCAGGCGGGCTATTGCCTGGACCGGGCGACACATTGGGCACCGCACCCTGGGTTTCAGCACCGGAGAATGGCAGTTGGGACTTGCTCACAAACAAAGCAACACCCAACGCAATCAAAAGCCCGAACACCATACCGAACACAAAAGCGGGAATGGTATTGCCAAGAGATTTTCTAACTTGAGGTTTCGCTTTGGATTTTGATGATTTTGTAGATGCCATTGGGGGTTTGAACCTGTCCTTGAGAAACTGAGCCTAAATTATGCCCGAAGGCGACCTGCAGATGCGACCCAAACGCGCAAGCCGGCTTTTGGGATTGCCCTCATGCTGTAAAGTGTAGCCTTCATGGGCAAAAGCTCGAAATTTGCTTAAAAATCTGCAATAAATAGGTGCTTTGTGGGTCTTGACTATCTAAAACGCATACTGACTGCCAAGGTTTACGACGTGGCCATTGAAACGCCATTGGAACGCGCCCACTCCCTGTCCGTTCGCACTGCCAATGAGGTGCTGCTCAAACGTGAAGACATGCAAGAGGTGTTCAGTTTCAAGCTGCGTGGTGCCTACAACAAGATGGCCCACCTTAGCCCGATACAACTGGAACGTGGCGTGATTGCTGCCTCCGCTGGCAACCATGCCCAGGGCGTTGCGCTTTCTGCGGCCAAAATGAAATGCTTGGCCACCATTGTGATGCCTACCACCACGCCAGCGCTGAAAATTGATGCCGTGAAACGTTTTGGTGGCGACTGGGTGAATGTGGTGCTGTTTGGTGAGAGCTACAGCGACGCTGCCGGGCATGCCGCAGAGCTGGCACAAGCCAAAAGCCTGACCTTTGTGCACCCCTTTGATGACCCTGATGTAATTGCGGGCCAGGGCACTGTGGGCATGGAAATTTTGCGCCAGCACCAAGGCCCGATACACGCCATTTTTATTGCAATAGGCGGCGGTGGCCTGGCTGCCGGCGTAGGCGCTTATGTGAAACAGTTGCGCCCGGACATCAAGATTATTGGTGTACAAACCGTGGACTCTGACGCGATGGCACAGAGCATGGAACAGCACAAACGCGTCACGCTAGCGGAAGTGGGTTTGTTTTCCGATGGAACCGCAGTGAAACTGGTGGGAGAAGAAACTTTCCGACTGTGCGAAAAGTATGTCGACGGCATTGTGCGCGTGACCACCGACGAGGCCTGCGCTGCCATTAAAGACGTGTTTCAGGACACGCGCAGCATTCTGGAACCGGCAGGTGCGCTGGCAGTGGCTGGCTTGAAACAATATGCCGCCGAGATGGGCCTGCAGAATCAAACACTGATCGCGATTTCTTGTGGCGCCAACATGAATTTCGATCGCCTTCGCTTTGTGGCAGAACGCGCAGAGGTCGGCGAGCAACGCGAGGCGATTTTTGCGATCACTGTGCCGGAAGAACGCGGCAGCTTCCGGAAGTTTTGCGACTTGCTGGGCCCCACCAATGTGACGGAGTTCAACTACAGAATGTCAGACTCCACGAAAGCCAATATTTTCGTGGGCATTCAGATTGGAAACCGGGCACAGGCCGATGAATTGCAGCAACGCTTTATTGCATCGGGTTTTGATGCACTGAACCTGACTGACGATGAAATGGCGAAGCTGCATTTGCGCCACATGGTGGGCGGGCGCTCAAACCTGGCTGACCATGAATTGGTGTACCGCTTTGAATTTCCGGAACGCCCCGGCGCACTGACAAAATTTTTAACTGCCTTGAACCCGGGCTGGAACATCAGCCTGTTTCACTATCGAAACCACGGTGCCGACTATGGCCGTATTTTGGTAGGCATTCAGGTTCCACCTGCTGACCACGCTGAATTCGACAAGTTTGTGAAACAACTTGGCTACCCGGCGGTGAATGAAACCGAGAACCCGGCGTACAAACTGTTTTTGAAGTAAAACCGAGCGCCAGTGCGAAGTAGTTGCGATGAAGGTGCTTGCTTAGCTTAGCACTCGTCATCTGCATCAAACGCCTTGTCGCCGGCCCCGTCTTCAAGCACAGCGCCCGGGCGAATGGTTTCAAATGGAAACAGCTTGCGATCCATGAGGTGCGAGGGCACGACAGTGGACAAGGAGGTGAAAAGATTGGCGATCCAGCGCGGGTTGTGTTTTTCCCACTGCTTGAGCAACGCAGCCATTTCCTTTCGCTTCAGGTTTTCCTGACTGCCGCACAGGTTGCACGGAATAATCGGGAAGCTCTTTTCCTCAGCGTATCGCGCCAAATCGCTTTCTCGGCAATAGGCCAAGGGGCGAATGATGGTGTGCTCTCCGTTGTCGCTGACCAGTTTGGGCGGCATGCCTTTCATGCGACCGCCGTAAAACAGGTTCAGCAACAAGGTTTGCAAGATATCGTCCTTGTGATGACCCAAAGCCACTTTGGTAGCACCAAGTTCAGACGCCACGCGGTACAAAATACCGCGACGCAAACGCGAGCACAGGGAACAGGTAGTTTTGCCCTCAGGAATGACGCGTTTCACAATTGAATAGGTGTCTTGTTCCTCAATGTGGAATGGCACATTGATGCTGCGCAAATAATTGGGCAAAACTTCTTCGGGAAAGCCTGGCTGTTTCTGATCGAGGTTCACGGCGACGATATCAAAGTTGATGGGCGCACGTTGACGCAGCAGCAACAAAATATCGAGCAAACCATAGCTGTCTTTGCCACCTGATACACACACCATGACCTTGTCACCTTCTTCAATCATATTGAAGTCGGCTATGGCCTGACCCACTTGTTTGGTGAGACGTTTTTCGAGCTTGTTGAATTCGAAGGCTTCTTTTTGTTCGGCCTTGTTGGGAAAAATCGTGATGGTTTGCATGATTAAAACGGCTTTCTAGGATTTGAAGCGGAATACCTCGACGCCTGCGGATTCGCAGTCGGGGTAAACCTCGGATTTTTCAGCGCGGACACGGGCGGCCACCACCTTGGGATGCTCAAGCACCAGCGCCAGGGTTTTGTCGACCAAGGTTTCAAGCAAACCGATGTGGCCGGATTGAATCAGGCCATGAATACCAGGGCGAACGAAGTCGTAATCGACCACATCGACCAGCAAATCGCGCTCGGAAGGCGTGGACGCGCATTTCACCCAGAAGTCGATATTGATGCGCACGGCCTGCGTGCGACCCAATTCCTGGGGAAATACGCCAATGGCGGCAGACACGTCGAAATCGCGTATGAATACGCGCCGGCAGTCGGCAAGGCGGGGATCAAAAAACCAGTCTGTCATGGTGTCATCATGCTGAAATCGCGCGCCATGGGCACCAAATGCTGCCCACCGTCCACAAGAATGGTGGTGCCAGTGATTGCGCGGCTTTGCACCAGAAACAGCACCGTGTTGGCGATGTCCTGGGGCTCGGAAGATTTGTTCAAGGGCGAAATTCGGTGAGTACTCTCGAATTGCGCATCAGTTTGCAGGTGTGAAATCAAGGTAAGACCGGGGGCCACACCCACCACACGCACTTTCGGGGCCAATTCCATGGCCAGCATGGTTGTGGCTGTTTCAAGCCCGGCTTTGGTCAGCGTGTAGCTGAGAAAGTCAGGATTCAGGTTCTTTAGTTTCTGATCCAGCAAATTCACCACCACCGCCTGCTCATTGTCGGGCACATGCTGATACAAACGCTTGGCCAACTGAATGGGTGCAGCAAGGTTGGAAGCCATGTGTCGGTGAAATAGCTCGGGCTGAAAAGTTTCGCCAGAGTCAAATTCAAACAACGAGGCGTTGTTGACAACACACCGAATTGGGCCCGCTTTTTCAGCGGCGTCAAACAGCGTTTCAACTTCGCCGGGCTTTTCAAGATCGGCCTGAACCACGACGCAGTGCACGCCCAGCGCTTCAATTTGAGCCGCGGTGTCACGAGCCTCTGCCAGTGATGAACGGCAATGCAGCACAATAGACCAACCGGCGCGCGCCAGTTCAAGCGAGATGGCTTTGCCCAGTCGCTTGGCTCCCCCGGTTACCAGGGCATATTGTGGATTGGCATGTGTCATTCGTGCGCCATCGGTTAGAATCTGAAAAAATCAGTAGCAAACTACCATCAAGCAAACAAGGGTTTACTTCAAGGCTTTGATTTTTATAAGAAGAACCCGCTATTCTAAACCAGACCCGCCTCATGCTGTCGAATTTTAATCAAGCCACTCGCTTTGACGAGTTCATGCGATTTGCGCTGTATGACCCCCAACATGGCTACTACGCCAGAGGCGAGCAGATTTTTGGTCGTCAAGGCGATTTTATTACCGCCCCGGAATTGAGCCCGCTGTTTGGACAAACACTGGGCAAGGCCCTGCGGGAGGTGCTGCCACGGTGCAACGGCGTGGTGTATGAATTTGGAGCTGGAACCGGGCAACTGGCTTGTGACATTCTTCAAACGGCTGGCGATTTAATTACCCAATACAACATTGTGGATGTGTCGGCCGGATTGAAGCCTGTGCAATTGGCCAAGTTAAAAGCACTGCATGGCCCGCAAGTGGAACAAAAAGTACGGTGGCTGGGACAATTGCCCACAGAGCTCGGTGGGGTAGTTTTGGGCAATGAGGTGCTGGACGCCACTCCGGTTCGTCGATTCAAATGGCAGAAAGACAACCCGCAAGAAGCATGGGTACAACACCTGAACGGTGAACTGCGTTGGGTATGGAAGCCTGCCGACCCGGTGTTCGCCACCACTATTTCGAATTTACAGGCCGCGCACGGGCCATGGCCTGAGGACTACGAATCGGAAATTGCGGAGCAAAGCACTGCATGGGTCAAAACAATCACAGAGCGCCTGAACGGTCTGGCGCTGATGATTGATTATGGTTTTCATGAAGCCCTGTACTACCACCCGACACGCAACAAGGGCACTTTGCGCGCGACAAGCCGCCACACGGCACATGATGATTTCTTGGTGAAGGTTGGGGAGCAGGATCTGACTGCCCATGTCAACTTCAGCGCGATCTATGACGCAATGACTGACTGCGGCGGCGATCTTGAAGGGTACTCGCACCAAGGCGAGTTTTTATTGGCACACGGGATTCTTGAATTGGCGCAAAAACAACCTGAATTCACGCACCCGACTCGTGGCGCATTGATGCGCCAGAATTTGAATACCCTGCTCAATGAAGCCGACATGGGCGAGACATTCAAGGTCATTTGCTGGAGCAAAGGAGTGAACGCCGAAGGAACGCGGTTGGCCCAGGTGTTTTTGGACAAGGACCGAAGCGGAGACCTTTGAGTCAGGCGCCTGCTGACGACTCACAAGACTTTAGCTCGCCCTTTCTGTTCAACTCAAACACAGAACGCACGGTTTCGATTTGCGGAGCATTGCCGCGGAGCTCAAAAAACACGCGAACTGGACCCAGCCGCTCCCGAATCTGGACTCCCTCAACACCACGCCTCGCCAGGTCTGCCTTTTGAGCATTTGCCCTTTCCAGATCTCGAAACAAGCCCAATGAAATCGTCCCTTGCAACGGCCCGGGCGTGGTGATGTAGAACATGTCAGTAATACCCTTGCCCGACAGTTGATCAATACCCACACCACTGTTAACGATATCTTGAGGCAGGTAAACCACATAGCCCACAGGTACTTGGCGCTCGAGCCGATCCGTCTCGCCGCCCCAACTCAACAATGCCTCTTGGACGCGTGCAGACTCGCTTTGCAACAAGGGGCCCCACAACAAACATTCCTGATTGCTTTTTGGATTCTCGAACACCTGTTTGCTCGCGTTTTCAATGGCAGTATCGAGCTGGGCCTGCCCTTGCTTCAAATCAATTTTAGGGGCGACAGGCGCCGGCGCACGAATCACTTCCACAGGCTGATCCCAAGGGCGTTCTACACCAACCCACTCAGCGCGCAAGCCAGGAGAGTCAATCACTTTTTGCGCATTGTTGTTTGTAAAAATACCTAACCCCAACAAAGCCAAATTGCCAAGCAGCAACAGTGCAAGCAAAAACCGCCAACCATTCATGCTTCAGTGCCCTTTTTTGCCAAACGATAATCAAGCAACAAGCCTTTGAATACCGCATGTTCAAGTAGCGAGGAGTTGGGCAAATGGACTTTCATGGCTGGTGCAAAGCCACCTGTCAACCAGATGGCCGGGGGCACGCCGTGTTCATCCTGTAACTGGGCAGCAACAGAATCAACCATGGCTTTTTGCATACGCCCTACACCTTGACCAATGGCCTGCTGCGTGCTGACAGGCCAAGCTTTTTCACTGAAGCCCCCCAATTGCACCTTGGGCAATTCAGCCGTGTTGAAATGCAGGCTGTGCAACATGGTTTCAACCCCCGGTACGATAAACCCACCCAAGTGCTGCCAATGGGTACTCTTGATCACTACATCCAGCGTGGTGGCTGTGCCAAAACTAACCAGCAAATTGACCTTGGCCTGACTCACCTCGGTTAACGCCATGCATGCCGACCAGCGGTCCTTACCCAGGGCAGCCGGGTTCTCATAAGCCGACTGAACCGCAGCATGCCTGTTCACAGCCAGCACATGCAGGGGTACGCCAGCGCCTTCACACATTGCGCGCACGGCCTGTTCAAAATCGGGACCCAATACATTACTCAGCAACACCGCCTGCACGGCACTCGCCGAATTCAAACTGGGCGCCAAGTGTTCTTGCACTGGGCCGAATGCATCAGAAAAAGGCTTGAAGTCTGCCGTAGCGCGACTAAAAAAAGCCGAGGGCTGCTCAAATCGCACATTCGCACCAACGTGCAAACACCACTTCACCAAAGTGTTTCCCGCATCGATGCACATCAAGCTGCCAGGTTTGCTCACGGCCTTGCCCTCAATGACAAGTCACCGGCATGAACGGCACGCAAGCCCTGGTCAGTGTTAACCAAATAAGAACCCTGACGGTCAATGCCCATGGCCTCCCCCGCAAAACACACCACGCCCTGATCCTCGACTTGCACTTGGCTGTGCAACCACGCATCCCGTTGAGTGAATTCGGTAAATATTGCATCGATGCCCTGAACCCGGGCGGCATCAATTCGAGCCAGAACCGAGGACACTACCGCCTCGGCAACCTCACGCGGAGAAGGCAAATCGGGAGTTGACAAATAATTCGACAAACTTGCAGCACCTCGGCCGGACAGAGCCTCGGGAACATCGATCGCATGAATGTTCAGCCCCACACCCACTACCGTGACGGCACCCTGCCCAGTTTGAAAGGACTCGCACAACACTCCGCCCAGTTTCCGCTGATCCGCCAGTAAGTCATTGGGCCACTTCAACTGTACAGGCACCCTCCACTGCTCCAGCACCTGCGCCACGGCGACGCCCACACACAAGGGCAAATAAGGCATTTGCTGACCGGCCACGGGCAAACCCAGGGACAGGCATAAACCTGCCCCGGGCTGCGCCAGCCATTGCCGCCCAGCTCGCCCCCTGCCAGCAGTTTGCATGTGCGCCACCACGGCAGCAAGGCCCGATATCCGCCCCTGCTGGTAAGCGCGGGCCAGGTAATCATTTGTTGAGTCGACTGAATCGAGTTCGATCCAGTGCACATCGGCTTGGGTTAACATCGAATGAAGGTCACTTCGGGCTTGTTGCGAAATTTTGCTCATCTTAACCTCCGAACGGGACACAAAACCAAGGAGTAGCTCCAACCCCATGCCACCAATCCATTCCAGCTTACTGAAACGAACCCCCTACACGGGGATTCTGATGTTTGCCAGCCTGTATGCGTGCGTGGTGATCCACCTCAGCCTTTTTCCCTACAGCGATTGGCGCCACATTGGGATTGGGCCCTTTGAGTTTTTATTTGGCCCATGGATCCCGGTGCATCAAAAAGTATTGTGGACCGATGTGTTTATCAATATTGGGGGCTACATTCCGCTGGGCTTCCTGATGCTGCTGGGCCTGAACAGGCAGCCGCGTACTTTTGACAAAATACTGGTAGTGCTGGTGAGCGCACTTGTCTCGCTCGCGCTTGAATCGATGCAGACATTTTTGCCAAGCCGCGTGCCCTCCAAAATGGACCTGGCCACCAACACGATTGGAGGTGTCTTGGGTGTGTTGGCAGGCATTTATGTGACCGCGCACCACCGGATAGCGCCACTGCTGAACCGCAGAATCGAGCATTGGCTAATTCAGCGCGCGTGGATAGGCATGGGCTTGCTCAGCCTGTGGTTTCTGAGCATTTTGCCGCCACAGAATCCCACTTTCAGCACCGGGCTTTGGCTGGGGAACCTGCTGGAAATACCGGGCCCATTGCAGCACAGCACACCATTTGGAATACCGCTGGAAGTTTTACTGAAAATTGAAACCATCGCGCCGACATTCATTAACTATTGTTTTTTAATGTGCGCCTGGATGATTGGGCTGGCACAGACCCAGGCAGGCTCGCCACGGACACGCCTGCTGATTGTGCTGATTGCATTGACCCTGCTGATTCGCCTGCTTGACTATCTGGTGTTGGCACCAATGTCGGCCTGGACTTACTTGGGTCAGCGGTGGTTTGAAGCCAACAGCCTGGGCGTGCTGATTGCGTTTGTAGTTGCACTGACCATTTCAATGATGCAAGTACTGCCCCACCACATGGCCCGCATTGGGCTGTTGCATCTGCTGGGCGGTTGGTTGATTACTTTGCTGTTGCCTGGCGTATACGACCCCGATCTGGGCAACCCCGGCAGCGGTATTCTGGCAATTTTTCGAAGCCTGCAAGAGGCAGGGCGTTGGGTCAGTGAATTGTGGCCAATTCTGGCACTGACCGTTTTGACCTTTTTGAGCCTGCCCGAGCGACGTTTTCGGCGATAATAGGGTCATACCCTGAGCATTCAAGTGGATTCACCCAGCCATGAGCTACTTCGAGAAACATGTTTTCTTTTGTACCAATCAACGTCCCAACAACGAGAGCTGCTGTGCAGATTGCCATGCCTCTGCTGCGCACGCGCATGCCAAGGAACGCATCAAGAAACTGGGCCTGAATGGGCAGGGAAAAATCCGGATGAACAAGGCTGGCTGCCTTGATCGCTGTGATGAAGGCCCCGTGATGGTGGTGTACCCGGAAGGCGTTTGGTACACCTATGTGGACATTTCAGACGTCGACGAAATCATTGACTCTCATTTGGTGGGCGGCGAGGTTGTGGAACGCCTTCGATTGCCATGAACCCGAAAACCCGACACGAATTGTGGACTGGCCAGGCCGGCCCGATCGAGGTGTCGATCGACGAACCTGCGACCCCGCTACGCGGGCTGGCAGTGATTGCACACCCCCACCCCTTATTCGGCGGCACCAAAGACAACAAAGTCGTACAAACACTGGCCCGTGCATTTCTTCAAATGGGTTACACAACCCTGCGTTTTAACTTCAGGGGTGTGGGCCAAAGTGCTGGATTGCACGACAACGGACAAGGGGAGGCAGACGACCTGGTTCAGTTGACAGAATTGGCACGCACCACACTGCTACCGGCTGAACTACAGAACGAGCCGATTGCAATGGCTGGCTTTTCGTTCGGTGCCTTTGTGACCAGCCACGGCGCGCAACGATTGCGCGAGGCTGGAACGAATATCGGCAAGTTGGTGCTGGTGGGCACTGCCACAAGCCGCTTTAAAGTAGCTGCAGTGCCAGACAACACACTGGTAATTCATGGTGAAGTCGATGACACAGTGCCGCTTGTAGATGTTTTACGCTGGGCCGGTGAACAAAACCTGCCGGTGATGGTCATGCCAGGAGTGGAACATTTTTTTCACGGCAAACTGCCTCAACTCAAAGAGCTGGTTGTGCGTTATTACCCAAGCTGAACGCTATCCAGTTTCCTCACCCATTTCTAGTACAGGAGCTTTTTACTTGTTTAATTCAGGAATTTCCCGATTCAAACGCCATGTGGGTCAACTCTCGTTGGTTCTGGGTCTAGGTATCGGAGTTGCCACGCAGGCGGCTGCCCAATCCAGTGTGATGCCACCTCCACCGGAAATCGGTGCAAAAGGCTACATGCTGCTCGATCTGACCACTGGTCAGACTCTGGCCGAATTCAACAGCCGCGAACGCCTCGACCCCGCATCACTGACCAAACTGATGACCGCCTACATGGCTTTTGCTGCACTTGAAAGCAAACAAATTCGCATGGATCAGCAAGTACCAGTGTCACCCTATGCCTGGAAGGCCGAAGGCTCGCGCATGTTTATCGAGCCAAACAAGCCTGTGACAGTTGAAGAGCTGCTATATGGTGTCATTGTGCAATCAGGCAACGATGCAAGCCGTGCGATTGCAGAACTGCTGGCTGGTGATGAAAACAATTTTGCAACTCTGATGAACCAGCAAGCCAAGCGACTGGGCTTGACTGACACGAATTTCAAAAACTCCACGGGTTTGCCCGACCCACAGCACTACACCACGGCGCGAGATTTGGGCATTCTGGCCAAGCGAATCATCACCGACTTCCCCGAGTACTACAAGAAAATGTATTCCACCAAGGAATACACGTACAACGGCATTCGCCAACCGAACCGCAACCGCCTGCTGTGGATTGACCCATCCGTAGACGGTATGAAAACCGGCCACACTGAATCGGCTGGCTATTGCTTGGTCAGCTCGGCCAATCGCACATTGCCCAACGGGGTGGATCGTCGCCTGCTGTCGGTGGTGCTGGGCACCACATCAGACCAGGCGCGCACCCAGGAAAGCCTGAAGTTGATGAATTATGGCTATCAGATGTTCGAAACAGTGAAGCTGTATTCAGCCAAACAAGCCATCAGCACCAGCGAAGTTTACAAAGGACAAGCCAAGGAAGTGAAGCTGGGCGTGAACAAAGACCTGTTGATCAACGTGCCACGCGGCATGGCCAAACAATTGAAAGCCACAGTTGAGAAAAAAGGCACCCTGATCGCCCCAATTCCAGCTGGAACCGAACTGGGAAAGTTGAAGCTGACACTAAACGGCGAAACGATTGGTACAGTTCCATTGCTGGCCTTGTCTACGGTTGAAGAGGCTGGCTTGTTTGGCCGCATGGTGGACTCCGCCAAATTGTGGTTTGAAGAGTAAACAATGAACACAGCAACACCCGGTGACGACAAAAAAAGCTTGATTGAATTTCCGACACATTTCCCCATCAAGGTGATGGGAAAGAATGTGCCGGAGTTTTCTCAAGTCATTTGTGATTTGTTGCTCAGCATGAGCCCAGGATTTGATGTGGCAGGCGTGGACATGCGCCCCAGCAGCAAAGGCAACTACTTGAGCCTAACCTGTAATGTTTATGTGAACAACCAAGACGAACTGGACAATATTTACCGCGCTCTGTCTGGGCATGAATTGGTTTCAGTCGTTTTGTAAGTTGATTTGATTTGTAAAAAAGCCGCACCGGTTATTCAATGGTGCGGCTTTTTTTTGTGTGTGGCCTTACACACCGTAACGGCTGCGATATTCCTTCACTTTCTCGTACCAGCCGGCAAGGCGAACATTGGCCGCCTGGCGGGTAAGCAAGTAACGCAACAAGTCTTGCAGATTGGCAATGGCCAACACCGGGATCCCATACAGTTGTTCCACTTCCTGAACGGCGGAATGCTGGGTGTCTTGCCCGTCACGCATGCCTTTCTCCATACGATCCAGAGCGATCAAGACCGCCGCAGGTTCGGCGCCATTGGCACGAATGATCTCAACCGACTCGCGCACCGATGTTCCTGCCGAAATAACGTCATCGACAATAACAACCCGACCTTCCAGCGGCGCACCCACAAGGGAGCCACCTTCACCATGGTCTTTGGCTTCCTTGCGATTGAAGGCATAAGGTACGTCGCGACCACGGCGGGCCATTTCCATGGTGGTACCCGCCACCAAAGGAATGCCTTTGTAGGCAGGGCCAAACAACATGTCGAACTGAATTCCCCGCTCAGCGGTTTGTTCGAGCAAGGTTTGTGCGTAAAATTCACTTAGCTTTTGCAACGAAGAACCCGTGTTGAACAAACCCGCATTGAAAAAATACGGCGACATTCTTCCCGCCTTGGTTTTGAATTCGCCAAAGCGCAACACCTGCTTTTCGACCGCAAACTGCAAAAACTGGTCGGAAAGAACCTGCAAATTTTGATTTGAATCGACCACGATCAATCCCTAAAAAACTGACTGCACACAATGACCCGCATTATCTCAGCAAATCTGAATGGAATTCGTTCTGCCCACACAAAAGGGTTTTTCGACTGGATGAACCAAAGCCAGGCCGACGTGGTGTGCGTGCAAGAGATTAAGGCCCACTTGGATGATCTTGGTCCCGAGCATTTGCAACCCGGTGCGTACAAAGGCTACTTTCAGGCTGCTGAGAAAAAAGGTTACAGCGGCGTGGGACTTTACTGCAAAGTAGAACCAATTGACGTGATTTATGGCCTGAATAACGCCGAATTCGATGCAGAAGGACGCATGGTCACAGCAGAATTCGAGAACATGATTGTGTCGTCGATCTACTTTCCGTCCGGCAGCAGCTCAGAAGAGAGGCAAGAGGCAAAATTCAGGTTTTTAGAGCATTTTGCTGAAATTTTCGACGAATTTGAAAGCAAGAAGAAACCTGTTGTTCTGTGTGGTGACTGGAATATTGCCCACCAGGAAATTGATCTGAAAAACTGGAAAGGCAATCTGAAAAACAGTGGTTTTACGCCAGAGGAACGTGCCTGGATCGGTGACGTGATCAACAAGCGCGGCTGGATCGACGCTTACCGCGTGTTGTATCCCGAAGAAACCGACGGCTGCTACACCTGGTGGAGCAACCGAGGGCAGGCGTATGCCAAGAATGTGGGGTGGCGAATTGATTACCAGATGGTCAGCCCCGCGCTGCGCGATTCGATTCGGGAAGTGAGCGTGTACAAGGGCCAGAAGTTTTCAGACCATGCGCCGTTGATTGCGGATTACGACCACCCGTTGTAACAAGACCGATCAATAGGACTGATGATTCAGGCAAACCCACTGCCGAGTTGACTGAAAACTCAGACACTCAACTTCGCTTTCAGAATCTCATTCACCTGCGTCGGGTTGGCCTTACCACGCGCTGCCCGCATGATCTGACCCACCAGGAAGTTAAATGACGCCTCCTTACCAGCCTTGTACTCGGCCACTGGCCCAGGATGCGCGGCCAACACATCGTCGATCATTTTTTCAACAGCACCCGAGTCGGAAATTTGTTCCAAACCCTCGCCTTTGATACATGCATCCACGTCGCTATATTTGCCTTCCCACAAGGCGGCAAACACCACTTTCGCAGTTTTGTTGTTCAAAGTGCCGTCCACCACGCGCTTCACCAAAGCCGCCATCAACACCGGTGTAATCGGCGACTCGGCTGGTGTTTTGTCGTCGCGATTCAAATTGGCTGAGAACTCGCCCAGCAACCAGTTGGCCAAGGGCTTGGCTTTGTCATTGCCTGCGGCAACCAGCGCTGCCTCGAAAAAATTGGTCATAGCGCGGCTGCCTGTAAGCGTAACCGCATCGTATTCACTCAAACCCAAGTCAGCGGTGTAACGCGCCTGCTTTTGGCCTGGTAATTCGGGCATTTCGGCACGAACCTGCTCTACCCATTCCGGCGAAATCACCAAGGGAGGCAGGTCGGGATCTGGGAAATAACGGTAGTCTTCCGAATCTTCCTTGCTGCGCATGGACCGGGTTTCGTTACGATCAGGGTCGTAAAGTCGGGTTTCCTGCTTGATCACACCACCATCTTCGATGATTTCGATTTGGCGCTGCGCTTCATACAGAATGGCGGCTTGCAAAAACTTGAAGCTGTTCAGGTTTTTGATTTCACAACGGGTGCCCAGCTTGCTTTCGCCTTTTGGGCGAACCGACACGTTGGCGTCGCAGCGGAAGCTGCCTTCCTGCATATTGCCATCGCAAATACCAAGCCACGTAACCAGTGTGTGCAAGGTTTTGGCGTAGGCAACTGCTTCTTCGGCCGAACGCATGTCAGGTTCAGTCACAATTTCAAGCAAGGGCGTGCCTGCGCGGTTCAAGTCGATCCCGGATTGACCGGCGAAATCTTCGTGCAGGCTTTTGCCCGCGTCTTCTTCAAGATGCGCACGAACAAGGCGCACTGTTTTCATTTGGTCGCCCAGCAAAAAGCTGACCGTACCGCCCTGCACCACTGGAATTTCAAACTGACTGATTTGATAGCCCTTGGGCAAATCGGGATAGAAATAGTTTTTGCGGGCGAACACGGAATGCTCGGCCACCTTGGCGCCCACCGCGAGACCAAACTGAATGGCGCGCTGAACTGCCGCTTTGTTCATCACGGGCAACACACCAGGCAGTGCCAAATCCACAGCACAGGCTTGGGCATTGGGCTCGGCTCCAAATGCAGTGCTGGCGCCGGAGAAAATTTTCGATTCAGTTGTTAACTGGGTGTGGGTTTCAAGACCCACCACAATTTCCCATTGCATGGTGCGATCCTTTTAAGATGGAGTACGAAGGTGCCAATCGGTGGCGGTTTGGTAATGGTTAGCCAAGGCCAGCAATTCCCCTTCCTTGAAATAGTTGCCAATCAACTGCATGCCCACCGGGCGATTTTTATCGCCAAAGCCCACTGGCACGCTCATGCCGGGCAAGCCAGCCAAACTTGTGCTCAGCGTGTAAATATCGGCAAGGTACATCTGCACCGGATCGGCAGATTTCTCGCCCAGATTCCAAGCCACCGTTGGGCTTACTGGGCCAGCAATGAAATCGCACTGTTGGAAAGCAGCCTGAAAATCTTGAGCGATCAAGCGGCGAATTTTCTGGGCCTGCAGGTAATACGCATCGTAATAACCATGTGAGAGCACATACGCACCCACCATGATGCGCCGCTGCACTTCAAGACCGAAGCCTTCACTGCGAGAATTCTCGTACATGGATTTCAGATCGGTGTAGTCGGCCGCGCGGTGACCATATCGCACCCCATCAAAACGAGACAGGTTTGAACTGGCTTCGGCAGGCGCAATCACGTAATAAGCTGGAATGGACAATTCAGTGCGAGGCAAGCTGATGGTCACCAGTGTGGCGCCCATGGATTCGAGCTGCTTTAATGCCGCATCGATTGGGGCACGCACATCGGGGGCTAAACCCTCACCAAAAAACTCTGTGGGCAAACCTACGCGCACGCCTGCCAGCGGCTTTGCAGCATCACCGGTGCGAAGGGGCTTTCCAAAGCCAACGGTGAAGTCTTCATTCACGCCTTGAGAAACTGCGGGGCGCTGCACGCTGGTGCTGTCTTTCGCGTCGAAACCCACCATGGCGTTGAGCACCAAAGCGCAATCGCGGGCACTGTGGGCCATGGGGCCGGCCTGGTCCAGGCTGCTTGCGTAAGCAATCATGCCGAAGCGACTGCAACTGCCGTAGGTGGGCTTGATGCCGGTGATGCCACACAGTGACGCAGGCTGGCGAATTGAGCCACCGGTGTCGGTACCTGTTGAGAATGGCACTACACCTGCAGCCACCGCCACAGCTGAACCGCCAGACGAACCACCGGGCACAGCCAGAGTGTCCCAAGGGTTCAGGCAAGGACCATAGGCACTTTTTTCATTCGATGAGCCCATGGCGAATTCATCGCAGTTCAGTTTGCCGATGCTCACCGTACCTGCGGCATTCAAGCGCGACACCACCTCCGCGTCAAAGGGACTTTGGTAACCCGCCAGCATTTTCGAGCCTGCTGTGCTGGTCCAGCCCTTGGTCACGAAAATATCTTTGTGTGCAGTGGGAATACCCAGCAAGGCACCCGTTTCACCTGCAGCCAAACGCGCATCCGCGGCCTTGGCTTGTTCAAGGGTGAGGTCATCGCGAATATCCACGAATGCGTTCAACCTGGATTGCTGGCCCGCTTCGCGCAGGGCTTCTTGGGCCAGTTCAGTGGCACTCGCCTTTCTCTCGTCAAGCAAGGTGCGAAGCGTGGAAATACTTTGAAGTTTGGAAGACATGCTTAAAACCACATTCCAATGTCAGATTTGCAAAATTAGGGGGTACAACTTTTCAATGAACAACTACTCAATTACCTTGGGCACCAAAAACAAACCGTTCTCGGCTGCTGGCGCGTTGGCCATATTGGCGGCGCGGTTGTCAGCTTCAGTTACGGCATCTTCGCGTAAACGCAATGCGATGGGCTGAATCAGTGAGATGGGATGCGCCAAGGGCTCTACGCCTTCGGTGTTTTCACTGCTCAAACGATCGGCCAGTTGCATGATGTTGTTCAATTGTTGCTCAAGGGCCTGGGCTTGCTCAGGCGCCACTTTCAAGCGCGACAAGGCCGCAATTTTTGCAATTTGTCCGGAATCAAGGGACATAAATTTTCTCCGCCGACCAGCAGGCCTGAGCATCGCTTCTAAATGATGCAAAAGCCGCTTGGTGAAAGTCTGTGTTGTTCAAAGTCTGCTTATTTTATAGGTTATCATCGGTAGCTACGCCACTTGACAAGTGAAGTCCCATAAATAGTGGCGAACCGGACAACTTCTAGACAACTTTGAGCTTCGCGGGCTTGGCAGCTCTCCAACTACACAACACAGGTTAGAACATCACCATGTTTGGGTTTCTACGCAGCTACTTATCAAACGATTTGGCCATTGATTTGGGCACGGCCAACACGCTAATTTACGCCCGCACCAAAGGCATCGTTCTCGACGAGCCCTCTGTGGTTGCCATTCGTCAGGAAGGCGGCCCCAACGGTAAAAAAACCATCACCGCGGTTGGCCTGGAAGCCAAACAAATGTTGGGCAAAGTACCAGGTAACATCGAGGCCATTCGCCCCATGAAAGACGGCGTGATCGCCGACTTCACCGTGACTGAGCAAATGCTCAAGCAATTTATCAAGATGGTTCACGAAAGCCGTCTGTTTTCACCCAGCCCCAGAATAATCATTTGCGTGCCCTGCGGGTCTACGCAAGTTGAACGCCGCGCCATTCGTGAAAGCGCATTGGGTGCAGGAGCGTCCCAGGTTTACCTGATTGAAGAACCCATGGCGGCTGCAATCGGTGCTGGCTTGCCGGTGTCTGAGGCATCAGGCTCCATGGTCGTCGACATTGGAGGCGGCACCACCGAGGTGGGCATTATTTCCCTGGGCGGTATGGTGTACGCCGGCAGCGTGCGTGTGGGTGGCGACAAGTTTGACGAGGCCATTATCAGTTACATTCGCCGCAACTACGGCATGATGATCGGCGAACCCACTGCCGAAGCGATCAAGAAACAAATTGGTTCAGCATTCCCCGGCTCTGAAGTGAAAGACATGGAAGTGACTGGCCGCAACTTGTCCGAGGGCATTCCTCGCCGCTTCACGATTTCATCGAATGAAATTCTGGAAGCTCTGACCGAACCACTGAATGCGATTGTGTCCGCAGTTAAATCTGCACTTGAACAAACACCCCCCGAGCTGGGTGCTGATATTGCAGAACGCGGCATGATGCTGACCGGTGGTGGCGCCTTGTTGCGCGACCTGGACCGCCTGCTGATGGAAGAAACCGGCCTGCCAGTGCATGTGGCTGAAGACCCACTGACTTGCGTGGTTCGCGGTTGTGGCCTGGCTCTGGAACGCATGGACAAATTGGGCACCATTTTCACCAGTGAGTAAGTAACGTAAAACGGTTCGAACTCCGGCTTGTTAAATAGCCCTGCATTGAACCGGCTAAAAGCCTATGGAGTACACACCACCACCGTTGTTCAAACAAGGCCCATCCGCACGCGTGCGGCTGGCCTTTTTTGTCGCGCTCTCGGTGGGTTTGTTGTTTCTCGATTCACGATTTGCTGCCATGGAAGTGGTGCGCAAAGCAGTGGGTACCGTGCTTTACCCCCTGCAAAAAATAGCCAGCCTGCCCATCGAATGGAGCCAGGCTGGCGTTGATTATGCGTCTTCACTTGACACCCTTCAATCTGAAAACAAAACCCTGATTCTCGAGCAACTGCAAGACAAGCAACGCCTGCATGAACTGGAAACCCTGCGCCAGGAAAACGAGAAGCTGCGCAAGCTAATGAATGTGGGCAACACCCTGAAAGTAAAACGCTCCATTCTCAGCGAAATCGTCAGCGACGCGCGCGACCCATTCTCCCGCAAAATAATTATTGGGAAAGGTTTGATTCAGGGTGTGAAAGAAGGCATGCCGGTGATTGATGAACTGGGCCTGCTGGGCCAGGTTACCCGCGCATTTCCAAGCCGAGCCGAAGTCAGCCTGATCACTGACAAAGAACAGATTATTCCAGTTGAAAACCTGCGCAACGGTATCCGCAGTGTGGCCTATGGCGGGCTGGACGGTGGATTGATCGAACTCCGCTTCATGGCGGCGAATGCCGACATTGAAAACAACGATCTTTTGGTGACATCCGGACTGGACGGGGTGTACCCCCGCGGCATTCCGGTGGCCAGAGTCATTCGAGTAGAACGAAATTCGCGTTATGCCTTTGCCAGCATTTTTTGTGAACCCATTGCTGGCGTAGAACGCCACCGTTTTGTGCTGGTGCTTGACACCTTTCGCGAGAAGATTGTTACGGACGCTCAACCTGGCGCGAGCGCACCAACGCCCAGTGGCACCGCCCCCACAACAACAATACCGACAACAAGCCCGCCTGCTGCGAACGTAGCGCCAGCCACCACACCTACCCCCCCAAACACAACGGAGGCTGGCAGTGGCAATTAATCCATTTGGCAACTCCGAAATTTTGCGCCCGGTGAACCCCTGGTTCATTGCATTCTCCTTGCTGGCAGCCCTGCTGTTCAAATTCATACCCATCGACCGAAATTGGGTCACACCCGATCTTTTGGCATTGGTACTGGTGTTCTGGAATATTCGGCAGCCACGACGAATTGGTATTGGCGTGGCCTGGTGCTTCGGCGCAGCAGTGGATGTGCATTCGGCCAGCGTGTTCGGTGAGCATGCACTGGCTTACACCCTGCTTTCCTACTTCGCAATCACCATTCATCGCCGGGTGATGTGGTTTTCTCCGATGATGCAAGCGGCCCACATTTTTCCCTTGCTGCTGGCCGCGCAAGCGATCACAGTTGCTATTCGGGTCATGTTCGGCGGCACATTTCCCGGTGCCTGGATATTTTCGGAAAGCGTGCTGACAGCCGCTTTGTGGCCGCTCACACAGTTCTTGCTGCTCGCGCCACAAAAACTTCCAGAAAACCGTGACAACGACCGTCCGATATGACCGAGTTTAATCACCCAGAACAAGCCATCAAACAGTTCCGGTTTCGGTTGTTTCTGGCCGGGCTCTTTGTGGTGCTGTTGTTCCTCGTGTTGGTGGCGCGCTTGCTGTGGTTGCAGGTGATCAGCTACGACAAATATCAATCCAAAGCCGAAGACAATCGAATTACCATTGTTCCGCTGGTTCCAAACCGCGGGCTGATTCTGGATCGCAATGGTGTGGTGCTTGCCAACAATTACTCTGCTTACACGCTCGAAATTACGCCCTCGAAAATCGACAATCTCAACGAAATGATCGATGAGCTGGGCAAGATTGTTGAAATTTCAGCACTGGATCGCAGACGATTCAAAAAACTGCGGGCTGAATCAAAACGATTCGAGTCGATTCCGATTCGCACACGCCTCACCGATGAAGAAGTGGCGCGTTTCGCGGTACAAAGCTTCCGCTTCCCCGGCGTGGAAATTCGTGCACGCCTGTTTCGCCAGTACCCCTACGGCCCCCATGCAGCGCACCTGCTGGGCTACATCGGTCGAATTTCAGCACGAGACCAGGAACGGATCGAAGAACTGGACCAAACCAACAACTATCGAGGCACCGCCTATATTGGCAAAGACGGCCTGGAAAAGCGCTATGAAACCCAACTCCATGGGCGTACCGGTTTTGAAGAAGTAGAAACCTCGGCGGGTGGCCGTGCGGTGCGTGTTCTGTCGCGCTCACCCGCAGTGCCAGGTGAAAACCTGATGTTGTCTATCGATATTCGCCTGCAAGAGGCGGCCGAGAAAGCGCTGGATGGCAAACGAGGCGCTTTGGTGGCAATCGACCCCCGCAACGGCGACATTCTAGCCATGGTGAGTGCGCCAAGCTTTGACCCCAATCTGTTCGTGGAAGGCATTGATTCCGAAAACTGGAAGCTGCTGAATGAAAGCATTGACCGCCCCTTGCTGAATCGCCCTTTGGCGGGCACCTACCCGCCTGGCTCTACATTCAAGCCCTTTATGGCCCTGGCCGCACTGGAACGAGGCTTTCGCACCGCATCAAGCACGCTGCGCGACCCCGGCTACTTTGATTTTGGTTCACGCCGGTTCATGGATGACAAAATTGGTGGGCACGGCATGGTGGACATGTACAAGTCGATTGCCGAGTCTTGCAACACCTACTACTACATGCTGGGCAGCGAGATGGGCATCGACATTATTTCGGAGTTCATGGGGCGCTTTGGTTTTGGATCGCGCACTGGCATCGACCTGGACGGCGAGCGCACAGGCGTGCTGCCCTCTCGGGAATGGAAAGCGGGTGCATTCAAAAAAGCCGAAGCACAGCGTTGGTACTCGGGCGAAACCATTTCAGTGGCCATTGGGCAAGGCTACAACAATTACACCCCATTGCAATTGGCCCATGCCACAGCGGTGCTGGCCAGTGGCGGCATGAATGCGACACCCCGGCTGGTTCGGGCCTTCCAGAACCCGGTCAGCGGCCAGGTGACCGAAAAACCATTGGAAGCTTTTAAACAGCTAAACTTGCAACAACGCCATGTTGATTCAGTCAAGCTGGGTATGCGGGGAGCCGTACTCGAAGGCACGGCCCGGGGTGTTTTCAAGGACGTAAGCTATGAAGTGGCGGGCAAAACAGGAACTGCGCAGGTGTTTGGACTAAAACAAGGCGAAACCTACAAAGACCGAGCGGCCTCGGCAGAACGGCTGCGCGACCACGGTTGGTTTATTGCCTTTTCGCCCATGGAGCAACCACGCATTGCCTTGGCTGCAATCGTAGAGAATGGTGGATTTGGCAGTCAGTCGGCCGCGCCAGCCATTAAGAAAGTGCTAGACACCTACTGGCAAATTGAAGCGGAGAACGACCCCTCAATTGGATTGCCCACCCCCCAGGTGTCTGAGCAAACTGCCAACCCAACGACCAGCAGGGAGTCCCGGCCGTGAACCGAACCCGCGCCATTCAACGCGAGCCCATTTGGCCACGCATCAAACCATTCCTGACTGTGTTTGACCCGGTGCTCAGCACCATTTTGCTGTCGCTTGTCGTGTTCGCCCTGATCACCCAGTACAGCGCTGCATTTGATTTCGAGGGTCGATTTATCGATCATTCGCGCAACTTGTTGATTGCATTTTTGGTGATGTGGGTAACCGCCAACCTGAAACCCCAGTTTTTGATGCGAATCGCCGTGCCGCTTTACGTGGTGGGTGTCGTTTTACTGGTTGCTGTTGAATTGTTTGGTGACATATCAAAAGGCGCGCAACGTTGGCTGAATCTCGGCTTTGTCCGGATTCAACCCTCTGAGATCATGAAGATTGCCATGCCACTGATGCTGGCCTGGTTTTTCCAGCAGCGGGAGAATGTATCAGGCTGGCGAGAATTCGCCGTGGCATCCATTATTCTGGCCATACCCGGTGTTTTGATTTTGAAACAACCTGACCTGGGCACTGCCCTGCTGGTGCTGGGCTCAGGTTTCTTTGTCATTTTTTTTGCAGGTTTATCATGGAAAGTGCTGGCCTGGCTCACTGGATTGTTTCTGGCCAGCCTACCCCTATTCTGGACACTGATGCACGACTATCAGCGCCAGCGGGTGCTCACCTTGCTAGACCCCACACAAGACCCACTTGGCAAGGGTTTTCATATTATTCAATCCACAGTGGCCGTGGGCTCGGGTGGATTTACCGGCAAAGGTTTTTTGCAGGGCACCCAAACACACCTTGAGTTTATTCCCGAACGTACCACCGACTTTATTTTTGCGGTGCTTGCTGAGGAGTTTGGCCTGCTCGGCTGCCTGGTGCTATTGACGCTTTACACCTGCCTGATTGTGCGAGGCCTGGTCATTGCAGGCAATGCCCCCACTCTGTTTTCTCGTCTAATGGCTGGTGCCATGGCCTTGATTTTCTTCACGTATGCGTTTGTCAATATTGGCATGGTCAGTGGTATTTTACCCGTGGTAGGCGTGCCCCTGCCCCTGATGAGTTACGGGGGTACCGCCATGGTGACTTTGGGCATGGGTGCCGGTATTTTGATGAGCATTCAAAACACCAAAAAATTGATTCAAACCTGAAGGCCTTGCCATGATTAACGCAAGCAAAGCCTGGTTGCAAAACGCCTTGCCAGTGCAGTTCCAACCCTTCATCAACCGCTGGCGCGACAATACCAGCGCACCCGCCCACCAATTTACCCCGTGGCTGCTCAATGGCGAGCACTTGGGCTATTGGGACAAGCAACACCAACAAACCCTCGAGAATGTATTCAATGCAGCGGGCCTGACCTGCACGGGTACCCACCACGGAATTGAGTGCACCCACACCACTGGGCCGCAGGTACTGAGTGCCAAGCTGGCCACTGCTGGCAACATGCTACAGGCCTTGGGCCTGGTGCCTGGCTGGCGGCATGAAGAGCAGCTGGTGATGAATTCACAGGGTGAAGTATTGGCCACCGCAGAGCGGGCCTTGTTCAAAACGCTGGGTTTTCGCAGCCGCGCCGTGCATGTTCACGTGAAAAACCACAAAGGCTGTGTTTGGACGGGTGTGCGCTCCATGAGCAAGCATGAAAACCCCGGCATGCTGGACAACGTGGCAGCAGGCGGCATTGCCAGCGCCGAAAGTGTCGACAGCACACTGTGGCGTGAACTGGACGAGGAAGCCGGGCTGAATTCAGACGATTTTGCCTGGATTGAACCTTTACCCCCGCATGAACTGGTGTTAAGCCGCCCCTTGCTGTATGGTGGCTGGCATCACGAAACAGTCATTTTGTTTCATGGCCAATTAAAGCCGGGGCGACGCCCCAAAAACCGAGATGGCGAGGTTGGCGCATTCCAGTTAATGACGCCCAATGCCTGCGTTGAAGCCATCAACGCCTGGCAATTCACCCCCGATGCAGCCCTGTGCTGTGCACTGGGCCTGGCCACCGCCAAATAAACACGAAAGGAATAAACATGTTGTTGGGTTTAAAAGCCGCCACGTACCGGATTGGTACGACGGTGCTGCTGGATCAGGTTGATTTTTCAATTGAAGAACGCGAGCGCGTTGCCCTGGTAGGCCGCAACGGCACAGGGAAAAGTACACTGTTTCGCATTCTGACTGGTGAAACCACGCCTGAAGATGGCCTGGTGATCAAGCAGGACGGTTTGCGCATGACTTGCCTTGAGCAGGCCGTACCCCAGGAACACGACGACACCATTTTTGATGTAGTAGCGCAAGGCTTTGGCGCTTTGGGCAAGCACATCAGCATTAGCCGCACACTGGGCCCGCTGGATCATGATTCTTTGACACCCGCACAAGCCAAAGTGCTTGAAGAAGCCCAACATGAATTGGGCGAACACCACGGCTGGCACCTGGAAAGTGAAGTGGATCAAATGCTGAGCCGCATGAAGTTGCCTGCGGATTTGCCCTTTGCCAAGTTGTCGGGCGGAATGAAGCGCAAGGTGATGCTGGCCAAGGCCATGGTCAGCAATCCCGATGTGCTGTTGCTGGATGAACCAACCAACCACCTGGACATTCCCAGCATTGAATTGCTGGAAGAGCAGATTCGCCAATTCAAAGGTGCAGTCATTTTTGTCAGCCACGACCGTTCATTCATGCGCAAGCTGGCCACAAGGGTGTGCGACCTGGACCGCGGCATGCTAAAAAGCTGGTCGGGCGGTTACGAAGGTTTCTTGAAGGGCAAAGCTGAATTCATGCACGCGCAGGAAAAGGCCCATGCGCTGTTCGATAAAAAACTGGCTGAAGAAGAAGTGTGGATTCGCCGTGGTATTGAGGCGCGACGCACCCGCAACGAAGGCCGCGTGCGCGCCCTGATGGAAATGCGCAAGCAGTTTTCTGACCGCCGCAATGTAGTGGGTACTGCAAAAGTGCAGGTGCAGGAAGCGGAGCGCAGCGGCAAAGTGGTCGCTGAATTGACTGACATCAATAAGCAGCTGGGTGACTTGCCAATTTTGCGCAACTTCACCAACACCATTTTGCGCGGCGAAAAAATCGGTTTTCTGGGCCCCAACGGCATTGGCAAAACCACGGCACTGAAAGTACTACTGGGGCAGTTGCCACCCGATTCAGGCCACATCAAGTTGGGCACAAAACTGGAAATTGCCTACTTCGACCAGTTGCGCAGCCAGTTCAATGAAGAAGACGCTGCAGTTGAAATTATTGGTGCTGGCAAGGAATTCATCACGATTGACGGTCAGGCCAAGCACGTGATCGGCTATTTGCAAGACTTTTTGTTCACGCCCGACCGTGCCCGCCAACCCGTGCGCAGTTTGTCGGGTGGTGAGCGCGCCAGGCTGATTTTGGCGCAGTTGTTTTCAACGCCCTCGAACGTGATGGTGCTGGACGAACCCACCAACGACCTGGACATTGAAACGCTGGAATTGCTGGAAGAAAAACTGATGGCTTACCAAGGCACGCTGATTTTGGTGAGTCACGACCGGGAGTTTTTGAACCAGATCGTGACCCGCTGCCTGGTGTTTGAGGGCAATGGTGTGGTCGGCGATTACGTGGGGGGTTATGACGACTGGTTGCGCCAGCGCACCACTGACCCATGGGCCCATGTGGGCAAAGAACGTTTTGAGGTGAAGGCTGAACCTGCAGCCCCCGCAGTGGCCGCGCCTGCGACACCTGCAAAGAAAACCAAAAAACTGGGCTACAAAGAACAACGCGAGCTGGAAATGCTGCCCGCCCTGATCGAGAAACTGGAAACAGAACAGGAAGCACTGGTGGCAAAAATTGGCGACCCCAATTTTTATCAACAAGAAGCCAGCGTGGTCACTCAAGCTCAAGCCCGCATGGTTGAACTGGAAAATGAACTGCTCGCAGCGTATGCCCGTTGGGAAGAACTGGACGGCTAAGGACGAATTCGGCTGGGTTGACCTTGCGTGGTCAATTCCATGCCCAAAGATTCCCACACCTCATTGGCTTCCTTGAAGGCTTTGGCCAGTTGCAGGCGCATGCCGTAAAACAACTTCGCCTCGGGCATGGTGCCCGCTGTGTCTGGCACCCGTGCCTCCAGCAGGCTGCGTGCAGTTTCTTCACTGGCAATGTGAAAACTGCCACTGACCACGCGGCCACCGGTCAAGCGCCGTACTTCCCAAGTGAAACTTTGACCCCACTCGAATTTGGCAGCAGGCGGCAAGCTCACATACTCGCTCTCCAGAGGCTCCACCCAAAATCGCTTGCCTTTTGAATCAAATAACATCAAGTTGCCTTCCCGAGGCAAGTCGCCCTGAAACACAAATTCCGGGTTACGGGTCAATAGCAGCGATCCGTCAATGGGTCGCAAAACACGAAGGGACTTGTCTTCGGTCGCTTCAGCTTTCTCACCTTTAACCGGCAACACACCGCGAGGGCGGGCATACAGGTTGATCCATTGATCAATCAAATCCAGATGCGCTTGTTCGACTGGAAACACTTTTACAGCAGGCCCACTGAGCACGCGAACAGTGTCGGCAATCACCTTGAGTTGGGCAGGGCCGTTGTACACCCGGCGGTTGCCGGTGTTCAACACCAGCACTGAAAAACGTTGCCCCTTGGGCACTGCAACTGTATGACCATGCAACAGGCGCTGGGTGGGAAGGGCGCTGTATTGCTGACCTTTTGGATTGGAAACGACCACTTTGTCGGATGCGGCCAGCACAAAAACAACAGGCTCATTGGCCTGTGCCACCCCAGCAAACAACAGGCCGGCAACAAAGGCACACTTTAACCACACTTTCAATACCACCCCACCAATGACAAACCCACACCCAAATAATCGGATTTGTAATTGTAATCAATCAGGCTTTCGCCATAGCCAGTGAAGTATTGCAAATGGCCACGCAAATTACTGGTTAGCGGGAAAGCCCAGTCGAACTGAACCGCCCCCCGAGACTCATCGCCACCTCGAAAATTATGCCGGGTCAGTAGCGAATATTCATGGCCATTGTGTTTGTGGACCAGCAGCATGTCGCCACGACCCATGAAGTCGCTGATGTCAGGGTTGTCATCTTCAGCGGCATCTTCGGCAATGCGTAACCAGGGCCGAAATTGAACCATGGTGTTCTCGCGCTCAAACCCGACCATGCCGATCAAGCGATTCCAGGATCGCGACAGCGGCAAAGCCCGTCCGTTGGACTGATGGTTCAGACTCAAGCCCAGCAAGCGTGGCTCCCAACCCGTGGCTTCCCTGAACTCGCTCCAGCTGGAACGCCAGGTGAAAATCAGTTCTGGTTCGTAGTTGGTTTCCCGGAATGGGCGGGAGATGTCCTGATTCATGACCTGCCAACGACTGGATTGCGTGTAGCCGAACCACAAGTCGCCATTGTCACCAAACATGTTTTCCATCACTTTGGTTTTCAGGCTAAGCTGGAACTTCAACTCGTTGCGGTCCAGATTCTCGGGTGCGTCTCCCGGCTGCACTGTGTTGGCGGGGTTCGGGCTGGTGGGGCGAATGTTCGGTGATTTGTTGTGATACACCGGCAACAGGTAAACCGGCTGGTAAGGGCGAATGGAGAAGGTACCCCGTTTGGCTGAAGGGGCAAGCTCCCAACGGCGATCCAGCCAGCTCAGGGTGGTGTCTTCGCTGCGTTTGTACAACAACAGCCCGCCATCAATGGCTGCAGCTGCTTCAGGAGCGGAACCATCTTTGACCACCAGGCTTCTGCCTGTGGCATCATCAAAGCAACGCAGGCGAAGTTGGTCGTCCTCAAGAAAAAGGCAAGCCCGGAGTGCTTCTTCATCCAGGGTTTTATTTTGAATGTCCTGGGCGTTGGCCCAGCCGCCCAAGCCGAAAAGGCCCAGCGCTACAAGTAGGGTTTTATTCATAATCGCGTACTGCATCAAGCTTGGTTGGCTAGATACTCTCACATTTGGTTACAATTCTTAAATGGTTTCATTCCGCTTCAAAAAATCGTCGGCAAACAAAGACACTTCCACCAGTGGGCAGGGTCGCGAGTTCACCATTGACGAACTGGCGCGCACCGCCAATACGACAGTGCGCAATGTGCGCGCCTATCAAGACCGGGGTTTGTTGGCCCCGCCCGAGAAACGTGGGCGCGTGGGTTTTTACAACGAAGACCACTTGTCACGGCTCAAGCTTATTGGGCAAATGTTGGGGCGCGGTTACACCCTGAGCAACATTCAGGAAATGCTGGACGCCATTGACAAGGGTTACGACCTACGCCAGCTGCTGGGTTTAACGCATGCGATTACCAGCCCGTGGACAGACGAAATTCCGAAGAACTACAACCCCGTGCATTTGGCCACCATGTTTGGTACCAGCCTTAGCCGTGGCGCCTTGGCCAAAACAATTGAGTTGGGTTTGCTAGAACCCGATGGTTTGCGTTACCGTGCGCCAAGCCCGAAAATTTTGCATGCCGGTGCTGAAATGGCCAGTGCAGGTTTGCCCTTGCTCGACCTGCTGGATTTGATTGCATCGCTGCGTGGGCACCTTGAAAGTTTTTGCGACCAAGCGGTTTCGCTGTTTGTAAAAGAACTGGATCAATACGGCGACAACCTGCCACCCAAAGAAGAATTGCCCAGGCTTGCGCAACTGATCTGGAAGATTCGCCCCCTGGCCATGACCGCCATTGAATCGGAAGTGTCACGGGCTCTGCAAAAGTCCGCCAGCAAGTTTGTGGATGAACGAATTGTGGGTTTGATCGATAAAATGGCTGAGGAAATGCCCAATAATCCTGCGCTTCAACCCACCGGCTGGATACCACCGGACACCCCCGCCACAGGCGAAGACAAGAAATAAACCTGCAGGTTTACAGCAACAAAAGCAAGCGATTGCCGTGCTGATTCTGTTTGGCCTGGTACACGAAGCGTTGTGACACCATGCGCATGAAGGCCAGACCCATGCCACCTTCGGGCAAGTCGCCCAAACTCAGATCGTCTTGAAATGAGTGCTCGTGGTGCATCGTGTCAAGCACATGGGCGGGAATGCAACTGCCATGATCTTCAATCAACACACCCACTCCGTGCTGAAAAGCAAGCACAGTGAGCTGTGCAGGCTCGGGGCGTTTGTCTTTAAAACCATGCAACATAACGTTGGTCAAGGCCTCCGACACCACCAGATCCGTGTTGTAACAAACCTCCTCGGTGTAGGCCAGTTCTTCGACAAAGGCCCGCACGGCTCGGCTTAATACACCAATATTGACGGTATCCGCCACGGCAGTAAATGCGGTGTAATTCAGAAACTCACCCAGCTTGAATGCTTGCTCGTGCAATGAAAACTCGTCTTGCAGAGCCAGGCCGACTTGCACGAACTCATCGACCAATTCAGAGACACGCGCAGACTGCAAGGTGATGCGCTGGACTTCAAAACTTTCACGCCACTGAATACCCAGCAATGAAAGGTCGCCCTGGATGCTCTCTTCTTTCCGTCCAGAATCGAGTAGGCGCGAAAACTCGCGGGTTAGAACATGCCCCTGTGTGTCATCGAGCAATACAGATTGTTGCCAAACTTGTGCGTTGGGTACGCCCAAGGTTTTGGCACACTCGCGCGGATAAAAATAAAGACGACTGCCAGGCACGATCACACCTTGGTAAATAACATGCCCCGCCCCGGAAGCTTGCGCTGGTTCGCCCTGTGTACCCAAAAACGCAGGGGCCAAGCCGGGCTGCGCCATGACCATGGCCCACTCGCCAATGCCCGCGACCAGCAGGGTGCCCTGATCAAGATTGATCAAACCGTACAACAAATCAAATTGTGGCGGCTCGTCTTTCAGAGACGGCGAAATGCTTGAGAGTTGGGCCAATACCTGCTCGGGGCTGGCCAGGTAACGCCGAATTTTTGAACTGGTTTCTTCCACGGGAAACAGCACTCGTGTGGCCCGCGCCATTGAGAACCACCGAGCCAATGCCATGGTTTGCAAGGCTGTGGCTGTGTCCTGGCCGGCCATGTTCAACATGAAAAAACCATGCTCGTTGGCTTGGGTTTCAAGCAAGCCCATTTGTTTGCCGCATACATAGCCTTGCGGCTGATAAATGGTTTGAATCGCGAACGGCCAGGGATCTTGTTTGCTTTTGGGCAACAAGGCCCGCTGGATGCGGGACACCTCACGCATGTCGCGTTGCAAGGCTTCATACAGCTGGCTAAGTTCAGTGTGCCTGCGCTCGAGCCCCATGTGCAAATCTGCAATTCGCTCGGCAGTTTTCAGGCGCACTTTCAACTCGCCAGGATTGACTGGCTTGGTCATGAAGTCGTCTGCGCCCACACGCAAGCTGTTCAAAAGGTCGTCGCGACTGGCGTAGCCCGTGATCATGATGATGTAAGTGTAGGCATTTTGCTTTTGGGCGCGCACTTGCTCACACAATTCAATGCCGCTCATGCCAGGCATGTCCCAATCGGTCAGCACAAAGTCGGGCTGGTGTTTTTCAATCAGAGCCAGCGCTTCATGGCCATTCTTGGCGGAATGCACGGTGTAACCCCAACTGTGCAACATGGCCTCGAAAATTCTCAAAAAGCTGCGAGAATCGTCGACGATGACAATCGATTTTCCCACCTGTTCCGGCCGCGATGCAGGCCGACGTTCCTGAATTTCCTGAAGTCGAAACACCAGTTCGGGCACCTGCCGATCGGTATCCACCACATCGCATTGATCCAGAACACCAGGGCGTGGGGCGAGCATCAGGATAGATACATCATCCTCGAAACCTTTTTGCGCAATGACCGAGCCACCCCAATGCTGAACACGCATTTGAATACGTTCGGGCAAATCGGACCAGCGGCCCTGAGTGCTTTGCTGATTGACAAACTCAAGCAGGCGTTCTTCACCAAACGCCTCGGAGCTGGCAGACAACACTTCGGTCACACCATCGGAATACAGAATCAGGGAGTCGTCATCACCCAGCGTCAGCTCAATGTCTTCGAAGTCATCAAAGTCAAACAATCCGACAGGGTACCCACCACTGCCCAGCACTTCGGCCTGTTTTCCGGCCGACAACAGCAAGGGGGAGGGGTGGCCAGCCTGGCACAGGGACACCCGTCGATTGGCGGTGTTGAACACACCGTAAATCATGGTGAAATAGGAAAGATCAGATTCGGTTTGCTGAAACAAGCGGTTCAGGCGCGCCACTACGTCGCGAGGACGCGAGACCAAACGTTGACCATCTGAACCAAACCGTCCTTCAAACACAATGCTGGTGGCGGAGCGATCTGCAAACATTTGTACCAGTTGCATGGACTTGACTGCGGCAGGTATGCCATGGCCGGACACGTCGAGCAGGTAGAAGCCATACACATCGTGTTGCAGCTCGAACACCTGAAGGTGATCGCCCGATACATACTTGGACGGCACAGACAGCCACTGATAGTTCAAGCCCTGAAAGGGACTTTGCGCCTCGGGCAAAAAACTGCGTTGAAGGCCCGAAACCGCACGGAGGTCTTGCGCGATTACATCGTGAGCGCGTACCAGCTCACTGGTTTTGCGAGCGAGCCGTGCCTGAAGTTCAATTCGACGAACCGCCGACTGCAAGCGCGCTTCCAGCTCATTGCCATCCACTGGTTTGGTAAGCACGTCGTCTGCGCCGGCATCGAGTGCCTTGATGAGAAACTCTTCATCATTTTGAGCCGACATCAAAATGATGTAGGTGTACTGCCCCAAATCCAATTGGCGCAAAGCCACACACAACTCAGTGCCCTGCATGCCAGGCATTTGCCAATCGGCCAACACCAATTGGAAGCGATCACGCTCCACCAGTTCAATGGCTTCTTGACCGCTTGCCGCAAACTCAACCGGATAACCCCACTTGGCCACCATGTGAACGAAGAGATTTCGCTCAACCACAGAATCATCAACAACCAGAATTCGAGGCAACAGTTTGTTGGGGTCGTGGTCCGTCACAATCAATTAAGCCTGCTGCAGAAAGGCAACGGCCTTGGGCATGTCGTCCAGCAGGGAAAACTGTCGGTCCATGCGCGACAGCTCAAACATCATTCGCACTGATTTGTTCATGCCAACCAAGGCCAGCTTGCCTTGATGATTGGTGATGTTTTTCAGCAAAGCCACTAGGGAACCCAAACCACCTGAGTCCACCAGTTTGACGGCGCTAATGTCCAAAGCGAATTTTCGTGTGGAGTCCAGCTTGGACACCACCGAATTGCGAATGATGGTTCCCACTGCACTGTCCAGTCGAACTGCGTCTACACGCAGCACGAAAATATCCCCCACCTCTTCTGTCGAAACCATGTTGTTCGCCCTAAACTGTTAATTCTCTTTTCTTAAAGTGTGCTCTTTTAGACACTTCGCGCAATAATTGGTTAAAACAAGCTCTAGAAAATGAGCATATACAAAAACAATAGGATAACGTGTGAACCTATGCTGCATACTTTTTAAAAAATTGACAAATATTGTTCAATTATTTCCAAGTGCAGTAATTTAAGCAGGCCATTATTGAAAACCTGTTCTTATATTCAAGTCGACCAGCGAACCAATTTATGCGACACCTACTACCCCTAGCCTTATTCCTATTTTGCCTGACTGGGTTCACACAAGAAAGCGGAGCACCCACAACAGCGTCCGCCAATGTGGAAACTGCACCGGCCGTTGAACGAACCCGTACCCTGACCTTTGCCCAAATGGGGCAGCCAAACGGGGTTCGGTTGAGCGGGGTCAACCGCTTTGTGGACTTGAATTCAGGCATACGGCTAGACGAATTGGTGACACGCGCCAACCTTAGCTTGCGAGTGTTGTACCCGCAGGGCATGCGCCATGACCAATCTTTTGTACGCGTGTATGTGAATAACCAGCTTTCGGGTATATCGCAGCTGAGTGTGGCACGGGCTGGTGTACCGCACACAGTGGAAATTGGCCTGGACCCATTGTTGTTTTCTGATTTTGCGACCATTCGCGTTGAATACGACGGCACCTACGACAGTGAATGTGTGGACCCGGGCAACCCAACCCTGCGTTTTGACATTCGCCCTGAGAGCACCTTAACGATTGGATCCACACCACTGAATCTGGTGAACGACCTTGCCCTGTTGCCAGCGCCATTTTTCGATCCCCGTGACAATCGGAAACTGCGACTTCCACTCGTGCTGCCCCTGGAGCAAACCGAAGCCAGCATGAAAGCCGCGGGTATTCTGGCCTCGTGGATGGGTGCCCAAGCCTTTTACCGGCAAGCTGAATTTGAGCTACTCGATGCTGCATCGCCAACGCGTCACACCATTATTCTGACCAAGGGTAAAAAAATGCCCGAGGGAATGAGCGAGGCGGACATTGAAGGCCCCTCATTGATGATTGTGAGTGCCAAAGAAAACCCCTGGATAAAGCACCTGTATGTGATGGGCCGCACCGACGAGGAGCTGCTACAAGCGGTGTATGGGTTGGTGATTGAAGGACAGGTGCTGAGCGGCCAGAAGGCCTTGGTGAAAAAAGTAGACTTGGGCGCACCACGCAAGCCTTACGATGCGCCACGCTATGTGCCCACCAACCGCCCTGTACGCTTTGGTGAACTGATTGATTTTCCGGGACAGCTGGAGGTCAGTTCTGAAAAGCCACGCGCCAGCATCAATTTGCGCCTTCCACCCGATTTGTTCAGTTGGGCAGGTCGCAACATTCCGATGGATTTGAAGTACCGTTACACCGCACCCTCCCGTTGGAATGATTCGCTGCTGAACATTGAAATCAACAACTCGTTGATTCAATCCTTCCGTCTGGCACCACGCTCGGAACAGGTACAAAACAAAATCAACATTGACTTGCTGGGCCAGGCCGAATTGACCAGTGAAGAAGCGTTGCAAATTCCGGCTTTCCGCGTGGGTGGCAACAACGAACTGGCCTTTGCATTTGGTTTTATGGCGGAGGGTGGCGGCTCTTGCACACGGGTATCGCAAGTTGCAAGGGGATCTATCGATCCGGAATCAACCCTGGATTTCTCGAACCTGCCTCACTACACCCGCATGCCGAACCTGACCGCGTTTGCCAACGGCGGTTACCCCTTCAGCATCATGGCAGACCTCTCGGATACAGCCATTGTGCTACCCGCCAACCCCACACCATTGGAAATTCGGTCCTATCTAAACGTGATGGGTCTGTTTGGTCAATGGACCGGGTTGCCCGCCACACGCACCAGTTTGATTGTTTCTGACAAGCCCGAGACGATTGGCAGCAAAAACTGGCTGGCCCTGGGCACCAGCGATCGCTTGGGCTGGTTAAATACAGCCAACATGAACTTGCCGATGGTGCTGAACGCCACGGAACGCAGCATGGGTCTTCCACCCGCCATTCAATGGTTGAAGGGCTTGTGGCAAAGCGACACCGAATTACAACCCAGCGACAGCGCCCGTGCATTGATTCAAACTGCGGGTTCACTGGGTGCAATTATGGGATTCGAGTCGCACCTTGCACCCAAAAAGGCGGGGCTGGTCGTGACCGGTACAGATCAAGACAGCTTTGAGCGCGCCGTGGCTGCACTGTCAGATTATGGCGATGTGGCAAAAATCAAAGGCAGTGTGAGCCTGATCCGCGGCGATGATATTCAAAGCTACAGCTTGGGCGAAACCTACATCAGCGGCGCACTGCCCTGGTGGTTGCGTTTGCGCATTGCGTTTTCCGAATACCCGGCCTTGATTGCAGTGGGTGGCGCGCTGGCAGGGGTTATTTTGGCGATTCTTGCATTTGGCTGGCTCTCTGGCCGGGCATCGCGCCGCACAAAAGGCAATTGAACATGGTCTTCTGGCGTCATTGTTTACAACGCCTTGGGCAGGTGACTGTGCTGCTTGCCGCCACCACCGCCTGTAGCGCTACGCCTGCACAAGCCTGGCCCGCATGGGACGGTTTCAAGAGTGCCTTTGTGAGCGACGATGGGCGAGTGATTGACCGCAGCCAGGAAGACCTGCGCACGGTGTCGGAGGGGCAGTCCTACGCCCTGTTTTTTGCCCTGGTGGCGCAAGACAAAAAAGCATTTGACGCCGTATTGCAATGGACTGAGAACAACCTGAGCGAGGGCGATCTGGGCAAAAGGTTGCCCGCCTGGATTTGGGGAAAAAAAGGTGAAAGCTGGGGCGTGATTGATGCCAACAGCGCATCAGATGCTGACCTGTGGATTGCGTACGCTCTGCTTGAAGCAAGCCGGGTGTGGTGCAACCCAAACTATGCCGACAAGGCGCGTGCGCTCGGCGATTTAATTTTGAATCAGGAAAGTATGGAGGTCAGCGGCCTCGGTTTGAGTATATTGCCGGGCCACACTGGTTTTGTGCTGGACAACGGCGCAGTGAAACTGAACCCCAGTTACCTGCCACCTTTCATGATGGCCCGATTTGCCAATGCTTGGGCAGACGACACCCGTTGGGCGCAAGTTTACCTGGCCAGCCAGAAGTTGCTGCTGGACACCGGCCGAACAGGGCAGTATCCAGACTGGGTGCTGTACAACAACGGTGAAATGAGCTTACCCGAGGACGAACAACGCGGCGATTACGATGCCATACGCACTTATCTGTGGATTGCGATGAGCAGTGAAAGTGACCCCACCACAGCGCCTTTGCTGAGGCAACTGTCGCCCTTAACAGCCCTGCTGCTGAAACGCCAGAACATGCCCGAATGGTTTGAACCACAGAGTGGAAAGTTTTCCGCGACACGCGGGCCTGCTGGTTTTCAAGCCGCCATGGCACCCTTGCTTCAAACCATGGGCATGCCCGAACTTGCGAAAAAATTTCATGCTCAAAGCCTGAAGACGCCTGACAAAGAAGCGTGGCTTAAATATGGTTATTACAACGGCGCCTTGAGCCTGTTTGCTCAAGGATATATGGACAAGTTTTATCGATTCAATTCGCTGGGCGAACTGCTGCCCCGTGGCAAAGAGGTTAAAAGCTGTGGCTAAGCGCAAACACAATTCTGACCTGCGGACCTGCACACTTGCGTTGGCGATTCAAGCCAGCTTTGTGGCGATACCCTTGGTATTGCCAGCGCAGGCCTTTGCCAATGTGAATGCACAGCAAACCAATATTCGCGCACTCAGTGAAAAGGGCGTGTATTGGTACGAACGTTTCCGATTCGACCTTGCGGCACAGTCTTTCAACAAAATACTGTTGATTGAACCTACCAATGCCTCTGCCCTGCGCTGGCAGGGTTTGATTGACCTTGCGCGAGGCGATGTGCAAGCGGCCAATGTGTGGCTGGGCAAACTGCAACTGGTGCATGGCAATAACCCGTTTTCCATTGAATTGCAGCAAGCCATTGCATTGGCCTCTGACAAGCGACAACAGTTTGCCGAGTTGCGCTATTTGGCCGACAGCGAACAAACACCCGCCAACCTGCCCCAACGACTTCGTCAGTTGTTTCCCCAGCCACCTTTGGGTGAAGCCGCAGTGCAAATTTATCGCTTGATGAACCGCACACCGGAGGGGCGCACATATGCCCGTGGGCAAGTGACCGAATTGGCGAAACAGTACCCGGACGACCGGCGTTACAGAACCCTGCTGGCCGAATTGGGTGGCGCAGGTGCCAGCACGCTTGCACAAACACCTGGCTCGGCACAAGCCACCCGTCGCCCGGCCAATGCAAACCGCACGAAACCTGCACCAGCAGTTCAAGCCCAGCCGACAACACCCGACATTGCCGCGAACCCGCCTGCCTCACCTGAAGCGCCAGCAGCCCCGGTTCTTTCCGACTTCGAGCAAGGACAACAACTGGCTGACCGCGCACAAAAGCAGATCGATCAAGGCAACAAAACCGAAGCAGCCAAGCTGCTGCAAAACGCAGTGGACCTGAACCCGAGCTACCCATGGTTCCGCTACGACCTGGCCACCTTGCTGGATGACCAAGGCGATGCGGGCAGCAAACAGGCTGCACGGCGAGTCATGGATGAAGGCCTGGCGCTGGACAAAGGGCAAGAAATGCGATTTGCGGCAGCACTGCTGGCCGCCCGCCAAGACCGTGGCAACGATGCCGTTGCCCTGATTGATGCCGTACCCCGTGAGAACTGGACGGAAGGCATGACTGCACTGGAAAAGCGGGTGCAATATGGGCAGTACCTGGATGGTTTGCGCGCGCAGGAAAGAAATGGCGAGTTCAATGCATTGGCCAGTTCAATCAGCGCCACACCCAAGTGGCGAGCTGAACCCGAAGTGCGGGCGCTGGAGCAAAACCTTCAGCGCAAACGACAGGTGCGTTTGCGCATGTCATATGAAAACGCAATTATCGATGGCGATGAAGGTGTATCCCGAATCGACAGCGACGAAATTCCATTGCAACTGGATTTGCCACTCGACTTTGAGCGCACTCTGTTTTTGCGCGCGGACACACTGAATGCAAATTCGGGCCGGGTGAACCCCGCCACCGCCAGTAACTTTGCAAAACTGGGCACCACCTTGCCCACTGACCCTGCCATCGCCAGCAATCGACTGGATCAAAATTACAAAGGTCATGTGGTGGGTGTCGGCGTGCAAACCGAACAGTACCGTGTTGATGTAGGTACCACGGTGGGCGACTATCCGGTCAATGATTGGGTCGGTGGTGTGCAATGGCGCACCAGCCTGGGCGAAGGTTCACTGCGGCTTGAGGTGGCGCGGAGAATGGTCAACGGCAGCGTGTTGTCGACCACAGGTGCAATCGATCCATTGACAGGCGAAACCTGGGGCGGTGCGCGGCGTAACGGTGTCAGCGCGGTGTATTACCAGGCATTTAACCCCACGCTCGACTTTGTAGGCATTGCACGCGCCAACCTGATTACCGGCAAAAACATACCTGACAACACCGAGTACAACCTGCAAGGCATTGTGGGTAAAACCGTGTTTCAGCGCCCGGGGCATGACGTCGAAATTGGTGCGTCACTGTTTTTGTGGTCATTCGAGAAAAACCTGCGCTTTTACACCTTCGGGCAAGGCGGCTATTACAGCCCACAGGCTTTTGGTTCACTCACATTCCCAATTACCTGGACCGGCAATATGAACGGCTGGTCCTGGCAGGCCCAAGCCCGCGTGGGTGCCAGTGAATCACGCGAAGACGACACCGCGCTTTATCCGCTGAACCCTGAACTTGCTGCGGCCGCCGCAGCGCAGGGAAACCCCACCTTGCAAACTGGCGGCCCCGGTGGCGGCACCAGCACTGGTTTGCGCCTTGCCCTTGAACGCCAGGTACTGAAAAACTTTGTGGTGGGCGGTTATTTTGAGATTGATCGATCTGAAGGTTACAACCCTGACAGATTGCAACTTTATTTGAAATATTCGTTTGGCGACTTTTTCGAATTGAGTGTGCCGCCTGAAGGTGTTGCACCCTACTCGAGGTTTTGAATGATTGACTTGCCCAAGCCCGGAGCCTATGTTGTGCGCGCGCCCCATGCGAATCATTTTTCGCAGGGATTGGTGCAACACTGGCTGGACTCGCAAGAAGAAACGCCGTTCAGATCTTGCCTGTGGCTGACCGCCAGCCCCAAGAACGAAGTACGCAGTTTGCTGGAGCCATACCTGCTCAAACGCGCTGGTGCCCCCAAAGGCCTGGATGTGGTCTCGGTGAGAAACCTGTGGGCCAAGGGGCATGCCAAGAACGGCATTCGCCAACTTTGCCGCTCCTTGAATACGCTGTGCGTATTAAAGCCTGCACTGGTCATCATTGAACATGCCGAGTTGTGGTTTGATGACAGCGACGAGCCCTTGAACCGGCAAAACCCATTGGCACAAATGCGTCTGCTGCATCAATGGGCGCACCATGCACAAGCCCATGTGGTGACCACCGTACAAGGTGATTTGCCCGAATGGAGTACATTCGCCGACGGGCTGGCCGATGTCAGCGATCTTGGCGAGTTTGAATTCCGCCCTTGGTGGCCAAGCCAGTGGGGCCTGCAAACAAACCTGTGGAATAACCCCACCGAACTGTCAAAACTGCCCACGCACCATGTGCTGGACAGTGAACTATTGGGTAGCCTGAAACAACTGGCACAAATCTGTCACAGCCTTCGGTATGACACCGACCAGCAACACGGAATTCACGTGCAGGCACACGGAGAAATGACAGCGCAGGACGCATCGGTGTTGCTGCGCATGGGTGCTGACACCGTGTGGCTACACGACGAAAGCATTGAAACCTGGCTGGGTCTGAGCACAGCCCAGGTTAACAAACCCACGAACAAGCTGGCAGCTCCGGACAATCACCAGAACACCTTCGCGCGTGACCTGCACGAAGTGTTCATGCCGGGCCTGCTGACTGTGGTGGCCAACCCCACATTTGCTGCGCAGGGGTTGATGATGCTGCAACTGGCCAAACAATGGTCCATGCATTGCACGCTAACCCGTCTTTCACTGATGCGCCACATGACCGCACAAACCGCGTTGCGCCTTGCCAATTGGTCGCAAGCCACCTGTGTATTTACAGCCACCCGTGAAGCGATTTATTTGCTGAAGGTTTGGGTCAGTGAGCCCGACGAGGCCAGCTACCGCAGCTGGCTTGAATCCTGTTTCCGGGAAAAACTGCCTGTGCTTTTCAGTGGCGACATCCAGTTTTTGGGTGAGGAAACCCAAAGTGAATTGCTCGCAGATCTGCATGAAGAACTGGAACCTTTGTCGGTGCAAGACCTGATGGGTGCTGACCAGACTGAACCCGTGAAACTGGCCGAGCTTTGGGATGAAGCCCCCGAGGCGCTGAACCAGAACCGCCCATGGACACAACGCCTGAACGCACTACTGAGCGAGGATGCAAAATGATCGTGTTTGCACTGATCGTGAGTGGTTTGTTGCTGGGTGTTTTACTCACCATTTTGTTGGTGGGGAAAATGATGAAAAACCCGACAACCCGCATTTGGTTGAGTGACTGGGTGAACTGGAGCAACAACCAATTGCCCGACGACTGCTATCAGTTGGTGCGGCATGGCAAGTGGATTGCCAGCCCCGACGACAAAGAGGACGCATGATCATTATTGCTTTGGTGTCCCCCACAGGGGGTGCAGGACGAACCAGCCTTGCAATTGCTGCAGCCACTCAGCTCAGCATGCTGGGGCGCAATGTCACGCTGGTGCAGGCTGACCCCAGTAACAATATTGAATTTCAATTGGGTTGTGCCAGCCGCAGCACGCGTGGTCTTGGGCACGTTATCTTGCAAGGTGAGTCACTGGAGCAGGTCATGAACACCAGCAGCGCCGGTTTCAAGTTACTGCCTTTTGGTGAAGTGTCTATTGCACAGCAATTGGCAATTGACCGCGTGTTGATGGAGCAACCTCAACGCCTGACCGAGCTGTTTCAGAAAGACGATTTTGCTGAAGATGCAGTGGTGATTATCGACTTGCCACGCTGGCCGGCCCCTTGGTGCCAAAAAGTAATGGCGTTGTCTGACCTGAACCTGATCACCCTGATCCCGGACTCTGCGTCCATTTTGGGCATTGATACACTGCTGCCACATTTACTGGAAAGCCGAGGAGCATCGTACTTTCTCATGAACCGTTTCGACTCGGCCAAGGTGCTGCATCTCGATTTGTGGACTTTGTGCAAAATGAAACTGAGCCACCGCTTGCTGCCATTTTATTTGCATGAGGACCAGGCCCTTGCGGAAAGCCTGGCGGCCGGCCTGGCCTTGGCCGACTATGCGCCACGCTCACAGTTGGTCGAAGACCAGCAAAAGTTGTGCAACTGGATTGATGCGGAGATCGGATGAGCACGTCATCAAGCTGGATCAACCAACTGGAGCGCTTGCTGGACCTGCGCGAGTTTCCAAACCTGAAAACCCGGGTGCGTTTGTTGCGCCTTTTTCAGGCACTTTGGCTGCGCCCCAACAGTTTGAACAGTGCGCTTGAAGCATCCAGTGGCCGACAAGGCCGAAGCTTGCCCGGCTTCGTGTTTCATATTATTGCCGTGGCCTTGCACGATTTGCTAAGCCCAGTGGCTTATGTGTTCAAACTACTGATTCAACGCCCTTACCGGGCTGTACGTGCCCTGTTCAGCAGGCTCACCGACTATGCCGTGCGCGCAGCGCGGCTTGAACAACGCATCGAGAATGCAAGCCAGCTGGTGGTGCGCTTTAAGTGGCTGCGCTGGGTGTTGGGCCTTTCTGCCCTGACCTTGTTTCTGTTTACTGCACAAGCCTCATTGCCCTTGGCTGGGCAGTGGGTTTTCATTGTGGTGTGCTATCTGTTTGCCATGTTGTTCAAGCGTTTGCCTGAGCGTTTCGCCAACCTGTGCCTGATGGCACTGACCATGTTGCTACTGGCACGATATGTGTTTTGGCGATTCACCAGTTCGCTTGATCTTGAAAGTGGCACTGAAATTTTCCTGGGTTACACACTGGTTGCCGCCGAGGCCTACACCTGGATTATCCTGATATTCGGATTCATTCAAACCGCATGGCCTTTGAAACGCAAACCCATGCCGCTGGAACTGAACCTGAATGACTGGCCCACCGTGGACGTTTTCATTCCCAGTTACAACGAACCTTTGTCGGTGGTGCGCCCCACTGTTTACGCCGCCAAGGGGCTGGACTGGCCACTTGAAAAAATCACGGTCTATATTCTGGACGATGGCCACCGCCCCGCTTTTGAAGAGTTCGCAAAACAAGCGGGGGTCGAGTACATTTCCCGCCCAGACAATTCACACGCCAAAGCGGGCAACATCAACTACGCCTTGAAGCACACGCATGGCCAATACATCGCGATCTTTGATTGCGACCACATACCCACCCGCTCGTTTTTGCAAACCAGCATGGGTTGGTTCAGCCGTGACCCCAAGTGCGTGCTGGTGCAAACACCGCACCATTTTTTCTCAGCTGATCCGTTCGAGCGCAACTTCAATTCATTTCGGCAAATGCCCAATGAAGGCTCTCTGTTCTATGGCTTGATTCAAGACGGCAACGACTACTGGAACGCCTCATTTTTCTGCGGCAGCTGCGCGGTGATTGAACGCAAAGCTTTGCTGGAGGTGGGTGGCATTGCAGTGGAAACCGTGACTGAAGATGCACACACTGCATTGAAACTGCACAGCCTGGGCTACAACAGCGTGTACCTGAATAATATTCAGGCAGCAGGCTTGGCCACAGAAACCCTTGCAGGCCATATTGGTCAGCGAATTCGCTGGGCACGCGGCATGGCGCAAATTTTCCGCACTGACAACCCGATGTTCAAAAAAGGTTTAAACCTTTTTCAGCGTGTTTGTTATTCCAATGCCATGTTGCATTTTTTCTATGGCATACCGCGCATGATCTTTTTGGTCATGCCCATGGCTTATCTGTTTTTTGAACAGCACTTGATCAATGCTGCAGCGGTGACCATTCTTAGTTATGCCTTGCCGCAGCTAATGATTTCCAGCTATACCAACTCGGTGATTCAGGGCAAATACCGGCGATCGTTCTGGTCTGAGGTGTATGAAACTGTGCTGTCCTGGTACATTATTTTGCCGACTACATTGGCCTTCATTAATCCGAAACTGGGCAAGTTCAACGTCACATCGAAAGGCGGCTTGATTGAGAAAAGTTATTTCGATGCCAACATTGCAAAGCCTTACCTGATCTTGCTCCTGATCAATGTACTTGGTTTTTCCGTGGGCCTGCTTCGCCTGTTTGTGTTCAACACACATGAAACAGGCACCGTGTTGATGAACCTGCTGTGGTGCGGTTTCAACCTCGCCATTCTGGGTGCTGCGGTGGGTGTTGCAACCGAGTCGGTTCAAAAACATGTTCACCACCGCGTGCGCATGGTGATGCCCGCATTTTTGAAACTGCCCGGTGGGTACACCGTAAGTTGCTATACCGAAGAGTACTCGGCAGCGGGGCTGACATTGGCTGTGGCCGACACCACGGGTATCAGCGAGTTTAGCCAGGTGCAAGTGGGCCTGCACCGCGGGGATCGCGAATTTCTGTTTCCAGCGAAAATTCACTTCACCGAAACCGGGCATGTCGAGGCCCTGTTTACCAACCTGACCCCGGAGCAGGAAACACAATTGATTCAATGTACCTTCGGCCGCGCAGACGCGTGGCTGAACTGGCAGGAAGACCAAACCCGCGACCGCGCATTGGGTGGCCTGAAAGACGTGTTTGCAAAAGGCATGATCGGCTACGTGCGCCTGTTTGCCTGGCTGAAAGGTGGCGCTGTAGATTTGGGCAACCGCCTGATGGGTAACAAAAACCAAACCGAGAAGTGGGAGAACTAGGGCCATGCTGTTGTGGAACCTTTACTTTCTCATCAAGTTTGGCCTGCACTTTGCCGGGCAACTGACACTGAGCCCCCTGTGGAATTTGGGTCTGTTCGCCCTGCTGATTGCCACCAACCCCGCGGCCTATCAAAACAAACAACTGATGAAGGTGCTACGGTACCTCGTGTTTACCGGCCCAGCGATTGCACTGCTGCTGCACGAGCTTGGTTTGGTGGTGTCACTGGCGCTGGTGGATCAAATCAAAGCCTTGTTCGGCTTCTCGCTCGACTACCTGTGGGAGTTGCTCAAACGCACCATTCAACCCTGGATGCTGTGGGGCGCGCTGCTAGGCTTTATGGTCGTCCGAGTGCTCGACCGGTACATACGCATCAGCACCTGGGTTGGGTTCGGACTGGTGTGCATATTGGGTATTCAGGCATTGCCTTTTATTCAACAACAGACCCAAACCAATAAAACTGCCGCTTTGCTTGAACCTCAAGCACAAGCCCGTGAAAATTTGTCACCAGCCGAACTGCTGGCTTTGGGCCAGGTCGACTTCCAGAAACTGCGCGTGGCACGTGACCAGGAAAGTCAAACCAAACTCCGGGACAATGCCTATGAAGGGGCAGGCCCGGGAGCAGTGCTTGCCGGTTTTTTTGACCGACAACGAAACATTGCATTGGCACCGTTTTCACCGGTGGTCAGCCCTGATTTCGATGTGATTGTGCTGCAAATCTGCTCACTGTCGTGGGCCGACCTGCAATACGCCAAACAAAGCCAGCATCCCACCATTCGGCAAGCCGATTTTGTGTTCGAGAACTTCAACTCGGCAACCAGTTACTCGGGGCCAGCAGCCATTCGCCTGTTGCGCGGAAAATGTGGGCAAACACCGCACGATGCACTTTACAGCACACCCAACAACAGTTGCATGTTGTTTGAGCAGCTTCGAAATGTAGGCTTTGAAGTGGAGATGGGGCTGAATCACGATGGTCGCTTTCAAGACTTTTCGAAACTTGTTAAAACAAACCTGGGCGGCAAAGCCACTGAACTGGTGGCCCATGACGAAGTGCCTGCGGGGGTACAAGCCTTTGATGGCTCACGCGTGGGTCGCGATGGTGATTACCTGCGTGCATGGTGGAACAAACGCGTTCAGCAAAGCGGGCCCGCAGTGGCTTATTACTACAACAGCATTACTTTGCACGACGGCAACCGTTTGCCCAACAGCAACCTGAACAGCCTGAACAGTTACCCCTTGCGACTGGAGCGAATGTTGAATGACATTCAATCGGTACTGGGAGAAATTCGACGAAGTGACCGCAAAGCACTGGTGGTGGTGGTACCCGAACACGGTGCCGGTTTGACAGGTGAATTTGGTCAACTGGTAGGGCTGCGCGAATTGCCAACGCCAGCCATTACCAAAGTGCCTGTGTTTGGTTACTGGATAGCTCCGGGCTACACCCCGGCAAGCACCGGGCCTGTTAGCGTGAAGCAATCGGTCAGTTACACCGCGCTCAGTGAACTGTTGGCGCGTTGGCTGGCACTACCAGCCGAGCAACAGCAAAAGCCAACCTGGCCAGTGCTGCTCAGCGACCTGCCCGACACCCGATTTGTATCCCAACAAGGCAACATCACTGTGATGGAAAGTCAGGGATCGTATTGGATCAAAGCCCCGGGTGCCGCTTGGAAAATGCTGGGTCCGGTTCAAACCATTGCAGCATCCAACTGAGGGGGGCTTGATCAACCATGGCACAATTTGACCCCAACGCGCCACCCGCCTTGTTCATGCCGCCCGCCGACATGGCGCACGACATTTATGCACTCAGTTCCCAGCTTGAGGGTTTTGACCACAATATGTACCAAGACATTCAACAGGACCAGGCTGTGTATGACTCATTTCAGCGCTGGCCCTTCCTGTTTGGTATCGCCATGGCCTCGCGTTTCAGCGAGGACTGACACTCAAGCCGCGTTGCGCTTTTTCAGATTGGCTTTGGCTTCCTTGGCCGCCGCTTCTTCCAGCTCAACCAGACCGTCTTCCAGAAACTGCAACAGACGCTGCATGGAAGGCATGGTTCTGCGGCACGCCACCAAACCAAACTCCAGCTTGCCAGCATAGCTGTTCAAGGTAATGTTCAAGGCCTGCCCATCCAGCAGCAGTGAAACGGGATATACACCATCTACCTCTGCGCCATTGAAATACAGGGTGTGCTTGGGGCCCGGCACATTCGAAATCACAATGTTGAAGGCCTGCAACTTGGGCGCCAGGCCGGTCAGCATGTTGAAGCCGCTAATGCCCATCATGGTGGCCACGTAGTTCATGATTTCAGTTTGATTCATGCTGGCAAACCGTTCTTTGGAATGGTTCACTGAACGCGCAATGGTCTCAATCCGCTCAACAGGGTCTTCGGTGTCTGTGGCCAAATTGGCCAACAACAGGGCCACATGGTTACCGGTTGCCGTGTCGTCTTTGCGAAGCGACACCGGCACCATGGCCACCAGCGGGCGCGCGGGCAGCGCATTCAGCTCGCTCAAGTAGGAACGCAAGGCCGAACCACACATGGCCAGCACCACATCGTTCAAAGTCATGTTCAGGCCGGTTGCGCAAGCCTTGATGCGCTCCATGGACCAAGATTGGGCGGCCACTCGGCGCGAGGCAGTAATACGGCGGTTCAACACACTGCGCGGCGCCTGTATCACCGATACAAAATCAGGATCGGCCACGCTGGTTTGCCACAGGGATCGCCCCACTTCCTTCACCACCTTGGGCAAACTGAACAGTTGGGTTTTGGCGGTGTCCAGCACCTGGCCCAGCATGGTGACCAACCCTTCCGACGCTTCTGAACGCTGAACCGACCCGCGCAAATTCGGGTTGGCCCACAACGGTGGAATGTCCATGATCTCCGGATTGTCAGCCATGGAACGCTGCAACATTTTCATGCAGGCCACACCATCCACCAGCGCATGGTGCACCTTGGTGTACAAAGCCACACGGCCGTCTTCCAGACCATCGATGACATAGGCTTCCCACAGGGGCTTTGCGCGGTCCAGCGGCGAGGCATGCAGCTTGGAAGTCAGTTCCAGCAATTCGCGAATGCGGCCTGGCTTGGGCAGCGACAAATGAATGAAATGCGCCTCAAGGTCAAACTCGTCGTCTTCCACCCAAAACCACATGCCAAGGCGCGACTTCAAACGCAAGCTGAAAGGCGCCACTGGCTGGGTGTAGGTGCGCATGTCCGCCACAACCTTGTGCACATAATCAATAGTGCTTTGGCCCTTGGGCGGTTTCAGCAACACAAGCCCGCCCACATGCATGGGCTGGTTGCGGCGCTCCAGCCACAAGAACAATTGGTCGTTGGGGGTCAAGGCCTTCATGGGAATGTCTCCGGATTGTTTTTTATTCTTGAATAGTTTGGTACTTCTCAAGGTGCGCCGCTGGATGCAGCACACCCCGGGATTTCAACGAATTTGTCGTTTCGCAAACGGCATGGTGGGCTGCTTGCTGTTTTTCACAACTGAAATACGCTGGTTTTTAAAGCCCAACACCCTGCGCTGCCATCGGCGCTCCTGGGTAAGATGCGCAGCCTCGTCAATGCCGAAAATTCGTTGCAGCATGAATTTGCTGGCGGCTACAGAATCGGGTGAGCGGGTCAATATTTCCTGCACCAAGGCCTGCACCTTCTCTTCCGGATTTTCAACAACATGGGTCACCAGGCCCAGTTCTTTGGCTTGCAGGCCACTGAGCACACGGCCTGTCATGGTCAATTCCTTGGCCACATCCACTGGCAACAGTTCACGCACCAGCGCCGCACCACCCATGTCGGGTACCAAACCCCACTTGGCCTCCAGAATGGACAATTGGGAATCGGGTGTGCACACGCGAATGTCTGCGCCCATGGCGTATTGAATACCGGCGCCAAAACAATTGCCGTGAATTTGCGCAATCACGGGCACGCCCAGATCGCGCCAGCCCATGCTCCAGGTCTGGAAAATATTGCGCATGGGCAACCACAAGTTGGCGTACATAATCAAACCAGTCTTGGGATTGCTCATGACCGACTTCACATCGAGACCGGCACAAAAAGACGGGCCCTCGCCTTTCAAGATGACAGCCCGCAGAGTTTTATGCCTGGCCAGTTGTTGCTGCACCTTGCGCACTTCTTTCAGCATGGGCCAGTCCACACCATTGTGTTTCTCGGGGCGGTTTAGGGCCACAGTGGCTACGGTGTTGTCGCTGTTGAACTGCAGGTTGACTCTGTCCATGGTACTCTCGGCTGTTTTTTAAAATTGTGGTTTGGCTCGCTAGCCATCTTAACCTTGAACATTCTCAAACCCAATATGATCTTTAAAGTGTTGGCTCTGGTTTTGGCCCTGCTGGGCTATTACATCAGCCCCTACGGCCCAAACATTGGCATTGGTGGCCCGGTTGCCTCTGAAAGTCAAAACCAGCCCGGCTCGGCCACCTCGGGCAGTTTTTACCTGGCCACCGTGACCCGCGTGGCCGATGGTGACACCATCACAGTGCGCAATACAGATGGCGCAATTCACAAAATCCGCATGCACGCCGTGGATGCACCTGAATTGAACCAGGCAGGCGGTGAGCAAGCCAAACGCTGGTTGACCCAGCAGGTACTGAACAAAAATGTGAAAATCGTGGTGAACAACACTGACCGCTACAAGCGCCAGGTGGCCAAAGTGGTAATGCCCTTGGACAATTGCAAGCAGCGTTTGTGTGATGGTGAAACCGACCTCAATTTGAAAGCGATTGAAGCCGGGCATGCCTGGTGGTACCGCGAGTTCGCACGCAGCCAAAGCAGCGAAGACCGCGTGCTGTACGAAGCGGCAGAGGACCAGGCCCGCACCACACGCAAAGGCTTGTGGCAACAAACGGCACCGCTTGCTCCTTGGCAGTGGCGCACCGAACAACGCAATCAGCGATAAAACATGAAAGAAATTTACTCCACCACCGTGCCACTGCGTTGGGGCGATATGGACCAGATTGGTCATGTGAACAACACCGTGTATTTCCGGTGTTTCGAACAGGCCCGTGTGGAATGGATCGCCCTGTTTCCGGAGCACATCGACAACAACCCCGCTTATGTTGTGATTGTTCACACCGAATGCAGCTTCCTGAAAGAACTGAAAGCGCCCGGCGTGGTTGAAATCAAGGTGCTGGCAGGTGAAGTGGGCCGCAGCAGCCTGGTGCAAAAATACGAGATGCGCCGCACCGACACACCTGAAGTACTGGTAGCCACCGGCAGCGCCAAAATGGTGTGGGTCAGCCCGGAATCAGGCCGTTCTACGCCCATTCCAGACCGCTTCCTTCGCACGCTAAACCAAGGGTAAACCCTCAGTATTTTCTAGAATGGGTACTCAGGTTTTGCTATTGTGGACACGAAATTTTATTGTTACATTGCGCAATGTCACGGTTGAACGTGGCAACAACAATAAAACAAGTGTAGGAGTCAAACCATGAAGAACATCATGCCTGTACGCCGCGATGTCAAATTGAATCTGCCTGAAGAGAAGGTATCCAATTGGCATGAGCAAGGTCCCCACGTGACCCATTTCATGAATGCCCTGTCGCTGTTCTTCCCGGCTGGCGAGCGCATGTTCATGGACGCTGTGCGCAACTACCGCGACGACATTACTGATCCCGAATTGAAAAAAGCAGTGGTGGCCTTCATCGGCCAGGAAGCCATGCACAGCCGCGAGCACGTTGAATACAACGAGATGCTGGATCGCGCAGGCCTGCCCGCTTCGCAGCTGGACAATTTCCTGTGGGGCTTTCTGGCCTTCATCAAGAAAACACTGGGCAAGCGCCTGACCCTGGCTGGCACCATTGCGCTGGAACATTACACCGCATTGATGGCCGACCAATTGCTGCGCAACCCCGATGTGCTGGGCGAAAAATCAGACCCTGCCTACAAGCAAATGTGGATGTGGCACGCCTACGAGGAAACCGAGCACAAAGCGGTGGCCTATGACGTGTGGAACCATGTGCTGCCCGACAACATGCACAACCGGTTTAGTCGCCGCCTGGCCATGGTGCTGGCCACTGCCATTTTCTGGCCGCTTGTCATGACCTTCCATGTGCGTTTGGTGATGGCCGACAAAACCATCAAGGGCGGTCATTTGAAAGGTTTCTGGACTGTCACCAAAATGCTGTGGGGCAAGAAGGTGGGCGTATTGCGCAACCCAGTGGCCAACGGTGAATTCATGGACTATTTCAAGGCCGATTTCCACCCCTGGATGCATGACAATAGCCGCTTCCTGACCGAAATCGACAACTTTGTGGCCACCGTAGAGGATTCAGGCCGCAAACCCAACACTGAGATTGCGAATGCCATTCGTGCCCGCATGAACAGCCAGTTGAAAGCAAACGCAGCTTAAACAAATTTCGTGACAGAAATCCTGAGCTGATCGGCCGGTGGGAGAAGTGAGCAGCCCACCGGTTTTTTTTCGCCTGACTTACCGGGCCTGTCGGTAATAATCGCTTTGTTCGTAATGTGCAAAAGCATGCAGGTAAGCCACCTTGAATATGGCAGCCAGCGGCAGCGCAAGAAAAACACCCACCAAACCAAACACGGCACCAAAAAATGCCAGTGCAAAAATAACGGCCAGTGCAGACAAACCAATTTTGTCGCCCACCACCAGGGGTGTTAATACAAACCCTTCCAGAAACTGACCCACCACAAACACCAACAGCACCAGGAAAATTGGCAAGAAGCCCTGCAACTCAAGCGCAGCAGTCAACAAGCCTACCAACAACGCCACCGCAAAACCAAGGTAAGGGACCACGCACAGCACCCCGGCCAACATGCCCAAAGCCCAGCCACTTTGCAGCCCCACCACACTCAAACCGATTGAATAGAAGGTGCTGAGAAAGAGCATCACGATCATCATGCCCTTGATGTACTCGGTCATGACTGAATCAATTTCACTGAACAATGGCTGCGCCCGCTTCCACAAATGGGGCGGAAACACCTGCTGAAACTGCTTTGTAATTTGAGTCCAGCCGGGAAGAATGAACAAGGTGGCAATCACGGTCAAAGACACAAAACCGGTAATGCCCAACACCGACTGCGAACCCGAGCGCAATATTTTCGTGCTGAGCTCAGCCAACGTGCCTCGGTTCTCGCTGATGTAGGCCGCAATTCGGTCTTTCATCTCGGTGCTGTCCACTGAAATGGTGAGCCCGAACGCCTCATTGAGCCAGGGCAACACGGTGCGCTTCACATTCACAATCAACTGCGGCAAATTGCTTTGAATCAACTCAAGCTGGGTAAGCACCACCGGGATAAACAGCAAACCCACGCTTGAAAAAATCAGCAACAGCGCGAAGAAGGTGAGTACCGCGCACACCGGCAAGGGAATGCGCCCACGCAATTTTCCATGCACCCAGCGGCTGGGTGCCGCCAACAAATACGCCAACACAAATGCCGCCACGAAGGGCGCCAGCACTGGCCACAAATTGATAACCACAGCCAGTACCAAGGCGGCACTCAGCAACAAGCCCCAGTGTTGCAGGTAAAACTGTTTGGCCAGGTTTGAAAGGCTGGACGGGTTTTGCACCGCTTGCCCTTCTGGTTTGCTGTTCTCGTCTTTAGGTTTCACGACTTCATTCATTGATTCAATGTCCAGCCAATTTGGATTGAGAAAACCTTAACGCTCGGCGCGCAAAACCAGATACACACCACCCAGCGTCATGACCATGGCCACCAGCAAAGTGGCTGTTACTGCCTCGTTCAGGAAAACAACGCCCGCCAGCGCGGCAATCACCGGCACGCTCAGCTGCACGCTGGCTGCCGAGGTGGTAGGCAACGCTGGCAGAACCTTGTACCACACTGCATAACCAATGCCACTGGCCAGGCAACCCGATGCCAGCGCAAACAACACACCCGCCACAGTGGGGGTTGGCAAATACACCGTGTACAACGCCAAACCACGCTCCACGGTCACACCGGGAATATGCACCCCCGCTTTGGCCGAAAAGTACACAGCCAGCCACACCAACAGCATGAGCAATGCAGCCCTGGAGAAATTACCCGCTGTGTCAGCCAAAGGAGATCTCGAGCCCTTGCCCACCACCGAATACACACCCCAACAGGCACCCGCCAAAGCCATGCTTGCCGCAGCCAGCACCGAGGCTGGGGTTTGCAGGTGTGGCCACAACAGCAACACCAGGCCCGCAGCGGCCACGATCGCACCCAGTGCGCGCAAGCCTTTCAATCGATCACCCTGTGTAGCGGCATAGGCAATCATGCTGAGCTGCACACTGGCAAACAAAATCAAGGCACCCGTGCCTGTGCTCATGTACAGATAGGCCATGGAAAACAGCACTGCGTAACCAAACAAGGCCCAGGCACCTGCCCAACTGCCCTGCTGCCCACCCTTGTTTTGGATGCGCAAACAAAGCCACAGCGTAATGGCTCCACTGATCAGCCGAATGGCAGTGAAGCTGGCCGGATCAATTTGCCCGGCACCCAAGGCCGCGCGACAGAAGAAGGAATTGGCAGCAAACGCGCACATGGCGAAGGCTGTAAAAATTAGTGTGTTGACTTCAATTTTTTTCATGCGTCCACGCTACCATGTGACAACAATAATTTTCAATTTAGAGCCACCGGAGACCCCCTATGCGCATTGAACTTCGCGACCCACTGACTTTGCCTTGTGGCGCCACCGTTCCCAACCGACTGGTGAAAGCCGCAATGAGCGAAGCCTTGGGCACGCGTGACAACCGGGTTACACCTGAAATTGTGCGCGTTTATCAGCGCTGGACAGCCGGTGGCATTGGTTTGAATATAACCGGGAATGTGATGATTGACCGACGCGCACGTGCAGAGCCGGGCAACGTCGTGATTGAAGACGACCGCGACATGCCGCTGTTGCAGCAGTGGGCCAAAGCCGGTCAGGCCAATGGCAGCAAAATCTGGGTGCAAATCAACCACCCCGGCAAACAGTGCCCCAAAGGCATGAACAAGGAAACCGTGTCGCCTTCCGCGGTGCCTTTTCACAAAAGCCTGCAAATGATGTTTGCTACGCCGCGCGAGCTCACCGAGACTGAAATTCTGGACCTGATTGCGCGCTGGGGCCGCACCGCCAAGGTGTGCAAAGACGCTGGCTTTGACGGCGTACAAATTCACGGCGCCCACGGCTATTTGATCAGCCAGTTTTTAAGCCCGCTGAGCAACCAGCGCAACGACCAGTGGGGCGGCAATGCTGAAAACCGCCGTCGTTTCGTGCTGGCCATTTACGACGAAGTGCGCAAACAGGTGGGGCCCAACTTCCCGGTGGGCATCAAGCTGAATTCCGCTGACTTTCAAAAAGGCGGTTTTTCTGAGGAAGAATCACTGGCCGTGATTCAGGAACTGACCGCACGCGGCATTGACATGATTGAAGTGTCTGGCGGCACCTACGAAGCCCCCGCCATGACAGGCGCAAGCGCAAAACCCAAGAAAGAAAGCACCGTGAAACGCGAAGCCTACTTCATCGACTTCACCGAGAAGGTACGTGCCGTGTGCAAAGTGCCTTTGATGCTGACGGGTGGCTTTCGCACCGTGGGTGGCATGAAAGAGGCATTGAACACAGGTGCTGTTGATTTGATTGGCCTGGCCCGTTCGATTGCCATTGAACCCGATTTGCCCAAACGCCTGTTGGACAACAAAGAAGCCCTTCACCCCGTGAAGCCTTTGATTACCGGTGTTAAAGCCGTGGACCGCACCGGTCTGCTTGAAATTCAGTGGTACACCCGCCAAATTCACCGCATGGGCAAAGGCAAAAACCCTGTCCCGAACGAGAGCGCCCTGAAAGCCCTGTTTTTCTATATTCTGGACAGCAGTTGGGGCTTGTTCAAAGCCCGCAAATTACGGGCGTAATTAAAACAGGGAGTTCAACCATGGTGAAATTCAGCTGCATGTTGGTGCTAAGCCTGAGCATGTCCAATGCTTTCGCCATGGACGACGCGGCCATTCTTGAACAAGGCCGCAAACTGTTCCAGACTGACGCGGACCCGGCCTGCGCCATTTGCCACACTTTGGCCGATGCGGGCACCAAAGGCAAAATCGGCCCGGTGCTGGATGTGCTCAAGCCCAGCGAAGAACGCGTGCTGAATGCCCTTAAAAATGGCAAAGGGGGCATGCCCCCTTTTGTTGATCATTTGACCGTGGATCAAATGAAAATTCTTGCGAAATATGTTTCCACCGTGACTGGAGGAAACAATCCCTAATCGTCAGTTTTTGTAATCCGGCTGTTCCCGATCCAGTTTGCGCAACAGCGCAGGCCAGGCAATATTGCCACCCAAGCCACGAGTGACTTGTGCTGCAGCGGCTTTAATACCCTCAACAATCGGCTGGGCAATCGGAATCAATTGCGCGCCGCCCGATTGCGCCGCAATTTGAACCTCGCAAGCGCGCTGCAAAATAAACATGTTCAAAAAAGCGTCTGCCACTGTGGCACCACAGGTCAACAAACCATGGTTGCGCAAAATCAGGTTGTTGGCCTCGCCCAGGTCGGCTTGCAGGCGTGCTTTCTCATCGTCGCGCAGGGCCAAGCCTTCATAGTCGTGATACGCCAGCCCAGCCAAGGGAAACAGGGACTGCTGTGAAATTGGCAACAAGCCCTGTTCCTGAATAGACACCGCAACGCCCGCCACGGTGTGGGTGTGCATCACACAGTGCGCATCGTGTCGAATGGCATGCACAGCGCTGTGAATCGTGAAACCGGCCGGGTTTACATCGTAAGGGCTATTGTCCACTTTCTCGCAATTCATGTTCACCTTCACCAAACTGCTGGCGGTGATTTCTTCAAACATGAAGCCATAGGGATTGATCAAGAAGTGCCCGTCTTCGCCAGGCACCCGGGCAGAAATGTGCGTGAACACCAAATCGTCCCATTTGTGCATGGCCACCAAACGGTAGGCTGCGGCCAAATCGACGCGGGCCTGCCATTCCTGTTGGCCAATATGGGCGGGTGGGGTACTTGAAAGCGGTGCGTTCATGGTGAGTCTCCTTTGCTGCTTTTGGAATTGTCTTTTTTCAAAGTGTACCAGCGCACAACCATGTGCTTGCAAAAGCACTTGAAATTCAAGGCAATCAGGGGCAATCTAACATTACAAAATAAAATTCATAATGTGGGAGACAGTAATACCATGCATGCCAAAGTCAAACAGCTTGTGCCCAAGGAGTCCCAGGACGAGGCAGTCCGCTCGGTTCGGGCCAACTACAGGGCAGAATTCATTTCAGCGGGTTACCAAGGCTACCTGCACTTGGCCATGACAATGACCTTGGGCTTGGGCGTGATCACGCTGTGTATTTACTGGCTAGAGTCCCCCAGTGCACTGGAATGGTTGACCATACCCGCCACCTTTTTGTATGCCAATTTTGCCGAATGGGCAGGCCACAAGTACGCCATGCATCGCCCCGTGAAAGGTTTGGGCTTTGTGTACAAACGGCACTCGCTGCAACACCACAAGTTTTTCACCGACACCCACATGGAAATTGACAGCAACCAGGACTTCAAAGCGGTGCTGTTTCCAATCGCAATTGTCGGGTTTTTTGTGGTGGCGTTTTTCGTGCCCATGGGCTTTTTATTGGCCTGGCTGTTCAGCCCCAACGTGGCCCTGTTGCTGGTAGCCACCGGCATGGCGTATTACCTCAACTATGAACTGCTGCACTTGTCGTACCACTTGAAAGAAGACCACTGGGTGCATCGCATTCCCGGCTTCACACGCTTTGCGCGCCTGCACACCACGCACCACGACCAGCGGATCATGGCGCACAAGAATTTCAACATCACCTACCCCATCATGGATTGGTTGATGGGGACTTGGGACAGACGGTAATTTGATTGGCAAGGTGGCAGGTTACAAACGATCGTCTCTGATCACCACAGTATTGGCAAGCTTATCGTGCCAAGACCGCTTTTTCGAATCAAACACGATCCAAATGACACCCAAACCAAGTGGAAGGAAGGAAACATAGTAAGCAAAATATCGACCAATCGCCTGCCCCAGCTTCAAGGTAGCGCCAGTTTCAGCATCGATGACTTTGAGTGCAAACAACATTTTGCCTGGTGTGGCCTGGCGGTATCTCCAAAAAAGTATGGTGGCGATCGCAGGGGCGATCCAAGATACGACCACCTCTCCCATTCCCCTGTAAATTTCCGGGTTATTCGCATCGCCATAGACTGAGCCGTACAGCAGATACAGCACCGGAGCCGTGATCACAGAGATTAGGATCATATCCACCACGGTTGCTCCAAGCCGAATCCAAAATCCGGCGTATTCCACATCATTTAAATGCATAAGCAGATCCTGCGAGCCAAAAAATTGTCAATGAGGTCATCAGGGTAATCGAATGTGGAAATACCAGTCTACCCCCCACCCGGCATGACGACCCAGCTTGAGCTAAACAACCCATAAGCACCTGTTTTCCCTCGCTTTTCCGAAGCTACTGCCGCCGACGATGTCTTTAGACTGGTTTCATCGCCACCTTTTATGTGTCTCGCCATGAAACAACTCAGTCAAAAAGCCCACGCCGCCGCCTTTCATGCGGAATTTTTTGGCAACACTACCCAGAAACGCTTTGTGCTGGGCATTAACGAGTTTGCAGACGCAGTGGCCAACCGCACAAACCTGGACGGTTTTATTGACGAGTACACCACCGCCACGGAGTATCGCGGCAAACCAGTTTTGAAATTGGCTCAGGTACCAGCGGGCAGCATGGTGATTTCAACAGTGACACAGGCGCGTCCCAAAACAGCCATGAATAAATTGCTGCGCCTTAATGGCGTGGTGTCGATGGATTACTTTGCGGTGGCCGATGCCAGTCATTTTCAGCTGCCGCAAGTTCAGGCCTTGGCGGATACGCAAAAAGAATATGCGAGCCACCCGGAAAAATTCGAGTGGGTGCGTGACCTGTTCGCCGACCAGGAATCACGAGAAGTGTTTAACCGCGTCATGGAATTTAGACTGAATGCCAACCTGCGCGCCATGCGGTTTTTCGATTACACAGCCGACCAGCAATATTTTGAGCCCTTTGTAAATTTTGCACCAGGCGAGGTGTTCGTAGATGGTGGCGGATTCGATGGTTACACCACGGAAGAATTCATCAAACGCTGCCCACACTATGGCTCAGTGCACTTTTTTGAGCCCACCGAAACCACATTGACCAAGGCCAAAGCGCAGCTATCCAAACACAGAGATATTCACTTCCACCCGGTGGGTTTGTTGGATACCGAGCAAACTTTATCATTCGACGCTGATGCTGGCTCCGCCTGCAAGATTTCGGAAACCGGCAGCGTAAAAATTAATGTGGACGCACTCGACAATCGGGTCACAGAATCCGTGAGCTTCATCAAACTTGACTTGGAAGGTGCAGAACCCAAAGCACTTGAAGGCATGAAGTGGCACATTCAGGAAGACCACCCCAAGTTGGCCGTGGCGGTGTACCACGACCCCGCGCATTTTTGGCAGGTGCCTGAAATCATTCTCGGTGTACGCAACGACTACAAAGTGTATTTACGCCATTACACCGAAGGCTGGACAGAAACAGTGATGTTCTTCATCCCGAAATAAACCTCAACCACCATAGGTTTCAAGCAGGTACTGCACAATCGCCTTGGATTCGAACATGGCTTTGCCCGTGTTCGGGTCTTCCAGATATGGCACCATCATTTTGTTGGTCTTGGCCATGAACTGCTCACGTTTGCCGCCCTTTAGCGGGTTGTATTCACCCACTGCGGCGTGCACACCATTCACACCCATGTCTGCAAATTGCTCTTTGCCCAAATTCACCAAGTGGTAAGGAATTTCCAGTTCACACAACACTTCGCGCACTGGTCTGCAAAACGGCGATGCTTCAAAACTGTACAACGTCAACATTTGCTCAGGCTTTGTCGATGCACGAACCTTGGTACCCGCCCCCAAACCCAAAGCTGAATTGGCAAGGCTAGACACGGCCTGCGGCAAGGCAGCCTTAACGCGCAAGGGCACAGCTCGCTTGGCGTAGGTGGTGTACAGGTACTCGATAATGTCGGCGGACTCGTACAACTTCATGCCAGTGTTATCGTCCACCAAAAAGGGAAACTGGGCTTTGCCACCCAATTCAAGCACCTCGGGCCGAAAACGCTCCCCACCTTTTGGACAAGGGTAGATGTCTGCATCCAAAGCCAACTCTGTCAAGGTTTCGCGCACCAAGCGGCAATAGGGGCAACTTTCGAACTCGAACAGTTTCAGCGGTTTCTCAGGTTGAACCACAGCAGGCTCAGTCACCACCATGCCCTGCCAGCCGCGCAGTGTAGACGCCGCTGTGGCCATGGCCACCTTCAACAAATGATTCATGTTTTTCCTCCCATCAATGCGCATCCTTGTTTTCAAGTGCGCTTAAAGCAGCTGCCAGCAAAATCATGGCGCCGCCAATTCCCACCTGCAGTGTCAATACTTCATTGGTCAACACAATGGCCGACAAAGTTGCAAACACCACTTCCGACAACATCACCACCGAAGTGACATTGGCCGGCAAACGTGATGCGCCATACTGCAAACCATAATTGGCCACCAACAAAGTGACCGCAAAAGCCAACAACACCAAGCCACCGTAAAGCCCTGGCAACACCGGCCATTGCACAAACGCATTGCCCTCACCCAAAGCCACCACCAAAAAAGCAGCCACCGCGGTTGGCGCAACAATACCGCCAACAAACATGGCAAATAACCGTGCTTGTGCAGTTCTAGCTGCCTGATGCCGCAACATGATGTTGTTCAGCGCAAACGCCGCCCCCCCCATCAAACCCAACCATTCTGCAAGGTTCGAAGGCAAGGGGAATCCAAGGCTTCCATTCGGGCTAAGCACCAGCACCGCGCCAGCAAACGCCAAACCCACACGCAACAAAGCCTTCAGGGTAATACGTTCATTCAGCGCAACACGCGCAATCAGCACCGCCCAAATTGGCATCAGGTAGAACAACAGCACCACCCGAATCACTTCGCCAATGGATACACCCCAATTAAAACCCACCATGGTGGTGCCAGCCGCCAGGGCCAGCAACCACAATGCTTTGTGACGAACAAACTCGCCCCACACCTTGGGCATAAAGCACAGCATGGCCACCGCACCCAGCAGGTAGGTAACCGCAGAAGACCACAGCGGGTGCAAACCTTCACCCTGCAATTCACGCAGCGGCCACCAGGAAACCCCCCACACCAAAGCATTCAATACAAGGGCCAGGTACGGCAAAGCCCAAGCCCGCTTGTCAGGCACAGTTCACCACCACACGCCCCTGCAATTGATTGGCCAACACCAGGCGCGCACTTTCCAAAGCCTGTGCAAGGCGTACTTCCTTGATCATGAAATCCAGATCGTATTCATTCAAGGCTTGCGCCAACATACCCCAGGCGCGGTCACGCTCGGCATGCGTACGGTACACACAATTAATGCCGCGCAAAGTGATGCCGCGCAAGATAAAGGGTGCCACACTGCCTTGAAAATCCATGCCCTGCGCCAAGCCACACGCAGCAACCACACCACCGTATTTTGTTTGGGCACATGCATTCACCAAGGTGTGGCTGCCGACGCTGTCCACAACCGCCGCAAACTGTTCTTTTTGCAAAGGTTTGCCCTGGCGCGACATGGATTCACGGTGAATCAGGTGGGTTGAACCCAACTGCAAACGCTCAAAATGCTTGGCAGCAGATTCCGAAACAGGCTCACCCATTGCATCGATTGAACCTGTCAAACCCACCACTTCATAGCCCAAATGCTGCAACAGCAAACAGGCCACTGTGCCCACACCACCGCTGACACCAGTCACCAGCACTGGGCCGTCTTCGGGTTTCACGGGGTGATCCTGCAACGCCATCACACACAAAGCAGCGGTATATCCCGCAGTGCCCAATGCAGCCGCCCACCTGGCACTTCGGCCGGCGGGAATCGGGGAGATCCATTGTGCAGGCACACTGGCACGTTCTGCCAAACCACCCCAATGTGTTTCACCCAAACCCCAATCGTTCACCTGGCACACTGTACCCACTGGCCATTGGTCTGAGTTTGATTCAATCACCTCGCCCACCGCATCAATGCCATGCACCATGGGGTACTTGCGCGCAATTGGCGCAGTATGGGTAAGCGCCAATGCGTCCTTGTAGTTCAGGCAACTGTAGTGCAGCTTCAGCACCACATCCTGCCCGTCAAACTCAGACTCATCGAGAGTTTCCAGCTCGGCCTGCGCTTGCTCAGCCGTCCGGGAAATCCAAGCCCTGATCATTTCGTCTCCTTATTCTGGGTGAGGCAATGATCGCACAAACCAGCCACCAAATTTGCGTGCCGGGCCTGCCTTGCATACACTTCAGGTTTGCCTTAGAAGAACAACTACGCCGTGCGCAAACCCACCGCCAAAAGTCTTATTCTCGACCTGTTGCTTGCATCCAAAGGTCGCCCCCTTTCAGCCAAACAGGCCATTGCCGCCTGCGGCATTTTCGACATCAGTGTGAACAACACGCGTGTAGCCTTGGTGCGGCTTTCGGCCGAAGGCCTGATCGAGTCAGCAGGCCGAGCCTTGTACCAACTCACCGACGACGCCCACACCCTGGCCGACGATGTTGCCGCCTGGCGCACCCGCAGCACCCGTGTTCGCCCCTGGGATGGCAGCTACATTGTGGTGCAGGCTGAGAAACTTTCACGCAGCGAAGCCAAACAACAACGCGCCCGTGCACGCGCCTTGCTGATGCTGGGCTTTCAGCCACTGAATGAACACCTGTTTATTCGCCCCAACAACATTGAAGACACACTGCAAAGCGTGCGCGATCGCCTGTACAAACTGGGCCTGGAAAAAGACGCCCCAGTGTTTGAAGCCCGTGATTTCGACCTCGACCTTCAACGCCGAATTGCCACCCTGTGGAACCCACGCGAACTAGAGACCAACTACGCACAACTGGAGAAAAAGATGCGAACGTGGCTTGACCGCTCGGGCAGCCTTGAGCCAGAAGTAGCCGCCCGCGAATCATTTTTGCTGGGCGGTACTGCAATCAAACATGTGGTGTACGACCCGTTTTTACCCGCAGAATGGGTCAATGTTCAGGCCCGTGAGCGGTTCTTGGGTGCAGTGGATGAGGTGGACCAGGCGGGTATGCGAATTTGGAGCAGCCTTTGGGCAAGCATGGAAAGCTGAGCAAGCTGACTGCTCACTTGGCGCGGTTATCCATAGCCCACTCGGCGCGAATCCCAATCGCTTGCCAGAAAACCTGCTAATCCCTTTTTGAAGTCACACTGACTCACCTCGCTCGGCAAAAAGGCGGGCCGAGTCTCGGTGAGCAAGAATAAATTCAAAAAGGGATCAAGCGGTTTTCAGTGCGGCACAAGTAACCCATGCCGAGTGGGCAACAAACAGCAGCAGGGACCCTTCAAGTTCAGGCCAAAAGTCGCCCACGCCCTGCTATTTAGAGTAAACCCTCATCCGAATCGCCCCCGACTGCGTATAAACTTCGACCATCCCAACCTTGCACCGCAGCAACCGTGAAAAAACTGTTCAAAACCGCCCTGAAAATCAACGAGTTGGCCGTTAACACCGCGACCAACGCGGCGGATTGGTTTTTTCGCAAGGAAATCCTGATTCAATCGGGCAAGACTGAATATGAGGTGATTGCTGAACACCTGCCCATGCGCGTGCGCTATTACGCCCCCACAGCAAGTACACCCGCAGCCAGCTTGGCCGAAGGCGAAATCGAAGCGCCTACGAATCGACAGCACGCGGTGCCACTGGTGTTGGTGCCGCCACTGGGTGTCACCACAGAAACATTCGACTTGATGCCTGATCGCAGCCTGGTGAAAGCCATGGTTGAAGCAGGTTTTCGTGTGTACCTGGTGGACTGGGGAAGGCCTGAGCGCAAAGATGGCCACCTGGGCCTGTTCGACTACAGCAACATCATGATGGGTCAGGCCCTGCAAGCGGTGCGCGAGCACAGCGGCTCCAAAGAACTGTCCGTGTTCGGTTGGTGCATGGGCGGTTTGCTGTGCCTGTTGTACGCGGGTTACGGGCACGACAAACACATTCGAAACCTGGTGACAGTCGCCAGCCCGATCGATCTGCGCGATGGCAAGAACATCATGGCTTTCGCCTCCAACACATTGAATGTGACTGCGCGCTTCATTCGCAAGTACAGTGAATTCAGACTCGATCGAATCAACCCGACTCTGTTCAGCCCACCCGGCTGGATGGTCAGCCTGGGCTTCAAACTAACAGCCCCGGTGGCCAGCATCACCACCTACTGGGACCTGCTAACCCGCTTGAACGACCGTGATTTTGTTGAACAACACACCACCACGGCCGACTACCTGAACAACATGATGCTGTACCCAGGCGGAGTGGTACGCGACTTCATGATTCGTTTTGCTGTGGACAACAAACTGGCGCACGGCAAAGTCAAAATCGGCGATCAAATTTCCGATCTGGGCAACATTACGGCCAATATGCTGGTATTTGCAGGGGAAACCGACCACCTTGTACCAGCCAGCATGGCCAAGAAAAGCCTGAAAATGGTGGCCTCGAAAGACAAGTCCTTCTTGCTCGCCCCCGGCGGCCACATGGGCGTTATCTTGGGCAGCCAGGCTCGCGAACATGTCTGGAAGCAAGCGGCAGACTGGCTACGTGGGCACTCTCAAGTGGAGGCCCCGGCACCCAAAACTCGTCGACCCCGAAGTACCCCCACGAAAAGCTCCGCAGTTAAGAAAGCAGCCTGAGTTAGTCAGTCTTTTTTAGCGTTTGTCACAAAATCTTCACGAAACAATTCGATATTTCCATTATTATCGAATTATGGAAGAAAATGACATCATCAAAGCACTGGCCGCCCTCTCTCACACCTCGCGTTTGCGGGTGTTTCGAGCCTTGGTCGTCACCGGCCCCGCCGGCCTTACCCCCGGGCAACTGTGCGAGCGGCTGGACATTCCTGCTGCCACCATGTCATTTCACTTGAAAGAACTCAGCAACGCCGGTTTGGTACAACCCATTCGCGACGGGCGCAATCTGATTTACAGCGCGCAGTTTGCCCACATGAATGGCGTGATCTCCTACCTCACCGAGAATTGCTGCGAAGGTCAAAGTTGCACACCTGTTACCGCACCACACCACAACGAGGCTCACCATGAGTGACAAAACATTCAATGTGCTGTTCATTTGTACCGGCAATTCAGCCCGCTCCATTCTGGCTGAGGCCATTCTGAACCAACTGGGCCGCGGACAATTCAAGGCCTACTCTGCGGGCAGTTTTCCGGCAGGCCAGGTGAACCCGTACACCGTTGAATTATTGCAACGCTGGGACATGGACACCAGCAATTTGCGCAGCAAAAGCTGGGACGAATTTGCCGCACCCGGTGCCCCACAAATGGACTTTGTGTTCACCGTGTGCGACCAGGCCGCTGGCGAAGTGTGCCCGGTGTGGCCCGGCCAACCCATTCTGGCGCACTGGGGTGCACCCGACCCCGCCAAGGCAGAAGGCGACCATGAACATATCTTGCACGAGTTTCGCAATGTGGGTCTGCTGCTGCGCAAGCGCATTGAACTGATGCTGGCCCTGCCGATTGCAAAACTCGAAAAACTGGCCATTCAACACGAAGTCGAACAAATAGGAAAAGTATCTTCATGAGCACCAACGTACTCATTCTTTGCACCCACAATTCTGCACGCAGCGTACTGTCGGAAGGCATGCTTAACCACCTTGCACAACAGTATGGCAAAGACATCAAAGCCTTCAGTGCGGGCAGCGCACCAAGCGGCCGCGTGAACCCCTATGCCTTGCAAGCATTGGCCAATGTGGGCATCGACACCAGCCAGTACACCAGCAAAAGCTGGGATGTGTTCACCGAGCCAGGTGCACCGAAAATTGATATTGTGATCACCGTGTGCGACAGCGCCGCGGCCGAGCAATGCCCCTATTGGCCAGGCAGTCCGGTGAAAACTCACTGGGGCTACCCCGACCCATCCAACGAGGTGGAAGAAAACAAGCCCCGCGCGTTTGAACTGACCCGCCAAGCCATCGCCTTCAAAATGATGCAGCTGATTCAACTGCCCCTTGGCAGCATGAGCACTGCGGAACTGAACGCAGCACTGGCGGCAATTGCACGGAGCTAAGTGACTATGTACTCCTTACCCAAACGTTTGGGTGCCGAGTTTCTGGGCACCTTGCTGCTGCTGGCCATTGTGATTGGCTCGGGTGTCATGGCTGAAAACCTGTCCGAAGGCAACAACGGTGTGGCCCTGATTGCCAATACACTGGCTACGGTGTTCGGCCTGTACATTTTGATCGAAGTGTTTGGCCCCATCAGTGGTGCGCACTTCAACCCGGTGGTCACGCTCAGCATGGTGTTGCTAAAGCGCCAGCCGGGTTCGGAACTGTTGCCCTACATCGTGGTGCAGCTGGTTGGCGCATTTTTCGGTGCCATTCTGGTGCACCAAATGTTTGATATGGAACTGCTTCAATTTTCCGAGAAAGCCCGCACAGGTTGGGGTATATGGACTGGTGAAATTGTGGCCACTGCCGGGCTGTTGCTGGTCATTTTAATGGCCAAGGCAGAACGGGTTTCCGGCATGGTGGCCTGCTACATTGGCGCAGCTTACTGGTTCACTTCCAGCACCTCTTTTGCAAACCCAGCCGCTGCTTTTGGCAGGCAGTTCTCCAACAGCTTCGCTGGCATTGCACCCGCCGATGTACCCGCTTATGTGGTGTTTGAAGTCATCGGCGGTTTGCTGGCCTTGGTGCTTTACAAGGCCTTCAGCGCCAAGCACCCCACTGCTACTTCCCAGGCACCCAACCCGGCGGCTTGATCAAACACAGCAACCGGTTTTTGAAATCGGGCGCTGTTTTCATTTTCTCAATCAAATGCCCCCAGCCCGCCACCGCCTGCTTCAGCGGGTTGGTGGTCAATACCGGGGTCAGCGTGCCATACACTGGCTTCACGCCGGGTACAAATTCACGGTACGTACCAAACCAACGATCCCACACAATCAGAATTCCCCCGTAATTGCAGTCGTGGTATTCCTTATTCTTGGCATGGTGCAAACGGTGGTGTTGCGGGCAGTTGAACACTTTCTCAAACCAGCCGTGTACCTCGAATGTTTCGGTGTGTATCCAGTACTGATACAGCAGATTCACGGTGTGCGCAAAGGTCAACACCAAGGGGTCCATACCCAGCAGGGGCAATGGCAACCAGAAAATAAAGGTGTAGAAAGGACCCAACACCGATTGGCGCAAGGCAGTGCTCAGGTTGTAACGCTCACTGGTGTGGTGGTTAGAATGCTCGGCCCAAAACGCGGCACAGCGGTGGGCCACGCGGTGATACCAGTAGTAACAAAAATCATCGGCAACCAGCAGCAGGGGCACAAACCACCAGGTTGAAATGTCCCAGCTCACCACCCGGTATTCAAACAGCCACAACATAATGGGGTAAGCCCAAAATACGCTTAGCCCCATGGTCACCAGCTTCAGGGCACCCATGGCAATCGAACACAAGGAGTCCTTCAGTTCATACCCGGCGTAAAAAACTTGGGGCTTGTTTCGCATGGCCCAGCCTTCAATGGCCATGGCCGCAAAAAAATAAGGAATGGCGACCACATACATCAGCAGGGTCCACTGTTCATAATCGGGCAAGGTCATTGGGGCGCTCACAAAACCGAACATTACAACAAATGCATTTATTGCAACGTATCGTAACCTTGTATCTGCAAGTACTCAATCCCAACTTTGCCGACGAATTAAATTGGAACCACAATAGAAAAAGGCCCCGGTTGTTTAAACCGGGGCCTTTCTCAAATCAACCGAAGTTGAAATTTACTTCATTGAGATTGCTTTTCCGTCAGTCGCTTTCACTGTCTTCCAGGCGGCTTCAATCTTCTTCACTGTTTCATCTGGCAGTGGAACATAGTCCAAGTCAGAGCTCAGCTTGTCGCCCTTTGAATAGGCCCAGTTGAAGAACTTCAGCACTTCAGAAGCCTTGGCAGCGTCAGCCTGTTCTGTGTGGAACAGAATGAAAGTCGCACCAGTGATTGGCCATGCGGCCTTGCCAGGTTGCTGAGTCAGGATTTCGTAGAAGCTGTTAGACCAAGAAGCACCAGCAGCAGCTGCCTTGAATGACTCTTCAGAAGGCTGAACAAATGCACCTTCAGCGTTGTTCAACTGGGTATGTGTCAACTTGTTCTGCTTGGCGTAAGCATACTCAACGTAACCAATAGAGCCGGGTACGCGCTGTACGAAAGCTGAAACACCTTCGTTGCCCTTGCCACCCAAACCTACTGGCCACTTCACGGCTGTACCTTCACCAACGGTGCTCTTCCAGTCAGCGCTTACCTTGCTCAGGTAGTTGGTGAAAATGAATGTTGTGCCTGAACCATCGGCACGACGAATCACGCTGATATCTTGGTCGGGCAGGTTCACACCTGGGTTCAAAGCAACAATCGCCTTGTCGTTCCACTTGGTGATCTTGTTCAAGTAGATGTTGGCCAATACTTCAGCAGACAACTTCATCTGGCCTGGGGCCACGCCCTGCAGGTTCACCACGGGTACAACACCGCCAATCACGGTTGGGAACTGCATCAAACCTTTTTCTTTCAGGTCTTCAGGCTTCAAAGGCATGTCGGAAGCACCGAAATCTACAGTTTTTGCGGAAATCTGCTTGATACCACCACCGGAACCGATGGACTGGTAGTTCACCTTGTTGCCTGTTTCCTTGTGGTAAGCATCAGCCCACTTGGAATACACAGGAGCGGGGAAAGAAGCGCCAGCACCAGTAATTTCAGCGGCGTTCACGGAAGTCATGCTCAGGGCCAGGGCACCTGCGGAAATCGCTGTAGCGATTGTTTTGATGTTGAACATTTTTCACCTCACTTATTAAAGTACGGTCATAGTGCCTTACAAATGTTTCAGAATCATGACAGATATAAGGCATTAACATAAATGTCAAAAAACCACACTCGGCTGCCCAAATGTGGTTTTTTTCAATCAACTCAATTACTTAACAGCTCATCAGCCAAATCGACCTGTGATGTAGTTCTCGGTTTCCTGCTTCTTGGGTTTCAGGAAAATCTGATCGGTTACACCAAACTCAATCAACTCACCCAGGTACATGTAGGCGGTGTAATCGGAAACACGTGCGGCCTGCTGCATGTTGTGGGTCACGATCACCACGGTGTAGTCTTCTTTCAACTCGGTGATCAGTTCTTCAATACTGGCTGTAGAAATCGGGTCCAGTGCTGAACAAGGTTCATCAAGCAACAAAATTTCGGGCTTGATCGCAATGCCGCGTGCAATGCACAAACGCTGTTGCTGACCACCCGACAAACCGTTGCCGCTCTGGTGCAATTTGTCTTTGACTTCCTTCCACAGCGCAGCCTTGGTCAGCGCCCACTCAACACGCTCTTCCATTTCGCCTTTGGACAACTTCTCGAACAAGCGAACACCAAAAGCGATGTTTTCATAAATCGACATCGGGAACGGCGTTGGCTTTTGAAACACCATGCCAATTTTGGAGCGAATCAAGGCAATGTCTTTCTTGCTGGTCAGCAAATCTTCACCGTCCATCAAGATTTGACCCTCGGCGCGCTGCTCGGGATACAGGGCAAACATCTTGTTGAATACGCGCAGCAAGGTCGACTTGCCGCAGCCAGAAGGTCCGATGAAAGCAGTGACTTTCTTTTCAGGAATACTCAAATTGACCGACTTCAGCGCGTGGAATGAACCGTAATAAAAGTTCAGGTTCTTAACTTCAAGTTTGATCTTTTCTTCAACGTCAATCGTAGACATGGTCTGGGCCTTCAAAGGTCAGTTATTTCGAGTTCTTCAGCAGCGAACGCGCGATGATGTTCAACACCAACACACCGGCGGTGATCAGGAATACACCTGCCCACGCAAGCTCTTGCCAGTTCGTGAACGGGCTCAGTGCAAAGTTGAAAATGATCACAGGCAGGTTCGCCATGGGCTTCATCATGTCGCTGTTCCAGAACTGGTTCGACAGCGCCGTGAACAACAGGGGAGCGGTTTCACCGGCAATGCGTGCAACGCCCAGCAAAATGCCGGTCAAAATACCCGCATAGCTGGCCTTCACGGTAATGGCCATCACCATCTTCCACTTGGGTGTTCCCAAGGCGAAAGCGGCTTCGCGCAGGGCATCGGGCACCAGGCGTAACATATTCTCGGTGGTTCGAATCACGATTGGAATTTGAATCAAGCCCAAGGCTACAACACCGGCCCAGGCTGAAAAATGTCCCATGGGTCGAACCATGACAGCGTACACAAACAGACCAATCACAATGGAAGGGGCTGACAGCAAAATGTCGTTGAAGAAACGCACGGATATTGCCAATTTGTTGTCTTTCCTGGACTCGGCCAGGTGAACACCCGCAAGAATGCCCAAGGGTGTCGCAAACAAGGTGGCGAACCCAACCATCAGTAAGGTACCCATGATCGCGTTGGCCAAACCACCGCCTTCAGCATTGGGGGGAGGCGTCATTTCAGTAAACAACTGGGCAGACAAGCCACTGATACCCAGCGTTACCGTGGTGTACAAAATCCAGATCAACCAGAACAGGCCAAAAGCCATCGCTGCCAAAGACAGTGTCAGTGCGGCAGTGTTAACCAGCTTTCGCTTGGCCTGCATCTTGACGCGCATCTTTTCATCGGTGGCAACTGTGGTTACAGCGCTCACTTTTGGAGCATTGGTCTGGTCAGAATAAATGCTGCTCATGGTTTATCTCCCGTTGCTCGACAATTTGGCCAGCAACAACTTCGAGGCCACCAAAACGAAGAATGTGATCACAAACAACACCAAGCCCAACTCCATCAAGGCCGAGGTGTGCAGACCAGCGTCGGCTTCCGCAAATTCGTTCGCCAGTGCGGAGGTAATGCTGTTACCGGGAGAGAACAGCGAAATGTCATTCAGGTAGTTGGTATTACCAATCACGAAGGTCACCGCCATGGTTTCGCCCAAGGCGCGGCCAAGGCCCAGCATAATGCCGCCGATCACACCCACTTTGGTGTGCGGCAATACAATTTTCCACACCACTTCCCAAGTGGTACAACCCATGCCATAACCAGCCTCTTTCAGCATCACTGGGGTTACTTCAAACACATCGCGCATCACGGCTGCAATGTAGGGAATGATCATGATGGCCAGCACAACACCGGCGGTCAGCAGACCAATACCAATGGGCGGGCCGGAAAACAAGGCGCCGATCACCGGGATTTCGCCGACGGTCGCATTCAGGGGTGCCTGCACGTATTTGGCGAAAATTGGCGCAAACACCAACAAACCCCACATGCCATACACGATTGACGGCACTGCCGCCAACAGCTCGATCGCGGTGCCCAGCGGGCGGCGCAGCCAAACCGGGGACAATTCTGTGAGGAACAGCGCAATACCGAAGCTGATTGGCACAGCGATGATCAGGGCGATAAATGAGGTGACCAAAGTGCCGTAAATCGGCACCAGTGCGCCGTATTCGTCGATGGGGGGATCCCAGTTCGCGGTGAACAGGAAATCAAAACCAAAGGCGGTGATGGTAGGCCACGAGGCATACACAAGAGAGGCAATGATTCCACCCAGCATCAGCAAGGTGAAAACAGATGCGCCGCTGGTCAACAAGCCGAATATGGCGTCGCCCCGTTTGGTCGGGACCTTGATCGTCGAGGTGTCAGACATATTGGTAAATAGTTAATCCAGCAGAAAGTTTCACGCAGACCTGCAAGGGTATCCAAGAATTATGACAAAAAAATGACAAAAATTTGACGTACCCGTGAAATCGAATATCACGGCACGCAAACGTGGCTAAAAGCTTACGCCGGCTTGCGCTTCATGAAAGTAATTGGCACCACCGACGGGGGTGGGCTGTTGAAAATGTCTTTGCGCATTTTACCCATGATGTGCATTTCGCAGGGTTTGCAATCGAATTTCAGGGTGTACTTTTGATCACCATTGACCAAGACCATGGGCTCAGCCTTAACCTGCCCCTGAACGCCTTTTACACCTTTAGCCTGTTTTGGGCACAAATTAAACGAAAATCGCAGGCAATGCTTGGTGATCATGACAGGAACCTCACCAGCTTCCTCATGAGCCTCGTACGCAGCGGCAATCATCTGCACACCATGTTTTTTGTAAAATTCGCGTGCTTTGTCGTTGTAAACATTGGCCAGAAAGCTCAGCGACTTTTCGGGGTAGTCCACATAAGGCTGCACTGGCTCTTTGCGAGCCGGGCGTTGCCAGGCAGCCACGCGGGCTGCATTCAAAGCCTCAATTGCTTCTCTGCGCATGCCATTCAAGGCACTGGCAGGCACAAACCAGGGCTGGCTTAGGTGTACGTTCAGCCCCAAAGCGGAATAATCAGTGCCGCCCAACTTGGCCAAGTGGGTTTTAATGCTTTCAACTGCCGTGTCGGCCTGCTTGGCCATTTCCAGATTCATTTCAAGCTGCGTGGTGGTGGTAATGCCATCTTCATCGGTCAGGCTCAGTTGCAAGCCCTTCAACACATTGCCTTCCATCCACTCGGTCAGCGTTAGCCACAAGCCAATTCGGCGTTCGGCACTTTCCTTGGTCAGCGCCATGTCCCAGGCGTGGTCGCGGTTGCGGTGCATGGGCAAGCCCGCTTTCAGGCCACCGTAGCTGTTGATTGGGTCTTTGGGAAACACGCGGTACACCGCTTGTCCTTCTCCCTTGTTGTGCAACTTCTCTGCGCGGTTCACATGCAAACCCACCACTTCCCGCTTACGCATGAAGTTCAAGCCATCGCCGTTGTTCAGTTCGTCGCTGGTTTGTATGTCAATGCTTTTGTCGTTTACAGCCACCACATGGCCAATGGGTTGGCCAATGAACTTAGGTGAATCAAATGCACCAATGTCAATTTTCCGGCCACTGGCAAAGTAATCGGTTGAACCACGGTGAAAGTTGCGGTCGGGGTCGGGCCTGAAATAATGGCGGGTGTTGCCGCTGGAAGCGCGGGTGAACTCACCACGCTGCTCCATGATCTCGTCCAGCAAAATACGGTAGTGGGCCGTGATGTTTTTCACATAGGCCATGTCTTTGTAGCGGCCTTCAATCTTGAAAGAACGCACACCCGCGTCAATCAAATGTTCCAGGTTGCCGCTTTGGTTGTTGTCCTTCATCGACAGCAAATGCTTGTCAAAGGCCACCACAGCGCCGCTTTGGTCTGTCAAGGTGTAAGGCAAGCGGCAAGCCTGCGAACAATCGCCACGGTTGGCACTGCGACCTGTCTCAGCATGGCTGATATAACACTGCCCCGAAAACGCCACGCACAATGCACCGTGAATGAAGTACTCAATGGTGGCGCTGTCGCCCACCGCCGCATGCACTGCCGTAATTTCGTCAACAGTCAATTCACGCGCAAGCACCAACTGCGAAAAGCCGCTGTCTGCCAAGAACTTCGCTTTCTCAACGGTGCGAATGTCACACTGCGTGCTGGCATGCAGTTGAATGGGTGGCAAATCCATTTCAAGCAAACCCATGTCCTGAATAATCAGCGCGTCCACGCCTGCGTCATACAACTGCCACACCAGCTTGCGGGCTTCTTCCAGCTCGGCATCGTGAAGAATGGTGTTAATGGTCGTAAAAATACGCGCGTGGTAGCGGTGGGCAAATTCCACCAGCTTCGCAATATCGGCCACCGAATTGGCCGCATTGGCCCGTGCACCAAACACCGGCCCGCCCAGATAAACCGCGTCTGCACCGTGCAGAATCGCCTGGCGACCAATTTCAACGTCGCGTGCGGGGGCTAGCAATTCCAACTCGTGTGGCAACAAACTCATGATTTCACTGATTTTTCTGGCAAAGGGTGAACATTATTTCAAAAAGCCAGTCTGATTGAAAGCAAAACCGTGGTTGGCACCACAATCAGTTTGAATGTTGCACAAGGAGTACTTGCATGGCTTGGGTGGTTTGGTCGCGTAACACTGCAACTTTGTTGTTGGGGATTTCAGGCCTTTTACCCCAGGCACACGCCCAAAAACTGGAGCAGGCCATATTCGCAGGCGGCTGCTTTTGGTGCATGGAAGAAGTATTCGAGAAAATCAGAGGCGTGAAATCGGTTGAGTCGGGTTACACAGGCGGACGCACTTCCTCCCCCACCTACGAGCAGGTCAGCCAGGGCAACACTGGCCATGTAGAAGTGGTGCGGGTGCAATACGACCCTCAGCAAATCAGCTACGGCAACCTGTTGAAAGCCTTTTGGACCAATATTGACCCCACCGTTGAAAACCGGCAATTTTGCGATGTAGGCGAACAATACCGATCGGCTATTTTTTACCTGAATGAGCAGCAGCACCGTGAGGCCAAACAAAGCAAAGAGCAACTGTTGGGCACCGGAAAATTCAAAACCGTTTACACCACGGTTGAGGCCGCCCACACCTTCTACGTGGCCGAAGAATATCACCAAGATTTTTACCGCAAAAACCCCTTGCGGTATCGGTATTACAAAACCACCTGTGGCCGCGAAAACCGCTTGAACGAGGTATGGGGCTATACACCCAAATAACAACACCTAGAACAGCAATTCCATTAAAAACAGTCACATCCGGCTACACTTCACCCCAAATTCACTCTAAGCGACCGTGATGAAGCGTCAAGCACGCCTGTTGGCAACCCTCGCATTGGCTGTATTCACCGTGTGCACAGCCCCCAGCGCGTGGGCCAATAACCTGGAGAAAGTTCAGGACTGGCGTATTGCGCTTCCCAACACCTGGCAGCCCACTGAACAGGCTTTGGTGCAGGTGCGCAACAGCCGGTTGGCTTTGGCCAACAACATCCAGTTTGATATTCAAACCTTACACGGCACAGTTGCTGCCACACAGCCCAACACCCCTGTTTCACTCGAAAACCTGGCGGCCTACCAAGTGAACGTAGAACATGCACAACTTCGAATTGCCGACAACGTGTTGCAGGCACTTGTGCAAGCCGAGCTTGAGGCCAGCGAAGCACCGTTGAGAATCAAGCAAGTCACTACGCAAACCGACGGCATACTGATTACCGGCGACATCAAAAGGTTGGGCCTGTGGATTCCATTCACCATGGAAGGCACACCCACCGTGGCCAATGCAGGGGAAATTACCCTCACCCCGCGCACCCTGAAAGTGGCTGGTGTTCCCCTGTACAAAGCCTTGCTGGCCACTAATATTCAGTTGCAATCGCTGATCGACATGAAGTCCAAAGCTGTGGCTTTGCAAGGCCAAGCCATGGTGCTTCGGCTTGATCAAGTGGTGCCCGCCCCCAAACTTTCTTTTGAACTGAACGACGTGCAGTTGGGGCAAGGTGAAGTGATTATTTTGTTGGGCAAGGCCAACCCAGCACCCCTCTTTTTTTGCAAAGCCGATTGCCCAGTCAATTTTGTGTACACCCACGGTGGTGAATTGCGTGCCGCAGGCATGGTGCTGGCGGGCCAACCCACTTTGGTCACCGGAATCAGCAATGGCAGTTTGCCCATTGCCCTGCACGATCTTAACAGCCTGATCAACACCAGCACCGTTCAGCTTCGCACCGACGGCGCCCTGTGGATGAGCGCTCAGGAAGGTTTGCTGAACCCAGCTGAAATGGCTTTGCTCAACACAGGCGAAGCTGCAATTGCCCAGCTTGAAGCAATGAACACCAGGCAAGAGGCCGTAACCCTGGCTGTACACCATGCCACGCTGTTGTCGAGGGAAGGGATCGAGCTGCGCGTTGAAAAGCTGTTGGCCAGCACCGATTCAACAGACCTTGGCCAACTACCCACAGCTGCACAAACCGTGCATGTGGGGGAAATTTCACTGGGCGAAACAGCATTGAACACGCTGATGAACAAAGCCTTGTTCAACTTCGAAGGCAGCCCGATTCGCAAAGTCAACACCAGCATTGGCGAGCCTCACTTGCAGCTTTCCCTGCAGGTAAAGCCTGAAATTTTTGGCATTCCATTGTACTGGTTGCCTGCCAAACTCAGCGGCCCACTGCTTATTTCCAACGACCAGCAGCACCTTGAATTCACGCCCGCAGAAGTGCGCATGTTTGGTGTATCAGTAATGCCACTGATTGATTACGCAGGTTTGAAACTTAGCAGCTTTATAAAAATTGATGAAGCCGCCGTAAAGCTACAAGGGAACACCATACGGATTGCCCTGGGCAGCGCACTACCCCCACTGCAATTAAGCACCGAGTTGCGCGCCATTAAAACCGTACTGCGTTCGCCACTGGGGCCTTACGTACAAGTGCATGTGGGCACATTGCCTACCGATAAAATTGGCGAAATTTACAACACCATGGAAATGCTGCCACTGGGCCTGTGGATGAAAACACCAGAATTCACGGCCTTGGGCATGCGCACTGGGCCCACGCTGGGCCATGTTTACAATGACCCCCGCAAAGAAAGGCTGGTCATCGACCTGGCCCAATACCCCGACTTGCTGGCCAATGCCACCCTGCGACTGCCCAAAACTGAACGGGTGTGGGTTAGCATGCCCAGCCCGCTCAAGGGCTCACAGTACCCAGTACAGGGCCATCGGCACGAAAATCAGGCTCATCAGGTTCCCCATCATCACCAGTGAAGCCACTCGCTGGGGCTGAAGGCCGTATTTTTCAGCAAACACAAAACTGAGCACCGCCGGCGGCAGAGCACCGAACACAATCAGCATCGCCGTGTGTTCGGGGCTTAGGGGCAGCAGCCACACGCACAGCGCCGCGAATATAAGGCCAGTCAAAGGGCACAGTACGCCACCAATCACACCCAGCTTCACATCCGAAAAGTCGGCTTGGGTTAAGCGAACACCCAACGAAAACAACAGCAATGGAATGGACACATCGCCCACCATGTCGATCGCAAAATACAGGGGCGCCCACACTTCAATTTTCAGTATGCTGACCAGCAAACCTGCAATCGACGCGGCGATTACAGGCTCTTTCCACAGCATCAAAATACGGGCGTTGGGGCTCATCATCCAGGTGCCCAGCGAGTAGTGCAGCGTGTTGCCCACCAAAAACAACATTACCGCAGCGGGCAAGGCTTCCTCGCCAAAAGCGAGAATGGCCAGCGGCAAACCCATATTGCCGGAGTTGTTGAACATCATGGGGGGCACGAAAATTCGGCTTTCAATGCCCAACAAACGGCCAATTGGCCAAGCCAGCAAACCCGAGCCCAACACCACAATGGCACCGCCCACAGCCAGCAGCCAATACGACTCAATTTCAAACGACTTGCTGGCCAAGGCCGAGAACACCAGCGCCGGCACAAAAATTTCCATGTTCAGCTGGTTGGCAAACTTCATGTCGGGGTTTTTCACCCGCCCGTACCAATACCCAAGGGCCACTACCGCAAACACTGGAAAAATAACCGCAACAATGCGCAAGAACATAGAAAACCGTACGGGTAAGTGACAGGGAAGGTCGCAGTGTACTGCAAGCGATTAATCGGAGCGATTCGGGTTTGTATTGGTGCCTTGGCCAAACAGCAACTTCAAGGCCGGGTGGCTCAGGTTACGCGGGTGTGTGAATGCAAAAAAATCTTCAACCACGCCTTGTGCATCACCCATGTGCACCACCGTGTGGTCGCGCACCACATCTTCGATCAGCAGGGCGGGCACTGCAAACAAACCCAAACCCGCCCGGCCAAAAGTTTCCAGCAAGGCCAGGTCGTCAAATTCACCCACCACGGTTACTTCAACACCCACGCTTTCAAGCCAGTGTTCAAGCTTCAGTCGCAACACGTTGTTGCGCGATGGCATCAGGAAAGGTGCGTGTTGCAGGCTGTGCGGAAAGTTCTTCTCGTACTTTTGTTTCAAGTTGGGGCTCGCAAAAATTCGCACCGGATAGGTTAGAAGTTTGGCCACCTGCAGGTGTGCCGTACCCTGGCCACCGGGGCGCTCGGCCAACACCACGTCGACGCTGTGTTGTACCAACTCAGAACAAAGCGCCTCGAACCTGCCCTCGTGGCACACCAGCCGCACAGGCCGCTGCATGCCTAAAATTGGCTCAATCATGTGAAACGACACGGTTTTGGGCAGCGCATCGGCAATGCCCACCGACAAGCGCAGTGTGTAATCCAGTTGTTCATCGCCCAGGCTTTCGGCCATTTGCTCGCCCAACTGAAAAATTTGGTCGGCATAGCGAAGGGCAATTCGCCCGGCCTCGGTCAACCCCAAACCCCGCCCCACCGGCTGAAACAAAGCCCGCCCCAAGGTTTGTTCCAACTGGGTAATTTGGCTGGAAAGCGTTTGCGCGCGCAGCCCAAGTCGCTCGGCCGCCGCAGTCAGGCTACCCGTGTTGGCCACCATCCAGAAATAGCGCAGGTGGTGAAAGTTCAAGTCGGTAAGTTTCATTAACCCTTCGATTTATTCGAATATTTACTAAGCAATTGTTCCATTTATTCTTACATTGAACCGGCGTACACTTCAACTGTCTATTTCCCCGAAAGGAGGACGCACCCATGAAAACTGAAATTGTGGCTCGGCATCCCGAGATCGATGAAACCCTGCGCAGGTACGTACTACGCCGTGTGCGCTCGGCCATCAATCGACTTTCGACCCAGATTAAAAACATCACCGTGAAGCTGGACCGGCATTCTGCACAGCAGGCCGACCAGCGCAACTGTGTGATTGAAATTCGTATCGATGGGCAAGAAGCCCCATTGATCGTAGACAGCGCCGGGCCCCATTGGCTTAGCGCAATTGACAAAGCGGTTGAATCAGCAGCACGTGCTGTTCGCCGCCAACTGAAACACACCCTTCACCAGGTGACCCCCTTGCAATTGTTGAAAGGACAACACGCATCATGAAACGCATTGTTTTATTTTTAGCCACCAACGTCGCCATCATGGTGGTACTGGGCATAACTGTGCATGTGCTGGGCTTGAACCAGTTCATGGCTGGGGGTCAGCTTAACCTGACCATGCTGCTGGCATTCAGTGCTGTACTGGGCTTTGGTGGTTCATTCATCAGCCTGTTGATCAGCAAAAAAGTAGCCAAGTGGAGCACTGGCGCACAGGTGATTGAAACACCGCGCAACCCCACCGAGCAGTGGTTGGTTAGCACCGTGCAGCGCTTTGCCGACAAAGCCGGTATTGCCATGCCCGAAGTGGCCATTTACGAAGGCGCGCCCAACGCATTTGCCACCGGCCCCAGCAAAAGCAATTCACTGGTGGCGGTTAGCACCGGCTTGCTGCAAAGCATGAGCCGCGAAGAAGCCGAAGCCGTATTGGCGCACGAGGTGGCGCACATTGCCAACGGCGACATGGTTACGCTCACGCTGATTCAAGGCGTGGTGAACACCTTCGTGTTTTTCCTGGCCCGCGTGGTGGGCTTCATGGTGGATCAGTTTTTGCGCAAAGACGATTCCGAATCGAGCGGCACGGGCATGGGTTACTTCATCACCGTGATCGTGATGGAAATTACACTGGGTATTCTGGCTTCCATCATCGTGATGTACTTCTCGCGTCAGCGTGAATTCCGCGCCGACTCGGGTGCCGCATGGTTGATGGGCAACAAGCAACCCATGATTTCCGCCCTGAAGCGTTTGGGTGGCATGCAGGCTGGTGAACTGCCTTCGAACATGGCTGCATCCGGTATTTCAGGCAAGGGTGGTGTCATGGCATTGTTCAGCAGCCACCCGCCCATTGAGCAGCGCATTGAAGCACTGGCACAGCAACGATAAACCGGCGTTGTATTTAGTAATAAAAAAAACCCGCCGAAGTTTGGCGGGTTTTTTTGTTGGCGGGTGCATATTCACATGACCCTGCGCACCTTCCAGAAAGTTTTGCGCCAGTACAAATCATCGAGCCGACTAATGGTGACACCCACCTTGGTGGACGCGTGCAAGAACTGCCCACCGCCCAGGTAAAAACCCACATGGCGTGTGGAGTAACCGGTTCGAAAAAACAGCAAATCCCCAACCTTCAGGGCATTGCGCGGCACTTCATCGCCCATGTTGGCTTGCTGCGCCGTGGTGCGGGGCGCTTTGATGTTGAATTGTGTGTCCAGGGTTTGTTGAACAAAAGCCGAACAGTCAATGCCATTTCTGGAATTGCCACCCAAGCGATACGGCGTGCCGCGCCACTCGCGAAACTGGGCCAGCAAGGCTTGCTGCACCACGCCACGATCGGCTGCATCGCCCACAAAAATGGTGCCGTCTTCCAGCACCAGTGAATCACCAGGTTCTTCCTGCAGGCTTGCGCATCCTTGAACGAATGCAATCAACGCGCAAGCGAAAACCAGGCGCCAATTGCGCCAGTTTGATACCTCATTAAACAACCGCTTTTCTCTCGCTAAAACGCAGCAGACCTTTCACAAACCGGTACAACAACCAAATGCTGAGTGCCAGGTAAATGACCATGCCTACACCGATCAGCCACGTGACCACCGACACCACAAACCAGAACATGCCGATCCAGAAGGTTGAAATAAGCCAGTCGTAATGGCTGTAATAAATAGTGCCCGCTGATTCGCCGCGCTTGACGTAACAAATAATGAGAGCGATCAGGATTGGAATAAACGCCGTGAATATACCCACAGCGCCCAACACATAGGCCACCAAAACAATGGTGCGGTTGGACTCTTCCTGATTGGGAACCGGATTAGGTTGATAGCTCATAGCGCTCCAGTGTCGGTAAGTACCTACCCATTTTAGACGAGCGCACCGGCATAAAAAAACCCCGAGGCCAATGCCCGGGGTTTTCTGTACTGCAGGAATGGCAACTATTACAGCTTCAGTGCTGCAATACCGGCGCGCGCCACTTGTGCATCTTGATCCGATTTCACGCCAGAAACACCCACAGCGCCCACCACCTGGCCATCGACCACAATGGTTACGCCGCCTTCCAGCAGGCCATCTACATAGGGAGCGGTTACAAAGGCAGTGCGGCCGTTGTTGATCACGTCTTCCAGAATTTTGGTGTCTTTGCGGGCCATGGCAGCAGACTTGGCTTTGGAAGGGCCAATGTGTGCGCTCATGGGGGGGGCGCCATCCAAACGCAGCATGCCCAACAAATGACCACCATCGTCGGCCACAGCAATGGTTACACCCCAGTTGTTGGCTTCGGCTTCTGCACGGGCGGCAGTCAAAATGGCTTGTACGTCATCTACAGACAGGACGGCTTTGGTTTTCATGAACTTACTCCGGTTTTGAATTAAAAATGTCAAAGCGAAGTATGCGGCAGACTCCCTGTGGTGGCTACACAGGAAGTCCCTAATGCAAAATTATCAGGGTGCGCAGCTTAGGCCTGAGTCTTCTGCATCACAAGTGGCCGGCTTTGTTGCACCACCCTCGCCCTCGGTTGCAGGCCTGCCCGGGCCCACTTCCGCCACCACACCATTGATAATTTTGCCAGCCACGTTTTCAGTGCGAACCACAGAACGGGTTTGTTCCTGGCGAGCTAATACCACGGCGCCTTGGGCAGTCGTCAAGGCGGCTGCTTCTTGTGGTGACAACAGCAAGGTGCCGTTGTAAACCACGGGAATGCGATCAAGACTGCGTGCCCCATCGTAGAAAAACGCTTGAGTGCCCTTGCGCTCCGGGCCCGCCAGGTAAACCACTTGCCCAGGCAACAGATTACTTCCCTCAAAGGGTAGTACTGTGAGGAAACCACCCAAGCCCGGACGATTGATGTCACCAACTTCAACCCGGATGGCACCGGCACCTGCCGACTGACCTGAACCAGACGATTCGCCAAATGTGGCCAAACCACCCGGTTGCCCATTCACTCCCCCCAAGGGTATCGAAAGTGTCAGGCCTGCGTAAGAGCGCGCTGTACCCACAGCAAGGTCGTTGTAAGGCATCCGAGCACGGATCACCGCATCACTGCCCTGTGTGGCCAGGCCACGCGCTCGAACAGCAATCAAGTCTGCCTCGGCACCCTGCTCTCCAATATTCAACCGCACGTCGTTGTTAACTGCAAACAGACTCGCGCCACGATCTGCCACATAAGAGAAAGATTGATTGTGGCTTCGCCCGGCCAGTACGCCGACCTGACCATTGATCTGGTTATTCTGCGTCAGGACAATTGAACCGTTTTCAGGTGAATTGAACTGGGTTGTGGCACCAGCAGTGGTGAGCAATTGCCCTGAACGTTGATGAATCATCGGGCTGGCCACAGTAATGCGACCGAGTCCTGTGAATGGATTCACCGCTTCTTTGCTGGAGAATACATCCAGCGAAGGTGGCAAGACCAGAGCAATGTCGGCAGAAGACAATGGTCGCGACACGCCTTTCGCAGTGAAGGTCAAAGCACCACCCGTTTGCTCAATTGTGCCCAGCAGAAACATGCGGCCATCGGCGGTCAACTGCCCGCCCCGACTGTTCAGGTTCAACAACTGCATGTCGCCCACGGTCGACAAACGGGTTTGCTCCGCACTGGCACTGACCGTGCCCCGAAAGCGGTTGTCTGCATGCTGCAAATCAATTTCGCCACCGATTGATTCAAGCCTGGCATCGCCCCCAACCTGCAAAGGCCCTACCTGGGAAATCTGATTGGCAGACACAACAAGATCACCATCGAACTGGGAATCCGCGAACTGCACCTGCATGCCGCTGACTTCCGCATTACCCCCTACATTCAGGGCCAAAGTACCAGTCGATGAGGTGGTATTGACATTCAAGTTGCCGCTGGTTCCCAGTGCAACCGAACCACCTGACTGTACTTGCGTGTTGCCATTGAACCGGTTGCCGGAATTGGTCAAACTGATTTGGGCTGCTGTCAAGCTTGCATCATTCAACATGACCGACCTGCTTTGGGTTAATGCACCAGTCAATTCGATCTGGCTTGCACCATCCACTTGCGTGCTACCAAGCTCCACATTGTTGGCTTGTAATTCAAAGTTGCCTAACACGCGTGCGGCCAGGGCGAGGTTTTCACCCTGCATGGACAAATCATTTTTGTCTGTAATCGACACGCTTGCGTTGGCGGAATCCGGATTTTGAACCGTAATTTTCCCGATAAAATCGTTCTCTGAATTGTTCAGATCTACACGCCCGCTGCGCAGGTTTGTACCCAATGATTCAGGCCAGCAACCGCTGCCTGTTGGCACACGGATTGAAGGATTTGAGATTCAGGATGTGATTGGCGTGGGTGGATTCGGGATTGTGTACAAAGCACTTGATCCAATGCTTGAACGACAAGTGGCCTTGAAAGAGTATTTGCCGGCTTCATTGGCCCAACGCATTCCGGGTGGCGCTGTGAAAGTGCGTGAGGCACGCCATAAAAGCACCTTTGATGCTGGCATGCGAAGTTTTATCAATGAAGCTCGCCTGCTGGCACAATTTGACCATGCTGCGCTGGTAAAGGTATACCGGTTTTGGGAAATGGCCGGAACGGCTTACATGGTGATGCCACTGTACCAAGGCATGAACCTGAAACAGTATGCCGAAAACCACGCTGCCCCGCTGGCGCAGGAACAACTGGTGAATTGGCTGCTTGTATTGACAGAGGCACTGGAGGTAATGCATTCGCAGCAGTGCTATCACCGGGATATTTCGCCTGAGAACATTATTATTCAAGACAGCACTGACCTGCCCATCTTGCTGGACTTCGGTGCAGCGCGCCGAGCCATTGGCAGTGTGTCGCAACCATTCACCGTGATTCTCAAAGCGAGTTACGCACCGATTGAGCAGTATGCCGAAGTGCCTTCCATGACCCAAGGTGCCTGGACAGATGTGTACGCACTGGCAGCGGTTGCTCACTTCTTGATGACCGGAAAAACACCGCCTTCTTCAGTCGGGCGACTGGTGAATGACAGCTACCTGCCCTTGCATGAACGACCGGAATTGCCCTACAGCCCACATGTAAAAAAGGCCATTGACCATGCACTGGCAGTGCAGCCACAAGACCGCACCGCCAGCATGTCGCTGTTTCGGCAGGCTTTGCAAACCGAAACACAAGACATTCTGAGCCTGTATGATCAGGCAGCCCACCCTCAACCGGAAACACGTCCAAAACGATCTCACTTAATAAGGCCGATGAAGCTTTGGGGCCCAGTGATTGTTGCTACGATTGCAGTTACGGCTCTAGTTGCGACATTCAACTTTGACCCAAATGTTCAACTCATGGAGGAAAAAGCTGACACCACGAAAACAACTGTTGTTCAAACAGATGGGGCCTCGGCTGAACCAATACCAATCAGTCCAGAGCTAACCAACAACTTGGATGCGTCGTTTCAAGCTGTAATCGACAGAGCCGACAGCGCACTGAATATCGAAATTGAACAAACCGTGCTTAAAATTGGTGTGGACTTGTTGCGTTTTCAAATTCAGTCCCAAGAGTCAGGTTTCGTGGCAGTGTATGTTCGTGGTAGCGACAAGTCGCTGATTCAATTACTTCCAAATGCACGTGTACCGGTATTGTCGATAGGAGCCAATAAGCCCCTGCAATTACCTCCGAATAATGAACCCATTCAAGCTGCAGGCCCTGCCGGTGAAAATCAGTTTCTAGTGGTGGTAACAGAGCAGCCGCGTAACTACGAGCACTTGAACTTTCAGGACCACTACGGATTCGGCTTAATTCAGGCTGATCAAGGAAAAGCTGGATCGCCAATTCATGCACTCGAAGGAATTAGCCCGTGCGCCAATGGTAGTTGCATTGATCGACTGGCTGCAGCTTGGTTCTCATTAGATGCGGTGGATTAATTCTTCTGTAGAATGAAATCTCCCAAAGGGCTGAAACATTAAAAAAAAGCCCAAAATTACCGGAGACGACATGAACACCATCAAAGCTGCAGCACTCGTATTGCTGGGCGCAAGCCTGGTTGCACCCCTTCAAGCCAACGCAGCAACCACCAAGATGTGTATTTTTGACATCGCCGGGCGCAGCGGCCCTGCCTTTGCACAGGCGAAAGACTACGCAGTGGCCGCCAAGGCCTGGGGTGCCAACATTGAGCTGGAAGCGTATGTAGATGAACGCCTTGCAGCCGAAGATTTCAAAACCGGCAAATGCGATGCGGCGGCCATTTCAACTTTGCGTGGCAGGCAGTTCAACAAGTTTGTGGGCAGTATCGATTCCATTGGCGCGGTGCCCACTTACAAGCACCTGCGCACGGTGATCGACCTCATGAGCAGCCCAAAGCTGAATGACAAAATGACTTCGGGCCTGTTTGAAGTGGTCGGCATTTTGCCGATTGGCGCTGCGTATGTGATGGTGAACGACAGGGCCATTAATTCAGTTGAAAAAGCAGCAGGTAAAAAAATTGCGGTGCTGGACTACGACAAGTCGCAAGCGAAAATGGTGCAGCAACTGGGTGCGCAGCCAGTATCAAGCGAAGTGATCAACTTCGGCACGAAGTTCAACAATGGGCAGGTGGACATTATTGCCGCACCTGCAATCGCTTACCAACCGCTGGAACTGTACAAAGGCATTGGAACCAAGGGTGGCATTTATCGCTTTCCACTGGTGCAGCTGACCGCGAATATTCTGATTCGCAAAGACAAGTTTCCCGAAGGTTACGGGCAAAAGTCGCGCGAGTGGATTCAAAAGCAGTTTGACCGTGCCATTGCCTTGGTGGACACCTCTGAAAAAGGTGTACCTGCCGCAGCCTGGCTGGATATTCCCGAGGGCGACCGCGCCAAGTACGATGTGCTGATGCGGGAATCAAGAATCCAGATGACTGCTGAGGGATTCTACGACCCTGAAATGATGAAAATTTTGAAGCGTATTCGTTGCCGGCTCGATGGCAGCCTGGGCGAGTGTGCCGACAAGCGTGAACTGTAAATTATTCATCTGCATGTGAAACGTTTTGAGCCCAGGGAGCGAACTGAGAAGTTCACACCCTGATGGCTCGAAACACCATGAAAAAAATTCTCCTCTTGATTACCCATACTGGCGCGCTGATTGTTGGTGTTGCGCTGGGCATTTATTTACTCCCCATTCTTGTAGAGCCTGAAAGCCCTGGCGCTGAAGCCATTACGGCGTCGCAAAGCGGGGCGCTGTTTTCTACCGAATTCAAACGCGACCTGAAAGGCAGCGACTTTTTACATTGGGGAGAAGGTCGCTTAACCTTGTCTGCAAGCCAGGCCGTGTTCGAGGGCGAGCTTTCACCAGGGCCCGATTATTACTTGTACCTGGTGCCAAAATTTGTGGAAGACGAAGCGGGTTTTTTGGAGATCAAAAGCCAATCCCTGCAAGTGGGCTCTGTAAAAACCTTCGGCGGATTCATTCTCGACCTTCCGCCAAATATTGATTTGCAAAATTACAGCGCGGCTGTTGTGTGGTGTGAACGCTTCGGAGAATTTATCAGCGCCGGGCAGTTTCGCAATTAACTGAACAAAAAGCAGGTGAATAGGTACACCGTTTACGTGACAAATATGCTCAGATAATCACGTTCTTGGTGCTTTTACTGATGCATCGCAGCAAACCCTCTATGGACTGAAATTGCAAGGCGCCTGACAATGCGAGTCCGCGCAACGAGGCGCGGAGATTGGCAATATTCAGGTGGTGGGGTGTACGGTGAGTGAGGCCGAAATTGACAAACTGGAAGCTCAGTTGCTGGCCAAGCGACAAGCCAAACAGATCAGTGTATCGATCACTTTGGGTTTGATGACCATTGTTTTTCTGGACTCAATTTACATTTTGAGTACCGTGCTGCACGCCATAGAAGGCACAGAAATTTTTCTGTACCTGCTGATATTCACCGTGTACGCGGTGGGCGGCGCTTTTGCTTTGGGCACCCTGGCTCGTTATGCGTTCATTCGGCACCTGAAACGGGTGCAGGCCGACATTCACCGAATTGAATTAAAGCGAATTTTAAAACGCAGGCACGGCGAGCGGTGTGTTAGACCAAACCATGCGCTTGTTCATCTGCATGGTATGAGCTGCGAACCATTGCCCCAACGGCTGCGTGCGTAAAGCCCATTTCGTAGGCTTTCTCTTCAAACATTTTGAACACATCGGGGTGCACATAGCGGCGCACCGGCAGGTGGTGTCCAGAAGGTGCCAGGTATTGACCAATCGTGATCATGTCCACTTGGTGCTCGCGCATGTCGCGCATCACTTGCAAAATTTCTTCATCTGTTTCGCCAAGCCCCACCATGATGCCGCTTTTGGTGGGCGTGTTGGGGTGGGCTTTCTTGAATTCTTGCAGCAGTTTCAGCGAGTGTTTGTAGTCTGAGCCGGGTCGGGCTTCTTTGTACAGACGCTCGGTGGTTTCCAGGTTGTGGTTCATCACGTCGGGCGGGGCTGCATTCAAAATACCCAAGGCACGGTCCAGGCGGCCACGGAAGTCGGGCACCAAAATTTCAATTTTGGTGTTGGGCGACAATTCACGGGTTTTTTCAATACAGGCCACAAAGTGACCAGCGCCACCATCGCGCAGGTCGTCACGGTCTACGCTGGTAATTACCACGTAGTTCAAGCGCAGCGCAGCAATGGTTTTCGCCAAATTCAGGGGTTCGTTTTCGTCCAGCGGATCGGGGCGGCCATGGCCCACATCGCAGAAGGGGCAACGGCGTGTGCACTTGTCGCCCATGATCATGAAGGTGGCGGTGCCTTTGCCAAAGCACTCACCAATGTTGGGGCAAGAGGCTTCCTCGCACACGGTGTGCAGTTTGTGCTCGCGCAGAATTTCCTTGATTTCGTAGAAACGGGTAGACGGTGAACCGGCTTTCACCCGGATCCAGCTGGGTTTTTTCAGCTGCTCAACAGGCACAATCTTGATGGGAATTCGGGCGGTTTTTGCAGCCGCTTTTTGCTTGACGGTCGGATCGCTGACTGCGCTCAGTTCTTTGGCCACAGCGGACTTTTCATTGATCTCGGACACGTTTTTTACTCCCTGGCCGTTGGGTGATGTGGGCCATGTGTTTACTTTGCCACCGCGGATCGCGCAGCTTCAAGGTGTTGAATCAGGTATTTCATCAGATGCATTTGCATCTCAGCTTGTGAAATTTTAACACCAATCGCGGCCAAGTCCACTGTTTCCAAACCTGCGTAACCACAGGGGTTGATTTGTAAAAAGGGTTGTAAATCCATGGCCACATTCAGTGAAAGGCCGTGATAGCTGCACCCCTTGCGGATCTTGATGCCCAGGGCGGCAATTTTAGCCAGGCTGCCATGGTGCATGGTGTACACGCCGGGGGCGTTTGGCTTGCGTTGGGCATCCGCCACACCCACCTGTACCAGGGCGTCGATAATGCTTTGTTCAAGCAGTTGAACGTACTCCCGCACCTTCAAACCAAAGCGGCGAAGGTCCAGAAGTGGATAAATCACGATTTGGCCCGGGCCATGGTAGGTGATTTGCCCCCCTCGGTCGGTGTTCACCAAGGGTATGTTGCTGCGCTGCAACATGTGTGCCGGGTCGCCTGCCAGGCCCAAAGTGAACACGGGGGGGTGTTCACAAATCCAGATCTCGTCGCTATCCTGCTCTGAGCGGGCGTCTGTGAAATTTCGCATGGCTTCCCAGGTGGGCAAATAATCCACCAAACCCAATTCCCGAATTTGAAGTGGTACTCCAACTTGCGGGGTGTTGGGTTGCGGCTTGCTTTCTTGTTGGTGGATCATGTAGGCATATTTCCGGTTTTTCACAATTTTGCAGTCGAGTTCATCATGTCGTCAGAGCCCATTGAATGGTTTGATATTCCCAGCGTCTTGGGGCGCCGGGCCGCGTCCATTCTGGGCCTGTCCAAAGTTCCTATTGTGGAGCTGGATGATTCACACCGCCCTTTAATTCTTGCACACTTGCTGGCCCTGGATGAGACCGACCGCCGTTTGCGGTTTAGTTATGCACTGGGCGACGCCGCAATTGCAAAGTACACCGCCAGCATTGATTTTGAGCGGGATTCAGTGTTTGGCATTTTCGGGCGTGACGATGTGTTGCTGGGCGTGGTGCATTTGGCCGAACTGAACCAGCCCAAAGACAGCACAGCGCCAAAGGGCGCAGAACTGGGGCTGTCGCTGGATGCCAATATGCGCGGGCATGGCCTGGGTACGCTGCTGTTTCAAAGGGCTTTGCGCAGAGCACGCAATGAAGGCATTGAAATGCTGTTTATTTACACGCTGATGGACAATGAGGCCATGCTGCGCATTGCACACAAGCTGAACATGCGCGTAAGCAACGCCGACGGCCAGTGCGAGGCCCACTTGCGGGTGGAACCTGCCAGTACCAGTTCAATGGTGCGCGAATTTGTAGATGAACATTTGGCTGACATCGACCATCTGTTCAAAAACTCGCTGGGGCAATTCAGGAAGTGGGCTGAGGAGTTTTAAAGCGCTGCGTTCAGTCACAGGCAAAAGCCCATGCTTTCCATCCACACCGGGCTGGAGATGAAACCGGCCTGCCTTCCCAACATAACACCCAAGCCAAGCAGAATAATCAAGCCACTGGCACGAAGCATGAGTGCGTCACCCACGCGACCTGACAGGGCTTGCCGAAGGCTGCTGACCAACTGCAAACCGGCACCGCTGGTGAGTGCAAACACCGCCATGATCAAGGCACCCTGCAACGGGCTGCCGGCAATGTAAGCCAGCATGAAACCCGCCCACAACACGCCACAGGGCATGAGCAGCCACAGCAAACCGGCTTTGAATGATGCGACAGGACTGACCTGCTGCACAGCGCCCAGCTTGCGCTGCAGGGCGGGCGGCAATTGGATTCGCTCTTGAACCAGCACGCCCAGCGATTGGCCGCGCCACAATAGCAACACGGCCGAGAATGCGAGCACGGACATCAGCATCCAGTTCAAAGCCTGAAAAACCTGAATGCCATTTGAAGCCATACCCAATACGCCAGAAGAAATTCCACCAGCCAGCGCACCACCCGCGGTATAGGCAAGAAAGCGCCCTGCTTGAAAATAGAGTGGCTTGCGTAACCAGGGCGCCGCAAACTGGCAAGCACACATGGAACCACAGTGCGGCATGGCCAGCAGGCCAAGCGCGAATGCAGAAGCAAGCAATGAAACGCTGATCAATTAGAGCACCTTGCTTTGACCTGTGGTTCGTTGATGAAAATAGCGATCAAACACCATGGCGATGGGTCGAATAAAAAACCAGCCCAAGGCGGTGACTTGAATGCCCTCTGCAGTCAGTTCAACAAGACCTTGCGCCATGAAGTCATGAAGCCTTTTGAGTTCATCCGCAAAGTAGGTGTCGAATTCAATCCAGTGCCAAAGTGTAAAGTCTGCAAACCGCACACTGCCCTGGCACAACAGACCCATGATGACGCTGTAGCGGATCAGGTCATCGCGATTGCATTCATGCCCTCTGAACATGGCCAAATGACCCCGTGAAAGAGAGTCTTCATACTCGTTCAGTTCACGGGTATTTTGTACCATGACAGAGCCCACTTTGCTGATCGCGCTCACACCAAGGCCAATCAAATCTGCATCGGGCTGTGTGGTGTAGCCCTGAAAGTTGCGGTGCAACCTGCCTTGCCGCTTGGCCACCGCCAGGGGGTCTTGGGGTTTGGCGAAATGATCCATGCCAATGTAGTCGTAACCCGCTGTCTGCATGCGTTCAATGGCCTGGGCCAACAGTGCCACACGACCTGCGGCATTCGGTAAATCCGCATCATGAATGCGGCGTTGTGGTTTGAAGCGCTCTGGCATGTGGGCATAGCCATACAAGGCAACACGGTCTGGTGACAGGCTGATCAATTGATCCAGCGTTTTCGCAAAGCTTCCCGGGTTTTGTTTGGGCAGGCCGTAGATCAAATCCACATTGATGGATTCGAAGCCGAAACGGCGTGCAGCTTTCACCAAAGTATCAACCGATTCAAAGCTTTGTTCACGGTGTACAGCCTTCTGTACCTGTGGGTCGAAATCCTGAACACCAAAACTGATGCGATTGAAACCAATGCCGCGCAAGCTTAGCAGACGAACTTCGTCCACGGTGCGAGGGTCAACCTCGATCGACATTTCTGCATTTGCTGCGAATGGAAACACCATTTTCAAACCCTGAACCAGACCCAGTAGTTCCTGATCATTCAAAAACGTCGGCGTGCCACCGCCCATGTGAAACTGGGTGACCGGGGTCAGGTTGCCTGTACCCATGCGCGCAATCAACATGGCCTCACGTTCAATGCAATTCAGGTAATGGGCCACACGATCGTGTTTCTTGGTCACCACTTTGTTGCAGGCACAGTAGTAGCACACCGATTCACAAAATGGCACGTGGACATACAGCGACAAAGGGCGTCGCAAGCCACCCAGACAACGGCTGCGCAAGGCGTCTTCAAATTCAATGGAGCCTACCGATTCGGTGCACTGGTCAATCGTCGGGTAACTGGTGTAGCGAGGCCCTGGAACATCGTAACTAGCCAGCAAATCATTCAGCGCAAGTGGAGTCGCCGGTGAGGCAAGAACACTGTGCTGTGTGTTGAACGGAAAGATGATTGCCGACATGTTGATCGCCCTGTTTGACGTTTATTCACCAACATAGTGCATGGTCGTTGCAGTGCATGCTTTGATCTGCATCAAGCCTTGAGTAAAATGAGCCCATACTCATACACATGGTGGTCTACCTGCACATGCTGAATCAAGCCTGCACAGTCTCCATTCAGGAGCTGAAACACAATTGCTCCAACTGCAATCTGAAAGAGCTGTGCATGCCAGTTGGATTGAAAACCGATGAACTGGACAGACTGGATTCCCTGGTCAGCCTGCGCCGCAAGGTAAGCAGGGGCGAAAACCTGTTCAGAACGGGAGAGACCTTCTCTAGCCTGTACGCCGTGAAAACCGGAACCTTCAAAACCTTGGTGAACAATCAGGATGGCAGTGACCAGGTCATTGGATTTCAGATGACGGGGGAATTACTCGGGCTGGATGGTTTGGGTACCGGGCAGCACATGTGTGATTCAGTGGCACTGGAAGATTCGGAGGTTTGCACAATTCCCTATTCCAGACTGGATGAATTGGCTCAAGAGTTTCACGCCTTGCAAATGCACTTTCACCGCATCATGAGCCGGGAAATTGTGAAGGACCAAAACGCCATGCTGCTGCTGGGTAGCATGCGGGCCGAGCAGCGCTTGTCGGCGTTTCTGGTGAATCTGGCTGAACGCCAAAAGGCGCGGGGTTTCTCGAGCCGCGAGATGGTGCTGCGCATGACCCGAGAAGAAATTGGCAGCTACCTGGGCATGAAGATTGAAACGGTCAGCCGAACTTTCAGTAAATTGCAGAAAGATGAGTTGATCAGGATTGATCAAAAAAACCTGACAATTCTGGATTCCGCTGGTTTACAAAACCTGGCTACAGGAAAGGTTCACTGAGCCTTTTGCACCTCAGGCTTGGCTTGCTGAACAGTCAAGCCCACTTTGTTGTGGGGCTCTGAAACGATCGCTTCAGGGTTAGACGCTGCGATCCAGGCTGTCACGAAACCCGCCAACACCACCGTGGCAGGCAAACCCCAAACCAGCCACATCCAGGGTTGTTTCATCATCGCGTTGTCGTTCTTTTTCATCGCGCAATATCTCCTTAACGGGGTGCCAAAAATACGGCATCTTCTTCGACAGTTTGAGCGCTCGCAGGCTGAACCATACCGTCCACAATCCTGGCGCTTTGAATATTGAACACAATCGGATTGGAACCTGACTCAACCCCTTCCGGGTCTGCCTGAACATGTAAAACCACCCATTGACTTTCAGTGGGCTTGACCCGAATTGGCGCGTCTTCAACCACCCTGAAATCGGGATTGTCACCTGACAAGCTGACTCGAACTTCAAGGACTTTCTCGCTGGCATTCATCAGATTGAGTCGGTACACGTTCTCAATCAGTCCGTCTTCGGCAAGGCGAAAACTGACAGAGCGATCTCGCAATACATCAACCCTTAAATCATCGCGCGCCACAATTGCTGCGGCCATGCCTGCGATCAGCAGCCACACCACGGCGGTGTACACCAGCACACGTGGGCGGAACGCTCGGCGCAACATTTGTGCCTTGCTCCATGCATTTTTCAACCCGTTCTGTGTGCTGTAGCGAACCAGCCCACGCGGGTAATTCATTTTGTCCATGACCTGGTCGCACACATCGACACAGGCAGCGCAACCGATGCATTCATATTGCAAACCTTTGCGTATGTCGATGCCTGTGGGGCACACTTGCACACACAGATTGCAATCAACACACGCACCCAAACCAAGCGCGGTGGGGTCTGCTTTTTTACTGCGGCTGCCACGGGGTTCGCCACGGGCTTCGTCATAGGTCACCAGCAGTGTGTCTTTGTCGAACATGGCGCTTTGAAAGCGCGCGTACGGACACATGTATTTGCACACCTGCTCGCGCATGAAGCCTGCATTGCCGAATGTCGCCAGGCTGTAAAAGCCGATCCAGAATAGTTCCCAGGGCTGGATAGTGAAGGTAAGCAGTTCCTGAGTCAGCTCCCGAATGGGTGTGAAGTAACCAACGAAGGTAAACCCGGTCCAGGCGGCAAACAGAATCCAGACTGAATTCTTCGCGACAGCCCGCCAAGCCCTGTCAAATGTCCATGGGCCTGCAGCACGGCGCAGACGGTCGTTCCTGTCGCCTTCTATCTTGCGTTCAAACCACATGAAAATTTCGGTGTACACGGTTTGTGGGCAGGCATAGCCGCACCACACACGACCCGCTACAGCGGTGAACAAGAACAGGCTCAGCGCCGAGATCACCAGCAGGCCCGTCAGGTAAATGAAATCTTGCGGATAAAAAACCAAAGGGCCGAGAAAAAACCGGCGGGTGTCCAGATCGAACAGCAAGGCCTGGCGGCCGTTGTATTCCAGCCATGCTGTGCCGTAGTACAACAACTGCGTGAACCACACCATGACCCAGCGAGAGCGTGCGAACTTACCCCACACCGACCGCGGAACAATCTTCTGGTCGGCTTGAAACATGGGGATCCATTCTTCACCTTTGAGGTTGCTCACGGTCACTTTCCTTGTTCGGGCGAATTGCTCATTTGCCACACATAGCTGCTCACCACGCGAATCTGTTCTGGAGTCAACAGGTGGGCATGTGAAGGCATGTTGCCCGCACGCCCCTTGACGATCGCCTCTACAATGGCTTTCTCGGTTCCGCCGTACAACCAGATTCGGTCTGCCAGATTGGGAGCGCCCATGGCGGTGTTGCCCTTGCCGTCTTCACCGTGACAGGCTGCACACACGTTTTTGAAGGTTTCACGACCCAACTGGGCCAAGACAGAATTGTTACTGCGACCGGAAAGGCTCAACACATACTGCGCAACCGCGCGCGCTTCTTGCGTACCACCCACTGCGTCGATCATGGGTGGCATCATGCCCTGGCGGCCTGCTTCGATGGATACGCGGATACTTTCTGTGTCACCACCGTACAGCCAATCCGCATCCGCCAGATTCGGAAAGCCCTTCGATCCACGCGCATCAGACCCATGACACTGCGCACAGTTATTCAGAAACAGACGCTGGCCCATGCCTAGTGCATCGGAATGACGCGCCACTTCTTCCATGCTCATGGCGGAAAATTGAGCATACAAAGGCGCAGCAGCCGCTTCGATTTTTGCACGCTCGGCTTTGTATTGCTCTGCAGACGTCCACTGGCTTACGCCCTCCCAAACAGCCAACCCAGGGTAGTACGCCAGGTAACCCAAGCCAAACAACACGCTGAGATAGAACATGCCCATCCACCAACGCGGCATTGGGTTGTTCAATTCTTTCAGGTCTTCGTCCCAAACATGGCCAGTGGAGTTGGTTTTCTCGTCCAGGCTGACTTTCAGTTTTTTACTGGCTTGAACCCACAACACAACGCCGCATGCCAACACACTGAGGACTGTGACCACTGCCACGACCCAAGGCACAACGGTTGAAAAAAAATCGCTCATTTTGACCTCTCTGCAATCGTTGTGCTGTCGTCGTCTTGAACCACAAAATCGCTGATTTTCGAAAACTCGGTTTTTCGCTTCCGGCTATAAGCCCAGAAGGTGATGCCAAGAAACAAGGCAAAAGCACCCACGGTGATGGCTTGTCGCCAGAAATTCACATCGTTCAGCATGTCCATGTCAGTTCCCCTGTACAGCCTGGCGCACACCCAAACCTTGAAGGTAAGCCACCAATGCATCCAGTTCAGTTTTTCCAGCCACTTCAGCAGGTGCTGCTGCCAGTTGCTCATCGGTGTAGGGCACACCAATTTTCACAAGCGCCTGCATGTGTTGAACCAGTTTTTCGCCATTCAGTTTTTTCTTTTCCAGCCACGCATAGCCGGGCATGTTTGATTCAGGCACCACATCGCGCGGGTTGATCAAGTGAATGCGATGCCATTCGTCGGAATAACGACCGCCGACACGTGCAAGGTCGGGCCCGGTGCGCTTGCTCCCCCACTGAAACGGATGGTCGTATACAAATTCACCAGCAGTTGAAAATGGACCGTAGCGCAATGTTTCAGCGCGGAAGGGGCGGATCATTTGCGAGTGGCAGTTAAAACAACCTTCTTTCAGGTACACATCGCGGCCTGCCAGCTGAAGTGCGCTGTAGGGCACAACACCCGGTGCAGGCTGGGTGGTACTTTTCTGGAAAAACAGGGGTGCGATTTCAACTGCACCACCCACGCTGATCACCAGCAGTACCAGCACCAGCATGAGCCAGGAATTGGTTTCAATTTTTTCGTGTTTGAATTTCATCATGGTCCCCAATTTAAGCGTATGCAGGCAAGGCAGGTATTTTTGCCTCAACACGCTGTCCGCCTTTGGCGGTCATCCAGCAATTCCAGGCCATCACAACCATGCCGCCGACATACAACACGCCCCCCAGGAAACGAACTACATAGTAGGGATAGGATGCTTTCACGCTTTCAACAAAGGTGTAGGCCAAGGTGCCATCGGGGTTCAATTCCCGCCACATCAAGCCCTGCATTACCCCGGCAATCCACATGGCTGCGATGTACAACACGATGCCGATGGTGCTGACCCAGAAGTGCACTTCAATGGCTGATTTGCTGTGCATTTCAGCCTTGCCGAACAGGCGGGGGAAGAGGTAGTACAAAGACCCCATGGAGATGAAACCCACCCAGCCCAAAGCGCCGCTGTGAACGTGACCAATCGTCCAATCGGTGTAGTGGCTCAGCTGGTTCACGGTTTTGATGGACATCATCGAACCTTCAAAGGTGCTCATGCCATAAAAGCTCAAGGAAACGACCAGGAAGCGAAGGATGGGGTCGTCGCGCAGCTTGTGCCAGGCACCGCTCAAGGTCATGATGCCGTTGATCATGCCACCCCAGCTTGGCGCCAGAAGAATCAGAGAGAACACCATGCCCACGGATTGGGTCCAGTCGGGCAAGGCAGTGTAGTGAAGGTGGTGGGGACCTGCCCACATGTAAGTGAAGATGAGTGCCCAGAAGTGAACAATCGACAAACGGTAAGAATAAACAGGCCTGCCCACTTGCTTTGGAATGAAGTAATACATCATGCCAAGGAAGCCCGCAGTCAGGAAGAAGCCCACGGCATTGTGGCCATACCACCACTGCACCATGGCGTCTTGAACACCGGCATACACGGAATAGCTTTTCATCCAGTCTGCAGGAATGGCTGCGCTGTTAACCACATGCAGCAACGCTACCGCAATAATGAACGCGCCGTAGAACCAGTTGGCCACGTAAATGTGGTTGACCTTGCGGATGGCCAAGGTACCAAAGAACACGGCCGTGTAGGCGAGCCATGTCAAGGTGATCAGAATGTCGATGGGCCATTCCAGCTCGGCGTATTCCTTGCCTTGTGTGAAACCCAAAGGCAGTGAGATGACCGCCGCGACAATCACAGCCTGCCACCCCCAGAAATGGAAGGCGGCCAACTTGTCAGAAATCAAACGCACATTACAAGTTCGCTGCACCACGTAGTAGGACGTGGCGAAGAGCGCGCAGCCACCAAAGGCAAAAATAACTGCATTGGTGTGCAGCGGGCGCAAGCGGCCATAACTTAGCCACTCAATGCCCTGCCCCAGTTCAGGCCAGGCCAGTTGTGCGGCGATCCAGCAGCCGACCACCATGCCGACCACACCCCACACAATCGCGGCGATTGAGAACTGCCGAACTACTTTGTAGTTGTAGTGTTCGTTTTGAAGTTGTTGGGCCACGAAAGCCTCCGGAAAATTGAAAATATTTGGAGGTTTCAGTGTGCGCTTGCGACAGTCAAGCCGCCTTGATCTAAATCAATCGTCAGTGATTTTGCTACTGTCGTCGTCTTCAACAATCTGATTGGCTTCTTTGGAAGACACTTCAAACTGGCCTGTGTTGACTGCCCAAAACAGTACAATGCCGATCACGGCCACCAGCACCAGACTCAAAGGGATCAGCAAAAAAAGAATGTCCATGAGCTATCGTCCGTGTTTCACGCGCAGGGCATTCATAAAGACAAGTAAGCTGCTCAAGCCCATGCCGACAGAGGCCATCCAGGGGGTTAGCAGACCCATGGTAGCCACCGGCACAGCGACGCCGTTGTAGGCCAATGCCCAGAACAGGTTTTGACGACCAATGGTTTCAACCATTCGCGCGGTGTTGACAGCCGACACCAAGCCCGTCATGCCGGGCTTGGTCATCAAGAAATCAGCTTGCCCTGCGCTTAAAGTCGACGCACCCGATGCGGCGAACGACACATTGGCTTGTGCGAAAGCACCACTGTCATTCAACCCATCGCCAACCATGGCCACGCAATGGTGGTTCGCCTGTTGCGATGCAATCCAGTTGACCTTTTCTTCCGGGGACATACCGCCCATGCGGGAATCAAACTTCAACGAGGGCATCCATCGCTCAACGACATTGGCTTGATCACCCGACAACAAATTCAAACTCAAACCCTGTTGATTCAAAACAGCCAGCTGGTCAATCAACTCGCCATCCGTTTGTAAATTCACGGCAAACTTCAACACCTGCCGAGAATCCGGATTATTGTCAGTCACACACACTGCAAATACTTCGCTTGTGTTGCCATGCCGCCCACCGAGTCCGCAATGTTCGGAAGAGCCCAAACGCAGTTCAACCGAATGATCCAACAACTTGCATACACCCACCAAACCGGCACCCGGCAATTCTGCAAAATAAAGCCATTGAATAGGCTGCGCTATGCCTTGCACATTGAGCGGCTGAAACAGATGGGCTGCGACCGCCCTTGAAAGTGGATGGGCGGAGCGCTTGGCCAACATGCACAAGGCGTTCAGTTTGTCGGAATCAGTGATTTCGAGATAACCGAGAACAGCTTGCTGACTCACCTGCACCGCATTGTGTGTGGCCAACGTACCGGTTTTGTCCATGGCCACCACATTGACTTTGGCTAAGGTATCCAAAGCCTGGGGATTTCGAACCAAAACACCCGCATCTGCAAGGCGGCGAATGCCAAACAGCCGAACCAAAGGCAAAGCCAGTGCCAAAGCGCAAGGGCAGGTCACGATCAATACTGCCAGGGTAGCGCTGGCAGCCAGTTCAGCTTGTGATTGAACCACACCCCAATACAACGCTGTGCCGGCCGCACAGACCAATACTCCGAATACAAACCAGGGCAAAATTCGATCGACTTTGTCTTGATCGCCTGGCTTGGCGGCCAAAGCCTGCAACAACAACTGGCCAATTGACAACAGACTGTCACCACTTGGATGCGATGTAACACGCAGAAGAGATTGTTCACTCAACAGACGGCTACCAGCCTGAACCAGATCACCTTTGTGCTTGGCAACAGGGTCAGCTTCGCCAGTGCGCATGGCTTCGTCTACCCACAGGGTTTCGCTTGAGTTGGAATGGGCGGGACTGAATTCGGAATCCACTGGTACCGCCTGGGACTTGTTCAAGCGATACACCTGCCCCGCACGCAACAGCGCCACAGGCATTGTTTTCCAGCCACCATTGTCATCGGGCACATCCACCTGAACTGGCATGTCGGGCTGGAGCGTGGCCAAATGATTCAAGGCGTGCGCCGTTTGGTTGTCCACCAGCATTTGAACCAGAAGCAACAAGGTCAGCAACATGGCAATCGAATCGAACCACACATGGCTTTGCATATTGCCCAAGCTCAAGCTGCTTAAAACAAAGGCAAGCAAGAGACCGATTACGATGGGCTGGTCCATCACCAGCCTACCCTGTACCGTGGCGGCCCAAGCACGTTTGTAATAAGGGATCGCGCAATACAACATCAAGGGCAGGGCAAGCACCCACTGCGCCCAGCGCAACAGACCGCTCTCGGACAGGCCGATGTCTTCAGCTGCGAAAATATATTCAGGCGTGCTGTACATCATGATCTGCATCATGCACAGTGCGGCCACCAGAAAACGCAAGAAACGAGACCGGGCTGACCTTCGATTGCGCTGTGCCTGAATTGCGCCCGATTCAGCTTTTTGCAGGCCAAGGATATAACCAAGTCGTTGTGTTTTGTCGACCAACTGGTCGATTGCAATCGGGTTGACAGCCACCCAGTGCGCCAGGTGACTGGCCGGATTGACTGAAAATTCTTTGAACCCGGACACCTGTCTTGCAGCATGCTGAATGTCTACCGCGCAGGCACCACAGTCCATGCCGCTGACGCGGGCAATGCCCTCCCACAGGCCGTCTGCACGACGAAACTGGCTGGCTGCAAGACCCTCGGATTGAGAAACGGTGTCTGGGTTCATCACTGCATCATAACCAGCTTGAAAAAGCCTGGTCTTGATGCAGATCAAGGAATCATGACGCAGCACATTCCGGCAATGGCTCGCTACCCTTGAATATCCAGATTGGTGCGCTCACCGCCACAATTCGATCGCCTCGCTTCACGCGCAGGAAGTACCAGTTCTTTCCGTCGACCGGGCTTACAGTGAAACGTCCGTTTTTCCCGGTCGCGGTTTGCAGGGGCAAGTAACGCTGTTCATCGTTGCTGCCCAGGCCGGATTGTGAGCTGAACAACTCGAATGACATGTCCTGCAAAGGATCCATAGGATCGACACTACTGACATTAAATTCAAACTGAACCGTATTCGCCTTTGTACCAATGCGTGAGCCCATGGGCAGACGCTGGTTATCTTGCGTAACGGCTTCAAAGTTCATGCGCAGGGCATTTTCATTTTGTGCCACGGTGTAAAAACGGCGCGCAAGAAATGCTTCTCGAATGTCGGCTTGATTGTTGGCGCGAGCAATCACGACTGTTTTTGGCAAATTGGCACCACCCCAATTGGTTTCATGGTGATCTTCGGAACCGGCTGGCCCCACGTACCAACCCTTGTCCAAGGCGTGGCCGTACCAAGAGCCAAACTTACCATCGGTGTCGTATTCATCGCCCTTGCCAAACACCTCAATGCCCACCACGCGATAATCGGCTGGTGCCACATACCTGAAGTCATTGAAAGCGTATGCAGGGTCACCCTGTTGAAATACATTCAAGGCATTCAATGCGCCAGCCATGCGTGTGGCCTGGCCAACACCCTCGCCAATTTGCAGTAGGGCGCTGTGCAGGGCGTCTTCACGACCCGGGTGGTTGAATACCAAAATGCCGTCACCACCACCGCCCAATTGGGGCGACAGTACAAACCACTGCCAGAACAGGTCCATGGACACCAGATAACCCGGCCCCAGCTTGGCGTTGATGTTGTTTCTGCTCAGGTACACATTGGCATGCCCGAAGCGATCAGAAGTCCATTCAAACCCCCGCATGGCGGTGAACAGGCCAGGCGACTCGCCAGTGACCTGATTGGCCTGGTTCAAGGTACTGCGCCACTTGGTGAGGCTGTTGGGCAGGTTGTCGGGATCAGAGATGAGACAAGACAAAGGGTTGTCGGTGCAATTGTCGGTGTCGGGCAAGGCCAGAGGAATGGCCAGGTTGTCGGAGTGATCCGAGGACATCACGAAGTCCATGCCGCGTTCACGGGTTTGCTGGTACACCTGAAGCGGATCGGTGTTGGCTTGCCCGTCAGAATAGGCGGTGTGCTCGTGCATGGCACCCAACAGGTGGGTGTAGCCTTGCCCATTCAAACCGCCGCCATAGAAGGGTGTGCATTGGCCCGCTGAAAACTGCGCACTGTTGGGTTGTTGGGTACCAACTGGTGGAGCAGACAACAAGCCAGCCAAGGGACAACCCACGCGTGTGGGGTCTTGCAGGCATTCCAGAAGACCGGCGTTGCTGCTGGTGTTGCTGCGCACGCTGGCATCCACGCTGCGCTGGTCCACTGAGGTTTGGAAATTGGCCCGGTCCGACACTTCGATGCGGAAGCTCAGGGTTTGATTGGCCAGGTCGATTGGAATTTGTACCTGAGCCATTGCCTTGTCGGCGTTGTTGATCGCCAGCATGGTACCTGCTGTTTGTGTCCAGCGATAAAACAAAGTGTCGCCGTCGGCATCATTTGCGTTCACTTGCAGGTTCAACATTTCACCGGGACGTACCGGTTCAGGCAATGCGCTGGCGCTTTGAATCACTGGTGCAGTATTGGCAGGGCGGTTGGGCGTAGTGACATTGAACAGCTTGAAGCCCAGGCCAGCTTCGTTGTCGATTGCAATGGCCCGCAAGGTGTAGGTTTGTGATTCAGGCGAACCGGGAAGCTGCGCACTCAAATTGCAGCTTGTTTCTTCGTATTGAATGTTCAGTGTTTCATTGCGCCACTGGTAAGTTTGAATGGTACCGTCGGAATCGGTGGAATCACACGCGCTGGCCATCAACCTGTTGTCAGTCTGGATTGGCACCACCGTGGTATTGACCACGGGCAAAGCGTTGTCGAAAGTGTTCTGGATGGTGATTTGAACCTGGTCTTCCAGCACGGTGCCATTGGAAAGCTGGGCTTGCACCACAAACTCGACAGGGGTGTCGTTGTTGACTTGGGGTAACTGCAAATTCAGGACTGATTCGTCGGAGCGACCCGCATCGCCAAAGAACACTGTTTCTTCACTGACAGGAAACCAGGCATAAGCCACCACAGAATTTTGATCCGTGTTTTGCACCGTTGCGCGCAACTCGATGGTGCTGCGCTCTGCGGCTTCCTGATCGCTTCCCGCGCTTAGGGCAGGAAGGTTTTCCTGCCCTTCTGTTCTCGTGGGGGTATTGCTGTTGTTGTCGCTACCACCACATGCGGCCAGGAGTGAAACAAGAAGCGCAGGAAAGAAAATTCGGGTGGTATACGACATGGCAACAGTCCAATTGGGTTTGGTACTGTTACCAAGTTGCGCGTGCTTGGGATGAGGTGAAACCTACTAAGAGACAAGTCACCAAACTGACACAATTAGTGCCACTTTGCTATGCGTCGATCAAATGACCCGTGCGGACAAGAATGGTACAACCGGGTTTGCTGAACGGTGTGTGTGCACTGGCATGCGGGCTGCGTATCCAGGTGCCAGCGGGGTAGTCGCCATGTTCATCTGAAAACACACCTTCAAGCACGAAAATTTCCTCGCCGCCCATGTGGCGATGCATATTGAAATAGGTCTCGGGCGCCCACTTCACCAGCGCAGTGTGGCGGGTCTCGAAGCTGTCCAGCGGCATGACCTTCAAGCCTGGTACAAGACCCTGTCGCCATTCTGCTGTGTTGGTATTGATGACCACAGGGGTTTGATCTTCAGGCCGCATGTGGCGCAGCTTCACGAGTATGGTGCAACCCTCGGTAGACTTGGGCGAATGCTTGGTGCCCACCGGGTTTTTAACAAAGGTGCCCGCTGGGTAAGCGCCAAATTCGTCTTCAAAGGTGCCTTCAAGCACGAAGAACTCCTCGCCACCGCCGTGTTCATGTTCCGGAAATGCACAGCCCGGGTCGTAACGCACAATCGAGGTTAAACGCGCCACTTCATCGCCATCTCGCTCCAGGGGTTTGCGCCATACACCAGCGGCTGGTGAGGCAACCCACTCGACGTTGTTGCTGTTGACGACTGCGCGTAGGGAAAGATCGGCGTTGAGTTTCATGGTGCTGCTTTGTGAGTACTGCGATAGGTCTATTTTACCGCAAAGCTGGCATGGCTTGTTTACAGGCTCAATCGGCTTGGGTTTCAATCTCTCGGAGCTTCTTAATCGCCCACTCGGCTTGGGTTCCGATCTCTCGCCAGAAAACCTGTACTTCCCTTTTTGAGATTCACCCTGACTCACCTCG
>LFEF01017402.1_pt1 | contig 127760 bp, 141 predicted proteins | sample 619371 | NCBI WGS metagenome assembly LFEF01 (sample SAMN03014291, study PRJNA259931) | freshwater metagenome | biome: lake; feature: waterbloom | place: China: Taihu Lake | collected 2006-08 | depth 0 m m
AGTTGGTCTACCAGCGTGGTTTTGCCGTGGTCCACGTGGGCGATAATTGCAACGTTACGTAATGCGCGTGTCATAGATTTACCTGAATCAATCTGTCGGGTCGAAGCAAGGCGCCCTTCCCATCCGTTTCTAAAATGCCTGTTCCCATGAATCGGGAATTGCCTTTGAAGGCTGTATTGCTAACTTCGGTGTTCACATCCTGTGCAGGGGCTTCTCCGTACACCCGCACCCGCCCTGGTTTTGCATCTGCCAATTCCAGCGGCAATCGTTGCCCGTGCGAAAACCGCCGCGCAAACTCATTGTTCAATTCGACTTTTCCCAGGCTGCCCAACAGGGCATCAACCGGGAAGAGCACCGCATCCAAAGCGTCAAAGGGGGTTTCCGATTCACCGAGCACTTTAAGTGCTTCAAGGGTGTACGCGCGTTCCACTTTCAAGTCACCGATTGCGGTTCTGCGCAATTCCGTGAGATAGCCCGCTGTGCCTAAGGCCTTGGCGATGTCTTCGCCCAAGGTGCGCACGTAGGTGCCTTTGCTGCAATTTACTTCCAGTTCAATGGTGCAACTGCTTTCACCATGGTTTGTATTGTGCTCGACTTTGATGACATCCAATTGATGGATCAAAAGGGTTCGAGCGGGTCTGTCCAATTCAATGCCTTCGCGAGCATACTCGTACAAAGGCTTGCCGTCTTTCTTTAATGCAGAAAACATCGGCGGTACTTGTTGAATTTCTCCAACAAATTGCTCGCATACCTGTTTTACTTCATCCTCGGTGATGCTTTCAAGGGCGCGGTTGCCGACTTTCGTCAATTCGCCCTCGGCATCGCCAGTGTTGCTTGAAAACCCAAGCCGCACTTTGGTGCGATAGGTTTTGCTGGCATCGATTAAATCAGCAGCAAACTTGGTGGCCTCGCCGAACATCAAAGGCAGCAAACCACTTGCGAGCGGGTCGAGCGTGCCGGTGTGGCCTGTTTTTTCAGCCCTGTACAAACGCTTTACGATTTGCAAGGCTTGATTGGACGAAAAACCAGTCGATTTATCGAACAACAGCACACCCGACAAGGCACGCTTCTGTTTCTTAGTCTCCGCCACCGTCGCCACCACCATCCGAATCCGTGGCACCACCACCCTCGCCTTTCAGCGCCCGGTCGATTATTTGGGCCATTTCAGCCCCACGTTCTACCGATTGGTCGTGTTTGAAACGCAAGGTAGGCACGGTGTGAATGTGCAGCTTCTTGAAAATCAAATTGCGCAAGTAACCCGAAGAATCATTCAATGCCTCTTCAGTGGTTTCCGCTGAACCAGTCAACACCGAGAAATACACAGTTGCATAGGCGTAATCGGGAGTCAGTTCCACATCTGTGATCGTGACAAAACCAAGCCGTGGGTCTCTCAACTCACGGGGAATCAGCTCAGCCAGGTCTTTCTGGATTTGCTCGGCAACCCGAATACCTCTGGCTGGTGCTTTTTTCTTGTGACGCATACTTTCCTTTTCAAACCCATGCGGCCATTACAGCTGCGTACGGGCCACTTCCTTCACTTCAAATGCTTCCAGAATGTCGCCAACCTGGATGTCGTCGTAGTTGTGCAGCTGCAAACCGCACTCAAAGTTCTGGCGCACTTCTTTGGCGTCGTCTTTGAATCGTTTCAGCGAAGCCAGCTGGCCCGTCCACACCACTACGTTGTCGCGCAGCAAGCGAACGCCCGCACCACGACGAATCACACCGTCGGTCACCATACAACCCGCGACAGAACCCACCTTGGAGATCTTGTACACTTCGCGGATTTCCACGTTACCGATGATTTCCTCTTTCTTGTCTGGCGTCAGCATGCCGGTCATCGCGGCCTTGATTTCGTCTACAGCGTCATAAATGATGTTGTAGTAGCGAATATCCACGCCGTTGTTCTCGGCGGTTTTACGGGCGCCCTGGTCGGCACGCACGTTAAAGCCGATGATTACCGCCTTGGAGGCCACTGCCAGGTTCACATCAGATTCGCTGATGCCACCCACTGCGGCGTGTACCACCTGCACCTTGACTTCGTCGGTCGACAGTTTTTGCAAGGCATGCGACAAGGCTTCTTGTGAACCCTGTACGTCGGCCTTCAAAATTACGGCCAGGCTCTTGACTTCGCCCTCGGCCATTTGCTCAAACATGTTTTCCAGCTTGGCCGCTTGTTGCTTGGCCAACTTCACATCACGGAACTTGCCTTGACGGAACAAGGCGATTTCGCGGGCTTTGCGTTCGTCTGGCAATACGATCACTTCCTCACCAGCAGCAGGTACATCGCTCAAACCCTGAATTTCCACAGGGATTGAAGGGCCGGCTGAGTCGATTGAACGACCGTTTTCATCAACCATGGCGCGAACGCGACCAAACGCTGAACCAGCCAAAACCACGTCTCCTTTTTTCAAGGTGCCGCTTTGAACCAGCACGGTGGCCACTGGGCCACGGCCTTTGTCGAGGCGGGATTCAACCACGAGACCTTTGGCGGGTGCTTCAACCTGCGCTTTCAATTCCATCACTTCAGCTTGCAACAACACTTGCTCGAGCAAGTCGTCGATGCCCTTACCGGTTTTCGCAGAAACGGGAACCATGGGCGAATCGCCGCCGTATTCTTCAGGAACAACCGAGTGAGAGATAAGCTCTTGCTTCACGCGCTCAGGATTAGAGTCTGGCTTGTCGATTTTGTTGATCGCCACCACCAATGGCACACCGGCCGCTTTGGCATGGTGAATCGCTTCAATGGTTTGGGGCATCACGCCGTCATCGGCAGAAACAACCAGAATCACGATGTCGGTTGCCTTGGCACCACGGGCACGCATGGCGGTAAACGCCTCGTGGCCGGGAGTGTCCAGGAAGGTGATCATGCCGCGCTCTGTTTCCACGTGGTAAGCACCAATGTGTTGGGTAATACCGCCTGCTTCACCAGAGGCCACTTTTGCACTGCGAATGTAATCAAGCAGCGATGTTTTACCGTGGTCAACGTGACCCATGACGGTAACGACCGGTGCACGGGGCACGGAAGGTGCCTCAGAGTGCGCCACGCCGGCTTCTTCGATCATGGCTTCGGGATCATCAAGCTTGGCCGCAATCGCTCTGTGACCCAATTCCTCGGTCACGATCATGGCGGTGTCTTGATCAAGCACCTGGTTGATGGTGACCATTTGGCCCATCTTCATCAAACACTTGATTACTTCAGCAGCCTTCACGGACATTTTGTGCGCCAGGTCGGCCACTGTAATGGTTTCTGGAACGTGAACGTCACGAACCACCGGCTCAGTGGGCTGGTTGAAGTTACTTTGTTCCTGGCTGTGGCGGTTGTTCTTGCCTTTGGGGCCTTTCCATCCACCCGCGCCTGTACGGCCAACACCGGTTTCACCGCGTGTTTTCAAACCACCACGGCGACGGCCGGGTTCTTCTTTCGCACCGGGTGCACGAACGCCTTTGCGGCCACGTTCTGCTGCTGCATCGTCATCGCTCGCAACAATCAAGGCTTTCTCGGGCTTTTTGATAGTTGCAGCAGGCTTGGGCGGCTCAACTGGCTCCTCAGCCTTCATGACCTTGGCTGGCTGGGACATCATGCGGTTAATGGCCGCAACTTCAGCTTCTGCTGCCTTGCGCGCGCGCTCCTGATTGGCGCTGGCTTTTGCCGCATCTTCAGCCGCTTTTTTAGCCTTTTGCTCGGCTTTCAGGGCATCGGCTGCGCGCTGTTCGCGGGCCTTGGCTTCTTCGGCACGCGCTGCTTGCGCTGCTTCATCCTTGGCATCGGTTTCTTCGTCTGCCTTGGCGGGTTTGGCACTCTCGGCCTTGGCTTGTTCCACGGCTTCGTGAGCAAGACGCTCTTCTTCGGCGCGTTGACGGGCTTCTTCCTGAAGCTTCAGTTCACGCTCACGTTCTTGCTCGAGCTTGGCTTGTTTTTCTTTCAGTTCCGCTTCCTGGCGAGCCTTCAACTCGGCCTGACGCTGCGCTTCAGCGTCGCGACGGGCTTGTTCTGCGGGGTCAAGCTGAGCTTCCATCACTGGCTCACTTTCACCGGCCTTTTCGGCACGCTGAACAAACACGCGCTTTTTACGCACTTCAACCTGCACTGTGCGTGCACGGCCGCCTGGGCCTGCCTGCTTGATTTCACTGGTCTGCTTGCGGGTAAGGGTAATTTTCTTCTGACCGCTTTCAGATCCGTGCGCCTTTCTCAGGCTTTCCAAAAGCTTTCCCTTGTCCGCTTCAGTAACTGCATCTGCCTCAGAAGTTTTGCTCACGCCAGCAGACTTCAGCTGCTCCAAAAGAACATCGGCGGGCATTTTCAACTCTGCTGCAAACTGTGCGACTGTGGTACTGGTCATCTACTATTCCTTCAAATTCCCTTACTGACCGGGCCGAGTGGCCCGATTCGACTCTACTCAATGCGGTTTGTATTATTCAAACCAGTGTGCTCGCGCTTTCATAATGATGTCGCGGGCACGGTCTTCTTCAATTCCTGCAATCTCAACCAATTCATCAACTGCCAATTCAGCGAGGCCTTCACGGTCAGAAATTTCAGCGGCTGCCAATTTGCCAACCAGGTCGGCATCTACACCTTCGATGGACATCAGGTCGCCTGCACCTTCAACCATTTCTTCACGGGCAATTGCCTCGGTCAGCAATGCATTGCGGGCACGGGTTCTGAGTTCTTCAACCGTGTCGGCGTCAAAAGCTTCAATTTCCTGCATTTCAGCAATTGGCACATAGGCGACTTCTTCGAGTCCGGTGAAGCCTTCTTCGATCAGAATGTTGGCCACTTCTTCGTCCACATCCAGCTTGCTGGTGAACAATTCGCGCAGCTTGCCGATTTCTTCCTCGGAACGCTTGGCCGATTCTTCAGGTGTCATGATATTGATTTGCCAACCAGTGAGGTCGGAGGCCAAACGTACGTTTTGACCACTGCGGCCAATGGCTTGAGCCAGTTCGGCTTCGTCCACCACCACTTCCATCACGTGCTGGTCTTCATCAACAACGATGGATTGAACCGTGGCTGGCGACAGGGCGCCGATTACAAATTGGGCCGGGTCTTCAGACCACAAAACGATGTCCACGCGCTCGCCACCCAATTCCTGGGTAACAGCTTGAACGCGGGAACCGCGAACACCCACACAGGTGCCGATTGGATCAATACGGCGGTCGTGGGCCAACACAGCGATTTTGGCACGCATGCCGGGATCGCGGGCCGCACCCTTGATTTCCAGGTGACCCTGTTCAATTTCAGGTACTTCCATGGCGAACAAGGCTTTGATGAACTCGGGCGAGGTACGCGACAAAATGACTTGCTGACCACGGGCCATGCGATCAACCTTCCACAGGTAGGCACGTACACGGTCGCCGGGGCGCAGGCTTTCGCGAGGGATCATTTGATCGCGGGGCAAACGGGCTTCAATACGACCACTTTCAACAATCGCGTCGCCACGTTCCATGCGCTTGACCTGACCGATCACGATTTTGTCGCCACGATCCAGGAAGTCTTGCAAAATTTGCTCGCGCTCTGCGTCACGAACGCGTTGCAAAATAACCTGCTTGGCGGCTTGCGCACCAATTCGGCCAAATTCAACAGGCTCAAGTTCTTCTTCGATGAAGTCGCCCATTTCGGCTTCTTCGTCGTGCTTCAGCGCCTGATCGAGAACCATTTGATAGGCGGGGTCGTAGAAGTCTTCTTCGGTGACCACTTCCCAGCGGCGGAAAGTGTCGTAGTCGCCCGTGTCGCGGTCGATGGACACGCGGACATCCACTTCTTCATCGAAGCGCTTCTTGGTTGCGGAAGCCAATGCCAATTCGAGCGCACCAAAGACGATGTCTTTGTCTACATTCTTTTCGCGCGCCAACGCATCAACTAATAAAAGCAACTCACGGCTCATTCCAGGGCTCCTAAAACTTTAAATGGGGGACCAGACGGGCACCCGCCAAATCAGTTATTTCAAAATCAAGCAAATAGGGTTCGGCATTTTTACCATCGGGAGTCACGAGGACGCCCCAGGCTTGCTCTTTGCCTTTTTGCAATACACCTTTGAACTGTTTTTGATTGTTGATGGCCCGCTTGAATTTCAGGGACACTTCTTGATCCAAAAACCGTTCGAAATCTTTTTTGCGACGTAAAACGCGGTCTACGCCCGGCGAGGAGATCTCGAGCCGCTCGTAGTTGACGTTTTCAACGGTGAACAGGTGGGTAAGCTGGTGGCTTACTTTTTCGCAATCTTCGACTGTGACGCCGGTGGGCGAGTCGATCATGATGCGCAACAAGCCATTGCCTTCGCGCTCAATGTCGGCCACTTCAAGGCCAAGAGAGGAGATCACGGCGTCGGCTTCCGTAACCCAGGATTCTGACCACACGCCAGACCATGAATTACCAACAAATTCTTCAGGATTAATCACTTCGCCTTTCACTTCGCCTTTTAACCTTCTATAGCCTTTGCTTGCCTATTCGCTTCGCTTGTTCACTTCATTTGACTGCTTATTGGCACACCATGGCACACCAAAACCGCCTTGCCAAAAAAAAATGGGCCTGTAAGCCCACTTCATTTGAGACACCCTTTTTGGAGTGGGCGCTCAGGCAGCCTCAGAGAATAACCGAAACTGCCTTTATTTTCAAGTAATTTCCGGTGCGGGGAACTACACGGCTGGCGCCTTTCGACGTCTGCGTTGCTGCGGTTTCTGGGCTGCACCATTTCCACCTTCATTGCCACGACCTGGGCCTCGACCGGCAGAAGGACCGCCAGACCGCGGACCCGCATTCCGTGGCCCCGAGGGGCGCTTGCCGGCACCTGCAAACTTTCCAGCCGGGGCAGCAGCACCGTTGCCATTCGCGCCGGCCCTGTTGCCGTTTCGGTCACCGCCTCCACCATTGCGCCGGGCTGAGCCGCCTGCAGAGGACAAATTGTTCTGGTTGCTCAATGCAGCAGCCGCGGTTGCACCAGACACGGTGAGGTAGGTTTGGGTTGGCGTGGTAAAGGCCAAGCCCGGATCGATCAGGGGTTGACCATTGCGACGTTTGTTGTTTTTCGAACCAATGTTCTTTTTGTCACGGCGAATGGCGCCCTCTTGAGCAGACTCATCAACTTTCAAGCCCAAAGACTGCATGTAGGACATGGCCTCCAGTGCTTCCATTTCCATGTGGCGTCCGCGTTTTAAGGTGGACGGCATCATGATGTCACCAAAACGTGTACGAATCAGGCGGCTGACTGTCAGGTTACAGGCCTCGAACATGCGCCGAACCTCACGGTTGCGCCCTTCCTTCAGACCCACTTTGTACCAGCGGTTGGCACCTTCTCCGCCCGCAGCATCCACGTAGAGAAACTTGGCCGGACCGTCTTCAAGCTGAATACCGGTCAGCAACTGCTGGCGCTGTTCCTCGGAAAGCTCACCCAGAATACGCACGGCGTACTCGCGTTGCACTTCATAACGCGGGTGCATCAAGCGGTTGGCCAGTTCGCCAGAGGAAGTGAACAACAACAACCCTTCGGTATTGAAGTCGAGGCGACCCACAGCGATCCACTTGCCGTTGGAAATTTTGGGAAGCTTTTGAAATACAGTGGTGCGGCCTTGAGGGTCGTCCATGGACACAATTTCACCGGCGGGCTTGTGATAGATCAGCACCCGTGGTGGCTTGGACTTGTTTTTGCGCTGAATTAGCTTGCCATTGACACGCACCTGATCGGTGGGCAACACACGCTGGCCCAAGTGGGCAGGTTCAGCATTGACCGAGACACGGCCTGCGACAATCAGTTCTTCCATCTCACGGCGAGACCCCATGCCAGAATCGGCCAGCACCTTGTGTAACTTAGGTGCCAGTTCGGGATCGAGCCGTACATTCAGCTTGCTGCGATTTTTGCTTGCGCCGCCACCCTCTTCCGACTTCAGGCCTTCGACCTGATCCAGCACCTCACCCCACTCCAGGTCATGACTCTCGCTGTCTACGCTGACAGACACCTGCTCAGGAATCGGGTTGGTATCGGGTGTTTCAGTTGCTTTGCGCTTGTTGGTTCTCATCGTTTTCCGCTGTTTCGCTGTCATCCAGATCAAATGGAATGACTTTCTGTAATTCATCCGCCAGCTGTTGGTCTTTTTCATCGTCCAGTGCTGGCAATTCGCTAAGGCTGGCCAAATTCAGGTCAGCCAAAAACTGGGGCGTTGTTGCCCACAGTGCTGGGCGCCCCGGCGCGTCTCGGTGGCCGATTGACTCGATCCAGCCGCGATCTTCCAACGCCTTGATGACCTGGGTAGACACGGTGACCCCACGAATGGATTCGATGTCGCCCCGGGTGACCGGCTGCTTGTAGGCAATAATTGCCAGGGTTTCCATGGTTGCCCTTGAGTACTTCGGGGGCTTCTCGGGATTCATTTGTTCGAGGTAACGTTTGACGTCCTCGCGGGTTTGAAAACGCCAACCCGTTTTAACTTGCACAAGTTCCAGACCTTTTTGGGTCCAGTCACGACGCAGGTCTTCCAGCAAGGTGGTGACCACGGATGCATCAAAGGCATCATCGAACAGGCGCATCAATTCCTTGACGGCAATCGGTTCGACCGAACACAGCAAAGCTGCTTCTAATATGTTTTTAGCGCGCTGGGGATCCATCCAGGCGGACTCACTTAAAGAAATTCAGGTGTTGATAGGGAAATAGTGCCGATTGGTCCTGCAGGCCGATGTGGCTGTTGCCAGCGGGGTGCAGGGGCGCAGCGTGAAACGAGTTGCGCGACAGGCATTTTATAAACCGATGGCGCATTGTAACCACGTTATCCACCGCTCAGCAACCACTTGATCACACAATTGATTTCAAAAAAAACGGCCCACCGAGGCGAGCCGTATCTGAAAGTAACCCATGGAGGGTCGGAGACATTCACAGAGTGCCCGATTAAAGTGCGCTGAACATCCCCTCTGTGGCTTACCCCGAGGCTTTTGGAACTTATCCACAGTGGACGGGGAAAACCTTCCCTATTCTCTGTGGATAAAATTTTCAGCCTGTTGATTTTGTGCAGTTTTTGGTTGGTTGATTAAAAACTGAGCATGGGCTCTAGAGTCTATCAACGCTTGCTATTTCAGCTTTCCCAGCGATAGCCAACACCCGCTTGGCGGATGCGGTTCCAGACAGCCTCTTTTTCTTCGTCGCTTTTAAATAGCCAACCATCGACCTCATCGAGAGTACGACCGCAACCCATGCAAATATCGTCTCCGAGGTTGGTTGAACAAAAACCCACGCAAGGGGTATCGGCTTCTGGCCACACAGGCAGGTTCGCGTATTCAGGTTTTGACATGATGCTGCTTTAGTTGGGGTTGGGACGGTACTGCTTCTTCAGGCGAATATAGAGCACTTTGGTGACGTGTGCGACAACCGAGCCATCGACATGGGTAATGTCGGTCTCGAAGGTGTGCAAAACTTTTTCACCGGTGGCCGCTTTGGCTTTGATTTCTTCAAGTGTTTGATCATTCACTTGATACACACCTTTGACCAGTGCGTTACCAGGTGCAATAAAACGTATATTGGCCTCTTGATCCCACACATGATAGCGACTGCCCAAGCGCTTCATGAGAATGAGCATGTAGAAGGGATCGGCCATAGCATACAGCGAACCGCCAAACTGCGTACCCATGATGTTTTTATTGCGACGCGTGAGTGGCATGTGCACTTCAACTTCTTCGAAATTGGCACTGATGTGATGCACATGAATGCCCGCGCCGCGCAAAGGTGCGTAAAAATTCATGGCTCTGCGCATGAATTCGGGCTTGTCAGAGAGGTTTTTCAGAAATTTTTTAAACATTTTTTACTGCGATTTTTTCTTGTGGTTTCAGTAGGATAAAGGTTTTTTGAGGTGAGGTTTACTCGCTTTAATACGTTTGTGCACTTGCACACAGGGGCAAAACCCGCTATAGTTTCGTTCTTACCAGACGCGGGGTGGAGCAGTCTGGCAGCTCGTCGGGCTCATAACCCGAAGGTCGTAGGTTCAAATCCTGCCCCCGCAACCAAATTTTTATCATTAAAACCAATCACTTAGCGGTGGTTGGTTTTTTTGTTTTCTGGGCTAGTAATAGCGTGTGCCCAAAATGTGCCTAACTGGTGCCCAACCCCGATTTAGCCCGCCTTCCCTTTCATGACCTTCGGTCAAACCCAATAACGGTCAACAGGGCACATCTGTAAAAATTTCCTGAATTTTTCGGTTCACATTTTTGCGCCCAATGACCGTTTGGGAAATCAACCCGAAGGTCGCCGATTTTCGGGTTTGGAAAGTGGGTTTGTGTGCGAAATTTTCGGAAATCCGGGACCTTCAGGATGGAATTTGACTATTACTAGGATGTGCCCAAGTTGTGCCTTGTTTGTGCCTATGTATTCGCTGAGATCGTTTACCAGACTGGGAGAGCGCCAAAATGCCATGGGCTAATTTTTGTTTTTTTTAGTGCGAAGGATATTTTTTGGGCACAAAGATATGAAGTTACGCGGTTACAAAAGAACCTAACTAAAAATGCTGCATTGACCTTCGGGAGGCGATTTTGGAGCTTGGAAGCCAGAGATGATGCGCAATGACAGGTAATGGGTCGAAGCGGACATTAGTACTGATAGTTGAAACATCTGAGTTATTAGCGAAAGCAAACTTCTAAATGTTGATTTAAACCCCCCTCTTTCACCCCAAGTGGGTCGAATTTGGATGCAACTCAACACCAATGAAATTTAACGTTGGTAATGTTTTTTTGCATGCCTAACGCCCAAGTTCAGGGGCTTTGAGGCGATGTCTGATATTGCGACAGCAAAACAGGTATCGGGTCAAATGTCCCTTGCAACTTATTGTTAGCTTCGAGCATGAAGCTACACCACATTTTTCATGATTTCGTACTCCTGACTCTCTCGTAGCGCCCTTGCAACCACATGCAGTTGTGCATCAGGTTTTAGATATATTGACTCGAACTGCTTGGGGCCTGGCCGCTTATCCACTTTGACATAAGCAATGTAGTTCTCAAGGTAAATTTGACAAAAGTTGATATCAAAGAATCGCGTGCGGTGTGGATCAAGTATGCTCCCGTGAAGTTGTTGATCGTGCCAAGTCGCAAGACAAACTGGATACCACAAGTAATGCCCAGGGTCGCCGGCGACGATAGCCGCCCTAAACTCTTCTTCGTGTGGGCCCAAATTGATTTTATTGAAGAAAGCTCGTGAGGACACTGACGCACGCCACAACACGGAAAGGATGAACAGTTTTAGTCTGGCGTAGTCGTAACCATCTACCCCAAAGCCAACAATGCGATTCTCGTGCCTTAGCTCATGAAATGCCTCCCGGCCATCAATCAGAAGCTCCTTTGCGTAATCATCGTAAGGCGAAAATAGCCTCTCACCATGTTCAGTGACTATTAAGTTGTCGTACTCGCCGATTTGAGAGCGACGAGGATAAGTCCCAAGGGTGCTGCTTAGGACCTTCAAGCCTGGAGGCTGATCACCTTCCAGTCGATAGAACGCTCTCGGGATGATGTGAGCATCGACCCCAGAACCTTCCTTACCGGTCAATTTACATCTCATAAGAAGCTAACGTTCAAGGTAACCGGCGCTGCGTGGCTTTATCGCGCAGCGTCCGTGTTTTGACCGCAGTGTTAGCCATCGCATGTGGCACCTAGACATGAGCGAAACACGAATCTGCGATTTTCTTCAGGTCGTCACGGGTCATGGTTTTCCTTGCCGCGACTTGAGCCTTCAACCATTCGCTCCGTTGCATTATTTCTGCAGTCATCATGTATGTCTTGGATCCATCCCACATTTCCTTGAGTTCTTTCTCATACAAATCTTGGTAGGTGCCGCTGATGCCAATTTGCAGGACATCTCCGACAGAGATACCAGCAATTGCCAATGTCGTTGTTAGAGGAAGCCCCTTGCCGTTCAGGAGAATTTTGTAGGAAAAGGACCACTTCATTCCGACGTTAGGAATCTCAATGTTCCATGGGAGCGACAAGATGTCAGCGAGGTATTTAATGGTTTCCTGTACTGTCCATGACAAGGAACAACTCATTCGGAAGAACTTATCAAACCGAGTGGAATGAAGGTAGACAAACTCCGTATCCGGTATTTCAATATCCGGCCAAGGGAATACTGCTTCTTTGTCAGCGGCAACACACGCTGCTGTGTCTTTCCCCCAAAGGGATAGCAGTTCCGTTAGCGCGGAGTCATAGTCAGTTCGGAAGTCTGCGTACCTTCTATGAGCAAGAAGGGGCGGAATTGTGCAATCCTTCAGGAGAATGGGAAGCAAGAACGTTCCACCGTTTGCGACCTGCTTCATTAGCGCGGCGTTTAGCTCTTCAGTAACCCACTTGGAGGCAATAGCAGCTGGAGACAGGACAATGGCAAAGTATTTAGAGTCTGCAATTCCATCGTTGATCTTCCCAGGAACACTTTCACCGATTCTCAGATCGAGTTTGTCATACCACACCGGAACGGAGTGCTTTGCGAGGTCAGCTGCCAGGCGGTCAACAAATGGTTTGTCGCCGCTTGCATGAGACAAAAATACTTTTCCAACCTTCGTCATATAGCGTGTCATATCCTGTGATGGCTAACGTAAAGGTGACCGGCACGTTGCGGCAAGGGGCCGCACGGTGCACGATTTCCAACGGCGCCGTGCGGCCCCTTGCCGCAACGTGTCCGAGTCGACCGTTTTGTTAGACCTCATTGCCGGTTGTTGTCCTCGCGAGATACTGGCGCACGCCTTCAGCGCTGTTGAAGGGCGGCGGGGATTCGAAGTTCAAGACCTCGTCTAAAGCTTCGTCCAGCTTTGCGTGATGATCCTCCGTCGCCGGCACGAGAGAGTAAACGCCGTTCTGCACGGAGAACCAGCCGCGCTTGTTCGGGACAGAAAACGACGGCTCCAGCGGGTTGCCGCGATCATCCCAGAACAGCCAGTCCGCCGCCTCAACATCCAAGCCTTCGCACGCAGCCACGGCTGCCGCCTCGCTGGCAAAAGCGACCAATGTGCGCTCGTCGGTAGCCACGGCAAAGATCATGAGGTCTAACGCCTAAGTTAAGCCGTGCCGCGAAGCGGCATCGGCTTGAATGAATAGTTAGAGCGCTTTGCGGTAGAGGCCAAGCCCATGCCCCTCGTGAACGATCGTCTCTATGAGTTGCCAACCGCAACGTACCAACAGCGAGTTCGCGGTACTCGTTCCACAGTAAATGTGGCGAAAGCCTAGGTTGCGAGCCTCCTGTTCAAGCGCGCCAAGAAGTTGCGCGCCAATTCCTTTGCCGCGCTCTGAGGCCTTGACCAAGCCGGCAGCGGCCCAAGGTGACAAATGGTTGTGGGTGGCAATGGAGTCAGTCTTGAGTGCAGCGATACCGCAGAGGGCGCCGTCTTGAAAAGCGACCACCCCAACGGGAAGGCTGCCTGAATTGCTGAAGGATTGAAGGTCACGCTCGGCGTCGCCGGGACCGCTAGCTCCATAGTACGACGGCCACTCCGCTTCGAACCACTCCCTGAGTTGCGGGAGCGCCTCGGGATGTGCGGCCAGCTGTTCAATCTTAACGATGCCAGTCACTGGAGAGCGCTCTAACGCGAAATTGAGCGGCTGCGCTCAGCAGGCCGCTCGAATATGAAGTTAAAGCTCATGCGTTTTTGTAACTCGCATAAAAAGAATTGGCGCATATAAACCGACTCCAATGTGTGATAAACCTAATGCTATTTCCTCATGCAAGGAAAGTGTAGAAAGCATTTCTATCGCAAGGAAGAAAATAAACAACATTCCAAACACCAACGTCAGCCCTAATTGAAACCTACTTGCCAAAGCTGCGCGCCAGCAGCCGTAACAAATCAATCCAGTGAAGACACACACCACAATAAACCATGGCCCTGGTTTTAACAGGATGTTTAAGATAGCCGCGATCAGCAATAATCCCAAAAAAGTTTTACCTGCGCCTCGTTCCATTATCAAAAACAGTGATTTGGCGTCTTGCTGCGGTGGCTTAAATTGATTCATTGCTTTAACGCCTGAATTAAGCCGCGCCGCGAAGCGGCGTCGGCTTGAATGAATTGTTAGGCCGCTGACTCCTAGTCACGAACCGCTGCTTCAATTGCGGCGATGTCGATTTTCATTTGTTTCATCATTGCCGCCATCGCTTTCTTAGATACGTTCTTGTCGGCACTCATTGTCAATTCTGTAAGTCGTCGCGGGAAAATCTGCCAAGACACACCGAAGCGGTCTTTCAGCCAACCGCAGTGGCTTTCTGCGCCGCCGTTCGCGGTCAGCGCGAACCACAGCCTATCTGACTCGGCTTGAGTGTCCGTCTCGACGGATATGGATACCGCCTCGGTCAACGTGAACATTTCGCCTGCGTCGAGAATCTGATATGGCACCCCGCCAAGTGTAAAATCAATGACGGAAAAGGTGCCGTGGCCGGCATCACTCGAGAACACCCTCTCCACTCGGCTTCCCGAAATCAACGAGCAGTAGAAATCTGCGGCTTCACGGCCCCGCCCGTCGCGAAACCAGAGGCAAGTGCGAATAGAACTTGTCATACATTCTTTCCTTTCAAATTGGTTGATGGTGTGTGCAGCGGCCTAACGTTTGACATGAGAGGCGGCGTCCGGCTTGCTGGACGACGTCCTCTTGATGGAGGGGTTAGACGTCATACTTTATCACCGGCTTGGCTGCGACTGATAGCCCACAATGAGCGCAGCTTCGCCAAGAAATAACAGCCCAAAAAATGAAAGGGCCGTCACGGTCATGGGAATGATTCCTAGCGAGCCACTCCTCGGAACACCTCGGACAGCGAAGCTTAGACAGGAAAATGGCGATTGGTCCAACAGGGAGTACAACTCCCAACCAGATCACTGTTGCAGTTCCGAATTTAGTAGAGGATAAGTCCCAATACTGGTGCGCCAAGTAGGTAAGCGCTAAAGAAGCCACTACTCCAGAAATGAGATAAACAATGATTGTTATACGAATTCGAACAACTCGCTGATATGTTTCTAATGGTACGAATTCCGCTTTGGCTTTCCGTGCAGAATTATCTTCATCTTTAACTATTAAGGCTCGATAAGCTTCAGTCTGCTTCAAAGTGGAATACGCAGGGCATTCGCACTTTGAACACTTCTCAAACTGCGGCTCATTTCGTTCGCTGCAGGCACCGCAAGTCCAAGCGTAATTCGGCATATGATGTCTAACGTCCAAGCTCAGGGGCGCGGAGCCGGCTTGCCGGCGGAGCGTCCCACTGGAGCGAAATGTTAGGCTTTTTCATCGGGGTTATCTTTCTTCCCGAGCCGCTTGACGAGGTTTTCTATGATCTTCGCTTCTGTTTCAGTGAATTGCGCTTCCTGGCCCGCAGGCGTTGCATTGATCTTCTTTCGCAGCCTTAGAAGGCGGTAGCTTCCGTAGCCGCAACCTAGCGCCGCGCCGCCGACTGCAATTGGAACCCAAACCGGCGTTGAAGAAATAATGCCCGCTGACATTAATGCCCCCGTGATGCCCGATGCGCCGATTGTTGTTCCGAATATTCCGGCACTACCGACAATGCTTGCCGCAGCACCAGAAAGATACAGCGCCCCGGCTCCTAAGGTGGTTGATGCAGTCGCAATTAACCCGCCAATAGCAGCAGTGCTTAAGTAAGTTCCGGCAACATATCCACTCGCACTGGTTACGATCAATCCACCAGCAGCGTGAGGCACGAGCGAGCCACCTGCAGCAAGGGCCGAAATAATTGGTATCAATGGAAGTGGCATTTTCTGTCCCTGCGCAATTTATGGAGTCACACTTTTCTGGGCTTGAATTGCGGCAATGAGTTGATGCGCTGAATAAAAGACCGAAGCTGCAAGCCCGAAAGCTGATGCAACGAGATACCGTAAATGAGCAATCTGCATGAGTGACGCTTCAATTACGCTCGTGCTAGACCCAGAAATATCGTATCGACTGATGAAAATATAGCCGGATACTGCAGTAACTGTGCCAAGTACCATGCAGACAGTCGCAGCAATTTTTAACATTGAGGTCTCCCGTGAAAGTTGAATAGATCGTGCCGCCTAACGCATAGTTGAGCGGCGGGCGCAGCCCGTCCGCTTGAACGCCGAGTTAGGCATCAGATGCCCTCGGCGCGGGTCGATGCACTTTTCGCACATGCCGCTCAACGCAAGATTCTCTCAATCGTTGCTTTGGCATATCGAACGAACGCGGCCGTCTCTTCGACGCGCATTGCTAGGTCGTCGTCCTCGCTACCCAGGTACGCCGCGCGTGCCTTGCAGATGAGGGGCCGATGCTCGGCAGGCAAACGCTCCGATACCCATGCGGCAGCAACGTCCTTAGGAGCAATGAGACCAGTTGAAGCGCTGTACCAAATGCGAGCAAGAGCAAGAACGACGTTCCGCTCGTCACCCTTCCAATCCGACTCTGCATTCCACTGGGCAATAGTGTCGAAAAGCGCCTTGGAGAAATGCTCCTTCGGCACCGGCTCGAAAAACGTGGCTGCGGATGGGCCTAGAAGCGCAAGGCTGTGTTGCCTCGCCTTGGTCAGCAAAATCGCAAGATCGTGATCCAGAACGGCAGGCTCGAACGTTCCGGAAAGGATGTCGTGGCGGAGCCACTCACCGAACTGAAGCTCACGCCGCGCCGGATAGCGCCAAGGCACTACTTCGCTTCGAGCGACAACAGTTAGCTCCAGCGGTCGCCATGTTCCGCCATCGCCTGGCGGTGATGAGACTTTCAGCAAATCGAGCATTAGCGCCTGCCGGAGCGAATCGTTAGGTGCGGCGCTGACGGTCACGAGCAAGTCTATGTCGCTGTCCGGCTTCAGCCCTCCATCGATCGCAGATCCGAACAGGTGGATTGTGTCCAGTGTCGCAGCCAGATGGCGCTCGATCACCGCGCGAGCGTGGGACAGCTGCTTGAAAACTTGTGCAGGGAAAAATTCACCCATGATGCCTAACGCTAAAGCTCACGCGCGGCGAAGCCGTCGCGTGGAGCGCCTTGTTGGGCACCCGCAGGTGGAAGTATGGCCGGCGTTACCTCACGGCCTTGGTACTTGGCACGGTTGCCGCGGAACTGCTCAGCCAATTGCTTTGGCTGTAACGCGCCAGATTGGATGGCCTCAGCTTCTTCCACCGCAAGCCTGATAGTGATGGGCGCCTCGACAACGCCACCAGTCATGTACGTGAGGAACAGTGCGGCGCCGTCCTTTAACAGGACGAAGTGCCAAGGTTGCTCGGCGATGACTTCCATTGGCTCCTCCTCTGTTACGCCCAACGCCCCGAGCAGCGGCATATTTTGCGTTTTAAGCGCAGCGAAGCAAAATATGTCCGCTGGCTTGGATTGTTAACCCCTTTGCCAGATTTGATAGCGATAATCAATATTTGAATGAAATTCCTGCTCGAAAACCACGTTGAACTCTTTGGGAATTTCCGGAAAGAAAACATTGCCCTCTGGCTCGGCGTCTATTGTCGAAATATGTAGCGTGTCGGCACCGGCGATCAGACTCTTATAGATCTCTCCACCACCAGAAACAACAACATGGTTCGTCAGAGTCTTTAGCTTCCCCATTGCTGCTTCTATAGATGGAAACACGACCACACTATCGTTAGTAGATACAGAACCTGAGCGGCTGACAACTGCATACTTTCTATTTGGGAGGGCCCCCATTGCTTCAAATGTTTTACGGCCGACCAAAAGCCACTGGTTGTAAGTTATTGCTTTAAAAAGCAGCTGCTCACCTTTAGCGCTCCAAGGGATATCCAAACCGCAGCCAATAACCCCATTTCTCGCTTTTGCAGCCATTAGTGATATTTTCACAATGCTCCTTTAGGTTAACTAGTTTTATCGAACAATAACGGCGATATCCATTTATCCGAACATCACCCCCAGGGCTACCCAACCGAGTGAGCCCTTTGCACAGCGTGGCGATTGAGAAATATACTGTGCTTATGAACAGTATAATCAAAACCCAAAACTCGCCACGTTTGCTTGACCAATTGCGCACCGCAATTCGCTACAAACACTATTCCTCTGCAACCGAAAAAGCCTACGTTTACTGGGTTCGGTTCTACATACGCTTTCACAACCTTCGGCACCCAGCTGAAATATCTGATGCGCAGGTCGAAGCATTCTTGCAGTATTTAAGCGTCAAGCGAAAATTTCAGTATCGACACACAAGCAGGCGCTGTCCGCTTTGCTTTTTCTCTATCGTGAGGTTTTGAAGCAAAACCTGCCTTGGCTTGAGGAGGTAAGTCGTCCAACAGCTTCCAAGCGATTACCTGTGGTGCTTACTAGCCAGGAGGTGAGCTGTGCATTAAGTCATCAAGCGCGCACTTGAAAGTGCTGCCATTCACAAACCTGCCTCTCCGAATACACTGCGGCATAGCTTTTCAACGCACTTGCCTCAGTCTGGCGCTGATGTTTGAGCGGCTCAAACATTGCTGGGTCACAACGGCCTGAACACCACCATGATTTACACACACGTTGCGAACTGCGAGGGCGGTGTGGCAAGCCCTTTAGACTCGCTTTCGCGATCCACCATAGCTACCGCAAGGCCAGCCTGTTGAAGACCTGCCCTTGTTCACAATACGAATTTAAAAATTAATGTAAAAATGTAAATTAGTTTGTGTTTAACAGCAAACGCTTTTAAACGAGCACCCTGCTGCTTGATCAATAAACAAGCGCTGACGGCCTGACCTTGCTTGCTTGTAATTAACAAACCGACATTCGACACCCCTCATTTCAGGGGTGTCATGAAACGCAACTGCTCAATGAAAATAGCCCCTGAATGACAGTATTGGAGGTTTTCCTTAAACTGGGAACCGAGAATATATCTACATTTATGCCTATGAGTTTCGAAGGCAAGACCGAGCTTCTCGATGCGCTTATCGATCCTAGATGTTTCAGATCCCAATGCATTTGTGGCTTCCCGATTGGAGATTTAATTATCCAGGCACTTGGCATTCTTTGGAAATGTCTGAGCGTCAGAATAAGCTGGAAATAATGATCATTGCAGACTGCGCTGCTTTAGCGTCGGCAACTTGCCATACACTAACCTGAGTCACCACTACCAACTGCTTTGGCCGATTACTAGTGATCAGACAACTTTTTTGACAGAACAAACTAGAACATCAGCTACCTCCATAAGACAAGATAATTTCTAACTCAGATAAAGCCCCGTCGGATCAGGCGAATAAATTAGGTCTGACTGCTCTCAAACTCTGCTCAGTCAACACTCGCAAGTTCGGTGCATCTGATTTCCTTAAATCCATCGCCATCTGAATCTTTCTGCCGTAGGTTGAGGTGATCCACCCCACTGCGGTTTCATCACCAACAACAAGGTAGTTGGTCTTACTTGTCACGCTAGCGCGAAGCACTCCCCCCAGGCCGACAACACGTTCCTCTATCACTTTTCGAAATCCTGTTTTGCCACCAAACTTGCCAGTGAAAACCAGCACGGATCCCTCAATCACCACATTGTCGACTTCATCAAAATCACACAGCGGAACTTGATCTTGGCTGATTGAACCTGTTGAGGAATAGTCAACCTGGGTGACTGACTTGATCGTAGCGAGTAGTTGTTGCTCTGTAATGTGTCTACTGAAGAAATCTGAAAGCGCCAAGGTAATCTTGTCGAAGGGAAATCGTGAAAACAGATCTTCGTTCTGTCTCACAAATTCCAATAGCACCTTTAATTCCGAGCTGTTGATATGATCATCAGAAGCCATTCCACTTAACAGACCGAGCAGAGTACTTTCGCAAACCTCCGCCTCCAAGCTAAGCAGGCTTTCCAATAAGTCGAGTCGTTCATCCTGATGGAGTACACCTACAACCAAAGCGCGATCAAGCAAGAATCCAATGGTAGAAAACTCATCTGAACCAAACAAACCCTCTGCATCAAGACGCATGGTCTTCAATGCATTCATCTCCATGTCATTGAGCTTTTGATCGGCAGCCACACCAAGCAAAAATCCTCTTAGCCTTGCACGTGCTGCTCGAATACTCTGAGCCCGCTGGCAAGTGAGCATCATGCTATTGACGCTCATATCAAGCTGCCTTGGAGAGCTTTGACACATCACTTGTGAAGGTGACCTTTACGCCAGTAAGTGCGCAGATCAACTCTAAATCCTCGTCCGTGTTTACATCAAGATTCTTACCCAATAAACCTTGCATGTAGGCAAGATAAAGAAAGGAACCCACTTTTTTGAGTTTGGACTTCACTTCAGGGTCAACACCGCCTTTCCAAACGGCTAGCGGCAATGCGCCTTTTTCAAATGACTGCTTTAAATCCAATTCTATTGATTGATCACGCCTACCGTTCTCCCAAGCCAGAATCAATCCGGAGTCTTCCGCTTTCAATCTTTGATCAAACGATAAATTGCGACTGTCTCGAATTGGCTCGGTTATGCAACGAGTGATGTGAGGCATTTGTATTCCCAATGAGGAGTAATTACCCGAATGTAACGGGAATTTAACAATCACATCAACCCCTCAATTAAGCCCCCTACCCCCCTTTGTCAAAAGTTGTGTGTTCGTTTAGAACTCAGGAGTTTCTTTTTCTATCAACACGTTAGAAACCTTCAAAAAGTTAAAAATTTCTTCGATTTTGGCACTTGCGCAAATGAAGACTTTTGCTAACTTGAATTTACCCCGCTGATCTTTTGCGGGATTTTTCAAGAGAGGAAAAGTATGAGTACAGAGTATCTAACCACCGCCGAACTCGCCGGGCGGCTCAAATACGATGAGCGAACCATCCGTGAAAAACTCATGGATTCTGTGTTGCTTGAAGGCGTGCATTATCTGCGTCCGTTTGGACGTCGCAAGATTCTTTTCATCTGGCAAGCCATTGAAGAGGATTTGAGCAAGGGCACAAAATTCTCCGTGCCCATGGCCAATGGAGGTGTACTCCATGGCTAGTATTCGCACCCGGAAGCAGACCGGAAAACTTTACCTGGACTTTTACTTTGATGGTGCGCGTTACAGGGAGCAAACCGCCCTGCCCGACACACCAGAGAACCGTACCAAGCTCGGTAAGCTTGCAGACAAACTTGAGCGGGAAATTGCCAGAGGCAAATTCAACTACGCCGAGTTCTTTGGCAAACCAGCCAAGGAACCCCGTGTAAAAGCCTCTGATGCGTATCCGCGCGCTGGTGGTCATCAACCTGGCTCCAGCGTGCAAACAGCGCGTCAGGCGAACGCAGCTGAGATGCAGACACCAACTTTCGTGGAGTTCCTGGAAATTTGGCGAAATGAAAACTTCGTGCAGTTTCGAAAGAGCTACCAAAGAACCGTGGAAGACATCTTCAAGGCCCACTTGGTACCCAAGTTTGGGAATACGAGGGTCGGAGACATTCGACGGGAAGACCTTTTAACCTTTCGTTCAGATCTCGCCAAAGCTCCAGGACGAAAAGGTTTAACGATGTCTCCCAAGCGGGTTAACGCGATCATGGCTCTGATGAGTCAGATCATGAGTGAAGCCTCCGACCGGTACCACTTTAGCAATCCCTACCAAAATATCAAGTCACTTCGCTTGCGCAAACCCGATGTGGAGCCATTTACCTTGCAAGAGGTGAACCTGATCTTGAACACGGTTCGTGAAGACATGCGCAATTACTACATCGTGCGTTTTTTCACGGGCATGCGTACGGGCGAAATCGATGGTCTGAAGTGGAAGTACGTGGATTTGGAACGCCGCCAAATTCTGATCCGCTCCACCATTGTGGCTGGGATTGAGGAAGAAGACGGCAAGACCTACGACTCCATTCGAGACATTGAAATCTCAGAAGTCGTGTGTCAGGCCCTGAAACGGCAGCGGCTTGTGACGTTTCGTAAGAGTGAGTACGTCTTTTGCAACAGCGTGGGTCAACCTTTGGACCACAACAACGTGACCAAGCGGGTTTGGTATCCCCTACTTCGCCACCTTGGGCTTGCACGCAGGCGCCCGTACGTGACCCGCCACACTGCGGCCACCCTGTGGCTGGCTGCAGGAGAAAACCCACTTTGGATTGCCAGACAGTTGGGGCACAGCTCAACCGAGATGCTTTACAAGGTCTACGGTCGGTTCGTTCCCAACCTGACACGCCTGGATGGCTCAGCTTTTGATCGACTGCTGGCCACCAACACCAACATTGGTGAACTGGGTAGCGCTTTGCAACTGGAGGTGAAAAATGGGTAAGTCCAGCTTTTTTGGTGAAACAACCACCGCCGTGCAAGGGATTGTCACTGGATCGTGGGTGAGTGAATTTGAACACGATGGCCAAGTCAGCTATTGCTTGCAAACTGAAATCTACGATTCTTGGCACGTTCATTATTTTCATGTGTACACCTTGGTACCCGCAAAAAGGATAGAAGTGGGACGATTTGTTCTGATCCACCCTTTGGGCAAGAAACGACACGTTGATCAAGTGTGCGACACCGAGGCAATTTTCAATGAAACCCGCTTCGGTATCGAACACAATCCTTTTGATTTCTTGCCAGCAAGGACTAAGGAGCAACAAAAGGCCAAGGGAGTGCTGGTCTGGTCCTACTCCCATCTTCCAGCAGAGCTGAAAGAGGTCGTCACTCGGGTCATTCAATTAAGACCGGATCTTTTTGTGTCCTCTCTCGCGAATGCGGGCTTGCTTCAGTTAATCAGCGAAACCAGTGAAAAACACTCGAAACAGGTGCCTTCTCGGATGGCGTCAGAAGATGACGAGATTTCAGCGGAATCGCAGTTAATCCACTGCGCGCCAATCGCGGCTTTTTTGCATACTTTTTGCAAAGCCAACCGAAACTTTTGTACAGGGTGGCCTGAAGGTGTTCGAGCCTCGTTCTCCGGGTTTTGGGAGTTCAGCAAACTGCGTCCTGGTGATGAGGGATTGTTAGAAGACTCGCGGGAGCTGATGTTGTTGGTTGGACAAATCCTCGAGGAGCATGGTTTTCAGAAGGTTCCAGATTTTATTCGGACCAATGAAAAGTACTTTTTGATGGCTGCTTTTGATCGACGCAGGGAATGCTGATCACAAAGGCGCTAGCGGTGCTTGCAGTTCCCCACAGGAGACACATTTCAGTGGGGATTTTTTCTTTCTGGAAGCGGAATTGGAAATAAGTTAGAAAACCTCTGATTGTGGGGCTCGGTAATTTTCTGATGGACGATGGAAAGCAGATCGCATAATATAAATACTGTTTTTATATACAGCACTTAATTATGCTCTTTAACCTCACTCTGCTTCGCGAACGCGGCAAACGCTTGGAATCACCCTCGGTCATTCATGATGATGGGGTGATCAAAAGCAACCACGACGGCAAATTCATGTCTTTAACCGTGAATTCCTACTACGGAGGGGTGAGTCGAGCACCAGGCCTTTATGAAGCAAAATTGATGAAATTCAATGCTGATGAAATCGTGTTTCTCGGCTTCGAGACGGTCGAGGGCCGAGCCTATGTGCAGGAATGGAAGTTAACACCATCGAAGGTGTCCTCGACGTGGCACGTGGTTAAAAGTGAGGGGGCAGAGATGAATCACATACCCCGCCTCATGGATGTATAAGAACTCCTCAGATCTAACCGACAGAAAGGGCTCTAACCCAGCAGAGCGCCTCGTCGAGCTCTAGGTAAAGACTGGCGTATGCTTTTCGGATCAAATTATCTGGTAGAGCCCAGTCCCATTTTTCACGTTGAAGATTTTTTGCATTCGTTAAGAGGATTTCCAGTGGAGGTAGCTGATTAATCCCAAGCTCCGCCAAAACTTTCAATATTTCCTGTGCAGACCTGCTCCCCTTATGAACCTCGACGCCTGGCCCAGCTGCGGTGGCTATGAATCCTCGATGAGTTAGAAGACAAGCGATTGCCTCATTTGCTCCATCTCCCAACCAGGTCATGAGCTGCGTTTCCCGTCCTTGATCTATCAACAGCCTGCTATCAAGGCCTATACGTGAGTATGCATCTCTGGCTTGTTTCAGGAATCGTTTCGCAGTTTCATCGAGAAAAACAGGCATGTCGCTAGACTCCAGCAGATCACGCATCTTCTGCCGAACTCGGGTGTGCGTGCGCCCCGCCCCCCCTGAGAATAAGGGAGGGGCCCCGCCAGACGTTCGAGTTACATAGATTGTCTTTAACTCTTCGTCTATTTGGTCCACTCGCCAAGTTTTCCCGGCAAACAGGATTCGCTGTCCAGGCGTGAGCATCACAGCCACCGGGATGGTCCCTAACTGTCTTCCTCCGGCAACAATCCTGAATTCCTCGTCCGCAGAGAAGGCTGCATAAAACGAGTAATGATTAACGAACTTTTCCCCTAGTTGACCATGTAGGAGCGAACCGGAAGAATCCTGGACAACAAGGTCTTTGGTTCCCAGGCCTCGAAGCAAGTCGACGAATTCTGCCTTGGTTAACCCTGAAAAAGGCGTATTTGAGGAACAAAGTAGCCCATAGAGTTCCCCAGCTGTAGCTCCTCCAGTTTGGGCAATACTCGATAAAATTTGCTGCACCAGCGTGGACAGGTGCAGTCCGCCTGTTCGAGGTGGTTCAAACCAGTTTTCCAGCAGCAGTTGAACCATGGCGGTTGTTTGAACAGTGCCCAGTCTCAGTAAGTCGCTAAGCGAGGAGTTTTGGCCAATCTCCTCTTCTACACAGTAGCCCCGAAGAATCGCGGGCTCACCTTTTCTACGGCCGGAGCGGCCCAGTCGTTGCCGCAAACTGGCGACCGCAGGTGGTGGTCCAATCTGGACAACACTTTTAACGGAGCCAATGTCGATTCCAAGTTCTAGTGTATTGGTGCAAATCGCCGAGGCAGGCATCTCTTTTTGCTTCAAGGCGGCTTCGGTCTCTGCTCGGATTTCTTTGGACAAGCTACCGTGATGCGGCCAAAACTCATTGGGAACCTGGCTGTGTTCGCAGAGCTTGTTTAGCAGGTGCGTGTACCGTTCTACCTCCCGGCGAGAATTGGGGAATACTAAATTGTTGGAGCCCCGCAGTACCTTGAATAAGTGATTTCCTATCTGAACAGGTGTAATTGGTTCAGGTTCTTCATCCTCTTGGCCAGGTACTCTGATAACCAAGGGCTCTTCGTAGCCCTTGATGAGCAATTTGAGCTCGTTGCCTGAAGATTTGGACTCTACCATCGCCACCCCTGGCCCTTTGCCCGGGCGAAGGAAATCAGCTGCAAGGCGCATGTCCCCCAAGGTTGCGGACAAGCCCACTCGGGATACAGTGCGTCCTAGGGCGTGCTCAATGCGATACATCAAAGATTGAAGCTGCTTGCCTCGTTCGGAGCCGATAAAAGCATGCAATTCATCAACGATGAAATATCGAATATTTTTAAAAATCGAAGCTATCGAAGAGCCTCGGTTGCAAAGCAATGCCTCCAGGGACTCGGGCGTAATAAGCAAAACACCGTGACGCTTGGCCACGAACTTTGTTTTGCTTGTTGAGGAAATATCCCCATGCCACGGCCAGACTGGTATTTCCAAGTTTTCGCAAAGCCGGTCTAAACGGCCAAACTGGTCGTTGATGAGCGCTTTGAGCGGGCTGATGTAAACAATTAGTCCTTCGCCCGGGCAGTCCTGGAGAAGATGTGTCAATGCCGGAAAAAAAGCAGCCTCGGTTTTACCGGCCGCAGTCGCGGCAGCAATAATGACGTCTTTGTCGGCATTCAAAATGAGAGGAATCGCAGCCTCTTGGGCATCTCGAAGTTCCTCCCAACCATCGGCCCAGATGAAACGCTGAATTCGCTCATCCAGCAAATAGAAAGAGGTACTGTTACCGCTCATTATTTGGTCAAAGATTAAAGCTTAAATGAGGCCAAATCTTCATCCTCATCGATTGCCAGGTCAGCTGCACCCGCAGTGTCGGCTGATATTTCTAATCCACCGAGCAAAGCGGTCCACTCAGTACCAGGGTTTTGCTCCAAAACGGCTAGTAGGTTTACGAAATGAGTAATGGTAGTGCGCGGCGTTCGGAAGTAAGCATCCCCAATCCGATTGGAGCAGTGCTCCATGAAGCTAAAAATGCCTTGGTCTGGTAGAAGGTATTTGGTCTCATCGCCAAATGCATACACATGTCGCACCTTTTGGAGCAAAACATAAAAGTCTTCAGGTGTGAGGCTAGATAGCCGAACCACCGGGCCGCTGAAATCTACCAGTCCGCCCGAGGCAAATGTGTTCTGGGCCAGGCGGCTTTGTAGCGCAGGATAGCTGTACAAACCTCTACGCGTATCCAACAAAAATTCCGGTGTCCCGCCCAAAACAAAACCGAGTCCAACTGCGGTCCCCTGCAATGAATCGTTCAGAATTCTGAGAATCTGCTCGTAGTTGGCATTGCGCGCTTGGGTGTTTGCGAGTTTATACAGATTGACCAGTTCATCGAGGCTGACCAACAGCCCTGCGAATCCAGACAAGCGAATGAATCGGGCCATCAATTTGAGCTGGTCGTACATGGCCGCGTCATCTACGATTGTTCGAACTCCCAGTGCCTGACGCGCCTCGGTCTTGGTTGTGAATTCTCCGCGCAACCAACGTATTGCATCTGACTTAAGCTGTTCGTTGCCGTCCTCAAATCCTCTGCAGTAAGCAGCAATCACGTCCGCAAAATCATATCCATTGACTAATTCGGTTAGTTTCTCCAGCTTTTGGCGAAGCACTACTTCAGTCGAAGTGTTTGATGCTTTTGCTTCTGTCTTACTGGTAGCAATGAATTTCTCAACAATACCGGCAAGCGCCCCACCTTCGGGTTTGGTACGAGTGGAGAGATTACGCATCAATTCGGCGTAGAGGGAACGGGCTTGACCGCCACTGGCATGGAGTCTGCGGTCCGGATTTAGGTCGGCATTGGCCACCACGAGTTTCTTCTCGAGCGCTACTGCACGAACCAAGTTCAGAAAGAAGGTCTTACCGGCGCCATATTCACCAATAACGACCCGAAACCCTGAACCGCCATCCGCGATACGTTCGATGTCTGTTACCAGCGTTTCGATTTCGCGAGTTCGTCCGACTTGGATAAGGTGTTGGCCTGTTCGAGGCACTACGCCTGCACGTAATGATTGTGTAACTGCGTCTCGGTCTTTTGGGCGTATTGGTGTTGTCATGTCTCTAACTTTTCAAGTACTTCAATATTTACGGTAATTGGGTCCTCGCCCTCAGTTAGTGGCGAATCGTACGCGTCAAACGCAGCCTCGTTGATATGTTCAAGAGCACCGTCTAACATCAAGTCAAGGTCTGCGGCAACATCAAGAAGTTCTTCGCGTGTCCATTCGGGACGCGAGAGAAGCAGTCTAGCCAACGAGCTGTGGGATTCATCCAGACCAAGTAAGCTCGGCACGGAGGAAGACTCCTCATTTTCTGTGATTATTTTTTCCTCAATCAGAATAGGCGCCAATACTTCCTCCTCTCTAAAGATACTGGATAGCAAAGCAGACACCTTTTCAGTGTCTTTTTGAAGCTCGGCAATTCGTGCAGTGTCCAATTTGAATCCAGCATTTTCAACTTTAGGGGCTGAGTGCTCAATAATTTCCGTCTTGGGCTCAGACGTTGCTGCTGTGTGGATGTCGCCAAATACCTTTTTGGGTTCTACCCCGAGGGCCTTGTAAATTTTCTCCAGCATTTTTATCTCGTCTGGGGAAACATCCCCATCTGCCTGTGCAACCGCCGCCATGAACGAGGCCAGAGTATCCTTCGCAGGTTGCTCAAGCAAATCCAGTCTTTTCTTCAATGTCGGTAAAGAAACGGGCGTTGTGTGTAGAAGTCTGAGATGTGCTTTGAGGCGTTGTTTGTGCGTGGAAGTTAAATCTCGCGCTGTTTGAATTTGATTTGTTAAACGGGTGAGTTCTTGGGCAGAGAAGTCGCCATCAGCGTTGGCTACAACCGCCGAGAGTTGTAGCGTCAACAAAGCAGCCTGATATGCCGGTGAATACTTGAGATGAGGCTCAATACGAGGCTCTGGAAAAAGCACCACTGTTTCACTAAGACTGGGTGGAGTTGCACCGTGCAATACATTGGGTTCCATCCCAATATCGAGGGCTTCCAAAGCCTTGGCGAGGCCCAGTACTTTGTCCTTGGTGGGTTGCGCCTGCTTCTCGAAAGAATTGAGCAACTCAGAGAAAGACATAGCAAGTAGACCACCCCCCATGCGTTTTTTGAGGCTGTCTAGTGCTTGTTTCAATTTATCAGGCCAAGCTTCCGCAGGCAGCAAAAGCATGGCATCAAGGCTATTTGCTTGATTGGAACCACGGGCTAAAAACCGGCTGTAGGAGTCAAGCTCATTGGTAACCTCATCGACTATTTTTCGAAGTTTTCCAAGTGGTGCGGTCAGCACGGTCACGTCGGGAGTATCTCCGAAACCTAGCTTGATTTCGTTGTAACCATGAAATCCTGAAGAAGCCGGTCTGTACACAAACTTCAATTTAGTCTTATTGCGAGGAAGGCTTATCCCGCCACCAAATTCTCGCTGATATCGAAGTAGGAATAACTTGTCAAACTCTTCTACGCAGCGAGTAGCGGGCGTGCGAAGTGATATGGCGGGATCAAGTTTTACCCAAGCTAATGCTAGAGCTGGAGGGATAGGCACCCCGTCCATAGCAGCGCGACCAAGGGCCAAGCGCAAATACAACGGAAGTTCCCAAGTTTTTGTAAATATTGGGACCGGCTCAAGATACAACTTTGGATTGAAGCTTGAAACCTCAATCCAGTTTAAAAGCTCTGTGGCGTAACGTTTGAAAGAGCCGGATTTATCCCCGTAAGTTCGCAAGAGCCGTCTAATTTCGTTGGCGATATCAGGTAATTCTTTCTCCAGGGACGAATCTTTGGCAGCATCAAGAACAACCCGACGCTCCAGGCCATAGAAATACAGAAATACATATCCAATATCAGCGCTGGGATTGTTTCTTCCTTCGGATAGCCAGTTGAGATAAGCCTTTCGGGCTTCTTTAGATATAGAAGAATAGCTTGGCCAATACCCGCCTGCGGGCTGGGTAAAATCACCCCTTAAGGCAACTGATTTGTTTGGGTCAATCAAACAAGGGTCGTTTTCACCATTGGGTGTTGGCAAGGAGGTTCCCACGTAGATTAGTCCACCGGTTAAGTTCACACCGGCTACAACAACCGACTCACCTAGCCGCAACCACCGCGAGGAACCGAGGTCCCTAGGCTTGCTAGGTATTTTGTAATCATTTTCCTCATAAGCATTATCCCTGACCCGGATGGAGACAAGCCGATCCTCCTCGGCAAACTTGTTAGCGCCGGGGCGTTTGCGCTGCGGTTGCGATTGCACCTTTCGCGTGATTGTTGCATCCCTTGAAGAGGGCGACTTCTTTGACCAAAAGTACACAACCGCACCAATAACTCCCAGTACACCGAAACCGATCCATAACTCCTTCGGTATGGCCGCTAATATCGCGATGACACCCACCGCTAACCAAACAATCGCTGACTCTGAACCTTTTTTCTTTGTCATTTATCTCCCCCTTTGAGCAATATACCCAAGTTGACCAGAAGAACAATACAAAGCAATAAGTTTGTGCCATTTGATTTTCTTGGTGAAATCACACCAGAACATTGACCTCTATTTCGAAAAAACGTCAGTTCATAACTGCATTATTTTGAAACAACCGTAGCTGTCTTATTCATCAATTAGCTGCTCGATTGCTGCACTGTCCACCTTTCGCTTTCCATTTCGTTCTTTGAGGGTAACCCTACAAACAAATTGAGCAGGCTGCCCACTGCGCAGCAGCTTTTCGAATCGATCGAGGTAATTATTATCATCGTCGAAGAGATATGTTGGCCGAAACGTCAACTTAAATCCACGTTGATTCACTCTTACTGGATTCGTTTTGTTCCAGCGCACCGACTCAAGGACAACACATTGACGACCTTTGAATCTTACTGTCGCCCGAAAACTAAGCCGATGTTCTGTATCAGGACCTTTTTGCCCATTAAGATTCACGCCGTGGTTGTTTGCCAAGGAATTCTTCGTATAGCGTGAATCAAGCAAGGCGCGTAGGATGGAAAGCGCTTGATACTCTTGAGGCGATAAGGATTTAAGCGGCTTGAGTTGCTGGGCCTGCAACAGCGTTTCAAGCATCATCGGAAGCCTTGCGAATTCCTCAAGACAACTTTTTAAAATTGCCTCGAATTTTACGGCGCGATCGGCGTCGAATGGCAACTGAAGTTGCCGCGAGGAAATGAGAACAGGTTGGTAAAAAACCTCCTCCCGATGCGTACTAGGATTTAATCGATATTCCAAGGCACCAGAAATTGTAAGCTCGGGTATCAGCGCAAAAACAGGTGACAGCACAGCACGGACTTTTCGATCAATTTCCTCAAAATCACGACCATGTAATTCCTTAATAAACTTGCTTACCTTCAATGGCCAAAGCCAATCCAGCGGAATCGCAATTTTTTCAATCGAGCGCTTCATAACTTCCCCCTCTGGTGAATATCCCAAACAACTACCTGACAAAAAAGAGCCGCCTGCACGCAAATTCCAATCGCCGCCCTGTTGCCGGGCCTTGATTCTCTTGCGGTTACACCGCTAACCAGTGTATTGCTTTTGCCGTTGAACGCTTTTGAAGTTGATCGCCAATCTGGTTTGAAAACGTGCAGCCGCACCAACTTTCGTCCATTGCCTTTGCAATAACTCACTCGTGGTGCGCGGAGATAGGTATATTTAAATAGATTGATTAGCTGATCACTATCACTTTGATTTGCAAGTACTCCGACCTCAAAACTGCATTGCTCAGGTTCTACACCTGAAGCTTTCAGAAAAGCGACGAGCTTCTTGAAACGTGGATCATTTAGGGGAACAGCGAGGTTCCTGGATGTAAAAATTTCACGCAGATAAAAATAGTCTTCTGGCTGATTGAAAGCACCAGAAGCCAGCGCAAGCAACATGGCTTCAGTCGTGCGACGAAAACCATGACTGAACGCTTTTTCGAGGTGCGTGAAGTAACGCAGAACATCTGGTTCCAATACATCCAACGATTCAAATCGACCGTACTGCCCTAGCCCCCAATAAACCTGATTCCAAGTTTTGTTATCAATCCCGAACTGCTGCATGAGTCGTGCCGGAGCAATCCCATCGACGTGTGTAAGGGCACACGCAATCTTAAAAACATCCACAGGTTTCAAATCCGCTGCAGTTTTGCTCGCTGGCCAGATTTCGTCAAAACTTGGAAATTGAATTAAGGATTGATCAAAGGGCGGTGAAGTTTCTTTCGCGTTGTTCCCGTAAATCAGCCTTGCGTGGGATTGACCAGTGGATAGGCCTCGGGAATTTCCGCGTCGAATTGTTGATTTATAAGTGTTGATGCTTGCGGCACTCAACCATACCCGGAAGTCCCACGATGGCAGGTATTCGCGCGGGATCGATCCCCATAGAATGCGCGCAGCCATGGCGATTAAATGATCCACGCAATGTGTGTACGTTGACCAGGATGTGCAATAACTCAAATGACCTAGATCTGCCGCGATCGCAAAAACTGGATTGGGATGTTGTAGATATCGTGAATGACCGCTAAAAAGTTGCCAAAATTCAGAGGTCGCTTTTGAGTGCGAGAGCCAATGAAAACGCGCCGCTGGTTCATGAGTTACTTGCTTGAGAATTCCGTTTAGAGTGGAGAGGAACGTTGATCTGCGATACACGTCTTCAGTTTCATAATTTCCCCATAAAGATGCTTTGGAGTCTGCTCGATCAATGTTGATCCGATACGTCAAGAATTGCTCAAGTACCCGTGCTTGATCTAAGGGAATACGCACGGTACGCTCGCCAGCTTCGGATTTACTGTGTCGGATATTCACCAACAATGATTGCTCGAGCTCAGATATCTGAAAATCCCCAATCTCGAGTCGCAATAATTCACCGATACGCAGTCTCACCAATGTCGCCAAAACAAAGGCTACAGAACAATTCACGGAAAGGGTTCGATCAGGAATAGTTCGAGCTTGCTGAATTGCCTTAAGAATCTCGCTTGGCCATATGACTTCCGCTTCGATCGTCCCTTTGTAGCCTCGTACCTTGGCTATGTCCGTCTCAATAGAATAAACATCCGACAAGTACGCTTTGAACACATCCAATCCGGCATTAAGCTGTGGGGCTGATGAACCAGCAACACTCGAAGAGACTTGCAGCTCGGGCGCCTTCAAGTGTTGGGTGATAAAGTCGAAGACAGATAAATGGGGACTTAGGCTTTCGAACAAATGGCGAAAAACAAGTCGCGCGTACTGTTCGATAGTGCTCGGTTTGAGTATTGACTTGTGCCTTGAACCATAAACGATCAAATAACGAACCCAGTCGAGATACATATAGCCAACGGTATCCGGATCCACAAGTCGAATAACATCGGTATCGATTTGAATCAGAATTGAGTTCTTGGACGCAAAACCCCTTGTAACGTCCCTAAGCCGATCTTGCATCTGGTGGGTAAACCACCAATCAGAATTCTCGACCTGACGGCTTCGTTCTCCTAAAGCTGGGTAATCATTGATTTCATCGAAATAAGCTTTAGATCTATCTTTAAGACCATTGGCCCTATTAAACACCCGCTCTTCTAAAGATGTGTATTCCAGAAACCCAGCTACGGATGCAAAAATCATGGGGGGTAAATACTGCTTTGTTACAAGCGCAAACCCACCTACAAAACTTTCAGTGCTTTCCTCACCCCAGAACCATTTATCTATCTGGGCCAGTGTTTTCTCGACATCAAGTTCATTAACGCCAAGATCATCGTAGTGCTTGGTGATCAGACGACTTGTGGCAGCACTTATTAAAACGTTCATCACTGATCCATCTTCGAGCACCACAGACACGCGGCCTTCAACAGCGAATTTATCCACGGAATTTGCCGCGATCGTACGGACCACTGCTTCGAGTAGATCAAGCCGCAGAACCAGGTCATTGACGACTATGCTTACCAGTAATCGCTCAGGAACATTTAGGACCTGAAGTTCCTTTGTCTGAAGGCGTTTCCATCTATCAATAAATATTTTCCCAACGAATGCCTTATGGGGTCTGATACTAACAATCAGATCGCGTAAGACATTTGTAGATGCGCAGAAATAATCATCAACTAAGGTCGTCCTCCGGTCACCCTTGCTGAATTTAATCAAGCGACTCATCGCAAGCCTCAACCTTGAAGGCCAGACAATGGGAGTATGTTCAGCTGCCTTAATAAGTCTTCGGTGCCACGAACTACACCTGTTGCGGATTGTTCGGGGGAAAGGTCAACTCCCATGTTATTGCTTGATTGAAAGATCGATCCGTGTCGCGAAAGCCGATTGATCTCCACCCGTTTTAGGCCGCAAAGATGAGACTGAACCAAATGGCGACCGAAATTCGGTGGCAAATCAAAGCCACATTGCCTAAGTGCATCAGAAAGGTGTGTTGATCCCAACTGGCTGAGACCATTTCGAGTTATACGAAACAACAAGGGCTCGCCAGAAGCCACATCTAGAACTTTCGTAATGTTGTTAGGTATTTTCTCAGAGCATTCCAAGGCTCTAGCTTTACCGCGAAGTTGCACAAGATGTTCGACATAAAAATCCAGCTGGGTTTTTACAATTTGACCAAACGGGACCTCCACAAATTCGGTCACCTGATGGCTGTCTTTGTCGTTAAACACCATGAAATCGGCTGCGATTGCGCAACGCTTGAGTGGATAACTTTGCGCGGGACGCAGCGCCAATGCTATTGAACACATGAATGCAGTCGCAATCGCGAACGCATTGTGAAACGTCGCAAGCTCAGGCCACTTCGCATTCATGGTGGGTCTTGAGGATTCGACTTGTGTTGTTAAGGCAACCCAGGCGTGGGCTACGTTCTCTTTCTTAATTTGGGCAAGCGAACCAAATCCTCGGGTGGAACCTACATCAATGGATACCGTTGGTATCCCAAAAGACGCGAATACCGACGAGAACAATGTCGCCGCATCCCTCTGTTTTACTTTTCTGTAATAAGCAGGTCCACGCGACAACAAGCGTGGATCGCTAAATGCAAAAGCAGCTAGCACATCATCACCACACCTATGTGCAGCTTCAATGGACAATCGATTGCGCAGATCAGTAATTTCTGGGTGCTCGCGGATAATTTCACTTTCCGAAACCCCAATCAATTCACCAAGATTCTTTGCGTCAGGATTCTGTGCTAAAGCAAGTTCAAGTGGATTTTTCAGCACTTGAGCAATCGGCTTTGCCAAGTACCATTCGTCAGCTTTCTGGTTTGAGTCAGCATCCACGCGCGCATTGGGCATGAATAACGATCGATTCGTATAGATGATTGACTCTCGAACCGATAGCCAGTGAAAAGCACCGGGCTCAGGCCAACACGGTAAAGCCACCGTGAGACTGGGTGGGCTGTTGATGTGTAGCGACACGAGCTGACAAATAGATGGTCCATCTCCCTGCTTGGCCTGTTCCTGAACTTGCGTAGCGACTTCAATCAATATCTCTTGCGAGAAACGTGAGTGGTTCAGCAATACTCTACGCTTTTGCAGATCGTGCTCGCCATGTAAACGCATGTGATGAGCCTGCAAGCGATCGAGCGGTAATCGCACCGAGCCTTCAATCAAAAGTTCCAATACCTTTGCAGATTGGGATGTGGCTCTTTTTAAGGCATTTTCAACTTGGAAATCACCACTAAACGAAAGATCTTCGAGAGGGTCTCGTTTTACATGTTTGCTTAGAATTTGAATCAGCGTTTTCGGGTGATAATCGCCAAGGTACATCGCTGTTAACACCAGCGCGAGATCTAACTTCTGAGAATCATTTACCCGGTCATACGCCATTAAGCATGACAACGGCCCTTGCCCAGGAACAAGTTTGACATCCAAGTCCTTCGACGGAAGACACTCGAGACGATGCTTGATCTTAGTGAGAAAAAAGCTTGCCTCAACTAGCTTTGGAAAATCTAAACGTTTGCTCGCCACTAGCTCGAAAGCATCGATCAGGTTTTGAACTGCACGGTCAAGATCTGCCGCGCAATGTGCCAATCCAAACACCTTAATGAAGCGCGAGAAATCGCGGTCTGCGATGATCTGTTCAATTGATTCGTCTGTGTAAACCTTTGAAACTTCCATTTGCATCTCCCGAGTGCCCGAAGGTCATAGGGAAATGTTTCCACAGATTTAAAAATCGTGTTTTGGTTGAAAGTGCCTTTTTTTGGCACTTTCAGCGATTAATTCGTTTTGATGATGCGTCACTTGTAAATTTCTAACGTGAAAGATATCCAAGATCGGCAAGGCGATTCACCAAATAACTTCTACATCATCTGTCAGCTGAGCTAGTGACTTTGCAGTTATCCCGACTGTTATTTCGGCTGCTACTTTAGCTGTGACCTTGCCTGTTGCCTTAGCTATTACCTTGGCTGATACTTTGCCAGATACGTCGGTTGATACTTTGTCTGATACCTTGTTCGATACCTTGTTCGATACCTTGTTCGATACCTTGTCCGATACCTTGTCTAATACCTTAGCTGTAAGCCCCCAGCAAACCCATCTTGAAATGACTGGTTCTGAACGGCGACCATAGTGTCCACTCCATTTCTTGGTGGACACCATGAGTGCACTTCAAACTACCCCGAAACGTCCCGTTCGTGTGTATCGAGCACCTGAATTCAAATCGAAGTTGGTCAGGCTTGCGCTTGAACCTGGCGCCTCAGTTTCCGGCGTGGCCGTGGCGCACGGTGTGAACCCTAACCTGCTTCGTCGGTGGGTCAAAGAGTCTGGCGCTTTGATCACCCCGCCAGCTTTTGTTCCTGTTCGAATTGAATCCAGCGTCGTTCGTGACACTCACACGCCAGCGAGCAACAGCCAACGCGTCGAAGTCAACATCGCTCGCGGTGATCTCCACATTCAGTTTAAATTGGATTCATTGCAGATCACTGAACTTGGCCAAGTGCTTCGCGAGGTGTTGCGTTGATCCGTGTGGACGCAATCTGGATGAGCACCGCACCCTGCGACATGCGTTGTGGCATGGACACTTTGATGAATCAAATCATTGCCGTGTTTGGTGCTGCTCAGGCCCACCACGCTTATTTGTTTACAAACCGTGGTGCCAATCGAATGAAGGTCATTGTGCATGACGGCTTTGGAGTCTGGCTGTGCAGCCGCAGGCTGCACAAAGGTAGTTTTAATTGGGGCAAGAGTGCTGATTTAGGCTCATCGGTCACGCTGTCCACTGAACAATTCAACGCGCTGATTGTAGGGCTACCCTGGCAGCGTCTCGGCGAATATTCCAGCATCAAATATCTCTGAATTTCAATTGGCAAGATTGCCAATAGTTGGCGTGGATGGTGTGTGGCAATATCTGCGTCATGACCTCAAGCCCCACGCCAGAACAGATTGCCAAGATGGACGCAGACCAACTGCAGGCGATGCTACTGGGACAAATCAAAGCCAACTCGGTATTGCAGGTGGAGGCCCTTGAGCTTCGAGCTAGCAATATAAATCTTCAGGCTGTGAACGCCGAGCTTCAGGTGGTGGTGAAGTACAAAGACGCTGTCATCTCCAAGATCACCCTCGAACTGGCGCTTCACAAAAGGTTCCGGTTCAGCAAGAAGGCTGAATCCCTGACAGTTGAACAACGGCACTTGTTTGATGAAACAATCGACGGCGACACTGCTCAGATTGAGCAGGAAGAACTGGACAAGCTGCCCGAGCAAGACAAAGAAGTCGTTAGCAGAAACCTCAAGCCCAAGCGCAAAGCGCTGCCACCCGAGCTGCCCCGTACAGAAATTCGCCATGAACTTGATTCAACCCTGTGCAAATGTGGCTGCCAGTTAAAGCGGATTGGTGAAGATGTTTCTGAGAAGTTGAACCACCACCCTGGCACCTTCAGCGTAGAGCGCCACATCCGTGGCAAGTGGGTGTGTGATAGGTGCGAAACCCTGATTCAAGCCCCAGTGCCCGCGCATGTGATCGACAAGGGCATGGCCACCACCAACTTGTTGGCCCAAGTGCTGGTGAACAAGTTTGCAGACCACTTGCCGCTGTACAGGCAAGAACAAATGTTTGACCGCACTGGCTACAAACTATCGGCCAGCACCATGGGTTCCTGGGTAGGCCAGTGTGGCGCAGCTTTGCAGCCCTTAGTGAATGCATTGCGCACAGAAATCCTGAAACAAGGCGTGCTGCATGCGGATGAAACACCCATCACCATGCTGAACGGAGCGGCCAAGGATAAAAACAGCACCACCAAGAAAGCCTACTTGTGGGCCTATGCCACTACGCAACATGCTGACATCAAAGCAGTGGTGTTTGACTTTGCAGAAGGTCGAAGCGGTCAACATGCCAAGGCCTTTCTGGATGGCTGGAGTGGCACGCTGATTTGTGATGATTACCAAGGCTACAAAGCCCTGATCAAAGACAACCAAATTACGGAAGCAGGCTGCATGGCGCACGCGCGGCGCAAGTTCTTCGAACTGTTTGCTGCCAACAAGAGCCACATTGCCCAAGCCGCCCTGGAACAATTCAACGCCATTTATGCAGTTGAAGCACAGTTGCAAGACATGCCACCTGATGAGCGACGACATCGACGGCAAGCAGATATAAAACCGTTGATGGACAAACTTCGACAATGGTTGCTCGACCACAAGATCAAGGTGCCCGACGGGTCGGGCACGATGAAGGCCATTGATTACAGCTTGAAACGCTGGGATGCGCTCACCACATTCCTGGGTGATCCACACACGCCGATAGACAACAACTGGGTGGAGAACCAGATTCGCCCCATCGCAGTGGGTCGCAAGAACTGGCTATTTGCCGGAAGCCTGCGCTCAGGCCAACGCAATGCAGCGATCATGAGTCTTGTGCAATCGGCCAAACTCAATGGCCTGAACCCGCTGGAATATCTAAAGGATGTGATGGACCGCCTGCCCACGCAGCCGTACAGCAGGATCAATGAATTGCTGCCGCACAACTGGAAACCAGCGAACTAATCAAGACGGGTTTGCTGGGGGCTTACCCTTAGCTGATGTTTTACGAGATACTTCGGCTGTTACCTTGTCTGATACGTCAGCTGATACCTTATGTAGTTCGGGAGATTGCGGCGAGAGTCAGAGCTATTCAATTTATTCTTTTCATACACCCACCTGAGGAGGTCGTGACTTGGCAATATGATTGAGTGGTAGCACCAGCTTTTAGCAGAGCCTCATACAAAACTTGATCTTCTACAATTTGCGCCATAGTTAAGGCATCAGAGAAAAAGGTATTGGGGAAGTCGATCTTAAGCTCGGACATTTTTCTAATATATTGATGTGCCTTCTGGCTTGAATAATCACCTCTAGAGATCGCCTCCTTATTAGCTTCGTTGGCTTTACGCTGAAGGTATGCAAGTTGATCTTGATGTTGCTGCTGGATCTCAGCCATTGAGGTATTCAAGACCGCAGAGATTCTATTGTAACCCTCCGTTCCGTGCGCAAACGTAAGCGCCGCTTGTGAGGCAATATGCTGGAGCTGTTCCTGGCTCGCTTTCCCAAGTTCAAGGTACCTTAAAAGAGCCGTCTTGGCTGCAGGAATCGCAACTAAACCAGCCAATGAATCCAGCGGTAGTTCTAGATTAGTCTGTGAAAATAGAGCTAAGATCTCTGCATTGCTCTCAATCATTGCTTGAAGATAAGCATCTTTGGTATAAGGGATTCCGAGTCTCGACAACTCTTGTCTTAAGTCGGCCATCCTTCGATTATCGTTATCGACAAGAATCTGTACGCCATCCGCTGTTTTTTCAGATGACTCAACGAGTCTTTCCAAAGAAAGTAATTGTGTTTGAAGTGCCCCAATATCTTGCAAATTAGCTGCTAAAAAACCTCGATCCCCCGCAGATGACGATAATTTATACGCACCTAGTGAAGCGACTGCAACTACCAACAAAAATGTAAAGACGGGCAGAAACCACACATCACCAACTAGATTTTTTACTGCCTGATTTACTCTCGGGCTAAACCTGATAGCTAGACTAAGTAACGTTACTAAGATGCAGGCTATACCCACATATAGTCCAAAAGGAGCAAGGGGCAAAAAGAAGTCTGAAGCCAGAGCTGCGCTGGTGGCAATGGCGGTTCCCGCCCCTCCGCCAAACTTTAAGGTTACGCGTAGTCTTTCAAAGAAGTATGCATTCACGAATCAATCCTCTGTATTTTGGTTTAGTACGTGACTAAATTCTATGTTTCCATTGATATATTTGATTTATCTGCTAAGTTCTAAATTGAGTTTAAGAAAACCAAATTAGTAGTTGGCTGTGAATTTCTTGTCCGATGCGTAGAGGAACACACTGAATCATCATCTTGAGAGGCTGAGCCTTGGCTAAACACTAGTTGCCCTCGTAAAAAATTGGTTTTCAATATTTGAAGGAGAGGTCCTGTTGGCTAACAAGTAGGTACACATCTGTTTGATCATGAACAAACAGTGCTAATTCTCTAAATCGCTACAACGACTTACCCTCAGTCATTAAATTACAAGTGTCCAAGGCTTTCAAAATAGTGGCTTTAGACCCTTGGAGTGAAAATACTTCAAAACGGCCAGCTAAGTCACCAAGTTCACCCTTCGGTTCTTGGAGCTGAACCATCAAACTGTCATGCTCAACGATTGCGTCAACTGCATCTTTTGTGACGTTTCCTGCAGAAAGGATATATCCCTTTGCATCGTCCTCTGTCTCGTATCCAACTACCTGGAAATTCAAAGTGGTTTGTGATTTTTCACTAAACAAGGATCCTAAAACATACGCACCTTTTTCAAGTTTTGAACTTGAGGACATTGAGGTTGTTATGTAATACGGTGAAAGGTTTGAAAAACAGTCTCCCTTCTTTGTGACAAACCCAAAGAATGAAAAAGTCTTACCATTCCCCTCCGTTCCAAATATCAACGTTTGACCGTTGGTTCTGATTTCCCAGTCTTTAAACTTATAGATGAGGCTCATTTCATCTGCAATAGCTGAGCCTCCAAAAAGAAAGCAAGCTGTGAACGATAAAATGGAGATCGCTTTCATAATTACCCTGTTTTTAAACGCTGCCGTCTTTTTCAATTGTTAGTGGGAGAACTTGGATCATCTAAAAAAGATGAGCAGATCACGCCTTTGGTTTTCACACGGCACAATAATCAATCAATTCTGACACCTGATTTCTTCCGACGATTAAACAACGCTAGTAACGATGCCAGTCCCAGTAATCCTCCCAAAGACAACGAACCACCGCCACCTCCACCGCTTGGTGCAGAGGTTGTTGCCCCCGGAACAGTGGGATCACTTAGTCTTTCAATCGAACTAACAGTTGCCGGTACCGTGGTCGTATCAACCGTGAATCGATACCTTGCGGATGAACTTGGAGATACGCTCGATGCGTTTGTATTCGGTGTAGCGTTAAAACGCACCTCGAATTGATTGGCTCCACCGAACTCAATAGTGATAGATCCCTGTGCAGTTTCCAAAGATGTAACTTCCACAGGTTGCCCTTCTAAAAACACTTGAACATCTGTTGGATTAGACGCTGTGCCTGAAATACTCACGGTGATGGGTTCGTCTGAACTGTCTGCAGGTGGGGTTGGATCTGTGGGATTTTCTTCATCGGGAGGCAACGTGCCAGCCGTTGAATATTGGTTGAAACTCAGCAAGTCCACGCTACTTACCTCTTGAACAAATGCGACCGGATCAATGATCCCCGCACATGAGTTCAAGCCCGCGCAGCGCGTATCTTCAGCACGAAAAGGAATACTATTTCGCTGCAATAGTTCCTTAGCGTCAGCAAAAGTTAATGTTGGATTTACCGCCTTGGCGTAGGTCAGGAGTGCAGAAATGTAGGGCGCGGCAATCGAAGTGCCAGATACTGTTGTTACTCCATCTTGAGGTCCATCAGGGCTCAATATCACATCAGTTGTGAAGAGGGCTCCGTTACCAGCCCCTACATCCGTCTCAAAAGTAGAGCTAATCGCTGAAACTGTTAAATCAGGACTGTAGTTTGAAAAGTTAGCAATATTACCGTTATAACCGGCCGCGCCCACTGCGATCACATTTTCGCAATTTGATGGAATATTTAACTCGGATTGCCCTAAATTCCCTGCCGCAGCAACAACAAGTCCACCCGAGTTATTGATCATATCAATTGCAGCTTGGTACACAGCACTATCACTACATACGTTACCGCCGCTACCCAAAGATAAGTTAACAACGGTGGCCGGATTCGGATTGGGGTTGGTGTCAGCAGAATCATGCAGATTCAGCGAGTAAAGCATTCCTCGCGCAACATCAAAATCGGTCGCTTGATTTGTTTGGGGATCAAATACAGTTATCGCTAAAAGTGGAAGAGTGTTGTAACCGATACCAACCGTGCCGTAAGTTGAATTGGGCTGACCTTTAAGGTATGCAGCCATGGTCAAACCGTGAGCAATTGACGAGCCTCGATCGATCAGATCTGGACTGAACTCGCCATTTAAAATTGTTTGACGTTGCACGTAGGCGCTATGAGGAAGGTTTGGAACTTCCTCAAAGAAAGAGTCCACCAGTGAAAGTCGTGTCTCACCAAAATCAAAGTTATCAAAAAAATCAATCAACTCCAAAATACGCGGATTGTTGACGTATGGGTTGCCATTAAAGTCCTGGTCCGCCGAGTACACATTGAACTGTGAGGACCAGCCAGGGTTTACAAAGCTATCAACTGCTTGAGTTTTAACAAAACGATTGGGCTTTGCGCTAAGAACGCTAGGAGCCGAGATCATTCGAGAAACAGCAGCAGTCACGTCACTGTCATTTCGGTAATCAGTCAATTTGACAACTACGAAGCGTTTCATGAATATCTCTTCGTAAGTCAAAGCAATCCCGATCTGCTCAGACAGCTCAGCCACTAGACGCTGTGCCTCACCTTCCTGTAAACGCATAGTGGGCTTGGTGAATTCCAAAAACACACGACCATCGAATTGACGTTCGACAGTGACACTCGCAACGTCTTTGAATATCTTTGAGGAGTTCTGTTGAGTAGACGTGGCAGAAATAGCTGCCATCGACAATAAGCTAGCGGACACGGCCAGTGCTATATATTTTTTATTCATAAAATCTCTCCCCTGTCATCCACATTAACAACTCGAAACTAAAAAAGCGCAGTGGTGACGTTCAAATTAGAATTTGAAGATCTCGAAAGCTGCACAGTAAAGAGGTTTTTTGATCATGCAATGTACTTTTTTAGCTACTACCGCAAAACCAATCAACCCCAAGATCACTCCCAATGCTGAAACGACCGACCAGCGAGACTGCTTATACTCAACAGCAACGCTTAGGATGTTCTATTGAGATTGAGTCACTCGGCGTAGGCTAATTGAATTCCTTGTGCTTTAAAATTAGAGCTCGCAAAAGCTAAATTTCTCCAGGAATTTTCTTCAATTGCTCAATGATTTTTAGCACGATAATTGAATGCTGGTTTAACTCAGAGGACCAAAATGTGGGGGACAACTACTATAGACCCCCCTCCATTTGTATAGTACTTTTTGGAATATTTTTGATTTATTATTTGAATCATTTTTCTATGAAACCAGATGAAACTCAATATTCTCGGGGTACAGAATTTGAAAGTGATTCGTTGATTGAACCAGACTATAAATATTAGATAACTGTTTGGAAATTTATACCCTGTAGTTAAGCATAGGCACCAGCGGAATCGACTTGACACTTTGAAGATCGAGAGCTTGCTTTACTAAGAGAATTGGTGATTACCAAGATTGGTCATCCACGGTACGAATGCTCTCAAGAAGTCGGACCAAAAATGATATGCAAACTCACCAACTCGTCGCTCAATAGTTACGGCTCACTTGTCAAAAACAATTGAGTTGGCCTAGAGGTGTTAGGATTTTTGGGCCACCCTGATAGGCCAGATTTTCGCATTGAGTATGAGCACAAATGGGCATATTTCGCCCCACTTGGGCATCGATCGCATGGTCTGTGACAATAAACCTTTACCTTCTAGTTGCCCACTGCAGTTTAATACCCTAGGCATCGACATCGCTCTGGGGCTCATAAATGACCAATCAACTTATATTTATTTTGATTAACATGCACCCATGTGGATTAGTTGTAGACCAGGTCGTCGAGTTATTCAAAAACTTAAAAAAGGTACTCAGTGATGAAATTAATCAAGTCTTTAAGACTCGGTTCCATGATGTGTCTAGTTGTTATTGGATTGTCGGCGTGCTTAAAAACAGAAAAACTCGATGGAAGTTCTGTGAGCGCTTTCAAACAGTCAATGGCTGAGTTGAGCTCAGACATTCAAGGTGAGGCTAAGACAACTTTTATTGAGAATCTCACGGTGATCGTTCGGCACTACAGTGACGATTACTCGGGAACTCTGGACAATCCCAGTGCAGAATTCCTTGCACTCATACATGGCTTAACTGTCTATGATGTGGAGCAACTACTGAAAACTGTTCAAAAAGAAAAACTACAAATGGCTATCGTGGATGAGTCTAGGCAAGTTCTCCACAACTTTCGCTCTAGGAATAATCAGATCAGGCGAGAGATAAACCAAGGAAAAAAGTTTCTCCAGTCCCTTTTGGATAAAAAGAATAACTTGGAAGAAATTAATCGGTTGATCACTATCACTGAAGCGCGACCCGTTGACCCACCGCCCAAGTATGAGGTTTTCGAAACTGGCAAATGGATAGCTTTTGATGTTACCTACAGTGGAAGTGATTCGGTTTTGATTGTGGGCTTTGTACTTCCTGGTTCCGATGCTTCGCTTTCTAATGACGTATGTTCTCTGTATGGTTACGATCTGGATAACCGTAGATTAAGTCCCTCAAAGCCAAGCACTCGCGTTACTTGTCAACGATCAGGAAATTCGATTGGCCTAGAGGGTAAAACACTGGCACCCTCAGTAATTAAAATTGAAGAAGCTAATTGTGACAGTAGACCATCAGGTTGTTATATAAGATATCCATCGAAGGAAGAATATTCGAATATGACTTATTTGGGCGGTAGCCCCTATAACATTGATGGATTGATCGCTGACATTGATACGACAAATAAAAAAATTGATGAACTTGTGTCTCAGCTTAATTTTTCATGTATTGCTTTAAGCGGAAAGCACATGATCTTGGATCAAGAATTCTCGTTTAGTGAGCAGGAGATCGAGATGGCCGGGTGTGAAGGTCGTTTTTGACAACGACTGCCGTTAATTGTAAATTTCTTTGCAATGAACTTGGTCTTGCGGGAGAAGGCAGAATAGTTGGCTTTCCTTAAGATGGGGCTTGACGTCCCGCGTTGAGTCTTCGACTTACATAGGCTTATTTTGGCGAGATGAGACTTGAGTCTACTGTCCCGACTGCGAGAGCACCCCTCTACACTTAGAGCCAGATCAATCAACCTAACCCCAAACGGCAAGAGAAGTCACAAATATACCATTACGAAAACGCCTCCCTGATAAAGCTGCTTGGTCCAAGAGAATGGATTGGCATACAAAATCTAGTGAGCTGTTAATTCTAGGAGAGGAGTATGCGTAACAACTGAAGACTCCTCAGCATAAATAAAGCTGACCTATGGTGAGTCGCTACGCTTCCCCTCGGCACCGTTATTCTCACGGAGGTTTATGAACGATTCAATTTCGCAAATCCTTACAGCTCATTATAACGGCATATCCGACATCATTTTCATGTGGTCTTCCCACGTTTTCAACCACCACGCGAACTGAGGGGTCAGGGCGACATTGGCATTCAAAATAACTTTTCCCTCAGCATGTTCAAATGTCTGATCTTCCGACAACTTGGATTCCAAAAGATACTTGTGTAGCGTAGGACTAATCTCGGCACGAACATTAATAATCTGCCCATGACCAAAATCGGCAAATCCATCCTCCACATATTTTGCCAAACTAAAACCCTCAGGTTTTACTGCGGGAACAAACGTGCGCTCAGCTTCCTTGACCCGATTCAGTGCGATCAACCTTAAATCCTGATGCCCTGAGAACGTCACAACGAAATAGGTCATCCACCCCCGTTGCACCATGCCCAAGGGGTTGATGGTGTATTCGGCCGGAGTGTCACTTTTGATGTTGAGATACTTAATCTTGATCTGCTCATCGTGCAAGAGTGCCTCGTAACAAATTGTTTTAACAACCTCGTCTACCTTGGGTGGAATTAACTGTTGGGTGGGGCTTTTGATCGCCACCTTTTCACGCCAACTTACGAGCTGGTTAGATGATTGAGCGGCATTAAGCGTATGTTCAGCCTCTATTTTTAAGCTCATTAAAGACTCAGAAACGACATTGGGTAGCAGGTCGATAAGCGTGTCTGCAGCCATCACCGTTAACAGGGCGTCGCTGATATTCATTCTAGGGGCGTGAAATCCGTTGGACTGCCTTGACCAGCTCCAAAGGTGTGGTTGTTCCGAGTCATCAACCACCAGCGGGAAGCCAGCCTCAACCATGCTGTTTACATCACGCTCTACGGTACGTTTGGTGACCGAGTAGCCAAACTCTTTCAGTTTGGAACACAAGTCTTTGGTGGATATTGCTGCAGGTTCCTTGGGGATGAGTTTCAACATTTCCCAATGTCTAAGCAATGTGCCTCGAGATCTATTGGGCATGGTCAATTTTCCAATGCATGTATCAGTTGACCTGATCGCACCAGGTTTAGCGCGGTGCCATATTCAGTCAGCAATTTTTGATAAACCTCGAGCTGAGCTCGATGGGCTGCCCACACGTCTTCCAAGACTTCAATTTTTGAATCAGTTTTGTGATCGATAATAAGTTTGACCTTCTCTCCCGTTGCAAGCAAATCGATCGAACCAACCGCTATTGTTGAATCATTTAACTGACCAATGACTGGCACTTCAACGGAAATTGAGCGGTTAACTCCAGCCGATTCGAGGTGATTACGCAGCTCACGAGCGTGCGTCCAAATCTCTTCGATCTGCTTTGAAGAAAGAAACTCCTTTAGGGCGCTTTCTAGCCGGCTTTTGTAAGACTCAATAGAATCTTTACCCGACATTACAAGCTCGATTGCCCGATGCACCAAGGTTCCGAGCTCGTTCGCGCGTTTGTGATACCCAAGATCAATTGGCTTACCCACTTGTTCTGCGGTAACCTGCGCTTCGATATTCGTCTCGGTGTTTTGCCGCTGCTCATGAGCGTAAACGGACGGGTTTTGTTGCGCTGCAACCCTCGGGATTGTGTAGGTATTCCGATCCAATGCACGACGTCCTATAGCGACTTTCGCATCTTTGACCAGATCAATGCCATCCTCCCTTGGCTCCCACTGGTATTTGACACGATCGATTTCCGCATCAAAGGTGTTTCCAGATATGCGAACTGAGGTTTCGTCAACCTGAAAATCACACAGATCTTGCAATATCTGCAGTCGTTTCTTGATCTTTGCTTTTGAGTCCAGATGACTGGGTAGCCACTCCAACACCAGTTGCTCCCTTGGCCGCGACAAGGCAACGTAGAGCTCACGCATTGCAATTTTTTCTGCTTGACGGCGCAATGGCTCAGCCATCGATTCTCGCTTTGACTCAAGTGCTACTTTTGGGGTGAATTCGATTCGACTATTTTCGATGAGTTTAGAAAAGTCACCAAAATCAAGATAACCAATTCCTGCTGACGGTAAATCAGCTTTTGGACTTTTGTCCATGCCACACACAACTACGATAGGCCATTCACGACCTTTGGACTTGTGCCATGTGGTCAGTTCTATTGCATCGGTGTTGTTGTAGCTGGCCCTCGGACAAGAGTCCTCATTTCTGTTGGCTTTAAGAAAGTAAAGCCAACCAATAAAGGTACCAATTCCTTGGCCGTGGAAGCCAGCTGAGGCCAATGTCTCTGCTGGAGCTGAGGAAAACTCCTTAGCCAAGCCAATCAGTTTGATCAAATTGGCGCGAGCCTGAGAGCCATCAGACCAAGTCGCTGCCATGTCGAATAGGCCCGTTTCTTCAAGCACCAATTCAATAATCGTTTTAATTGGCAGTGTGCTGTGACTCTCCCTCAAGTTATCCAGGGTATCAAACACGGGTAAGTGAATGCCCTCCCCTAAAACCTCCAATTCCAATGCCTGTTGCAGGTCCATCCGTCCAAAGTCTGAACAGGCGAGCAATAAGCGAGCATGCTTGTCATCGGGATTGGAGAGTAATTTCAGGAGCTGCACACAAACTTGAATCTCAGCACTGTCAAACCATTCCTGCCTTTCGATATTTACTGGTATCCCCAGCTTCTCAAGCTCTCTGGCATAGTCCCCCATCATGCCGTTGGTTGGGCAAAGTATGGCGATGTCCGAGCCACGAACGGCACGTAGCTGACCAGATTTTCTGTCCACCACTTGTACATCTGAATCGAGCTTACGCTTGAGAATTTTTGCTATTTGATGGGCGTTCCACTCGCGCTCAGAGGGATGAACTTGAACTTCATCGCCTACCTCTTCATCGCTCAAGCGTCGATTGGACGTTGGCTTATCTTCCATCACCACCATGTGAAGCGGTGTGAGCGATGATTTACTGCCTCTCGGCCCAAGTGGCTTGTACGGGGTGTTTATCCCCTCTGTAGAGCACAGACCTTGGGTAAAACTATTGATGATGTCTAAAAGTGCAGGTTGAGAACGCCAGTTGTTCTCAAGGCTACTTACCTTTGCGGCTGGATTCACCAGTAAAGCCTCGAACAACCGTGGATCCGCTCCCTGGAATCCCATAATGCTTTGCTTGGCATCGCCCACCAAAATTGAAGAGATTCCCGCCCCGATCAGGTGCCAAAGGAATGCAAACTGGATCGGGTTGGTATCCTGGAACTCGTCAACTACGACCATGCGAATGGTATCTGCAATCCTAGTTTGAAGCTCTGGCAGGCGTAAGGCCATCTCCGCTGAGGCCACCATGTCGGTGTAATCCATGAGCTTTGATTCTTGCTTTCGCTTGGCGTAGCCATTCAAGGTTTGTCCGGCCCCATTGATCAAGCCGGTAAGTTGATCCTTGCATTGCCTCAATGGACCTGGGTGAACGGCCAGGAGCTCGTTCGCAGCGCCAACCACGGCTTCAGCCAATTCCTTGTATCTACTGTAGTTCGGGGCTTTAGCGGAGCCTTTAAATTTGATCTTTAATTTTCCCAGCTGCCCCCAAAGAGCCCAATCCGTCAAAAGTGGGTCAAATTTAGCGGCAGATTCCAGAGCTCTGTAGGAAGCTCGAAAATCCGCCACAGGTCCAGGATCTGCTACTCCAAATGACTCAATCGGGCAAATGGGGAATTCATCGAGCAAAGCCTTGACGTGACCGTGCATGATTTTGGCCAAGTCATTTTCTGTGCGATTGCTCTCTGTCGGGCCATAACAATTCTCAAGCCACAATAAGCTTCGAGTCAGAAAATCTGGGGCTGCTTGCTGACGCCCTGTACTTCTCAGTAAATCAATGAAGGACTTTAATTGAGACCTGAAGGCGTCTTCAGCAGAGACAAACTTGTTCCCCCTTCGAGTAATTTTGTAGCCGAACTCATCCAAATTTTCTGTCATTTGAATGAGCGCATCAGAATCAATCATTGACGCTCGAATAAGCTGTGTTTGCTCGTCTTCATTGAGCATGCGTGTGCTCAATGGAATTCCGAGATCAAAAGCAAGCTCTTTGAGCAACCGGTTTCCAAAAGCGTGAATGGTCGAAATGTACGCACTTTCAACCTGTTGTGCGGCTTGGTACAAACCTGCACTCAATAGTGCAGCCCTGATCCTGCCCTTGAGTTCTGAAGCACCTGCTTCGGTGAAAGTCACAGCGATCAATTCTGTGGCGCTTAGCTCACCAGAGCTAATTTTACGAAGTAAAGTTTCGGTCAATGTGTGAGTTTTACCGCTGCCGGCCGAAGCGGAAATGATGTTGAGTGATTGATTCATTATTCTTCCTCCTCATTCGCTTCATCGCCTAGGTCGTTCACGATTCCTAGCTTGATGAGCGGCGAGGACTCAAACACATAGCCTCCGAACCCCTGCTTCTGAAAATTCTGTATTTCTGAGACCTTGATAGCGGGAATAATCCCCTGACGAAGTTCGTCAAAGCGCGTTTTAAGAAGCGTCATTGCAGCCGAGGACACATCCTGGCTCCATGGCATGGATTCTCCATCTTCGGACACGGGCTCTATGGAGTGCCATCCATTGATGGCCTGCTGTGGCACAAAATTCGAGGTGGCGAGACGATCTTTCAATGTGAAGTAGACAACTCCATTGAGTTTCTTAAGATTGGCATGCTTGGCCTTTTCCACATCTTTGGGATTCTTCGGCCCTCCTGAAAGGAGCATTTGTTCATATAAGCTGGCCTGCAGATCCAGGCGAGCTTTCATCCGCTTTTCGTATTTGTCCGCCTTGGCAGTTTTAAAGTCCACTACAAGTACCCCAGAGTCGGGCAAAGCGATGACACTGTCGGTTTGACCATGTATCGGATGACCATCAAATGTACCTTGAAGCCATAGTTCAGGCGCCACAACGCGTGCATTTAAGCGGATAAGCAACTCAGCCCAATCAAGGGCGGCCCGTCGAATGATGCTCAGCAGGTTCTTGCGTTCAACTTGCCAGATCGCAGTGCTGAGGTATGGCGCTTTTTCCTTGATCGCCTGATCGAATAGATCTGAAACCTTGCTTTCAATGGTCGTCTCTGATGGGATGACGCCTTGCTCAACAGCGAATAACTGTTCCATCACGTCATGAGCAATAAGTCCGCTTGTCAATGGACTAAAGCCGTCTGGCTCCCAAACCCGATTCTCTGCCCCAATTTGTTTGAGTAACCAACCGAGAGGACAGATCAGTAAATCGTCCAGCGCGCTGGGAGATTGTGGTTTCAATGAAGTGATGGTTTCTCCGGTCGCCTCATCAACCGATGATTTGGTCGACATTGACAGTAGGTCGGTATCCAGACAAATGTCTCGGGGGGTGGCAATAAAACGCTCGGCAGGTAGAGCGGGCGACGAGCTGTATTTCAGGTGTTCAATTTGTTGTTGATCGAGTTCATCTGTGATGTCGAGAATCAGTTTTTCTGGAGACCCGATTTCTCCAGCCAGAAGCGAAAAGTCAATTAGGCTGTCCGAAGGTTTTAGCCCTTTACCCATTTCATCGAAGGCGGGGCAAAAGAAGGTGACCTTTTTCTCCACACAGTTCAGTTGTCTGAGGAACAAACTTCGTGCTTGAGCGCGAGCATCCATGGACAACTTAAGATCTGCCCAATTCTCCTTAAGCTTGCTCCACTGAACATCAGACAACACAGCTGGATTGTGAGAATCTGAAGGAAAGGAACCTTCCGAAAAATCCAGAACAAACAGGTATTTAACTGGTCTCCACGCGTACTTGTCTTCGTACAGCACCGTCACGCCGTCAATGAAAGGACCAATTTGTTTCTCAACTTGCAATGGCGCTATCGGGATTAAACTGCGAACTGCATCAAAACCAAGTGTGGGATTTTCAGCTGCCTGAATGGCTGCATCAAACAGATTTTTCGTGTTTTGTTGCTGAATTTCATTAATCCCATCGATATTGAGAATGGCGAAAATCTGCTTCAGCGCTTTGGGTAGTTCAGTTCTTTGAATGCCCTTGAGCAGCTCTGTTACCGCTCGCCAGTTCCCCGGGAAGTCTTTTGGTGCTTTGATCGAAAACCCATATTGATCCAGACTATCAGCCAAAGAACCGCCGATCTTTGCGCCCCACGGCAAGAGCGGATTGGTGAGCAGGGATTTGAGTGACAGCTTCGGACTTGCGCCTTCAAGCGCCAGAACAATACTTGAAAGCAGCTCTCCGGCCAGGTTTCGCTCAAAATTAGTCCATTGCAAGTTGGCCAACGGCACACCAAACTTATCGAATAACCGAATTAGATGATCGTGGGCGTCGAATTTGTTGGGAAGCAACAACCCAAAATCAGCATATGTCAGCGATGGGTCCGAAGCGATTTGTCTCTGAATCATGCCGAGGGCGATCTCAATCGATTCGAGCCGATCTCTACAACGTAGCCATTGAAGCGAGTTGTCCTTTTGATTCCAGGAAGCGGTAGTGTTTTCGATGGGCCTAAATAGATGGCTGGCCGCAGCATTCAGGTTGTTGTTACCCTCGCCCCTGGGTGCGTTGTAGCTTTGAGCGAATTTCTCAAATTCCCTTTGGTATTCATCGTGTAATACGTTGTTTTCTTCGTTCAAGAAACAATCGCTTGAAAGCCTTTTCACAAGACGATCGATCAGATTACTTCCTGACGGAGAAAGCGAGCATGTAATGACTTGGATGGGGGTTACTGCTGAGTCAGTGCATTCAATAATGCTGGTTATTTTTTGAAGCTTTGGGGGTAAGGCTTTGGATTTCTTCGCTCTTTCGAATAGAAATTGAAGATCGGCCAAACGCTTCTCGGTGATTAAATTCGTTGTTTCATCATCCCAATTGCAGCCCCCTGCCCCTGTCTCAGAATCAATAATTCTAAATATCGACTCGGCTAGTGCATTCTTCACGCCAGAAGGATCCACATCGAATGACTTCTGCCAAAAATAGCTTGAGTCTTTTAAAGAATGTAGAGAATTCAAAAGTTCTAAGAACCGATCAGTGGAATCTGAATTTAACTCAGGATCCAAGTCCAGGTAATACATTCTGAGTGCGGATTCAATCAATTGATCGACAGTGCCGACTTCTGCAAGGACGGTTCCGAACCTAATTGCGAGGTGTCGTCTGAAAGCCCGAGAAAACTCGGAATCTGGGCAAAGAAAGAAAAAGTGAGGGGCGGATAGTCTTGTCTCTACTGTCATTTTTTGGCGATTTTTAGAGTTATGAGTTGATCTTGACACAGTAATGAGTTTGGGAACAACTCGAATTACTCTGTTGTAGAACCTATCAACCAGACTGCCGTGGCCCTTGGTTGATGTGCTCGACCGGAATCATTAAATCGAGACTGCTGGCAAACACAAATCTTCCAGAGAGACCAAAAACAAAGCGGGTATCGCTAGTCGTGAAATAGACAAACTGCCCAATAATTTGGCATGCTGGTTCTTCTGTAAGTTTGACCGGTAGACGAAATTCCTTTGGTACTTGCCCGTCAGCCGGTTGATAAACGATCGTTGTAGGGTCTTTCAGTTTGAACATGATTTGTCAGCACATTGAGCCAGAACCAAAATCATGACGGGACGTGCGACGTAATATGTCGCACACAACAATTAAGGTGGAGAGAAAACGAATGTACTAGATTGGCTAGTCCGCCTCTTGTGGTAAACAATACACAGGGCAGCCCAAACAACTTTTATTCTTGGTCAATTTATATGAGCATCAAACTTCCTACCTCCAGAATTCCAAACGCCCAGCCAAGCGATTTAATTCTCCAATACATCACAATTGGAAAGAAGATTATTGAGCTTTGGAGTCAGGCAAAATTTAACAAAGACAGAAAAGTCAACGACACCGTTGCGACTATCATCCGGGATTGCAATGGGATCTTGGGATGCGGAGGTAACTTCAAGAATGGTTGTCTGTATCGCGAAAAAGATCTGCCAAACCCTTGGATACCAAAGAAGGGGCAGCCAGCGGTAATCTGTGACCACGCTATTCCGGTGTCAGAGTTGGTGCGAATGTACACAAAAGAAAATACTGACATTGAAGATCTGATTTTTTACCCTGTGGTCCGGATAAGCCAAAAATCAAATGACTTACTCACCGAAAAAGGTTTCGCAAAGCAAGGTTTCGATCGGAACCTTCCAATGTTTAGGTATTCAGAAATTGATCTCAAAATCGAGACCCATTTTGGAGAGGAAATCGATCCAAAAACATGGACTATTGAGCAACATTTAGATTTGGTCAAAAATACGCCTGAATTGAAGAAGATCATCGACTCTCTCAGGGAGCAATCAAAGACGATTAAAAGCAGCTGAGACAGCTTCAGAATTCACTTATAGATTCTGTGAGTATTTTCATCATATTTCTGACAAGAGAACATATATGAAGAATCTACATAGAGGGGGACGTGCTTGAAGAAAATGACACTGAACTGGCATATAAAACGAGCTGTTATCGATTTCAAAACCCTAGAGGACAAAGACACACTCAATAGCCTCCGCCGGGCCAAACAGCTTGTGGATCAAAAGAAATATATTGAAGCAATCCAAGCACTTCCATCGATGGAGTTCTACTGGAAATTAGAGCAAACAACTAGTGAAAAAAATATCGGAAAGTATTTTCAGCAACAAGAATATCACTTCGTACTTGACGAAAGACACCTAGACAACTTAAAGATCGGAATACAGAACGCAAACTTATGTCTTTCGATAAGCGTGGTATTCGATGTAATAGTTGAAGATGGGGTCAGTAGAGACGAGCTCAATAAATGGCTTTGGGACAGCGGAGCGTGGATGTCCGCTAGTGTGACAGGTGAATGGACCTACATCGAAGATGACGGTGGTCATTTTGAAGTAATCCAATTGGGGGTGTAATCGGTGAGCAATTATTATGAATACCTAAAACGTAATATCTGCGAAGCAAAAAATACAGAGTTCATCAGTAAACGCGAGTATACGATTTGGATAGCAGCAGGAGAACGTTTTAACAACGAATGTGAAGAAGTTATCAGTGAACTAAACGATTGTGAAAATGTGATTTATAGAATTAAGCAAATAGGAGGTGACATAAGCCAAACCATCGAGGCATTAAAAAAAAGAAAGACCGATAAGCGGTATCCGCTAGCTCTACCGAAAATAAACGATAGTGGCAGTGAGACACTCTATGTAGGCTCCTCAGTGAACAAATTCGGAGCACGACTGAGACTACATTTGGGAGCAAATAGTCCAAGAACCTACGCACTTCACCTTAGCGAATGGTTCCAAGGATCAATCTCATTAACTGTTTGGCAATATGATCTGAAAATAAGCCGAGATGTTCTACAACTAATAGAAGATAATCTTTCTTTTAATTTAAAGCCTAGTTTTGGAAAGAAGGGATCAAATAACAAATAGTGCTTGTATCACAGCACATTCTCTAGGCACCTGACCTGCCCGAGAATTTCCTACCACTGAGAACTTAACTCTCTGGTCTCGGTTGGTAAATTATTTTGCAGTCCTGCCACGAATTCATTCGGGGTCAGGTAGTTCAAACTGGAGTGCAGTCTGACAGCATTGCAATGCTGCCTCCACTTGATGGCTGTCTTTGTCGTTAAACACCACGAAATCGGCCCCAATTGAGCCACGCCTGAGTGGATAACGTTGCGCGGGACGCAGTGCTAATGCTAGCTGATACCTTGCCTGATACCTTGCCTGATACCTTGCTGATACCTTGCTTAATACCTCGGCTGTTACCTTTGAATCGCCCCCTATCCCTAGACGGACGCCCCTAGTTAACTCGCGGAGATGATGGCTCAGAAAACAACTCTTGTAGAAGCTTGATCAATTCTGATCTTTTTGACTGATCCGGTTCCATGCCAATGAGGATCATGATCTCCTCAAAGCTCATCTTTTTAGCGTGCAATCTCAAAATATCTTCATCATTCATCTTTGTAGCCTAACAGTTGAGGGTTAGATTGCCCCTCCCCCAGTCGGGTAATTTCCTAAGCTTTGCTGCCGTTAGGTTGGATCATAGTCGACCAATTCATTTCTAGCCATGGCTTGCAATTGCTCTATCAGGTCTGAATGACGTTTCACGATCCAGCGTGTGACAGCCTCGTTCTCTAACAGCTTTGATATGTAGCCCTTCACCAATATGAAGTTCAGAACATCTTCTCCATAGCTTTGCTCAGCGAACTTGTACCGCTCGCTTAAATTGGCCATTTCCTGCTCCATCCTGGCAATCGTCTCTGGTGAAAGCCCTCTCAGTTTAGGCTTCTTCTGATTGACCAAAAACTGCGGATCAGTTGCATGAAATAGTGCTTTGCAATACGGCACAGTCAATGAATTAGCCGCAATCATCAGCTCCACAACTTCTACCTGGCGAGCTGGCTTCATCATTCTCAAATAACCAGAGATCTCTGCTGAAAAAGACATGTCCTTCATTAGATGGATGGCCTCTTTACAAATGCCATCCAAAAGTTGAGCTTTCTTCTTGATTTGACCGATATGCATACTTAAAGCTTGGGCAATACGCTCCTCTGAAACACCCCTCTCAATCGCACGCTTAATCATCAAGTGCTCTTGAATAGTGGCAAGCCTATTGACCCTGCGGTTGTATGTAAAAGACTCATCATCAGTACTTTCAAGGCAGGTCACGGTATCTATGCCCAAGGACTTGCAGGCCTCCAACCTCAGGTGACCATCCAATAAAATGTACTTGCCATCCCCTGCTGGAAATACAATCAGCGGTTCAATGATTCCGACCACTTTAATGGAGGATTCAATTTTGTCGAACTTGGAGCTGTTACTAAGTTTTCGTGCCTCAAATTGTTTGCTCGGCAAAATGGATGAAATGCTCAGTTCCACCGGAACCAAACTAAAGGCAATTGGAACTGCGCTTTTAGTCGTCATAAGGTCACATCCCTTCGAAGTACTCGATCAGCCAAATACTTTGGAAGACTGTCCAAGCCCTCAGCTCGCAGAAGAGTCACGAAGTCCTCATCGCTGCAAAGGGTTTTCATGGTTTGGATTAAAAAGAGCAGTTTTTCTCGGGTCAATTCAGATCGTCGTACCATTTGACGCTGGCGCTCCACCTCATTTTTATAGGTCCGAATCAGAACATCAGAGCTCATTCCGGCATTTCTTCGAGGAAGACTTTTACTCATGTCTTTACCCACTTTCGCTCGCCGGTCAAGTAATCGTCTCACCTGTACAAACTGCTTTCCTTTCAACTCACCCGATTCAAATGCTTCATGCATAGCCGCCTGCACCGCTTTATCGTCTCCGGCCGCCTGATAGATACGCAGGGCGGTAGTCAGGGTGAGCTTTCCGCTTTCGACAGCTGCAACCAAACGCTCCTCACCATGAGCCATCAACTCGGCTATGCCCTCAATATAGTCCTGAGTCATGTCAATTTTCTTGGCGATTTCTTTTGGCTTATAGCCCATATCGATTAAGCGAGTAATCGTACGAATCGTCTCCAGAGGAGATCCCCGCCTGCGCGCTATGTTCTCCGTCAGGCTCATCACAAATGCATCCTCGTCAGTTGCCTCGACGATCATGGCTGGAATATGAGTTTGTCCAAGTTGCTTGAAGGCGAGTAAGCGTCCTTCCCCACAAACCAGGATGAATTGTTTGAGCCCGTGCTGATTAATGCGCGAAGTCACCGTGATGGGCTTTTTAAGACCAACCTTTCGAATGTTCTCCACAATGGTTTGGAAAACCTCCTGATTGCGTTCCCTACTGTTGAGCACTTCGATAGAGTCAATCGCAATCTCGGCAAGACGATAATCCCTGCTCTTCTGTTTCACGCAGCCCTCCGTATCCGATATCGCTCAGCCATCCCAAAAAAGTAATCCAGGTTGTCAAACCGAAAAGACTCAAACTCAACCGGATTGCGAACAGCCAATGAAACTTTTTCAGTTGCGAATGTTATTGAGGGAAGTAGGTAGTAATCCAAGGGGTTCTTGTTTTCCTCATCCATTCGCACTGCAATACTAATATCGGGTTTTAGACTGGTATCCAATCGCACCTTCCATCTCAATGTTCCCGTAGATAGCTGATTGCACCTTGCCAACACGATTGATGCGGTGAACTCGTTGTTGATTGTGAGCAAATCAGAGACAGGATCTTGTCGAATCTGGCCACCCAAGGCGACGATTCTCTGTTGAACATTCATAACTATTGTTGGATGCAAGCTTCTGAGGTGCTTGTTGATTTCTAGGTAGGCATAGTCGCGACCTGGATCGAATCCAACAGCCTGATAAGCGCGAATCAGGCTTCCGAAACGGTGATTGTAGGAAGATGAGGATGGCATTTCGGAGTTTTCATTAATCAGAAACCCTGAGAGATAACCATGTTGCTCATAAAGTCGTTTTAGCTTATCGAGCATTTCCTGATCAGAGTACCGAATACTGCGTGCGCGGATTATTCCTTGTGCGGTGTAGAAAACAGCTGGATCAACAATCCCTTCGAACGCCGACTCTTTTAGAATCCACATGTCCTCGGTGTTTTTTACGCGTTGCTTTTTAAGCTTATAAGATCTCCGGTTGTAGACGTTATTACCGATGTACTTGGGATTGCTGAGAATCTCATGAACCAGGCCCCTACTCCACAGCCCGCTATATTCACTCGGAATCCCTTGGGTATTCAATAGCTCCGCTATCCTTGCCTCTTGGTAGCCACTTTCGACAAACCATCGATAGATTTGATTGACAATCTCGACCTCAGAATCTGGGCCCGGTACCAGTATCACGCGATCTGTTTGGAGGCTTTTATGCTCGCCTTTTTTTAGTATTCCCTTGGGAGTACCCGCCTGGTCGATAAGCATCCTGCGAAGTCCATAGCCAGCTGGCCCTCCTTGTCGGAATCCCAATTCAATCAATCGGCACTGACCAGCAAATACCTTGGCAGAGAGTTCCCGGCTGTACTCACCAGCCATAGCGCGTTTCACGCCTTTTACAATCGTCGAGACCGGGGAGCCATCGTTTTCAAACTGCTCGGCGCAGTACAAAACCTGAATACCGGCACGCTTGCAGATATATTCATAGTAGGCGCTTTCATCTGCATCCTGAAAACGCCCCCAGCGACTGACGTCATACACCAAAATGCAATTAAAACCTGGATCACCTGATTCCACGTCTTCAATCAATTGTTGAAGGCCAGCGCGACCAGCAATCTTTAATCCACTCTTGCCCTCATCGGCATATGTTCTAACAATCTCGATTCCACGATGTTGTGCATACTCTATGATCTTGTCAGACTGGTTCTCAGTCGAGTACTGCTGATGCTCAGTTGACATGCGCACATACCGGGCAGCCTTTAGCCTGATCACGCCCATATCAGAGCTTTGATCGTCATCAAAGTCTTGAACCATCCCCAACCTCTCCAGAAATACCAGTCGCATAAATAAAGCGACCCTGCAACCCCTTAGCCGGCCAAATTAAGGCCTAAGGTATTGTTTTTCTGGAAGATTAAATCCAAGTATCTAAAAGTACCTAACACACCGAATCTTTACAATTTACACAATTCCCCTCAAATCCTTGAGCAGCCTCAGTTCCACCAAGTACACAACAGTTTTTACTGACCGATTTTGACGAACAACTTTGAGCTCAAAAAATCCGTTCTGGAGCTGGACATGCGCGTATTCAATGCGTTTCAGATCCATCGTTTTCGACTTCTTGTTGCCACTTGAGGAATGATCTTTTCGATAGCGTTTCCAATAGTCCGGATTCTTTTCTCGCCATAACTTTTGCGCCGCCCTCTTTGCTGCGAGTTTTTCCTCGGTCTGTAACTCTTCCTTGGGACGCCAAGCTAAGTGGCGTGCTTTTTGACATTCTGGCAATGAACAGTACCGCTGATTACGTACATTAGCTCGTGGTTCAAAAAGACCTTTACAACAGCGACAAATAATCTTCATCCCTGACTCCTTTGGAAATCCAAATGAGCGATCAAGATAAAGTTGGATGTAGCAACCTGACAATCCTAGATATCAACAAATAAGCTTTCCGGAAGAGCGTCAAAATACGTGATGGTTATGCGGAGAAGATTTCGGCTCGTCTCAGCACAGATGACAACATTTCCTGATCTACGAAAATGTGGCAGTCATTTACAAACTGACTGTTGATTATCGGAAGGTGGAAAACACTCCCCAGCAATTCGGAGTGCTGGGGAGCTGTAAGCCGTTGAGAATATCGACTTAACGGCACGCCTGAATTGAGGAGGAGACCACAATGTCAGGCTTTCATGATCTCAAAAGCGAGTTACAGAAATGTTACCCACTGGTAACAACTGTGAATCAAATCCTCTGTTTGAACTCGCTTGTCCTCGACAATTCATGCTGAACGTCCAGCCAATTCAGATAGTAGGCCGACGAGGCAGGACTCTCAGGATTAAATTCAGAGATTCCCATCCCAAGCTGAGTTGCTCTAACAACATCGCCTAGTTCCTTAACCACCCCAGGGCACACCTTCGCAGTCTTCAACAACTCGATGGCAATCTCTTTCACCTCAGGTTTGGGAAGAATTACCCCAGAGAAAAACCAACGCACAGGAATTTCCTTATTAAGCGCCATTTGAATGGTCGGACGAGCCGCAGCAATATCAAAAGGGCCAGCTTTAGTTGGCACGACCACCAAATCACTAAAGGCGAAAACCCGAGCCATCCACGTCTTATCGACAGGGGGAGTGTCAATAAAGACGTAACCAAAGCCATCGTCTTTCAAACGCTCAAGTTCCAGCGCAAAGTCAGCCTTGGATGACTCAACTAACACCAAACGCTTACTGGCGGAGACTCGGTTCTCATTGCGCAGCGCAAACCATGTCTTTAGGGAGTGTTGTGGATCTAGGTCCAGCAGCGCAATCTTCTTCTTTGTGTTTTGCAAGGCTTGGACTGCCAAGTTGATACAAACGGTGGTTTTACCTACCCCGCCTTTTTGATTTGCAATGACGATTGTTTTCAAACTCTTATCCTTATCATTGGTATTATTTTTATCATAAAGCAGGTTATTCATCCAAAACGCCTAGGCGCTGATCCCCAGGGGTTGTTCATCCCATTGTCTATTGTGTTACTCGCTGGTAATATCAAAAACACTACAACACGTCAGTAAATCACTGACAACGCTACCGAGACAATCATGAAGATACCCTGCGCCATACGTCGAATCGTGCAACCACTCGTGCTTGCATCCAGTTTGCTTTTACTTGCATGTAATTCTGATTCTGATGTGACCACCACAGCCCCCACTAACGGCGCAACATCTCCAAGCGGCGCTGCGCGAGAAGTCTCAGTACTGGGTACCCGATCAAGTGAGGCCAGTCCCGTTTCTGTGATAGAAAATGATGAGGGGGAGTGGCTAAATTATGAGCGCGATGAAGACTTTCCATCGGTGGTAACCTTGCCCAAAGGCTTTATACAAATGCGTGACGGTGTGGAATTGGCCTACACAGTGACATTGCCAGCAAATGAATCGGGACAAATGGTTCAAGGCGAAAAATTCCCCACCATACTCATACAAACCTCATACAACAAGGCAACAGGTGCATTTGTTCCAGCGATTGGTGGTGCTGATCCTTACATGGTTAAACGGGGATATGCCACGGTTGTTGTTGATGTGAGGGGAACCGGCAATTCACAGGGAGTATGGGATGCCTTTGGCGAGAGGGAGCAGGCGGATTACAGTGAGGTGGTTGACTGGGTAATTTCACAGCCATGGAGCAATCAACAGGTTGGTGTTTATGGCGTTTCATATTTGGGCATCAGTGCTATTCTGACTGCCGCTCAAAATCACCCAGCAGTGAAAGCAGCCTTCCCGATTGTTCCAATTGGCGATGGCTACCGCGACATCGTGTTCACTGGGGGGCAGATCAACCCGACATTTATTCCGCTCTGGATGGGACTGGTCACCGGCCTAGGTGTTATACCCTTCGACGCCTTGCAAACCGACCCCACCCGTGGAATTGAGTTGATCACTTCCCATTTGCTAAGCGGTGTAACCCAGTTTCAAGTTCCTACAATTTTGAAAGCGCTGTTAGGTGAAAGTGAAACAGCGTTTGATGGTGATTTCTGGAAAACGCGATCTCCGCTAGAACAGGCTGAGAACATCAAGGTACCCACATTTGTTGTTGGTGGTTTGCGTGATCTGTTTCAACGAAGCGAGCCCATGTGGTTTGAACGTTTGAAAGATCAAACCACCACCAAATTACTAATCGGACCATGGACGCACATAGAGTCTGCAGGCATTCCAAGTGACGGATTGCCACGCGATGGAGTACCCACCCTGCAGCAAATCCAGTTGATGTGGTTTGACCAGTACCTGAAAGGCATGAATGTAGGCGTGGATCGCTTGCCCAACGTGACCCAATATGTGCTTGGTCATGAGAAGTATGTGACAACGAGCGACTGGCCGCACCCACGTGTTCAGGCTACTGAGTTTTTCTTGCGTGGCGACAAATCGCTTCAGTCAACACCAGCACAAAACACGGAGCCATCAAGCCCAATATTGCAAGCACCCTTGTTCGGCTTGTGTTCGTCATCCACTAACCAGTGGACGGCAGGTGCATTGGGCTTGCTGCCTAACCCATGTAATACAGAAAATACTTTCAACCAAATTCCATCAGCCAATTTCAGAACACCCGTGCTGGCAGAAGATTTGTACATTAACGGTCCAATTGCTGCGGACATTTGGATTACAACAACGGCACGGGAAGCAGCCTTGTCTGTACGAGTTTCCAGTTTTGATCCAGCCACTGGACGATCACAGGCGATCAGCAATGGTTTACTGACAGCTTCCCACAGGGCCGTAGATGATTCCAAATCACGATTCATCAATGGCTTGCGTATTCAGCCTTGGCATCCTTTCACAAGGGAAGCTGTATTGCCGGTAATGCCCGGTGAGCCAATGCTTCTACCTGTAGAAATTTTTTCAACTGCAGCCTTTATTCCGAAAGGGCATCAGCTACAGATTTCTATCAATTCAAGTAACCTACCGCAAGGCATTCAACCGGTGCCACAATTGCTAGGTGGATTATTAGGGGCAATCACTGTGCTTAATAGCGCTGCGCACCCTTCGAAAATTATTCTGCCAGTTGTACCTGCAGCTGAATTAACGCCCTGAACCATCCGGCAATTTTGAAAAGATATTAGCGCTTGCGCAACCTAAAAAAAGAGATTTATCCAACATGAAAAAATCAATTGTCTGCTCCGTGATTACTGTTCTCTCACCATTGCTACTTTTTCCCGCTGCAGCCGTTGCACAGGAAACCAAGCTTCCTTCAGGTGTTATCGTGGCCATTGAAGGCAAATCCACAGGAGCACAAAAACCCAAAAGCAACTCGACGGTAGCTGTTCACTACGAGGGCTCTTTGACCAATGGCACTGTATTTGACAGCTCCTACAAACGAGGCGCCCCGGCCAGTTTTCCCTTGAATGGAGTTATCCCGTGTTGGACACAAGGAGTGAGCACAATGTCGGTCGGCGACAAGGCAACCCTGACATGTCCGGCCGATACAGCATATGGTGCGCGGGGCATACCGGGCGTCATTCCCCCCAATGCTGTGTTGAAGTTCAAGGTGGAGCTGCTTGAGATTAAGCGTTAAGGTGAACAGATGATGATCATATCGCTTGCCACTGCCTTGGCGAATGAATTAAGTGGTTCGCTCAAGCACCATTTCTAACTGATAATCAAACCCGTTTAGAATTCACAAAAATCCTCTGCAATCGTAAGTACCTTTGCGCACCTGCCGGTTTGCCTTTGCTGCAATCTCTCTTGAATGCGAGCTTAGGCCGCTTCTCGCCTTTACCAGAACTCAGGACTTTGCAAGAGAATGTCGAAATGGATCTATTAGTGGATGATCAAAGAGCTTCTGGCCCTGAAATTAATCTGAATCGCCCCACTCTTTACTTAGCCACAATGATCCTCATAGCTTAGCCATCTAGGCTCCTCTGCTGACAGACCGCCCCTTCTCTACTTGTCCGGCAACGCTCTGAATGCCTGGCTCCAGCGCAAAACTTCCTGTCAATTTAAAGTACCAAGGATGCATATTTCTAGATGAATTACAGCGGCAATAATCTGGAAATGCAGTAGTCAAACTATACTCTGAACACACGTTGTTAAGATCTTGCTAAATTTTCTGCTTTCTTGAGATGTGATCACCGCAGCGGAGACTGTAAATGGAATTTTGGCGTAGATTGTGGTCGTTTTTTCGGCGTGATTTCAAGGCCGCTTTTGCCAAAAACACACATAGCCTTCCATTGGTTACAAATCAGGACAACGCAAACCAAGCCTTGTGGCCATCGCAAATTCACTTAAATTCCAAAGAACTACTTTTGCTTCAGCGCCGTAGAGCATTGTTAAACTGGCATGACGATTTTGAAAGTCAAATAAATGGTGTGGCTTTGGATGTCGTTGATTCATTTGCTCTCCGTACTAGAAATCAAATTCAACAGTTGGGTCTCACTAGAAAAGTGTTCGCAAAACCAGCCGCTGAAGCCCTCGGACCTGCATTTAACAATCAAGTAAGATATCCAATTTCGGAAAAGGTAAGAGGAGCCGAGGCTAGGCTTCGAGAACTCACCTCAACTTGGGCAGATCCATCGAATTTAAAACCCAGCTTACGCGTAATTGAAATAGATCCGACACTCACTATTTTGCGCAGGATTAGTTTGAAGAGCGGAAATCAGGAGAAGATCATGGAAAAACTTGAGAAGCTGGTTTTCGCAAAAGGTGGAATCCTGGACTCCCAAACTGCCCATTCTTTGACTGTAGTCGAAGACCTATTAAAGAAATTGGATGAACTTCGATGATTTCGCAAATTCCTTTTCACGTACCTTTAGAGTTCTTACCAGGAATTCAAGATGGGTCTTTAATCCGGTTTGGGGGGCTGCTCAAAGATGCCTCAAGTGGCCAAATCGTGGCTCATCTTCAAGAGTCTAGCCTTGCGCATTCTTTGCTAAGCGAGTTTGCGACGATTGGTATGTCACCACTTTCAATCGGTACTCAACTGGCAACAAATTTTGCAAACTCTGGTGCTGGTATATACACGGCCATACAGGTAGCACAATTGAAGTCAATGGTTGAAGCTCTTCAAGTTTTGCAGTATGCAACACTCGGTGTCTCTATGGTGGGAGTCGGGGTCACACTCGGTGGGTTCCTCTACATGCGTGGTCGCTTTAACACGCTTGATCAAAATATACAAAAATTGAGTACAGCAATTCACCTGGGCTTCGAAGAGGCTCAAAAGGCAAGGCTGCGAAGCGAGATGGCGAAAGTAAACAACCTAATTGAAAGTGCAAAACTTGCGGAGACCAGGACTCAGCCTAATTTGGAATACAACAGAATCGCAGATGCGATGAGTGAGCAGGCCAGCTTTTTTGAACAAGAACTAATCCATCTAATGAATAGTTCATCGCGAGTTGATATGAACTTCTTTTGGGAATTATCGCAACTCTTCATCTTGTGCAATGGGACAGTTATCGACTGCCGAATAAGAGCAAACGAACTTCCAAATGCCAGAGCTGTATCGGAGGTCATTGCGAACAAGTACAAAAAGCACTTCGATTTACTGCATGCAGGAAAACTTCTCGGCGAGTTTAAACACGCTTCACCGATCGTAAGGACGCTCAGAGACGTAACAGATGGGGCAATAACAAAACCGTATCTTATTCAGCATCTGATCGACATGAAGATTGAAGGATCTGCTTACTTCAAAAGACTAGATGAAGAGAAAAACGAACCGCTGTTACTGCTCACTGTGTGAATCGTAATGCTCTACCCTGAGACAGCGCATAAGTTCACTCTACTGGTGAATCAAATGAGTCATGGGTAACAATAAAACCTAAATCCTCGCGAGGGATAGATTTGTGATCTTTGAGTGTCTTCTTAAACTCCTGAACCTTACTTTTGACGGATTGCGACCAAAGTTCATTTAACTGACGGATTCGCTGTTGCTCTTCAGGAGCCAGTTTTCTTGAGATTTGACGAGGCTGATACTCCTCTCCTAACCATTCCATTTCTCTGCCTTTGGCATCTCGAACCAGAATTAAAGCAATTGGTGAGTTTGTCTCCCGTTCAAACACCTCGCGCAAACGCAATTGCAACTTCTTCTCGATCACATCAGTGTATTTCGGTTCAGATGAAAATTTATTAGTGAACTCGACTGTTGCCTTGAGGTGGGCTTTGACCCCACTCATACTCATAAGGTCAAACGTGAACTCCCTGTGTATCTTGATTCGCTCCTGCTTATGAAACGTCAGAGCAGGAACAGCCGCGGAATCGAGCCCCCGAATTGGAGACTCGCATTGCTCCCACTCAAGATCATCATCGTAGTCTCGACCTAATCCTCTCGAGCTACTGTAAGCAGAGTTGTTCGGATTTAGTTGGTTCGAGCGATTATCTCTGTCTGATTTGCTTGACATAGTTTCCTCTAAAGGTGAGCTAGCTAGATTTACGAACTTCATATGTCATTTGGTGTTATCCATGACATGTAGGAGCTTTTATGACATATCAGCGTTGAATCAAAGCTTGCTAGATAGTCAACCGAGCAAATACATAAAAATTTGAGGAAGTCGCATGGTAACCAGTGGATCAATTCATCGTAGCTACTGGTAATTGCCGTAGCGGATAGCGGCTATCAAATCAGCTACTACCTCTTGCCCCACGACGGTATCAAAATAATCTGCTGGAATCAGTCCACCGAGGGCATCGTTTGCACTGAAAGCCCAGTTCCCAAGCCACTTGGCTGCATCAAATCCAACAGGATCACCGCACTCTTCCACCAGGTTTTGTACCTGACCAATCATTAAATGAATTCCAATAATCTGGTTAGACAGGCTCTTCTTCTGGCTGGGCGAACCCTTAGATTTGATCGAATAGACCAACGATAGGGGCACACCTAAACTTCGAGCCAAATCAGCCAAGCTAACTCCCATGGCTTGGGCTGTGTCATAAAAGTACCCACATGGAACTCCTGCCCTTATCAAACCTACTCGCTCAAACAGAGTGGATTTATAGACAGACCTGAGGTAACTGGAAAAGCTAACCGTTTGAAGTGACGTTTCGGACAATTGTGACTCCATAAGCTGGGTGTGCACTTGCTTCAATTTATCTGATTTGGATGAAAAAGACAGCCCCCAAAACGTGGCCTAAAAAGACCAAGCAAATTTAGGAAGATGGCCAGCAAAGAACCACAGAAATGCATTTGTGATGGTGCTGGCGATTTTCGAATCCCGAAGGTCAATTCAGGCTCGCAGAAATTACCAAAGCAGAGAAACTGAGTGCATGTGCCTTAGGGTGCAGTTCAAGACGATAGAGATAAAGCGATCTAAAGTGGCACCCCTACAGGTGACTGGAAAGCCACAGCTGGCGTAGTAAACAACCCTATTTAGCCCGCTACTTATCGAGTTTCACCGCCTGTGATCGCTAAAAGAGAAAATACTCATAACCAAGGTCGTAGGTTCAAATCCTGCCCCCGCAACCAAATACTCAAAAAGGTCAACTACTTAGCGGTGGTTGGCCTTTTTGTTTTGTGACATTAAATGCCAGTTTTGGGTTGGTGACCTGTCACCAAATGTGAAATGTCTGCGCAAAGAAGTGCCAAAAAATTTTCGGGCAATCAAAACGAATGTTAAGTTTAAGCTGATTTACCGGGAGACTTCACTAGACGTCAAAATTTCTCTCTTTGAATTCTTCACAGACACCATCAATTCCGGGAAAAATAGACACCGCAGTAATTCCCATAAAAGCGAGGTCTTTCATCGCCTCGGGGGCCTCTGTAAAAGGAATATCGAAGACTTTTAGGAAGATAGTCTCGGTCTTCTCTTCAATACTCTTAATATAACCCTCGATGTCTTCTAAATTTGATGATGTAATCATCGCTTGTTGAGGCACGACGCGGAGGTTTTCCAGAGAGATAAATCTCAAAATTGAAACGTGTGGAAACGGCGGGTTAAGTAAAGTAATTTGATAGTCGACTTTGTGCTGCCAAGGCGACCGGCTCTTCTCGACCCTTTGCAGTCATCCAATCCATACGCGCAAAGCGGTCACTGGAAAACTCCAACTTCATACCAACTTGCCCCGCACCATCCAAAGATTGGACAGGGCAAACAGCGTCATGACATGCTCGGTGTTCTTCTTATAGCCCCGATACCCTTTTCGAAGTACTCGCCCTCAAGTAGGGACAGAACTCGCTCTCGATCCGCTGGCGTTGCGGGGCAATAGATAACCATACCCAGATCAGGTCGACCGTCTACAGCGAAAGCAGAATATTCCAGTGCAATAGGACCTGCAATTGGGTGCGCAACAATTTTTGGATACTCGCCATAGGTACCGCTCACAGTGTTCTCGGCCCACATGACACGGAACTCTTGGCTCTTTGCGCATAGCTCTTCCACCAGCGCTTTGCTTGCAGTAGAAGCACCTGCGCGAGCGACATCAGCTCTGAATGCTGCTACTACAAAGCGAGCATCGCTCTCCCAGTTGGGCATCTTGTTTGGCATGTACGGGTTGTCAAAAATCAGGCGCAAAATATTGCGCTGATCGGGTTCCACTTCACCGTAATCTGTCAACACCAACGCTGCTGCCCGGTTCCACGCGACAACGTCCCAAGTCGGCGTCTTCAAATACGCAGGGCTCGAGTCAAGGGAATCGAGGACACGCTGCAGGCGGGGGGTTACGCTTTCGACGGTGTTATGGGTCACTTCGGGGGGCCGACCGAAAGCCAAAAGGAACAAGTATTCACGCTCTGCATCCGTCAACATAAGTGCGCGTGCGATACGCAACAGTAAGTTAGACGAAGGCGCCCCGCCTCGCCCCTGTTCCAACCATGTGTACCAAGTGGCACTGACATTAGCCCGCTGCGCTACCTCTTCGCGACGCAACCCTGGCGTCCTACGGCGTCCAAGCGAAAAACCCAAAGCTGCGGGATCTAGCTTGGAACGCCGGTCCATCAGGTAGCTTCCCAACAGGTTCTCTTTGGTCTCTCTCATTGAATATCCAGTTAGTTTTTATACCCGTATAAAGTCACTTATTTACACCTATAAATCCTACATCCACACTCGCTTCTTTGTCACTTTTTAAGGAATTCAATATGCGGGTTTTCGTAACAGGTGCTACAGGGTTTGTGGGCTCAGCGGTGGTAAAGGAATTGAGGGCTGCTGGTCATCAAGTGCTCGGGCTGGCGCGCTCAGATGCAGCCGCAGCTGCGCTGAAAGCAGCCGGTGCACAGGTGCACCTTGGGTCCATCGAAGATCTGCAAAGCTTGCGTGACGGAGCTTCCGATGTCGACGGAGTGATCCACACGGCTTTTAACCATGATTTTTCGAAATACGTGGAAAACTGCGAAGCTGATCGGCATGTCATTGCAGCGTTGGGATCCGTGTTGATCGGAACTCATAGGCCCTTGGTCGTCACCACAGGTATGACATTTCTGGCTGAAGGTCGGCTGGGTACTGAACATGATGCCCCACCTCCAAGTATCTTGGGGCCACCTCGAAGTGCGACGGAAGAGGCGACCACCGCGCTTGTTTCACAACAGATTCGCGCAATGGTGGTTCGGCTTCCTCAGGTGCATGACCCACTCAAGCAAGGTTTTATCTCTTTCCTGATTGCACTGGCCCGCGAGAAAGGCATCGCAGCCTACGTTGGTGAGGGTCTACAACGCTGGCCGGCTGTACATGTATCGGATGCAGCGGTGCTCTATCGTCTAGCGCTTGAAAAGGGCGTAGCTGGTCATAGGTACCACGCCGTTCATGATCAGGGCGTAGCGTTGCGCGACATCGCAGCTTGCATAGGGCAAGGTCTAAAACTTCCTGTCGTCTCAGTCACCCCAGAAAAGGCTGCTGAGCATTTCGGATGGCTAGCTCCATTCGTTGCGATGGACATACCAGCTTCAAGTGCGTTGACTCGCGCGGAACTAGGTTGGAACCCCTCACGTCCGTCGCTTCTTTCCGATCTCGGACAATTTGCCTTTGCCTAGGATATTGAAGACGGGCAAGCACTGTCAAAATTCGATCGGCGCCAACAGGTACAAGGCCTGATACCCGGGCATCAACCACAAGCGGGTGTACAGCAGGCTCGCCCCGGTGGTGAGAACGCTGCCAAAGAGGAAAGATTGATAATCCAGCCTCAGCCAAGTTCCCGCATTCCGGTAACACGCGGTGGCAAAGCTCGGTCAGGGCGGTGATCATGAGCTGGATCTTCGCGGCCACTCGATTCAATTTAACTGACACAGCTGGCGTAATAAACAGCCCAATTTAGCCCGCCACTTATCGAGTTTCACCACGTCTGATCGCTAAAAGAGAAAATACTCATAACCAAGGTCGTAGGTTCAAATCCTGCCCCCCACCAAATACAGAAAAAAGGCCAATCATCTCGGTGATTAGCCTTTTTATTTTTCCGATATCAGACTTTATCAATTCAAAGCGAATGCCAGGGTCTATGTCACATCAATGTTGTCGAATCCAATTAATTGATTGATGGATTTAAATCATGGTTGATGTACCTTCAACGCTTCAAAAAGTTCAATAGATCCTGATTCAAACGATCTTTGTGAGTATCAGCCAAGCCATGGGGGGCACCTGGATAAACAATCAGAGTAGAGCCCTTGATTTGTGCTGCAGATGCTTTGGCCGATGCGTCCAAAGGAACGATTTGATCGTCATCGCCATGAATGATCAATGTGGGAATGTTGAATTTCTTCAAGTCTTCACGGAAGTCTGTCGCAGAGAATGCGGCGATAGAGTCATAGGTGTTCTTGTGACCGGCCTGCATGCCTTGCACCCAGAACGACTGAATCAATCCTTGTGATGGCTTTGCCCCTTCGCGATTGAATCCGAAGAAAGGACCCGAAGCGATGTCGAGGTACAGCTGTGAACGATTCTCCAGTGATGCTTTGCGAAGTCCATCAAATACACTGATCGGTAAGCCACCGGGGTTCGTGTCTGTCTTCAGCATCAATGGTGGAACTGCTGCCACCAACACGGCCTTTTCAACGCGCTTTGTGCCGTGCCGACCAATGTAGCGAGCAACTTCACCACCGCCAGTTGAAAAGCCCACCAAGGTGACACGCTTTAGCTTCAGTGCCTCGATCACGGCAGACAAGTCGTCGGCGTAGTGATCCATGTCATTGCCGTGCCAGGGTTGGCTGGATCGACCATGACCGCGCCTGTCGTGGGCGATTACCCGGTATCCGTTGCTGGCAAGGAACATCATTTGCGATTCCCAGCTGTCGGAATTCAATGGCCAGCCGTGACTGAACATCACGACCTTGCCATCGCGGGGGCCCCAGTCTTTGTAATAAAGGTGCACATTGTCTTTGGTGACGATCGTGCTGGCGGATTGGACAAAGCTGCTCTTACCTTGGGTGTTGCCTGCCACAGTGGCAGGTTGAGCGGCATTCAAAGTTGCTGAGAATAAAGCAGTTGAAAAGATTGCTAAAAAGTTTTTGAACGCATTCATTATTGATCTCCAACGTTGCACTGGGCCAGATTTTTCCCATCGAGCGAGCTCAGCGGGCGCTGAACGCTTCGATCAAGAAACTCAACCATCGCATCAGCGATTTCCTTGCCATGCGTTTCGATTGCGAAGTGACCGGTCTCTAGAAACTGAACTTCTGCATTCGGATTGTCGCGCTTGTATGCGTTTGCACCTGCGGGGATAAAGAATGGATCGTTAGAGCCCCAAATCGCCAATGTGGGTGGCTGATAGCGGCGGAAGAAGTCGTGCAGCGCGCTGTATTGTTTGATGTTTTGACCATAATCAAGCAAAAGGTCCATTTGGGCCTCGACGCCGATACGCTCCACCGCAGCATGTGCCAGCTGGTAGGTTTCGGGAGCCACCAGTGAAGTGTCTTTCACACCCTCTGTGTACTGCCACTTGATCATCTCGTAGGTGTTGAAGCGACGCAGGGCCTCCCGATTGGCTGGCGTTGGATTGGCCCAAGCCTTGCGCATGTCGGCCCAGCCTTCACTCAGCCCCTCTTCATAAGCGTTGCCATTCTGACTCACGATTGCAGTGATCTTCTGCGGATTCTTCACAGCCAGACGCCAGCCAACCGGAGCGCCATAATCGAATACATACATGGCGTAACTATCCATACCCTTGGCGACTGTGAATGCATCGATTACCGAAGCGAGGTTGTCGAAGTGATAGGCAAATGACTTGCCTGGCAAAACATTGGTTTGACCAAAACCAGGCAGATCGGGGGCGATGACATGATATTTCTCTGCGAGTTGCGGGATGAGCTCGCGAAACATGTAGGAAGACGCGCCGAATCCGTGCAACAACAAAACTTTGGGTGCAGTTTCAGGCCCAGCCTCTCTGTAAAACACATCGACATCCTGAATATTCAAAGACCGGTGATGAACCTGCTCTGTGGGAGGTGCCGCACTGGCGGCGAAAGTTGCAGTGGCCAGCGTAGTTGCGGCCAATAGTGCGTGAATGCTAGTCATGGCTATTCCTTGTCGTAAAAATTAAATGATCAGCTGCTTGTTTGAAATAACCTGTATAATTTGATTTATACGGTTACTTGAACGGAAGTGTCTTCCAAAAAAAGTAACCTGTCAAACTATTTTTAAAAGGTTACTTATGGAAAAGACTGAAACGTCGATAAGCAACAATCCCGGAGAGATCCCAATGGTGGGTGACCACCTGGCTCTGGACTTACTGAACACAGAAATGCGAGTTGGCAATGAGTCAGTGGACTTATGGCGAAGTGGTGAGGATGTTCACGCATGGCTTGAGCGATGTGGTTTGTTGGCGAGCGCGTCCATCGCAGCAGCAGAGAAACAGACATTACTCAGGCTGGCGAGAGAACTTAGAGCACTCGCTCGGCAGCTGATTGAACAATGGAAGAATGGACAGATGGGCGATGTGCAGCCGCTGAACAAGTTTCTTGATGCCTACCTCAGCGCCCCACAGGTGACATCGGACGACACAGGAAAACTCTCACTGACCCGAGTTGCCAAAGCCGATCCTGTTGCTAATTTGCTGGGGCCAGTGGCTGAAGCAGTCGCGCAATTGCTGACCGATGGCGAGCTGGAACTCGTTAAAAAATGCGCTCATCCTGAATGCATTCTTTGGTTCTATGACCGAACAAAATCGCATAAGCGTCGCTGGTGCAGCATGGCATCTTGCGGAAATCGACACAAAGCTGCCCAGTTCAGAAAAAAGGTGGGAACAACTTGAGTGAATGATTGCAATCTGCTTACGCGGCTTTTTTAGCGACTCGAGCAATCACTTTGATTTCAAAGTCGAAGCCTGCGAGCCAGTTCACTCCCAATGCGGTCCAGTTCGGATAAGGAGATTCGGGAAATACTTCATCCTTGACCTTCAGGATTGTGGGGAATTGATTCTCTGGATCGGTGTGAAAGGTGGTTACGTCGACGATGTCGTTCAGCGAGCACCCGCCAGCTTTCAACGTTGCCTCAAGATTGGCGAATGCCAAGCGAACCTGAGCTTCAAAATTTGGCTCTGGTGAGCCATCTCCAAGGCTTCCGACTTGCCCCGATACAAACAGGAGGTCGCCAGATTTAATAGCAGCAGAATAACGGTGTAGCTTATACAACTCATGGCGATCAGCTGGAAAAATTGCTTGGCGTGTGCTCATCGGTGTTACCTCGAAAGTTGATTGGTAACGGAAATTTAATGGATATTTTTGTTTGAATAAATTGCCAAATAACAACAACACTGTTTAAATATTTCAAACAATTATTCGGAGAAGTGAGTGGACCGATTTGATTGCATGAGGGTTTTTGTGCGCGTGGTGGAGGCCGGCAGTTTTACAAAGGCGGCTGAAACCTTGGACATAAGTAGAGCCACTGTGACCCAATCAATTCAACAATTGGAAGCACACCTGCGCATCAAGCTACTGAACCGTACCACCCGCAAAGTGAACGTAACCAAAGATGGTGCAGCCTACTTTGAGCGTGTGGTCAAGTTGCTGAATGAACTCGAAGACATCGAACACAACCTGCCTGGTTCTCCTGGCTCTCCGCGTGGTCTCCTCCGTGTGGATGTTCCAAGCCCTTTCGCCAACATCATTTTGGTGCCTGCACTGCCAGATTTCTACGCACATTTTCCAGACATTCAACTTGAATTGGGAGCCAGTGACAGAAAAGTAGATTTGATCAGCGATAACGTCGATTGTGTAGTCAGAGGTGGTGAAATTACAGATGGTGCTTTGATAGCACGTCACGTTGGTAATTTGCAGTTGGGTGTTTACGCTGCGCCATCTTACTTAAAGCAATCAGGAACACCTTTGCATCCGCATGAACTAATTGAATCTGACCATCGAATTATCCGTTATCGCTGGGCAAATGAATTGCCATATGGGTTGCGTAAAGATGGAGTAGACGCAAGGTTACAAGGACGCTCCGTGCTGGAAATAGATGATGGCAACGCCTACCTGACAGCGGGTTTGGCTGGATTAGGCGTGCAGTGGTTGCCTGAGTACATGGCCAGACGACACATCAAAAACGGCGAACTGGTGCGGCTTTTCTCGGACTGGCAGTTCGATTCAATGCCTTTGTACGTGGCTTATTCTCCCAACAGGTATGCCAGCAAACAGCTTCGGGTTTTTATCGAGTGGATCACTCATCTGATAGAGCAGCACGCAAGCGCACCACAGTAAACGCACCACCTCTCCAAATGCAATAAAACGCGATAAGCAGCAGTAGCGCGTAAATCATTTCGCCATGCTCCGCCGCAAGAAATCCATACTGATAACTTGCAGCTGGAATGTTGATCAATGCATGAATCATGATAGCTGCCATAAGCCAAACAAGCTGCCTTTTAGCCACAGCCAGAGCTCCGATAAAAGTCAAACCAACTTGTATCACGATGGCAAAAACACGTTCAATCAACAAGAAAATAGCGGTCCACTCCGTCAGGCTTGCCAATTGCCTCTGGATGGCATTCTGCGCAGTGGAATCAAGATCCAGTGCCTGAAGCACTTCCGGACTGGAGTAAAAATAAAGAAATTGCGCGTGGGCGATCACGCCAAGAAGCACTGCCTCGCACAGGGCATAGCCCACGGCGAACTTGGCCAACCACGGAAGGTCTAAACTGCTGCGCACGCTTTTAACTTTCAAACAAATGTATTTCCCGGTCTCCTCAAAAAGACCTGCAGTAAGACAAGCCAAGACTAGTCCGACCAAAGCCTGCTGGGTACTTACGGACTGCCCAGGTAAAGCAAACCCTGTCGAGCTCAAAAAAACAGGCTCTAACACTCTGGCAAACAACACGAACGCCATGGCACCTAGCCAATAGGGTGTGGATCCGGAAGGCAATCGACGATTGAGCTGAACAATCAGACAAAGACCGACTGCACACAATGCCAACATCGACAAAACATTAAGAACGATCACCATTATTCTTCAACCACCGGTAGCAAAATTGTTGATAGCTCATAAGCCATTTGATGTGGCTGACCTGAAGGCTTCAGCAGCGGCGTAATTGCCTCTAGCATCTTTTTCTGAAATTCATCCAGTTGATTTGGGGTCGCATAGAAAATTGCTTTACTGAATCCGTGTCTATTGCTCTTTGATTCCTGTTCCGAGCCGATGAATCGGTCAAAGCTGTTGAGAATCCCTGCGAGGTACACATTGAAAAGCTTTTTGAGTTCATCTGAAGAGGGTTCTGGTTGAGAAGTTGCACGAGATAAACGATACGTCACCTCGATGGTGCCACGCTTCTGATTTTCCTGTTCTACCTCAATCAAACGGGCATCCAACAATGCTTTGATATGCCGATACAGAGTAGCCGGCGCAATTTCGGGTAGGTCCTTGTGGATTTGCTGAGGGGTCGAAGACCCAGCGAAAAGATACGAGAGGATTTTCATCCGCACAGGATGCAGCGCCACTTCGAGATTAGTCATTGATTTACTTCTTGGAATAAATTATTATCAATAATGATAACAATATGAAATGTTTTCGGCAATCCTCTGAAAATAAACTGGCTCCGCGAATGGGCGTAAACAATGTATATCGGTGAACTGTCAAAAAAGTCTGGTGCCTCACGCAAGGCGATTTACCTTTACGAGCAAATGGGATTAATCCCGAAGCCAACACGCAAAGGCAGCTACCGTGTTTATTCAGCGGCTGCGGTAACACAAATTCAAACCATTCGTTGCGCACAAACCTTGGGCTTTAAACTCAAGGAACTGGTAGAGGCTTTGGCAAGCAATACAGGTGAATCTGGTGCTGGCCTGTCGCTTATGCTCGAGCAAATAGAGTTAAAACGATTAGCGGTTCAATCGCAAATCGAGACCGCTCAAGCTCAGCTACTGCAGTTGAATCAATTTGAGAATGAACTGCGTAACTCGCCGGAAATCATGAACTGCGAAGTTCCTGTTGACTCTTCCCCTAAGGGCAAGCTTTAGACTTTTTGTGATTCAACAAAAAGGAAGCTTGACATGCGCAAACGTATTTTAATTGTTCTGGGCCACCCAGCTGAGGCCAGCTTGTGCGGTGCAATTGCCCAGGCCTACCAAAATGGAGCGCAGGCTGCTGGTCACGACGTCCGCTTACTCAGCCTTGGAAAACTGAATTTCGATCCGATACTGCGCGATGGGTACAACACCATTCAGCCGCTTGAACCCGACCTTGTTGCAGCACAAGAATCGATTGCATGGGCTGAGCACCTTGTGTTTGTTTATCCAATTTGGTGGGGTTCGATTCCAGCCATTCTTAAAGGCTTTTTCGATCGAACTTTTCTACCTGGATTTGCATTCAAGTTTAAGAAAGACGCATTGATGGTCGATGGCCTGTTAAAGCAGCGCACCGCACACCTGATCGCGACCATGGACACTCCGCCGTGGTACTACCGCCTGGTTTACCGAATGCCCGGACACAATCAGATGAAACGGACCATTCTGGAATTTTGTGGCATTAAGCCTGTGACTGTGACCAGTTTTGGTCCGGTAAAAAACTCGAAAGCGAGCACTCGCGAGAAGTGGTTGGCGAATGCTTACCAATTTGGGTTGAATGGTCCGGCGCTCATTGCGTCTGCTTGAGCGAATTTGAACCAGAGCCACTGCCGGTGCAAATCGTGCATCGTGAGGGCCGTACCTCAACTGCGAAAACACGCGCGTTTATTGATTTGGCAAAAGCAATGCTGGGTATCTCGCCCGCAAAGCTCTGAATTTTATAAACCCAATATTTCCATAAAAATTGCAGGCTTCTTGTAGCCCATAATTTTTTTGCTCACCTCGGGCTTAGACCCCATCACCAACACCGCCGGGGTGGCAAACACGCCCAGCTTTCGGGCCAATTGCTTTTCGGAATACACGGTGCCGTCGATCCAATTCACGGGCAAGTCGCCACGTACATTGATTGCAATGACATCAAACTTGCTTTCAATTTTTTCGCGATTGGATCCCTCCGTGAAGTTCTCTTGCAGCAAATAGGCACAGTAAGGACAATCATCCAAGTGAAAGAAGATAAGCAGCTTTTTTCCACGGGTTTGTGCATCTTGAATATCCACCGGAATTTCAAGAAAAGTTTGCTTGAACCAGCTTGGTAATTCGTAATGCATGGGCTTGGGTTCAATGTCGCGGGCAGCCACATTAAGCGCAAACACGGCACAAAAAACACACAGTAAGAAGCGATGAAAGGACAAGACTCGAACTATTTTCATTTTAAATATTGCCCTATTCAACCGCCGCAACTTGCCTTAACCCATTTGCTTTTCAAGGTCTGCTGAACTTTACGTTGCTGACCACCCTCGCTTGTTGTTGCGTCTATTTTCGTTTCGTATTGATTGGGCGACATGAAGTTGACAGTGGCTGTGCCCTGAGTATCTGGACACTTGAATTCGACCTTCATGGATTTAGCGCTTCGGCTTAACACCTTGTTTTTACAATCGCCATCGTCCTGTACCGGAACATCGTTGGCTTTGGCTTGCTCAGGAGTGATACAAAACCGAACCGAACCAGCTTTGGCGCCCATGGATACGCCCATTTGCGCCATCATGGCCTCCATTTGCTTGCGCTGGGCCGGAGGCATGCTTTCCATTTGTTTCATGGCCGCCTGTGCTTCTGGGCCCATGCCCTGAGAATCAAACTCCATCTCCCACAAGCCAGGTTTTACTTCTGCGGCTACAGCGAACTGTGCCGGCAAAACAAGCAAAAAAGCACTGATCCACTTCTTCATGACACCGCCCCCCGCACCAGTAAAACCTCAGTGTAAAACGAGGTTTTAATGAACGGGAGCAAGTTCTGCAAGAATTTGGGGCCAAATGCTGTTGCACCGCTCTCTGAAAATATCAATGTGCCCAACTTTGCCAAGCTCGAACGTTTCAGGCCTGATTTCAAGCCGTTTCTTGCTGGCCTTGGTGAACAGACGCATGATGTCTTCTACGTTGGGCAGTGTTGCAATTTCATCATCGCTGGCATGCACAAAGGTAATTGGCGATTTGAACTGTTCAAACCAGTGTTGTTGCACACCGGAACCAAATTCATTTTCTACATAGCCGGGGCTGGAACACCACTTGGCCCATTGCAGGCCAACCCCCTTGGGCAAATTTTCACCCCAACCAAAACGCTTGGCTGGCACATACCCCAACAAAGCAGAACTAATCGGGATCACCCATCGCAGCATGAACTTGGCACCATTGCGCTTGTCCTTGCGAATGTTTTTTACATGTCCGGAAGAAGCCGCCACGGCCAACACACCACGTACTTTGGCATGGTTGTGCATCAAGCCAAACAACTGCCCACCTGCACTGTGCCCGACCAGGTATGCGCTACCCTGCCCAGTGAGTTCAAGCAGAAAATCCAACGCTGCTGGCATGTCATACAAGCCCCAGTCCTGCTTCTTCACCTCGCAATGTTTGACATGCGACTCCTGCAAAGATTTCCCTATGCCCCGATAATCAAACACCAACACAGAAAAACCCTGTTCAGCCAGCCAACGCGAGAAGGGAAAATAAAACTTTTGAATGATTCCCGTGGCGGGACAAATCAAGACTGGCTTGTTGTGCGTGCCATTGACCGCTGGAAAAAACGTGCCGGCCAGTGGCTGCCCGGCGGCAGGAATACTCACTTCAAACGATTGGGTCATGGAGGCACCTGATTTAAATTCGCTGCTGCAGTGTAGTTGCAACCGCGAATTTTATAATCCAGGTGATGAGCAATTTATTTGTTCCTCCAATGCAATAGTCCTCGGTCAGCAAGTCACCTGCCAACTCGTCTTGACCTACAAAATCCCGTCAATTGCATCCACCACAATCGCGGTGCCCACGGCAATCAACAGCAAGTCGGTGCCCAACTGAACATATTTGTGGTTCAAGGGTGGTGCGGGCAAGCGAATGCGCAATTCATTGGGAATGTCGTAATAGCGAACGTCGCTACCCAGGGCACGGCCCTTTTGCCACTGCTTGGCCTGGCCCGGGGGCTGGCAACCATTGCCCTTTTTGGCCAGCCCGGGTGGACACTTGCCTTTGGAAACCTGGCCACCGTAGTAGTCGCGCACAATGCGGGTTTCGGCGCTGCCAAAGTTGAATGACACCGACACCCCGCCTTGACCGGAATCGCGGCCCTCAGCACGCTTGCCCGGGCCATCACCACCGCCCTTCTCGTTTCCACCGCCCTTGCGGTTTTCTTTTTGCCCGCGTTGTTCGCTTTGTTCCTTGTTCTTTCCCTGGTTGCCGTTTCCCTTGTCTGGTTTTTCGGCGTAAGCGCTGCCGCTTACTATCAACAATGCAGTAGACGCAACAGTCAAAGTACGTAGTATCGATTTAATGGACATGGGTGGCCTATAATTATATGTAACCCATTAGTAGTACCACCACGATGAATAACAAGCAATCCTTACTCGCTTCTTTGGAACAAAGCCGCGAGCGCGTCCTTGAATTGCTCAACAGCTTAGGTGCACAGCAAACCAAAGTGCCGTATTTGCCAGGCATCAACCCGCCAGTTTGGGAGGTTGGGCACGCTGCTTTCTTCTTCGAGCGGTTTATTTTGCAAAACCTGGACAAAGCTCCCTCGTACAACCCCGCACTCGACGACGTTTGGGATTCGTTTGAACTGGCCCACGAGGATCGCTGGCAAGAAGGACTGTTCCCCGACCAACCAGACACCCTGCGCTACTTTGACGACACCTTCAACAAGGTGAAACAGCGAATTGAAACCAAAGCACTCACCGACAGCGATTTGTACCTTTACAAGTACGCCATTTTTCACCTGAACATGCACATTGAGTCGATGGTGTGGGCACGCCAAAGCCTGAGCTATGCGCCGCCGCCCTATTCGTTGAAGGGCACAGGCGCAGGAAACACATACCCAATCGACCACAGAGATGTGGAAGTACCTGCGGGCCGCTACCGAATCGGCATGCCATCAGAATCTGAACATTTCGCGACAGAAGATTTCTGTTTCGACAATGAAAAACCAGGATTCATCGTTGAGATGAACGCATTCAAAATCTCGAAAACCCTGGTCAGCAATGCAGAGTTTCTCGCGTTCATTGAGGCAGGTGGATACGAAAACCATCAACACTGGAGCATGGCGGGCTTGAAGTGGCGCAACAGCCATGGCGCAAGGCACCCCTTGTTCTGGAAGAAAGAAAACGGCATTTGGCTTGAACGCCACTTTGATCAATGGCTGCCCGTTCTGCCCGAACTGCCTGTTAAACACGTCAGCTATTGGGAGGCGCAAGCGTACTGCAAGTTTGCAGGGCGGCGCTTACCCTCGGAGTTTGAATGGGAAGTTGCGGCTTTGGGTAACCGCGAGCAGGGAGAGTTCAACAAGTTTCCCTGGGGAAACCCCATGGAAACACACCGTGTAGACATGGACAGCACACACCTGGCGAGGCTACCAGTAAGCGCCCTGCCCGAAGGCGACAGCCCGTTTGGATGCCGGCAAATGATCGGTACCGTGTGGGAGTGGACCGACAGTCTTTTCTTCCCCTACGATGGATTCAAAGTAGACATGTACCCCTTCATGTCCACCTTGCAATTCGGAGACCACAAAGTGGTTCGGGGTGGCTCTTGCGCAACTTCGTCCATACTCATTCGCGGCACCTACCGCCAAGCCTATACACCCGATCGAAACGATGTTTTCGTCGGCTTCAGAACCTGTGCCCAATAAGGCCTTATGACCAATCCTTACGAAACCGACGAGCTTTTAAACCAGTACCTGGCCTTTCACTACGGCATCGACTATTTTGATGTTCCGAATTACCCGGTGCGCTGCGCCCAGCTGTGCCTGGAATTCATGGGCAATCGACCACGCCGCAAGGCGCTCGACCTGGGCTGCGCCGTGGGCAGAAGTACTTTTGAGCTTGCCTTGGGATTCGACACTGCTGTCGGTGTTGATCTATCCGCCCGTTTTATCGATGCGGCCGAAGCGCTTCAACAAGGCAATACCCTGAATTACTTTCTGCATGACGAAGGCGATTTGGGCAGAGCCATGCAAGTGTCGCTTGCCAATTTCAATTACAGCGATTGCAGCCAGCGTGTGGAATTTGCGCAAGGCGATGCTTGCAAACTTGGTGAAGAACACACGGGTTACGACCTGATATTTGCTGGCAACCTGATTGACCGGGTGAACAACCCCACCGAATTCCTGAACGACATGCCCAAGCGCATTGTGCCCGGCGGCTTGTTGGTTATCAGCTCACCCTACACGCTGTTGGCTGAATACACCCCCAAGGAAAACTGGATTGGTGGAATTGAAGAACATGGCAAACCAAAAACCATGCTCGAGGGAATGCAAGCCGTGCTTGCACCCCATTTCAAGCGGGTTCGCGACCCTATGAATGTTCCATTCGTCATTCGGGAAACTGCCCGCAAATACCAGCACAGCATTGCTGAAATGACCGTGTGGGAAAGAAAGGGCAGCTAAGCCAACGGAATCAGCGTGACGGGTACACCATTCACTGCGGCGTTTCCGCTGGGCTCGTCAAGCCATTGCTCATCGGTCAAATCGTTGCAACTCACGCCTGCATGGGCAGCAGCCACCTGCAAGCGCACACCCGATTTGTCATGACCCCAGCCGTGCGGAATGCTCACCACGCTGGGCATTACATCGTCTGAAATTTCTACAGGCAATGTAATTTCACCCACGCGGCTGCGCACACGCACATTGTGGCCCTCCTGCAAATTCAAACGCGCGGCATCGGCCGGGTTGACCATGGCGGTGCAGCGGTTCTTGCCTTTCACCAAGCGCTCCGAGTTGTGCATCCAGGAATTGTTGCTGCGAATATGGCGCCTGCCGATCAGCATCATCTCTGCGCCTGTCTGCTTGTCGGCATTCAGTAAATCAGCCACATAATTTGCTGCTGCCTGTAGCACCTGCACAGGTGCCAACTGAATTTTCTTATCAGCTGTTTGCAAACGGTCGGGGAAACTGGGGCGCAATGGCCCCAAGTCAATGCCCTCAGGGTGCTGCTTTAATTTCTCCAAACTCAACTTGTGCTCATTGGCCATGCCATAAGGCCCCATTTGCAAACCCATGTCGAGAATCATTTGTGGTGGCATGGAAGGCCGTGCAGGCTTACCAATTTTGGTGCCGTAGCAGGCCGCCAGCCTGTCCATCAGTTCCCAGTCGTCCAGGATGCCTTCCGGTTTGGGCAGGGTGGCCGCACTGTATTTGGCCTGGTTGCGCACGCCAAATATATTGAAAATCAAATCGTAGTGATCATGTTCCAGAGGCGATGTCGTGGGCAAAATAACATCGGCATGGCGATTCGTTTCGTTGATGTACAGGTCAACTGACACCATGAACTCAAGCCCGGTCAAAGCCTTGTCAAGCTGCTGGCCGTTGGGTGTGGACAATACCGGGTTGCCTGCAATGGTGACCATGGCCTTGATCTGCCCTTCGCCTTCGGTTTGAATTTCTTCGGCCATGATGGCACTGGGAAACTCGCCCAAGGCCTCGGGCTTTTGGCTGACCCGGCTGTGCCAGCGGCCATAACTGCCCGGCTTGCTGTTGGGTGCGGCAATCAGGTCAAGTGCGGGGTTGGCCACCAGGCTTCCACCCACACTGTCGGTGTTGCCTGTCACAAAGTTCAGCAACTGAATACCCCACTGCGCCAAGGTGCCATGGCGCTGCGTGCAAGCACCCATGCGGCCATACGCAACCGCCTTTCCGGCATTCGCAAAATCACGGGCAATTTGGCGAATGGTGTCAGCATCAATACCGCATTCGGCCTGCGCCACTTCAGGTGTTACTTTTGAAATCGCACCCAAAGCCGCATACAAACCTTCACTGTGGTGGGCCAGGCGATCCATTCGGGTCAAGCCTTCGCCAACGATCGTGTTGATCAACGCAAATACAAAGGCAGCATCGCTGGCGGGCTTGATGAAATGGTGCGCATCAGCCACTTCTGCTGTTTCGGTCTTCCGGGGATCAATCACAATCAACTTTCCGCCACGCGCCTGCAAAGCCTTGATTCGCTTGGCCACATCGGGCACGGTCATCAAGCTGCCGTTGGATGCAATTGGATTGGCGCCCAGCATCAGAAAGTAATTGGTGTGATCAATGTCGGGAATGGTGATCAGCAACTGGTGCCCAAACATCCAGTACCCCAACAACTGCATGGGCAGTTGGTCAACCGATGTGGCCGAAAAACGGTTGCGTGTTTTCAGCAAACCCAGAAAATTGGCGCTGTGGGTCATCAAACCCCAGTTGTGCACATTCGGATTTCCCTGATAAACACCCACCGCGTTGGCACCATACTTTTGCTGCACCTGGAACAAACCCTCGCAGGCCAGCTCAATCGCATCTTCCCAAGTGGTTTCTACCCACTGCCCATTCACCTTTTTAACCGGGCGCGTTAAACGGTCGGGGTCTTCCTGAATGTCTTTCAATGCAACGGCTTTCGGGCAAATGTGCCCACGGCTAAAGGGGTCTAACTCATCACCCTTGATTGACACTACCTGATTGTTTTCTACCTCGACCTTCAGGCCACAAATGGCCTCGCACAAATGGCACGCACGGCGGTGGGTTTGCAATATCGTCTCCTCGCAGGCCCTCGGGTGGAGCCTTGTTCTTGAAAGGCCAAGCTTTGTTGGCGTATGCCACATACTACTTGCGAAGGTGTAATACCATCAAGAGATCAACAGGAGACAATATGATCAACGCATACGCAGCTTTCGAGGCCAAAGGCCCGTTGAAACCCTTTCAATACGATCCGGGTGAATTGAACGCATTTGACATCGAGATCGATGTGGACCACTGCGGCATTTGCCACAGCGATGTCAGCATGCTTGACAACGACTGGGGCCGTGCCAAATACCCCATGGTGGCAGGCCACGAAATTATTGGTCGGGTAAGCCAAGTGGGCAGCCATGTCAGCCACCTGGCCATTGGTGATGTGGTGGGTTTGGGCTGGCATTCAGGCTACTGCGAAAGTTGCCGTATGTGCATGGGCGGCGACCACAACCTGTGCAGCACCGCCAAAGGCACTATTGTTGGTCGCCATGGCGGGTTCGCTGACAAGGTGCGCGCGCAAGCTGTCAGTGCCGTGAAAATTCCCGCAGGTGTCAACCCCGCTACCGCAGGCCCGCTGCTGTGTGGTGGCATTACCGTTTACAACCCGCTGGTGCAATTCAATATTTCACCGCAAAGCAAAGTCGCGGTGATCGGCGTGGGCGGCTTGGGCCACATGGCGGTCATGTTCCTGAAAGCCTGGGGTTGCGAGGTAACCGCATTCAGCAGCAACGCCTCGAAAACCGACGAATTGCTGGGCATGGGTGCGCACCACGTGCTGAACAGCAAAGACCCAGATGCCCTGAAAAAAGCGGCGGGCTCATTCGACCTTATTTTGTCGACCGTGAACGTGAAGCTTGACTGGAATGCCTACATTGCAACCTTGGCCCCAAAAGGCCGCCTGCACTTTCTGGGTGCCGTGCTGGAGCCTTTGGACATTGGTGTGTTTGGCTTGATGGGGCAACAACGTTCCATTTCGTCGTCGCCAGTGGGCAGCCCGCGCGTAATTGCCGACATGCTGAAATTCGCAGCCCTGCATAATATTCAACCCATTGTAGAAACCTACAGCTTTGAGCAAATCAACGAGGCTGTGGACAAAGTACGCAATGGTAGCCCCCGCTTTAGAGTGGTGTTGTCGCGATAACACCCCCCTTGTTACCCCCCACCCCCACCCTTTGATGTGATTGATTTAGTTGAATATTAAGAGGAATCTGGGTGGGAGGGTTCTGAATACACCAGGAAACGGCGAAAGACCGAAAAAAGCTCAGAGAGGACTGCAGAAATTTGCAACAAACTTATCACGTGAATGAAATATAGAGGGAAATTAAACCCTTTATAAATCATGGATCTTTGATGATCACCTCATGTAGATACTTAGAATTTGTCGCAATTTTTGTAAGTACTGTTACATGAAATGACAAAAAATGTGATTTTTTTCAAACATTTGTTCAGTCAACACTTGTTCGCGCAATAAATTCGAGCAAGTATTCATTAACTCAACGAGTGAACAATAAAAATATGGTCGCACAAACAAAGCCATTCGAGAGTACTTCTGCCACGCTTGCAGGGCTGTCCTCTGGCAACTCGATTACAAACAATATCGCTTATTTCAGGGCAAATCACCCGGTTGATCCATGCGACTGTGAATACAGCGAATTGGCCGCGCACATTGAAGACACGGGCCTACTCAACCTGAGCTTGCCATTTATTCTGCAAGGTCTGGCTGAAACCGAAGGAACAACCTGGCATTACTTTCGCGGCCTGATGAAAGCCTATTCAGAGCTACGCCCCAAAGTAAAAACCATGGAATCCACCCCGCGGCTGATTGGCGAACTGTTGAAAGTATGTATTCACGAATACGACGCCATCAACCAGGAAGCTTTCGATGAGGCGCAAGCCTGCAGTCTGGCTGTGCTGGAAACAGCGGCTTACCTGTTGGTTCACTACAGCCCGCATGAAGGCAATCAATGGCTTGATGCCATTTATCAGGATTGATCTGCCACTGACAAGAACCCCCTGACGCAGCAGAATAATTTTGGGATTGCTGCAAAAGAAATTATTTCGTATATTGATGTATATTCGAATTAATAATATTTGCAAACTCGCTGAACACCGATCCATACGAAGAAGGTAAAACGAATATGGAATTTGCTCTTGGTCTTGCCGTGGTGCTGATGGCATGGAACACAACCGGGGAAACGAGTGGGGAGACAAGTGCCACTGTAGCGATTGAATCGCCCAGCTACGAAGTGGTCACCCAGAAACGCGAGGAAGCCCTACCGTACTTCGCCGATGAATTGCTGTCACGCAATGTTGAACTGGCCAGGTACGGCGCACCCGACCCAATGCCACAAGCCAGAAGCTTTGCCGTGATCGCGCAACCCAGTCTGGAACCCAAGTCCCCAAGCGCGACGTCCAACAAAAACAGCAACATACAGCTTGCCATGCAGGCGCCCTCCTCCGATGTATTCATTGTTGACCTGCCACCCAATGTAATTCGGGAAGCCGAACAACTGGCTGCCCTGCCGGTGAAGCAAGAAAACGCAAGGCTGGTGGTAACACCGCGTGCCATCCAATGGGAATTGCGCGTTGAAGACGGCCGACTGGACAAAGCCATTCGACGTTGGGCCAAGGAAGCGGGTTACACATTTCGCTGGGATGCCGACCGTTACGTGATGATTGCAGCGGGCACCACCTTCTCGGGCACATTTGAATATGCAGTGGAACAAGTGCTTGAAACACCCGGAATCAAGAACAGCGAGTATCCCTTGGAAGCCTGTGTTTACAACAACGAGCCGCCATTGCTGCGCATTACCCGCTTGGGCGATCAAAAAGAAGAGTGCCGATAAAACATGAAGACACCACTGAACAGAACATGGGTGTGCACTGCCGTTGCGGCAATGCTAAGTCTTGGTACAGCGGCTTGTACAGGCCCGCAGATCAAGGCCGAAGTACAGGCTGACAATGACAACGGTTTGCGCAAAGTAGAGCAAGTCAACACCAGCTTGCAAACCAATGGTTCATTTCGTGGTGGTCGGCAATACGCTGAGGAACAAGCCAAGCAACAACAAAATGCGAAGGTGCTGAAACGCGCCAGCAAAAGCTGGATCGGCGGCACCTTTGTGCATGTGAATGACGATGACAAACTGCCCGCCATTTTTCATGAAACCTACAAAATGAATTTTGCGGACAAAGGCCGCCCCGTGGACTTGAACACGGTGGCAGCCCGCCTGACCCAAATGGTCGGCATTCCTGTGCGCATTCAGCAAGATGTATTCAACGCTCCAGTCAGCGCCGAACCACGCCGTGGAGCACGCCAGTTGCCACCAGTCAGTGCACCTGCCGAAGCAGCGCCACCCACTGCAATCCCAGTGGCCGTTGACAGTGTAGCCTTGGCCCCCCGTACTACCGTGGGTGCCGTGGCCATGAACTGGGACGGCACACTGATTGATTTTCTGAACAACACAACCGACAAATTGGGATTGTCGTGGGAGTACCGCGACAACTCAATTGTCATCATGCGCTACACCACCGCCATGTACGAGTTGGCTTCCTTCCCCAATGGGTATGAATACGCCATGAGCAGCGGCACGCAAGGCCGGGTGCGTGGCAATGAGGTGCAAAGCAATTCGAATTTGAGCGTGTCCGAGAAAGGAAAAATTGACGGCCAGGCCAGCATACTGGAGGTGATCAACCGCATGGTCACCTCGGTACCCGGTTCGGAAGTGATTGTTGCCGAGGGCACCGGCCGTGTGATGGTGAAAACAAGCCGCGACATGCAAACGCAGGTGCGCGATTTGATCCGTGCCGAGAATGCAAACATGCTGAAGCAGGTGCATGTGCAGCTTGATATTTACTCGGTGATGTCCAAGAAAGACGACCAGCAAGGCGTGAACTGGGATGTATTTTTTCGAAGCCTTTCCCAGCGCTATGGCATTGGCGTGTTGTCGCCTGAATCACTGGTGGCACCTGAGGCCGGCTTGATTGCACTGACTATTCCTGAAGCCCTGCAAGGTTTTATTCCCGGACAAAACCCGCCCAACAGCCCGACCAATCAACGCTTTGGTGCCAGCTCGGCCATTGTGCAAGCCTTGAACGAAATTGGCGACAATGTGCAACACCGCCCTATTTCGCTGGTGGCTTTGAACAGGCAGTGGGCCCGCAAAGCACGCTTGACTACCACAGGCTATTTGTCAGAAACCAAGCCGGCCTCATCAGGCGCATTGGGTGGTGGCACCGGTGTGCCTGGTTTGACCACCGATGAAATTACAACCGGCGACCAGTTTGCTGCCATGCCTTTCATTCTGGACAACAACACCATCATGCTGAAGATGGGCATCAGTTTGTCTGACCTCACCAGCCTGCTTGAAATTACCACGGGTTCTGGCGAAACCCTGCAACGGGTTCAAACCCCCAACACCAGCAGCATTTCTGACCAGTACACCATCGCACTTCGCCCAGGCGAAGTGATGGCTATTACGGGGCTGTCACGTGACGTGTCGGGTTTCACAGAGCGCAAGCTGACTGAACAGGCACCACTGCTGGCCGGTGGTTCGCGCAACTTGTCCACCATGCGAGAGAACTTCATCGTTCTGGTTCGCGCGGTGGTGCTGTAAAGCACGGGGACGCACCATGGCTGAGCAGTCTGCAGTAGTTCATCAGCTGGGGAAGAAAGCCTACATTGCCGGCTTGAACTGGCAGCCACTGGCGCGTTCAAGCTACAGCAAGCGCATTGCCGACATTCGCGAATATGCCGACCGCATTGATGCCACCAAGCATATTTTGCTCAAGGGGCATCAAAACGAATACCTGGGCCTTTACAACTTTGACCCGGATATCTCGGATGAGGAACGTACCGGGCAGGTGTACAGCCTGGCGGCCATGTTGGCCACACAGAATGAGCAGGAACATGCCATCTATGCCATTCGCATAGAGGAAGGAAGCAAGAAAGGCCAAATGGCCTTGGTGGTGATTGAACAGGGTGCGCCCACCATGGACATCATCGGCAGCGATGCCGAAGTGGTCAGCACTGTAAATACTTACACCAATGGATCCATTGAAAGCTCGGAATACCATGTGTACAGCAACGCCGCCGAGCTCTTTCCAAGCGCCCTGCCACTCGACATTGCAGCCCGCTTGGGCAACTTCAGCAACAAACACGCGCTGATTGGTTTGCCCACCGATTTGATCAAAGCCTCGGCCATGCTGGCCGTGGTGCTGCTACTGGCTGGTGGCGTGTACGGCGGCAATGAGTACCTGGAAGCCAGCGCACGCGAGGCGCGCATGAAGCAGGCGCAGTCAAGCATACAAACCCCGCAGTATTTGAAGAAACTGGCGACCGACCAACGCAGCGTGGGCCTGGCCAACGCCGATGTGATCGAAATGTTGAACCTGTTGAGCGAACAACCATTCATGGCACGCGGCTGGCTGCTGGAAGGCATTCAGTGCAACCTGGGCAAATGCACCAGTGAATGGCAATCGCAAGGCGGCTACACGCAAGAGTTGGTGGGCTTTTTAAGCAACCAGCAAAGCAGCCCTGACCCCAAAGACGTCAATAAACTGAAGTTTTCGTTTTCATACGACATGGCCTCCAGGGGCATTCAGCAACTGCAGGATTTACCCAAAAAACAGGAAGCCAGCGAACTGCTTTACCTGGAACAACAAGCCTGGCAAAAGGCCGGCATTCAATTCAAGGTCGACACGCAAGGCCAAACCTGGCCCACCGGCTTCAAGAGCATTCCACCCAATGTGTCGGTGAACCGCCATGCAACTGAAGTCACGGGCAGCCTGACACTCATGAAAGATTTTCTGGATCGATACCCATCCGGAATTTACTGGAATCAGATTTCAATGAAGATTGAACCCAAAAACCTGAATGCCGCTGTGATGGTGACATTGAAGGGAGCACTGTATGCGTATTAATTATTTACTGGGCGGCCTGCTTGCCGCATTGGCCTTGAACGGCCTGCATGCGCAGGAAAATAAAACTGCGGTAACACCGGTTGAGAACATCAAGCTCAACGGAGTGACCGTGCCTTTGAACATCAAAACACTGGCTGAAATTCAAAGGTTGCAAGAAGAACAAGCCATGCGGGAAGAATTACAAGCTGCGCTGAAAATTGGTGGCAGCGTAACAAGCACAACCAGCAAACCGCAAGCAACAGCACCTGCAGCGATTGCGACAAGCAAACCAACCGCAGCCCCTGTAAGAACTGCCAGCAAACGTGTTCCCACCATATCAGCCAATACCCTGTTGGGCGTGTATGGCACAAGCGGCGCGATGACTGCCGAAATTCAGACTGCGGCGCGAAGCGTCCGCACCCTTCGCGAAGGCGAACAGCTTGGCAAATTCAATATCAAGAGAATCACCCAAAACGGACTTGAACTGGTCGCAAGCAACGGCAACACGCAGCACGTCTCCGTGGGTGCGCAAGTGAGGTTTTGATCATGAAAAGAGACCCGGCACTGAATGTGTTGGCCACGCAGGCGGAGAAGTCGCTGAAAGTTGAAAAACTCAGTGAACTGCCCGCGTTTTCGCGCGTGCTGACCGACGGCAGTGCAGGAGCTTTACTGAAGCTGCCAGCCGCTGTAGAAAAACATGTGTGTGCCATTGAAACTGGCGTGAAGCGCGCAATCATTTTGTACGATGCCGAAAAACTCGCGCAGATTCGCCCTTTCATTTCACACCTGCGCGGCAAGCTGATTGCCGAGAAATTTACTTTCGAGCGCCCTGAAATTGGTTGTGGCGGCGGCGTCATCGAACATCTAATTGAGAACTCCAGAACCAAGATCGACAGCACTGACGGCGAAGAAGATCCGGCAGTGGCGCAGTCCAAAGCCAAAGAAATTTTTGAATCCTGGGTGGCCTTGGCTGTGCAGGAACGCGCTACCGACATTCACGTGCAAGTGGTCAATAACATTGCCGAAGTGAAGCTTCGCGTGGATGGCGAACTTGAATTTTTGCGCGATCAGCAAGGCGGTGTGTACACCCCGCTACAGGCGGAACGCGCTGTGGCTTGGGCGTATAACAATGCATCGGGCAAGGGTTCCAACAGCAACAGTCAATTCTCGGTGGGCGAAAACCTGTATTGCATGATCGCTGCCCGCGAGGTGGGTGGCAAACGTGTGGCGATGCGCTATCAATCAATGCGGGGCTGGGCCGGTATCAAAGTGGTGTGTCGCTTGCTGTATGTTGATATTGACGCACCCACACTCAGTTACGAGCAGTTGGGCTATGCCCCTTCACACATGAAGCAGTTAAAGAGTGCATCCAACACACCTTCGGGCACCATTATTTTTGCGGGTGTTACAGGTTCGGGTAAAACCACCACGCTGAAAACCTTCATTGAAACGCACCCTGGCAATGGCACGGATGCGTTTTACTCCATTGAAGACCCGGTGGAATACCCGCTGCGCGGCGTGCACCAAATTCCGATTCAGCGTGACTTGCTCGACCGCAAAGGTTCAGCCGCCAAATACGCCGAAGTGGTCGCAGGCCTGATGCGTGCTGACCCCGGCTGCGTGTTGATGGGTGAAATTCGTGACCCGGCCACTGCGATTTCAGCGCAGCAAATTGTTGAAACTGGCCACATGGCCTGCGGTACCGTGCATGCGCATTTGATCTCGGGCATTGTGCCGCGCCTGACGAACGAAGAAATCGGGATGAGTCGCGACGTGCTGACCAACCCCAATATTTTGACCTTGCTGGTTTATCAGGCCTTGGTACCCAAGCTGTGCCCGCATTGCAAAATTGGTGGGCGCCTGTACCAACAAGGCATGCCTGATTCCGAACATGTATTTGAAGTACTCGACACGCTGGAAACCCGCTTTGAACTAGAGCGCGACCTGTTCTACTTCAAGAAGCAAGGTGGCTGCCCCAAGTGCAAACACCGCGGTACTGCGGGATTGAGCGTGGTTGCAGAAATTTTGACGCCCGACCGCAAGTGGCTGAACCTGATACGCCAAGGCAAAGACTACGAGGCCATGATGTACTACCGTTCGAAATCGGATGGCAATTTCCGGTCCGAGAACATGGACGGCAAAACCGTGTTTGAACACACCCTGTACAAAGCGCTGCTGGGCGAAGTAGACCCCCGCCACTGCGAACGTTTTGACAGCTTTGACCGTTTCGAAATCATGAACGACGCAGACCGCGCCGAAACAGCGGCTTACACCTGAACATGACATTCAAAAAGAAATTCACCAACTTTTTCAATGCCATCAACTTGATGGACTTTCGCGGCAAGCGCGAGGCATTTTACGAACAACTTGCCAAATCGATTGAGAACAAAGAGCAGTTCAAAACCTTTCTGGAAGAAGAGCTGAAAATAGCCCGCCACAAGCGAACCCGCAACAGCAGCCGAGAGGCGGCCTTGAAGCTAATGGTTCGCAAATTGAGTTTGGGCGACGACTTTTTGATCAGCCAAATTCTGGGCACCGTAATGCCGCAGAACGACCGCATGATGTTGGCAGCTGTAGACGAAGCCAAAGACAAACCTGGCACCTTGCGTGCATTGGCCGCAGCGATTAAATCGCAAAAAGAAGCAAAGAGCGTGATTTGGAAAGCCATTTTCCCGCCCATGGTGTTGATACCTGGTGTGGCAGGTTTCAGCTACGTGCTGGCCACGCAGTCCATTCCGATTATTGTGAAAGTGGCACCGCCTGAGGTGTGGACCCCGTTCAATATGTCGGTTCGAATCGTGTCGGAAATTGTTGCCTCTCATGGCGGTTTGATCGTGGCTGGTGTTATTGGTGCTATCGCCGCATTTACTTATGCGCTGCCCCGCTGGAAAGGCAATTTGCGAAGCCAATTGGAGCAAGTACCACAAGGCTGGGGCTTCTTGCTGTTTCCAGTGGCACCCTTTCTGTTGCCGTTGTCCATTTACCGCGACTTTCAAGTCAGCCTGCTGGTGACCTCGCTAGCGGTTTTATTAAAAAGCGGAGCCACTTTGTCGTCGGCGCTGGACACACTGAAACGCAATGCCGACCCGTGGATGCGTTGGCATTTGAAAAAGATCATGAACCACTTGAACGTGGCCCCCACCGATTACATACCTGCATTCAGCAAAGGGCTGATGAGCCCGAAATTGCTGGCGCGCCTGGCGACCACCATTCGCAACAACCCGCAATTCGACAAAATTCTGATTCAACTGGGCACCGAAGGTGGCGAAGATATTCGCAATGAAATTGGCAACACCGCCAAGGGTTTGAATGCCGTGTTGCTGAGTGTTGCTGCCGCTGTGGTGGTGTTCTTGTATGTGGGCCAACTGTCGATCAGCCAAAGCATGACTGAGGAACTGGACCCTGTGAAAAGAATGCAACGCATGCGTTGAAATAAGTGCTTGACACCACAACTGATTGATCTACAATTAATTCGTCTGTTGGTATATATACGGAATGCTTGGGCCAACACGTACTACACAATTTCCCTTCGGAGAGGAATCAAAAAATGATTACATCGCACACACTGAATGCCCGCCGCAAACAAAGCGGTATTACCCTGATTGAAGTTTCAATCGGCCTGATCATTGCAGCGATTGTTGCTGCTGCAGCTTTTATTGCATTCCAGAACAATGCACGTCGTACCGAAGTACAGGACAACATCAAGCAGCTGACAGAAATCATTACTGAAACAAAACAAAAAGTAGGAATTAGCACAGGTTACGATGGGCTGGATACTCCAGCAGCAGTTCAACTCGCGCTATTGCCTTCTACGATTGATTCGGCGACCGGTGATCGGGTAGTTGCAAAAAACAGTTACGACGGCGCAGGTGCAATCTCCCTTGTCGGCACAACAGCAGACGTTGCAACTCTAACCTGGCCAGATGTGCCTGCTGATCAGTGCGGTGATATCGCATTGAATGTTGCTCCACAGGCACAATCTGTAGCGGGTAGCGGAACAGCAGTGACAGTGGAAAATGGCGCTATTTCGAGTGCAGACATTATCAACATTTGCAACGCTGATGGAGACACTGCCTTGGTATTTACCTTCGGCCGTCGTTAATCCCATCTCATGAAGTCCAACAAGGGGGCAACTTTGCCCCCTTGTTCATTTGAATCAAGGCGAATTACCCATGCTTGACTCACTGAAACACAGCAACCCCAAGCACACTGGCTTTCTCAGCATCGAGCTGGCGTTGGTGCTGATTATCAGTGCCATCATCGCCTTCGCTGTGGTTCAACAACAAGCACGTTCTGCAAAAACATCTGTCGCGAAAATTCAGGCTGATCAACTCAACCAGGTTGGCGACGCACTGAACTCTTATACCGATTTATACCGGCGCGGCATTTCTGCCCCCGGCGACCTACAAGTCGACCTGAACAACGATGGCATTACCGATGTCACCCTGCCTGAAACCCCAGTCACAGGCAACGAGGGCAGCAAGTTAACGCCCACCATTGAGAACCTGATCGACGTGGGCCTGTTGCCCGCCAGCTTTGTGAACCGCCCTGCGGCGTCGAATGGTCAATTTATTACACGCCTGTCAATTTTGCCGGCAGGCTGCTCCATGGCAGCCGACAATTGCCGCATTGAGGGCTACATCACCCTAAGCCAACCTGTCACGATTGGTGGGCAAGACGGTGCCGCTGGCGAATTCGACAACGACATTGCTGGCGACATGCTGAGCTTCATGGGCGGCAACGGCTTTGTGACGCTGCAAGCCGACACCCCTGCCACCAGCGCTGGCGGCAACTTCACAGTGGCGCTGGACATTGACGGCGATGGCGCAGACGACGCCAACACACCCGCAGGCATACCCGGTGTGCGCGTGGGTGCCCTGGCCTCCCGGTACGATGTACGCAACCCTATTGCCGATGTCGATTTTTGCCGGGGCAACCGCACACTGAATTGGGTACAAAGCGGTCGTTCCTGCAGTACCGTGATATTTAACGACACGCCGGTGGGCTATCGCTTTGTGGCAGTGGATGCAGACACCGGTGGAGGTGCAGGCGGCGGCGGAAGCGCATTTATTCGGTGTACCTACAACCCCAATGCCAACCCGCCCGCGCAGCTGTCTATTCTCAGCAGCTGCTGCCAAAACGGTAACCAGGCCTGCACCCCGCCCGCGGTGCCTTAATCATGAACAGGCGACAGTTTCTGGCTGCAGCAAGTTCAGTTTCGCTGGCGGCGCACTTCGACAAACTGGCGTGGGCCACGCAAACCCCAAGCTACACCTTGCTGGATATTCAACGCGGCTCTGACCGCTTTCAAATTGACTTCAGCACTCCCGATGGTTTTCGCACAGCCGCCTGGATGCTTCGCGATGTTCGGGCCAACCGGGTGGGCGTACCCAATGTTGAAATGCTGCAACTGGCCGCATGGGCCCAGGTTGTTTTGGCAGAGCACCATGCCTACACCGTGTTTGAAGTGACTTCGGGTTTGCGAACCCATCACACCAATTCCATCACCGAAGGTGCAGCCCGAAACTCACGCCATTTGCCCGACGAACATGGGCAGTTTTACGCCATGGACATCAAACCGCTTGGTGTGAATATTGATCAATTGGCTAAAATCCTACAGTACCCCGCATTCGGGGGGGTTGGTGTTTACAGAAGCCATGTACATTTCGACATTCGCGATCATGCCACCCGGTGGCGCTCGAAATAGTGATTAAATTCATTAACTTGAGCGACTTCGAGTCAACCACAAAGCGACATGATACGTTGTCTATTTGTGTTAAATAATGATTTTCAACTCAAATTACAATTTGAGAGTCTTGATTCCGTATCATCATTAACCCACGAGATTGCTTTATCACGCGCCATGCCTCAAATTAACAACAAGAACAAGCCACGCACAGGTGCATACCTCAACCTGTTCAAGCAGAAATACGGGTTAACTGTGTCTAAAATGTGCGCCTTGTTTGGTATCAGTACCCAGGCGAAATTCAATTCAATTGTTCGCCCGCCCGAGGGAAATTCCAGCGATGAACTGCTCGATCCCACGGTTGCATTAATTTTAAGGTTGTACGAAACCCATGAGTCGCTGGTTCCCTTGAACAACGAACTCAGCCTGGAAGACACCTACAAAATGTTTCAACGGGTGTTCGGAAAAACGAAAGTCACCGAAAGCACTTTTGGGCAATTGTTGGGTCGAAGTGCAGGTTCAGGTTACCGGTGGTTGAACGGTTCTGGCAACGCCACACCGCAAGTGGGCATTGTGCTGGAAAGGCTGCGCCACATGCTGGCCAGCGGAATGGAAGAACCCGAAGTTTGTTATTTGTGGCTGGACATTGTTCACCAAGAATACCGGGCACGTAACCAAGTGCCGCCCTTGAGCGATATAGACGCAGTAAAGCTGTTGATTCAGAAGTACCCACTTAAATACAAACACATGGCGTCATGAACACAACATGGATTACACCGAGGTCAAACTGATTGCTGTGTGGAGCGGCCCCAAGGCCCCACCCAGCCAGTTGAAACTTTCTGATTACAAATTGCCTGTTGCAGGCCGCATTCCGAAGAACCTCTTCAATGCCCTGTACGGTAACCGCAATGCCTACATGGCCTTGGGTGAACTTTTGGCGCAGGCGCAAAAAGCAGGCCACTACTTTTCCACAGCAACCATCACCGTTGGTATTGAAACGCCGCGCAAACCCGGCGTAGTGCACCTTGAAGACCTGGGTGAAGACAGTGGAACCCAGTTTGTGAATTTGTCGCGCGTGTCGAAAGAAGTGGTGTCGGAAGTGGCCGACATTTACCGCGCGTGTAGCGTATTCAAAAAAATGCCTGAAGACGAAATCGACTGGCGCAAACCCTTTCGCTTTATGCCGGAATGCCCGGAGCATTTGCCCGTGGTGTTCGACCTGTTGCAATGCTCGGTACTGGTACACCCAGTCGCCTTCACCACCACGCCTGCTGGCAAGCACCACTTCATTGCCAGCTTCGATCCTGCACAGGTCAAAATTCTGGATGCCCAACCCAACCGGCATGAAATTGGCCCACACCCCGAACAGATTGTTTTTTAAATATTGTACTGGGGTGCTTTGTGGCTGGGCGCGTTGGAGCCTGGCTGCTGAGGTGGCAGTATGGTGATAATGGGTTGAGACAGCTGATTGCTGAGCGAAAACGCCTGTGGAACCATGCCGTTTTCATCGGCATGCATGTAGATGATCGACATGACCGCGGCGCAGAAGCTGATGACCAACACAGCCACCATGGTAAAAATCACCGCCAGTATTCGGGTTGCAAGCCTTGGCTTTGTGGGGTTGAGTAGAGTCATGCCGCAGTCCTCCGCACCTTGGCACTCAACATTACAACTTCTGTACAAAATTACAAGCCATTCCTGTGCTGCTGGGTTTGCCACTGGCGAATAATGTCATGCAGCGCAGCAAGGCCGTCGGTCAGCGCTGCTGGCCCCGGCTGCAAAATCAAAGGCGACTTCACCTCGAAAATTTGCTGGTGCTTCACCGCATTTACATCGCTCCACCCTGCCCGCGCAGCCACGGTTTCGGGGCGAAACTTTTTGCCACACCACGAACCAATAATAATGTCGGGGTTGCGGCGAACAATCTCGCTGCTGTCAGCAATAATGCGGTTTTTGCCCAGGCTTTGCGTGGCCAGCTCGGGGAAACAATCGTCGCCCCCGGCAATGCCAATTAACTCGCTTACCCACTGAATTGCGCTGATTGGTGGCTCGTCCCATTCCTCAAAATACAACTTGGGGCGCACGGGCCACTGCCTGGTTTCAGCCCGAATGACTTCCACTTTCGCCTGAATTTCAGCAATCAGTAGCAGGCCCTTTTCCGCGGCCCCCACCATGGCGGCCACCTGGTACATCATGCTGAAAATTTCGGGCACCGAGCGTTGGTTGAAAACCGTTACTTGCACGCCATGGCGAATCAAGGCGCTGGCAATGTCAGCCTGCAAATCAGAAAAGCCGAATACGCAATCGGGTTTCAGGGCCAGAATTTGATCTATTTTGGCGGTTAGAAACGCGCTTACCTTGGGTTTTTCAAGGCGAGCTTTGCGGGGGCGCACGGTGTAGCCAGAAATACCCACGATTCGGTGTTCTTCACCCAGCAGGTAAAGCCACTCGGTGGTTTCCTCGGTGAGGCAAACAATGCGTTGGGGCAGCTGAATCATTTGCACAGGTCTTCAGTGCCAAATCGAAAACGCGCGCCTGTGTATTGTTCAATTTCAGCGATGGCCTTGCAGGGGTTTTCGCCGCGATCAATCAAATGCTGCGATGCATAGTGGTTGGCCCGTGTTTCCACTTGATCAAGAAAGCCTTTAAATTCCGGGTCTTGACCATAGGCGCCCAAAAGCGTCATGAAGGCATTGTTCATCAGTTCGGTGTCTTTGGCGTTGGTTTGGTGAATGCGTTTCAACAAATCATACCCACGCCGAGGGTCGTCGTATTTCAGGTGCACCAGTTCATGCACAAAAACATAACGCAGTGCTGCGTCGCTAAGCCCCTCGGAAAAAGCCTCGTCAATCACAATCTGTGTTTTGCCTTTGGCAAAGGCAAACAGAGGGCTTTTCTGAAAACCCATTCGGGAATATGGCACGTCGTATTGTTGACGAAGCTCTTCGAACATGCTGAGGGTATCGGCGAAATCGCGCTGAGGCGGCGTGCTGCAACTGCTTGCCAAAGGCAGCAGGCACAAAACCCAAATCCAGCGAAACGGCGTAAGGCGCATTCGGTTGTACCGACTATGTTGTGAGTATTTTGATGACAGCGTATCGAAATACTACTATCAAATAGAAAGGCCGGTGAAAATTTGTTCAGGCATTGGGCGGGCTTCAAGCCGACTGGCTGCACCTTGGTTTTTTGCGTTACACTGCCAGCCCTTTTTCTATTTCAACGAGCAAAGCCATGTGGTTTAAAAACCTGTTCATCTTTCGCCTTACCAAATGGGAAGAAACCCCCGAATCGCTGGAAGACAAACTGGCCAAACAAGCGCTGCAAGCCTGCGGTGGTATGGATTTGCAAACGCGCGGCTGGGTATCCCCAAAAGCCGAAGGCGAACCGTTTGTACACCGCAGTGGCCAACAATTGCTGATTTCACTGGGCCTTGAAAAAAAGCTGTTGCCCAGCACGGTGATCAACCAGTTCACCAAAGCACGCGCTGCGGAAATTGAAGAGCGCGAAGGTTACAAGCCCGGCCGCAAGCAAATGAAAGAAATCAAGGAAGCCGTAACCGACGAACTGCTGCCACGCGCATTTGCCATTCGCAGCCGAATCAATGCCTGGATCGACCTTGAGGGCAAGTGGCTGGTAATTGATGCAGCCAGCCCGGCCAAGGCCGATGAGCTGATCGGCATGCTGATGAAAAGCGTGGAAGGTGTGGCCATGGCCTTGGTCAAAACCAAAACATCGCCCACCGTGGCCATGACCGCCTGGCTGGCCGAGAACGACAACCCACCCCCCTTTACCGTAGACCAGGATTGCGAACTGAAAAGCCGCGGCGAACAAGCGGCCACTGTGCGCTATGTAAAGCACTCGCTGGAATCGGAGGAAATTGCAAAGCACATCAAAGGCGGAAAGGACGTCACCAAACTGGCCATGACCTGGGCTGACAAAGTTTCCTTTGTGCTTCATGAAAACCTGCAGGTGAAACGGGTTGCGCCTTTGGATGTGATTAAGGAACAGGCTGCCCTCAGTGCCGACGATGACGCATTCGACTCCGACTTCGCCCTGATGACCGGTGAACTGCGCAAACTGATTCCCGGTTTGATCAATGTACTGGGTGGCGAGCTGACTGGCGCGAATTCGCAACTGGCCGCGTAATTTTTAGAAAACCAGTGCACAAGTGTTAACTGAATCTGCAACGGAATTCACGATTTCGTTGCGGCTGTACCTCAACAATCAAGAACAATTATTAAATATTTAAATTTGGGTTTTTCGGAAGCGAAATCATCAGTATGATTCCCTCATCCTTTGAACCAACTGGTAAAACCCAACCTTCAATGACCACACGAGTTGACCCCAACAGCCCGATCCACTGGCCCGGCGCAATTACCCTGTTTGGAACCACCATTGCTGCACTTATTCTTGTACCTGCCTACGCTTGGTACAACGACTACAGCACGGCTGCCTGGGTGTCTTTCGTGGTGTTGGCCATTCTGAATGGCATTTCGATTACCGCCGGTTACCACCGCCTGTGGGCCCACCGCACCTACGAAGCCCACTGGTCAGTTCGCTTCGTGTTGATGTTCTTCGGCACCATGGCCGTACAAAACAGCATCTTGATTTGGGCTTCGGGCCACCGCACGCACCACCGCCATGTAGACGACACCGAGCACGACCCCTACTCGGCCAAGCGTGGCTTCTGGTTCTCGCACATGGGCTGGATGATTCGCAAATACGAATCAGGCAAGGAAGACCTCAGCAATTCACCCGACCTGTTGAAAGACCCACTGGTGATGTTCCAGCACAAACACTACACAGCTTTGGCCTTGGGCATCAACTTCCTGTTCCCCGCCTTGATTGGTTACCTGGTGGGCGACCTGTGGGGTGTAATGCTGCTGGGCGGCTTGCTTCGCCTGGTGTGGTGTCACCAAACCACCTTCTTCATCAACTCGCTGGCGCACATTTGGGGCCGCCGCCCTTACACCGACGAGAACACCGCGCGCGACAACGATTTCCTGGCGATTTTTACGTACGGTGAGGGTTATCACAACTACCACCACCTGTTTCAATACGACTATCGCAACGGCATCAAGTGGTTTCACATCGACCCCACCAAATGGCTGATCGCTGGTTTGTCGTTTGTGGGCTTGACCAAGAACCTGAAGCGCTGCGACAAGTTTGCGATTGAAAAAGCACGCATCGCCATGCAATTCAAACGTGCGGAAGAAAAAATGCAGGCACAGCCCACCGCAATGCATGCGCATGTTGAAGCCATGAAAGCCCGCCTTGCGCAGGAATATGAGCACTACAGCAAGGCCTTGCAAGACTGGGCCAAACTGAAAGAAGCTTGGTACCAGGACACCAAAACCGCCATTAAAAACGGCGAAACCCTGGCGGCCTACAAAGCGAAATTCAAAGCCATGGAAGTTGAAATGCGCCTGCAGCGCAAGCGCTTGCAAGCCTTGGTTCGCCAGGTTCAAAAACCGGCATTGGCTACCTGATCAGTTAAATGAAACGGGCCAAGGTGACTGCCACCTTGGAGCCTGACCCGATGGCACCCACCCAAAGCCTGGCGATGAACCCGCCGGGCTTTGTTGTTTTTGCGGCCGCCTCGTCGCGGTGTGCGCACTCATCCAGCTGAAACTCAATCAGTTGCGCCTTGAGTGCCTGGTGAGTACCCAAAGCATTCAGCTTGTCGATTTGTTCCTGGTAGTGCAGGTTCACAAAAGTTTCCACCGCAGCAATGGTTCGGTACACCGCAACCGGCCCGAACAAGGCTGGCAAAGCCCCGGTGAGGAAGCCTGCAATGCGCCAGGGCACCAACAGCCAGCTTCGGCGAAATACCGGCAGCAACGTGTTCATGGCGTTTAAATGGCGCTGCTCAGTTTGCAGGTGTTCACTGGTAAATGCGCGAACTTCAGGGTTTCTTGAAACAGCTAGAATGCCTTTGCAAATCCACACTGCCCCGGTTTCACCGGCGTGGTCAGTGCGAAGGTCGACCACCAAAGTGGGCGGCAAATGGCTGGTGTCGAATTTCAGAATAAAGCGTTGAATGGCAGGGCGAACCGGCAAAAAGCCGTTGTACGCTTTTTCCATGGCCCACAACATACCCGGCACCTTGGCCAGCCATGCCAACACCCGCCAACCCGGCAACTGGGCCCACACATGCACAAAAGCCGCGGCACCACTGAGCAATTCGCCTTGCGCCGTGCGCGTGTGGAAACGCGCCATGAGCTGTTCTTTGGATTGCCCTTGGGGCAGTGGCGTGTCGGGTTTGGAGACATCCACCCAGGCAATGGGCTGATCGGGTGTGATGTTTTGATACACCGCGATTTCACGGCGGCACATGGGGCATGAGCCGTCGAAATACACTTCAACACATTGGGATTGATCGATTACTTCCTGGTCTTTTACTGCCATGACCGTACTGCCTTGACTGAAACTGCTTTTGGAAAAACCACTTATCCCAGTTTAACCGTGTACTTCACACCGTCAAACTCGATTACATCGCCACCCACAATTTTCTTGCGTTTCTGGGTTTCAATTTGACCATTGACCAACACATGACCATCGGCGATTACATTTTTTGCTTCGCCGCCGCTGGACAACCAACCCTGAAACTTCAGGATTTTGTACAGCTCAACGGGTTCTTTGTTGATGATGACTTCGTTCATATTGTTCCTTCATTCAGGCTGCTATCAATCGGCGTACTTTGGATTTACTCGCTTGCTTGGCATGCCAAAGATCGTATTGAAGTTGTTGCTGTAACCAAACTTCAGGCGAGCCTCCCAGCCATTGAGAAAGGCGAATCGCCATGTCTGCGCTGATCGCAGCTTTTCCATTTATCATCCGGGAAAATGCAACTCGCGACACACCAAGCTGCAACGCCGCCTCTGTCACTGAAATGCCAAGCGACGGCAACACATCAAACTTGATGGTTAAGCCTGGATGTGGAGGGTTGTGCATATTACTCATATTCGTTCGATCCTGCTAATACGAGGATCTTAACCTGTATCGCATAACGATACAAAGTCAGTCATCCATTCAGTATCCACCTTGCCGCTTTCTCGGCAATCATCAGCGTGGGGCTGTTGGTATTGCCGCTGGTAATGGTGGGCATCACGCTGGCATCGGCAATGCGCAAGTGCTTCACGCCAATCACCCGCAAGCGGGAATCCACCACCGCAGCGGGGTCGTTGGCGGCACCCATTTTTGCCGTACCCACCGGGTGAAAAATCGTGGTGGCAATGTCGCCTGCCAAACGCACCAATTCCTCGTCGGTTTGAAACTCCACACCGGGCTTGAATTCTTCAGGCTTGTATTTGGCCAAGGCGGGTTGCTGCGCAATATTGCGCGTCACCCGCAGGGAATCGGCAGCCACTTTTTGATCCTCAGTGGTGCTGAGGTAATTCGGTGCAATGGCGGGTGCATCCTCAAACCGGCCACTTTTAATATGCACTGAACCGCGGCTGCTGGGGTTGAGGTTACACACACTGGCTGTGAAGGCATTGAAGTTGTGCAAAGGCTGGCCGAACGCTGGCAGGCTCAGCGGCTGCACATGGTATTGAATGTTGGGGTATGGCCGGTCGGCACTGCTTTTGGTGAATGCGCCCAGTTGCGAGGGCGCCATGCTCATGGGGCCGCTGCGCTTGAACACATATTCCATGCCAATTTGCGCCTTGCCCCACAGGCTGTTGGCCAGTGTGTTCAGGGTTTTAACGCCCTGTACTTTGAATACTGCGCGTATTTGCAAATGGTCTTGCAGGTTGGCACCCACACCGGGTTTGTCCAGCTTTACGTCAATGCCGTGTTGCTGCAGCAGGCTGCCCTGCCCTATGCCTGAAAGCTCCAGAATTTGTGGTGTGCCAATTGCACCCGCACACAACACGGTTTCACGCACGGCTTTCACCGCCACTTCTTCACCACCCTTTAACACCTGCGCGCCATTGCACACCAGTTCGCCACTGGCGTTGCGTTCGATGATTAAATTTTTCACCTGCGCTTCAGTCCACACGGTTAAGTTGGGGCGCTTCATGATTGGGCGCAAGAAAGCTTTGGATGTGTTCCACCGCCAGCCGCTGCGCTGGTTCACTTCAAAGTAGCCCACACCAAAATTATTGCCGCGGTTAAAGTCGTCGCTGGCGGGTATGCCTGCCTGTTGCGCTGCTTCAGAAAACGCTTCCAGAATTTCCCAACGCAGGCGCTGCTTTTCCACGCGCCACTCGCCTTTGCCACTGTGGAATTGGCGCAAATCAGTGTCGGCCAATTCGGCATGCGGATTGTCGTAACGCCAGTTGCTTTCGTGCGCCAAAAAATCGCTCAAGCAATTGCTCCAGTTCCAGGCCTCGTCGCCGGTTTGGGCGGCCCAACTTTCATAATCGCGGGCCTGGCCACGCATGTAGATCATGCCGTTGATGCTGGAGCAACCACCCAAGGTTTTGCCACGGGGGTAAATCAGGGCGCGGCCGTTCAGGCCTGCATCGGGCTCGGTGCGAAAGCGCCAGTCGGTGCGCGGGTTGTCGATGCAATACAGGTAACCCACGGGAATGTGGATCCAGTGGTAGTTGTCTTTACCGCCCGCTTCCAGCAACAGCACTGAATTGTTGGGGTTGGCGCTAAGCCGATTGGCCATCAAGGCGCCTGCCGTGCCCGCCCCCACTACAATGTAATCAAAAGTCCGCATGTTTACCCCGAATCGATTACCCAATAGTAACCAGCCCACAATTTGGATTGAAGCCCACGTTGCTGCAATCGACTTGGGGTTTTCCAGAGTTTTGCAAAAAAGTTAAAGATGTCTTGATCAATCGCCTGTGCTTATGACCATTCCAAACATGTCAGAATCACACTCAATTCCTTTACAATCGAATGTTTCGCATTAACTACCCAGCCCGAGGTTTCTAAAATGACAGAACGCACCACAGTGCATGGCTTGAAAGTAGCCACACCCCTGTACAACTTCATTAACAATGAAGTGCTGCCCGGCACCGGCATTGATCAAGCTGCCTACTGGAAAGGCTTCGACGAAATCGTCAGCACACTGGCCCCCAAAAACGCCGCCCTGCTGGCCGAGCGCGACCGCATTCAGCTGGAAATGGACGCATGGCACAAAGCCAACCCCGGCCCCATCGCCGACATGGCCGCTTACCAAGAATTCTTGAAGAAGATTGGCTACCTGGTTGAGCAGCCTGCCAAAGTGCAAGCCACCACCGCCAATGTAGACAGCGAACTGGCCACCCAAGCTGGCCCCCAGTTGGTTGTGCCAATTTTGAACGCACGCTACGCCCTGAACGCAGCCAACGCACGTTGGGGCAGCCTGTACGACGCACTGTACGGCACTGATGTAATTTCTGAAGAAGGCGGTGCAGAACGCGCTGGCGGCTACAACCCCGTGCGCGGTGCAAAAGTAATTGAGTTTGCACGCAACTTTTTGGATCAGTCTTTCCCATTGGAAGGCGCATCACACAAAGACGCCACTGGCTACGCCATTGCAGGTGGCAAGCTGCAAGTTGCCTTGAAGAACGGCAGCACCGTTGGCCTGAAAAACGCCGCACAACTGGTGGGTTACCAGGGCGACGCCGCAGCACCTTCATCAGTACTGCTGGTGAACAACGGCATTCACGCCGACATCATTATTAACCGCGCAACACCGATTGGTTCAAGCGACGCAGCCGGTGTGGCCGACGTGGTGCTGGAAGCAGCGCTGTCTACCATTCTGGATTTGGAAGACTCTGTTGCTGCCGTAGACGCTGAAGACAAAATTGTGGCCTACAAAAACTGGCTGGGTATTTTGAAAGGCACCCTCACAGAAAGCGTGAGCAAAGGTGGCAAAACCTTCACACGTGGCTTGAATGCTGACCGCGTGTACACCGGCGTGAATGGCGAGAAAGTGACCATGCATGGCCGCAGCATGTTGTTCTTGCGCAATGTGGGCCACCTGATGACCAACCCCGCAATTTTGTGGGGCGGCGACAAAGAAATTCCCGAAGGCATTATGGACGCGATTGTGACCACCACGATTGCGCTGCACGACCTGAAAGGCAATGGCGTCAACGGCATTCGCAACAGCCGCAAAGGTTCTGTGTATATCGTGAAGCCGAAGATGCACGGCCCTGTTGAAGTGGGCTTTGCTGCCGAATTGTTCACCCATGTAGAAAAGCTGCTGGGCCTGCCCGACAGCACCGTGAAGCTGGGCATTATGGACGAAGAGCGCCGCACCTCTGTTAACTTGAAGGCCTGTATTGCTGCCGCAGCCAGCCGTGTTGCTTTCATTAACACCGGCTTTTTGGACCGCACTGGCGACGAAATGCACACCGCCATGCACGCCGGCGCCATGATTCGCAAAGCCGACATGAAGAGCAGCGCATGGATTACCGCCTACGAGCGCAACAACGTGCTGGTTGGCCTTAGCTGTGGCCTGAAAGGCCGCGCACAAATTGGTAAAGGCATGTGGGCCATGCCCGACCTGATGAAAGCCATGCTGGAACAGAAAATTGGCCACCCCAAAGCCGGTGCCAACACCGCTTGGGTACCTAGCCCAACTGCTGCAACACTGCACGCCATGCATTACCACCAGGTGAGCGTGGCCGCTGTTCAAGCCGAGCTGGAAAAGATTGATGCCGACGCAGAACGCCCAGGCATTTTGGCCAACCTGTTGCAAGTGCCCGTGGCCACCAACACCAACTGGAGCGATGCAGAAAAGCAGCAGGAACTGGACAACAACGCCCAAGGTATTTTGGGTTATGTGGTTCGCTGGGTTGACCAGGGTGTGGGCTGCTCCAAGGTGCCCGACATCAACAACGTGGGCCTGATGGAAGACCGCGCCACACTGCGTATTTCCAGCCAGCACATTGCCAACTGGATTCACCACGGCATTGTGACTGAAGCCCAAGTGATGGAAACCATGAAACGCATGGCCGCTGTGGTTGACCAGCAAAATGCTGGCGACCCCGCCTACAAGCCCATGGCTGGCAACTTTGAAACATCTGCCGCATTCAAGGCTGCATGTGACTTGGTGTTCAAAGGCATGGAACAACCAGCCGGTTACACCGAGCCCCTGCTGCACGCATGGCGTTTGAAGGTAAAAGCCGCTTAAGTTTGAGTGGTTTGATTTGAGAAAGCCAGGTGCTGAAAAGTGCCTGGCTTTTTTGTTGGAACCTAACCCGGAGTAGGTAGCGTTTTGACAGTACAACACCTTGCCACTACATTGCTTTTCCGGATTAAAAAAGGAGAAGCTGAATGCAAGAGTATGTTGCCCAAACAGGCAGGGGCATTGCCCACCGTGCCGACAAAGTGTTTGAAATTATGGAAGGCAAACCCTACAAATGGGGCGGTAAAAACACAAACGGATTTGATTGTTCAGGGTTCGTCGCCTATGTGTTTGAGCAACTCTTCCCAGAGCGCGCCACTGCCTTTAGAACCAACGTTGCGGGCTACATGGCATCGCCTCATTTTGAACAGTTTGACACACCGCGTGCCGGCGATTTGATCATATTTCCAGAGCAAGTCACCGGGCATTACAAAGGGGTCAATCACATTGGTATTGTTCAAAACGAGCACGGCTGGGTGGGTTCACAAAGTTCTACTGGTGTCAGCTTCGTGTTGTTCTCAAAACCAGGATATTGGTCCAAGCGACCGAAATACTTTCTACGCTACAAGTACTCGTCCACGCAGGCCATCGCGAGTTATCTGCAAAGCATTGGCCGCTAAGGAAATGGACATGATCAAATTTGCTTTCGCCGTAGCAACGCTGATGCTGGGCCTTACATCGACTCACGCTTCAGAGAACTCAACCGCTGATTTGCTGAAGACTTGGATATTGCTGGAAGTTCGCTGCCCGATTGGTTGTTTTGAAACCACGGTCAATCAATTTAAACGGCAGATTGGAAAAAGTATTGATTTGACAGCAGCGCAAAACAACACATCGCCAGTAGGCGCTTGCGCCAAGGGGCACTTGCACTTTGTGCTTGAAGAACTGCCGTTGAAAGATGTGCTGACTCGAATGAATACCACCCTACCTCCAGAGGCTGTAGATAGCCAAGGCAAGCCCTTGCAGTTTTCACTGGAGAACACAGGCCTCGGATTTTCTGCTTACGGTGAGCAGCTAACCGTGGTTAAAACTGGAGTTCTGGAATGTAAAGACCCTGCCTGGAAAGGGAAGTGGGAGCAGAGAAAGTTTGTGGTGTCGATTGACGCGCACCGAATGGTGACGCTGGAGGAAGATGGCGCGTTGGGGGTTTATTACGCTTTAAAGAACCAATAAAACGCTGGACGATTGATTGATTAGTGATGAGCATGCCTATAAAATATACCAATATTTGGTATCGGAGGCCTTCCATGGCTAAAAACACAAGTGTTTCTCTTGGCCCACATTTTGATCAATTCATTGCATCACAGGTCCAGAATGGCCGCTATGGCTCGGCCAGCGAAGTGGTTAGAGCAGGGCTACGTTTGCTGGAAGAAAACGAAACTCAGCTGACGCAACTGCGTCGCCTACTGCAGGAAGGCGAGCAAAGCGGACTTTCCGACTATTCTTACGATGATCTAATTTCGCAGCTGGACAAAGAAGCGGAATGACACAGCCCTTCTTGCTCACTGTAGCGGCCCGCAACGACCTAATGAATATTGGTCGCTTCACTGCAAAACGCTGGGGAAACCAGCAACGAAACAAATATCTAAAACAATTCGACGACACTTTTCGACTACTGGCTCGCCAGCCAGAAATTGGTATCGATGCATCGGGAATAAAGCCCGGATACCGAAAATTCGTACTTGGTAGCCATGTCATTTTCTACCGCCATGGAAGCGATTCAAAAATCGTGGTGGTTCGAGTGCTCCATCACCGCATGGATGTAGATAGCCACCTTTAAGTATTCGATTCCCCGATAAGCTGAACAGTGAGATGAGCGACGAAATCTAACTTGCAGGGAATTACCCCAGTTATTCTGTTAAGAGGATCTCATTGATTCCTTGTTGCGTAATATTCATGCGCACTTGAAAAAACTTCTTGGGAAGCTTAGGATTCGCTCGGGTTGCGAAGCGCTGATATTCACGAAAAGTGAGAACCAACTCGGCTTGGTCAACCGTTGTTTCAGTCGTTTTGGACACAACCCAATCGGCCTTCACAAACTCCCCTTTCGCTTGCAGTGTGTGTACCTGAACTTCCGGTAGTGCATCGAAAGTGGCAACGGTAATCAGATGCTTGTTTCTACACGTAGTGCCAGTTTCAAGTCCACAAGTTTCATCGCCAGCCGGGGTTGCAAATAGGCGCAACATCAAGCCCCTCTGTTGCCCGGGGCTGTATTGATTGAGTTCGATCAACTGCCCGTACGCCAGGTTATTCAAAAGGGTTTGTTCTTCCACTGCAGTCGCCCAGCTCAAGTTTGCGAACAATACCAAAGCGCTGCTTGCCATTATCTTTTGAATCTTTTTCATCGCTCAGTTCACTGAGATATGTATGTAGTCGGCGACACTTGGCAATCAAAATTGCCATCGCAAAATATGCTCAGCAAAAAATACAAAATGACTATGAGTGTAAGAGGTGCAAGCGTGACACCAACACCAACAATATAGCGCCGCATATTGCGCACTTTATTTTTGAAGATGATCACTGCACCACTTATGACAGCGATGGGATGCGCCAATATGCTAAAGAAGAATAGCCACAGGAGAACATTGCGTTCAGAACCGGGCGCATCAAACATCATTGGTGACATCATCAATACACCTGCCGCAGGAAGGAGGGAGATGAGCGCCAAGACTGAAATGATCGATGACATGATTCGAATAAATATCGGTAGCATGATTTTGTGAAGATAAAGTTCAGGTTGGTTTCGCCCCTCCAAGAGATGCGAACCCGTGTTCTAGTTACCGGCCGACTTGAGGCTTCTGTACACATCTCCGATATGGAACCCAAGAATCGAAATTTTTCCGTCAAGCAAAAAAGTAGTTGGGTAAGAAGATAGAGCTTCATAGGCCGAATCAGAGATGCAGATGTGGTTTGGAATCGCTGACTCGAGCGATTGACCTTTAAGCCGGTATTGACATGTATATCGACCTCCACCTCGTTCCTTAACCAAAAGTACTGATTCGCTGTTTTGACTTCCAAATGCAAGCGTATAGAAATCTGCCAACGCATGAACGGTGACCATCCATATTGCTCCGAAGATGACAAGTGGTAGAAAAGACAAAGCAAAAACTTTTTTCAACTTAGAAGCTCCCTCTTGCATTTTCATGCGACCGGTGCCGAACCCCCAATAAAGATAAGTCGTCAAAAGTAATGTTGCAGTGACAGACAGGTAAGTACCCCAGCGAAGCCAAAATGTAGAGGGAACAAAGCTTGTCAATGCCCCGTAAACAGACAGCCCCATTGAAGCCATGATGAAGAATAGCGCCACTTCTTCAGGGGGCATGTAATTGTCCTGTTCAACATGACGCACCGCCGATTTCAATTTCACCGCTCCTTGGTGCATGTAATTCGCTTTGCCCAAAAGCGACGCTGGTAATAAATTGTGGGGTTTGAATTAAAGGATCAGAGTTTGAGTAGCGCGAGGGGTACAACAGTTCCAACGTTTTGTTGACCCTCAACTTGCATCGCTAGCTGAGTGAGATCAAGAAACCTGTTGCGGCCTTTGCGAAGCACCCCGGAAGTGCTCAGAACTCACCTGGTAGTAGTTGTTCTTCGGTGGGTCTATTGTATTGACAAGTTAAAGTTGATATTCACTTATGAGCAGGGGATGTGTGTAGCTCAACACCCAATGCACGGATCAATTTCAAAACAGTGTCATACCTTGGTTTTGCGCCAGGAGCCAAAGCCTTGTACAAACTTTCCCTCGCCAATCCCGTGTCTTTTGCAAGTTGCGTCATTCCTCGAGCTTTCGCCACATCACCAATTGCTATTAGAAAAACATCGGGATTTTCATCTTCTAGCGCTGCGTTCAGATACGCTGCGATAACTTCCTCGTTATCGAGATATTCGGCTGCATCGAATTTCGCAAGTTTCATCTTCATGCCCTAACCCTCGTAACTTTTAAGCAAAGCTTTGGCCTGTTTAATGTCACTTTTCTGTGTCGATTGAAATTATTCGAGCTTTCCCAATCGGATCACGCAATGCTTTAAGCCACGCATCAAATTCTGATGTGCGTTGAAAAGAATTCATAAATCTAATTGTATCCGAACGGATACATTGAGACAAGGATGACTTCGGAAATACTAACGTAGCGTTGAACTTCATGACCCGGCTTGCCCGGGCAGGGCATAACTACCATACGGTGCCTTTTTAACGAGTTTAAAAAGGCACCTTAAAGAGAATGAATGGGGGGTTACAAATTGCGGGGTGGTGGTAGCTTGGTGTGATTACACCGCGCGGCAAGAAGACTTAACTTTTTCGCACTTCAGTTTGTGCTGCAAATGTAGAGAGGTAAAGTTGCTCCACCTGCTCTCTAGCCCAAGGCGTTTTTCTAAGAAACTTCAGGCTGGATTTAACGGAAGGATCGTTCTTGAAACAATTGATTTTGATTCGATTGGCGAGCTCATCCCAGCCGTAGTGCTCAACAAGCTTTACCACGATTGTTTCAAGCGTGACTCCATGCATGGGGTTCTTGGATTGCTCGGTATGCATGCTGGGCTTTTATCCTTGAAGCGATTGCTTTTTATAAGAAGTGTCAGGCAGGCAATTCATACGAAACCTTGGTGCCCGCAATACTGACTATTCCTTTCGTCTGTAACTCTAGCAGCAATGACTGAAGCTCTTCATCGGATAGTTGCTTTTGAAACATGTTGCTAATGGTGCTTGTCAGCGTTTTGACAGCGCGTGGCTTGGCTGCTCCCCTGCGCTTTAAATCAGCAATGATTACAGCAATTTTCTCGCTAGGTGATTTGGAGTTTGACGCCTTGACAATCGGGATGTCAGTGACATCTTTGGAACGACACGCGAGGATCTTTTTACCCTTGAGGTGATTGATCAGCGGGTCGAAGCCCGTGTCTTTGGAAACAATGTGGAAGTAGGCCTCTGGCTCTTTGCTGGCCAACAAGCCAATGTAGTACGAAATGTGAAAGTCGAGCGCGTTGGAACCATTGCCAGAAATCTTGATGTACTCAGCACGCTCACCCATTTGCTGAAGTGCTGATGCCACCTCGAAGGTAACCTTCGCTTGATTGGCACCCACAAAAACGATGACCTTGAAGTGCTCTTTACTAAGCACAGCCATGGCTTCTGGCTGCACGTTTTCGTAATCGATGAAGACGTAGTTTGTTCGCAATTTAAATCCTGGTTTTGGGCTTTGGTCTTTGGTCTTTATAAGTCGGCAGGCTAATAGGCTGATCGACCTCAATTAGACGGGCATTTCTGGATTGAATGCGACTTCCCAAAGGTGACCATCTGGATCTTGAAAGTAACCCGCATAGCCACCCCAAAAAGTTGAGCCTGCGGGCTTAATGATTGTTGCACCCGCTGTGCTTGCCTGCTGCATAACTTCATCGACCTCAGCTTCAGAGGCCACATTGTGGGCAAGACTAAAGCTGCCGGTACCTCCACCCGTCAGTGGTAAGCCTGTGTCGGCGGCTAGACTTGTGCGCGGCCACACTGCGAGTTTCAGGTTGGGTTGAAGATCGAAAAAGGCCACAGCACCGATCTCGAACTCAGTGCCCATGATGCCATTTGTGGGTAACCCAAGACCATCACGATAGAATACGACAGCACGTTGCAGATCTTCGACGGCCAGGGTGATGAGGCTGATGTGTGGACGCATAAGCTAGTGGCAGGAAACTCCAGGGCAGATCAGGTGGACGAACAACTTCTCCATTACAACCAATGCGGGCACTTCAACGCGATGCTAATTGCACCTGTTAATTATTTTTTGCTGGCACTCCACTTGCCGTTTAATCCGATCGCGCCAGAAGGAATTTTTTCAACTCGCATCACGTTCATCGAGTTATTGGGCGTGAAGGATAATCTCTTTTCTTTGCGATCAAGGTCGTCGTTGTAATTGATTTCGCAAGGCCCCCAGTAGGCCTCATATCGAGACATCTGTGTGGCACCAGGAACGTACTGAGGTGCTCTGCGTAAGTTGCATTGAGCGGAGTATCTGTAAACGGTTTGAGCGGAAAAGCCGTGAGTGGGACGGGCAGGAATATCGCGGGTGCCTAGAAATCGAATGTCCTTAGCAATAATGTCTCCGGCTTGATACTGCTGCTCAAGGCTTCCTTCGTGTGGAACATTCAATATCATCTGATCTCCACTAACAGTAGCCACCTGCATGTGCCAAAGAGACTCGGGCGAGCCGTCAGAGAGTTTTTTGCCAGTCTGTCGGTAACTTTGCCAGTCGCCTTTCAAATTATCCAACCCGCCATCGGCTGTTGCAGAAAAAGAAATGGTGAACGCGACGAGAAAAATTCCGGTTGTAAGTGGCTTTTTCATGTTCAATATCATCTGACTGGGGTTAGAGGAAGTAAGTCACCAAACTACTATATAGCAAGCACTGACATTTGGATCGTGGAAGAGCCCCGCCCGCTAACAATCTGATGCAATGACCAGTTAACTCCCTTCAAAATATTCATTGATGCCGAATAGTGACTTAACGTCAGAAATGACCAGACCAAAACTTTTGTGGCGAAGCCACCTTTTGCTGTTGTGGGTCTGTGTCGATTGACAAGTTATGTGGCAAGGCCGCCTCGCTGCAAAGGCTTCCACACGTACAGAAACCAAAACACAGGCATTGAGAGTATGTTCCCCATGAACAAAACGACAGCCCAAAGCGCTTTTTTGTCTTTTGGCACATGCTCAGTCCTGAACAAGTAAACGATATAGACAATGAGTAGACCCCCGATAAGGGCCATGGTGCCAAGATGGAGTCGGAAGAGCAGATCAAATTTAGCCTGCATCTCTTCTTGTGTCATCTGACCACTCATCGAGTCGAACGCTGTAAAAAAATAAAACATATATACGATAGGTAAAGCCGTAGCGATTGCCAAAAGGATTGCAGCGCTTCGATTCACATAGGCCTCCGCTGTGTCGCGTAACGTTCAAAGTAACAGGCGTTGCTCGGCCTCATTGTAGGGCGTCCTGTTGACTGCCAAGCTGGGCATCTTTGCTATTAGACGCGACTGGCGACCAATTCTACAACTGTTGATTGCACGAGTCCAACTGCTCAGCTGACAACATCTGTTCTAGTTGCGGAATGACTCGATTTAGATGACTTTGTAACTGTCGTTCTCCTGGCTTCGCATACTTTCTCGCGCGCTTCGACCAAACACAGGCAGCAACCATGTCTTTTTCTCCAATTTGGCCAGAACCATACATGTTGGCCATATTCCACATGGCTTCGGCACTGCCGATATTAGCTGCCTGTGAATAGAGTTCAAAGCCTTTGCGACGATCTTGTTTCACTCCCAACCCCATATCGTAGAGGTAAGCCAAGTTATTAGTTGCAAGGGCGTGCCCTTGTGCGGATGCCTTTTCGTACCAAGCCAACGCCTCGGCGTAGCGCTTCTCTGCTTGAAGCCCACTACCAAAGCTGTTTTGGGCCTCGGTGTTACCGTTTTCAGCAGCCATGCGATACCACTTCATGGCTTCCTTCCCATCACGCGGTGCTCCTTTCCCAAAATCGTAGGCGACACCAACGCGAAATTGGGCATCTGTATCGCCAGCCTCAGCTTTCGCAATCAAAGCCTTGGTTTCACTCGAAAGAAACCAATCCGCCATTGCAATGTTTGAAAAGGCAGCTAGAACTATGAAACACAGGTGAACTAATGAAGTTTTCATGCGAGACCGTATCGATTATTGATTAAGACGCATAACGTGAAATTGAGCGGCCGCACGAAAGCTGTAGATGGATGTGCCTGCCTTGCATCCTAGCAGTGGCACGGTGGGCACGGCCCACCGTACCGAAGCGGTCCGCTCCAATGAATTGTCAGACGACAACACTACAGGGGCCCCCCTGTGGATAATGCGGTGCCGATTGAGCAAGTGCTCACAACGAGCACGCAGGCGATCGCCGCAATAGCCAAGTGGATTCGCGGGAAGAAGCTGCAAAGCCCAGCGGCTAATGCTGAAATGGGTACAACCAGCATCACCAGCCCGATGTACGTCGACCGGTTGACCACAACGCCGCCCTGCGAAAGGAACGTCAGAATCAGAATAGTTGGGGCTACGGCGCCTATGGTCCAGAGCAGAAAGAACCGGCGAACATTAGGCCGTTTCCGTACTTGTTCTTGAATTTCAGAGTTTGGCGTTACGTGAGAGTTTGGGTTTACGAGGTTTGAGACGTCTGTATTAATTTTTTTTATAACGACAGTCCCTGCAAGCTTGTCATGCCAACCCTGCTTCCGTTTGTCGAAGGCCACCCAAAAAAAGCCAAAGCAAAGTGGGAGCATTGAGACGATATATGCGAAATAACGCCCGATTAGTTGGACCGGGCTTGCTGGCTTACCTGTAGTGGAATCAACTATTTTTGCAAAAACTGCCATTTTCCCAGGTGTTGCTTGCCTAAGTATCCAGAACGTAATCATTGCAACCGCAGGAAATACAGAGGATATGAGGAAATCTGCTGGACCTGCGTATATGCCTTTGGTTTCAACGTCGAAGTAAGTCCACCCATATATGAATATGAGAGGCGGGAAGGTCATTAACGTAGTTAGTGACATATCGATTACTGCAGCTCCGGTTCTGATCCAGAATCCCGCATATTCAATTTCTTGATCTTGCATTTCTGGCGTTTCCTCGTACATTTTTGGTAAGGACTAACGCTGAAGTTGTGAGGTGGCGGAGCCGTCCCGCTCGAACGACCAGTTAAACATCCGGCTGGCCTCGATAACCCTTTGGGTATATGGTCCACATTGCGGTGAAATCTGGATCTACTACTGTTTCGCCCGTTGCCTTAAGCCTGTACTCGCCGGGGGAAGCCAGCTCCAGACGAGATAGATCAGGCGGAATAATGCGCTCCGCTCCATTAGACAACTTGAGTACCAATCCCTCATCTAAACTGAAGCGATCAATTGCGCCGTGAAACTGCTCAAGCGAAATCACTTCGTCGCTCATATTTCGATAAGTGATACCGACCAAAACGCGCTTTCCGATCAGTTCGCGCATTTGCTGATTGTTGAATTCATGATTCTGCAGCTGTGGTTCAATCATAGGATGTTTAACGTTTGACATAAGGGGCGGCTGGAAGCAAGCGAAGCTTGCTGGAAGACGTCCCCTCGATGGAAGGGTTAGACGCCACTAGCCAAGCCCCATAAGCTGAGCTGTGGCGCCGACTGCCAGTACGAGGCCAGCAAGCCAGTACGTGCTCTTCATCGCTCGTGGATACGATGCAAACGGCACGAGCTCGCGCTCAACGGAAACTGCTCGCTCGGTGAGTGAAGTGACGCTGCCAGAAAGATCATGCTTCAGTTCATTTGCGAGCGACGTGAGCAGTTCAAGTTGTTCTTGAATTCCCCTTTTCTCGGCTTCTAGTTTGATGCGGTGCTCAGCGACCTGCGTGTCGTGGAACAAGCCGAGCATGGCGATGATTGCTGCCAAGTATGAAAGCACAACTCCCCACTGACCAGCCAGCAACCGCTGGGTCTCCGAGAGCTCTGCAAAGCGAAAGTGCGTAAATCGTTGGATCACGAAGAATCCCGCGCAGATGACGATTGCAATGACTAGGGTTCGTAGAAATGTAGGCGGACGGTACATGACGGTAGTTGTGGCGTCTAATGTGGAGTTGAGCGAACTTGCGCGGCTTTTCTAGCGAGGTTCGCCTCGAACTCGGGGTTAGGGAGATGGGCGGACGTTTTCACAGGCGGCTTTGTTGTAAGCGTATGACATAACGTTACACATCTCTTGCACGTTGGCAGATGCCTTTTGATATGCATTCCAAATGGTGTCACCGTGGTACCAGACCACAAAGACCAGCAGGACGCAGAAAACCAATCGACGAAATTTCCATTCTGCTGAGAAAAATGAGGATTGCTTCCACCACCAACGAGACAACCAAAGCAGAATTAGATGTACCAATAGTTGGAGCAAATCGGAGAGCGCGAGTTGTTTCAGAATAAGCCAGAACAAGATTTCTCCTTAGAAAAAGATGGCGAATAGCGGAGCATTTTGATCTTCCTAACGTTTGAATTAAGCCGACCCGCGAAGTGGGTTCGGCTTAAATGAATTGTTAGGGGGCACCGAGCAGCCCTCGAATTTCTCGGATAACTTCCATTGCGCTATCCGCAGAGTTCTGCGCGGTGCGCATTACTTGTCCGCCAATGTCGGCTATCTCCACTGCTTTCTCGTGTACGAGGTCTTTCCGAGCTTCACGGAATTCCTGTACTCGACCAAGCACAACAGAGTCAGTTATACCAAGTATATTCAACCGCTCCTCGTGAGGCAGCCGATCAACTTTCAATGCTTCCGCTCGGCCAAAACGACGCTGCAAAGCGATGTACAAGAGTGCGTCTAAGAACATGCCCGCAAATACGATTGCAATCATTGCATTTTTAAAGGAGCGGCGGTCCGGATCCCAGCGAATGACATAGCCGGCCTCATCGTCCGGTCTAGGCGATCTTGAGGCCTCCAAATCCGTATGCATTGCGCGATGCGCCTCCTCGGCGATAGACCAATAAACGTCGATGTTGCTGGTGATGCCCAAGTGCCCCCTAACGTAAAATTAAGGGGCTGCCCGCTTTTGCGCAGTCCCCCTTAACTGACAGGTTATGTATTTTTGTGCACCGCAGCGGTAATTTCCAAAAAGCTTACAAGCCGACGATCGACAGTTTGGAAAATGTCTTTGAAGTCTTTTCTTACTGGCGGGGAATCGGGCCTATTTCGATGCCTTGTTTGGCCGCCAGCTGTATGAGCAATGACATCTGCCACTTCCAGAGCTGCCACACATGCGGACTTGGGGATGACTCCAAGTTCAATTGAAAAATATCGATCCCCGCTACGCAGTTTCTTTCCGCTAAGGGCTTGCATTACATTCTTATCGAAACGCTCGGAGGCTTCAAACAGAATGAATACGCGACTAAACGAGGCATGTGCAGCAATCTCTGCAATTCGCTGCAAAATTGAAGCGCCAACTATCTCGATATAGCTTGCATCAACAGAATTTATTGTATTGATGCTTACGGTAACCGCCAGCCGAAAGAACTCAAATTTAGTGAAGAAGTGGGTTAAGGCGGACATCTGCTCTTTGGTTAGATTTCTAAAGTGCTCTACAGCATGAACCGGTCTGGGAACATCAGGGAAAAACTGCTGGAGCATAAAATTCCATGGAGCCTCGATCAAGCGTTGATAGTCGGAAACCATGAAAGCGCAGCCCCCAATACCAAAGCACTCGCCATTTGCCTTGTGAAGCTTCTCGTGTCCAGTATCGTCAAGCGCAACAACAAACACATCGTCTGCAAGGATGAGATTGCCTTCGTCATGTTCGAGAACTAGCGGCATAGGTCAGTGTGAGGCATAACGTTTGAATTAAGACCGCGCCGAAGGCGTCGGCTTGAATGAATAGTTAGCTTGCGCCGTACCAGTACGGGCGACGCCAATGGGATTGATCTGAAGGAACCTATTGATTTTCTCGTCGCAGAGGGTCACTGCACGGCCCGCCGAGACAATAGCTGCAAGTCTCTTCGCTGCCGTTTCACGTAGGAAAGAACAGGCTTCATGCTTACTAGTGGATAGCCAAAGCACCTGTGCTTCGAACCTCTCGTTGATCAAAAACTGCAACTGGCCCACATCAATCGATAAGCCGTCGCCGACCAGCGTGTACTCGCTTTGGCCAGAGTTGTCCCATGCCACTGTACGAAGGGCACGCTCCATCGCAATGTGCAAGATACGAGAGTCCATCAAAGCAAGCTAACGATTAAGCTAAGGGGCCGGCTTTGCCGGTCCCAGTGAACGAGGTGAGCGATTTGAGCGCAATGTTAGGCGTTCTGCTCCACTACGATTGGACCGCCGAGCCGACTAAATTGCCATGCTTCGGGACCGCGTATTGTTTCATCTGTGCTGGAAATAGATACAACTGCGCCCTTGTCGAAGTGTAAGGACAGCTTGCCTGGCAATGCTTCGACTCGGACGGCCTGCCCAATTAGCGCGACTAGCGCGTCGCAGAAGCCGGTGTCACCCTGAGTGAGAGTAATGTCCCCCGCTGTGTAGGTGGCTAGGTTATAAATTGAGAACGCGCAATCTTGGAAGATAAGTTGCAAGTAATCGTGAACGAACACGACTTGCGACAAAGGGTCATCCGGCTGCAGGAATGGTTTCATCAGAAAGCCTAACGTTCGAAGTAAGCGGCCCGACGCGGCAGGCGGCAGGGGCTGCCGTGGCGGGTCTGCTTGACCGAGGGGTTAGGCGCCCGCCTCGCGTGCGCGATGCGAAAACTTTGGTGCTACCATCTTTCGGTAGGCAACGGATAGATCTGCGAGTCTGATTTTCATCTTCTTGATGTCGTCATCGCTGTACTGTTCTGGATTCAGCCAGTACTCAGCTTTGTTCTCACAATTCATGGCCAACTCTTGATCGATATGCCGGAGCGGAATCGCTGCGGCCGACCAGTATCGCGCTAACTGGCTTTCGGTTTCCCGGCTGCGTGGCTTTCCGAGATCAAGATCACGGTAGTAAAGCTTTGTTTCTTGAAGTGCGTGAGAGATTGAGCGAAGTGCGTTGTCTTGAAGATCTCTCTTGTCCTTGGTCATAGTTGCAATCGGACCAAGCAAAGAGATCAGTCGTTCCACGACCCATTCCATCATTGGTTCTTCCTCCATATTTGTCAGGGATGAGAAAACGCTCACGGAGCCAGCGAGTGCCTACCGTCGGGCGCCTAACGTCTGAATTCACCGGCCCGAGCGGCTTTTCGCTCAGGTCCGGTGGAATGATGGGTTAGCGCTTCCGCATTGCAGCGGCGTGATGTGCCAACCATTCGAACACCTTTGTTATCTTTACGGAAATAAGTGCACTTTTCTCAACATCCTTCTGAATCACTACCGCCTCGGGGCGGATGTCATTTTCACCTTCAGCGATCACTAGTCCGCCACTTATACCGTGCATATCCGGTGGTTTGAATTTCTTACCATGTGCATCTAATACTTCATTCTGATTAAAGTCTAAAGGGAGATGCCATTCGCTAAGAAACGGGGTACATGGGAAGAACGTAGATCCAATATCGGTTGTTTTAATCTGGTACACGTTGGTTTGAAATTGCTTGCCACCATGTTGATATCTTTCCCACATACGTTCGTTCTTCCCAGACGGGAATCCCAAAACTCTGTATAGGGTATTGTCTGACGGCAGCGGCTTATCTGAAATCATGTCCGGGGTGATGAATACCGCTCTGCCGTTTACGCGGGTAATAATGTTATCCGGCAACAAGGCGGCTCCAATGTCAAAAGGGTCATCGTCTCGTGTTCTGAACGTTTCAGTTAGCGCAGACAAGGCAACTGGCGTCTTTTCTAGCGGCTCAAAGGCGTCAACAGCGAAAACGTAGCAATCGTTTGGCAGAACGTTTTCGAAAACGTGAGCAGCAGAGATCAAGTAGCATTGCCCATCGAAAAGGGCTAACCAACCGGTGCCCACGCATTCAGGGTCTTTAGATGACCCGGCACGCCAAATAGCGAGCACTGGAAGCTTTGCTTCGAGTAAGTGGTCAAGTGAGAGATTCATGGGCGCTAACGTGGAAGTGAGGGGCAGCCCGAGCGCGAAGCGCGGAGGGAATCAAAAGCACAGCTTTTGGATGTCCCTCTCGACTGTAGTGTTAGGAATTTTTGGCTACGCATATGCCTTCACCTTTTCGTGCCTCAAGACCGAGAGACCACAAAACCTCGCCGAGCACTTGTGAAACAACTGCATGTGCAACATTTAGCGCTTGATTTGCTTCGATGCGATTAGCCTGAAAACCTTGATGAACAACCTTGTTTCTTTGCTCCTGCAGAGCCTCTATTTCTTTGAGCAGAGTTTTTGATTCCCCATCTCGCTTTATTTCCTCAAGCGGGGACCCGGTAAGGTGGTTGAAGAGTTTCCCGAGCAGCTTGTGATAGCGCTTAAGGCCGGACTGGCTGAGTGTTTCATTGACAATGACTTCGGCAACAGCTTCGCTATGAATTAGCCCGTAAATCACGGGCCGCAACAGCGTTGCTTTCAGAAAGAGCTCGATTGACGAAACAGCAAAGACGAGAGCCGCTTCGTACTGGTGAAGCTGGAAAAGCTGCTCGGCGTTGCGCAGCATAAAAACGGCAGGTTTCGCCACGTCTGGATTTGCCAGATAGTAGGATCGGAGCCTATCTATAGCGAACTCTTGAACCGCTTGCTCTTTGTGCTCTGGATACAGTTCATCGGCAAGACGAGCGTACATTTCTTCGCGTGCAATATCGAACTCGTCGTCCATGAGATGAAATTCCTAACGCCCACGTTCAGGTGCATTTGAGGCGATGCCTGTTTTTGCGACAGCAAAAATGGGCAGCGGGCCAAATGTCACCTGCAACGTGTTGTTATATCGCGTATCCACAGTAATCCGGCTTCCGAAAGAGAGCTCTCTTCCTGGCATCTTCTAACCAGGAGAACTTCTGATCAAGGCCATGTGCAACCACAAGCAGGTCAGCAAATTCGGTCTTTCTCAAGAAATAAAGCGATCGCAATATGTTGTACATCGCATTCGTCTTTCCGAAAAGATGGAAAAATTCAGATCTGACTGAGACCTCTGAGTTTGCGAAAGAATCCTGCGCTTCCTGAAGTTGAAGCTCATATATTCGGATGTAGGTCTCGGAGAAATCCAACTCGCGCGCGAAGTAGAACAGTGCCGACAGGCCAGCTATTTTTTCTGGCGTGAGATCGGATTTGATTTCAATCCAAACCTGCGTTCGAATTTCAGAGTCCTTCACCATTGCTTCAAACATTTCTTCCGAGCCCCACTCGCCACCTTCAGTATCAATGGGGGCATTGTCGGATGGTACGTCATGCAGCTTAAACCAGTGATTGAAGAACTCCTGTATGTAGTCTTCTTCAACACCAAGTATGGGGATCGACATTTCGATTTCGGGAGCGAGCTCAAAGTGAGCTTCGATACGCTTTATGCTGTCGGAGAGCTCCTTGCTCCCGATATTGAACTTTTTCTTGATAGCGTCCTTTGTTGCGCTAAATGATTCTTCCACCCAGGTTGATCGAGCGGGAAGTAGGAATGCGATTTCGAATATATTCTTTCGAGATAGTCGTTTTGTGAAAGTGCCCCATGCGTATTCATCACGAAGGTACTTATTCAATCGATGTAGATCATCCAATGCTGCTTCTAGCTGCTCAAAACTCTGTTTCAGAACTACAAAATTGATGACCGCGACATTCACCAAGTGCTTTCGGCTCTCAGTATCCAGTGGGTACCGAAATGTCTGACCGGTGGCGTCAACTTCAGCAATGTCGGCGATCCATCTATCAAGTCTGCCAATTATGGGCTCGTAGCGATCATCTGCAGCCCGGGCCTTTTCAGCAAAGAAGCTCCAAATATTTCCGATGTCATGTGACCCCGCCAAATCGAACTGTAGGTCACGACATCTAGCCTTTTCTATCAGGGTGAGCTCGGCAATCGCACCTTTCAAGCGCAGCTCGACGGAGTGCCTCATGTTGAAACAAACTGGGTACACCATCTCGTCAACGGAATGTTCTAAACCTCGCTCTCTCAGGATCAATTCGATGAGAATAGTTGCCGCTTGAGAAAACCCTTTCGCGTAATCCCAGTACCCAGGAGAACCGTTTTCTCCAACGCAAGCGTTCGCCCAAGTTGGCGCACCTCCAATGAACGTTGTGTTGTTCTGAGCCACTAAAGCCACCGAGCGATATAACGTGGAAATAACCGGACTACGCGGCTTTTCGCGCAGGTCCGGTTGATTGCAGGGTTATAAGTCATTGGTTACCTTGCGAGAAAAGTAGTAACCGCGTCTCCGCGCACACCAATTGTTCCCCATTCACGCGAAGGTGATTGGCAGGCAAGCGCGAAATCGCCAGCCTCTGGATCGAACAGCAAACCATAGCTGCCGTCGATAGCTACTACCCAGCAATTGCGAACAATCGGAGGGTCAGCATTCAACTGGTCATGGGTATCTTGTACGAGACATTCAGTGAGAAATGGATCAATCAAACATGGACGCATCTTCTCAAGTTCCGCAGCGATGAGTTCCTTAGACCATGGTGTCCCCACGGTTGTACCCTGTGGAGGAGTCTCGTATTCATCGTAGAACAATTGCATATCCTTGAGGACGAAGGCCTTCAGCTCAGACGGATTCATTTTGGTGACGTATAACGTTGAAGCTGTGCGGCGCGAATGAAGCGCAGCGAAATGAGCGTCCGAACGAGCGACTTGTTAGCTTTCATTATTTGGAAGGTTTGTAACATACATAGGAATCACGCGTTTGCCATCCAAGACTTCGATCAGACCTTTTCTGAGAGCAATCTGCTCAGTTTCCAGATCTCCGTGTGCCAGGGGAGAATAACTTGAGTTTTTAATGTGCGTTTTATCGAAGTCATATTCAAGTACGTTTGCCATTTTATGTAATAGCTCAACGAGAAGATCGACCCTCCTAGTACCCCATTGTTCTCTTGGCAGATCCTGGTCCCCGAGTAAATCTAAATAACCTTTCCAGGCCTCTATAACCTCCTTCTCTTTTTTGTTGTTTTTATCAAACTCTAGATCGATGCGATTTAGTGCTTGGACATGATCCCAAGAAACCGCATAAGCTCGCGTAGCCATCAATGTTTTAAAAATATCTAGCTTTCTGCCCCTAATTTCTTTCTTATTGTCTAGATTCCTAGTAAGACGCACGGCGACAATAGGGCCCGAGAAAACCGCGAGAATCATTAACCAATCTGAAATTGTCACTTTTCCTCCTTTTGAAAGCTAACGTGTAGCTGACCGGCGCTGCGCGGCTTTATCGCGCAGCATCCAGCGACCGAAGGGAGCGAGGTCGAGCGCCATGTTATGCATCTCTCCATTTGCGCACGTCCTTCATGAACCACTCAAGCATTTGCCAATTTGTCAGCCCCGTGAACTCGTTTCCCATGCTCCGGCGAATAGCGAGCAGAAAGTTGCCGAGCAAAGCCATCATTGCCTTGAGGCGGGTTTCAATCGGAGCTGGATCTTCTTCGTGTGCATAGAAAAACTGCATTAGTTCGTTGTACGCGAGTACAACAGCGTCAGAACCAACTAGTGAAAGCTTGAACGCGAGCTTCCTATATTCCAAGGACAACATCTTCCCAATTGCGATCTCGCTCTTGTCGCGGCCCTTGTTCTGCTTGTTGTGTTCCCACGCCGCGTCGGACATAAGGATGATTATGAAAGGCTCAAGAATCTGGTTGTAAATCTCGATGCGGTCTTCCCTCAGTTGGTTTTCAAGCTCAATTCTGCGATCGACCGTCTGGCGGAGCTTCCATCCAACTGCGGTAAGCACAAGAACCAGCAATGGGGTGGCGATTGAGCCAATGCCTGTCAGGTAATCAAGCCAATGCTTATCCATTGGTCAGCGCTCCAAAGATGCATAACGTAGAGCTAACCGGCGCTGCGCGGCTTTATCGCGCAGCGTCCAGCGACCGAAGGGAGGGAGGTTGAGCGCCATGTTAGGCAAGGCTGGAACATAGCGCTTATTCAATTGGTTCTACCCCTCGTGCGAAGGCGCTTCCCAGGAAAACCAATGTATCGGTCGGTAGAACTACGGCCATCGATACTCTCAACAGAAACCGTGAAGTGCGGCCCATAAACAGAGTCGGTTCCAAATCTGGCGATGAGAGTCTTAATTTGACTCGGGTCGATGCTGTGTTTCTTACAAAGCTCGGGAAGCGCTTTGCTGTAAGATTTGATTGCGCCTTGAAGCCTTTCTGAAATAGTGCTGCCTTTTGTACTCGCGTCCAGAAAGTTAACCTCAATATAGCCAAAGTCAGATGCGGCGGCTTCTGCGAAGACATCCATTTCATAAACACCGACCAACACGCCAATGCCACTTGCAAACGAATCTGCAAGGTTGTGGCCAAGACTCTTGAGTTCACCTAGCTTCATGCTTTGAAATGCCTAACGTGAAGGTGACTGGCACCTTGCCGCAACGTGTCCGAGTCGACCGTTCTGTTAGACCGCAGCATCACCTGCGCTCCGGGCGCCGAACACCATTGCTCATGAGGCCCTTCTCTAGATTCTCGAACCGTTCCCAAACCCATTGCCGGGTGTGCTCCAGCATGAACGGCAACTCCCCGAGCGCTTTTCCGCCGCGTATCGCCCGTTCAAAGAGTACCAGTTGCTCAGCGAGTCGAATGCACCATTCCTTCGCATATTCCACCTCATCCCGAAGAATGGGATGCTTACCACCATAGTTAAGTGTGTTGCAGACCTCGCGCCACCAATGCTGTATCCGGAGTAGTTCTTCACGCACGACCACGTTCGTGGGCAGCGTTTCATCGACAGTGCTTCGATGCAGGCAGTCAACTGCCGCGGAACGGAGCTCCCCATCGGCGCGCTTTTCCTCGTGGTGCTCGTTGCATAGGCCGCCAAGATAGGGCGGCTCGTCACAGTCGCGGTGATAGCAAGTCGGGCTCGGTTTCTTGCGTTGCATAGGAACGGTATCCCCCTGCGGTCTAACGTTTGAATTCACCGGCGATGCGCGGCTTTATCGCACAGCTTCCAATGGAATGATGGGTTGGGCATCACTGCCCTTCGTGCCACAAATACACATCAAATACCCGCTCCTGAAACCATGGCTGCGCTGATATAGCCTGGACATATGCTGGAGTAGCAATTGTCTGATCGCATGAGTATTTGGAAACACTACTTAGTTTGGTGCACACAGTGGCTATATTTTTGCTATGTGCGCTGTATTCGGTTCGCCATGCTTCGTAGAATCCTGACAAATCACCATCCTCAGTATTTAGTGCCTTACGTGCCTGAGAGTCGTAGATGATGATTGGGTTGCGTATTTTTAGCCATAGCAATTTTGTGGTGATTGAAAGAACGCCTCTATCACCGTAGGCTTTAGAAACCTTCTGCTGTACCTTGCCGATCGACTTTGCAGTGTTACCAGCAAAGTCAGAGGCGCTAATTTTATCTATTATTCTCAAAATCGGTTCATACCTCGCACGGCCAATATCTTCATCGTACGCTTTTGGTAGATTTCGGGCGACCTTGTAATAAGTCGCCGCTTTCTTAATAGAAATCAACTTCTCATCGCGAGTCCCGTTGTTCAATGACTCATGATAAAGCCGGTCATGCCTCAACCACATATCAAGGTAATGAAGAGAAAAGTATTCCCATGAATGCTTCATTTTTGCTCCGTCACAGTGCTTTTGATGCCCAACGACTAAGTTGACCGGCGCGTAGCGTCGGGGTCGAACGACGAGTTAGAAAGCATCTTCCCTGCCTCCTCCCAAGAACAAACTGATACAGGCAACTTGCCTGCTCCCAGATGGTCCACGATCTCCAATGAGGAAACGTGGCCGTTGCGCTCCCATACCAGTACATCCACCCTCTCTCCGGTCTGAAGGTAACCAACACCATCGGCCCACCTGTTTTCCAATCCCTCAGAACATTCAAATTCGACGCTACGACATCCACATTCGCATTCTGCAGTGACACGCAATGAATCAATAAATTGAATCGTATCCGCTGGCACCGGCGTCTGTGCGGCCCTTAGTAAAGCCTGCTTAACTACCGCTGCTTCTTCGGCAGTAATGGCGCGAGGGACAATGGTCTTCATGATTTCTAACGTTTGAGGTAAGCCGCGTGCCTTAGGCACATCGGCTTGACCGAATGGTTAGGCCTATTCCCCACGTAATGAGAGGTCATGATTCCACGTTGATTCGTGTGCCACATGTGCAGTGAATCCAGGACAGAACTCTTCGACAAAGGCATAGTCCTCGATCACTCGCAACTTTGCCGATTTGCGGAGCAATGCGTGCGAAGTTAGTCTTGCACGCATCCGAATACGCACGCGCCCTTTATCGATCTTCGGATTCCAAGACCCGTACGTGAAGCTCGTGAACAGCAAGTACCCTGCACAGTAGTCCTTCGGATCAAGCGCGCCCGAAATGACTTCCATCTTCAGCTCGTCAAGCGGGTACTCGGTGAACCAGGCTCCCATGTATTTCATACCTTCTCCAACGCGCTTACGAGGACGCGACGGGAACGCAATTCGCAGAAGGCGTTGCCGGTGGGAGCGCCAGAATCCATACGTCTGGAATGAAAGTTCAAACTGATCTAGAACGACTCTCTCATTCGAAGCATTTATCAACGACAAATTGATGACGAAGGAAGCTCGAACACCACGTGGACGGTCTGCCTCAGCAGGGATATTTTCTATAAAGACGAAACTCGCCGTCTCAGCGATCTTGAGGTAAGGACGGGCCTTGAATCGTCTGAGGTAGGCAAATAGACCACCTGCCCAGGCTACCAGCACCAACGCCGCACCCTTGAGCACACCAACCGTGACCTCGTGGGCTTCGATCCAGGTAGTAACGTCGTTCAGCATTCGTTCAACATGACATAGGCCTAACGTTGGAGATCAGGGGACGCCAGCTTGCTAGCGTTCCCCTGGATGGAAGGGTTAGCCGTCATTTGGCACTCCAATATTTCTTTGCATTTGGAATAATCTCCTCTCGTTGAATTTTCTCAGCAAGTAAATCGATCTTTGCGTTTGCGATGGAACGTACATGTTCCACAAGTTCGATCAAAGTAATCTCTCCAGACGATGGCCAGAACAGATCGGGTTGAAATAACTCACGATATACTTTGAAGGGAATTTTGTCTTTGTGCCTAGCTGGAGAAACGAGGACAATTTCTACATGCTCAAGTTTTTTTGCTCCGCTGTGCGCAGCGAAGTTATGCCGATAGGCAATGCATTCATCATGTAGTCTATAAAATCTTTCATCTAACTGAGCGCGTTCAAGTTTCACAGGGCGGCCCTCACACTTGGAAAAGCACTTGCCGTAAAACGTTAGGGTGGCTACAAAAAGCCCTTTAATTAAGTTATAGGTAGTACGGTCAGATGATCGCGCGAAGTGCTCTATCTTGCGAGATGTCCCGTCTGTGTGGCGAGCCTCTATTTCATGCAACCATACCAGAACACTTCGAAGATCCTTTTCGATTAACGTGTATCCCGCAAGCTGACTACATAACCTCGAGTTAAGGAGTACACGACGACATTCTTTGCGCTTGTATTTGTAAATGCGATGGGGAAGCCCCGACTTCGAATCTATGTGTTCTGTTACTGAAAAATCATCGCTCATAGGTGTTGTAATGGCTAACGTTTGAAGTAAACGGCAGACAACGGCGCCTCTGAACCTGACGGAGCGAACAATCTTGCCACACCGTTGTGTGTCCGCTTGACGGAAGATTTAAGCGCCATCTCTGTAGCGCTCCCGAGCGGCGGCAACACGCTCAGTGATTACATTCTCGCGCTGCATGCAGATCAACAGGTAACCCAACATGAACGGAAGCGTCGCTCCGATGCAAATTGCGACCACCTTCAGGAGGGTCGATTGCGGTTGGGCGACTTGCGAAAGCACATAGTAGAGGATCAGGTCGATACCGACCACCACCATGATACCGATGGTTTTCAGTTCGGCTAGAACAGCCTTCTGATTCTCCAATATGAGCAAAGTGGAATTCGCGGCGAGCACACGTACCTCTTGCTCGAACTTTGCCTTCTCACTATTTCTCCTGGCCCGACGCTTCGTGGAGTTGCGAGCCAACCAACTGTCAACTGGTGGCTTCAGATATGCGCTGACCAAGTTTATTGCAATGCCAACCAGCACCACCGACAACCACCAATACCAGGAGGCTAGCTCAGTGCCGAAACGGGAAAGTGATTCCATAGGTGACTGGTGGCTAACGTAGAACTAACCGGCGGCGCTTTAGCGCAGTCCATTGACCGAAGGGAGCGTGGTTGAGTAATGGATTAACCACCAAGCTGTACATTACCAAATCCTCCCTCACACTTCTTGCTCTTAAGAAACTGCCTGATTTCATACAAGGACAGCAGGTCTCGGATGTGCAACCGTTCAATATCCCCTCGAAACATGGCGAGCTTTTCATACTGCTTCTTCGCAAAGGCTACAGTACCTCCGTCATGATTGGTCGCGCCGAACAAAAGACGCCCAAGATCTCGCGTTTGTCGAAACAGGTCATCGCTTAACCATAAAGCCTGAGATGAAATTTCATAGAGTAGCTTGTGTGCATCGTGCAGGCTATCTTCGCTCGAAAGCAGGAGATGGTATGGTTGTCTATCTTCGTCGAGGACAGCTGTCTTTAGGCCGGTAACCAATCGTTGGATTGACTCGTATGCAGCGATTCGCTTTGCGAGAACCAACTTGTAGTACTCATTTTCGTACTCACGATCCATCACTCTAAGATTAAACCGGCCAGCAATGTATGCGCCTATCGCACCGCCTATAACTGAGCTAGAAAGAATTGCAAGAACGAGTTGCTCTGTGGTCATATTGGCGGCTAACTAGTTTTATCGATCAATATCGTAACGGCAATATCAAATTATCCAAACATCACCGCAGAAAGCTCCTCAACCGAGTGAGTCCTTTGCACAGCTTGGCAATTAAGAAACAAACGCTACTTGTGAGCTGTATACCCAAAACCCAAAAGTCGCTGCACCTTCCTGGCTAATCGCAATAGCAGTTCACCATAGCTACCGCCGGCCAATGCTGAGGCCCACACTTACTGCACAAACTAAATTAAATCGTAATAAAAAGTAAAATAAACCTGCACCAACATCAAGCATTTCTCTTCCCTCACCCCTTTGCTCAATAATTAATCAATCCCCAAAACCCGCACCCAGCCTTGTTATCAAACACCCGGCAAAAAACACCACCCCTCATTTGAAGGGCGGTAAAACTGAATCAAAAAAATTCGAGGAAATAAAAAAACCGGACCACCCCGCTACGAATGGTCCGGTTTTCAGGAAG
>LFEF01041481.1_pt1 | contig 125832 bp, 111 predicted proteins | sample 619371 | NCBI WGS metagenome assembly LFEF01 (sample SAMN03014291, study PRJNA259931) | freshwater metagenome | biome: lake; feature: waterbloom | place: China: Taihu Lake | collected 2006-08 | depth 0 m m
GAATCCGCCACCAGTGCAACCCTTTTATTTAGCTAACCTTTTGATTTACAAGAGGTTTTGCTTGAGGACCGCGCCGGAAGTGGTGCGCATTATAGGCACCTGAAAACAGCCGTCAACCGTTTATTTCGGTTTTCATCCATGGCATTTGCCCTCTCTTTATATAGAGGCAGTGCAGCGCTACCAGGACGCCTGCTGCAAGCTGCGTTACGGCTTCCTTCAATCCAGCGTCCCCAGCCATTACACTAGTCGGCCTTCTCATCCAGTCACGGCTCCCCATGTCCCGGCAAAGCCTCACTCCGCTAGATCTGCTTCTATTTCCGACCTGGCTGGTTCCGGTCGAGCCAGCGGGAGTAGTGCTCAAGGGGCATGGATTGGGCATCCGTGATGGACGCATCGTACTCATCGCACCGCGTGAGGAAGCACTCAAGCATCCGGCGCAGGAGAAGCTCGAACTCGAAGGAATGATGTTGGCTCCCGGCCTGATCAATACACACGGACACGCGGCGATGACGCTGTTTCGTGGGCTGGCCGATGACCTACCGCTGCAACGCTGGCTGCGCGACCACATCTGGCCGGCCGAAGCACGCTGGGTCGACGAAGACTTCGTGCGCTGCGGCACCGAACTGGCCATTGCCGAGCAGCTCAAAGGCGGCATCACCTGCTTCTCCGACATGTATTTCCACCCCGCTGTAGTAAGCGAACTGGTACATAAGCATGGCGTACGAGCACAGATTGCCGTCCCTGTGCTCGATTTCCCCGTACCCGGCGCACGCGACGCGGACGAGGCGCTACGCAATGGCGTGGCGTTGTTCGACGATCTCAAGCATCACCCGCGTATCTCGATCGCATTCGGGCCTCACGCGCCTTATTCGGTTGCGGATGACAAACTCGAAAACATCAGAATCCTGGTAGCCGAGATGGACGCCTGCATTCATATGCACGTCCATGAAACCGCGCACGAAATTCAGGAGGCGCTGCACAAGCATGGCGAACGGCCCTTGGCCAGGCTCGCGCGACTCCAGTTGCTCGGCCCTCGGTTCCAGGCTGTGCATATGACCCAGGTCGACGAAGAGGACATCGCGTTGCTCACCGAGCATAACTGCAGTGTCATTCATTGCCCCGAATCGAACTTGAAGCTCGCCAGCGGTTTCTGTCCTGTAGAGCGCCTGTGGGAAGCCGGAGTCAATGTTGCCATTGGCACCGATGGCGCCGCGAGCAACAACGATCTGGACCTGCTTGGCGAAACCCGTACCGCCGCGTTGCTGGCCAAGGCGGTCGCCGGTTCAGCGACCGCCCTGGATGCACATCGCGCATTGCGCATGGCTACGCTCAATGGTGCACGGGCGTTGGGGATCGATGATCACACCGGCTCGCTGGAGATCGGAAAATTCGCCGACCTGGTCGCCGTCGATCTCTCCGGTTTGGCTCAGCAACCAATATACGATCCGGTTTCTCAGCTGATCTATTCCACAGGGCGAGACGCCGTCCTGCATGTCTGGGTAGGAGGAAAACAGTTGTTGAACAACGGCAAGCTGACCCGGATGGACGAGCAGCGTGTCATCGCGAATGCCCGCCAATGGGGCGCCCGGATTGCCAGCACGGACAGCCAGTGACGAAGGCCAGTAGATATGCAGGACCCCCGCGACCGAATGACCTATGCGCCCTCGCCGCTATCCGAAGCTGGCAACATGAGCGATTGCAGCTCAAGCTTCTTCTTCAAGCTTTATAAACGGACCAGACCATGAGCAACGTCGACCACGCTGAAATCGCCAAATTCGAAGCCCTTGCACATCGCTGGTGGGATCGCGAGAGTGAGTTCAAGCCGCTGCATGAGATCAATCCATTACGGGTCAATTGGATAGACGAGCACATCTCTCTGGCCGGAAAGAAAGTCATCGACATCGGCTGCGGTGGCGGCATCCTGAGCGAGGCCATGGCGCAGCGTGGCGCTCAGGTGACTGGCATCGACATGGGCGAGGCTCCGCTGTCGGTTGCGCGCCTGCACCTTCTCGAATCCGGACTCGAAATCGATTATCGGCAGATCACCGCCGAAGCCATGGCCGCAGAGGCACCGGAGCAGTTCGACGTGGTCACCTGTCTCGAGATGCTCGAACACGTACCGGACCCGGCCTCGGTCATCCGGGCCTGCGCCACACTGGTCAAACCGGGCGGCCAGGTGTTCTTCTCCACCATCAACCGCAACCCGAAAGCCTACGCGTTCGCCATCATCGGCGCGGAGTATGTGCTGCAGCTGCTTCCGCGCGGCACACATGACTTCAAGAAATTCATCCGTCCTTCCGAACTCGGCGCCTGGAGCCGTGATGCCGGCTTGGCCGTGAAGGACATCATCGGCCTTACCTACAACCCGCTGACCAAGCACTACAAGCTGTCGGCGGACGTCGACGTCAACTACATGGTCCAGACCGTCAAGGAGTCCTGATGCGCCTGCGCGCTGTTCTGTTCGACATGGACGGTACCCTGCTCGATACCGCTCCCGATTTCATCGCCGTGGCGCAGGCCATGCGGATTGCGCGCGGCCTGGAGCCGGTGCCGGATCAACAGATTCGTGATGTGGTGTCCGGTGGTGCCAGAGCCATGGTGCTCGGCGCCTTCGATGTGGACCCCATGTCGGACGAGTTCGAAGCATTGCGCCTGGAGTTTCTTGCGCGCTACCAGGAGCATTGCGCCGTGCATAGCCGCCTCTACGACGGCATGGCGGAACTGCTGGACGAAATCGAGCGGTCCAACCTGCGCTGGGGTGTGGTAACCAACAAGCCGCTGCGTTTCGCCGAACCGATCATGCAGCAGCTGGGCCTGGCGTCCCGCTCTGCCGTGCTGGTCTGTCCTGATCACGTCGCCAATAGCAAGCCCGACCCCGAGCCGATGATCCTCGCGTGCAAACAGCTCGACCTTGATCCTTCTGCGGTCCTGTTCGTCGGTGATGACCTGCGCGACATCGAATCGGGACGAGCGGCGGGCAGCAGGACGGCCGCGGTGCGCTATGGCTATATCCATCCGCAAGACAACCCGAGCAATTGGGGCGCGGACGTAGTGGTGGATCACCCGCTGGATCTGCGCCAGGTCCTGGACAGCGCCCTGTGCAGTTGCTGAAACAGCCATAGGGTCACCACCACAGCATCATCACTCGGCAGTAATTGCCGAAGCACCCATCACTTTCGATTTACGAGGCATCCGATGTTCGAGTATTCCGCCCGCCCCGACCTGCTTACAGGGCGCATCATCCTGGTCACCGGCGCTGGCCGGGGCATCGGTGAAGCTGCTGCCAAGGCCTACGCGGCCCACGGAGCTACCGTGCTATTACTGGGCAAGAATGAAGACAATCTGAATCGGGTGTACGACGAAATCGAAGCAGCCGGCCATCCGCGCCCCGCTGTCATCCCCTTCAACCTGGAGACAGCCCTGCCGCATCAGTACGACGAGCTGGCAGCCATGATCGAGCGGGAATTCGGCCACCTGGACGGATTGCTGCACAACGCTGCGATCGTTGGCCCTCGCACGCCGATCGAGCAGTTGTCCGGCGACAATTTCATGCGAGTCATGCAGATCAATGTGAATGCCATGTTCATGCTGACCAGCACCCTGCTACCGCTGCTCAAGCTCTCCAAGGACGCCTCGGTGATCTTCACCTCCAGCAGCGTCGGACGCAAAGGCCGCGCCTACTGGGGTGCCTACGCCGTATCGAAGTTCGCCACGGAAGGACTGATGCAGGTTCTGGCCGACGAGCTGGACGATACCGCGTCGGTGCGCGCCAACAGCATCAACCCGGGCGCTACTCGGACCGACATGCGCGCCAAGGCGTACCCGGGCGAGAACCCGCTCGTCAATCCATTGCCGGAAGAAATCATGCCGGTCTATCTGTACCTGATGGGCCCGGACAGCGCCGGCATCAACGGCCAGGCGCTGGACGCGCAATGAAGTCCGCGCAGCGCAGTCATCCACTGCGCTGCGCTGCAGACCGCTCAGGGACGCTTGCTACGCTCGCGCCCGAAGCCGGGCCGCTGACCTTCTCCGGCCGGCTTCCTCGCCGGACGCGATGAGCGCCCGCTGCCTTCGTGGCGCTTGCCGCCCTTGCGGGTATCCCCCGGACGCTCGGCGACCGGCGTACCACGCGGCTTTTCGCTGCCGCGCGGCTTGCGCTCGCTCTTGTCATCTCGTGCCGCACGCGGTTTATCCGCTACGGGCATGTCGGCTTCGTGGGCGGGACGAAGTACACGTGACCGCCGCTCGCCTCGCCCAAGTGGCTTGGCCACCTTGCGCTGCATGCGGTCGATCTTCTCCTTCGTCTTGGCCTTCATGCTCGGCAAGGCGACCGGCTTTAGGCCAACCTCCTCGCTGAGAATGTCCACCTCGGCTTGCGACATCTCGCGCCAGCGCCCCATCGGCAGATCGGACGTCATGAACACCGGCCCGAAACGGACACGCTTCAGCCGGCTGACGACCAGCCCCTGGGATTCCCAGAGCCGACGAACCTCACGGTTGCGGCCTTCCATGACCACGCAGTGATACCAATGGTTGAAGCCTTCTCCACCAGGCGCTTCCTGAATATCGGTGAAGCGCGCCGGACCGTCCTCCAGCATCACCCCGGTCTTCAGCCGCTCGATCATCTCGTCGTCGACCTCGCCGCGCACACGTACCGCGTATTCCCGGTCCATTTCGTACGAGGGGTGCATCAGACGATTGGCCAGCTCACCGTCAGTGGTGAACAGCAACAGCCCCGTCGTGTTGATATCGAGCCGGCCGATGTTGATCCAGCGGCCCTCCTTGGGACGTGGCAGGCGATCGAACACCGTAGGGCGGCCTTCGGGGTCGTTACGGGTGCAGATCTCGCCGTCGGGCTTGTTGTAGATCAGCACACGCCGCACCACCTGGCTGGTTTCTTCGCGCTTGAGCAGGCGGCCATCGACCGCGATGGCGTCATGGGAGTCGACACGCTGGCCGAGTGTGGCAACCGCGCCATTGACCTTGACGCGGCCCTCGACGATCCACTTTTCGACGTCGCGACGCGACGCGATGCCCAGACGGGCAAGGACTTTCTGCAGCTTCTCGCCGTGCGTGGCGTGGATCGTAGTTTCTTCGTGCTCGGTCATCTGGGCACCTCCCGGTGTGGCAATCCGATTGAAAGGGCGCGAATCATACGCGGATCATGCCGGCTGCGCACCTTGCGCCAGTCGGACGGCGGCGCCAGTCCGACCTAGGGCAAAGCGGCCAGGGCCTCCGCGGTACGCTGCTGGATGCCCGCCCAGTCACCGCGCTCCAGCGTTGCGCTGTCGATCATCCAGGTACCGCCGACACACATGACGTTAGCCAGCGCCAGGTACTGGGCTGCATTGGCAGCGCTCACCCCACCGGTCGGGCAGAACCGAACGTCCCCGAACGGTCCGCCGAGGGCCTTGAGCGCGGCGATGCCGCCACACACCTCGGCCGGGAACAGTTTGAAGCGGCGATAACCCAGCGCGTACCCTTCCATGACGTCGGACGCACTGCTCGTGCCCGGTAGCAAGGGTACCGAGCAGCTCACCCCGGCTTCGAGGATGTCGCGGGTAGAGCCCGGCGTGACGATGAACTGGGCGCCGGCCGCCTCCACTTCGTCCATCATGCGCCGGTCGAGGACGGTTCCGGCGCCGATGCAGAGGTCCGGTCGTTCCTGGCGCAACCGCTGAATAGCGGTCAGGCCATGACGCGAGCGCAAGGTAATCTCCAGGGTACGCAGGCCACCCGCCGACAAGGCATCGGCGAGCGGCAGGATCTGCTCTTCGCTGCCAATGGTGATGACCGGCAGAATCCGCGCCGCGACGCAGATCTGTTCGATCAGAGCATTCTTCTGGTCCATGGTCATGCAGGAGTCCTCGGGCCTCACGGGCACCAGTAGATTTCGAGCGGAGCGTGCAGGAATGCCCGGATGGGCATCTGCAATGGATCGGCACTCAGCGCTACACGCAGGGTTTCAAGCTTTTCGCTGCCTTGAATGGCCAGACACTGCATCCTGGCGCAAGCCAGTAGAGGATAGGTCATCGTCAGGCGGGCCTCGGGGGCGACCGGTGCCTGCATAGCCACACAGCGCTCGGGACAATCCTCCCGCAAGGCATGCGCCAAGTTGACGCTGCCTGGGAACAGCGAAGCGGTGTGCCCGTCGTCACCCATGCCGAGCACGAGCACATCGATCGGCTGATGCAATTGGTCGAGCGCCGCATTGGCGAAGCCCGCAGCCTGCTCGAGCGAGTCGGCTGGCTGGTAGAGCCCGATCAACCGGGCGGCATTCGCGGCATTCTGCAGAAGGTGGCGCCGCAGCAAGCCTTCGTTGCTGGCCGGATCGGTTGGCGAGACCCAGCGCTCGTCGGCCAGGCTGATCTGGATCTTTGCCCAATCCAGCTCTCGCCGGGACAGGGACTCGAAGAACGCAACCGGGCTCCGCCCACCGGATACCACCAGACTTGCGACGCCGTGTGTCTGTACCGCGTAGCGCAACGCCTTGGCGACGCTGTCGGCCATCAGTTCGGCCTGCCGCTGCGCGTCCGCCGAGCTATGGGCGATCACGCCCGTGGGTAAATCCAGTTCAGAGATCGCCATACCACGCCCTCCCGTCGCGCGTGATCAGTGCAATCGAAGCGACCGGCCCCCAGGAACCCGCCGGGTACAGTTTGAGCTCAGCACCGAGCCGGCTCCAACCGTCGATCAACTGATCGCACCATTGCCACGCATATTCGATTTCATCCCTGCGCACGAACAGATTCTGGTTGCCTTGCATCACCTCGAGCAACAGGCGCTCATAAGCATCCGGAATTCGCGCGCTTTTATAAGTCTCCGAGAAATTCAGCTGCAACGGCCCACTGCGAAGATGCATGCCCTTGTCCAGCCCCTGCTCCTTGGTCATGACTTGCAGCGAAATGCCTTCATCCGGTTGCAGGCGGATGATCAGGCGATTGCTGATCAGCGCGCGTTGCTCGGGAGCGAAGATGTAGAACGGCGGCTCCTTGAAATGGATGACGATCTGCGACAGCTTCTGCGCCATGCGCTTGCCGGTACGCAGGTAGAACGGCACGCCGGACCATCGCCAGTTGCAGATATCGGCCCGCAAGGCGACGAACGTCTCGGTGCTGCTCTGCGCGTTGGAATTCTCCTCGTCCAGATAACCCGGCACCGAAACGCCACCTACGTTGCCCGCCGCGTACTGCCCGCGCACGACCCGCTGATGGATGGATTCGGCCGTGATCGGAGCCAGTGCCTTGAGCACCTTCACTTTCTCGTCACGGATGCTGTCAGCGGTGAGATTGCTCGGCGGATCCATGGCGATCAGGCAGAGCAGCTGCAGCAAGTGGTTCTGCACCATGTCGCGCAGCTGGCCGGCCTGATCGAAATAGCCCCAGCGGCCTTCGATGCCCACCGTTTCGGCCACGGTGATCTCGACGTGGGAAATATGGTGCTGGTCCCACTGAGTTTCGAACAGGCTGTTGGCGAAGCGCAGCGCGATCAGATTCTGGACGGTTTCCTTACCGAGATAGTGGTCGATGCGGTAGATACGGCTCTCTGGAAAATGCTCGGCAACGGCATCGTTGATCACCCTGGACGATTCGAGATCGTGACCGATGGGCTTTTCCAGAACGACCCGGGCCTGTTCGGCGAGCCCGCTCGCCGCAAGGGACCTGCAGATGTCGCCATACACCGCAGCGGGCGTTGCGAAATAGGCGACCAGGGGCAAGTCCTGCGGTACGCACTCTCGAAGCGCCGCGTAGTCCTCACCGCGACGGAAATCCATGGTGAGGTAGCGCAGCCGCTCGGCAAAGCGCTCGAGCGCCGGCTCGTCGAGTTCGCCAGCCGGTATGCGTGCTCGCAACGCCTGAATGATTCGCGACTTGTGTGCCTCAGGCTCACCACCTTCACGCGACAGCGCAAGGATTCGCGTATCGCCATGCAGCAGACCGGCACGATCCAGCTGGTAAAGCGCCGGAAACAGCTTGCGCAGCGCGAGGTCGCCCAGGGCGCCGAACAAGGAAAAAGTGGTGGGTTCTACGGTGATGCCTGGCATGGGCTGTCCACTTCAATGGTCAGTGAATGACGGCTCGAACACTGACCGATCGGAATTGCAGCCAGCCAGCGGCACAGATTCCCGATCGGACTTCTATGCAGACCACCATGCGGGGCAAATGCTCAGCGAGATTCGCCAATCGGCCATGCAGGGCCGGACTGGCGAGGAGCAGAAGATTCGAGCGCTACGCCCTTCCAGATAAAACCGATCAGCTCTCCGCCAGGCGCGAGCGGAACAGTGCCTGATGCTTTCGGCATTGCTGTGCGGCCAGCAGGAATACGCCATGTCCACCACGGGTGAATTCCAGCCAGGTGAAATCCACTTCCGGATACAGCGCCTGAACATGAACCTGACTGTTGCCCACCTCGACGATCAGCACGCCATCGTCGGTGAGGTGATCTGCGGCTTCGGCAAGCATGCGACGGACCAGGTCCAGCCCATCGTTACCGCACGCCAGGCCGAGCTCCGGCTCATGATGGAACTCATCTGGCATATCCGCGAAATCCTCGGCGTCGACATAAGGCGGGTTCGACACGATCAGGTCGAAGCGCTGATTGGGCAACCCGTCGAAACCATCGCTTTGCACGGTGTAGACGCGCTCTTCGAGACCATGCTGCTCGATGTTGCGGTTGGCCACCTCGAGCGCATCGAACGAGATGTCCGCCAGCACGACTTCTGCTTCGAGGAATTCATACGCACAGGAGATACCGATGCAGCCCGACCCGGTGCAAAGATCAAGGATGCGTTTCGGGGTACCGGGCAGCCAGGGTTCGAAACGATGCTCGATCAGCTCACCGATGGGCGACCTCGGAATGAGCACGCGCTCATCGACAATGAACGGCAGGCCACAGAACCAGGCCTGCCCCAGCAGGTAGGCAGTCGGTACACGCTCTTCGATGCGCCGACGTAGCAGGTTCTGCAGGTGTTCGCACTCATCCGCTTCCAGGCGACAGTCCAGATAGCTATCGGACATCTCCCACGGCAGATGAAGTGCACCCAGAACCAGCTGACGCGCATCGTCCCAGGCGTTGTCGGTGCCGTGGCCAAAGAACAGCTGCTCCGCCTGAAAACGGCTGACAGCCCAGCGAATATAGTCACGCAGGGTACGCAAGCGAGAGAGCGAAGCGGTCACAAGGGCGTCTCCTGTAAAAAGTGCGCGAGTTTAACAGGCATCGGAAAACCCGAGCTACGGCGGTGGTTGCCGAGACTTGTGGTTCGCCAGCAAAGTTGAGACAGCTTTGTAAATGCCCAATTCGTTGCGAGCGTTCGCTGATCACTGGCAGTACCCTTCGGCAAGGAATTTTTGCGGCAATCCGAGCGTCAAGAGCGCGACCGAGCAGTCACTCGCCTGCCAAGCGAAACAATCGGCTGGACGGTTCACATCGGCGCGCTCAGGCGCCACAATCAGCCCCCTCACAGCACAAGGAGCCGACAATGACCAAGCCACAGACCATGCTTCAGCTCAGTGGCCGCAGCTATAACCCGGCGACGCTGACGAATGCCACCCTGCTGGTCATCGACGTGCAGGAGGAATACCGCAGTGGCGTTCTGGCCCTGCCCGCCCTGGATCGGGCGCTACCGGAAATCACCCGCCTGCTGGCAGCTGCGCGCGCGGCCGGCGCACCGATCGTGCATGTGCATCACCTGGGCATCAGCGGCGGGCTGTTCGATCCGCAAGGTTTTCGTGGACAGATCATGCCCGAAGCCGCGCCGCTGCCCGGCGAGCCCGTGGTCGCCAAACGCCTTCCCAACGCTTTTTCCGGCACCGAGCTGCACGAGCTGCTGCAAAAGCTCGGCCGCCTCGATCTTATCGTTTGCGGCTTCATGACCCATTCGAGCATCAGCACCACCGTTCGCGCAGCCAAGGATTACGGCTATCGCTGCACTCTCGTCGACAGCGCTTGCGCCACGCGCAACCTGCCGATGGGCGAAGGCAGCATCGATGCCGAACAGGTCCATCGCATCGAAATGACCATCCTTGCCGACAACTTTGCGGTCTGCGTGCCGGACACGGCAGCCCTGAGCCGCTAGGACGCTTTCTGCGCGCGGCAGTGGCTGGGGTAAACTGGCCTTCTGTTTGGAGGCCCCATGCAAGACGACGATTTTTCCCTCTTCCAATCGGCAGTGCGCGGTGTCAAGCCGATAACCCATGACCGTGCCGAAACCGGCAAGGTCCGCGCCAACCGCGAACAGATCGCGACCCGCCGCAGCAACGCCACGCTCAGCAACGACTCGACGCGCGTCGACGGACTGTCGGACCAGTTCGTCATCGACGTCGGCGCGGAGGATGAGCTCTACTGGGCGCGTGACGGCGTGCAGGACGCGCAGATGCGCAAGCTCAAGGCCGGCCAGATACCGTTCGAAGGCAGCCTGGACCTGCATGGGATGACCGTGGAAAAGGCCCGCGAACAGCTGTGGGACTTCATCGCCGAAGCAACCCGCCTCGAAGTCCGTTGCGTCCGCGTGACTCATGGCAAGGCCGCGCGGCGGGATGGCAAGCGCCCATTGATCAAGAGCCACGTAAACACCTGGTTGCGGCAACACCCACAGGTGCTTGGTTTCACGTCCTGCCTGCCGCGTCATGGGGGGACCGGCGCACTCTACGTGGTGCTCAAGCGCACCATGCTGGAAGGGCGCGACGAATGACTGCTCGGCTCACGCCAGTCGCTCGACAGGCTTGCCAGCAGAGCGGCAGCCCCCTACCCTTCGCGTTCGCGACCCTATGAAGCCTGACAGGTAGCTCAATGTCCCTGGAACAACACTACACCGCGATCCTTGGCCAACTTGGCGAGGACGTTAACCGCGAGGGTCTGCTCGACACACCCAAACGCGCCGCCAAAGCCATGCAGTACCTGTGCAAGGGCTACCAGCAGACCCTCGAAGAGGTGACCAACGGCGCGCTGTTCAGCTCCGACAACAGCGAGATGGTGCTGGTCAAGAACATCGAACTGTATTCGCTCTGCGAACACCACATGCTGCCTTTCATCGGCAAGGCGCACGTCGCCTACCTGCCCAACGGCAAGGTGCTTGGCCTGTCGAAGGTCGCCCGGATCGTCGACATGTATGCGCGCCGACTGCAGATTCAGGAAAACCTGACCCGCGAGATCGCCGAAGCGATGCAGCAGGTCACCGGAGCCTCCGGTGTAGCCGTGGTCATCGAAGCTCAGCACATGTGCATGATGATGCGCGGTGTCGAGAAGCAGAATTCCTCCATGGTCACATCGGTGATGCTGGGTCAGTTCCGCGACAATGCCGCTACTCGTAGCGAGTTTCTCGGGCTGGTGAAGTAGCTCAGAGAAGACAGGGCCTTCACGGCCCTGTCTTTTTAGCTCCTCAATCGTACATGCCTACATGCCGCGGATGGCTCGCAACGCGCTGCAGCCACTGGCGGATCGCTGGATACCCCCCCAGATCGAAACCACCCTCTTCCGCCACGTGGGTGTATGCGTAGAGCGCAACGTCGGCGATGGAATAGTGATCACCCACCAGATACGGCGTGCGCAGCAGCTGTTGCTCCATCACGTTAAGGGCATGATAGCCGTCGAGCTGCTTGGCCTCGTATTCCTCGCGCCGCTCTTCCGGCATCCCCAGATAGACCTTGATGTACCGCGCCACGGCAATGAACGGCTCGTGACTGTACTGCTCGAAGAACTGCCACTGCAGCACCTGAGTGCGCAGGCGCGGATCGGTCGGAAGGAACTCGCTGCCCTCGGCCAGGTAGTTCAGGATGGCGTTGGACTCCCATAGACAGGAGCCGTCCTCGAGTTCCAGCACCGGGATCTTGCCGTTCGGATTCTTCTTGAGAAACTCCTCCGAGCGCGTCTCGCCTCGAAGGATATTGATCGCAATCCACTCGTACGGCTGGTCCAGCAGGTGCAGCATCAGCTTGATCTTGTAGCAATTACCCGACCGATAATCGCCATAGACTTTCAACATGGTCTCCCCTCCCGATCGACCCGCGGCGCGGGTCGGCAATAACTCCTCACGCAGCTTCCAGCGCACCGGCGTCGCGAATGACCTGGGCCAGCCTGCGTAGTCCCTCGTCCATGCGCTCAGCCGCGACATGACTGAAATTCAGCCTCAGATAGCCGGGGTTTGCGTCCGGTTCGACGAAGAACGGCTCGCCGGGCATGAACACGACATCCTCGGCCAGCGCTCGATTGAGCAGCGTTCGCGTGTCAAGCGGCTGCTTGAGCGTCAACCAGAAGAACAGCCCGCCCTGCGGCAACTCCCAGGTCGCCAGATCGCTGAAGTGCTCCGTCAGCGCCGCCTGCATGGCATCGCGGCGGACTCGGTAGAACTCGCGCAACTGTCCGAGATGCGCCTGGTAATGGTCGCTGCCCAGCCATTGCAACGCCTGCCATTGCCCGATCCGATTGGTATGCAGATCTGCCGACTGCTTGAGGCGCAGCAGATAAGGAAACAGGTCCGCAGACGCGATCAGGTAGCCCACCCGCAAACCGGGCAGCAGCGTCTTGGATACCGTGCCGGTGTAGATCCAGCTGGCCCGCTTGAGGCGCGACACGATGGGCCTGGCACTGCCCTGGTCGAACACCAGTTCACGGTACGGCTCGTCCTCCAGCAAGGTCACACCGTATTCATCCAGCAGATCGGCAACGGCCTCACGCTTGGCTTCGCTGTAACGGACCGCAGAAGGATTCTGGAAGGTCGGAATCAGGTAGGCGAAAGCCGGAGTGTGCTGCTCCAGCGTGGAACGCAGTGCCGCCAGATCCGGTCCGTCAGCCTGCTGCGTAACGGCCAGACACTGTGCACCGAACAGCTGGAACGACTGCAGCGCGGCGAGATAGGTCGGCGCCTCGACCAGCACCTCGGTGCCCGAGTCGATGAACAGCTTCGAGGCGAGATCCAGCGTCTGTTGCGACCCACTGACAATCAGCACCTGGCTGGCCTCGCAGGGCACGCCGAGCGCCCGGGCCTGAGCCGCGATGGCTTCGCGAAGGGCGGGTTCGCCTTCGCTCATGCCGTATTGCCCCATGCTCGCAGGCAGCTCGGCCCAATCCACCGCGGGTAACATCGCCTCAGCCGGCAACCCACCGGCAAAGGACATCACCTCAGGACGCTGGGCTGCGGCGAGAATTTCACGAATCAGGGAGCTTTTCAGGCGAGTAATACGTTCGGAGAAGGCCATTTCCATACCAGGTGCGAGGCGTTGCAAAATAAGTCAAACTTCTTGACCGAAATTACGCCTCTCATAATAAATACGTCAATATGCCTGACCTAAAAAAAAGCGCCGTGCAGCGCCAGATAATGGAAAGCTTCTTTCTCGGCTATCAGGCTTTCACGGCAAAGCCTGACGAGATGCTGGCCCGTCGCGGCCTGTCCCGCGTGCACCACCGCATCCTGTTCTTCATCGCCAGCTATCCCGACCTGAGCGTCAAGGAACTGCTGAGCTACCTGGGCGTTACCAAGCAGGCGCTGAACACACCATTGCGCCAACTGATCGAAATGCATCTGGTGGAAAGCCTCACGGCGGAGGACGACAAGCGCAAACGCATGCTGCGCTTCACCGCCGAGGGAGCGAAGCTCGAGCAAGCACTGCGCCGGGAACAGGTCAGGCTGCTACAGCGCGCCTTCGATGACGTGGGGGAACAGTCAGTAGACGGCTGGCTCGCGGTCAACCAGGCGCTCGCCATGGAAAAGGCCAAAGGCTGACAGCTCTCGCCGAGGCGGGGCGCTTCATCACGTGGAATCGCAGGCACAAAAAAGGGCGACCGAAGTCGCCCTTTTCCATGAAGAACCGAACTTAGTTCTGGTTTTCCATCTGAGCACGGATCAGATCACCAATGGTGGTCGGGCCGGTGCTTTCAACTTCCTGCTTGGTGCGCAGCTCTTTCATCGCATCCTTCTCGTCTTCGACGTCTTTGGACTTGATGGACAGGCTGATCACGCGGGACTTGCGGTCGATGCTGATGATCTTGGCTTCGACTTCGTCGCCTTCCTTCAGCACGTTGCGCGCATCTTCAACGCGGTCACGGCTGATTTCGGACGCCTTCAGGGTCGCTTCGATATCGTTGCCCAGATCGATGATGGCGCCTTTGGCGTCAACTTCTTTCACGGTACCGCGAACGATGCTGCCCTTGTCATTGACGGCGGCGTAGTTGGAGAACGGATCGTCTTCCAGCTGCTTGATGCCCAGGGAGATACGCTCACGCTCCGGATCGACCGACAGGATAACGGTATCCAGCTCGTCGCCCTTCTTGAAGCGGCGAACGGCTTCTTCACCCGGCTCGTTCCAGGAGATGTCGGACAGGTGAACCAGACCGTCGATGCCGCCGTCCAGACCGATGAAGATACCGAAATCGGTGATCGACTTGATGGTGCCGGAGATGCGGTCGCCCTTGTTGAACTGGCCAGAGAAGTCTTCCCACGGGTTGGACTTGCACTGCTTGATGCCCAGGGAGATGCGACGACGCTCTTCGTCGATGTCCAGAACCATGACTTCCACTTCGTCGCCGACCTGAACGACCTTCGACGGGTGGATGTTCTTGTTGGTCCAGTCCATTTCGGAGACATGCACCAGACCTTCGACACCTTCTTCCAACTCGGCGAAGCAGCCGTAGTCGGTCAGGTTGGTGACGCGGGCCATGACGCGGGTGCCTTCCGGGTAACGCGCCTTGATGGCAACCCATGGGTCTTCGCCCAGCTGCTTCAGGCCCAGCGATACGCGGTTGCGCTCGCGGTCGAACTTCAGCACCTTGACATCGATCTCGTCGCCAACGTTGACGATCTCGGACGGATGCTTGATGCGCTTCCAGGCCATGTCGGTGATGTGCAGCAGACCATCGACGCCGCCCAGGTCAACGAACGCACCGTAGTCGGTGAGGTTCTTGACGATACCCTTGACCTGCTGGCCTTCCTGCAGGGATTCCAGCAGAGCTTCGCGCTCGGCGCTGTTCTCGGCTTCCAGCACGCTGCGGCGGGAAACGACAACGTTGTTGCGCTTCTGGTCGAGCTTGATGACCTTGAACTCGAGCTCTTTGCCTTCCAGGTGGGTGGTGTCGCGCACAGGGCGGACATCGACCAGCGAACCCGGCAGGAACGCACGAATGCCGTTGACGTCGACGGTGAAGCCACCTTTGACCTTGCCGTTGATGACGCCCTTGACCACTTCTTCTGCAGCGAAAGCCGCTTCCAGAACAATCCAGGATTCCGCGCGCTTGGCTTTTTCACGGGACAGCTTGGTTTCGCCAAAGCCATCTTCAACCGCGTCCAGAGCAACGTGGACCTCGTCACCCACCTTGATGGTCAGCTCGCCCTGCTCGTTGTAGAACTGCTCGACCGGGATGACGCCCTCGGACTTGAGGCCGGCATGTACGGTGACCCAGTCACCGTCGATGTCGACCACGATGCCGGTGATGATGGCGCCCGGCTGCATGTCGAGGGATTTAAGGCTTTCTTCAAAAAGTTCTGCGAAGCTTTCGCTCATGTTGATTCCTGCTGTTTTCGGGCGAGAATCCGCCCAATCTCCACATTCCAGACAATGTGGGTTCATTCATATAAAAAAAGGCCTGCGGGACTGGATCTGGTCTCCCACATGCCTCCTTGTTAACGGCTCGAGGCGCGCCTACCGGCTGCGCTGACCTCGAAGTCCGTTTGGCCGCCTTTCGGCGTTCCGATCATCCAACCAAGTCGCGATCGGCGACTTCGCTCAGAATCCTTTGCAGCACTTCTTCGATGGAAAGTGTAGTGGAATCGAGCTGAATGGCATCTTCTGCCGGCTTCAACGGTGCCACCGCACGCTGGGTATCGCGCTCGTCGCGCTCCCGAATCTCCTCAAGAAGACTCGCGAGATTAACATCATCACCACGCGCCTTCAACTGCAAGTAGCGTCTGCGCGCACGTTCTTCCGCACTTGCAGTGAGGAAGATCTTCAGCGGCGCATCGGGGAACACAACGGTTCCCATGTCGCGTCCGTCGGCGACCAGGCCAGGAGCCTCGCGAAAGGCCTTCTGCCGTTGCAACAGCGCGGTCCGAACCACCGGCAACGCCGCGACCTGGGAAGCACCCGCACCGACGGTCTCGTTGCGAATGGCCTCGGTGACGTCCTCGCCTTCCAGAATGATGACCATGCCATGCCCATCGCGGGCAGCGCCGAATTGCACATCCAGATGCTCGGCAAGTACCTTCAGGGCTTCCTCGTTGGTCAGATCGACGCCGTGATTACGCGCAGCGAATGCCAGCAGACGGTACAGGGCGCCGGAGTCGAGAAAATTCCAGCCGAGCTTGCCGGCGAGCAGCGCAGCAACGGTTCCCTTGCCCGAGCCGCTAGGCCCGTCGATGGTGATGACTGGTACAGGCTTGATCATGAGGCGCCCTCCGCCTGAACCTGCATCCCGGCCCGCTGAGCCAGGTCCAGGAAATTGGGGAACGAGGTCGCCACGTTCGCGCAATCGTGGATGCGGATCGGACCGCTGGCGCGCAGCGCAGCGACGCTGAACGACATGGCGATACGATGATCACCGTGGGCCCATACTTCACCGGAACCGATCATGCCACCCTCGATGACGATGCCGTCGGGTGTCGGTTCCGCCTTGATACCCAGCGTCTGCAGCCCGTCGGCCATGACCTGGATACGATCCGACTCCTTGACGCGCAGCTCCTCGGCACCGCGCAAGGTGGTGCGACCCTGGGCGCATGCCGCGGCAACGAAGAGCACAGGAAACTCGTCGATGGCCAGCGGCACCAGGTCTTCGGGAATGTCGATACCCTTGAGCTGCGCACCACGCACGCGGATATCGGCGACAGGCTCGCCGCCCACCTCGCGAAGGTTCTCCAGAGTGATATCGCCGCCCATCAGCTTGAGGATGTCGATCACACCGGTACGAGTCGGGTTGACCCCTACATGCTCGAGCACGATCTCCGAGCACGGTGCAATGCTGGCCGCGACCATGAAGAAGGCCGCCGAGGAGATATCCGCCGGCACCTCGATATGGGTGCCACGCAGCTTGTGCCCCGGCTCGACGATCGCGGTGCGTCCTTCGACCGTTACCGGGTAGCCGAAACCGCGCAGCATCCGCTCGGTGTGATCACGAGTCGGTGCAGGCTCGGTGACGGAGGTCTGGTCGGCGGCATACAGCCCGGCCAGCAGCAGACAGGATTTGACCTGCGCGCTAGCCATCGGCATGTCGTAGTGCATACCGGACAGACGCTGGCCGCCACGAATGGTCAGCGGCGGACGACCTTCGGCAGCCGTCTCGATGACCGCGCCCATCTCGCGCAGCGGCTTGGCGACGCGATTCATCGGGCGTTTGGACAGCGAGGCATCGCCAGTAAGGGTGGTATCGAACGGCTGCGCCGCGAGCAAGCCGGACAACAGGCGCATGGAGGTGCCGGAGTTACCCAGATAGATCGGGCCAGGCGGCGGCTTCAGACCATGCAGGCCAACGCCATGGACGGTCACCCGCCCCTGCTGCGGGCCTTCGATGACCACACCCATGTCACGGAACGCCTGAATCGTGGCGAGGGCGTCTTCACCTTCGAGAAAACCCTCGACTTCGGTGGTCCCTTCCGCCAGGGAACCCAGCATGATCGAACGATGCGAAATGGATTTGTCGCCTGGGACACGCAGATGGCCGGTCAGGCTGCCGCCAGGGTTGGCGAGGAAAACGAGGTCATTGGAATGCATAACGTCCACATAGGCTCGGCGAGCCAGTATTTTGCTGAAATGTTCCCGGGCAGCCCGGGCGCGCGTGAACACGCCCAACAACCTGTGCCCGTCTCCTTCATCGACCGCGGCGCGCAGGGCGTCGAGGTCGGCACGAAAATCATCCAGGGTATGCAGCACCGCCTCGCGATTGGCGAGGAAGATGTCGTGCCACATCACCGGGTCGCTACCGGCAATACGGGTGAAATCACGAAATCCACCCGCCGCGTAGCGGAAGATCTCGAGATTCTCATGGCGCTTGGCGAGCGAATCAACCAGACCGAAGGCCAACAGGTGCGGCAGGTGACTAGTGGCGGCCAGCACCTCGTCGTGGTGCGCCACGTCCATGTGCTCGACATCGGCACCGAGCGCCGCCCAAAGCCGGGTCACCAGCGCAAGCGCCTGCGGATCGGTGTTCTTCAGCGGAGTCAGTATGACCTTGTGGCGGCGGAACAGCGTGCTCTTGGCCGCCGTGACACCACTGAGCTCCGATCCGGCGATGGGATGGCCGGGAACGAAACGCGACGGCATCTCGCCGAACACGTTACGCGCGCAGCGCACCACATTGCCCTTGGCGCTGCCGACATCGGTGATCACGGCGGAGCCTAGGTCGAGCTTCGCCAGCTCGCCGAGCAGTCGTTCCAGGGCGAGGATGGGTGTGGCGAGCTGAATAACGTCGGCGTCACGGCAGGCTTCGGCCAGCGTGTCGGCACAGCGATCCACCACGCCCAGCTCGACCGCCAGTTCACGCGAGCGGGCGTCTAAATCGAAGCCGACCACCTCGCGGCAAAGGCCGGACTCACGCAGCCCCTTGGCAAACGAACCGCCAATCAACCCGAGCCCGATCACCGCCAGACGATCGATGACAGGTGCGGCTCGTTGTTCCACGGTGGCTGGGCTCACTGCTGCAGTACCTGCGTCAGCACGTCCAGAAAGCGTGCATTCTCACGCTCGGTACCAATGGAAACCCGCAGGAATGTCGGCATTCCGTAACCGGCTACCGGCCGCACGATCACACCCTCGCGCAAGAGTGCCTGATTGATCGGCGCAGCATCGCGGGCAAAATCCACCGCAATGAAATTGCCCCGCGAGGGAATCCACTCCAATCCCAACTGGCGGAAGCCGCGCTCCAGCTGAGCCATCCCGGCGTCGTTCACCCGGCGGCTGGCTGCCAGATAATCGACGTCATCCAGCGCCGCGCAGGCGGCGGCCAGTGCCAGGCTGTTCACATTGAAGGGCTGGCGAACACGGTTCAACACGTCGGCGATCACTGGCGAGCTGATGGCGTAGCCGACGCGCAGGGCCGCCAGGCCATAGGCCTTGGAGAAGGTGCGCGAAACCAGCAGATTGGGATAGTCGGCGAGGTAGGCCAGCCCATCAGGCAGCTCCTGACCTTCGGCGTACTCGATATAGGCCTCGTCCAGCACCACCAGTACATGGGCTGGGACGCGCGCGAGGAAAGCACCCAACGCAGCGGCATCGAACCAGGTCCCGGTGGGGTTGTTGGGATTGGCGACAAAGACGACCCGGGTGTTCTCGTCGATCGCATCGGCCATCGCGTCGAGATCGTGCCCCCAGTTCTTCGCCGCGACGGCACGCCCCTCGGCGCCGACAGCCTGGGTCGCGATCGGATAGACGGCGAAGGCGTGTTCGCTGAACACCGCGTTGAGCCCCGGTGCCAGATAGGCACGGGCGACCAGCTCGAGGATGTCGTTGGAACCGTTGCCTAGCGTGACCTGGTGGACACCCACCGAATAACGCTGGGCAAGGCGCTGCTTGAGCACGAAGCCGTTACCGTCGGGGTAGCGGGTCAGCTCGGAGAGCTCCGCCTGGATCGCTGCCAGCGCCTTCGGGCTGGGCCCCAGAGGGTTCTCATTGCTGGCCAGCTTGACGATCCCGGCGGGGTCCAGCTTCAACTCGCGCGCCAGCTCATCGACCGGCTTGCCTGGTACGTAAGGCGACAGCTTCTGCACGCCCGGCTGCGCCAGGGCAAGGAAATCACAACTCATTGGTTAGGCCTCAGGCTGCAGGCTCAGGCGGCAGGCACAAGCCTGTCGCCTGCCACCTGCTCCTGAAGCCCGGAGCCGCAATTAAAGTACTGCCTTGGGGTAGGAACCCAGCACCTTCAGCGCCACGGCTTCCTGGCCAATCTTCTCCAGTACGTCCTTGATCAGCGGATCCTGGTGGTGGCCGAGGAAGTCGATGAAGAACACATAGGTCCACTTGCCGCTGCGCGACGGCCGCGTCTCGATCCGGGTAAGGTCGATGCCATTGGTGTGGAACGGCACCAGCAGCTCGTGCAGCGCACCCGGCTTGTTGCGCATCGAGACAATGATCGACGTCTTATCGTCGCCGGTCGGCGGCACTTCCTGGTTACCGATGATGAGGAAGCGGGTGGAGTTGTCCGGGCGATCTTCGATCTTCTCCGCCAGCTTGGTCAGGCCGTACAGCTGGGCCGCCATGTCGCCGGCAATGGCGGCCGAGTTCCACTCGCTCTTGACCCGCTTGGCCGCATCCGCATTGCTGGAAACCGCCACCCGCTCGACGTTCGGATAATGCGCATCGAGCCACTTGCGACACTGCGCCAGCGATTGGGCATGGGAGTAGATGCGCGTAATGCGATCGGTCTTGGTGGTTTCGCCCACCAGCAGATGATGGTGGATGCGCAGCTCCACCTCGCCACAGATAACGATGTCGTGCTCGAGGAAGCTGTCCAGCGTGTGGTTGACCGCGCCTTCGGTGGAGTTCTCCACCGGCACCACGCCGAAGTTCACCGCACCGGCGACCACTTCGCGGAACACCTCATCGATCGCCGCCATCGGGGTGCTGATCACCGCATGGCCGAAATGCTTGAGCGCGGCGGCCTGAGAGAACGTCCCTTCCGGCCCCAGATAGGCCACGCGCAGCGGCTGCTCGAGCGCCAGGCAGGAGGACATGATCTCGCGGAACAGGCGGGCCATCTCTTCATTGTCAAGCGGCCCACGATTGAGTTCCATGATGTGTTTGAGCACCCAGGCTTCGCGTTCCGGGCGGTAGAACACCGCCGACTCGCCCTCGGCCAGCGCAGCGGTCTTGACCCGGGCCACTTCCTGGGCGCAGCGGGCGCGCTCGCTGATCAGCTCGAGAATACGCTCGTCGAGACTGTCGATTCGAACCCGCAGCGCCTTCAGCTGATCGGCGTCGCTCATCAGCCGTGCTCCTTCTCGAACTCGGCCATGTAGGCCACCAGCGCCTCGACCGCATCCAGGCCGACAGCGTTGTAGATCGAGGCGCGCATGCCGCCCACGGAGCGATGACCTTTCAGGTTCAGCAGGCCACGCGCGTCGGCACCAGCCAGGAAGGCCTTGTCCAGGCGCTCATCGGCCAGGCGGAACGGCACGTTCATCCACGAGCGCGCGTTGACGGCGATCGGGTTGGTGTAGAAATCGCTGGCATCGATGGCGCCGTAGAGCATGTCCTTCTTCGCGCGATTGCGCTTTTCCATTGCCCCGACGCCGCCCTGCTCCTTCAGCCACTCGAAAACCAGCCCCGAGAGATACCAGGAGAAGGTCGCCGGGGTGTTGTACATCGAGCCATTGTCGGCGGCGATCTTGTAATCAAGCATGGTCGGGCAGACGGAACGTGCGTGGCCGAGCAGGTCCTCACGGACGATGACCACCACCAGCCCGGACGGGCCGATGTTCTTCTGCGCCCCGGCATAGATCAGGCCGAACTTCGATACGTCAATCGGCCGCGAAAGGATGTCCGACGACATGTCAACGACCAGCGGGGTATCGCCCAGTTCCGGTACCCAATCGAACTGCAGGCCGCCGATGGTCTCGTTGCTGGCGTAGTGCAGATAGGCCGCGCCATCGCTCAGCTGCCAGTCGTTCTGTCCGGGAATCGCGAAGTAGTCGTAAGGCTTGGCAGTCGCCGCGACGTTCACGTGCCCGAAACGACGGGCCTCCTCGATCGCCTTGCGCGACCAGATGCCGGTATCGACATAGTCGGCCACGCCACCCTCGGGCAGCAGGTTCAGCGGAATCTCGGCGAACTGCTGGCTGGCCCCGCCCTGCAGGAACAGCACCTTGTAGTTCGACGGAATCGCCAGCAGATCGCGCAGATCCTGCTCCGCCTTTTCGGCGATGGCAGTGTAATCGTCGCTGCGATGGCTCATTTCCATGACCGACAGGCCCTTGCCATGCCAGTCGAGAAGCTCCGCCTGGGCGCGCTGAAGGACGGCTTCGGGAAGCGCAGCCGGACCGGCACAGAAGTTAAAGGCGCGTTTGCTCACTGCTGTTCTCTCGCTCTTGCTCGATATTGAATCCCGGGCTCGACGGCCGGTTTCTTTACCGACCGCCTCGCTACCGTCTGCCCGGTGTGCTGCTTTCTATCGGATGGCGTTATCGCCAATCAGTCTTCGTCGTCGGTCGGCACCACGTCCGGCGACACATCGCCGCCACCGCCAAGCAATTCGTCTTCGCTCGGCTCGGTACTGATGACCGGCATTTCCTTCTCGAGGGCATCGTCATCGAGCAGCGCCTCGATGTCTTCCAGCACCTCTTCCTCGGACGGCTCCTGCACCCGCTCCAGACCGACCAGGTGTTCGCCTTTGCTCAGCTTGATCAGCGTGACGCCCTGGGTGTTGCGACCCAGCGAGGAAACTTCGTCGACGCGGGTCCGCACGAGCGTGCCCTGGTCGGAGATCAGCATGATCTCCTCGCCCTCGAGCACCTGTACGGCACCGACCAGCGGACCGTTGCGCTCGTTGGTCACCATGGCGATGACGCCCTGGCCACCACGACCGCGGCGCGGGAACTCTTCCATCGCCGTGCGCTTGCCATAACCGCGCACCGAGGCGGTGAGGATCTGCGCGCCGGGCTCCGGAATCAGCATCGAGATGATCCGCTGCCCTTCCGGCAGACGCATGCCACGCACACCGCGGGCATTGCGGCCCATGATGCGAACCTTGCTTTCCTTGAAGCGGATGACCTTACCGCCGTCGGAGAACATCATCACTTCCTGAGCACCATCGGTCACGGCGGCGGCGATCAGGGTGTCGCCCTCCTCCAGCTTCAGTGCGATGAGACCGGAAGTACGAGGCCGACTGAACTGCACCAGCGGTGTCTTCTTGACCGTCCCCTTGGCCGTCGCCATGAAGATGTAGGCACCGGTGGGTTCGTCCTTCTCATCGCTGTCGTCGTCGCCCTCGACATCGTCGACGTCGTCATGCTCGATCACCAGACCTTCGGCGTCGTCCAGTTCCTCGTCACCCTCGGCAGCCTGCTTGCGCAGAGCCTCGAGATCGACCTGCAGCATGGCGGTGATGCGCTCGCCCTCGTCCAGCGGCAACAGGTTGACCAGCGGACGCCCACGCGAGGTGCGCGAGGCCTCGGGAATCTCGTAGGTCTTCAACCAGTAGACCTTGCCCTTGCTGGAGAACAGCAGCAGGGTGGTATGACTGTTGGCGACCAGCAGGTGCTCGACGTAGTCCTCTTCCTTCACCCCTGTCGCGGCCTTGCCACGGCCACCGCGGCGCTGCGCCTGATAGGCGGCCAGCGGCTGGGATTTGGCATAGCCACCATGGGAGATGGTGACGACGCGCTCTTCTTCGGTGATCAGGTCGGCCAGGGTCAGATCCAGACGGGACTCGAGGATCTCGGTGCGCCGCGCATCGCCGAAGTCGCGCTTCACGCCCTCGAGCTCCTCGCGGATGACTTCCATCAGCCGCACCGGATTGGTCAGGATACGGATCAGCTCACCGATCTGGGTGAGGATTTCCTGGTACTCGGCGAGCAGCTTCTCGTGCTCGAGACCGGTCAGGCGGTGCAGACGCAGGTCGAGGATCGCCTGGGCCTGCTCCGGCGAGAGGAAATACTTGCCGTCGCGCAGACCATACTGCGGGTCCAGATTCTCCGGACGGCAGGCGTCTGCCCCGGCGCGCTCGACCATCGCCTCGACCGCGCTCGACTCCCAGGCCGTGGAGATCAGCGCATCCTTGGCTTCGGCCGGCGTCGGCGAGGCCTTGATCAGGGCAATCACCGGATCGATGTTGGACAGCGCAACTGCCTGGCCTTCAAGGATGTGCCCGCGCTCGCGCGCCTTGCGCAGTTCGTACACGGTACGCCGGGTGACGACTTCGCGGCGGTGACGGACGAAGGCTTCCAGCAGTTCCTTGAGGTTCAGCGTGCGCGGCTGGCCATCGACCAGCGCCACCACGTTGATGCCGAACACGCTCTGCAGCTGGGTCTGGGCATAGAGGTTGTTGAGGATCACCTCCGGCACCTCGCCACGACGCAGCTCGATGACCACACGCATGCCGTCCTTGTCGGACTCGTCACGCAGCTCGGTGATGCCTTCGATCTTCTTCTCTTTCACCAGCTCGGCGATCTTCTCGATCAGCCGCGCCTTGTTCAGCTGATACGGCAGCTCGGTGATGACGATCTGCTGACGGCCGCCGACCTTGTCGATGTCCTCGATATCGGCGCGCGCGCGGATATAAATGCGGCCACGACCGGTGCGATAGGCCTCGATGATGCCGGCGCGACCGTTGATGATGCCCGCGGTGGGGAAGTCAGGGCCGGGAATGAACTGCATCAGCTCATCGATGGTGATATCGGCGTTGTCGATCAGCGCCAGGCAACCATCGATGACTTCGCCCAGGTTGTGCGGGGGAATGTTGGTGGCCATGCCGACCGCGATACCGCTGGAACCGTTGACCAGCAGGTTGGGGATCTTGGTCGGCATGACTGCCGGAATCTGCTCGGTGCCATCATAGTTGGGCACCCAGTCGACGGTTTCCTTGTCCAGGTCGGCCAGCAGCTCGTGCGCCAGCTTGGCCATGCGCACTTCGGTGTAACGCATGGCCGCGGCACTGTCGCCATCGACCGAACCGAAGTTGCCTTGACCGTCGACCAGCATGTAGCGCAGCGAGAACGGCTGCGCCATACGCACGATGGTGTCGTACACCGCGGAGTCGCCGTGCGGGTGGTACTTACCGATCACGTCACCGACCACACGGGCGGATTTCTTGTACGGCTTGTTCCAGTCGTTGCCCAGCTCGCTCATGGCGTAGAGCACGCGACGGTGCACCGGTTTCAGGCCATCGCGCGCGTCCGGCAGCGCACGGCCGATGATCACGCTCATGGCGTAATCAAGGTAGGACTGCTTGAGCTCGTCTTCGATATTGACCGGGAGGATTTCTTTGGCCAGTTCGCCCATGGAAGCCTGGTTCCTTATAGTCAGCAGGGTCCTGCGATAAGCGCGGGATGGTAACACAGACGGCGGCCATAAGCTGAGCCTTGCGCACAGCAAAACCGAGCCAGCGAGCCTTGCGGAATAACCTGAAGCCCCTCAGGCAGGAGCCTCGCAGAGCTTGCCGAGGCGAAGGACATGCGCAGCCATCGAGATGGCGCGCAAGGTCGGCAGCGATTTCAGTGCAACCGCTTGCGGTTCATCAATTCGGTCATCTTCGCGGCGTTCGGGCGCTCGACCACTCCCTTCTCGGTGACAATGGCATCGATGAGATCGGCCGGCGTCACGTCGAACACAGGATTGAAAACTTCGATCTCGGCGGCAAAACGCTGGCCATTGACCTCCAGCAGCTCGCTGCCGGCACGCTCCTCGAGAAGGATCTCGTCACCGCTTTCCAGAGCCATGTCGATGGTCGAACTGGGCGCCACCACCATGAAACGCACGCCGTGGTGCATCGCCAGCACCGCAAGCTGGTAGGTGCCGATCTTGTTCGCCACATCGCCGTTGGCAGTGATGCGATCCGCCCCGACGATCACCCAGGAAATACCGCGCGACTTCATCAGATGGGCGGCCGCCGAATCGACGTTCAACGTGGCCGGCACGCCATCGCCCAGCAGCTCCCAGGCGGTCAGGCGAGAACCCTGCAGCCAGGGGCGGGTTTCGTCCACGTAGACGCGCTCCACCAGCCCATCGAGATGCGCCGCGCGGATGACACCGAGCGCGGTGCCAAAACCGCCGGTCGCCAGGGCACCGGTGTTGCAGTGAGTAAGCAAGTTCTGCGGATTGCCCTGATGGCGACGAATGAGGTCGACACCGAACTGCGCCATGGCCAGATTGGCCTCCCGATCGCTCTCATGTATCGAGATGGCCTGGGCCTCCAGCGCCGCGCAAGGATCCTCGCCTGGCTTGAGGCGTTCGAGGCGTTCGCGCATCTGATTCAGCGCCCAGAACAGATTGACCGCCGTGGGACGCGATGCGGCAAGGAGCGCGACATCTTCCTCCAGCGCCTGCCGCCAATCACCACCGGCCGCCATGCGCGTACGGGCAGCCAAGACCAGCGCATAGGCCGCACTGATGCCGATGGCAGGCGCGCCGCGCACGACCATGTTGCGAATGGCGTCAGCGACCGCAGCGGCAGAATCGCAGCTGTGCCAGACCTCTTCGGTCGGCAGCTTGCGCTGATCGAGCAGGCTCAGGCGATCGCCATGCCACTCGATCGATTTCACCTTTTCCGCGGCCAGCAGGCGCTCGCGCATGGCATTCCCCTCGTTCAGCTTCGTCGAAGCAGGACCCATGATGCGCCCCGCACAGCAAAGAAAAAGCCCGGCTCGCGACCGAACCGGGCTTTCTATCTCGATATGGCCGGGAACAGTGAGGCCTCGCATCCCGGGCGCGAATGCTAATGCACTGATTTTCCAAGTACAAGCGACGGCTATTGATGCCTGGTTCTGGCTGTTTTCCCCGGGCAGCGCCGCTCGACCTGTCAGCAGACCCACCGGATACGCGCGTCCATCCGAGCCAACTTGACCAGGCATGAGCCGCCTAATACTGTATCTATATACAGTTATCTGGATGCCGTACTCATGTCTTCCGTGGTCGCCCTTGACCGCCTGCTGGATGCTCGCCGCATCTGGCGTGGCCAGTCCGTTGCATCTCCTACGGCGGCCCAACCGACCGGACATGCCATGCTGGATGCGCTCTTGCCCGCTGGCGGCTGGCCGGATTCGGCACTCAGCGAAATTCTTTTCGCAGCCCCGGGGATCGGCGAGCTACGCCTGCTGTGGCCGACGCTCGCCAGGCTGACCAGCGCAGGCGAACGTGTCGTGCTGGTCGCCCCGCCCCATCGTCCCTGCCCCCAGGCCTGGCTTGCGGCTGGAGTGGATCTGCGCCATCTGGTCATCGTCCAGGCCAAGGACCGCGATGCCTTGTGGAGCGCCGAACAGTGCCTGCGCTCCGGCAGTTGCGCCGCCGTGCTGTGCTGGCCGCGACAGGCCGACGACCGCGCCCTGCGACGTCTGCAGATAGCCGCCGAAACCGGCCAGACCCTGGCCTTTGCCTATCGTCCGCTGCGCGAAGCGGAAAATCCGTCGCCTGCGGCATTGCGCCTGACCCTGGAAGCACAGCCGGTGCAACTGCGGGTCATCAAGTGCCGCGGCGGCCTGGCTCCGGCCCGGCCGCTACCAGCCAGCGCCTGGCAATAGGTGCGACGATGCTCTGGGCCTGCATTCTACTGCCGCAACTGGCCATGGACGGCATCCTGCGCCACCGCGACGATGCCGCCGCACCACTGGTTCTGCTCGCCGGCCCGCCACAGCGCCGCGTGCTGCAGGCTGTCAACGCCGCCGCCCGCAAGCTCGGCCTCAAGCCAGGGCAATCGCTGGTCGCAGCCCAGGCATTGACCCACGACTTCGCCACTGCCGATTACGACCCGCTGATGATCGAACGCTGGCAGCAGTTTCTGGCGGCCTGGGGTTACGGCTACAGCGCCCAGGTCAGCTTGCACTACCCGCGCTGTCTGCTGCTGGAGGTGCATTCCAGCCTCGGCCTGTTCGGCCCCTGGCCACGATTCGAGAAGCGTCTGCGCGAGGAACTCACGGCCCTGGGCTTCCGCCACCGCATCACCCTGGCACCCAATCCGGCGGCCGCGCGCATCCTCGCCAATGCCCATGACGGGCTGGCCGTGACCGATACGGCCGCGCTGCATCAGGCGCTCGGGGTACTGCCGATCGAGCGCCTCGGCCTGCCCCGCGAAGTCAGCACATCGCTGGTACGCATGGGCCTGCGCCATCTTCATCAACTGCTCGCCCTGCCGCGCGACAGCCTGGCCAGACGCTTTCCGGCCGAAGTGCTGGCTCAGCTCGACACCCTGCTCGGGCATCGGCCGCTACCTCTGGAGTTCTACCGCCCGCCGGATGTCTTCGACACCCGCATCGAACTGAATTTCGAGGTGGAGTCCCACCAGGCCCTGCTGTTTCCATTGCGCAGACTGACCGCCGACCTGGCCGCCTTTCTCGCCGGGCGGGACAGCGGCGTCCAGCGTTTCAGTCTGTACCTGGAACATCGCACCCTGCCCGACAGCGAGGTGCCGGTCGGCCTGCTCAGTACCGAACGCGAGCCCGCCATGCTGTTCGAACTGACCCGTGGCCGCCTCGAGCACCTGCAACTGCCGGCCCCCGTCCTGGCCGTGCGTCTGCTGGCTCGTGATCTGCCAGCCTTCACGCCGGCCCATCAGGCCTTGTTCGACGAGCGCCCGCAACAGAATGTGCCCTGGGAGCAACTGCGCGAACGCCTCCGCGCCCGACTGGGCGACGATGCCGTAGTCTCGCTGAGCGCACGAGCGGACCACCGCCCGGAATGCGCCTGGCGGGAAAGCAGCCTCGCCCACACCGAACCCTTGCCTCAAGCAGGTTTGCGCCCCGGCTGGCTGCTGAACACCCCGCAGCCCTTGCGCGAAGAGGGTCTGCTCACCCTGGCTGGCCCCGAGCGCATCGAGTCCGGCTGGTGGGATGGTGCCGACGCGCGGCGCGACTACTATCGGGTGCAAACCACTACCGGCCAACAGGGTTGGGCGTTTCGCGCACTTACCGGCGGGCCGCTGCTGCTGCACGGCTGGTTCGCATGAACGCCGAATATGCCGAGCTGCACTGCCTGTCCAACTTCAGCTTCCAGCGGGGTGCATCCAGCGCGCGCGAACTCTTCGAGCGCGCCAAGCGCCAGGGCTATGACGCTCTGGCGATCACCGACGAATGCAGCCTGGCCGGTATCGTGCGCGCCTGGCAGGCCTCGAAGGACACCGGTCTGCCGCTGATCATCGGCAGCGAGGTGCAGATCGAGGGCGGGCCCAAACTGGTCTTGCTGGTGGAGAACCTGACCGGCTACCAGGCCTTGTGCCAGCTGATCACCCGTGCCCGCCGAAGGGCCGAGAAAGGTCGTTACCAGGCGCTGCGCGAAGACCTGAGCGAGCGGTCGCTAGAGGGACTGCTGGCGATCTGGCTGCCCGGTCACGCCGGCGCCGACACCGAAGGTCGATGGCTGCTCGAGCGTTTTCGCGAGCGGCTGTGGCTCGGCATCGAACTGCACCGGGGGCCGGACGACGCGCTGCAGCTGCGGCGATCCCTGACCCAGGCTTCACGCCTGGGCATACCCGCCGTGGCCTGTGGCGACGTGCACATGCATGCCCGCGGTCGCCGGGCATTGCAGGACTGCATGACCGCCATCCGCCACCATCTGCCGGTCGCCGAGGCCGGATGCCACCTCTTTCCCAATGGCGAACGCCACCTGCGGTCGCGCGAGGAGCTGGCCCAGCTCTATCCGGCCGCACTGCTCAGCGAAACCCTTCGCATCAGTCAGCGCTGTCATTTCCAGCTCGACCAGCTGAAATATCACTACCCCCACGAACTGGTCCCGCCTGGACATGACACCACCTCGTGGTTGCGCAAGCTGGTCGAGGATGGCGCACGCTGGCGCTGGCCGGACGGCATCCCGGAAAAGGCACGCGCGCAGCTCGAACATGAACTGGCGCTGATCGGCGACCTGCATTACGAAAGCTATTTCCTGACCGTGCATGACATCGTTCGCTTCGCCCGCGAGCGGGGCATTCTCTGCCAGGGTCGGGGCTCGGCGGCCAACTCGAGCGTCTGCTTCGTACTGGGCATCACCGAACTCGACCCGGTGCGCAGCAAACTGTTGTTCGAGCGTTTCCTCTCCCGCGAGCGCAACGAGCCACCCGATATCGACGTGGATTTCGAGCACGACCGCCGCGAGGAGGTCATCCAGTACGTCTTTCAGCGCTACGGGCGTAATCGCGCCGCCCTCACCGCCGTCGCCAGCAGCTACCGCGCAACCGGCGCCCTGCGGGATGTCGCCAAGGCGCTGGGCCTGCCGCCGGACCAGATCAACGCCCTGGCCGGCTGCTGTGGACGCTGGAGTGAGCACATACCCGACGACTCGCGACTGCGCGAGGCCGGCTTCGACCCGGACAATCCGGTTCTGCGCCGGGTCCTGGTGCTGACCGATGCGCTTATCGGCTTTCCCCGTCACCTGTCCCAGCACCCTGGCGGCTTCGTGATCTCCGAACAGCCGCTCGACACTCTGGTACCGATCGAGAATGCCAGCATGGCCGACCGCACGGTGATCCAGTGGGACAAGGACGACCTCGATGCGGTCGGTCTGCTCAAGGTCGACGTGCTGGCACTGGGCATGCTCAGCGCGATACGTCGCTGTTTCGACCTGATCGAACGCTATCGCGGCACGCGCTGGACCATCGCCACGCTGCCCGCGGAGGACAAGCCCACCTACGAGATGATCAGTCGGGCCGATACGATCGGCGTGTTCCAGATCGAATCACGTGCACAGATGGCCATGCTGCCACGCCTGCGCCCGAAGACCTTCTACGACCTGGTCATCCAGGTCGCCATCGTCCGCCCCGGACCGATCCAAGGCGACATGGTGCATCCCTACCTGCGCCGACGTAACAATGAAGAAAAGGTGGATTACCCGTCCGAAGAACTGAAACCGGTATTCGAACGCACCCTTGGCGTGCCCCTTTTTCAGGAACAGGTGATGGAACTGGCGATCGTGGCGGCCGAATACACTCCAGACGAGGCCGACAAGCTGCGCCGTGCCATGGCCGCCTGGAAGCGCCACGGCAGTCTAGAGCCCCACCGCGTGCGGCTGACCGAGCGCATGCTCGCCAAAGGCTACCAGCCCGACTTCATTGCGCGGATCTTCGAGCAGATCAAAGGGTTCGGCAGCTACGGTTTCCCCGAATCGCACGCGGCGAGTTTTGCACTGCTCACCTATGCCAGCTGCTGGCTGAAACGCCACGAACCGGCTGCATTTGCCTGCGCCCTGATCAACAGCTGGCCGATGGGCTTCTACAACCCTGACCAGATTCTCCAGGACGCCCGTCGCCACCGGCTGGAAATCCGCCCGGTGGACGTTCGCCACAGCGGCTGGGATTGCAGCCTCGAGCCAAGCCGCCAGGCACAGCCGGCCATCCGCCTGGGGCTACGCATGGTGCGCGGCTTTCGGGAAACCGATGCCCAGCGTATCGAAGCCGCACGCCAACGCCAGCCATTCACAGATATCCATGACCTGTGCCTGCGCGCCGAACTCGAACCGCGTACGCGCGAGCAGCTCGCCGATGCCGGCGCCCTCCGCGGCCTGGCCGGCCATCGCCATCGAGCGCGCTGGGCCGTCGCCGGAATCGAACCACAGCTGCCGCTATTCGCCAGCCTGCCCGCACCGGAGGAAACCTCCATCAACCTGCCATTGCCTTCGGTGGGTGAAGACCTTTTCAACGACTACGCGACCCTTGGCACCACGCTGGGGCCACATCCTTTGCTCCTGCTACGAGATGAGCTCAAGGCCCGGCGCTGCCGCAGTTCACGGGAACTGGGCACGATCGAGCATGGCCGCCCGGTCAGCGTTGCCGGCCTGGTGATCGGCCGACAACGCCCACAGACCGCCAGCGGTGTCATCTTCGTCACCCTGGAGGACGAGTTCGGCATGGTCAACGTGGTGGTCTGGCGCGACCTGGCCGAGCGCCAGAGGCGACCCTTGCTCCAGTCTCAACTGCTTCGTGTGGATGGCCACCTGGAGTCGGCCAGCGGCGTACGACATCTCATCGCCGGCCGCCTGAGCGACCTCACGCCCCTGCTCACCGGGCTCGATGTGCGTAGCCGCGATTTTCAGTGATCGAGCGGCCCCGTCAGCAAGCCGTAGAGGAGGCGCATGGCGGGAACAAGGCATTACTTCTCCGATGCCTCGAATGGAAAGGCCCGCCGTGGTGAACGTCAACAAAGCAGCGGCGGCTAGCGGCGCTCCCAACAGCGCTGCCCGCTTTTATATAGCACGTGTGGAGCCTGCCTTGAATCCGGGCGACCGCCATCCGCCCATTTCTAACTAATCACTTACAAGCCGATAGCAGGTCAGCGCCGTGCCCGCCCGCCACTTGGCGTACCTTCCAGCGGAAGCTTGGTAAGCTGGCGGCGTTCCACGGTCATTGGGGGTTCCGTGTTTTCACTCAAGCGCAAAGGTGATTTCCGTCTGCAGCTGACCCGCACGCTGAAGCAGCCTGGACGGCACAAGATCGAGCTGTATCTGTTCACTCCGCACGAAAGCAACCTGTCGGCATGGACCCTGTCGGAAGAGCAGTTTTTCTTTACTACCCTGACGCACAGTTTCGGGCTGCTGGGCATGCCATCGAAGGACCGCATCAGCAAGGCCGACCAATCCTTCGTACTGCTCTCTCCGCACTACGAAATCATGTATGGCTCCTGGTTCTTCCAGTATCAGGCTTCAATGGAGCGACTGCGCCAGCAGATGCTCACGTCCGGGGCTGTGGCAGAGCCCATAGCGCGTGCCCTGCGGCTTAGTCAGAACTTTGCGCAACGTTTGCGCAAATCCAACCCGAAACAGAGCAATCAGCAGCGCTACTTCCGTCAGATGGACATCTATTTCTCATGGCATGCCGAGCAATTCCTGCTGGAAAGCATGACCCTAGAGGGCTACGCGGCCATCGATGAAGAGCTCAAGCAATCGGTGGCGGAATTCCTGCGCCAGGAACGTAGATACCGCAAGGAGCGCGAGTATCTGAGCGACTTCCACGGAACCCCGACACGGATATGGAACCGCATGGCGCTGTATCACCGGCTGCTGGAGTATCCGGTGATGTTGCGCTCGAAGGTCACGGAGCTGGGGGCCGGCACCCACAAGCTGGTCAAGGCGATGTCGACGATGCTGATCATGTCGTTCTTCACGTACTTCCTGTTCAACGCGCGCGGCGCCAGCGAGAAACTCTCGCTCACCCTTCTGCTGGTGATCGCGCTGGTCTATGCCGTTCGCGATCTGCTGCGCGACGACATGATCACGGCCATCACCCGCAGACTGCGCAAAGGCAAGCCGCGCTGGAAGATTCGCTTGCTGATGCCCTACACCCGCAAGGTACTCGCGCAGCAGCGGGTCTGGCTCGACTATCGCAAGCTGCCCGATCTGCCACCGTTAGTTCGAGAACACTCGGGCAAGTGGGCGACCAACGAGGAGCGGCAAATCATCTGCTATCGCGTGCTGATGACCCTGGACAAGGCAGCACTGGAGCACGACGAGATTCGGGAGCGACTCACGCTGGATTGCGAACAGCTTTGCGCAATGATCCAGGCGAGCCACAACAAGCTGTTCGCCCAGACTGAAGGCGATGACTCCGCTAGCGACGACAACAAAGGTTCAGTCCAGGCCCACCCCATCGAGAAGCAGCACGACTACAACCTGTTACTGCTGCACACCAATCCGGGCGAGCACTTTCCATCGGCCCAGCGGTGGCGCCTGAGGCTTGGCACCAACGGCATCGTGCAATGCGAAAGCAAGAAGGCCCACTGGCCTGAACCACCAGAGCTACAACACTCCGCCTGGCATCGACTGAGCCGCCTGTGGCGACGGGGATGAACCCATTGCCGCCCGACTGAGCCCGTCAGTGAGCAACGCGAACGGCGATGGGACAGGTTCCGTAGTCTCCGCATCAAAGCAGCAATATGAGGTGCGCCCCTGAACCCGGGCGACCAGTCGCCGATTTCTTAACTAATCGGTCAACAAGCCCATAGCGCACCATCGCCGTGCACCGCTTCGGACAGAGACTGTCTCAAGGTTCAGGATCCATGCTCTCTGAGCCCGAAACCATAGATCATGTCTCGGTACCTTTGCGCGTGGGCCTCACTCGCTGTCCCGAAGTTGCATGAACTCGACGAAGTTCTCCGATGTATATCCAACACTGCCATTCACCTCGAACGGCGCGTCGACCTTGAGCAGGATCATCTTGCTCGCGTCAGCAGGCGAAACGGGAAAGAACGCACCACCCGGCTCTGAGTGCATGTAGAAGTCGCCCAGCTTGGCACCGCAGTGCTCGCAGTGGTTCATGTAGTAGGTTGCCCCGGCCTGCTGGCTGTAGGCAGGTCTATACCGGGTCGTATGGGATCGAAGCTGCGTCACTACCTTCGGCGACAAGCCATACACATTCGACACCGTCCCCATTTCCCCTTGGCGCATCCAGCAACCGCGTGGACTAGCTAGGGAAAACGCCTCATCGTCCTCGTCTGCGTACTCGAACTGCTCATGATCCTCCGGCAGCATGAATGCATGCACCCGTGTCCGGCTGCTGCATTTCCAACATTTGGATGACGACTCGACCAGGAAGTACCAAGGCGACCGGATTCTGAACTCCGGCTCCATCGCCGACTCCGTATCGCCTTGTTGACGGAGCCATCTCGCAAATGGCGCCGTTTCGTTGCCCTCGGGCACGTACCAGACTTTTGCCTGTGGACCCCAGCGGGCCCCAAGCGCTTTAGCCTCGTCCTTCTCCGCAAACGGAACCTTCAAGTCAACGCGAGCCACACGGGTTTTCCTGAGACGGGTGAGTCTGCCCTGGCTTCGCCGGGCTCTGGTGTAGCGACCGAAGAATAACAAGGCTGCACCGAGGCCTGTGAAGCCGGCTGACATGCGTGGCGATGCGCGGCCTGTCAGCACTGCGCCCATATCGCCTTGCTGCACCTTCAGATTGCCTTCTACAGTGATGATTCGTCCCTGTTCAGAATCTTGCCCGATGCTCACCGACGCCCTCGCCCGCTTCCCGCGCCTTGAATTGATCACCACCCCCACGCCCCTGGAACACTTGCCGCGGCTGTCGCGTCACCTGGGTCGTGATATCTGGATCAAGCGCGACGACCTCACCCCGCTGGCCTTCGGTGGCAACAAGGCGCGCAAGCTCGAATACCTCGGCGCCGACGCCCTGGCTCTGGGCGCCGATGTGCTGGTAACCGCCGGTGCCATCCAATCCAACCATGTGCGCCAGACCGCAGCCCTGGCGGCCAGACAGGGTCTTGGCTGCCTGGCGCTGCTGGAGAATCCGCTGGGCACGAACGAGGACAACTACCTGGGCAATGGCAACCGCCTGCTGCTCGACCTGTTCGGCAGCGAGGTCGAAGCGGTCGCCAACCTGGATAACGCCGATGAGTTGCTGCAGGCGTCGGCCGAGCGTCTGCGCAGCGCTGGGCGCAGACCCTACGTGGTGCCCATCGGTGGCTCCAATGCGCTTGGTGCGTTGGGCTATGTACGCGCCGGCCTGGAGCTGGCCGAGCAGATGCATGGCGCGGGCGAGGATTTTGCCGCCGTGGCCCTCGCGTCCGGCAGCGCCGGAACCCACAGCGGCCTGGCGCTGGCGCTGGCGCATGCCCGGCCGAGCAGCCGGGTGGTCGGGGTCACGGTATCGCGGCCACAGGCGACACAGCGGCCCAAGGTCGAGGGGCTGCTGCAGCGCACCGCCGAGCTGCTCGGCGTCCAGGTTCCAGCGGGATTGCAGGTCGAACTGTGGGACCAGTATTTCGCCCCGCGCTACGGTGAACCGAATGCCGCCACTCTGGCCGCGATCCGCCTGCTGGCCGAACAGGAAGGCGTGCTGCTCGATCCGGTTTATACCGGTAAGGCCTTCGCCGGCCTGCTCAACGGGCTGGCCCGGGGCGCCTTCCCCGGAACGGGCCCGCTGCTGTTTCTGCACACCGGTGGTGCCCCGGCATTGTTCGCCTATTATCCATGGGCACTGGGTGCATAACGCCATATTCCTTTAGCGTTGATTCTGATGCTTTCTAATTATTTTCTCGAATAAATGTCCGTCGTTAGAGTTGTGTGACCTTTCCGTTCCCCTGGAGGCCTGCCATGACGTTTGCGATCCTGCGTCGCCATTTCCTGCTCGGCAGTCTGAGCCTGCTGCTCGGAAGCCTGTTCATGCCGGTATTCGCGGCCGATCTATTGGATGAGATCAAGTCCAACGGCACCCTCGAGGTCGGCCTCGAAGGCACCTACCCGCCCTTCAACTACCAGGACGAAAGCGGTGAGCTGACCGGTTTCGAGGTGGACTTCGCCAATGCGCTGGCAGAGGAGTTGGGGGTCAAGGCCGAGTTCCAGCCGACCAAGTGGGACGGCATCCTCGCCGCCCTGGAATCCAAGCGCCTGGACGTGGTGATCAACCAGGTGACCATCTCCGAGGAGCGCAAGCAGAAGTACGATTTCTCCACGCCCTACACCGTCTCCGGCATCCAGGCCCTCACCCGCAAGGCCGATGCGGACAGCGTCAAGCGTCCGACCGACCTCGCCGGCAAGAAGGTCGGGGTTGGCCTGGGCACCAACTACGAGCAGTGGCTGAAGGAGAACGTGCCTCAGGCCGATATCCGCACTTATGACGATGACCCGACCAAGTTCCAGGACCTCGCCGTCGGCCGCATCGACGTGATCCTAGTCGACCGACTGGCCGCCTTCGAGATGGTCGAGAAAACCGGCAATCGCCTGGCGGTGGCCGGTGAAGCCTTCTCCCGCCAGGAGTCCGGCGTTGCCCTGCGCAAGGGCAACCCGCAGCTGCTCGCCGCCATTAACGAAGCCATAGCCAAGCTGCGCGCCGACGGCACGCTCAAAGAGCTATCGGAGAAGTGGTTCGGGGCTGACGTCACGCAATGATCGAGGGCAGCCTGCAGCTGGTCCTGGACTCCCTGCCCTTCCTGCTCAAGGGCGCGTGGTGGACCGTGGTGCTGAGCCTGGGTGGGATGTTCTTCGGCCTGCTGCTGGGCTTCGGTCTGGCGCTGCTGCGGCTGTACGCGTTCTGGCCGCTGCAGTGGCTGGCGAGGGTCTATGTCTCGTTCTTCCGCGGCACGCCGCTGCTGGTGCAGCTGTTCATGATCTATTACGGCCTGCCGCAACTGGGCATCCAGCTGGACCCGCTGCCGGCGGCGCTGATCGGTTTCTCGCTGAACATGGCGGCCTACACTGCGGAGATTCTGCGCGCCGCCATCGCCTCCATCGACCGTGGCCAGTGGGAGGCGGCAGCCAGCATCGGCATGGGCCGCGCGCAGACCCTGCACCGGGCCATCCTGCCGCAGGCCGCACGCACCGCCCTGCCCCCGCTGGGGAACAGCTTCATCTCGCTGGTCAAGGACACCGCCTTGGCTGCCACCATCCAGGTGCCGGAGCTGTTCCGCCAGGCGCAGCTGATCACCGCGCGCACGTTCGAGATCTTCACCATGTACCTGGCCGCTGCGCTCATCTACTGGTTGCTGGCCAGCGTGCTGGCGTACTTCCAAGGACGCCTGGAACACAGGGTCAACCGCCACGAGCAGGACGCCTGATGATCACTGTGCGCAATCTGAGAAAATCCTTCAATGGCCAGGAGGTGCTCAAGGGCATCGACCTGGACATCGCCCCCGGCGAGGTGCTGGCGATCATCGGCCCCAGCGGTTCGGGCAAGACCACCCTGCTGCGCTGCCTCAACCTGCTGGAGCAACCCAGCGGCGGGCAGATCGGCGTGGGTGAGATCCACATCGACGCAGACCGGCCGCTCAAGGCACAGCAGGGGCTGATCCGCGAGCTGCGCCAGCACGTCGGCTTCGTGTTCCAGAACTTCAATCTGTTCCCCCATCGGACCGCCCTCGAGAACGTCATCGAAGGCCCGGTGCAGGTGAAGAAGGAGCCTCGCGGCGAGGCCATCGAGCGCGGCCGGGCACTGCTGGCCAAGGTCGGCCTGGAGGGCAAGGAAGATGCGTATCCCAGGCGCCTCTCCGGCGGTCAGCAACAGCGCGTGGCGATTGCCCGCGCGCTCGCGATGCAGCCCGACGTGATCCTGTTCGACGAACCGACCTCGGCGCTGGATCCGGAACTGGTTGGCGAGGTGCTTGCCACCATCCGCGGTCTGGCCGAGGAAAGGCGCACCATGGTCATCGTCACTCATGAGATGAGCTTTGCCCGCGACGTGGCCGACAGGGCAATCTTCATCGACGACGGGGTGATCGTCGAACAGGGTGACGCCAGGCAGCTGCTCAGTGCACCGCAGCACGAACGCACGCGACAGTTTTTGAGCAAGTTTATTGGAGACCACGCGGGGCACTGATGCGTCAGCTCGCTACTGCCTCGGGGCATCAGGTGCCTAGAGTGCCGGTTTGGCTTCGGCCTCTTGCTGGATTTACGGCCCGTTTAGCCCCTCAATGCCGCTTCGATCGTAGCGATGTCGATCTTGCGCATGCCCATCATCGCGTCGAACGCACGCTTGGCCGCTGCCCGATCAGGGCTGGTATAGGCGGCCGTCAGAACGCGCGGCGTGATTTGCCATGACAGGCCCCACTTGTCCTTGCACCAGCCGCATTCGCTTTCCTGGCCGCCGTTATCGACGATTGCGCTCCACAAGCGATCCGTCTCCGCCTGGTCGTCGGTCGCAACCTGGAACGAGAACGCCTCGGAATGCTTGAAGACCGGGCCCCCGTTTAGCCCGAGGCAAGGAATCCCCATCACCGTGAACTCGACCGTAAGGACATCGCCCTGCTTGCCCGAAGGGTAGTCGCCTGGTGCACGATGCACGGCGCCTACGGCACTGTCCGGAAAGGTTTCGGCATAGAAGGTAGCCGCCTCGAGCGCGGTACCGTCGTACCACAGGCAAATGGTGTTTTTGTTGGTCATTGCGGGTCTCCGTCTTGCTTAACGAGATGGTGCTGAGCCTGTGCGGGGCAACGCTCGCCAGCCCGGCGCCCCTGGATATGGCCGCGGCCATGGCATTTGCGGCAACGTCCGGGCGATCACCTCAGATAGTCGTACGGCCGCCTGCACAATCGACACCTTGCTCGAAACCTTTTCTGTCTGCGCGGGTGCCGTTACCGTCCGCGCCGTCGCCACGCTAGATCCTCACCAGCCCGAGGACTATCCGTCGCTTATGCGTCGTAACGCGTACGGTACAAACCCTATGCTACATTGCCCGCTTTATTTCATAGTCAGGTTTAAAGTTACGCCTGGTTACTCTGAGCAACCTGACGTGTCCGCTATCGCAACGGGAAACGAAAAATGTGCCGGTTCGAAGCATTCCTGCGTCGGCCAAATCGTACATGCGGCGCACTTGTAGCCAGGCCCCGAGACAAATTCCCCAACGCCCTCATTCACCAGGCAGATTGACGTGAAAGCACTTGAGCGCTTGGAAAGCGGTATAGATGGTCTAGACGCCATTACCCACGGCGGTTTCGTCGCCGGGGCCGCTTATTTAATTCAAGGACGACCGGGTTCGGGCAAGACCATCTTCGCTAACCAGGTCGCCTTCCATCACACGGCCCAAGGCGGAAAAGTCATTTTCGCCTCGCTCCTTTCAGAGCCGCACGACCGCCTCTTCCAGTACCTGTCGACGCTCAGTTTCTTCAACTCAGCCGAGATAGGCGCAGGCATGCTGTACGTCAGCGCCTTCGACACACTCGAGAACGAGGGGCTCGACGAGGTCCTGAAGCTGCTTCGCCGCGAGATCATCCGGCACAAGGCTACCCTTCTGGTCCTCGACGGGCTGATGAACGTCCGTAGCCGCTCGGACACCCCACTGAACACGAAGAAGTTTGTCGCCGAGCTTCAGGTACACGCCAGTTTTGCCGGTTGCACCACGCTGCTTTTGACCAGCGCAGAGATCGATCATGGCAGCCCGGAGCTGACGATGGTTGATGGCGTGTTCTCCCTCAAGGAAGAACGGGTCGGCATGCGCTCCTATCGCCGGCTCGGCGTGCACAAGTACCGGGGCTCGGACTATGTTTCCGGGGAGCACGAGTACGAGATCACTAGCAATGGGATTGCCATTTATCCTCGAATCGAAGCACTGTTGAGCCAGCCAACTGCCCCACTCTCACTCGGCGAGCGAATGCTACCAACCGGCATTGAGGGCCTGGATGAAGCCTTGGGTGGCGGGTTCATCGAGCGCAGCGCAACGCTGGTCATTGGTCCCTCCGGTGCAGGCAAGACGACTTTTGCGCTCAATTTCCTTGCCGGCGCGGCACCGGACGAACATGGGGCTTTCTTCGGTTTCGTCGAGTCGCCCGAACAACTGCTCAGGAAATCAGGTCAGCTTGAGCTCGGGCTTGAAAAGCCGGTTGAGCAAGGGCGTCTCGACTTTCACTGGCAACCAACGACACAGTTCATTCCTGATCGGATGGCGTTGGATATGCTCGCCCGGATCAGACACAAGCAGCTTTCTCGCATCGTAATTGACACATTGGCCGCGCTGACGCGCCCCAGCTTGCAGCAAGGCCGACAGTTGGAATTCGTCAGCGCACTGGTGAACGAGGCGCGCGCACTGGGTACCACGATGGTGGCAACGTGGGAGCTCAATTTCTTCGCTGCGAATGCCCCCGTGGCGCCTCCGGCAGAGCTTTGCAGCCTGTTCGATAACGTCATTCTGGCCGGCTTCACCGAAGGGCCAGGCACCAGCGAGCCAACTCTGAGGATCATAAAACGCCGTAACGGCCCCTATGAGCGCACCACGCTGTCCGCCCAGATCGGACCGGGTGGTTACTCATTGACGTCGAACGGCACACACACACCGCAAGATCGCTAGCGGTCGATAAGGTTTTTATCCATGACAACGGTCTTGGTAGTCGATGATGAATACTTGATTGTCGAGGTCCTGACCCTTGCGCTTGAAGACGTAGGCTTCATGGTCACGCAAGCAAGCAATGGCAAGAAGGCACTGGACGCCTTGCATCGCGAAGGACTATCGCTGGTTGTATGTGATTTCATGATGCCTTTGATGAATGGCTTGGAGCTGGCCGAGGAGATTCGCCGACACTCCGAGTGGTCACATATCCCGATCGTGCTCATGAGCGGCGGCCATGCTGGGCTGGCCAGCCAGGCCCCAGGACTTTTCGATCATATTCTGCAAAAACCCTTCGATGTCACCAAGTTCATCGACATCGTGATCGACCTGATTGGGGATCCCAAGCCCGGGGCGCCGGCCGGCGGCTCAGACAGCCGACGCTGATCTCCGCCGCGATCGGATGGCGGCCGCTCAAGATCAGTTGCCAAGTGGCCAGGCTCAAGCCAGCTCAATGCGATTTCGGCCATTGGACTTTGCGCAATAATCGCCTCGTCCGTCCGCCGGAACGTGCGTTCCGCACCTCGTCTTCGCGCCTGAGCACCATCCCACGCTGGCCGTGACGCCAATGGCATTCGAGCCGCATACGAATGGCCCATCGAGCAAGACGCTATGAGCTCGAACTCGATCTGCCAAGACCTGCGGTTCTTCGGCGCTATTGACCAGCAGAGTCACGGCGAACTATGAGAAGACGCACGCGGCTGAACCTGTTCATCGAGCCCGAACACGCCAGTCGGCTCGACGAGCTCGCAACCAAGAAAGGTGTATCGAACGCCTCCCTCGTCGCCGCGGCACTGGCCCGCTGTCTGAGCAGCGCTTCAACCGAGCAGCACCAACGGGTTTTGCGTCGATCCGCGTGCATGACCTGAAGCACACGTTCGGTCGCAGGCTTCGTGCCGCCGGCGTGACGGAGGAAGACAGGAAGGTCCTGTTGGGTCACAAGAACGGGAGCATCACCAGCCACTACTCGGCGGCCGAACTGGGCAAGCTGATCGATGAGGCCAACAAGATATCGGCGACCGATTCGAGGGGACCGGCGCTGACGATACTGAGGAGGAAGGCAGGATGAAAAGTCCCGCAAAAGTCCGTGACACAAAAAAGCCTGGTCATCACTGACCAGGCTCTAATGTAGGGATTTGTTGGTCGGGACGGAGTGATTCGAACACTCGACCCCTTGCACCCCATGCGCTTATTAGCTGGAATCTCCGGGATGAACTGAGACAACCCTGGACAACGAAAACCCCTATGATACGTGGCTTTCAAGCTATTATAGCGTCCCATAATGTCCAAGATAGTCCACCACTAGCCAAGCGCTTCGGTGGGGTAAAAGTGGGGTAAAATTCTCGGTCAGTCGAATTAGGCAAGGGGTAGAGAGTGGCTAGGTTGACGGTAAAGCAGCTGGAAGCACTTACTTCTGCCGACGACGGCAGAATCCTTCGGGAGGAAGGCGGGCTAGTTGCGAGGGTTCGCGTAGGTGTCCGTGGCGTAACAGTGCAGTTTCGCTATGAATTCAAACAAGACGGATTGAAACGCGATCAAAGTCTGGGCAGCTGGCCAAAAAAGTCTCTTGCTCAGATTCGTGCCGAACGTGATGAGGTCAGAGCGACGGCCGCAAAAGGAATCGATCCAACCGCTGCTCGCAAAGCTGCCAAGATCGAAGCTCAAGCGGCAGTCGCAGCGACCATCGCCGAAGCCGAACGCCAAGCGGCAGAAAACAAGACGGTGGCAGACCTCTTCGACGAATGGATTCGCGACGGCGTCTCCCGCCAGGATGGCAATGCCGAACTGATCCGCAGCTTCAAGAAAGATGTCTTACCGCTGATTGGCAAGAAACCACTGCGCAAACTGACTGAAAAGGATCTGCTCGCGGTGCTGCGCTCAATCAAAGCCCGTGGCCTGAACCGCACCGTCGTTATCCGCAACAACGACATTGGCCAGATGCTGCGCTGGGGTGAGAAACGCAAACCCTGGCGAGGCCTGATGACTGACGGCAATCCAGCAGACCTTATAGATGTCAGCAAGCTGCTCGACCATGGCTACGAAGAACAGCGGGATCGACTGCTCTCCCCTGACGAGATTCGAGAACTGCGTGACATCCTCGAACGCCTGGAGAGAGATTACGAAGAGCTTCCTGCTGGCCAGAAGTATTCAGGCATTCGCCCAGTCAATACGCGCGTCCAGTGCGCGCTGTGGATCTGCCTGAGCACACTCTGCCGAATCGGCGAGTTGCTTAAGGCCGAATGGCGCTTCGTGGATCTGGAGAAGGGAACCTGGTTCATCCCAGCCGAGGCCACCAAAGGCCATAAAGGCAAGCGCCAGGATCACCATGTGTTCCTGTCAGCGTTTTCCGTTGCGCAGTTCAAACGCCTTCAAAAAGAAACCGGCGATTCGCCGTTCTGCTTCCCCAGCAAGGATGGTCGAAGCAACGTTGATACCAAGACTGTCAGCAAGCTCATCGGAGACCGCCAGTGTCGATTCAAGAACCGCAGCAAGCCACTGGCCGGCCGGCATCATGACGACTCACTGGTACTGAGTAAGGGAACCAAGGGGGAATGGACCCCGCATGACCTGCGCCGCACAGGCGCGACGATGATGCAGGAGCTGGGTGTAACGCTGGAAATAATCGACCGCTGCCAGAACCATCTGCTGGGCGGCTCGAAGGTCCGTCGACATTACCTGCACCACGATTACGCCAAGGAAAAAACCGAAGCCTGGCGCTTGTTGGGCGAGAAGTTAGAGTCGATTCTTGCCGGGATCCCAGTAGCTGCTGTCAAGCCTCAGTAGCCAGCTTCTTTTTGATGGCGAAAGGCCAAGACATAGGCGGTGTCATCTGCACGCTCATAGCGGTACAACGCTACGTAACCTGAGTCTCCAAACTCGATGATGAGCTCACGCAGCTCCGGCAGATCTGGAAATGGACGCCCTACCTCCGGACTGTCCTCCAATCGAGCGAATTGGCGCTCGATTGCCTGTGCAGCACGGCGTGAGACCTGCGGATCTTTATCAGAGAGGAATCGCCGGCAACGCTCCAAGCCCTTCGCCGCGCCTTCAGTGACAATCAATCGTGGCACTTGGGTAGCTCTGCCTCAGCATCTGTACCCCAGCTACCAAGCCAGGTGCGAGCCTCCTGGCCGGTCAAGTGCTGGCCAGTTTCTTGGTATGCAGCCCAAGATGCCAGCGCTTCTTGTTTGAAGCTCTCACGGGCCTCCTCACGCTCGACGTACTGGGTGATCGCCTCACGCATGATCCAGTGAGATGAGCGCTGCCGCAAACCAGCCAAATGCTGAATACGACCTTTCAGATCGTCGTCAATTTTGATGGAAGTGGCCATGGTCAGCCCTCCGTTATCTAAAGGTATTACCTTTGAATATCGTAGCAGAGAAAAACTGTGCTGCCTATGAAGACGCCGATGTGCATAACACTGGACGGCCCAATCCAAGCCCGAGCATCTGCTGCTTACATGTCTTCCAGAAACACCTGAATGGATTTTTCAGCTACCCGCACCTTCGCCAATGCAGCCAACTCGTCATAGCGAGCTATGGCGAGGAGCAGCAACACAGTATCAGGGCCTCAGCCATCCGAACTTGAGTTAACCAACCAGCCAGGCAGGCCACTAGCCGCCCACTTATTGGACTGAAAAAAACCTTTGCTAAACGTCATATAAATTGGTAGAAAGTCCCTATAAGGTGCTCCTCGGACGCCCAGGGAACCCGCCGCAACGGGCTAATAGCTGAGAAATCTGCCAACTGCGCAGGTCGTCAGCAGCAAGACATGGGTAAAATCTCGTGCCTTGAAATCGCAGGAAACCTTTCCTACATCGCTCAGCACCTCAGTTGTTGTGCGCAAAGAATCTATCGCTTAGCTATTTATATGTTGACCGATAAATACCTCTAAGTTAATTCCCCAAAAATATTATTTTCTTGCTTATTCGCATTGCGTCAGGGGAAGCCGCGCTCAAAAGTTATTAACTCGCATATCGCAGCTATGAGGAAGCAGACGCGATGCGCCGGCATGAGAATCTCCATATGTCGTCTGACTACAATTATCAAAAATCTTCAGAAGCTGAATATTTTATGAGGCTTCCTGATGTCAAGAAAAAAACTGGAAAAAGCCGTTCCAGTATTTACCGGGACATCCAACTGGGGAAGTTTCCTACTCAATACGAACTCGGTAGCAGCCGCTCAGTCGGATGGCTCAGTACCGACATCGACGAGTGGATGAAAAACCGCAGTCGTAAGTGCGCTAATGCGCGCTCCTCCGTATAGGGGGACTATCGCATGAATAATATTAAAACCCGGCTTCCAATGCTCAACGCGCTAACAACTCTGGGAGACTCCACCTCAATAGAGGGGGGCCAGGTTGTAATTGAAACCCATAACGGATTTAAAATAACCAGTCTCCCAAAAGATATAGCCTGCGCATTAGCAAAGGAAATTCTCGAGCTCTTTGACATTAAAGCCTTCTTTTATACGAGCCACTCAACCGGAATCTACGACAAGAAATATCCCGGACTCACACTACAGTTACTAGAGGCAACCTCTGACGAGCCTTATTACACAATCTTCAACGTTGAAATAACACGTAAGCGCTCCACGAAATACGGCCGCCAGGGCGAATTGTTACCTGCTGGAAAATTTCGTGTAGGGAAACGCAGCTCGTTTTGCAATTTTTGGCGATCAACTAACCTTGCACTTCCGCCACGATTATCATCATTCCATGACTACCTGGGGAATCTCAAAAATTTTGTGCTTATTGCAGACGAGGTAGCGAACCGGCCCGGTCGTCTGAACTCGCAGTCCCTGCGCGCCCTCAGCGTGTCCGCGGATGAAATCAGCCGCCGTTTTCTGGCAGACAACAACCGGACAGCAGCCGGACATGGGCCAGACAGCGAGCAGACAAGCGTGCCGGACAAAACATTCGCCCAAAGCCGGCAGGCGCAGGCGAAACATAGCGAACCTGGTACATGCGCTGTGAACTGCGAAAACCAGTCAATCAGTGGACACGGGTATAAGGTGGGGCTTGCCAATCCCTGCCAGCAAAAGCTGCCCGAAAATCAAACCATGGACGAATGGCTCGCGGACTACGATAGCCTCAAGGATTTCAACTAGCTCGCTGAACCCAAGCTCCGCCCCTGGAAGGGAATCCAGGAGCGAGCCTATTCCACTATCGCCTTCAACAGCGCATCCCGTGCATCCTGATAAAACTGGATATCGATCTTGGTCGCCATGTCGTCTGACAGGTCATACAGCTGACGCCTCGCCGTAACAGGCATGAGCAGTGCGCTCGCGCCCTTCTCAACCGCAAGCTCAGCGATATTTACTGCGTTGCTGATGGGCTCAATAGAGCCGCCCAAATTGATCTCGCCGACAACGATCAGTCCGCCTTTAACTGATTTTTTCAGCAGGCTGCTGCACATGGCGATCAATGCTGCCATTCCCAGCTTGGAACCTCGTTTTGCAGCATCGAATGCGCGTAGCTGGATGGAGAACTCGTGAGAGCGAGGGTCTCGATCGCCAACCAGCTGAACAGACCGTGAATACAGGTTCTGCTCGGCATAACGTACCGATTCCTTGAATGCCGCCGGCGCGGGATTGTTGAGAATCTTCACCCCAGAGCCTGGCCCACCGTTAACTTCGATACGGTACAGACCCGCATTGTCCTCAATATCAGCGCCGCCTTCACTGATGGCCCAGATCTGGCCTGGCTCCAACGGATCATCACCAATCTCGTTGTCCGCTCTAAGCTCAGGTGTGGCTACGAACTTCTCGACGCCATCATCACCGATGAAGTAGCTGAAATGTGTATTGCGGAATTCGGCTGCGCCTACCCGCTTCTGCTGCTCTTTTACACGGCGGCGCACTTCAAGGCCCAAACGGGTTGCCCACTCCAGATCCTCGTCGGAGACGGGCATATCCTGGTTGGGGTACATCAGCTTGAGTAGACCAGACACCGTCTTGTTAACAGCGTTGGTATCACGGCCACTGAGCGCGCCGCCCAAGTGAACGCGGCTTTGCATGGCTGACACGCGGCTCTCAAATCTGAGTCGGCTCATGCATTCCGAGAAGAAATCACTAACCAAACCAAAGTGGTCCGTGGTCAGATCCTTGTTCATCTTCGGCACATCCCAGCCTGGGAGGTAACAGTGGATGCGATCCATCCATGCCGTATCGTCGCGCATCTCGGCGGGCAGTGGGCCAAAGAGGTGGCCAACACGTTGCTGGTGCTCAACATCCACGTCGAAGTTGCCAACAAACACCATGGAGCCATCAGCACGGATGCTTTCCTTGCCACGGCTGAACTCACCGGACTCCATGTAGCCCTTCATAATGTTGATCCCTTCCTTGGTATCGAAGGAGATCCCGCTAACCTCGTCAAAACAGACCACATCGTACTGGCAGACCAGACCGCGCTGCCCGCTGGCGTTGTTGACGAACATCTTGGCAATGGTCGCCTTGCCGCCCGAAATCAGGTGCGCATAAGGCGATACTTGCTGGAACAGGTGGCTCTTACCAGTACCACGCGGCCCCAGCTCGACCATGTTGTAGTTGCGCTCCACGAAGGGCACCATCCGAAGCAGGATGGCATCCTTGGCACGCTGGGTCAGTGCATTGGATTCCAGACCGATGGACCGCACCAGAAAGTCGCGCCACTCATCGCTGCTGAAGTTACTGCGTGCCTCCGCCAGGATATCCAGCACGTTGCGCTTGGACATCTGGATTGGTCGCAGCTCCGAGATGCCAAAGGCGTTGCCCTTCTCTTCAGCAATCACACTGTCGTATTCCAGAGTGACCTCGGCATAAAAGCCACCGGTCAACAGCCGCTCATTGTCATCGACAATCTTGTCGGGGATACGGACCCGATTGAGGTTTAGGCTTGGCAGGCTGGCCAGGTAACCACCCTCTTTTTCCACGAACCGCACGCTGACAATATCGATCAGCTTGGCCGAACCATCCTTGTAGGCCCGAGCTTTGAATAGCTCCTCCTCGCCGGCGCGCACAGTGCGAGAGGCCAACTGACGCTGCACAATCTCAAGCCCCTCTTCAATCTCTTGTGGGTCGGTCGAGGCGCAATAGCGGCCCAGCATAAATTCGACCACATAGGTCGGTACCGGAAACTGGCGGGCAAAGGTTCGCACCAGATCCTTTCGGACCAGGTAACCCTCAAAGGCTGTTGCGGCCTTGTGGTCCAGCGTATCCATTTCCACTTATTCGTCTCCTACCAGTGTCGGCTTCTTCGCCAGCACGTTACCTTGATCATCCAGCAGCACCAAAACCGCTGAGCTGCCCTCAAACTGGTCATCTACCAACAAGCTGCATTTGCCGTCTTTAAGCGGCTTGCGCTTGGTTATTTCAGAGTCAGGATCAGCTGGGTGAGTCCTCAGCACTGCCAATACGCCCTCAGCCGTGGTTTCAGCCTGAATCTTGCAGGTGAGGCCCAACCAACGAATATCTGACAGCGCCGCGGTCACCGCAGATACGGCCGTGACTGCCTTGGTATTGCGAATCTGAATCACCGGCGTCATGCACTCCTGCAAGCTCAGGCCACCGTGGTCATAGTTTTGACCGGCCTTGAAGCTGCAAACGCCAGGCGCCATGGCGATGCTGACGGCACTATTCCAATACCAGCCCACTTGCTGATAGCCCGAATCCACAGAATCCTTGATCACCGCACAACGGCCCCAGCGCGTTTCGGTCAGATGCTTGGGCAAGTCCACTTTCGCCATAGGCCGGGGAGTCAGTATCCAACCATGGTCAGTCACAATTCGAATCTTGCGCCAACCCGCAGCGATCAGCTCCTCGGCACGCTCGACGACCTCGTCGAGTAAGGTATCGATGCGTGCAGCGAGCTTCAGGCCCTTAACATGGCCTTCCTTATCAATGTCACCACTTTGCAACCAGGCATTCGAGGCAGGGTCACCTGACTCCCCCTCTTCCAGATACTGCCAGCCTTTCTCGTTGAGGAACTTGCGTAGATAGTGCGAGGAAAAGTCCTTGTCATCATCCGCGAGGCTCGGCTCAAAATCCCGGTCTGTTAGTCGGCCGGTCAGCCGATCATGCACCGGCGTTACCGCCGCCTTGGCAGTGGCCGTTACCGAAGGCAATGCTGCCCAGTTCGAGTCCAACTGAATTTCACCCAGGCCTTGCAGCTTGGCCGCTAAGCGTTGCGCCGTATCAAAGCGCAGGCCATCAACAAAAAAAACCGCCTCGCCGGCCACGGCATACTCCGCCGTAGCTTCATTAACCTGATCAATGCCTGGATAGCCCTTACTACGCACCAGGTTCTGGAAGTTGCGTGTCACACCGTCCAGCCAGGGGGTGTAAATCAGATCCAATAGGCCTTGCACCAATGCCTGTTGACCAGGTGACAGCGGATAAGCCATTGCGCGCAGCGCATGATCATCTGCAAGCCAATAGCAGTCGCGATACTGGCTCGCCATTTCCTCAGGATCGGTGCCCGAGAATGTGCTGGAGGTTGCTTGAGCAATCTCGGCCAGATGTTCCAATACCCCTGCCAGAGGAGCCATAGCCAGGGCATGCCATACCCAGTTACGACGCTCCGCATGCCGGCTTTCAAGCTGCCCAATGCTCAGGCGCGCCTTGGCCGGATCAAGCTGCAAAAGCCCGTTCAGATCACGTTCAAGCTGCTGCTCTTCATTGGCGTTGATCAAAGGATAACTAGCACCGCTGGCCGCCAAATCTGCCTGGACCCTCAGCAGTAGCTGCGGTAACTGGGGGTAATGACTGCATGACTCTAAAAAGCGTTGCCAAACACCCTCCCAGACACCCTGACGCTGGCATAGCAGCTCAGCCGCCGTGAGTTCGCCATCCAGCTCTGGATTGAAGTGGTACTCGGTTTCGCAAATACCGACCAAGGCTTGCCATCGGGAAGAATCCCAGCGTTCACGACAGGCCTGGCTGTCGTTCATCCAGCTGAGCAGATCACGTACCGGATCGCTGCTGACCAGCTTGTTGAAGTCCGCTGCTTCCAGGCGTCGATTGCTCAAGTCATCGCGTTCGCTCTCGAGAATTTCGGGCAATACACGCAACATGACCTGCTGGGTTTTCTCATCCTTGGCCACATCAAGCCCGGCACCGCCGTTACTGGAGACCAGGAAGGCATTCACCGTCCAGTCACGCCCCGCATTGCTGTAAATCCACCAGCAACCTCGGTACTGCAGCTCAGCAAGTGGCTTGAGCGAATCAGGGCAGGCAGCAATAGCGCGCAAATCACGTCGTTCAAAGCCTGGTAGATAGACAATAGGCGTCCGGCCAGCTGGCAACTCAACATCAGGCAAGACACCTTCGACCACACATTTAATCCAGATCGCCGGACCTGTTTTGCGTTCAGGGGCATAGTTGCCCAGCACGATCAGTTCCGGCAGAGCAGCCTGCAACATGGGTAATGCCGACTCCCACTGGCGCAACTTGTCAGTCCAGAGAATGACATTGGGAGCGGCTTGCACGTTGGAGTTGTACGCAGCGCTGGCACGGACTTCCTGGGCCAACAGGTCAATCAGTTTCATAGCAATCCCTGGCGGTTGGCTTCGTACCAGACAAAGGGCGACAGATCTTTTAGCGTCTCTTCATCTTGCTTTCGCAGGTAGCGCGTAAACGAGTTCTGCCTCATCCGGCGATGCTGGGCGCTATCAAGATGCAATCGATCAATCGTTTTCTGCGCAGCTTTCCGCTCAGCGACACTCAGTAACTGGCCAGGCTGAATCTGTCCATTTACCAGATTGAGCTCAAAGGTTTCTGGCTTGATCTTAAACGGGTCAAGTACATCATCGAACTTGTTTTTAGCTCGGTTTGCACCCAGACACGCAAGACGATAGTTGGACCATTCGTAGGCATCACCCGCACGGGACGATTTTGCAATGAAGTGGTCAGTCGATCCTGCGCCGCTCGGAAATTCAAAATAGATCGCCAGGTAGGCACAAACCCCCGAATAAGCGTCCCACAGTTTTTCGGTTGTTTTTTGCCAATAGGCAGGCAGTTCGCTGGGACTTGGCGGCTCAAGGGCGGGATCAATATCATGGTCTGCCAGCCATTTATATCCGGGCTGCCTGACCTTTTCGTCGAACTCAGCCGGCTCTGGCTGAAGCATGACAGGAATCATTACTGCAACCCCTTGGTCTTCCGTATATACCGCCAGTTGAAAAGGAAATCATCCGTTGGATTCAAAACCTTAACCAACTTTTGTTCCATCGCGTCGAGCTCGTCTGTAGTGACGCTTTTTTTACCCAAAAGGTCAGCGGCCTTCTGGATCAAGGTCTCATTCGGCGCTGCCCTTGCGGATGGCAGATCGAAAGCTTCACTGGTCAACCAATTGGAAACGTCACCCATAGGGACAAAGGGGCGCTTGCGCAGTACCACATCACCCTTCTCAAGATCCAGGTCAAACCAGGCATCCTTGCCCTCATCAAACAGCGGCTCGACAGATGCCATGATCAACGGGGAATGGGTTGCAGTAATCAGCTGCACGTCAGGGCGACTAGTCAGCTCCTTCATGACCTTCAACAATGCCGGCACTATCGTCCGCTGCCAGCTCGGATGCAGGTGCGATTCCACCTCGTCAATCAGGAACACCACCTGATGAGTGGGCTCTTCGCCCAGGTGCTCAGCCGCCTTGCGGTGCTCCAGCCAAGCCCAGACCAGAAAATAAGCCAAAGCAATGACACGCCTCATGCCTGATGAGGCATGCAGCACCAACACATCCTGCTTGTAAGGCATGGTGATCGAGGGAATATCTCTGACGTCATCCAGGCTCAATTTGCCCAGTTTGCCGGGCACCATGGCTTCTTTGGCATTGGGTGACAGTACCTTGAGCACCTTCTTTAACAGCTTGAAAGCCTCTCCATCCTCTTTTTGCCAAGTTGCCCAGTCCTGAATCAGACCATTACAGAGCACGCTGCCATCATCTTCCAGACCATCCCACACATCGGCGGGACTGAAGACAAAGGCCGGGCGACGCTCCTGGACGTCGACATCGTTCTTTGTCTGCCAGTAGTTCCGCGCCGGGTCCCAGACTGCAAAGCTGCCATCGCTCATGGCATAAAGCACCAGCCCAGGATTGGCCGGACGGCCGGATCGACCCGTCCAGGCTTCTTCGCGCGGCTGATAGTTGCTGGTGTAGGTTTCGTCCTTACTTTTCGCGGTAAAGCAAAAGCTGATCTCGCCTTTCTGCTTTGCGTGCGGCCTGACTTTTTTACCGACTGTCAGGCTGCTGTTGAGCTCGGCTGGCCACTTGCGCGTCATCGACCACCAGGCAATATCCAGCAAAAAGCTTTTCCCCAGACCGTTGTCACCGGTGATCAGGTTCAGCCGCTCGCCAAACTCCAGCTCCATCGAAGGCGCAGGCCCCACGTGGCTCAACTTGAGTTCTTTAAGCATCTTCTACTCCGGTAAAGTGTTAGCTGGGCCAAAACAAGGGTGAATCCATGATCACAAAACCGACAGAGGATACTTCTGCAGCACCTCTTGCACCAAAAGATCCGTGCGTGCCTTGAGCTTATCCACGGTCCAGCTAGTTTCGTTGACCAACGCCTGGTTCAAGTGCAGGCCATTGTTGTAGCCCACCTTGCGCCCCTGGCTATCCAGCCGGCTCTGTTTTTCAGCAAAGCTCTTGTTACCCAGAGCGCTGTTGTATCCAGAAATGGTTAGATTCCCCAGGCAGTGGGCGTAGGTTTGGCGGTGTTGTTCCGCTAGCGCAGCGTCGCCGTTGGCGATCATCTGTACCCAGGTATCGGGGATGTTTTCACCCTGGGGGAAAATGTGTTCGATGGTCCAAACGTATTGCTTGCCTTTCAAGGACCAGAGATCAACCCGGGTCTCAACGGTCATACGACTTTCTTCCAGGGCGCAAAGCACAAAGCGGCAAACAGCCTTGTTGTCTTCATAGATCGGCCCCTTCAGGCTCTTCTCAAACTGCTCGTCACTGGCGCTTTCGCCTGTCAGGCGTTGCTGGATATGGCTGACCACTGCCTGGCCTTTTAACGCCAACACTGTCTCGGCCACATCCATAAAAATCCGGGTCAGGTCTCGGGTAGGCGGCAAGTCGGTGGTGTTGCGTCGCACAAAGAAGGCGATGAGGAAATGCACCACCTGCTCCAGGTGCTCCTGCTCAAGCTCCAGGGTGTCCTTACGCTCAAACAGCACCATCAACAACAGATAGGCTGCGGCACCTTGGATACGATCCAGCGACAACAGCAGACCGGATAGCTTTGGCTGCTCAGGCACGGCGCGGTAACCCACGATCTGAGCGTAATGGGCAGAGAGCCGGATCATTGCCTGCAGGAAGCTCTCAGCATCATGGGCGATCAGCTTCTCGTACACCTGCATCAGGTTGGATTTGGTCGCCACCGGCACCGAGACGATGTCCTTCAAATCAGGCTTGAAGGCGTTGTAGTACTGACGGAAGAATCGCTCCTGCACCGCATAGTCATCTCCCAGGGCATCGATGACTTTCTTCCAGCGGTTGTAGTGCTTGTCGATGCTGCCCGAGTCCTTCGCTTCCAACACAGCCAGCAGCTTATTCTTGATCAGATCAATGGCCGTCAACGGCACGCCACGGTTGTTCAGCGATTCAAACAGGGTGTAGGCATCCGAATGACCAGCCACCTCGATCTTAACCAGGGTGGCGGTGTTCACTTTGTCCAGCAGCGCTTGCAGGCTTGCGACTGGATCACTGAGCCCTTGCAGATACTGCTCAATACGCCACAGAAAGTGCCGGTAGGCTTTCAGCACACGGCGGTTACCTGCGTGCTGCATCTGCTCCACATCGTCCAAAATCCCGACTTTGCCGAGCACCGCGAAGTAATCCTGCTGGTTGTAGTTCTGCACCTGGGGGATCAAACGAGGCTGGTCTGACTTTTTCTTAAGCACCAGCTTATGCTTGAGGTTGTACAGCTCAATCTGCTGCTCCATACCTAGGTTGGGCAGCACTCTGAAGCTTTGGTAGATCGCAGCTAAAAACAGCGACAGAGTGGTCATGCGTTGTTGACCATCCACCAGCTCCAGGCTTTGTACTGACAAAGCGTCTTGCGACTGATTGATGCAAATGATTGAGCCAAGAAAATAATTCGGCTCGTTCTCCAGCAAATCGTCAAACAGCGCATCCCACTGTGCTCGACTCCAGGTGTACTCACGTTGGTAGCGCGGGATGGCATAAACCACCCCACTCTCGATATCGAGCAGGGTGGAGACTGGGTAGTTATAAACCGACTTGATCATAATCTGGCGATGGCCTCTGCTGTTTTCAGGTGTTCGCCCAGATAGGCTTCAAATGTGAAATCACGCTTCTCAATCTGCTCAACAAATTCATCGATCCAGTCACCGGCCTTGTGCTGGAAGCCATCAATCATGGTTTCTGGGGCAATAACCCCCACAGGTCGGCTAGCGTAATCTGTCAGCACATTGAGGGCGGCATAGCCGTGCTCACCCATCGACACAAAATAATCACTGGCCAGATCCGCAATGGCCTGGCGAAACTTAACCAGCTCATCAGCCCGGCGGGGTTTGATGGGAGTTTCGGTGGGTAGGCGCACGTCAAATACCTTGCAAGCGAGCGGCAGCATCCAGCGTGCTGGCACATGAAAACGCTGCAAATTATTCAGCTTGGCCACAAAGAGTTTTTCTAGCAGCTTGATACCAGCGAGATTCTCATGCCAACGGCGCATTTCATCTTGCAACTGCCGGGTATGGGCAAAGCTGATTTCGACACTTTTACCGCCAAAGATCAGCCCATTCAGGCAGATCCACCGGCAAAAACCGACTTCAAAGCGTAGACGGCGGGTGCGGTTGTAGCTGTTGGTGATACGCACAAAGGGTACCCAACGGTCGTTCTGCCAGGGCTCAAAGTCGCTTCCTTTGTGAATCAGATCGATATGACAGAACGATCGCGACTTGGGCATGGTCACGTTTAGGCAGGCCATATCCTCCATCGAGGTAAAGTCAAAAACCTGCTTGAGTGCATCGGCGGCTAAGTCATACGCCTGACGATTAGTGACCAAGCGATAATCCTCGGTCACCACTGCAAAGGCATGGTTACTCTCAACATCGACCACCGCTTGGTGACGAGGAAGCGCCTGATACCCGCCGCCTGAAAATAGGTCGTTACCTTGAGCTGAAGCCTCGATAAAAACCGGCCTCAGCTCGACAGGGAAAAAGGCAACCGCAGGATCCTTCGCGGACCATGTACGTTCCATGTTTAATGGCTCCTTGCCGCTCGCTTCTGAGCCAAGCTCAGGTGATGGTCATTGATGCGTGCGCCCTCGCCTTCGCCGTACGCAAGCCCCAGCTTGTACCAGGGGGCGGATTCGACGTCTTTGCCACGGTCCTTCGTCCACTTGATGTTCGGAGCCCAGCGCAAAATGCCGGCGCCTTTCTTGCTGACATCGCGAGCGTAAAGGAATGGGCGGATGTTGAGGCGGACGCCGTCGTTGAGGTCGGGGTTCCAGCCGATGGGTTGTTCGGCCAGCGGCTTCCAGCGGACGAAGATATCGTAGGGCTTTTCGCCTTCGAGGATGGCCTCCAGCTCGCGCTTGAGAGCTTCGGCGGCGGCGAGGCGTTCCTGGGCGCCGTCTTCGCCGTTGGCGAGTCCGGCCTGTTGGGTGCGAATCCAGTCGCCCAGGTAGGTGTAGATCAGGCGCTCCAGGCCAGCTTTGTCTAGCTTGTGGTAGTTGACCAGTACGCTGAAGCCATCTTTGAGGCCGTCCCAGATATGCCAGACAAAGGGTCGGTGTTGGAACATTTTGCAGTGCTGTTCGAAGAACTTGTCGCGCAGCCACAGGCTCAGGGACTTGCTGCCCACGGCATCGAGCAGGCGGTTTTTCAGTGGGGTGGTCCAGGCGTCGCCATAAGCGGCTTGCAGCAGGGCTTCCAGGCGCTGATCAGCGGCCTTTTCACCGCGCACCGGTGGCAGGCAGACAATGCCGTCGTCATCGACAAAACCGGCCAATTCCTGGCAACGCTCTACCCATTCGCGTTGTTCGGCGGCCAGCTCCATGTCAGGATCCAACTCTGCGGGCCATTGGTAGCCGAGCAGGCGGGCGACGGCGACTTGCAGCACGCTGTCTTCGATGCGCAGCTCTCCGTGGGCGGTCCATTTGTGGTCTTCGTCCCAGATCACTGAACCACATGGGTGGCCGTGGAAGATCCATTGGGTGGGGTCATTGGTGTAAGGCTGAGGAAGGCCGTTAGGGTATTGTTCTTCGGCGATCTTGGCCCAATGACTGAGATCAAAATGAACTTTAAGTAGGGTCTTTGGTGCTAACTTAAGTGAGTTATCTAGAAGCCGAACTTGCTCACTAAAAATGCCGGACTCACAAAATGCCCAGAGAGCAGGAAGGTCAACACCGCGCTTAGGAATGATCACGCTACTATTAACGTCATAACGTTGACCCGAATAAATCGCACATGAAGCTTTCCCCATCAGCCCAACAACAACGCCATGACTCCCCCAAAACGGTTTTCCAGCTCTCCAATTTTGAGCAGCATGATTGAGATGCTTTACACTTTCGGCAAGAGCAGCAAGCGAGCCTCTTTCACGCTCCCAGCGTATAATCTGCTCCCTGCCAGCAAATCTTGCTGTGAAATTCACGGCTGTCTGTATTGGCTCCCAAACCCAACTAAAACTCTCAACCTCCCAAAACATACTGAAAAACTGGTTAAGGTCACCTGCATGCAAGCCACTCCTAGCATCGGCGTACTCCAGAAGTAACTTACCTTCTGAATTATTCGGGTCAATAAAACGAAGATCCGGATTACGGCGTATCTGCCCCAAGCTCACACGACTAATCAGACCGCAAAACGCAGAACTTAAATTTTCTTGCAACTGCTTATTAGCCGAACAATCTGACAGCGAAAAATAATTTTCCCTACCGTCACCAGCAGATGCGATTAATAGTGCGGGATTTGCTCGTATCGGACTTGAAAAAGCATTCCACCCTAAACGCATTACCAACAGAGGCTTATGCTTTTCCAGATAATTAACTCGATACTTCTTGTATGGTCCTAAATAAAGCCACTCGCCCAGAGAAACGAGCGCATACGCTCCACCCGGAGTCAGCCACTCCCTAATTCTTTCTATAAAGACCAATGCCAAATCGTACTTGCCCACCTCATACCATTTTTCGATGAACTCAAGAAGCTTGGGGTCATGCTTGGATATTCCCAAGTATGGTACATTTGTCTGCACCAAATCATACTTTTGAGAAAGTATTGAGGAAGCCCTTATAATTCCCTGTGCGACCACGCCCATTTCAGATTTTTCGTCATCCCTCTCATTTTCCAACGCCTTAACGAGTAATGGTTCGACCTCATCCCAGTCCAATTTGAATAGCGAACCCCTATTTAAACTCGCTTCAGGATTGACCAAACTACCAAGCAGCGGAGCATCTTTGAATTGCTCATATAGCTCTTCAAGGGCAATACGCAGATTCCTGTTATCGCCTGCAAGCTCAAGCCAATCCTTTTGGAGTCCGCTGATGGACAAGCCACTGCAAGCTATGTGCAACCTCGGCAGGCTTCGATAGCCGCCAGCTTCCGGATAACGCCAGGCTTCCAGAGCCACGGCAAAAGCAGCCAGCTCGACGCAGCGCTGGTCCAGCTCCAGACCGTGCAGGTTCTCGCTGAGTACCTTGTCGATGGCTTGTTGGGCGTTGAGCTGCTCGGACTGCATGCGCATGGGCACCAGCATCAGGAACGCAGCAACCAGGAAGTGGCCGGAGCCGCAGCAGGGGTCGAGGGTTTTGAGCTCGCTTAAGCGTTTGGGCCAGGCGTCGAAGGTGCCGGAGGCGGGTTGCCATTGCTGGATTTGGTCGTTTTGCACAAAGCGCAGGTAGCTCAGCGGCACGCCGGGGATGGCAGCTTTTTCGCGTAACTCCTGTTCACTGTGGGCGGTTTGCCAGTCGTGGTCTGTGAGGCGCTGGCCGGCCCACCAGGCGCCCAGGCTGTTATCCAGCAGGAAGCTGACCATATAGGGTTCGGTAAACAGCTGGGTGACGGGCGAGAGTTCGTCGGCGCCGATCTTGACCTCAGATCTGTTGACCTCTTCCTTGCGCTTGCTTTGCCAGAACTGATAGACCCAGCCGAGGCTGTCCTGGGCCTGGAAGGTCTCTGCGGCCAGCCCGGTGACCAGCCTTTCAAGCTCGCGTTGGTGCTCGGGAGCGAACTCCAGGGCAAACACTGGCGAGTCGATACGGAAGATCTGTGGCAGCATTTTCGAAGCCAGCACACCGGCCAGCTCCCAGCCGCTATTGCAGCGGCGCTCCAGCTCGTCTCTTGCGGTATCTGGGTCCTGGGCCAGCTCGTTGCATTCGGCCAGGGTCAGTGGCGTGTGCTCGTCGTACATCAGCAGGTGGTTCTGCTCCAAAAAACGGGCGAACAACATGCGGTGCCAATGCTCGTAGGCAACTTCGGTGATCAGCTTATTCAGGCTTTGCTGGCCGTTGGGCTGCTTGCTGTCACCTAACTGGCGGCCATGGGCGCGCAGACGGGTACGCAGTTGACGTTGCTGGTCATTCAAGTATTCCGCCGCTTTGGCCTCCCCCACGCTCAGGCGGGTCAGCGCCTGGCTTGCGGCCAGTTCGGCGATGTCACGGGCTTTGACGACGGTAGCTTCCAGCGCACGGCGCAGGGCCTTGTCGAGGGGCTGGCGGTGTGTGGCTTGGGTCATCAGAAGGTCACCGGTCCGTCGTTGAGTTTGCTAAGAATCTGTTGTTTGACTTCGGCCAGCCAGGCATCGATATCGGCTTCGCTTTCAAAAGTTTTGCGCGGCAAGTTGATGCGCTGCAGCTTGGGTTGCAGCAGTTCTGCGGCTTCCAGGCGGGCGCTGTCGAACTTGCTGGCGAGGGAGTCGGTGCGATCGGTCCACTGCTCCAAACTAACCTCACTGAGGCTGTCGAGAATCACCTCGGCATCGTTGAGCGTGGGTTGCTCCAGAGTCAGCAGCTTGCGTTTTTCCAGAATGGCGCGCTGTTGCTCGTCGCTGAGTTGCTGCCAGTGGCTGTCAGCTTGGAGTTGGGCCAGGCACTTGGCGTGCTGATCGAGATAGGCCTGCACATGAAACTGGATAGCGTCGCGCAGTTTGCTAACCAGCTGCTGAATCAAGCCGGTGGCCGGGTTGGGATCATCCAGCAGGGAGCGTTGCTGGCTAATAGCATCGGCTTCCGCCTGAATGGGCGCGTGGAAGGCCAGGCCACGGCTGGCGTCGAGCAGACTGGTCAGCAACGTCCAATCGCCACGGCGAGCGTCAATACGCTTGGCGGTGTCGGCCCAGTCCTTGATGGCCTGTTTGATGGCGTCCTGCTCATCCAGTACCTGCTTGAGCTGGGCATTACCGGATTGGCGAGCCAGTTCGTCAAAGACCTTGGTATCTGGCACTGCCAGGAATGGCGCAGGACCACCTGCGCGCTTGGCCAGCTCACGACCCTTCTCGGCTAGGAGCGGCAGTTTGTTGGCTTCCTCTCCCCGCTGGCACTCAATGCCACAAGCTTTGAGCAATCCATGGATCTTAATCATATCCAGTGGACGAATGGTGATGCTTTCGGGGCGGAAGTTGGCCTGGGTGATCTGTTTGCGGTCAAGGCTACTGGCAGTGACCGGGTTGTTACGGCTGTCGGTGGCGATCAGGATGCCACTGGAAAGCAACACATAGAGCGCACCGTCAATGGCATCCTGGGGCCAGCCATAGGGCGCTGCCAGGAATTGCTCGCGGATTTCACTGCCCTTTTTCGAGACGCCGATGAAGCGCTTAATCGCGGCACAGACCGGATGTTGTTCGGCATCACCACTGTAACCAAGTAGCTCGAGGGCGTTCTGGCCACCGTCTTTACTGGCACGCTCGTAGACCTTGCCCCAGGCGGGGTGGTCGGCCTGGTCGAACTCGCGATACAGGCGAACCAGTGAGGCCTTGGCGGCGCTTTCCACACGGTCGCTGATGCTGTTGCCGTCCACCTCGTTGCCGCCGGCTTGCAGCACCTGTACGCCTTCGAAAATTTCTCGCAACAGTGCCTGCACCTGCTTCTGGGCATCACGATGGCGGGTTTCCATGGCGCTGCGGGCATCTTTGCCGGCATCAGTGTTGGGTATGCCGCGCTTGTCCAGGGTGGCCTGGGCCGCATGTTCTGCAACGATGGCGTTAGTCAGCTCGGAACGGTTACGAGCTGGTACATAAATGAAGATGGTCGGCTCGCTGGGGTTGCGGCTGCGAGCCTCGGTCATGAAGCTTTTTTCATCAATCGCCCAGCCATCCTGAACCCAGGCGTAGATTTTCTCGTTGGCATCCTTCGGTAGTTCCGCATCAAAGCAAGGCAACACTTGGCGCGGCTCATTGCATTTGCCTTGGGTCAGGCGCACCTGAGCGATCTGACGGCGCAGCTCCTTGTGCAGCAGATCGACGCGGATGTTTTCTACCCGCTGCAGGTTACCGCGCAGGTCGGCCTCTTCCTGGCGCAGGGTGTCGTACCACTGGGCGCTTTCCTGGGTTTGCAGGCGGTATTCGGTGCCGGTGCTGGTTTGCATAGGCATGACCAGGCCATCGTCAGCCAGCTCTTGCAGCAGTTTCGGTACCTGGGTGCGGATGGCGTCTTTGCCCTGATTGAGGTCATCAATCAGCAGATCGCCGAGCATATCGGCAGTGGCGCGCACACCACAGTCTGCGGTCGGATCCGTGGGCAATTTTCCAATTAGCAATACCAGGGAAAGGATGCGTGACTTGAGTTGATCGTCAGCATCTCCAGCTGACAAGCGGCCAATGGTTTCCGCGATTTCTTTGGAGATCACCCCGGTCTGTAACAGGTTGACCGAGATCTGGTTGTAGATGAAATCAGCGGCGACCACATGGCCCAGGGGCTGATCAGCCGTGGCCTGAGCGGCCTCGTGGATGACCTTAAGCTGATTACGCAGCTGCGAGGCGGTACCGGTGGTATCAACAATCCGCAGGACCTTTTCCCAGAAGCGCCGACGCACTGGCAGCAGCGGATAGTCGGCCAGCATGACCTTTTCATCGTCACGGTGGTGTTCGATCTTGGTGCCACGAAGCTGCCGGGAGATTTCGCCCAGGTGAGACTGCATGACCTGCTCGAGGTGCGGACGGGCCGAGGCTTTTTTGCGCAGGATGACTTTGCGAATCACCGATTCGACATCGGTATCCGACAGCTGCACAGGAATCTGAAAACGGCCGAGCAGACGCTGCAGGTTAGCCATGCCTGACAGTGCGCTCTGCCCGGTGGAAACGAACAGCATTTTGCTCTTGAACTTGGAGCTCTTGCAGCAGGTTTCGACGACTTCCTGTACCTGGTGGGCCTTTTCCGAATCGGAGCCGACGTACTGCTGCACCTCATCGAGCACCACCAGTGTCAGCGGGAACTGGCCGTCCTTCACTAGGGCGTCATAGATGGCGTCGACCATCTGCTGGTTGGTCACATCCTGCACATTGGGGTACTGCTCGCGCAGCAGCTGGCGCACTTGTTTAACGTCATCGCCCAGGGTGCTGTCGATAGCCAGCAAGGCTCGGGAAATGCTGCTGGAAACGTAGAGGTCTTCCAGCTCGTCATCCCAGTTGTCGCCTGCTGCTTCAACGTGGGCTTTAACCTGATCGAAAATGCCCTGCTTATGCAGCCACAGCACAAAGCGCGCCTGGTGGTATTGCTCCGGCAGGCCGGCGGACTTGAACACAATGTTCAGCAGCGCCAGGCGCACATTGTTGTTGGCGCCGGCACCTAAAGTGCCCGAGGCGGCGTGCAGGCCACCGTGGCGCTTGGCCTGGATGCTTAGCTCCTTGAAATGGTCCCTGATCTCCTGGGGCAGATCGGCGATGTCGCGAGCTGCTACGCCATCACTGAACTCCTGGTTGGTCCAAAGAGCACGAAGCATTTTAGCCAGGTGTGATTTACCCGAGCCAAAGAAACCGGAGATCCACACGCCAGGTTGTTCGTGCCCATCACCCAGGTTGCGCAGATAGGCGGAGAGGATCTTATCGAGACCCGCCTGGTATTCGCCGTCACAGACAAAGGTCTGCAATTCGTAACGAAGGGTTTTCAGGGCCTGCTGGGACTGGTCGTCTTTGACCTCGGCAACACCGTTGTTTTCCAGTCGGTTCTGTTGCGGGTCTAGGTCGTAAATCTCGCGGTTCAACATCCTGGGCGTACTCCCTGTGCGCATTGGCGCTATTCAATTCAAAACGGCAATGTGTGCCAGTATTCAGTTGTCTGCAGTAATGGCGGTGGCCTGGTAGCCCCAGCCATCGCGGGCATCCAGCAGGCGGTAGGTGTTGTTGACGTACTCGCCGGGGAACAGCACCAACAAGCGCCCGGGCACGTGCTCGGCCAGCTGCTTAACGAAATCAGAGACCGAGGCAAAGCCGAATAGCGTGCCGCAGCCAACCAAGGCCACCAGAGTGTTGCTGTCGGCCTGATCCTTGATGCGCTCAGCCAAGTCCGTTACCGACTGGCGAGCGAAGGTTTTGTATTTCGGGGTGAGGCTGTCCGGGTCTTCGAAATAGTCTTCGCGGTACTTTTGCTGTGCCATCCAGTCTGGAAACAACCGAGTGATGTCCAGCTCCAGCCATGGGTGGCCGGCACTTTCGGTAGCCAGCCGAAACTCTTCGATACGGGCACGCAGCCTGAGCTCGTCTTCCTTGTGATAGACGGCAAAAAGCACCCGCTGCTCGTTGGCCAGACCGCTGATCCACGGCAGGCTGATGTGGTTGCTGTAACTTTTCAGCAGACGGTTTAGGCGGTTACTCATGCAGCCAGCCCTCCTCTTCCTTGGTCAGGTAGTCGGGGAAGGTGACTTCCACGACCTCACTGGAGTGTTTGAAATTCAACAGACCGCTGTAACTGGCCTGACGGGCCAGCTCTAGCAAGCGCTCCAGGCGGCAGCCAAACAGCTTGGTCCATTCGGTGTTGAACAGGCGGTTGCCACTGGCGCCTTGCAGGTAGCCAAGAAACAGTGCAAAGGCGACGTTGACCGGACGAATTTCGGGCTCGGTACGGTGTTTTTTACTGCGACCTTGTAAGAAGCCCGCATTGGTCCAGGTACCGTTCACGTTCTGAGCCAAGGACTTGAGCATGGCCGGGCTGTAGCGATCAGGAAACTGCTCTTCGAAAGCTTGCTCCATCTCTTCACGCGGCAGCAGCTGGCCTGGGGCCAATCCCACGATTTTGTTTTGCGAGAGTCGCAGCAGTGGATCGCGAGCGAGGGCCATTTGGCAGGTCAATAAAGCACGCGCACGCTCATCGCTCTCCCACAGGCGGCGGAAGGTACGAAAGAGCACGACCTCCTTATCCATGGCGTACAAATCGACCAAATGACGCCACGTCAATTTCCGGGCTTTTTCAGTGGGCTTATGCAGGACATTAAAGAGCTCAATATCTTCCTGATAATGCGCAGAGCTGGCATCAACGCCACGCCCATGAAAAAGCTCTGTCAATTCAGCGAACATCATGGTGCGCGCCGAGTGCGCGCCGTTGCGGCCAAATTTGAAACCAAACTTCTGCTGTGCAGCGTTACTACTCATGGCTGGGTTGTTTCCACGGTAAAACCGGGGGCAATGGCGAGGTTGACCTGCTTGGCGACACCCTCAGGGTCGCGCAGTGCCAGTTGGTACTCATCCGGATTCAGACGTGCGTCAGGGCTGCAATCGACGCCCCAGCGGCGTAAGAGGTAGCCCGCAGTAGCAGCACGCACAGGAACCAGAATGGATTGCCCAGGGGCGAGGCCGTAGTCGAGTTCGATGGCATGGGCGTATGACGCGCGCGGGTGCGGGATCAGCTCCAGCACGAGCTCATTGTTCCAATCTTCATCCTGCGGCCAAGCTTCAACATTTGCATTGATCTCATCGTTTATCTCATGAGTCGAGGTAATGCGCGTCAAAACAAAGTCACGGAACTGGCCGTGGCTTCTACAGTAGGCCCGGGTATGCCAGCGCAGCCCGGTGTTGACCAGGCTATGAGGAACGATTTCTCGGATGCTTTCGCCGTTTGCGACCGAAACGTAGCCAATCTTCAGCGCTTGTCCAGCATAAATGGCCCGCGATACTGAAGCCAAAGTTTCGAGGTTGGGTTGGTTAAGCGCAGGGGCTGCGTCAACCATAATGGCCTGCGCACAGGGCTCCAGCCCCACGCCTTGACCAAGGCTCAGGGCTTGCAGGGTGTGCTCTCGGTCATAGGTGAACAGCGGCTGGAACACCGGCGTGCGACGGTAAACCTTATCACGATGGTCGTAGTCGAGATTGTCTGGGGCCAACTGGCGGTACAGCGTGAAATCGCGCGTGGCGTTAGACGGAGCGATACCAAAGCGACGCACCAGATCTTGTCGGGTTACCTGACCGCGAAAGCGCGTCAGAAAATCAATCTGCCATAGACGTTCGCGCTGGTTGGGTGAGGCGTCTGCTGGCTTAATTGCGGGCATACAAGGAAGGCCTGGCCGGATGGTCTTAAGAAGTTATGCTAAAAATGATGATAACTGAGCGAGGCAACTGGAGCCAGCATTTAGCAGAGGACGCAGCCGCCACTAAGCTTTGGCATACACGGGACGGCTACTAGAAGCGATGATAGATTTGGCTTCTTCATTGAAGGACGGATTGGCCTGATGTACCTCGCTCGCAGTGCTGACGACAAGCGCATCCAAGCTACACGTGATGAGAATGGCTACTGCCCGAGTTGCAATGGGCAGCTTACTCCCAAGATGGGCGAGATCAACGAGTGGCACTGGAGCCATAAACCTGGGCAGGCCTGTAGCTATCGGCGGACGGGGAGCTTCTGGCAGTACCGATGGATTGCTCACTACCACGCCACGGGTGAGTGGGAAATGGAGGCCGACCTGGACGATGTGAGCTTCGACGGAATTCATTGGGACAAGCGCATTTCGCTACTGCTGGCTCACAAGCTGGACGCCATATCGATCAAGAGCTTCATTGAGGACTCAGCACAGCACCATCTCAAACCGCTCATTATTTTTAACCCCAGGGCTTTCGACAGATTTCAATTCAGTGACTATCGCTTGACGCATCCCAGGGGGTCTGACTCGAGCTGGATTCTATTTTTCACTCATGCCTTTACAGGACATAAACGCTCTGCTTCATTTTGGCTTGATATCAATCAAGACGAGCAACCGAACTTTGGTTTGATGAACGGGCTGTATAATCTGAGCTATTCGGCAGACGGTCATGGAGCTATTACCGTAAGCCGCAGCCCGCGTCTCAAGTCAACACAACAGCCAGCCGCCGATAGCGCCGATTCTTTGGATTAAAGCAGCCCAACCAGAGGAAATTATTTTAATTTCACCAGAATAGAATGGGGCCTGCTCACTTAAAAATCGCACGCAGCAATTCGCGCAGACGCCCCTGTCTCGCCTGGTCAATACGTCTACCAGATAGTGCGCATGCAATTTTTGCATAGTGCTCAGTTCCCGAGCTAAAGCTCAAATCCTTAGATAGTGCGAAATAAAAACTTATACGTTCAACCTTCGCCCCTGCCGATAGCTCATAACCCTCATCATCAATCATAGGCAAATAACGCAGGCTGTAGATTTTACTCCCAAGGTAGCTCCATTTTTTATTTCTAAAATGATTGAACGAAACAATCTCGACGCGACCTGACACCTCACGCATAAAAGGATCCGGACACACCCTCAATGCAACATCCCCATTCGCAGTTAAATACTGCAAAAGTAAAATCCCTCCCCCACCTGCCAGCTTTTCATATTCTTGAAAGATTTTATTAATACGTTGCGGCGGGGAAACCACGAACGGATGTTTCATCAAAGGCATTTTTATCGGCTTTTCGTCCAGCTTAAAATTATTTAAATCATTATTCTCCCGCATAGAAACCTCATATACAGAAAGCCCAATACATTTTATTCGCCCATATTCTTTGGCTTCGGCGGCTCACCAACACGCCCCATTAACTCCCAAAGTTGCTTTATTGCGTACCAGTAGTCGCGTGCGGTAGATGATGCAAAGTTTTTCTGCTCGAAAAATTCATGCACGTGTTTTTTTCCAGTCTGATGCGCAGCGCAATTGCACCAGCTAACAAACTCCAACATGCGCCTGACTGTTCTGTTGCGACTTGTCTTTCCGCCGCGTGACTTATAAAGGTGAATTTTATGTTTTAGCTCGCGCGTTAACATGGTGACTCCCCAGGTAAGAATTGGTAACATCAACTCGACCGTGGCCAAGTTCTAGCGCGACTTTAATGCGAGCCATGTGACCCAGCGAAGTTTCTTCACCCCCTAAAACTGGCGCCGGCACCCCTGATAACTGTTCATAGCGCTCACAGGCATATGCAGCGCGCAATTCATGCAAGCGAGCAATGCCATGCTGCTGCAAAGCCTCTCGGGTGTAGCGGATTTGATTTCCACGAAACTTCTCCCAATTTCTGTCATTCGGAATCAAAAGACTTCTCGAGCCCTGAATTTTTAAGCAGAACTCCAAAGCTTTAATTTGAGAGGGTGATGAAATTGGAATTTTCCGTTTGCGCCCGCCCTTTGTGCCGCGCTTGATATTTACCAATCCGCAACGACGTGCTTCCTCAAGTGCTGTTCTGCAATCAAGAAGAGCAGCTTCTTTTGTTCTGAGACCGAACTCTCTTGCCAAAACAGCTATACCCCTCCCCTCCACAAACTCATCACCCAATGCACTCAGCGCGCGATAGAACGCTTCGCGACACAATCCATCAGGCGGAGATGTTCTGATATGCGAGCGTTCCGGAATACCGCAATCCTTTGTTGGACTTACTGACCTCCATTCACCGAGAGTCGCCATAGTCATAACAGTGTTAACTGCACTTACAAGATTCTGAGCATACGAAACGGATATTTCCTCATCATCGACTCTTTCAGCCAGCTGCATTCCATAAGCTGTGAGATCTTGCGGAGATAGATCTTTCAAATCTTGAATATTATTTTCATGCATGTATCTGGCAAACGACTTCCAACGATCTGTAATTGTTCCCACTGAACTGAATGATAGATTTCCACCTCGAAGTGCGAAATTTGCTGACTTTTTCAGATCTCTAGATCCCAAACCTAAATTTCGAGCAGCCATATAGAACTCCAAATGAAATGATTAAGAGGGCCCGCGCCCAAAAAATGCTGTTGAGTTTTACGCGAGAAATTGCTGGCTCTCGCCGACCGTGCGGGCAGCGCCGCTGGCTATAGCAGCGGCGTGTTGAGGTTATTTTTCCGTGATAAGTTTTGGGAGCTATGGCGGGGCTAATCGCAATCCGCTAGCAACGTTTGCTGCAGCAGTCCGGCATCGGTCGCACGACCTGCCCGCCTCCTCATCGGCGGACCCCATATTCGGTATGCATCACGGGGGATTCGTCACGTTTCGTCCGTGCAGTGCTTGGCTGAAACGCACGCAGCACTAGAGCTTCAGCTCCTCCAGGAGGAACCGTCTCTGTGTGCGAGATTGGGACTGACAGCGAGAACGCCTAGAATGCGCAGGGCGTAAAAATGCCGATGCAGGCTGCGCGCGCGCTGGCTTGTCAGTTCGAGATTTGTGCTCAGCTGGCTGATTTAGTGGGCTGCTGAGTGCTGATCCAGGGGACCAATTTGAAGGGCGCACCTGTAGCGTGCACACCTCGGCTTCTGCCTTGATGCGGGCACAGGGCCCGATTTTGATTTGATGCACCGCAGATTAGCAGTCACACCTTTGGTTAGCTACATCGCCCATAGGTTAATGTAGCGACGACACACGCTCACTGTGAACTCGGCGTCGTATTTTTTCCGCATTAGGCGGCAGAGTGATAGGCTCACTCGGGGCCGTTGTGAATGCTGAGATTAACTCGGAGCTGACAGCCTGTCCAGCCGGGAAGTTGAAAATTTTCATATTCGACATTTAATTTCAAACTTCGTTGGCTGGGCGTTTTGGACAGAAGTCGGACTGGCTATCGGTGGCGGCTATCGGCCAAATGCTGCCTCCGGCAGCTACCGACCAAAGCCTCCACAGAATTCCATCCAAATACTCATTGGCGCCTAGCCCACGGGGCAAACAGGGCGCGCAGCAGGCGGGATAAGAACTTGGGTACATCAATCTCGGCGATCAGCAGAGCTGAAAAGATGAGAGCTGCACCGGCCAGGGTTCTTCCATCCAAGGTTTCGCCAAGGAGCATCGCTCCCGCGAATGCTGCGAAGATGGGCTCGAACAGGTAGGTCAGGGCTACTTTTTCTTCTTCGAGATACTTCTGCGCAGCACTCTGAACCGCGTACATGAAGGCTGTGGCGAGCAACGCGCAGAACAGAACTCCTTCCCAGAAGGAGGAATCCATTGGGGCCCATTCGGCCCTAGCGTCGAAAAGTGCAGCAAAAAGGCATCCAGTAGCGCAGGTAGCCAGCGCAGTGATGACCGTAAGCATCGAGTCGTACTTATGCGAGAAGAAGCCAACCGTGAGCACATATGCGGCAAAAAAGACTGCACAGCACATGATCCAGATGTCACCTGGATTCAGAGTAAGCCCGGCCCTCGTAACGATCAGATAGAGCCCTGTCAGCGCGACGGCGCAGCAGAGCCAGATTCGAGGCTCGACGCGCTTCCGAAAGAGAGCCCACTTGAAGACCGGGATGAGCAATACATCCAGGCCAGTGATGAAGGCGGTGTTGGTGATGCTGGTGTGCTGAAGCCCGACAGTCTGGAAAATGTTACCCAAACACAAGGGTAGACCTATGGCCACGCCGGCCAGGAGCGTTTCTTTGTTGATCAGTTTCAGCCGTCTGAAAAAGATCACGCAAAGCACTAGCGTAGCGAGTGCGAACTTGTACCCCAGGAATACGAAGGGTGGCCCGTCCGCAACACCCACTTTGGTGAAGGCAAACGAAATCCCCCAGAACGCGGTTCCGAGGATTAACAGGCATAGATATGTCTGACGAACAGGCATGCGAAAACCATCCATTCAAATTGGAGTGGTTAGAGCATGCGGAGAGGCCGCAAGAAAGCCCGAGTTTGCCTTCAATCTCTTCTCTAACGTTAAGGCAAGTCGGTAAAGCGCTTTCATCTGCCGCTATTAATCAATCTGGGGCAGCAGGCTGTCAACAGGTGCTACAAACCAGTCTGCAGCAAGCTGCCATCGACAGATGGCTACAACATGGCACCCGATGCACTGTCGCCAGCTTCCGCTTCTGGCCGGTTAGCGACGGCCTGACTTCGACCGTCGCTATACATGGTCAAACCTCGGTCTGCTCTGCCATTTCCAAGGCGTCGTCGACCTCAATCCCAAGATATCGAACGGTGCTCTCCAGCTTCGTATGGCCAAGCAGAAGTTGAACGGCCCGCAAGTTCTTTGTCCTGCGATAGATCAGTGATGCCTTTGTACGTCTCATTGTGTGAGTGCCATACATGGCCGGATCAAGGCCAATGGTTTGCACCCAGCCTTTGACGATACGAGCGTATTGACGAGTGGATAGATGGTCTGAGGTGTGCAGCCTGCTCGGGAAAAGGCAGTCCTGGCTACGGAGCTGGGCTTGGTGTATCCAGGCCGCGAGAGCAGACCGTGTTTGCTCAGTAATTTCGAACTGCACTGGTCGCTTCGTTTTCTGCTGCATAACCATTGCTCGTGATGACACATGCTCGCCATGAGCAACGTCGCATACACGGAGCTTGGTTAAGTCGCAGGCTCGAAGCTTGCTGTCGATGGCCAGATCGAACAAAGCCAGATCCCGGGTTCGTTGTGCAAGCTGAAGCCTTACTCGGATGGCCCAGATATCTCTCAGCCGGAGCGGGGTTTTCTGTCCGACCAACTTTCCTTTGTTCCAGGGCCGGCGGGTGCAGGTAGCAGTGATGTTCATGGCAAGTCCTCCACATGTGGGAGGACAAGCATGGCTAGCCAGAGAAGTGGTCGCTAACGGCCAATAAGTGCCGCACAAATCCCGGCGGGTGCAGATTTCCGGGCGGTTTGCGCCAGATCAGTTGGAGACGCTTTTCAAGCCCCGGGATGGGAAGAGCTACCAGCGCGCCACTGCGAACTTCGTCTTGTACTGCGGAAGCCATCACCAACGACACGCCGAGTCCCGCCCTGACTGCTTGTTTGACTGCCTCGGTGCTGCCTAGCTGCATACCGCTGCGAGGCACGCCCAGCTCGCCAAAGTATTCGGTCAGAAGCCGTCCGGTACCGCTACCCGGTTCACCTCCCAGCATCGGCAGGTCCACCAGACGATCGCGTTCTATGCACCCTGCTTCAGCCAGCGGATGGTCGGGGCTGACGATAAGTACCAGCGGCTCGACCCGCCAGAGGCGGTGTTCGAAGTCGGGGCGAGGTAGCCACCATTCCATGATCGCGGCGTCGAGCTGGCCCGCCAGTAGCTGGTCAGCCACATCCGGGTTGGCGGCGATGCGCAGATCCACCTCGCCCCTCTCATTTGCGGTCGTCAGATAGCTGCGCACGAATGGCTGGAGAAGGTAGGTGCCGATGTTGGAGCTGGCCCCGACGCGCTCACTATTTCCATGCAGGGCTTCTAGCGCCCGGGCGTGCATGTCGAGCAAGGCGGTCGCATGCGGCATGAAGGCCAGCGCACGTGTGGTAGGCTGGCAGCCGCTACGACTGCGCTGCACCAGCGTTACGCCGACCTGCTCTTCAAGCTTCTGCAAGTGCTGCGACACCGTCGGCTGGGCCAGCCCCAACGCCCTCGCCGCGCTCTGAAAACTGCCTGTTTGAACGATCGCTACCAGGCTCTTCAGCCAGACCGGATTCAACATGCGGCAGGCTCGGCCTGGGGCAGACGGTTCGCAGCGTTGATTGGGCGCGCACCTGCCAACGCCTGGATGATGCTCTGCGCTGCACAACGTTCAATCTCCAGGCGCACCGCGCGCACTGCCGACCCTATGTGCGGAGTGAAGAGCGTATTCGGATGCGCGAGCAGCGCAGGATCGATCAGCCGCGGCCGGTCCGCGCGAGCCCAGTCTTCCATTTCGAATACATCCGCCGCATACCCGCCGAGCTGGCCTCGCTCAAGCGCCGCGAGCACGGCGGTTTCATCCACTACCGAACCACGACAGGGGTTTACAAGCAGAGCGCCCGGCCGTACGAGGGCAAGCAGCTCGGCGTTGACCAGATGCTCAGTATCGGCATTCAAGGGAAGCGCCAGCAGGATGAAGTCCGAGCTGGCGAAGAGTTCGCTGCACGCCACCTGGCGCAGGCCGAGCCGTTGCTCGGTTTGTGTATCCAGAGCCTTCGCCTCGTGGTACTGCAGGGTCGCGCCCCATCCCTGCAAGCGCTCAGCCATGGCCTGTCCGATGGCGCCCATGCCAAGGATGCCGACCGTCGCGTTATCCAGCCCCGTGCCGTAGAACTGTGGTTGCCAGCCCTGGAACTCGCCAGAGCGGACGAACGCATCTGCTGCGCGCAGATGCCGCCCCAGCCCCACCGCCAGTCCGATCGCCAGCTCGGCAGTCGGGACCGTCAACAGATCAGGCACGAAGGTCAACCAGACCCCGCGGGCAGTACAGGCGTCCACATCGAAATTGTCGAAGCCCTTGAGCGCGCAGCCGACCACACGCAGCTCGGGGCAGGCTTGGAGAAATTCTGCATCGACCCGATCGGGCATGAACGCCATCATCGCCTGAGCATCGCGGCAGCGGCGCAGAATTTCCTCGCGCGTCAGCGTGCTGTCGCTCTGGTTGGTCATCAGCTCGCAATGTGGCGCCAGCAGTTGCAGGATCTCATCGTGTACTCGGTGAGTTATAACGAGTTTCGGCAGCATGGTTTGTCCTATTTGAAACGTTTGCGCAGCACGCCACTGAAGGCGTCTACTAGCGTGACCATGGCCAGGATGACCAGCAGGATTGCTGCAACCTCCTGGTACTGCATGATGCGCAGCGAGCCCATGAGTTCGAAGCCGATACCGCCGGCGCCAACCATACCCATCACGGTGGAGGCGCGAAAGTTGTATTCCCAGCGGTAGATCGCCACGTCGGCGAACTGCGGAGTCACCTGTGGCAAAACCGCGTGCAGCAGCACTTGCATCGGCGTAGCCCCCGCCGCCCGAGCGGCTTCCACCGGCGCTTCGTCGACGTGCTCGATGGCCTCGGCGAAGAACTTGCCGACCATGCCGATCGAATGCAGACCCAGGGCAAGCACGCCCGGCAAGGCGCCGAACCCTACGGCTGCAACGAAGATGATGCCCATGATCAGCTCCGGCACCGACCGCAGGGCATTGAGCAGCACCCGGGCAACACCGAACACAAGGGGGTGCGGCGCCGTATTGCGCGCTGCAACGAAGGCCACCACCAGCGAGAACACCACTGCGATGGCCGTGCCGGCGATGCTCATCGCCAGCGTGTCGATCAACGGGCGAATCCAGCTTCGATAGCCCGAAAAGTCTGGCGGCATGGCCTCGCCTGCCAGGGTCGCGATGGAGGGCAGCCCGTTCAGCAGCGTGGTGGCATCGAGCAGCCCCACGTACCAGCAGGCCAACAGCACCACTCCGAGTACAATTGCCACCTGCCCCAGCTGGCGCCACCAACCGAGGCCGAAGCCTCGAAGGATGTGCTCGCGTTGCTCTGCAGGCAGCGCCTGCACGTCATGATGAGTAGACATATCGGTGCTCACATCGTGGCGAAGTCGAGGCCGAGCAGCGATCCCATGTTGCGAATCACATCGTAGTCGGCGTCGGTGATTGGCGCGAAGGCCTCGGCTTTGAAGTTGCGCAGCACTTCGGGATCGTCGATACCGACGAATACATCCCGCACCTTGGTTTTCAGCTCGGGGCTCAGGTTCGAGCGCATCGCCCAGGGGTATTGGGGATATTCGCCACTGTAACCAAGTACTTTCACCTTGCTCGGATCGATTAGGCCACGTTCGGCTACTTGATTGAAAATTACCTCCGACAGCCCACCCGCATCGGCGTTTCCGTTCGCCACGTTGACGGCAACGGCGTCATGCGTGCCCACAAAATGTTGTTCGTAGTCCTGCCCACCCGTCAGCTCGGCCGTCTCAAGAAGCACGGTTTTGGGAATCAGATGGCTGGACGTCGATGCCCGGTCACCATAGGCCATCTTCTTGCCCTTAAGGTCGGCATACTCATTCACGCCTGACGCCACATTGGCGATAATCACTGAGCGATAGGTCGGCTTGCCGTCGATGACCATGGCAGCGAAGGGCTCGATGTCGCTTTTGCTTTTGGCCATGACGTAGGACAGCGGACCGAAATACGCCAGGTCGATACGGCCAAAGCGCATCGCCTCAATCATCGAGGAATAGTCGGTGGTTACGATCAGCTGCACCTTCTTGTCCAGATGCTCTTCCAGATAATCCTTCAGCGGCTGGTTTCGCTTGATCAACTCCGAGGCGTTTTCGTCCGGCAGCAGCGCAACCTTTAGCACATCCGGATCGGCATCGGCCGCTACGGCGGACAGACTTGAAACAGCGGACAGCAAACAGGTCAATAAGAGAGCGGATAAGCGTTTCATCGGGACATCTCCAGTGAAGGTGCGAGCATGACAGGGGTTTCAGCCGGAGCAGTTGCTGGCTGAGTCGTAGAGCGGCCTGCATAGATGCGCTCAAGCTGCGCATCGGTGAGTTCCGAGGGCGCGGCATCGAAAACGATCTGAGAATCGGCCAGCCCGACGACGCGATCGGCGAAGCGGCGGGCATATTCGAGTTGATGCAGCGAAACGATGGCGGTGATGCCGTCTTCCTTGCAGATGTCGCGCAGCAGTCCGAGAACACGGACCGAAGTGGCCGGGTCGAGACTGGCTACCGGCTCATCGGCAAGAATGATCGCGGGCTGTTGCGCTAGCGCACGCGCGATGCCTACCCGCTGCTGCTGGCCACCGGACAGTTTGTCCACCCGGCTTAGCGCCTTGTCTGCCAGACCGACCCGAGCGAGGCAACTGAGCGCAATCTCCTGATCGGCACGCGGCAGAGGAAACAGCGAGCGGAGCGTGTTGTGAAAGGCCAGCCGACCGGTAAGCACATTAGCCAGTGCGCTTTGACGTTCGATTAGCTGGTGGTGCTGAAAGATCATGGCGGTACGCCGACGATGCTGACGCAAGGCCGAGCCGCTGCCGAGCTCACCGAGCTCGCTGGTGACACTGCCGCGAGTGGGCGTGACGAGTCGATTGAGGCTACGGAGCAAGGTCGACTTGCCTGCGCCCGAGAGACCAAGCAGCACGGTGAACTCACCACGCCGAAATGCAATCGAGGTATCGCGTAGGGCTGTCACGCCGCCTGGGTAGACGACGCTCAACCGGTCGACCCGCAGCACGGCGTCCTGTATCGGATGGGGCGTCATTTGATCACCTTTCGCAATATTGCTGGCCGCACAATTGCGGTTCGCGATGCAAAGGGTAGAAATTCCTTGTTAACGCACTGCTTCTAAATGATGACATTTCGATGAATGCTTCGAATCTGCCGTAGCGGGGCGGCAAGCGAAGCCGTGGAAGAACGGGCGCAACGTAGCGTCTTTCTTCACGCGGGATACAGGAGGCTTTGATTGATACTGCTGCGGATTCGCTACAGTAACGTTGGGCCAGAACGTAATGCCATCCAAGCAAGAGAGCGCACACTAGCGGACTATAGGAGACATTCTACTCTTGCCCGTCGATTGACCCAGGCCGTTATGTGGCTGGTCGAAACCTTCAGGTGCCGCCCAACTAGATGTCTGTTGTCGCGCCCAGCTTAATGCTAGCGCAAGCCGCTTATTCTTCTAGCAACGCCGCGCTAGTCTTGAATGATGTTTCCTCAGTAGACTGATCATGCGCGGTATCTGCTTCGATGCCTTGAAGAGAACGCCTTCGGCTAAATGTCATATGACCAGCGCTTTTTACACTTCGGTTATTACTCCTTTTTTCAGCGAGATTGGGAGGGAAGGATGATTGCATATACAATGGTCGGAACGACCGATCTGAACCGTTCAGCGCGTTTCTACGAACCTATATTCTCAGCAATGGGGTTGGAAATTTCGTGGAGGGACGAGCGATCGGTTGCTTGGGGAGTTCCGGGCAACCGGCCCCCCACCTTTCACGCTTGTCTTCCTTATAACCAAGAGGAAGCACGCCCCGGCAATGGAACCATGACGGCGTTACTCACGGAGAGCCCAGCGCTAATAGGGCGACTCTTTGAACTCGCGCTTGAGAACGGAGGTACTGACGAAGGCTCTCCTGGCCCCAGACCTGAGTACGGAACGGGATTCTACGCAGCCTATGTTCGTGATCCTGACGGCAACAAGTTGGCCTTTGTCTATTTCGACGATAACCAGTGTGGCGGTTAGCGTTACCACTAAGTCTTGGTCGCCTCTATATAGATGAATCATTTATATGAACAAGCGACCAAACAAACATGCATTAGCTACTCAAGATAGCAATCCGATATATCCTGCACTTAGTGACCAAATCGTCTTAGCTCCTTTTGACCCCTTCGGCGATATTCGCTGGCATGCCCCGGCTGGCGTCACCCCGGTAAATCTCATGCCGTTTCTGGTTCGGGGTCGACTCGGAACGCTTCGTTAGCTGAACGATGCCACTTGATACGCTACCGGCCAAAAGCTGCCCGTCGGTTCCGCCAGCTGAGCGACTAGGAGTCAGGGGCGATTCACTTTGTCCTGCGCGGACATAGGCTCGTCGATTGAAGATGAACAGCGATCATGTTCGCTCAAGTAGCGCTAATCGCAGCCGGTATCACCAAAGCGGAAACGCATATCCATCTCGCGCTCGGATGGATGAGGGCAGACGATAAGGCCGGCCCTCAGTCACTTAGAAATGCGCTTATCTTCACTCACCCTGAAACTCTTACACTTCCTCAATCCATCGCTTCCCTCAACACCAAGGCAGCTCCTTTAGCCAGTCCACCTATGGATACTTGACCCTTGGGCGTCCAGGGAAGGTGTTTGGTAGGGTTGATATAAATACGCAGCTCAGTCTCGAATCCCTCCTCTAACCCAGAAACGATGACCAGGTAGAAGTTGGATTTGCATTCTTCAGCGCGGCGGAACTCGGTCTCGGTGAGGGTTATTTCACCAGGAGCCCCACGGGCGAAAGACTTCATCTCGATGAATGTGCTCTTATCCAGAGCGCCGTCAGCGCCGATCCCCCTGTAGGCCTGTAAGTCGACCAGCACAGCATCCTCTCGCTGCAGCGAAGCTTCCAAATAAGCCCAAGCCTTGCTCTGCAATTCTGCTGATGAATACTGTTTGTAAGCGGTTTCTGGAACCGTGGGTGGAGATGGCCTTTTGGATGTAGGCGTTGGGTTCAGCAGCGGGCCGGTTTTGCGCGGCTTCGGTCCTTTATGTGCGAGATCGCTTCCATCAACGGCTTCGACAGTGAATTGGAATTCGTGAGGCAGGGCCTTGAGTTTTCGAGTCTGAATAGCTCGCTCAGCACTGTCCGTGATACCCATCGTACCGGCATCCCGTTTGATTACTCGCTTACGATTATTGCCACTCAACCGTTCCTGTTCCGCAATCAACGTATCAAGACTGGTCTCCACTGCATCAGTCGCTAGGCTGATGTCGGGAATGTATTCACTGTCTTCACTGGTAGCCCAGGCGGACACCCAGGCAAGCGCTATCTCACGCATGCACGTGCCATCGCCCAGACCTGCGATCGCGATGCCGCCATGCTCGCTCCTGCCGATGAATTTTTCGTCGTCGAAATGCACCGCGAGGGTGGATAAATCGGAATAGGCGTGAAGCTGCATAGGAATTTGCCGCGCCCCATTGGGGGCCGCATTGACGATAAGTTGGCCTGGCAGATGCATCTTGAGCCGGACATTATCGAACCGACTCCAGGGCTCCATTGCCTTGTAGGAGCGTTCATCTTCTCTCGCAAGGTCAGCCTTGAGCATGCGAAGCGCGGCTTGGAAACGAAACTCCAGCACATCAGGGGTCACGTTCGTTATCGCAGGGGCGGCAGCAGCGAATGGGAGCCTCTCTAGCCCTGCGGCGTTCACAAATCGAGAGATAGTGTCAGCCGCACAAGGTGGCGTCCACAAGGCAATCCTGTCGGATTCCAGATTTGAGTAGTGAGAGAAATACAGTGGACGCTTTGTTGTCCAGGTATCCCCTGATCGTAATGGCAGGAGGCTAAGGCTTCGTCTATCTGCGGCAGTCGCTTTTTCCAGTTGCCTGTCCATGTGCCGATAGATGTCGAGCAACAATGCGTCCTGCTTGGGCTCGTAGGCGATCTTGGCCAGGGACTCCAGCTCTCTGATACAGCTTTTTAAGTCTGGGTGAATGATGCCCAGTGCATTCCATAACGGAGTGAGGCTGCGGTCATACAGAACGAAAGGTTGTCTACCATGAAAGATGTCTTTGCCGGCAAAGACCGCTCGCATGCTGAACCACTCCTTACTGTCCCTGGCGGTTGTCACGCACGGGGCAATGAGTCCTTTTTGAGAGCGCTGAATGCCGAACTTGCCACGCAGACTCCCGGCCTGCATGTCGCCGATCATCGCTTCATGCGCGACGGTGGAAGCACCCTGTGGGCAATGGCCAGCCAGGGCCTTGTATAACCTCATCAGGCTGACTTCGTCAGATGACGAAGTGTTTCTGGCATGCTCAAGAGCCGCTACCAGTTGTGAAACGGGCGGATTGACGCGCATTCCCAGCGCGCGTGCAAATTCGCTATTAGCGTCGGCTTCGGTTAAGCCGCTGGCAAAATCCGTATGATGCTCGTACATCGCGAGTGTGACCTTCGTCTCAACAATGAGGGTTGTAGGTCTACACGGTGTCCCTGCGTAGTTGGGGTACCACGCATTATCAATCAACTTCGCGAGCCAAGTGGTGGGCACTGGCGAGCTATCGCTCCTGCCGCTTTCTCGGTATGCAAAGGTTCTGCTATACGGCTCGAAGGATGGCCAGTTACTGTCGATACAGCGAAACAGGGCTATCGCTCTCTCAACGGCTGTGGGGGCGGACGCTGGGGCCAACGCACGAGATTTCCGTCCCTTGCGTGATACCGATTGGGTTGGGTTCTGACGAATGTTACGGATGACGGCATCAAGATCGGGCGAGACGAAATCGCGCCGTAGTCCACCGCGCGCTCGGCCCAGGAAGCGCCGAGCTGGAGTCTGAGAGGCAAGCACAATGTGTGCAGAGTCCGTGGCAACCTCAACGAGGCGAGGAGAAACCTCGGCGCCAAGCAATGACAGAAAACGCTTCACTCCTCGCTTTCGAGTTGTGGTGCCTGACTCGCCTTGGATGCCCCTTTGTTCTGCTCTGCTGATTTTAAACACTTCGGCGTAGCTGGCAGACGCCCACAGCAGCTCAGGAGTGGTGCCCGCCGCCTTCGACCATGTGTCCTGCGTATCAGCGATGGATGCAGGCAGATACACACTAGTCGGGGAGGCAAGCACCTTCGCAACTGTTGATCGACCATCCTCGAGTGCAACATAACTGAACGCATCGATCAGCAGTGCCGCACCCACCTCCTGGCCCAACTGACTTTTCTTCGTGTCGACGTGCTCAAACAGGTCTCGCAGATCAAGGAGGTCTTGCTTATCGGCTGCAATCGGGTCTTGCGAGAAACGCCTGGCAAACGCTTCAAGCACGTCTTGGGCAACTACGTCTGTCTTGTAATTCGCGTTCTCTGATAACCATTCGACGAGGGGAGCGTATCGCGCGGAGAGAAGAAGAGGGTGAACCACATTTGTCAGATGATGGCGAACTGCGAATCCAATTTCGGGTGGCTGCCCTGTTAGCCACGAGTCGGCTTCGTCTGCGGCCTTGGCTTGTGTACGTTGCCCGCTTGCAAGTGGTACCCATTGAGAGTCCAGTAGCAGGTAGTCCTCGTCCAGTTCAAGGCATTTTACAGCCATGTCCAAAAACCATGACGGAGACTTTTGCTCGAATCGCTCACAGTGTTCGAACACATCCCCGAGTTCCAGTGAGTGTGAAACGGAGAGGGCTTCTAGGACAACTCGCCAACGCCCGTCACTATCCCGCATCCACTCGGGCAGCATTGGCCATCCGCTCACTGTAAGGTGGTCAGCTTCTGTCAGCATCCCGTCGATCGACTCATTGCAATACGAAATCTCACTCAGCGCATAGCGGCCATCGACGAGAGTCGGACAAGCTTTGAAAGCCTCTATCGCTTTGCTCCATTGCTCATGGAACAATTTGTTGAGCCAGTCCGAACTGCTGTTTGTCTTCGCTCCGACAGGAACGGCTAGCCAAGCAAGGGTATTGCGTTGCTGCGCCAGATAAATGGCCAGCTCACCTAGAAACTGACCAGATGCCTCGGTCAGCCACTGATTCCAGGCGCCATGAATCATGTCTTCTCGAGAGGTAGAGGGGTCAAACTGTGCGTCGAGAGAGAATGCAGCATTGGTGTGGATTTTGGTGGGCAACGCTACATGGATCCGTCCTCGAGCCCCCCCGTTCACCGGCACTGCCACTCCAATGGGTGTAAAATCGCCGGTCGCCTTGTCAGCGCGTGCCTTTCCAGCTGGAACCCTCACTTCGCAAACGAAGCGCTCCCAGAGACTGTCGTCCACCCAGAAAGTTGAGTGGGTGACACGGCTCTGGTGCTTGCCAAGTGCCAGTTTGAACTGGCGATCGGATTGAGTCAGTTGGATTACCAGATGCTTCAGCGAGATACCCTCATCTAGGTCGACTAAAGTGATGGCGCGAACGTTCTCCAGGAAGATCAGGTCACTGGGGGCCCAGTCATCAAACCAGGCTTCCAGAGAGGCAAGGTCATAGTCTGGATAGAGATCGACGCTGACCATAGTGTGGTCGGCGAGGGGGTCGTAAAAGTCCCTGATAGGCTCAGCCTCTTCCACCATGGCCACGCGGTCATCGCGTGAGCCGAAATGGAAGGGCGCGCTGTGGACTGTCAGATTATCGCCGAGCTGCGTTAGGGTTTTCAGGCCGATGCCGAACCGACCTTTGAGCTCCGCTGATTGCTGTTTGGTGGAGTAGAACGGGTAGATCATTGGTAGCACGTGGGGCAGTTCCACGGGCAATCCGTTATGGACGATGACCAGCTGCTTACTGCCGTTAAAAGTCTTTACACCAAACTGCACAGAAGTAGCATTCAGGTCGTCAGCATTCTGGATAACCTCACGAAGCCCTTGATAAGGGTCGGTGTTCAGCCGTTTGGCGCTCTGATTTCCTCCCTTGAGCAGGGTGGTCAGGATCTCGGGCTGCTCACGTTGAAGCTTTACAAACTCGATGAGTGCGGCATTCGCATACGCTTTGCTGCGCAGCGTTGGTTCCTTGAAAGTGGAGGCTGAGTTAAAGCAGGCTAAAGCGTGCAAGCGTCCGAGTTGCTCGTCCATGATGGACTACTCCATAAAGGCACTTTGAGATCAGCCGATCATAGACTCGCTTCGATGCGAGCTCCATGGTTGGCTGAGGTTCGTAGCGCAGCTTGGATACCAGTTGGGTTGCGGACAAAGCTGAGAGTGGACGCCGGTTCATCTGATTGAGATGAACCTCATGCCCTTCGGCTGACCTACACGAGTGACCGATGTCTCCCTCGACTTGAGTAGCGCCAAGCTTTAGGCCTTTTCGTCTCCAGGTTTTTCCTGATCATATTCAGCTCTGCGGCCCTGCAAGCTGCCGTTCTGCACGAATAAAATAGGCAGCGCAGTAGCCGATCAGTGACCGCTTTTGGCCGTTTGTTGCCTCTCTCGCCAGCGACCACTGCGAGCTAACTCATTCGCAGAGCACTGGCGAAGCGACAAGCCCGCCAGCAGCTGGAACTGCCAACTCGGTGTCCTACTGTCCCAGCTGCGTGTCACCATCCCCGACCAGGGGAAGCCGCTCGCGTTCCAGAACATTCATCTAGACAGCGCGGCTTCATGCCTGGACGAAGCGTCCGGACATAACTCCTCCCGTCACGTACGATTGACGCCTCCCCTACGCATCGCGAATACTGTTTATTCATCCAGTGTTCAAGGTGAATTCCGTGGACAGCGTTTCGATCCTCGGCCCCGTTGCGCCCTCCCCGACGACCATTCCATTTTTCCTGCCCACCGTCCCGGCTGGGTTTCCGAGCCCCGCTCAGGATCACCTGGAGCAGCGAATTTCGCTCGACGAGCTATTTCACCTGCACCGTCCACAGATTTATCTCGCTCAGGTTTCAGGTCATAGCCTGACGGGCCTCGGCATTCTCGACGGAGATCTGGTGCTGATCGACAAAGCGCTGCAACCGCGTCGCGAAGACGTGGTGATTGCCTGCCTTAACGGCGATCCGTTGATCAAGATTTTCGACATGGAGTCGCAGCAGGTGGTGCTGCGCTCTGCCAATCCGGCTTACCCACCGCGCTACGTGCTGGAAGGTGAAGAGCTGCACATCTGGGGGGTTTATATAGGCCTGTGCCGGCGGGGTCGAAACGGTGGCTGAGCACGTCTTCGCGCTGATCGACTGCAACAGTTTTTACTGCAGTTGCGAGCGTGTTTTTCGTCCCGATCTGATGCGCACGCCCATCGTGGTGCTGTCCAACAATGACGGCTGCGTTATCAGCCGCAGCCCAGAGGCCAAGGCGCTAGGCATCAAGATGGGCGAGCCTTGGTTCAAGGTTCGTAAGTCCTACGAAGCAGCGGGAGGAGTTGCGTTCAGTTCAAACTATGCGCTGTATTAAGTTAGGTGGAATGCTTTTGAGCTAGGCTGAATCCGTTGACGCTCAGGGGGCGCCCATGACCACCACCCCATTGCACAAGCAAGTGTTAAGTCGTTATTCCAGTGTACAAGCTTGGCTGGAGCTCTTGGGTAATCTGGGGCGTGCGCCGGCCACCCTTGACGCCTATGGCCGTGCCCTTGCGCATTACTTATTGCATTGCGAAGGGAGTGGGCTGAAACCCGAATCCGCGACATTCGAACAAGTCACGCTCTACATCCGTGAGCTGCTACCTGGCGCAAAGAGCGCGGTGGCGAATTCAACCTTGCACCAGCGGCTTACTGCTATCCGGTTGTGGTACGACCACCTCGTTTTTCAGGGTCTTTGCGAGCACAACCCCGTGCCCCGCGGACAGCATGGTCGGCTGGCCCAAGTGCCTGGACATGGAGGGTTTGTCAGGGGCTTGCTCCCACGGCTGATTAAGTTGCCAGACATTCCCACCGATGAGCAGTGGCGACACTTTCTCAGTATTGCGGCCAGGTCGTCTATCCGTGATCGACTAATGCTGTCGTTGGCGTATTTCGGGGCTCTTCGCCGTGCCGAGTTGGTGGCCTTGCGTATTGAGGATTTAGACGTTGCACACCGACTGATCTCGGTGCGAGCGGAAACGACCAAAGGCAAACGCAGCCGCGTCGTGTGCTACAGCCCAGACATTGCACCTGTCTTGATAGAGCATCTACATGCTCTTCGCGGCGCTGGCTGGATGCGAGGTTCGTTGTTTCGATCAGCATCAGATCGTAATCGAGGCTCGCCACTGTCCCGTTGGGCGTGGAGTAAAACGGTTGAAGGGTGGGCCAAGGAAGCGAAACTATCGCACCTGAGCACTCATACCTTTCGCCACCTTCGGCTTACCCATCTGGCCCGTGCGGGCTGGAAGCTCCATGAACTGACCACGTATGCTGGACATCGAGACCCCAAAACCACTTTGATTTACCTGCACCTATCTGGCGCGGATTTAACCGCAAAGATGGCGCACTCCGTCGGCAGTCTCGATGCTCGGATGTTCTGTGAACTCTTTGGGTCTGAGGCATTGCTATGAGCACCCCCTCAGTCACCCCTTATGTTCCGTTCGACGCGAGCAAGTACGTACGTCAGAGCGATCTATCGAAAATCGAGCTGAGCATACTTTCGAATCGCTCTCACCGTTCAGACTGGGGCTACCTCCAATCAGAGATACCTGAGCTCATGAGGCCGCTAGCTGATATAGCGGCGCACAGCGGCGTTTCTCAGCGATTAGCCATTTCATCAGTGGCAGTCATTCTCTGGAATGTCAGCAAAACCGGTAAACCCTACTGGTGTTGGTCTGAGTCGCAGTGGTTGACCTTGCTCAGTAATCGAGCAGGATCACGACCATATCTCGCTTCCGTTGCTTACCATCTCGGCGATTTTCGAACCCCGCAGCGTATCGCCAAATTCCGGCAGCCGGCGATATATGCTTCTTTTATCTTCGGCCATGCCGTGTTCAGACATGAGCACGTTCGCTTGAGCCAAGCGTTGAGATCGCTGGGCTACGCTGCTCGCCATCTTGAGCAGTTCCTTTCCAACGTGCTGGGTGCCTTGATGCTGGAAAACGGCGATCCGCGGTTGGAGACATTCACCGAGGAACTGCTACTGAAGGGCCAACAGCATCGAAGCGAAGGTGTCGCGAGATCGGTCGGAAAGGTATCTCACGGCCTCGCTGCCATGGGGATTTTGGCGAAACCTTTACGCATGCGAGGCTATACCTGTTGGCGGGCGAAAAGCATCGAAGGCATCGATCCGACTTGGGCAATGTGGTGCCGTCGATGGCGAGACACTTCCACCTTGCGTCCACGCACACGTGAAAGCAATTACAGTTTTATCTTGAGGACCGGTGTCTGGCTAGCGCGCGAGCAATCAGGAATGGCGGCGCCTACCGATTGGAGCATGTCCACTTGCGCTGCATTTATTGCTGCCGTCGACCGGATGACGGTCGGTGAGTGGGCTTTGGAGTCAGCGAAGGGAACACAGCTAAAGGGGCTTGGTCAGCCTATCGCTGCCAACTCGAAGCGCGGCTTTCTACATGCCTTGCGACGATTTTTTACAGACTTTGAACTCTGGGGATGGGGTCGTTTGAAGTTCAGCCCCCGGCATCACCTCGCCACCCCGCGATCCGTGACATTCAACTCGGGTATCAACCCGCGGGTAATTGATGACTCGACCTGGCTCATGAATCGCCCCGGGTTTTGTGGAGGCCGTTTCGTTTAAGTCAGGCCGCCATGGCCTGACCTGCTTGTTGCTGGTGGAAGTTTGCCTCAGCCTCCGCAGGCGGGATATATCCGATTGAGCTCAGCAGGCGTTGGTGGTTGTACCAGTGCACCCATTTCAAAGTCGCCATTTCGACGGCTTCGCGGCTCTTCCATGACTGACGGTAAATCAGCTCGGCCTTGTACAACCCGTTGATGGTTTCGGCCAAGGCGTTGTCGTAGCTGTCTCCCTTGCTGCCAACCGAAGGCTCAATGCCGGCCTCTGCCAGCCGTTCGGTATAGCGGATCGAGACGTACTGGCTTCCACGGTCGCTGTGATGGATCAGACCACCGGTACGGTGTGGCTGGCGGGCGTACAGGGCCTGCTCCAGGGCATCCAGTACGAAGTCTGTCTTCATGCTGGTACTGACTCGCCAGCCGACGATCCGCCGTGCAAAGACGTCGATCACGAACGCCACGTACAGCCAGCCCTGCCAGGTCGATACATAGGTGAAGTCCGACACCCACAACTGGTTCGGGCGGTCGGCATGGAACTGGCGTTGGACACGATCCAGCGGGCAAAGGGCCTTGTCGCCGGCCACCGTTGTCTGCACGATCTGGCCACGTCTAATGCCCTGCAATCCGGCCCGACGCATTAACCGCTCCACCGTGCATCTGGCGACCTCGATGCCTTCTCGCCGCAGCTGCTTCCAGACCTTCACCGCGCCATAGCACTGCATATTGGCATCCCACACTCGCTGGATTTCCAGGGTCAATGCGTCATCGCGCTGAGCACGACAACAGCGCAGTGCCGGGTTGCGCTGTTGAGCCACGTGCCTGCGGTAACCGGACGGGGCGATCTGCAACACGCGGCAGATCGACTCGACCCCGAGACGGTCACGATGCTGATCGACAAACGCCCTCAGGACTTGGTGCGGCGGTCGAGCTCCGCCTGGGCAAAATACGCACTGGCCAGGCGCAATATCTCGTTTGCCTTACGCAGTTCGCGGTTTTCGCGCTCTAGGGCTCTGATGCGCTCGCGCTCTTCACTGGTCTGACCGGGGCGCTGCCCCGCATCGGTCTGCTGGCGACGAATCCAGCCATGCAGGGTTTGCGCGGCACAGCCAATCTTCGGAGCGATGGCCTCAATGGCTGCCCACTCGGACGGATAGTCGTTCAGGTGTTCCAGAACCATGCGCACAGCACGCTCACGGACTTCAGGGGAGTAGGTAGTAGTCTTTCTCATGGCCTCATCTTCTCAAGAGTTGAGGCCTCCACGAAACCCGGGGTGATTCACTCAAGCTGATTTGGGCGAGTCTAAATCTTGAGCGTAGTGATCTGCTTTCGGAGATTCACTATCCGCTGTCGATGGTTCAAGCCATTGCTGTAGTGTGGACGCACGCTGGTTTGCGCAGCAATGAAATCATGCGCTTGGATAAAAGATGCGCGCATCCTCAGACCAATGATGTGGTACACGAGGATGGGACCATCGTTCCAGCAAAAACTTTATGCTATCTCGATATTCCTGCCAGCAAGACGTTCAAAGCTTTCGTCAAACCTGTAGCGGTGGTCGTGAAGGAGCGCATTGACGCCTGGCTGGAGGACAGGCCTGCTAACCAGGCCGCTTTGCTGGATGAGCGAACCGGGGAAAAAGTTAGCTACCTATTTCAGTTTCGAGGCAAGCGCATAGGCTCCAGTGTCATTAATGGCACCATCATTCCAATGCTATGCGCCAAGGCGGGTGTGCCACTGGAGGACAGTCGCGGGCGAATCACCAGCCACCGGGGACGTGCCTCCGCAGTGACGGCGCTCGCCAGCGTCCCTCAGGGCATGTCGCTGATCGAGCTAATGCAGTGGTCGGGACATAGCTCGCCGAATTCGACTTTGCATTACATTCGAATTCGGCCTACCAAGCTGGCAGCATCCTTCGTTAAAGCCGATCAAATGGCCCATATGGTCTCCGTTTTGATCGATCATGACGTAATTGTTCGCCATTCAGATGCCCCCTACACCTTCTATGACTTGGGCGACTCGTATTGTTCAAATCCCTTCTGGAGCAGCTGCCCACATCGCATGGCCTGTGCGGGGTGTGACTTCAACTTGCCGAAAGCCAGCGCAAGGGCCCAAGCATTGGAAAGCAAATCGTCTATCGGACGGTACTTGGAGGCCGTGCCTTTAACTCCCGACGAGCGAGCCATTGCCGAGGGCGACTTGGAAAAGCTGGAGAGCCTCATTCGAAAGCTGGACAATGTGCCGGCTCTAGACGGCAGGATGCCGAGGAGATCGATGAGAGAAAGAGGAGGCTATAAGTAGAAAAGTTCTTAAGCGACTAGTGGCTCGCTAGACATACCTGTCGCGTTACTCCTAAGTTATGCGACACACTAGATTTTTCGGGGTTTTGCTGGGCTGCGGGTGTCGCAGGAGTGTGCCGCACGTAGATCGAAGTTAAACCTGATGCTAGGCCGGCTCATGCACTAGCCGGATGTCGATTTCTCTGTCGACATACTGCCACTCCACCGAGGCTCGGAGTTCGGCCAGAAGCCTGTTAAAGGCCGTCTCATCAGACGGGGAATATTCGAACCAAGTCAAGAAGTCGAAGGGTTCGTTCTCGCCCAGGTCCCGACAATGGTGGAGGCGGCGGGCCACAGCAGGGAGATATTGGAGCCCGATGTGAATGTGACGGGACTGTTCCTCAAAAATCTTCCGGCGTTCGTCTTGAGACAGTCCCCACCATGAGGGGTTTTTCCGGATAGGGATCAGGGCGGCGCAGGTAGCCTCTGCTCGACCCAAGCTTGGCTGCTTCGCCACGAGACGATCCTTCTCTTCACGCACGACATAGCGCTCGTTACTCGTTATCCCGCGAAGGAGCCATTTGGTGCCCGGAGGCTGCGGCGAAACAGAGCCAGCGGCTACGTTGAGCCGTGGGATTCCAGGGAGAGGGGCTCCTGCCACGGCATTCATCGCAACAACGCGCCAAACCCCCGTTTCTCCACCAGCGAACGTAAATACTCGTGTATTCATCAGGTTCCTCTCAGGCCTTTCGCCTATTTCTCAGATAACGCAAAACCTGCACTGCCCGGCGCAACCACGGAGACAAATATGAAAGGTCCTGGACCAGAGTTCACGGCACCATGTACTTGCCCAGGTTTTGCAATGGCAATATCTCCAGCTTTAAGATGAATTTCTACGCCGTTGCCTTGATAATACTTGGCCTCACCTGAGATAACCGTCCAAGTATCTTGGCCGTGAGGATGGACATGGGCAGCTATTTCCTGCCTAGGGTAGGCGTGCCAAACTACAACGACAGAATCGTTGGTCTCCAGAACAACTGAACGGATCGGTTCGCCGTTAGACGGACGGACATATTCGTCCACCGAAAAAATCCGCGATTCCGTTTCTGCTTTCATGTTCACACTCCATTCCTGCACCGCAAGGTGACGTGCATCTGGCACTAACACCAAGACGAAGCCTTGATCTTGATGGGGGCGGAGAAGCTCGACACGCCGAACGGCATCATGAAGAGCACTTTCATGCGGCACCAACCATTTCTTTTAACGACACGAGGCTCGTATGCACATGACGATATGTACTTGAGCGCCTTTCGGAAAAGCTATGTTATAGGACGGAGACCGTCAATACTCCGTCGTGGGTAGGCATGACAGAACGGTAGGATAACGGCGACGTTTTGGTCATATGTACATGGGAGGGCGGTTCACCGCTCGGCAGGGGTGTTGTCGATGGACAGGTGTCCGCCTTCGATGTAACAGATCAGCTTTGACCGGTTACTAACAGGATGACCGGATGATCCGGTGAGCGACGGCGATCTCCTCAGAAGCTACAGCCATACCGGTTGGGTATGAGAAGCTCCAAGGGCGAGCATGGCCCGGTTCTTATTGACTTTCTATTACACATAAACGGCGACATCAGCGAACGGGTCATGACCGTCATCGAAGGGCTGGTACCGAAGCTGGAGATTTACAGCATCGATGAAGCCTTTGCTGAATTGACAGGCATTCAGTCGGACCTGGTGCGCTTGGGCCGTGAAATCCGCTCCCAAGTTTTAGCCAGTACCGGCATTCCTACCGGAGTCGGCATTGCCTCGACCAAGACCTTGGCGAAATTGGCCAATTACGCTGCGAAACGATGGCAGAAGCAGACCGGAGGCGTGGTGGATCTCACTGATCCCGAGCGCCGCGACAAGCTGCTCCGCGCCGTGGCAGTCAATGAGGTGTGGGGCATCGGCCGGCAACTGACCGAACGCCTCGGCGCGATGGGGATTCGGACCGCGTGGCAGCTGGCTCAAGCGGATGCGCGGACCTTGCGAAAGAAATTCAGCGTGGTGTTGGAAAAAACGGCACGGGAATTACTGGGCACCGCTTGCCTGGAACTGGACAGCGTCGCGCCCCCGAAACAGGAGATTTGCTGCAGCAGAATGTTCGGCGAGCGTCAGGAAGACCTGCCCCCCATCCGCGAAGCGGTCGCCACATACGCGGCCAGGGCGTGCGAGAAGCTTCGCGCGCAAGGCTCTGTCTGCAGGAAAGTCAGGGTCAGCATTCGCACCGGCATGTTTAATCCGGACGAGCTCAAATTTGCCAAGGGCATGCTGTGCGAGCTGCCCTACCCCACCGACGACACCCGACTGATCACCCAGGCCGCACTTGCCGGCCTCGATGAAGTGTATCGCCCAGGTTTTTCCTATGCGAAGGCCGAGGTACTGCTGATGGATCTCTGCGGACGCGGCGAATTCACTGACGACTTATTTGCTGCCAGCCAGCCTGCTGCTTCGGAAAAGGTGATGGCCGTTCTGGATTTGGTCAACGCCAAATGGGGGCGCGGTACATTGCGGCCGGGCATAGTGCCGGCAAGCCCTGAATGGGGAATGCGCCGTGAGCTTTTGAGCCAGAGCTTCACGACGCGAGTGGATCAGTTGTGGAAGGTTTCTGCACGGTAAACGGCGATGTACGCTGGCCGGCTGAACAGCTCTTCCTGGATGGGAAGAGGCTTGTAACCACATTAAAAAATCGGCTTACCGCACAGAGCGGGCATCCCGCGGAACGAGATCAGCTCCCAGTTTTCGGGTTTTGGTCTATCGAAGACGCCGGAGTGGCAGCAGGCACGCGCTCGCCCGCCTGCTTGCCCGTATAGATACACATGGCCGAGTTGAAGGTGTTAAACGCGACCGTATGGTTAAAGTCGCAGAAGTACGCGGGATGTTTGGTGGCAATCGTGTCTCCCGCCTGGCAATGGTTGCCGATGTACTCGACCAGAGAATCATTGTTCTGACCGAGGCAGGCATTACCAGTGGGCCGAACCCCCTTGGGTGATGTAAAGCTGCTGATGGCTAGCATCGCGCCTACTGCGATAACGGCTACGAAGATCGTCTTTTGCACAAGTCTGCTCCTTAAGGAAATTCCCTGCCAAGGAAAGTCCCTTGGCTGCGGATCTCCATGAAATAGCAGCCTGGAAAAAACCCAAATCTGGTTCGTTTGCCAGTAGCAGAGCGATAGCCGATACGGACGCCCTTTCATGACGTGACTGGGTACAAACTTGTATGACCACGGCCCGTTTTGCCTGAACGGAATTTGGGTTATTTCAAACACAGGAGATGCTGGAGGTACTCATAACCCAGGAGCCAGCCATGAGCCTCTTCAGCGAACTTGTAAGCCTTTGCGCCTCAATTCTTCAGCCAACCAAACCCGTGTATACGACCATCATCTATCCCAGCCAGGGAAAGCCGGTCGTAGTGCATGACGGCCTTAGTATTCGCCATGAGCGCCGATGGCAGATGGCCGACTCGCTGTTGGAAGAAGATGTCCCGAGCTTCTCCTTCAGTACTCTGCAGAACGATCCTACGAGCCAAGCCGAGCCGGTCGAACTGTTTCAAGCAGAAAATTTCTCCTCGGATTTGCTCGCCAGCAGCTTCGAGCCCATAGAGACCATGGTCAACCCAGCCAACGGCATGCCCATGATGGACGGTTGCTTCGATGTTATGGGGAACGCATATGGCACCGACATGATGAGCAACAGTATGTCGTTCGATCATGCAATCGACCTTGGCAGCAGTTTTTCGGCCTTCGGCTTTGACTGACCCCAGGGACGACGCTTAGGGGGATCGGAGATGTCGCCATTGGGATTCGGAGTGAGCCTTATTGTGGCTTTTGCGGTGGGAGTTTCCTGGTTGGCTTGGGCGTTCGATGCACGAATGGAGCGCAGCAGGCGGGTTCGGCAGATTCCATTGCCGCTAACCTACACAGACTCGGGCCATCGCCGTAGGCCACGACTACGACCAGTGATCGCCGTCGCGGGGTTTTTGCTGATTCTGCTTTCGGTAGCTGGTGCAGCGGTATTCGGCCGCCTGGCTACCATGCAGCCGGGCGAGGCAGCTGCGGTATTCATCGCCTACCCGCTGCTGAGAGGTCTATGGGGACATATCATGGGGGTTGGCCCAATTGTCTGCGTCGTCATTGCGGTACCCGGCACGTATTGCATCAAAATTGGCCTCGGGACAGAGCGACGTTGAAGCGCGTTGCCGTTTGACCGCCACTACGGCAACGGGCTCGCGCTGAAGTTGGCGTTAGATATGGAAAATGACGTCGCGTTGCCATCAGGCCTCCACTACGGCAACGGTCCGTCGCTCAAACGTTACCGACTAAGAGGAATCGTTATGGACGAAAGCGCCCGCATGCTCCTGATAGCCATCGGATCAAGCCTTTTAGTATTGGGGACAACAGCATTGGTTGGCCTTATTGTTGCCAGGCATCTGGATAGCAAGAATGAACGCAGCGGCCCGGATGATCCGCCCGGCCCGCCTCGGCAGCATCTGTAGAAAGATCTTGGCACCTAACTGGCTCTTCTAGTCCACTGTACGACGCCACGTCTTTAAGGTGGGGTAAAAAGTGGGGTAAAAATCAGCAGCCTGTAAAAGCGGCTGGCATAAAAAAATCCAGCCACCGCTAAGTGGCTGGATTTTCTAGGTTTTTTTGGTCGGGACGGAGTGATTCGAACACTCGACCCCTTGCACCCCATGCAAGTGCGCTACCAGGCTGCGCTACGCCCCGACGAATGCTGTCAGCACTGCTGAAAGCGGATCGAACTATACATTAAGCATCTGAAAATGTGAAAGTTTTTTAGCGCCAAGGAAAGCTATTTCCTCAGCACTTGCAGCACTTCCTCCAGCTCCGAAATCATCTGCCGAATCAGCTGCTTGTATTGGGTGGTGTCGTCGCGCGCTTCGTCACCGGACATGCGCTGCCTGGCGCCTCCGATGGTGAAACCCTGATCGTAGAGAAGCGCGCGAATCTGACGGATCATCAACACATCTTGCCGCTGATAGTAGCGCCTGTTACCACGACGCTTCACGGGGTTCAGCTGAGGAAACTCCTGCTCCCAGTAACGCAGCACATGGGGTTTCACCGCGCAGAGTTCGCTGACCTCACCAATGGTGAAGTAGCGCTTGCCCGGAATGGCAGGAAGCTCGTCGTTATGGCTTGGTTCCAGCATAGGCCTCGACTCTCGCTTTGAGTTTCTGCCCAGGACGGAACGTCACCACACGACGCGCCGTGATAGGAATTTCCTCACCCGTCTTCGGATTACGACCTGGGCGCTGACGTTTATCGCGCAGGTCGAAGTTGCCGAAGCCGGACAACTTGACCTGTTCGTTGTGCTCGAGCGCCTGTCGGATTTCCTCGAAAAACAGCTCGACCAGTTCCTTGGCCTCGCGCTTATTCAAGCCCAGCTCTTCATAAAGACGTTCCGCCATTTCAGCTTTCGTCAGAGCCCCCATACGCTATTTCCTTAACGTGGCATTGAACCTTTCTTCCAGGGAGGTGAGGATTTTCTGCATTACGTCGTTCACCTCATCGTCGTTTAGAGTGCGCGATGGGTGCTGCCAGGTCAAGCCGACTGCCACACTTTTGCTAAGAGGATCAATACCTTTCCCCTGATACACATCAAATAGCTTGAGGTCCGTCAGATTCTCGCCCGCGCCACCGCGAATGCAGTCAAGGATTGACTGCGCGGCGACGTCACGGTTGACGAGGACTGCCAGGTCACGCCGTACCTCAGGGAAGCGCGACAGCTCGGAGAACTGCGGCATGCGGCCGTCTGCGATCTCGGAAAGCTTCAGCTCGAACAGGTATACCGACTGATCGATCCCCAGCGTACCTGCCAGTTCGGGATGCAGACTTCCAACAAAGCCGACGAGCCGGCCATCGCGCTCGATCCGAGCGGTTTGACCGGGATGCAAGGCGGGATGTTCACCAGGAACGAATCGATAGGCGCCGCCGTTCCCAGCGAATGCGAGCAGCGCTTCGACATCAGCCTTGACGTCGAAGAAATCCACCGCTTCGCGGGCGTTCGCCCAGCCTTCAGGCTCGCGGCTACCTGTCACCACACCTGCCAGCATGGCTTCCTGCTCGAGCGCTGGCAGCTGACCGACAAAGCGCAGCCCTGCTTCGAACAGGCGCACACGCGATTGCTGGCGATTAAGGTTGTATTGCAGCGCCTTCACCAATCCCGGCCAAAGCGAGGCGCGCATTGCCGCCATATCTGCGGAAATCGGGTTGGCCAGTTCCAGTGGTTTCATGCCCGGGCTGAACAGCTCAAAGAGCTTGGGGTCGATGAAGCTGTAAGTGATCGCTTCCTGATAACCACGAGCCACCAGCAAACGACGCAACAACGGCAACTCTGCGCGCGCTTCCGGCTTCGCCTCAGGCGCGAGACGAGCCTGCGGGTACCGCACCGGCAAGCGATCATAGCCGTATAGGCGGCCCAACTCTTCGATCAGGTCGATTTCAAGACTGATGTCGAAACGATGACTTGGAACGGAGACTTGCCAGCGCCCTTCACCCTCGCCCTCCACAACAAGACCCAGCGATGTCAGCAGGCGGACCACTTCGGTACCGTCCAGCTCCAATCCCAGCATCTGGGTAATACGCTCGGCGCGGAGGGTTACTGGTGCAATATTTGGAAGATCGCGTTCGCTGACGGCCTCGACGATTGGACCCGCCTTCCCGCCAACGATATCGAGGAGCAAGCTGGTCGCGCGCTCCATCGCCTGCCGCGGAAGATGCGAGTCGACACCCCGCTCGTAGCGGTGCGAAGCGTCCGTATGTAGACCGTAGGAGCGCGCCTTACCTGCCAGCGCAATCGTGTCGAAGAACGCACTCTCGACAAAGATGCTGCGGGTGGAAGCGCTGACACCGCTATGCTCTCCGCCCATCACGCCGGCGATGGCGAGTGGCCGCTCATGATCCGCAATGATCAGCGTATCGCTGCGCAAGGAGACTTCCTGGCCATCCAGCAGAACCAGCTTTTCGCCTTCTTCAGCCATACGAACCCGGATGCCGCCCTTGACTTCATCCAGATCAAACGCGTGCAGCGGCTGGCCCAGCTCGAGCATCACATAGTTGGTGACATCAACAACCGCGTCGATACTGCGAATATCGGAACGGCGCAGGCGCTCCACCATCCAGAGTGGCGTCGGGCGTGTCAGATCGACATTGTGGATCACTCTCCCGAGGTAGCGCGGACAAGCCTTCGGCGCCAACACCTCGACCGGGCGTACATCTTCATGGGCGACACTGGCCACGCCGACTTCCACCGGACGCACTTCGGCACCATAGATGGCACCGACTTCCCGAGCCAAACCGGCTAGAGAGAGGCAATCGCCACGATTGGGTGTCAGGCCGATTTCGATAGACACATCATCGAGACCGAGATACTCGCGCAGATCTGTACCAACCGGCGCATCGGCGGCGAGTTCCATCAGGCCGCTGTCGTCGCCTCCGACCTGCAACTCGGTTTCCGAGCAAAGCATGCCGTTGGATTCGACGCCACGCAGCTTGGCCTTCTTGATTTTGAAATCGCCCGGCAACTGGGCGCCGATCATGGCGAAAGGAATCTTCAGACCCGGACGCACGTTCGGCGCGCCGCAAACGACCTGGAAAGCCTCCTGGCCATTGCTCACCTGGCAAACCCTGAGCTTGTCGGCATCAGGATGCTGCGCCGTTTCCAGCACCTCACCGACGACTACGCCGCTGAAGCTACCGGCAACCGGTGTCACGGCATCCACTTCAAGCCCGACCATGGACAGACGGGCGACCAGCTCCTCACGCGAAACCTGTGGGTTGACCCAGCTCCGCAGCCACTGTTCACTGAATTTCATCCTGCTCTCCTAAATATGCGTTGACGGGCGGCGGCACTAGCGAAATTGCGCGAGAAACCGCAGGTCATTGTCGAAGAACAGGCGCAAGTCATTGACGCCGTAACGCAGCATGGCGAGGCGTTCGACGCCCATGCCGAAGGCGAAACCGGAATATCGCTCCGGATCGATTCCCGACATCCGCAATACATTGGGATGCACCATGCCGCAGCCCATGACCTCCAGCCAACCGGTCTGCTTGCATACGCGGCAGCCCTTGCCGCTGCACATCACGCACTGCATGTCGACTTCCGCAGACGGCTCGGTGAACGGGAAGAAGGAAGGACGAAAGCGCACGCCCAGCGGTTTCTCGAAGAACACCCGAAGGAACTCCTCGATGGTTCCCTTGAGGTCCGCGAAACTGACACCCTCGTCGATCAACAGGCCTTCGACCTGATGGAACATCGGCGAATGAGTGATATCGGAGTCGCAGCGATAGACTCGCCCGGGACAGACGATACGAATCGGCGGCTGCCGCGATTCCATGGTGCGCACCTGCACGGGCGAAGTGTGCGTACGCAGCAACATGTTGGCATTGAAATAAAACGTGTCATGCATCGCACGCGCCGGGTGATGCCCTGGAATATTCAGTGCTTCGAAATTGTGATAATCGTCTTCGACCTCAGGGCCTTCCGCGACGCTATAGCCAATATGGCTGAAGAACTGCTCGACCCGCTCCAGAGTGCGGGTCACTGGATGCAGTCCGCCGGACGTCTCACCGCGCCCCGGCAGGGTTACGTCGATCCGCTCGGCTGCCAGCTTCGCTCCTAAAGCAGCCTGCTCAAGGTCGGCCTTGCGAGCATTGAGCACGTCCTGCACTTGATTCTTCGCAGCATTGATCAGCGCGCCAGCCTGTGGGCGCTCTTCGGCAGCCAGCTTACCCAGCGTCTGCATCAACTGAGTCAGCTCGCCCTTCTTGCCTAGGTACTGAACCCGGACCTGCTCAAGAGCACCGACTTCTTCACTTCGTTGCACGGCCTCAAGCGCTTGCGAGACCAGTGCATCCAGATTTTCCATGTACATAACCTCCAGAGGTTCTTGCAGAACCGCACTGACTGCCGACCCATGCCGGGCCGCCGCCAAGCGCACTTTTGCAAAAGCCCCTTCCAGATACGAAATAGGGGAAGAGCACAAGGCTCTTCCCCTATCGATGACTTGCAACGAATCCGAGGATCCGTGATTGCCGGGGCTTAAGCCAGAGAAGCTTTGGCTTTCTCGACAATCGCAGCAAAGGCTGCTTTTTCGTTCACTGCCAGATCGGCCAGAACCTTGCGGTCGATCTCGATGGCCGCCTTCTTCAGACCGGCGATCAGACGGCTGTAGGACAGACCGTTGACACGAGCACCAGCGTTGATACGGGCGATCCACAGAGCGCGGAACTGACGCTTGCGCTGACGGCGGTCACGGTAGGCGTATTGGCCAGCCTTGATTACCGCCTGCTTGGCAACGCGGAATACGCGCGAACGCGCACCGTAGTAGCCTTTGGCGAGTTTCAGAATTTTCTTGTGACGGCGACGGGCAACGACGCCACGCTTAACACGAGCCATGAGTTATTCCTCTGAGTCTTGACCGGATCAACGAACGCGCAGCATGCGCTCCACTTTTGCAACGTCAGACGGATGCACTTGCGAGCAACCGCGCAGCTGACGCTTACGCTTGGTGGTCATCTTGGTCAGGATGTGGCTCTTGAAAGCGTGCTTGTGCTTGAAGCCGTTAGCAGTCTTTTTGAAGCGCTTCGCAGCACCACTTTTGGTTTTCATCTTTGGCATGTTCGTACTCCGCATTCAATAACAACAGTTAACCATCAGGCCTGCCAGTGCCCGGGAGGTTACTTACGCTTCTTGGGAGCGATGACCATCATCAGCTGGCGTCCTTCCAGCTTCGGATGCTGTTCGACGGTACCAATCTCAATGAGGTCAGCTTCGACCCGCTTGAGCAGTTCCATCCCCAGCTCCTGGTGAGCCATCTCACGGCCGCGGAATCGCAATGAAACCTTGGCCTTGTCCCCATCTTCAAGGAAACGTACCAGGTTGCGTAGCTTTACCTGGTAATCCCCTTCTTCCGTCCCTGGACGAAACTTGATTTCTTTGATTTGTTGCTGGTGCTGATTCTTCTTTGCAGCCGCAGCCTGCTTCTTCTTTTCGAAGAGATGCTTGCCGTAATCCATGATCCGGCAGACCGGGGGATTCGCATCAGCGGAAATCTCCACCAGATCCAGCTTTGCCTCTTCGGCGACCCGCAACGCTTCATCAATAGAGACGATGCCAATCTGCTCGCCATCGACACCGATCAGGCGCACTTCGCGCGCGGTGATGTTTTCGTTGATCGGTGCCTTGGGCTGAGCTCGTCTATCCTGTCTCATTTCACGCTTAATAATGATTACTCCGATTCTTGGCGACCACGCCGGGAAACCGCCTGTGCAAGCAGCTGGGCGAATTGTTCGAGCGGCATGGAGCCCATATCGACGCCTTCGCGGGAGCGCACAGCAACGGATCGTGTTTCGACTTCCCGATCCCCGATAACCAAGAGATAGGGTGTCTTGAGCAAAGTATGCTCGCGGATTTTAAAGCCGATCTTTTCGTTTCTCAAGTCACACTTGGCACGGAACCCGCTTTGGACCAGCGTTTTTTCCACCTCTACGGCAAATGCGGCCTGCTTGTCGGTGATATTCATGATCACCGCCTGGGTCGGTGCCAACCACGCAGGGAATGCGCCGGCGTAGTGCTCGATGAGCATGCCGATGAACCGCTCGAACGACCCGAGGATCGCACGGTGCAGCATCACCGGACGCTGACGGCTGTTGTCCTCCGCCACGTAGCTGGCATCGAGACGCTCGGGCAGATTCGGATCGTACTGCAGCGTACCGCACTGCCAGTTGCGACCCAGGCAATCGCGCAAAGTGAACTCGATCTTCGGCCCATAGAAGGCTCCCTCGCCCGGCTGATACTCCCAGGCCAGACCTGACTCATTGAGCGCATCGGCCAGCGCACCTTCGGCGCGATCCCACAACTCGTCGGAACCGACACGCTTCGCCGGACGGGTCGAAAGCTTCATCGCGATATCGCTGAAACCGAAATCGGCATAGACCTTGAGCGTCAGCTTGATGAAGTCGGCAGCTTCCTTCTTGACCTGCTCCTCGGTGCAGAAGATATGCGCGTCATCCTGAGTGAAGCCACGCACACGCATGATGCCATGCAGCGCACCAGACGGCTCGTTGCGATGGCAGGCGCCGAACTCAGCCATGCGCAGCGGCAGATCGCGGTAGGATTTCAGGCCCTGGTTGAAGATCTGCACATGACACGGGCAGTTCATCGGCTTGACTGCGTAATCGCGGTTTTCCGACGAGGTGGTAAACATGTTCTCGGCGTAGTTCGACCAATGCCCGGACTTCTCCCAGAGGATGCGGTCGACTACCTGCGGCGTGCGCACCTCCAGATAGCCGTTCTCGCGCTGCACCTGACGCATGTACTGCTCGAGGTTCTGGTAGAGCGTCCAGCCAGCCGGGTGCCAGAAGACCATGCCAGGGGCTTCTTCCTGAGTATGGAACAGGTCGAGTTGCTTGCCGATCCGGCGATGGTCACGCTTCTCGGCCTCCTCGATGCGCTGGATATAGGCGGCCAACTGCTTCTTGTCGGCCCAGGCAGTGCCGTAGATGCGCTGCAGCTGCTCGTTCTTCGAGTCGCCACGCCAGTACGCACCGGAAATGCGGGTCAGTTTGAATGCTTTCAGGAAACGGGTATTCGGCACGTGCGGGCCGCGGCACATGTCCACATATTCTTCGTGGTAATACAGACCCATCGCCTGCTCGTCGGGCATATCGTCGACCAGGCGCAGCTTGTAATCCTCACCTCGCGACGTGAAGACCTCGATGACCTCAGCTCGCGGTGTCACCTTCTTGATGACGTCGTAGTCCTTGTCGATCAACTCGGCCATACGCTTCTCGATGGCCGCCATGTCTTCCGGGGTAAAGGGACGATCGATGGCGATGTCGTAATAGAAACCCTCATCGATGACCGGACCGATTACCATCTTGGCGTTCGGATACAACTGCTTTACCGCATGACCGACCAGATGCGCGCAGGAGTGGCGAATGATCTCCAACCCCTCCTCATCCTTCGGCGTGATGATCTGCAGCGAAGCATCGCGCTCGATCAAATCACAGGCGTCGACCAGCTTGCCGTCGACCTTGCCAGCCAGGGTTGCCTTCGCAAGGCCGGCGCCAATGGACTGAGCAACCTCAGCCACGGTAACGGGATGATCGAACGAACGCTGACTGCCATCGGGAAGAGTAATGGTGGGCATGGCGCCTCCTCTCCTAGTGGTGACCCGTACCAAAGGCCACATGGGTTGGGATGAGCCAGGAAAGCGACCCGGCGAGCAGGCCTGCCGCACAATGACAGGCACCTGATAGGCTCACTCTCGACCGGACCGAAGTCACTGGGAAATACGACTGGCGATGCTTCCAGAACACCGATGCGCTGGCAAGCAAGCCAAAAAAAAGGGTCGCTTGCGCGACCCTTTTTTCGAATTGGTAGGCACAATTGGATTCGAACCAACGACCCCCACCATGTCAAGGTGGTGCTCTAACCAACTGAGCTATGTGCCTTCGATGGGGGCGCATTCTAAATGGATGAAAAAAAGAGTCAAGCAGTTTTTTCTGCTAACTCACTGATATTTGGAAAATTTGGAAATCCACACGTATCGCTGGGCCTACCTGGCAAGGCGGCCGGTTAAGCGCTAGCATGCGTAAAATATTTAGAACAGAGATTGCAATATGCCGCACAAGGACTATCCAACTTCCTACTATGCTGCGACCGCCAATCAAACCGCATCTCGCCCCGCGCTAGCTGATCATCATCAGGTCGACGTGTGCGTCATTGGCGCCGGTTACACCGGTCTGTCCACTGCCCTGTTCCTGCTCGAGAAGGGCTTCAGCGTCACCGTTCTGGAAGCCGTGAAGGTTGGCTTCGGCGCATCCGGTCGCAACGGAGGGCAGATCGTCAACAGCTACAGCCGAGACCTCGACAGCATTGAGCGCAGCGTCAGCGAGCCTGCCGCCAAGCTGATCGGCGAAATGGCGTTTGAAGGCGGAAGGATCATCCGCGATCGGGTCGCCCGTTACCAAATCAGGTGCGACCTGAAAGACGGTGGCGTGTTTGCTGCTTTCAACAAGAAGCAGATGCACCATCTCGAAACACAGAAGGCGCTATGGGAGCGATACGGCTACCAGCATCTCGAATTGCTGGACCAGCATGACATCCAGCAAGTTGTAGCGTCTGATCGCTACGCCGGCGGCATGCTCGATAAACAAGGCGGCCATATCCACCCGCTCAATCTGGCCCTGGGAGAAGCTACGGCGATCGAGTCTCTCGGCGGCATCATCTATGAGAACTCGCCAGCGATCCGCGTCGAGCGCGGCGAGCAGCCGGTAGTGCACACGCCTGCCGGGAGTATTCGCGCTAGGTTCGTGGTGGTGGCAGGCAATGCGTACCTAGGCGGCCTGATCCCTGAACTGGCGGCAAAATCGATGCCTTGCGGAACCCAGGTGATAGCTACCGAGCCTCTTGACGAGGAACTCGCTCGCAGCCTTCTGCCCCAGGATTACTGTGTCGAGGACTGCAACTATCTGCTCGACTACTACCGACTCTCGGCAGACAAGCGCCTCATCTACGGAGGTGGGGTCGTTTATGGTGCGCGAGATCCAGCTGATATCACCTCGATCATCCGACCGAAGATGCTGAAAACATTCCCACAGCTGACGAATGTGAAAGTCGACTACGCCTGGACGGGTAACTTCCTGCTCACGCTGTCGCGCCTGCCGCAAGTCGGACGGCTGGGAAGCAACATCTATTACTCTCAAGGCTGCAGCGGTCACGGCGTCACCTACACCCACGTCGCCGGCAAAGTGATCGCCGAAGCACTGAGCGGCCAGGCCGAGCGTTTCGATGCTTTCGCCAGCCTGCCGCATTACCCGTTCCCAGGCGGTCAGCGCTTCCAGGCGCCGCTCAGCGCTCTCGGCGCCATGTACTACAGTCTGCGCGACCGAATCGGGTTCTAATGAACAGGCAGCGGGCACGACGGTGGCGGAGCGCATTGCCGAGCCGCCTGTTCTGCGGCAGCCGGCAAAGGCGCCTTTAGACGGTCATCACCCGGTGCAAGTCGGGCCGAACAGGCTCGAACCTGCCGGGCCTCCGAGATGCAGCCCTGCTCGGCCATTACCTGCGACAGATTGAACCAACCGATCGCGAACCTCTGGTCCACGCGCACGCTGGCACGCAACGATGCCTCCGCAGCGTGCATCTCACCCGAACCGTACTGGCTGTTAGCCAAGGCGAAGTACGCCAGCGCCGACCCCCAGCGCGCCGTAGCGGCATCGTATGCCTGCCGGGCACCCCGCCGTTGCCCGACCTCCTCCATATCACTGGCGCTGCGAAGCCAAACGGCCTCCTGCGCAGTCTCTGGAATCTGATCTGGTGTCAGGGTGAGCACAGCCCAACGGCCGCCTTTGGCCCAGGATCGTTCGAACTCCCGAAATCCACCAACCCATCGTTCCGTGGTACCGGAACGCAAGATGATCTCCTGCCGCTCAAGATCGAATCCCACCACCACGGCAAAATGCCACTGCGGCCATCGATCGAATGCTAGGTTTTGCAACACAAGCACCGGATTACCCGACGCAATCTCGGTCAGAACATCCTCCAGACGGGGGCGCAGCGGGTAGACCAGCAGCCCGGCGGAGCGAGCAGCAGCCACCATTTCCACCTGTAGACTGCCCTTGCGCTGAGGGATGTAAACCTGCTCGACCAACGCATCGGGTGTCGCGTCAATTCCCCGTTGCGACAGCATCGTGGCCAGCGCAGCGGGCCCGCATTGGAAGTCTTCCTGCGGATAGAACGGTACATCAGCCAACTCGGCCCGAACGGGGAGGTGCGAGTCGTCGACAAGCGTGACTGTCGTACGAGCGCAGGCCCCGAGCAGGCCGATCAATACAAGCAGGGCTAACCGCAGACTCAACGGTTGATGCAGTTGACGAAGTTGAAGATATTGGTCGCGCAGAGCATGTCGGTGATGATGAAGATCACCAGAAACAGCACGATCACACCAACCACGCCAGCGCCTGCCGGCGCTTGGTCAAGCTGCTGGTTGAATTGCGCCAACTCTGCGGCGGTCAGACTGTTGATACGCTTTTCCACTTGGTCACGCTCAACGCCCATAGACTCGAGCTTTTTTTGCACGTCCTGATCTTCCAGCATGGTCAGCAACTGCTGTCTGTCGACTTGCTGCTGATGCTCGGCGACCACTTCCGGCGTTCCGATCATGGCAGCCTGCGCCATGGGAATCTGTGCCACCAACAGGATGTGCAAAGCAGCCAGTACGGTAGCGATACGCTTGAGTAACGGGGAGGTAAACATAGCGGAAACTCCTTGTTTTTCTTCAGCCAGGATTGCAAAGCGCCATCAAGCAATAAGACGAAATGACGCCGCTTCGGTTCCCGCCCATAGCTTCTTTTTTAGGCTTCAGGCGAATACAGCTGCCAGTTATCTCAATCGCGTTACTGACCCGCTCGCAATTCTGATAATAGTTGCGCTTCGGCGAACCGACCAAAAGGAGAACTCGTGTACCGAATCAGCTTTCTCGCATCGATAGCACTGGGAGCAGCATTGGCAAGTGGGTGCCAAACCACTGCAACCCCGGACAACAACGCCCAGCAAGCCAATACCCAACAACACGGCAAATGCAATTCAGAGGCGGTGAGCAGCCTTGTCGGCAAGGTCGCGACCCCCGAATTACTGGAACAGGCGAGGGACAAGGCAGGTGCCGATGTAGCCCGAATACTTCGGCCCGATGACGTCGTTACACTGGAGTACAACTCCCAGAGACTGAACCTCAATACTGACGCAAATCTGACCATAGAACGCGTCAGCTGCGGCTGAACCCGCACCTGAGCCCGACTGACCGCCAGTATCTTCTGGCGGCTGTCGGGAGGACCTAGCGGATGCGCATCACGCCACGGCCTTGCGCATACGCAGATGCGAAGCGGAGATTCGCTTTGGCGGAGTAAGCAGGAAGTGCAGGTTGAAACGATTGATCACGATCTGAGCCAGCAGCGGAGCAACGAGCCCAATCAGTGTGCCGACCACGAGATGTGCAGCAATCGAGTCGATGCCTAGGAACTTGCTGAGAATCACCCGCACGCCGCTCCCGGCAAGGATATGCATGAGGTAGATCGTCATCGAGGACGCGCCGATAAACAGAAACCAGTCGACACGGAATTGTCCAAGCCACATCGAAAGCGCGACCATAAAAAAGATGGATATCGTTGCCAAAGCCAGCACTGGCAAACCGCCGTCGGTGTAATTCATGCCAAATGTGATATGAAACAGATACTGGCCAATAATGAACAAGGCACCGAAAAACACGGTTAATTGCGTGTAGCGTGCCAGGAAAAAAGCCTTAACTTCGTTGAACCAGACCCCCAGCGCGAAGAACACCGTATTCCCCAGGATGAAGCGCGTCATGTTGTTGATCGTCAGTTCCTGCTGGAAGACGAACAGGACTCCGAACAGCACCACGAACGGTAGAAAGTATCGGCGATCGGCTTTCGCATACAGGAACGTGCAGACCAGAAACACCAGGAACAGGGCATAAAGGAACCAGAACTGGGCACGCGGCATCCATAGCAACGAGAACACCTCAGTCAAGGTGACCTGGCCATTGGTGTAATTCGACAGGACGACTTCGAACAGCCCTTGCAGCAAGGACCAGACAATGAATGGATAAACGATCGTATCCACCTTGTTGATGATCAGGCCGCCCCTACCCCGCTTTTGCAGCGAATCGAAAAAAAACAAGCCGGAAAGGAAGAAGAACAACGGCATGTGGAAGCTATAGATGATGCTGTCCACAAGCACGAATTCACCCTCATCCATGGGCAGCCCTGCATTGAAGACGCCCCGCGCGACATGCCCGTAGACAACGAGAATGATTCCGATCGCCTTGGCATAATCAACCCAAACGTTTCTCTCCTGCATTGTCTGTTCTCCTTGTATTTCGGCCAATAAGCAGGCGGCACACCGCCCTCTGTAGAAAGCGGATGGAGGAGATAGACAACAGGATTTCTCGATGGTTTAGCGACACAACGGCTGCATGTCCGTATCTGCCGGACGGACAGCGACGCCACAGCCGCGTAGGATTGCCGGCACGGTCCGATTGCACGCTTCAGGAGCCACCTAATGACCGACTCAACTTTCCAGTCCTGCTCCATTCTGCTTCTGGCCGGAGGCCGCGGGCAGCGTATGGGCGGTCAGGATAAGGGGCTGCTGGAGTGGCGAGGTCGCCCACTGATCGCCTGGCTGCATGAAGTTGCCCGCCCACTGACCGATGAGCTCTTGCTGTCTTGCAATCGGAACCATGCGCGTTACGCCGGCTATGCCGACCGCCTGGTCAGCGATGACGAAGACGGATTTCCTGGCCCGCTCGCAGGGATACGCGCCGGACTTGCCGCCGCGAGCCACCGCTGGCTGCTCCTGCTGCCATGCGATACACCCCTTGTAGATCGTCCTCTGCTGCATTCGCTGTACTCGGCAGCAATCAGCACGCCCGACCAACCCGTGATGCTCCGCTGCGGCGAACAATGGGAGCCGCTGTTCTGTGTCATACCTACCAGCATGCGAGCAGACATAGACGCCTTCTGGCGTGCCGGGGAGCGCAGCCCGCAACGCATTCTGCTGAAGCTCGGCGCGCGTGAACTGCAAGTCAGGAGAGACGATCCTCGCCTGGCCAACCTCAACACACCAGAGCTTCTCAAAGCCAGCCGTTCAGAGCTGGGAACTTCATCGTAGCGCGCTTCGTCCGATGGTTATCGTTACTCGCAGAAGGAACAGCGTCATGCAAACACGCACTCTACCCGCCCTCATTCTTGCGCTGAGCTTCGGCATATTGGCCGGTTGCGCCAATCCGAGCGTTATCACCCTGAACGACGGTCGCGAGATCCAGACCCTGGACCGTCCGGATTACGACGACGAGTCGGGGTTCTATGAATACGAGCAGCTCGACGGCAAGCCGGGCAAAGTGAACAAGGATCAGGTCCGCACCGTACGCGAACTCTGATCAGTCTGAACGTCGTGCTGTCGGCTTCGGATCAGACAGCACGACAAGCCTCAGCATGCCTCACCGGGCCAGCACGGCGTGTGAAAAAAATCCGGGGTAACGTCTTGTGCGACAAAACTTTTTCTGTAGAATGCGCGCCATCTTCGGAGCGTAGCGCAGCTTGGTAGCGCGTCTCGTTCGGGACGAGAAGGTCGCTGGTTCGAATCCAGTCGCTCCGACCATATCCCGCGGATCTGCTATTGAATGGCAGACCATAAAAAAACCGGCCAACGAGCCGGTTTTTTTATGCATGTCATTTGACCTACTTTGCGGCAGCCTGCAGAAAGCTCACTACTTGTTCGGCCTCGAACGGCCAATCCAATTCTGCACCATTGTCAACGCGGCGAAGCACCGGTATCCGTAGCCCGTAGAGTTCGACCCAGTCGGAGCGCTCGGCAATATCCATCAATTCCACTAACAGACCATGCTCTACAAGCGGCATGAGCACCTCTTCTGCCTGCTCGCAGAGATGGCAACCCAGAGTTCCGAAAAGCTGGCATTCAGGCAACATTGGCGATCTCGCAATTATTCGTGTCGAAATTCTAGCAAGGCCGAGGTGGTTAGCGATCTTAGTTACGAAGCGTGAATGCGCCTTCACGCAGTCAAAAATGTGAAATCGGCCCCACTCACCAGGCGATTATGCTCAGGCCATTCGACTCTGCCCGAGCAAAACGCTAGGATGCTGCCACCCGCGGCGACGCAGATTGCCCGGTAGACCCTTTAGTGTTTAATCGCCAGATCATGCGACGTGAATATTCGATGCGTGACCGACCGACAGCCTTAAACGGCCGTCAGGGCTGCGACCGTCTAGCACGTTGACTTGCAGGGCTTGGCGACTAAAGTCTAAAGGTTGAAAAACCTCTGTAATGTTTTATTGCATGGCGCCGTAAAGAGCGACTTCAGAGCATCATCCAACGAGGAGAAATAAGAAATGCTCAAGACCCCCATCGCCCGGGGCGTGGCCCTCGCCACTCTGGGAGCAACACTGGCTATCCCAACCATGGTTCAAGCCGCCTTCATCGAAGACACCAAGGCTGGCCTGGAACTGCGTAACTTCTATTTCAACCGTGATTACCGCGAAGATCCCGGTCAGAGCAAGCAAGAAGAATGGGGCCAAGGCTTTCTGCTCCGTGTCGAGTCCGGTTACACCGAAGGCACCGTAGGATTCGGTGTCGATGCTCTTGGCCTGCAGGGTGTGAAGCTGTACTCCAGCGAAGACACTGGGGGCAGCGGACTTATGCCTAGCTCCTACGGCAACGAAGCGCCTGGTGACTGGTCCTCGCTGGGCCTGACCGGCAAAGCCAAGGTTTCGGAAACCGTTCTGAAGGTCGGCACGCTGCAATTCAAGAACCCTGCAATTGGCACCAGCGACAGCCGCCTGTTGCCTCAGACCATGCAGGGCGCACAGATCATCTCTAAAGAAATCAAGGGGCTGACTCTGGACGCTGGTTATGCAAACCGCATCAACCATCGCGACTCCACTAACAATCAAGTAATGGCTCTGAATACCGGCGGCCGTCGCGGTATTACTGTTGACGCTGGTACGCCTAACGAGTCGGACGACTTCCGCTTCCTCGGCGGTAGCTATCAGGTCACCAAAGACCTAACAGCCACTTACTACTACAGCAACCTCGAAGACCTCTATAAGCAGCACACATATAATCTCGTACATGTGCTGCCAATCGCTGACGGTCAGTCGCTGAAAACCGACCTGCGCTACTCCCGCTCCAAGGACGACGGCAGCAGCAATGTCGACAACAAAGCCCTTGGCGCCATGGTTACTTACTCGCTGAGCGGCCACAGTTTCGGCTTGGGCTATCAGAAGATGAGCGGTGACACCGGCTTTGCTTATGTTGGTGGCGCGACCGATCCGTTCCTCGTCAACTATGTCCAGATCAACGACTTTGCAAACGAGGACGAAAAGTCCTGGCAGGCTCGTTACGACTTCAACTTCGCGTCCATCGGTATTCCGGGTCTGACCTTCATGACTCGCTACATCACTGGCGACAACTTCGAGCGTGCCAATGGCACCGAAGGCAAGCAGTGGGAGCGTGACATGGATATCGGCTACACCTTCCAGGAAGGTGCGCTGAAGAACCTGAACGTCAAATGGCGTAACGCAACTGCTCGCAACAACTACAACCGCGGCACCAACGTCGACGAAAACCGTCTGATCGTTAGCTACACCATTCCGCTGATGTAATAAGCGGCTATAGCACAATTGTGCTGTAGAACAAGAAAACCCGCTTCGGCGGGTTTTCTTTTGGTTATTTTCCAGATTTGCCATAGCGACGAGCCAATCTTTCTTCGGCCAACCTCTATCAATCGGATATCCCCAACGAAACGGGAACCTTTGCAGCGGCAGCATGCTCGAAACTTGAGGCAGCGGGACCTTTCGTCGCCGCTAGATTCAGAAAAGGAGCTGCGAATGTCTACCGAATCCACCTTCGGCACCAGCGACAACACCCCGATCCCCGAGGGGCCCGCTGGGAGCACCCGCCCCCTTATCGACACGTCGGCCCATCGCCGCAACCTGCAGGCTGCGCAGAACGCCCTGATCGAGGAATTCCATACCCTGATCGGCGACACCGAACGCCTGCTCAAGCACACGCAGGAAACTGCAGGTGGCCAGACCGAAGAGCTACGCAGCAAGATCAACGCGAACATCGCCAAGGCGCGTGAGATGTTGAAAGACCGCGAAAGCTCGATGCGCGATCAGGGTCAGGCAGCAATCCAGTGCACCGAGGAATATGTGCATAGTCACCCGTGGCAGTCGATTGGCATCGCCGCCGGTGTCGGTTTCCTGCTCGGCTTGATCACACGTCGCTGATGGGAGAGCCTCAGATGGAAGCGAAGCCCGGCTCAGAAGCTCCAAGACCGTCGCTGAAAAAGCTGGGCGGCGCGTTCGTCGGCCTGCTCCAAGGGCATTTGGAGCTGGTGGGCATCGAGGTTCAGGAAGAAAAAGCCCGGACGTTCCGGCTTTTTCTCCTGGCTGGCGTCAGCCTGATTCTCGGCCTGCTGGTTCTGGTCGGCCTCTCGGCCGCGATCGTGATCGCGTTCTGGGAAACCCACCGAATGGCAGCAATCCTGACGTTGTGCGCCATCTATGCAGTGATCATGATCATCTGTATCAGCCGAGCCATTTCACTGGCCAAGAAATGTGCGGCGCCGTTCCAGGCCACTCTTGAAGAGCTGGAGCGTAACCGGGAGCGTCTATTGCCATGAGTCGACCCCTGAGCACCTCGAACGAGTTGAGCATGCGCAAGGATCTGGTGCGCCTGCGCATGGAAATGCATCGCCAGCAGATGCTCTACCACGCACAACCACTTTCCCATCCGCTTCAGCAGATCAAGGGATTCGTAACCTCACGGCGCTCATCTGCCGACCCCTCTTCAGGCAAGGGTCCGCTGATGATTGCCGCCACGGTTGTACTGGCTCTGTTTGGTCGGCGGATGGGCAGGCTGGGCAAGCTGGCTCGTGTCGCCTTGACGGTCTACCCCCTGATCAAAGGCCAGCAGAAGTTGCGCGAAAAGTTGCACTAACCGCTGGAGCAACACCTGTTGTACTGGCAGCTCGATCCAGCTTCAACTGGGTCAAGCTGCCTGCGCGCGCGGGCCGCATAGTGCGATAGTAGCGATTCGCGGTTGGACGGTTATGGTAGCTTTGCACCAGCCCGCTAATGGCAATATGGAGATGGTCTTGGACTGGCACACACTGCTTACCCGTGAACGACTCGGCAAGTCCGCTCATAGCAGCGACGAGCTGGGGCGCAGCCCGTTCCACAAGGATCATGACCGTATCATTTTCTCCGGCGCGTTTCGCCGTCTCGGCCGCAAGACCCAGGTCCATCCGGTTTCCAGTAACGACCATATCCATACCCGGCTTACCCATTCGCTCGAAGTAAGCTGCGTGGGGCGCTCACTCGGCATGCGCGTCGGCGAAGTCCTTCGCGATGACTTGCCGGAGTGGTGCAGCCCTGCCGATCTCGGCATGATCGTCCAGTCGGCCTGCCTTGCCCATGACATCGGCAACCCGCCGTTCGGCCACTCCGGAGAGGATGCCATTCGCTGCTGGTTTCAGCAGGCTGCGGGACGCGGTTGGCTGGACGACATGACGGATGCGCAGCGGGCAGACTTTCTTAACTTCGAGGGCAATGCCCAAGGCTTCCGAGTGCTCACGCAGCTGGAGTATCACCAGTTCGACGGAGGCACCCGGCTTACCTACGCCACGCTGGGCACCTATCTCAAATACCCATGGACGTCTCGCCATGCCGAGGCGCTGGGATACAAGAAACACAAGTTCGGTTGCTACCAGAACGAGTTGCCGTTACTGGAGCAGATCGCACACAAGCTGAACCTGCCGAAGGTTGCCGATCAGCGCTGGGGGCGCCACCCCCTCGTGTATCTGATGGAGGCCGCGGACGACATCTGCTACGGGCTGATCGACCTCGAAGATGGCCTCGAAATGGAGTTGCTCGAGTACGCGGAGGTCGAGGAATTGCTGCTGGCGCTGGTTGGCGACGACATTCCGGAAACCTATCGCCAACTAGGCCCAGGCGACTCCAGGCGCCGCAAGCTGGCGATCCTGCGCGGCAAGGCCATCGAGCACCTGACCAATGCCGCTGCCGCTGCATTCGTCGAACAGCAGAATAACCTCTTGCGCGGCGAACTGCCGGGCGACCTGGTCGAGCATATGCATGGTCCTGCCAAGACCTGTGTGGTGCAGGCGAAAGCGATGGCGCGCCAGAAGATTTTCCAGGACAAACGCAAGACCCTGCACGAGATCGGCGCCTACACGACGCTGGAGATCCTGCTCAACGCTTTCTGCGGGGCGGCGCTGGAACAGCATCGCGGCGGTACACCTTCATTCAAGAACCAGCGGATCCTCGACCTGCTCGGACGCAGCGCACCCTCTCCCGAGCTACCGCTCTACCAGTCGTTTCTGCGAATGATCGATTTCATTGCCGGCATGACCGACAGTTACGCCACGGAAATGGCCGGAGAAATGACCGGTCGCTCCAGCCCGGTCTGACCCCATGAAGCGTCTGTTGCGGCAAAGCATTCACTGGCATCCCGGGCGCCCCGCCTGGGGCGCGGCGATGGTCGCAGGCTTCGGCTGTGCGCTGCCGCTGTTGCTGGGCCTGTTCAGTGGTCACCCGGGTTTTCTCTGGGCGACGGTAGGTGCATTCCAGGCCGCCAAGGCCAATCCGCTTCATCGCTTCGGCATGCTGCGGATGCTGCTCCTTATCGCACTGGGCGCCGGTAGTGCCGGCCTGGGTTTCTGGTCAGCCACCCACCCGTTGATCAGCCTCGGCCTGTTCGCCTTCTACGGTTTGCTTCTGGCCTGGTTGCAACGATATGGCAGCGAAGCCGGCAAACTCGGCATCGGCCTGGCGATCTGCCTGTGCCTCGGCCAGGGCCAGCATGGCGTCGCCGATTTCAACAACCCCTATGCGATTGCCGTGCTGTTCGCGCTTGGCGGTCTGTGGGTGACGCTGCTGGCGTTCGGTCTGCGCGGCATGCATGGCTTGCGTATGTGGCCGTACATGCCACGATTGCTGAGCATCCTGCGGGTGCTGCGGCGGCACGCTCGACGGACGCCGATCCGGCAATGGCGAGTACACGCGCTGACCTACATGCTGGCCGGCGCGCTGGGTGGTGTGATCGTGAACATGGCGCAGTTGCCGAGAGGCTACTGGCTGACGCTGGCGGTGTTCACCACATTGCAGATGGACCTCGAGCGCAGCCTGGTTCGCGCTCTGCAGGCCAGCCTTGGAATTCTGGCCGCCGCCGCCATCCTCATCTACATCGGACATGGCCTGGCCGACCCGCCGCTGATGGTGATGATCCTGCTGCCGCTGGTTGTGCTCGGCAGGGCCTTCCAGGCGAATCACTACGGGCTGTTCGTGCTGCAGACCACCCTGCTCTTCCTGCTGCTGGCAGAAACCCTGGCGCAGGATTGGAACCTGCCGCAGATACGCCTCATCAATGCCAGCCTCGGCGTGGGCGTTGCGTTGCTCATCGCAACGCTGATGCACCTGCTGCATCTGCTGCTGGCCAGGCGCTCACGAAGGAAAGCCCAGCTGGCAGCAGCGCAACGAACCGACGAGCAGACTACTTCTCGGTCCTGATCGGGTTTTCCGGATACCACACATCCATCAGCGGGCTGACGTTGTACTCAGCAAGCTCGCTGCGGCCTTTCAGCCAGGCATCCACCTTGGCACGCTGCTCTTCGGTGACCGAACCACGGCGCGCCAGGCAGACGAAACCGTAGTCTTCACCGCCGATATAACCAAGCTCGTTGGCTTCCATCGCCTCGCTGATGAATGCTTCGAGGAAGTCATCCACGGCCTTGCTTTCGATACCTTCGCGATAGGTGAGATTGATCTCGAAGCCCAGCTCCTGGAACTCATCGACACAGAGTTTCTTGCGCAGGCGACGCGAACGATTGGTAGCCATTGGATCGATCCTTTTTTCAACGTGATGACGGCGCGCACTCTAACAGCAACCCGATGCCAAGGCGATGACCGAGAACCGCCGCCGCAACGGCTCGCCATCTTGTTTTGCAGTAACCCCTGCGACGCAGCTACGCTTATCGGATAGAGGCACAGCGCCTCTACGGGCCGGGCATAATGGCCCGCAATCGTTCCCTTAGTGCAGTGGGAAATCGCATGCCGAATCGAATCGCCAGCAGCCCCCTGTGTGCGCTCAGAGGCGCTCGCAAATGAACAGAATCCTTCGTGGTATCTCCCTGGCCGTTCTGGCCTTTCCCATTGCGCTGCCGATTCATGCGGCCGGCGTGAACCAGACGCTGCCTGCGCGTGTGGAACAGGCGCTCAAGGCCAACAAGATCAACAACGATGCGCTGTCGGTCGTCATGCTGCCGCTTACCGGCAACGCGGCACCGACAATCGTCAATGCAGACGTATCGGTCAATCCCGCCTCGACCATGAAATTGGTCACCACCTACGCCGCACTCGAACTGCTCGGGCCGAATCATCAGTGGAAAACCGAGTTCTATGCCGACGGTCCGCTGGTGGATGGCGTGCTCAATGGCAATCTTTATCTGAAAGGTGGCGGCGATCCCAAGCTGAACATGGAGAAGCTCTGGTTGCTGCTGCGTGATCTGCGCGCCAACGGCGTGAGCAAGGTCACCGGCGATCTGGTGCTGGATCGCAGCCACTTCGTCCAGCCCGACCTGCCGGTATTCGACGATGACGGCGGCGACCAGAACAAGCCGTTCCTCGTCGGCCCCGATTCGCTACTGGTCAACCTCAAGGCGCTGCGCTTCATCGTCCGCAACGATGGGGGCAAGGTGAACGTGGCGGTGGAGCCGCCCATTGCCAGCGTCCGCATCGACAACCGCGTTCAGGCCTTGCCGGCAGCCAAGTGCCCAGGCTGGCCAGAGGTGCTGTACAACCCCGTTGCCGACGGCGACGGGGTCACCGTGGTGGTCACGGGCAAGCTCGCCGCTGGTTGCAGCGCGCAGACCTATCTTTCCCTGCTGGACCACGAACGCTATGCCGCAGGCGCGGTGCGGGCGATCTGGGGCGAACTCGGCGGCAGCATCCTGGGCACTGATCGTGTCGCCCAGGTACCGAGCAGCGCCCGCCTGCTGGCCAGGGCCTACTCCCCGGACCTCACCGAGATCATTCGCGACGTCAACAAGTACAGCAACAACACCATGGCCAAGCAGCTGTTCCTGAGCCTGGGTGCTGCGTTCCGCAACGAAGCGGATGCCGATGACGCCAAGGCGGCACAGCGAGTGATCCGCCAATGGCTGGCCAAGAAAGGGCTGATTTCCCCGCACCTGGTGATCGAAAACGGCTCCGGCCTTTCCCGTGCCGAGCGGGTCAGCGCGCGTGAACTGGCGAGTTTGCTGCAGGCCGCCTGGCGCAGCCCCTACTCGGCCGAGTTTATCTCCTCGATGCCTTTGGCGGCGGTAGACGGCACCATGCGCAAGCGTCTGCGCAACACGCCGGTCGCCGGCAAGGCACACGTGAAGACGGGCACGCTGAATACCGTGCGCGCGATCGCGGGCTACAGTCGAGACGGCGACGGCAATGTCTGGGCGGTGGTGGCGATCCTCAACCACCCGCGTCCATGGGGCGCCTCGTCGATCCTGGATCAGGTGCTGGTCAGCCTGTACAACCAGCGCAGCGAAAGCACCGCTCAGCGCTGATCGCTACAGAAAGAGCGGGCCTGCCTGAGGCCCGCGCAGAACCGTCATCACCGTGCCTGGAGTTTCCAGGCACGGTGGATTCGCGGATTGCGGCGGAAGTCCTCATCCAGTGTTGAAGCCGTGATTTCCTCTACTGCGTAACGATCCATCAGGCTCGCGTCCAGCACGAACTTGCGGAAGTTGTTGGAGAAATACAGCGTCCCGCCGGTAGCCAGCCGCGCCATCGCCAGGTCGAGCAGGGCAACGTGGTCACGCTGCACGTCGAACACGCCCTCCATGCGCTTGGAGTTGGAGAAGGTCGGCGGGTCGATGAAGATCAGGTCGTATTCGCCGCGATCCGCTTCCAGCCAGGCCATCACGTCTCCCTGCTCCAGCCGCTGGCGTTCCGAGAAGCCGTTGAGCGAAAGGTTGCGCCGCGCCCAGTCCAGATAGGTCCTGGACAGGTCGACACTGGTAGTGCTGCGCGCGCCGCCCTTGGCCGCGTGCACGGTTGCCGTCGCGGTATAGCAGAAAAGATTGAGAAAGCGCTTGCCGGCCGCTTCGCGCTGAATGCGCAGGCGCAGCGGGCGATGGTCGAGGAACAGGCCGGTATCCAGGTAGTCGGTCAGGTTGACCAGCAGCTTGACGCCACCCTCGCTGACTTCGAGAAATTCACCCTGGGAGGCCTGGCGCTCGTACTGGCGAGTGCCGCTCTGGCGCTCGCGACGTTTGACCACCACCTTCTCGCGCGCAATGCCCAACGCCTGCGGAATAGCCGCCAGGGCATCGAGCAGGCGAGCCTGGGCCTTGTCCGGATCGATGGAGCGTGGCGGAGCATATTCCTGCACATGCACCCAATCGCGATACAGATCGACCGCCAATGCGTACTCCGGCATATCGGCGTCATACAGTCGATAACACTCGATGCCTTCGCGACGCGCCCATTTGCCAAGCTGCCGCAGGTTCTTCTGCAAGCGGTTGGCGAACATCTGCCCACCTTCGCTCAGACGTGCCTGCTCCACCGGAGCCTGCTGAGGCTGTGGCTCGGTGGAGCCAGCGCGCTGACCGGTAACGAACTGGTCCAGCTCGACCTTGATCAGTAGCAGTTTGCACGGCAGTGCGCCGTTCCAGAAGGCGTACTGCTTGTGGCTGCGGATACCCATGCGTTTGCCGAGGTCCGGTGCGGCAGTGAACACTGCAGCCTCCCAACCTAGGCAGGCCTGGCGCAGGCGCTCGCCCAGGTTCTGGTAGAGATAAAGAAGGCTGGCCTCGTCACCCAGGCGTTCGCCGTAAGGCGGGTTGCAGATGACCAGCCCCTTCTGGTTCTGGTCTGGGCGCGGCTCGAAACTCCCGACGTCACCCTGGTAGATACGAATCCAGCTCGACAGTCCGGCGCGCTCGATGTTGTTGCGACCAGGCTGGATCAGACGCGGATCGGCTTCGTAGCCACGAATCCACAGCGGTGGTCTGGCCAAACCGGCCTCCGCGCGCGCCTGGGCGTCGGCGTGCAGGCGATTCCACAGCGCCGGCACATGCCCCAGCCAGGCGCTGAAGCCCCAGCGTTCGCGCTTCAGATTGGGGGCGATATCGGCCGCCATCATCGCGCCTTCCACCAAGAAGGTACCCACACCGCACATGGGGTCGGTCAGCGCACCACCAGCGGCGGCGATGCGCGGCCAGCCGGCGCGGATCAGGATGGCGGCGGCAAGGTTTTCCTTCAGTGGTGCAGCACCTTGCTGCAGACGATAGCCGCGTTGATGCAGGCTGTGACCGGATAGGTCGAGCGAGAGCACGGCCTGCCCCTTGTCCAGGCGCAGGTGCACCCGCAGGTCGGGGTCGAGCTTATCGATGCTTGGCCGCTCGCCCGATGCGCTGCGCAACCGGTCGACGATGGCATCCTTGACCTTGAGCGCACCGAAATGCGTGTTGTCGATCCCCGAACCACGCCCGCTGAACTCCACGGCCAGGCTGCCGGATGGCAGCAGGTGCTCGGCCCAATCGACGGCGTGCACGCCTTGGTAGAGCGTCTCGGCATCGACCGTCGGGAAGCGACTGATCACCAGCAGTACGCGGTTGGCCAGACGTGACCACAGGCAAAGCCGATAGCCCACCTCCAATGCGCCATACCCGCGAACGGCAGAAGTCTGTTCGCGCCCCTCCTCCAGACCAAGCGCGGTGGCCTCCTCAAGCAAAAGGCCTTCGAGCCCCTTGGGGCAGGTCAGGATCAGTTCATGGCGATCGGTCATGGCGTTTCCAGAAAAAGTGCTGCGGGCCGCTACGACCCTTTCGTCGGAACAAACGCAGCAACGAACAAAAAATGAATGGCAAGAAAAAGATGGCTGGCAATTAGGCGGGGCGGCCGGGCGTGCACTTCAGATGCCTCGCCGACTCCGGCTTATGGGCAGAACCATAGATTCGTTACCTACTTATGACAAAACGATCATTCCAGCCTCAGGGGCATTGGGTTAGAACTCACCTCAGGCCGTCATCGCAAGGATGTCGGCGAGGCGCGCCACGCCGGCAGCGCGCTTCAATCGGCAGTCTATCTGCCCGGTCTCGCCATGAGGCCACAGGAACACCAGTCAACCACTGAGGGCAATACCCAATGAGAAGACTCAAGCGTGATCCGATGGAACGAGCATTTCTGCGCGGTTATCAACATGGCATACATGGCAAATCTCGCGACCTCTGTCCCTTCTCCCATCCCCAAGTTCGCCAAGCCTGGATCAACGGCTGGCGGGAGGGTCGCGGCGACAACTGGGATGGTCTGACCGGCACGGCCGGTCTGCATAGACTCAACGAACTTCACGCGGTCGGCTGATTTACCGATCCACCCGACTTGATACGGCACGCCCTACCCGGGCGGCGGGCTAGAAGCCCAGGGGCTCCAAACAGGAGCCCCTTCCCACCACCTACTTCGCCTGCGAACGCAGCGCCGCGATGGCATCCACCGCCTCGCGGATCAGAGCCGGTCCCTTGTAGATGAAGCCTGAGTACAACTGGACCAGGCTGGCACCCGCCTCGATCTTCTCGGCCGCGTGACGACCCTCGGTGATACCGCCTACGGCGATGATCGGCAGTCGCCCACCCAGCGTCTGCGCCAGCACTTTCACCGTATGGGTGCTCTTGTCCCGTACCGGCGCGCCGGATAGGCCACCTGCCTCATCGGCATGCGCCAGGCCGGCGACGCCTTCGCGGCCGAGGGTGGTATTGGTGGCGATGATCGCGTCCATTCCCGCCTGGAACACGGCCTCCCCCACCAGCGCGGTTTCTTCATCGGTCATGTCCGGCGCGATCTTGATGGCCAGCGGTACACGCTTGCCATGCATGATCTCCAGATCTTCACGACGCAGCCGCAACGCGTCGAGCAACTGCTTGAGCGAGTCGCCGAACTGCAGGCTGCGCAGGCCCGGGGTATTGGGCGAACTGACGTTCACGGTGACGTAACTGGCGTGGTGGTAGATCTTGTCCAGGCAGAGCAGATAATCCTCATCGGCGCGCTCGACGGGGGTGTCGAAATTCTTGCCGATGTTGATCCCCAGCACGCCTTTGAACCTGGCTGCTTCGACACGAGCCAGCAAGGCATCGACACCGTGGTTGTTGAAGCCCATGCGATTGATGATCGCCTCGGCCTCCGGCAGGCGGAAGATTCGCGGCTTCGGGTTGCCGGGCTGCGGGCGCGGCGTCACGGTGCCGACCTCGATAAAGCCGAAGCCCAGCTGCGACAGCCCGCGAATGGCCTCACCGTTCTTGTCCAGCCCCGCGGCCAGACCTACCGGGTTGGGAAAGTCCAGCCCCATCACCCGCACTGGCAGGCTGGCCGGCGGCTTGCTAAGCATCGCATTCAGCCCGAGACGGCCGCCCGCGCCAATCAGCTCGAGGGAAAGTTCGTGGGAAGTTTCCGGAGATAACTTGAACAACAGCTGGCGGGCCAGGTTATACATACGCAGCCTAAAGTCTCGGTAAAGGTGGACGCGGAGTATAGCAGCCCGAGGTCCGTACAGCCGCAGCGGCGGATGATGAAATACGGGCGTCGCCAGCAGTCGGCGAGCGCGTCATTTCAGCCGCCGCAAGCCCAGCAACTGACCCTGTTCGGCAAACTCGAGCTCGAAGGAACCATATACGCCTTCGTGGGTCAGAAACGGGCGCAGATGATGCGCAGGCAGGCTGACCCGCGTGCCATCGCGGCTTCGGATCAGGATGCGATTCGCATGGCCTTGGTATACCGCTTTCATTCGTTCGGCGGATAGCGCGATATCCAGCACCAGATTTGGCATGGAGGCTCCTCAGTGATCTACCCAGCGATATTGCCACATCGACACGCCATGATTGGCCGCCCCTGGTGCGTGTGGCATCGGCACGCGCGGTGCAAAGCCCGTGCGCAAATGCCACAGGTCTGCCACACTTCGGCCGTAGCCCTGAGAGCTCAAGCATCATGATGAGCCTGCCCGAGCCCATGCCTTCATTGACATCTCAAATCGCCAGACTTGCGCAACGCCTCGGGCTGCGCTCGAAGTCCGCGCTTCCCGTACAGGAACGCGCCAGCGGTCTGCAGTTGCCATTCGCGCACCTGCCCGAGCCCGAACCGAGCATCTTCTGGAACGATGGTCCGTGCCTGCAACGCCTCTTGGAGCTGCCGCGCGGTGCGCTGTCCGGTCCGGTTCAGGAAGACAAGGCCCGTGCCCACGCTGCCCTGACCCGGCTGGTAAGCAAGCTCAGCGTGCAGACGCTGGTCGACCTGCGCCAGGTCGACGGCTTCGGTGCGCAGCGCAAGAACGAGCCCAGCTACCCGACCTTCGAGGCCTTCGCCAGCACAGCGGCGTGCCGGCAGGTTCGCATCATCAGCTACAAGGACTTCGCCCGCGCCCTTGGCACTGCCCTCCCCGGCTTCGACACAGGCGCGACGATCGAGCTGCGCCAGGCCAGCTGGCTCGGCGAACGCCTCTACTGGGCCGGCGATCATCACCTCGAAGCGTTCGCCTCCGCCGTGGCCTATGCTCGCCTGCGCGGGCTGGAAGTATCACTGCCCGCCAACGTCACCGAATATCGACTCGACCGTCCCGGCCTGCATGCGCTGGATGCGGACTACCATGCCGTTACCATGCCTGCGCAGGCCTGGAGCGATCGCGAATTCATGGCGCTGCTGCTGGACAGCCATGTCCCCTACGCCCGGCTGACGCTGTTGCGCGACACCAGCAACTCGGAGCTGCTCCTGCTGGAGAGACGCGACCCGACTGCGAACGCCATCGGCGAAGGGCTCAAGCTGGCTGGCGCGCCGGATCTGATCCGTTATCTGCGTGACCTGCCGCAGATTACCCGCTTCAAGGTCGGCCAGCCGTCGCAGGACTGAACCGCACCACGGTGCGATTCGAACGCAGCTCAAACAAAAAAGCGCACCGCTGTCGCGGTGCGCTTTTTTTGTGTTTGACCAAATGTACGCCCCCTGCGACCTGTGCGCAGGGGGCGCAGCGGTTCAGCCATGCCCTACCGATTGCGCCAGCCCCTGCAGCTCCCGACTGGCAACGGCATAGATCGCATAGTCATTGCCGCTGGCGCTGCGCAACTCGGCAAGCATCGATCGCCACCGCTCCAGCGGAGCCGGCCGCAGGGCCAGCCAGCTATCGACTCGCTCGCCGATCGACTCCGGTCCGTTGTCCATCTGCAGCACAGACACCGTGATGCTGCGCTGCTGCGAATCGAGGTCGTCGCGGAAGCCTTCGCGGGCCATCGCCTGCCAGTTGTTGGACACCGGCATGTTGGTCAGCTGGTGCAGATACCACGGCAGCTCCAACGCCCCGCCGACGGCGAAATACGCCGCGGCCACGTGCGCCGGAACCTGCCCGGTTTCGTCGGCGGCCTCGAGGATCGGCAGCAGCGTGTACAGATGGTTCGTGCCGGCAACCATGCGCGCCAGCAGCTCGGGCACGCCAGCTTCGGTGTAACGCCGATAGCGCTCCTGCCAATGATCGCGGGTCGAGCCTTGCAACAGCTCGTCCAGCTTCAATCCCAAGGCTGCAACCCGCGGACCGAAATGCGCTACATCCCGCGCGGCATCCAGTTCGCTGCGCCGGTTACGCAGGAACCAGCGCGTCGCACGCCGACCGAGACGCATCAGCTCATCCATCAGGCTGAGCTGCAGCTCGGCAGGCACCTTGTGGTCCAGCGCCTCGATCTGGCGGAACCAGTGCGGCAGATGGAAGATGTCGCGCACGATGACATAGGCTCCGGCCACATTGGCAGCGCTCATGCCCGTCGCTTCGTGCAGCCGCTGAACGAAGGTGATGCCCATGTTGTTGACCAGATCATTGGCGATCTGGGTGCTGACGATCTCGCGCTTGAGGCGGTGCTGCAACATGGCACCACGGAAGCGTTCGACCAGCTGTTGCGGGAATGCGGTTTCCATCTCCCGCGCGAGGTAGTCATCGTCCGGCACACGGGAATCCAGCAGCGCCTTCTTGAGCTCGATCTTGCTGTAGGAGATCAGCACCGACAGCTCCGGACGGGTCAGCCCCTTGCCGATATTGGCGCGCTCGGCGAGCGCCTCGTCAGAAGGCAGGAACTCCAGCGCGCGATCGAGCTGTCCGGAAGCCTCCAGCGCATTGATCAGCCGCACGTATTCGGAGGCCCGCTCACGGGAGCGATGCTGCGCCTGGGACAGTGCCTGGGTCTGCTTGTAGTTGTTCTGCAGCACCAGATCCGCTACCGCATCGGTCATGTCGAACAGCAACTGGTTGCGCTGCTTGGCTGTCATGTCCCCCGCGCTGACAACCTCGTTTAGCAGAATCTTGATATTCACCTCATGGTCGGAGCAGTCGACCCCACCGGCATTGTCGATGAAGTCGGTGTTGCTCGAGCCGCCATGCAGCGCGTACTCGACGCGTCCCAGCTGGGTCATGCCGAGGTTGCCACCCTCACCCACCACCTTGGCTCGCAGATCGGCGCCGTTGACTCGCACCGCATCGTTGGCCTTGTCGCCGACCTCGGCGTGGCTTTCGCCGCTGCTCTTCACATAGGTACCGATGCCTCCGTTCCAGAGCAGATCCACCGGCGCCTTGAGCAGGGCGTGAATCAGTTCGGCCGGCGTCAGCTGATCCGCCTCGATGGCGAAACGCTCCTTCATCTGTGCGGTGATCTGCACCCGCTTGGCCGAGCGCGGGAAAATGCCGCCGCCCTCGGAGATCAGCGACGCGTCGTAGTCGGTCCAGGATGACCGCGGCAACTCGAACAGGCGTTTGCGCTCGGCAAAGCTGCGTGCGGGGTCGGGATTCGGGTCGATGAAGATATGCAGATGGTTGAAGGCTGCCACCAGTTGCAGGGTTTCGGACATCAACAGGCCATTGCCGAACACGTCGCCGGCCATGTCACCAATGCCGATCACGCTGATCACATCGGTCTGCACGTTGATGCCGCGCTCACGGAAATGACGCTGCACCGATACCCAGGCACCACGGGCCGTGATGCCCATCTTCTTGTGGTCGTAACCCGCCGAGCCGCCCGAGGCGAAGGCATCGCCAAGCCAGAAGTCGTACTCGGCGGCAATGCCGTTGGCAATGTCGGAAAAACTCGCCGTACCCTTGTCCGCGGCAACCACCAGATAGGGATCATCGCCGTCGTAACGCAGCACGTTGGCAGGTGGAACCACCTGGCCCTCGCGCAGGTTGTCGGTGATATCCAGCAGCCCGCTGATGAAGATGCGATAGCAGGCGATGGCTTCGGCCTGAATATCGTCACGCGAGCCGGTGGTCGGCAGCCGCCGCGGCACGAAGCCGCCCTTGGCCCCGCCCGGGACGATGACCGCATTCTTTACCTGCTGCGCCTTGACCAGGCCGAGTACCTCGGTGCGGTAGTCCTCCTCGCGATCCGACCAGCGCAACCCGCCACGGGCCACCTTGCCACCGCGCAGGTGTACGCCCTCCACCCGCGGCGAATAGACGAAGATCTCGTACATCGGTGCCGGCCGCGGCATTTCCGGAATGGCCCGGGGATCGAGCTTGAAGCTGAAATACGGCTTGGGTTTGCCGCTGGCGTCCGGCTGATAGAAGTTGGTACGCAGCGTTGCCTGAATCAGGGCCAGGTAGCGCCGCAGAATCCGGTCCTCGTTGAGTACCGCCACGTCATCCAGGGCGCTGAGGATCGCCTGCTCCAGGCGTTGCTGCTTGTCGGCCAGGTCTTCGTCACCCAACTTGCGCGCCAGGTAGAAGCGCATCTTGAACAGTCGAACCAGCTCACGCGCGATGTCGGTGTGGTTGAGCAGCGCGCTGGCGATATAGCCCAGGTCGAAGCCCATGCGGACCTGCTTGAGATAGCGCGCATAGGCCCGCAGCAGCGCGACCTCCCGCCAGGCCAGCCCCGCCGTCAGGACCAAGCGGTTGAAGGCATCGTTCTCGGCGAAACCGCCATAGATGTGGATGAAGGCGTCCTGCAGCGCCTCGTTGATCTCCAGCAGATCGATTTCCAGGCCTTCGGAATAGGTGAAGGCGAAATCATGGATCCAGTAGTCGCGGCCGCTGCTGTCGCGCAGCTGGAACGGAAACTCACCGAGCACGCGCAGGCCCAGGTTCTCCATGATCGGCAGGATGTCCGACAGCGGCAGCGGCGTATCCAGGTGGTAAAGCTTGCAATGCAGGCGGTTCTCTTCCGCGGTGATCGGCTGGTAGAAACTCATCACCAGCGGACGGTCTTCGCTCAGATCGAGCACATGCTGCATGTCGACGGTGGCCGATTGCGGCGAGAAGCGCTCGCGATAGCCGGCCGGGAAGCCCTTGGGAAACTGGCTGAGCAGGTGCGTGCCCTTCGCTTCGCCGAAGCGCTCGACCACCAGGCCCTGGTAATCGTCCTGCCAGGTACGGCAGGCCTGCAGCACTTCCTGCTCGAGACGCGCCGGATCGACCTGCAGCGCTCGGCTGGGGTCCAGGCGCAGAATGAACTGCACCCGCGTCAGTACGGATTCGGAGAAATAGGTGGAGAACTCGCAGTCGCTCGCCTCGAGCCGCTCCTGCAGAACCTGCTGGATCTTCAGTCGCGTCTCGGTGGAATAGCTGTCGCGCGGCACGTAGACCAGGCAGTAGCAGAAGCGTCGGTACGGATCGAAGCGCAGGAACAGCCGCAGGCGATTGCGCTCCTGGATCTGCACGATGGCGATGGCATTTTCGAACAGCTCGTCGATGGGCGCCTGGAACAGCTCGTCACGCGGCAGCACTTCCAGAACCTGCACCAGCTCCTTGGCCAGGTGCGCCGAGTTGCCGAAGTTGGCACGCTGTACCACCGTCTCGACCTTGCGCCGGATGAAGGGGATGCGCCGCACGCTCTGGGTGTAGACCGACGAGGTGAACAAACCGAGGAAGCGGCACTCGCGCACCACTCGGCCCTGCTCGTCGAATTCGCGCACCGAGACGAAGTCCGGATAAGCCGGGCGGTGCACACGGCTGGGCATCGCCGCCTTGGCGAACGACAGCAGAAGCGGCTCGCGCAGATAGCTGACCGACTGGCCGGTAAGCGATTGCTCCTCCTGCGACAGCCCGGTGCGCATGTTGCGCGAGAGCCCCAGCAGCGAATTCTCGTCATAGACGATCTGACCGCCGTCGCCCTGCTCCAGCACGGAGAACTCCTCGTAACCGAGGAAGGTGAAGTGGTCATCGGCCAACCAGCGCAAGAAGTCACGGATCTCGTCCAGCTCATCGGCATCGATGCGCAGGTTGACCTGCTCCAGCCGCGCCTGCAGGTCGCCTACCTTGCCTTTCATGGCCGCGAAGTCACCCACCACCTGACGCACGTCGGCCAGCACACCGAGCAATGACTGCTCCAGCTCGCGCAGGGCCGAAGCGCTGGCGCAGCGGTCGATCTCGACGAAGATCAGCGATTCGGCGTGGCTGTCCGGGGCGCGCTCGTCCTTGGGCAGCAGCTCCAGCAATGTGCCGTCGGCTGCGCGGCGCACCTGCAGGACGCTGGTTTGCAGGGTATGGATGCTGTAACCGCGGCGGGTCAGCTCCATGCGCACCGAGTCGACCAGGAACGGCATGTCCGGGTGCAGCACCTCGACCACGCTGTGGGTGGATTGCCAGCCATGCTTCTCATAATCGGGATTGAAGACCTGCACTTCGGGCACGGCGGGGTCGAAGCGCTCGAGCAACCGCCAGCTGGCCAGCGTCGAGCCAACCAGGTCGCTCATGCGCCGCTCGGTCAGCTCGGGCAAGGCGACGATGCCGAAGAACTGTTCGGCGAACAGATTAAGTTGGGGCAGGATTTTCGGGTCTACGTGTTGGGCCAACGCTGTCTGCAATTGCTGCTGAAAGTCGGCCTTGCTGGCCGCTGAAAAGAACGCCATGTATGGCTCCGCTTGGCTTGCTGGGGAAAGGCTCGTCGGTAGTGACTGACGGCACAGGACGAAGGTTCAAGGTTAGTCTAGACGAGGGTTAATGCAGTAAAGTGGCGCATCCCTTGCGGCCCTCTGCGACCGTCTGTAGCAGCCGATGACGGCCACGCTGGCATCGGCGTCAACAGCCGGGGCCAGCCGCCCACCAGGAAGAACCGAAACGATGGACCACCGTGAATCGATAGTCGCGCTGCGGCAGTTCCTGTCCACACAGATCCTGGGCCAGGAACGGCTCATCGAACGCCTGCTGATCGCCCTGCTCGCCGACGGCCACATGCTTGTCGAAGGGGCGCCGGGGCTGGCCAAGACGCGGGCGATCAAGGAGCTCGCCGAAGGACTGGAAGCGGAGTTTCACCGCATCCAGTTCACCCCCGACCTGCTCCCCGCCGACATCACCGGCACCGAGATCTATCGTCCGGAAACCGGCAGCTTCGTTTTCCAGCAAGGGCCGATCTTCCACAACCTGGTACTGGCCGACGAGATCAACCGTGCGCCGGCCAAGGTGCAATCGGCACTGCTCGAGGCCATGGCAGAGCGCCAGGTCAGCGTGGGCCGCAGCACTTACGATCTGCCGCCGCTGTTCCTGGTGATGGCGACGCAGAACCCCATCGAGCAGGAAGGCACCTACCCGTTGCCCGAGGCGCAGCTGGATCGCTTCCTGCTGCATGTGAAAATCGGCTTTCCCGATGCCTCGGTGGAACGCCGCATCCTGCAACAGGCCCGCGGCGAAGCCATCAATGGCGAGGCGGCGCCGGAGCATCGGGTCAGCCAGCAGGCGATCTTCGCCGCACGCAAGGACATCCTCGGTCTGTACATGGCCGATGCGGTGGAGGAATACCTGGTGCAGCTGGTGATGGCGACACGCACGCCGGCCAAGTTCGATGCCGAGCTGGCCGAGTGGATCGCCTACGGCGCCAGCCCCCGCGGCTCGATCGCGCTGGACCGCTGCGCCCGCGCCCATGCCTGGCTAGCCGGCCGCGACTTCGTCAGCCCCGAGGACATCCAGGCGATGCTCTTCGATGTGCTGCGCCATCGCCTCATCCTGTCCTTCGAGGCGGAGGCGGCCGGCATCGATCAGGATCGGGTCATCCAGCGCATCCTGGACGTGGTCGCGGTGGCCTGATGCAGCCGCAGGCGTCGGGCACCGGGCAGCCGCCCGAACAGGACAACGGTGTCCGGGTGAGCCTGTCCGAACTCATCGACATTCGTCACCGTGTGCGCGAGGTCCCGCTGTTCTCCACGCCACACAGGCGCAGCCCGCTGGTGGGGCTGCATCATTCCAAGCTGCGCGGCCGCGGCGTGGATTTCGATCAGGTGCGCGTCTACCAGGCCGGCGATGACGTGCGCACCATCGACTGGCGGGTGACCGCCCGCACCCAGGAGCCGCACACCAAGCTGTTCCACGAAGAACGCGAACGGCCCATCTACATCGTCGTCGAACAGAGCCCGCGCCTGTTCTTCGGTAGCGGCCGGCAATTCAAATCGGTACTGGCGGCCCAGGCAGCCGGATTGATCGGCTGGGCCGCGCTCAGCCACAACGATCGCGTCGGCGGACTGGTGTTCGGCAGCGAGCAGCAGGAGATCAAGCCGCGCCGCAGCAAGCAGAGCCTGCTGCAGCTGCTCGATCGCATCACCCGCGCCAACCGGCAGCTGCGGCCGGACAGCCCACTCGACCCGGAGGCCTTCAGCCTGGCGCTACGCCGCGTACGCGAAGTGCTGCGGCCCGGTAGCCTGTCGGTGATCCTCTGCGACGAACGCACCCTGAGCGACGCCGCCGAACAGCAGCTCAGTCTGCTGGCGCGCCATGTCGATCTGTTATTGCTGCCAGTGTTCGACCCCCTCGATCGTGCATTGCCCGCAGCCGGGCTGCTGCGCTTCAGCCAGGGCAACGCACGGCTGGAGCTCGACACCCACGACGCTACCCTGCGCCAACGCTACCGCGAGCTGGGCGAGGCGCGCAGCGCGCGTTGGCAGCGCCTGGCCGATCGCCTGCGGGTGCCGCTGATGCCGCTCGATACCCAGTATGATCTGCTCGAGCAGCTGCGCGAACACCTGAGCGTTCGTCACCCGAGCGCGCGGCCATGAACCCGCTCGACCAGCTCGCACCCCTGATCGATCCGAAGCCCATCTCCTGGTGGCCGCCGGCACCCGGCTGGTGGCTGCTTGGGCTGGCGTTGCTGCTCGGACTCGCTGCGCTCTGGCGGTTTCGCCATCGACTCATCAAACGCAAGCCGCGCGTGCCCCCCGAGCCGGTACTGGACCCGCAACGCCAGGAGGCGCTGGCGGAACTGGCCCGCCTGTTTCAATGGCGGCGGGACGTGCGCCGCTTTCGCACCGATCCAATCCCTGAAGATGTGCTCGCGCGCGGACTGGCTGCCTTTGCCCTCGCGCCTTCAGTTGGCCTGTCCGAACCATGGCGGCTGGTTCGCGTGTGCGATGCTGCGCGGCGCGACCTGTGTCTGCAGAACTTTCGCGCCACGAACGCGGCAGCGCTTGCAGGGCAACACGGAGACAGGGCGCGTCTTTATGGCAGCCTGAAACTGTCGGGCATGGCGGAAGCGCCGGTGCATCTGGCAGTGTTCTGCGATGACACGACGGACAAAGGGGCGGGCCTGGGGGCGGCCACGATGCCCGAGTCCCGAGCATATTCCGTGGCCGGGGCAATCACCCACCTTTGGCTGTCGTTGCGCGCTGAGGGCGTGGGGCTCGGCTGGGTCTCGATCCTTGACCCGGCGCAACTGGCGCGCGACCTTGACGTTCCACCGGCCTGGCGCTTCATCGGATACCTGTGCATTGGCTGGCCGGAAGAGGAGGACATCGTGCCCGAACTGCAACGCGCCGGATGGGAGGCACGCTCCTCCTCACTGCACGTGGAGACGCGCTGAATGGCCGAACTGATTTGCATTGGCGCCATCGCCGGGGCGTTCGGGGTAGCTGGCGAGGTGCGGCTGAAGTCGTTCTGCTCGGAACCGAGCGACATTGCCAGCTATGGCCCGCTGTCCAGCGAGGATGGCAAGCGGACGTTCCAGATCACGCTGACCCGTCCCGTGGCCGGCGGGCTTGGTGCGCGGATTGCCGGTGTGGCGACGCGCGAGCAGGCCGAAGCCCTGCGCGGCGTCAGTCTCTTCGTTGACCGCAGCCGGTTGCCGAAACTTCCGGATGATGAGTTTTACCACGCCGACCTGATCGGGCTTGCTGTTTACGACACGGGCGGAGAAGCGCTTGGGAAGGTTGCCGCTATCCACAACCACGGTGCGGGGGATATCATCGAAATATCCCCCACCCGTCACAAATCGGCCCTGCTTTTGCCCTTTACCAAATCAATCGTGCCCAATGTGGACCTTGCCGGGCGACGTTTGATCGTCGATTTGCCGGAAGAAACTGAATAACGACGGGCTGCAGTGACGGCGGCCATGGGAAAAGGGGACGGTCATGGTAACCCGTCTGCGCCTGCTCAAGGGCGCCACTGCGCTTTTGTACATCGGCCCGCTGTTTGCCGGCATCAGCGGTTTGGGCTTGGCTACGGTGGCGCCGTTCGTGGCCATCTTCGTCGTCTGGTTGATGGTGCTGCGCCCGGAACAATGGCCCGCTTCGGCCGAGGAATGGCTGACTTGGTCGGCCTGGGGGGCCGCGCTGACGCAGCTGCTGTCGCAGGTGTTGCTGGTCAGCGTTCTTTTGGCCATCGGGCGCGGACTTGGGGCGATCGCGGGGTACGAACCCCTGGTGAATCCGATCTTCCCACTGGCGGTCTCATTCATGGCGATCCCGCTGTGTCGGATCCTTTGGAATGCCGAGGAAGCCGCCGATGCCCCCGGCGGCGATTGCCTTC